>BNJT01002465.1_pt1 | contig 462815 bp, 531 predicted proteins | sample 8540491 | NCBI WGS metagenome assembly BNJT01 (sample SAMD00202455, study PRJDB9452) | human saliva metagenome | host: Homo sapiens
TCCCAAATGGTTGACCTTGACAGTCTTATAGCCGATTTTTTGGAAGATATGTGACAAGCTATCTCCGATAACTGTTGAACGAAGGTGACCGATTGAAAACGGTTTTGCGATATTAGGGCTAGACATGTCAATGACAACATTTTCTTGATTGCCAATCTCTTGGTCAGCGTAGTGCTCTTTTTCAGTGATAACGTTTTGTAGAACTTGACCAGAAATGGCAGCCTTATCAAGGAAGAAGTTTACGTAAGGACCTGTTGCTACAACCTTTTCAAAAGCTTGGCTATTGATCTTTTCAGCAATGTCAGCAGCAATCATTTGAGGAGCTTTGCGTTCAACCTTTGCCAATGAGAAGGCAGGGAAGGCGATATCTCCCATATCTGAGTTTTTAGGTGTTTCTAGTAAATTTAAAATAGCCTCTTGGTCCAGGCTATCAATGACGCTAGCCAACTCGCTAGCAATCAATTCTTTTGTATTCATTTAAGGCTCCTTTAGGGCTTTTCTACTATTTTATCATAATTTACTACATTTTTTTTGAAAGAAGAGATATTTTTTGAAATATCCAGTTTTTTTGATATAATGTTCTTACTAAAAAAATGTAAAATGTTATAAATATGCACTTGAAAGGATCTTATGAGAAAAAGAGAACGTCATCAGCTCATCAAACGAATGATTACAGAAGAAAAATTAGGAACTCAAAAGGAAATTCAAGATCGATTGGAAGCCTGTGATGTCTTTGTGACACAAACGACATTATCCCGTGATTTGCGAGAGCTTGGCTTAACCAAAGTTAAGAAAAACGATGTTGTTTACTATGTGCTAGCAAATGAGACAGAGAAGATTGATCTGGTCGAATTCCTTTCACATCACTTAGAGGGTGTTGCAAGAGCCGAATTCACCTTGGTTCTCCACACTAAACTTGGAGAAGCATCCGTTTTAGCCAATGTAGTAGATTCAAATAAAGATGGGTGGATCTTAGGTACTGTTGCCGGAGCGAATACTTTGTTGGTTATCTGTAAAGATCAACATGCAGCTAAAGTCATGGAAGAACGCTTGCTAGAGTTAATGGAAGATAGATAAGGTCTTGAGAGCTTCTCTCAGGACTGTTTTTACAAGGAGAGAGTAAATGACTACTGAAAAATTATCACCTGGTATGCAACAGTATGTGGATATCAAAAAACAATATCCAGATGCTTTTTTGCTTTTTCGTATGGGTGATTTTTATGAGTTGTTTTATGAAGATGCAGTCAATGCTGCACAGATACTAGAAATCTCACTAACCAGTCGCAATAAAAATGCTGAAAATCCGATTCCCATGGCTGGAGTTCCTTATCACTCTGCCCAACAGTATATTGACGTTCTAGTTGAACGTGGCTACAAGGTTGCCATCGCTGAACAGATGGAAGACCCTAAGCAAGCTGTTGGTGTCGTTAAGCGCGAGGTTGTTCAGGTCATTACACCAGGAACAGTGGTTGATAGTAGTAAGCCAGATAGTCACAATAACTTTTTAGTGGCTATTGATCGTGAAGGTTCCCAGTATGGACTAGCCTATATGGACCTAGTGACAGGTGATTTCTATGTAACGGGATTATCAGATTTCTCTCTAGTCTGTGGTGAAATCCGTAATCTCAAGGCCAGAGAAGTGGTGATTGGTTACGACTTGTCTGAAGCGGAAGAACAGATTCTCAGTCGTCAAATGAATCTAGTGCTTTCCTATGAACAAGAAACATATGAAGACGTCCATCTGTTGGATTCAAGATTGGCAACTGTTGAAGGAGCAGCTAGTGGGAAACTTCTTCAGTATGTCCATCGGACGCAGATGAGAGAGTTGAATCACTTAAAACCTGTTATTCGTTATGAAATCAAAGATTTCTTGCAGATGGATTTTGCGACCAAGGCTAGTCTTGATTTGGTTGAAAATGCTCGCTCAGGTAAGAAACAAGGCAGTCTGTTCTGGTTGCTAGATGAGACTAAAACTGCAATGGGTATGCGACTCTTGCGTTCTTGGATTCAACGTCCCTTAATTGATAAGGACAGAATTTCAGAACGTCAGGAGGTTGTGCAAGTCTTTCTGGATTATTTCTTTGAGCGCAGTGATTTAACGGAAAGCCTCAAGGGAGTCTACGATATCGAACGTCTGGCTAGTCGTGTTTCTTTTGGGAAGAGTAATCCTAAAGACCTTTTGCAATTAGCGACTACCTTGGGAAGTGTTCCACGAATTCGCGCCATTTTAGAAGGAATGGAGCAACCAGCTCTCGCTTATCTGATTGAACAACTGGATGCTATCCCAGAGTTGGAAAGCCTCATTAGTGCAGCCATTGCCCCAGAGGCTCCCCACGTGATTACCGAAGGTGGTATTATCCGAACGGGCTTTGATGAGACCTTGGATAAATACCGTCGTGTGCTGAGAGAAGGGACCAGCTGGATTGCTGAGATTGAGGCCAAGGAAAGAGAAAACTCTGGCATCAATACTCTCAAAATTGACTACAATAAAAAGGACGGATACTATTTCCATGTAACAAACTCGCAGCTAGGTAACGTACCAGCCCACTTTTTCCGTAAGGCTACGCTGAAAAACTCTGAACGATTTGGGACAGAGGAATTGGCGCGTATCGAGGGAGAAATGTTAGAGGCGCGTGAGAAATCAGCAAATCTAGAATACGAAATCTTTATGCGTATTCGTGAGGAGGTTGGCAAGTATATCCAACGTCTACAGGCTCTGGCTCAAGGAATCGCTACTATCGATGTCTTGCAAGGCTTGGCAGTAGTTGCAGAAACAGCACCTGATTCGACCAGAGTTTGGGAAAGAGTCGCGGATTGCTATCCAGAATGGTCGTCACGCAGTTGTTGAAAAGGTCATGGGAGCTCAGACCTATATTCCCAATAGTATCCAGATGGATGAAGATACTAGCATTCAACTAATTACAGGTCCGAACATGAGCGGGAAGTCAACCTACATGCGTCAACTAGCCATTACAGCGGTTATGGCTCAGATGGGTTCTTATGTCCCTGCAGAAAGTGCTCGACTGCCAATTTTTGATGCAATTTTTACCCGTATTGGAGCGGCAGATGATTTGGTTTCAGGTCAATCTACCTTTATGGTAGAGATGATGGAAGCTAATAATGCCATTAGTCATGCGACAAAGGATTCATTGATTCTTTTTGATGAGCTTGGTCGAGGAACCGCAACTTATGATGGTATGGCTCTAGCCCAGTCTATTATCGAGTATATCCACGAGCATATTGGTGCCAAGACTCTCTTTGCAACGCACTACCATGAATTAACCAGTTTGGAAGCTAGTCTTGAACATCTAGTAAATGTACACGTGGCTACGCTTGAGCAAAATGGTCAGGTCACTTTCCTTCATAAGATTGAACCAGGTCCAGCAGACAAATCGTACGGTATTCACGTTGCTAAGATTGCAGGATTGCCAGCAGACTTGCTAAAAAGAGCGGATGCGATTCTAACTCAACTAGAGAGCCAAGGTCAGGAAAATCCAATTTCTATCAATCAAAGGAATGTTGTCAATGAGCAAATGTCTCTCTTTGATGAAAAAGAAGAAAATCCTATCCTAGCAGAGTTGGCCCAAGTAGATGTGTACAATATGACACCGATGCAAGCCATGAATCTCTTATTAGAACTGAAACAAAAATTATAAGCCAAAAACCCACTCCGTTTTGTGAGTGGGTTTTAGGTCTTATTTTTTCTTAGCCAATAATTGGTTGATATGGGCAACCTTCTTTGATTCTCTTTTATAGAGAATCGTCCAAATGATGAGGTAGACGATGGCAAACTCTGGGATGAGTTGGAGGAGGAAGAGCCAGTTTAATGGGAACCAGCCTGCTAGGATTGCTAAAGGTACAAAACCTAGTAGCATGAGGAAGAAGTGAGTAACAGTCGCACGAAGAAGGCTCCAATCTTGAGCGAATAGACGGCTACCAAAACTAAAGAGTACTCCAATAGCTGCCCAGATAACCGTAGAGTAAAGCAAGACTAGAGAACCATGGACTTGATGCTCTCTCATGAATTGACCAACGGGCGATTCATAGCTTAGAGGTGCGTAGTAGCTTGGTGAATAGATAAAAGAAAAGATAATGGATAGGATGAGACCGATGAGGATACCAGTTGTGGCATCGTGGAATACTTGTTTTTTCATAGTTCTAATTTCTCCTTAATAGTTTTGAGGTAACGGCGAGATGAGTAGGTGAAACTTTCGTTTTTAAGATAAATTTCAATCAAGCCGTTAGAGGTTAGTTTTAGATGACTAATTGCATCAATGTTGACAATTTCCGATTGGGAAATTTGGATAAAGGAAGCAGGTAGAATTTCACTTGCTTGGTAGAGACGAATGTCAAGTGCATAGGTTTGGCTATCCGTCTCAGCCAGAACCTTACGATTTTCAATGTATACACGCTGAATCTTGCTAATCTGAATCAAGTAGACCTGGTCTTGAAATTTTCCTTTGATAGTTTCTTTTTGATCCAGGGATTGTACAAAGTCCTGAACCTTTTGAATTCTAGGGGACAAGGTCGGTGCCTCTATGATGATTTGCTCTTCGGTGTATTGCTGATCAATGTCGAGTTTGACTTTCATAATTTCTCCTTTATAAAGTTGTAATAGAGATCTCTTACTTACAAGTCTATTAAACACCATTTTTTTGACAATTACAAGAAGCTTTGTCTATGTGGTCGGTTGAAGAGCCTATCTGGTAGGTGACCGTTTTCATAGAATTTTTAGAGTAAAGAAGTCAAAAAATAAGAAGAAATATATTGACAAAAATAGAAAAAACGTGGTACAATGTTAGACGGTACTTTTTACTTTTGGTCTCTCAAGAGTGTACAGGGACGTGCTGACAAATGTTGCAAAAGTACACACAGATGATAGCTGTCACCAAGTGTATCATCACCAAAAATAAAAAAACACAGGAGAATGTAGATGCCTACAATTAACCAATTGGTTCGCAAACCGCGTAAATCAAAAGTAGAAAAATCTAAATCACCAGCTTTGAACGTTGGTTACAACAGTCATAAAAAAGTTCAAACAAACGTTTCTTCACCACAAAAACGTGGTGTAGCAACTCGTGTTGGAACTATGACACCTAAAAAACCTAACTCTGCCCTTCGTAAATTTGCTCGTGTACGTTTGAGCAACCTTATCGAAGTTACTGCTTACATCCCAGGTATCGGACACAACTTGCAAGAGCACAGCGTGGTGCTTCTTCGTGGTGGACGTGTAAAAGACCTTCCAGGGGTACGTTACCATATCGTCCGTGGTGCACTTGATACTGCAGGTGTTAACGATCGTAAACAAGGCCGTTCTAAATACGGTACTAAACGTCCAAAAGCATAAGGAAAGGGGATAAAGAGAAATGAGTCGTAAAAATAGAGCTCCAAAACGTGAAGTATTGCCAGATCCGCTTTACAATTCACAATTAGTTACTCGTCTTATCAACCGCGTTATGCTTGATGGTAAACGTGGTACAGCTGCTTCAATCGTTTACGGTGCTTTTGAGCAAATCAAAGAAGCTACTGGTAACGATGCACTTGAAGTATTTGAAACAGCTATGGAAAACATCATGCCTGTACTTGAAGTACGTGCACGTCGTGTTGGTGGATCTAACTACCAAGTCCCAGTTGAAGTTCGTCCAGAACGTCGTACAACACTTGGACTTCGTTGGTTGGTAACAATCGCTCGCCTTCGTGGTGAACACACAATGCAAGACCGTCTTGCAAAAGAAATCTTGGATGCTGCTAACAACACTGGTGCAGCAGTTAAGAAACGTGAAGACACTCACCGTATGGCTGAAGCTAACCGTGCCTTCGCACACTTCCGTTGGTAAAATCATGATGCTAGGAACGGCAAGGATGCAAAGTGAAAATAGGAAACTGACGCAGTATTCGACGAATACAAGGAAGTTTATCTTTTTCACACAGCATCCCGTTCCGGCTCAAATCGGCTAATTAACTTTAGCTCGAGTACAACTCAACTTACCATTCCGCAAGTTGAAGCCAACAATAACATGAAAACATTGAGAACGGGTGGGTCCTGCCTATCCGTTTTTATTGAAATCGTGTTATAATAGAATAGAAATAAAAAATATAGGAGAAACAAACCTCATGGCACGCGAATTTTCACTTGAAAAAACTCGTAATATCGGTATCATGGCCCACGTCGATGCTGGTAAAACAACTACAACTGAGCGTATTCTTTACTACACTGGTAAAATCCACAAAATCGGTGAAACTCACGAAGGTGCGTCTCAAATGGACTGGATGGAGCAAGAGCAAGAACGTGGTATCACTATCACATCTGCTGCGACAACAGCTCAATGGAACAACCACCGCGTAAACATCATCGACACACCAGGACACGTGGACTTCACAATCGAAGTACAACGTTCTCTTCGTGTATTGGACGGTGCGGTTACAGTTCTTGACTCACAATCAGGTGTTGAGCCTCAAACTGAAACAGTTTGGCGTCAAGCAACTGAGTACGGAGTTCCACGTATCGTATTTGCCAACAAAATGGACAAAATCGGTGCTGACTTCCTTTACTCAGTAAGCACACTTCACGATCGTCTTCAAGCAAATGCACACCCAATTCAATTGCCAATCGGTGCTGAAGATGACTTCCGCGGAATCATCGACTTGATCAAGATGAAAGCTGAAATCTATACTAACGACCTTGGTACAGATATCCTTGAAGAAGATATTCCAGCTGAATACCTTGAACAAGCTCAAGAATACCGTGAAAAATTGGTTGAAGCAGTTGCTGAAACTGACGAAGAATTGATGATGAAATACCTCGAAGGTGAAGAAATCACTAACGAGGAATTGAAAGCTGGTATCCGTAAAGCGACTATCAACGTTGAATTCTACCCAGTACTTTGTGGTTCTGCCTTCAAGAACAAGGGTGTTCAATTGATGCTTGATGCGGTTATCGACTACCTTCCAAGCCCACTTGATATCCCTGCGATCAAAGGTATCAACCCAGATACTGAAGAAGAAGAAACTCGTCCAGCATCTGATGAAGAGCCATTTGCAGCTCTTGCCTTCAAGATCATGACTGACCCATTCGTAGGTCGTTTGACATTCTTCCGTGTTTACTCAGGTGTTCTTCAATCAGGTTCTTACGTATTGAATACTTCTAAAGGTAAACGTGAACGTATCGGACGTATCCTTCAAATGCACGCTAACAGCCGTCAAGAAATCGACACTGTTTACTCAGGTGATATCGCTGCTGCCGTTGGTTTGAAAGACACTACAACTGGTGACTCATTGACAGATGAAAAAGCTAAAATCATCCTTGAGTCAATCAACGTTCCAGAACCAGTTATCCAATTGATGGTTGAACCAAAATCTAAAGCAGACCAAGACAAGATGGGTATCGCCCTTCAAAAATTGGCTGAAGAAGATCCAACATTCCGCGTTGAAACTAACGTTGAAACTGGTGAAACAGTTATCTCTGGTATGGGTGAGCTTCACCTTGACGTCCTTGTTGACCGTATGCGTCGTGAGTTCAAAGTTGAAGCGAACGTAGGGTGCTCCTCAAGTATCTTACCGTGAAACATTCCGCGCTTCTACTCAAGCACGTGGATTCTTCAAACGTCAGTCTGGTGGTAAAGGTCAATTCGGTGATGTATGGATTGAATTTACTCCAAACGAAGAAGGTAAAGGATTCGAATTCGAAAACGCAATCGTCGGTGGTGTGGTTCCTCGTGAATTTATCCCAGCGGTTGAAAAAGGTTTGGTAGAATCTATGGCTAACGGTGTTCTTGCTGGTTACCCAATGGTTGACGTTAAAGCTAAGCTTTACGATGGTTCATACCACGATGTCGACTCATCTGAAACTGCCTTCAAGATCGCTGCATCTCTTGCGCTTAAAGAAGCTGCTAAGACTGCACAACCAGCTATCCTTGAGCCAATGATGCTTGTAACAATCACTGTTCCAGAAGAAAACCTTGGTGATGTTATGGGTCACGTAACTGCTCGTCGTGGACGTGTAGATGGTATGGAAGCACACGGTAACAGCCAAATCGTTCGTGCTTACGTTCCACTTGCTGAGATGTTTGGTTACGCAACAGTTCTTCGTTCTGCATCACAAGGACGTGGTACATTCATGATGGTATTCGACCACTACGAAGATGTACCTAAGTCAGTACAAGAAGAAATCATTAAGAAAAACAAAGGTGAAGAATAATTCACCGTCACTTTAAAAGAAGTCACTTTGTGGCTTCTTTTTCTGTTTGGTAGAAATAGCTAAAATTGCCTCAAATATGGTAAAATAGAAGGAGTATATTGTGAGGAAAATGGATGTCAACCACTTTTGAAATTTTAATGAATCAGTTGGGTATCCCCGCTGAGATAAGAAATCATGAGGCCTTCTCCCAGGCTGAAATTGAACAAGTTATTGTACACAAACAAAGTAACATTTGGGAGTTTCGTTTTGTATTTGAGAATATTCTGCCCTTTGAACTCTTTTTAGCATTGAAGAAGGGATTGAAAGAAGAATTTTCAAAAACAGGAAATCAAGCGACTTTCGAAATTAAAACAAAAAATCAAGATTTTTCAAGAGAGCTTTTACAGGCCTACTATCGGGAGGCTTTTTCAGATGGGCCTTGTTCTAGCCAAGGCTTTCGGACTATGTATCAGGATTTTCAGGTTCGATTTGAAAATGATCAGTTGATTATTGAGGCCTCTGAAGCAGCAGATACAGATCATTTTAGAAAAAACCATTTGCCAAATCTTAGCAAACAACTTGAGCTCTTTGGTTTTCCTAAATTAACATGCCATTTAGAGAAAAATGAAGATTTGACAAAGGAAGAGCAGGAAGCTTTCCATTCTGAAAAATCAAATGATTGTTCAGGCTGCCAATGATGAGACCCTTCGAGCTATGGAACAGTTAGAACAGATGGCACCGCCTCCTCCAGTTGAGGATAAACCTGTCTTTGATTTCCAAGCCAAGAAGGCAGCTGCTAAGCCTAAACTCGACAAGGCAGAGGTAACTCCAATGATTGAGGTCAATACCGAAGAAAATCGACTGGTTTTTGAAGGGGTTGTCTTTGATGTGGAGCATAAAGTGACTAGAACGGGTCGTGTCTTGATTAATTTCAAGATGACGGACTATACGTCTAGTTTCTCTATGCAAAAATGGGTCAAAAATGAAGAGGAAGCTCAGAAGTTTGATATCATTAAGAAAAATTCATGGCTCCGTGTTCGTGGAAATGTCGAGGTCAATAACTTCACACGAGATTTGACCATGAATGTGCAAGATGTGCAGGAAGTTGTTCACTATGAGCGTAAGGACTTGATGCCAGAATGCGAGCGTCGTGTTGAGTTTCATGCCCATACCAATATGTCGACTATGGATGCTCTTCCTGAGGTCGAAGAAATCGTTGGAACAGCAGCCAAATGGGGTCATAAAGCAGTAGCAATCACAGACCACGGCAATGTTCAGTCTTTCCCTCACGGTTATAAGGCAGCCAAGAAAGCTGGTATTCAGCTCATTTATGGGATGGAAGCCAATATCGTAGAAGATCGTGTTCCTATCGTCTATAACGAAGTGGAGATGGATTTGTCTGAGCGACCTATGTAGTCTTTGACGTGGAAACGACAGGTCTATCAGCTATCTATAATGACTTGATTCAGGTGGCAGCTTCCAAGATGTATAAGGGCAATATCATTGCTGAGTTTGATGAATTTATCAATCCAGGGTATCCCTTGTCAGCTTTTACAACTGAACTGACTGGGATTACTGATGACCATGTAAAAAATGCTAAACCCTTGGTTCAAGTTCTGAAAGAATTCCAAGAATTCTGTAAAGATACCGTTCTTGTCGCCCATAATGCAAGCTTTGACGTTGGTTTTATGAATGCCAACTATGAGCGTCACGGTCTTCCAAAAATTACTCAACCTGTCATCGATACGCTAGAGTTCGCTAGAAATCTCTATCCAGAGTACAAACGCCATGGTTTGGGTCCCTTAACCAAACGTTTTGGTGTAGCTCTAGAACACCACCATATGGCCAACTATGATGCGGAAGCAACTGGTCGTCTGCTCTTTATCTTTATCAAAGAAGTAGCAGAAAAACACGGTGTGACGGACTTAGCACGATTAAACCTTGATTTAATCAGTCCGGATTCTTATAAAAAAGCTCGAGTCAAGCATGCGACCATCTATGTGAAAAATCAAGTGGGCTTGAAAAATATCTTTAAGCTGGTTTCCCTTTCTAATACCCAGTATTTTGAAGGAGTTCCACGGATTCCACGTACGGTACTGGATGCCCATCGAGAAGGTTTGATCTTGGGCTCAGCCTGTACGGAAGGGGAAGTTTTTGATGCAGTCGTGTCACAAGGAGTAGATGCGGCAGTCGAAGTAGCTAAATACTATGATTTTATCGAGGTTATGCCACCAGCTATCTATGCACCTCTGATTGCCAAAGAGCAGGTTAAGGACATGGAGGAGCTTCAGACCATTATCAAGAGCTTGATAGAGGTCGGAGACCGTCTTGGTAAGCCAGTTCTTGCGACAGGAAACGTCCACTATATAGAACCTGAGGATGAGATTTATCGCGAAATCATCGTGCGAAGTCTCGGTCAGGGTGCCATGATTAACCGAACTATTGGCCATGGAGAAGCTGCCCAACCAGCTCCGCTACCAAAGGCACACTTTAGAACAACTAATGAAATGTTGGATGAATTTGCCTTTCTAGGGGAAGACTTGGCTCGCAAGATTGTCATTGAAAATACCAATGCCTTGGCAGAAATCTTTGAGCCTGTTGAGGTCGTTAAAGGCGACTTGTATACACCTTTCATTGACAAGGCTGAAGAAACGGTCGCTGAATTGACCTACAAGAAAGCTTTTGAGATTTATGGAAATCCGCTGCCAGATATTGTCGATTTGCGGATTGAAAAAGAACTAACCTCTATTCTGGGGAATGGATTTGCTGTGATTTATCTAGCTTCACAGATGCTAGTGCAGCGCTCCAATGAACGAGGCTATTTGGTCGGTTCCCGTGGGTCTGTTGGATCCAGTTTCGTTGCGACCATGATTGGAATTACCGAGGTCAATCCTCTCTCTCCTCACTATGTCTGTGGTCAGTGTCAGTACAGTGAATTTATCACGGATGGTTCCTACGGTTCAGGCTTTGATATGCCAGATAAAGACTGTCCAAACTGTGGCCACAAGCTCAGCAAGAATGGACAGGATATTCCTTTCGAGACCTTCCTTGGTTTTGATGGGGATAAGGTACCTGATATCGATTTGAACTTCTCTGGTGAGGATCAACCAAGCGCCCACTTGGATGTTCGTGATATCTTTGGTGAGGAATATGCCTTCCGTGCAGGGACGGTTGGTACGGTGGCTGCCAAGACAGCCTATGGATTTGTCAAGGGTTACGAGCGTGACTATGGCAAATTTTACCGAGAAGCTGAAGTAGAGCGCCTTGCCCAAGGGGCTGCCGGTGTCAAACGGACGACTGGTCAGCACCCAGGAGGAATCGTTGTTATCCCTAACTATATGGATGTCTATGACTTTACTCCGGTACAGTATCCTGCAGATGATGTCACTGCTGAATGGCAGACCACTCACTTTAACTTCCACGATATTGATGAGAACGTCCTCAAGCTCGATGTCCTAGGACATGATGATCCGACTATGATTCGGAAATTGCAGGACTTGTCTGGGATTGACCCTAATGAAATCCCTATGGATGATGAAGGCGTGATGGCCCTCTTTTCTGGGACGGATGTGCTAGGTGTGACTCCTGAACAAATCGGGACGCCGACGGGTATGCTGGGGATTCCAGAATTTGGAACCAACTTTGTTCGAGGGATGGTTGATGAAACTCATCCGACGACCTTTGCGGAGTTGCTTCAGCTTTCTGGTTTGTCTCACGGGACAGACGTATGGTTGGGAAATGCCCAGGATTTGATTAAGACTGGAATTGCGGACCTATCAACCGTTATCGGATGTCGGGATGACATCATGGTTTACCTCATGCACGCAGGTTTAGATCCTAAGATGGCCTTTACCATCATGGAGCGAGTGCGTAAGGGATTGTGGCTTAAAATCTCAGAAGAAGAGCGCAATGGTTATATCGAAGCCATGAAGGCCAATAATGTGCCTGAGTGGTATATCGAATCTTGTGGAAAAATCAAGTACATGTTCCCTAAAGCCCATGCGGCAGCCTACGTTATGATGGCCCTTCGTGTGGCCTACTTCAAGGTTCACCACCCGATTTATTATTATTGTGCTTACTTCTCCATCCGTGCTAAGGCCTTTGATATTAAGACCATGGGTGCAGGCTTGGATGCCATTAAACGTAAGATGCAAGAAATAGCTGAAAAACGCAAGAACAATGAAGCTTCCAACGTAGAAATTGACCTCTACACAACACTTGAAATCGTCAATGAGATGTGGGAACGTGGCTTTAAGTTTGGTAAATTGGACCTATATCGCAGTGATGCGACTGAATTCATCATCGATGGAGATACTCTCATCCCACCGTTTGTCGCTATGGATGGACTAGGAGAGAACGTTGCCAAGCAACTGGTTCGTGCCCGTCAAGAGGGAGAATTTCTCTCTAAAACTGAATTGCGCAAGCGTGGAGGACTCTCATCAACCTTGGTTGAAAAGATGGATGAAATGGGAATTCTCGGCAATATGCCAGAGGATAACCAGTTGAGTTTGTTTGATGATTTGTTTTAAGAGGTAGAACGGAGGATATTTCATGAAACTAAGAATTTTTGCGGAAGACAAGCCGGCTGAGAAGGTATTTGAATATCAATTGGAACTTGCTGATCAGACAATTCTTTTGTCTACAGCACTCTTGTCAGGTGCTATTGCACTAGCAGGGCTACTCTCTGCTTTACATAAAAACTAAAAAATATAGAAAAGAGAAATAACATGGTTTTACCAAATTTTAAAGAAAATCTAGAAAAATACGCTAAGCTTTTGGTTGCAAACGGAGTGAACGTGCAACCTGGTCATACCTTGGCTCTCTCTATCGATGTGGAGCAACGTGAGTTGGCTCACTTAATTGTCAAAGAAGCCTATGCACTTGGAGCGTACGAAGTTATTGTTCAATGGGCAGATGACTTTGTAAACCGTGAAAAATTCCTTCACGCGCCGATGGAGCGTTTGGATAATGTACCAGAATACAAGATCGCTGAGATGAACTACCTTCTTGAAAACAAAGCAAGTCGTCTCGGTGTTCGTTCTTCTGATCCAGGTGCCTTGAACGGAGTGGATGCTGAAAAGCTCTCAGCTTCTGCTAAAGCTATGGGAATTGCGATGAAGCCAATGCGTATCGCAACTCAATCTAACAAGGTTAGCTGGACTGTAGCAGCCGCTGCTGGACTTGAGTGGGCTAAGAAAGTCTTTCCAAATGCTGCGAGTGACGAAGAAGCAGTGGATCTCCTTTGGGACCAAATCTTCAAGACTTGCCGTATCTACGAAGAAGATCCAGTTAAGGCTTGGGAAGAACATGCAGCTATCTTGAAGAGCAAGGCGGAAATGCTCAACAAAGAACAATTCTCAGCTCTTCACTACACTGCTCCTGGAACAGACTTGACACTTGGCTTGCCGAAGAACCACGTTTGGGAATCTGCCGGAGCTATCAATGCTCAAGGCGAAGGTTTCTTGCCAAATATGCCAACAGAAGAAGTCTTTACAGCCCCTGATTTCCGTCGCGCAGATGGTTATGTAACGTCTACAAAACCTCTTAGCTACAATGGAAATATTATCGAAGGCATCAAGGTGACCTTTGAAAATGGTCAAATCGTTGATATCACAGCTGAAAAGGGTGATCAAGTAATGAAGGACCTCGTCTTTAAGAATGCTGGTGCGCGTGCCTTGGGTGAATGTGCCTTGGTACCAGATCCAAGCCCAATTTCACAGTCAGGTATTACCTTCTTTAACACCCTTTTCGATGAAAATGCTTCTAACCACTTGGCTATTGGTGCAGCCTATGCAACGAGCGTTGTTGGTGGAGCAGAGATGAGCGAAGAAGAGCTGGAAGTTGCAGGGCTCAATCGTTCAGACGTTCACGTTGACTTTATGATTGGTTCTAACCAAATGGATATCGATGGTATTCGTGAGGATGGAACACGCGTACCACTCTTCCGCAATGGAGATTGGGCAAATTAAGGAGAAACTATGATTGGAAGTATGTTTGTCGGTCTTTTGATTGGACTATTAGCAGGTGCTATCACCAATCGTGGAGAACGGATGGGATGCTTTGGGAAAATGTTCCTGGGCTGGATTGGTGCTTTCCTGGGTCAAATGCTTTTTGGAACTTGGGGCCCTATCTTAGCTGATACGGCTATTATCCCATCAGTTTTAGGCGCCATGATTTTATTAGCCATCTTTTGGAGAAAAGACAGCTAGTTTTAACTGCTAGAACAGATAAAGAGGTTGGAAATCTTCCAACCTCTTTTTTATGAGCTGCAAAAAGACTGATATGCGACTAGCTTGGCTTTCAGTGACTGGTTCTTTTTATATTGCCTCAAGTATGGTACAATAAAAACATGAGAATTCAACAATTACACTATATTATCAAAATCGTAGAGACTGGTTCCATGAATGAGGCTGCCAAGCAACTCTTCATTACGCAACCGAGTCTATCAAATGCTGTTCGTGACCTAGAAAATGAGATGGGAATTGAGATTTTTATCCGAAACCCTAAGGGAATTACCCTTACACGTGATGGGATGGAGTTTTTATCCTATGCTCGTCAGGTTGTCGAGCAAACGCAACTTCTAGAAGAACGCTATAAGAACCCAATCGCTCATCGCGAGCTTTTTAGTGTGTCTTCACAACACTATGCTTTTGTGGTCAATGCTTTTGTTTCCTTGCTCAAGAAAAGCGATATGGAAAAGTACGAGCTTTTTTTGCGTGAGACGAGAACTTGGGAGATTATCGACGACGTCAAGAACTTCCGTAGTGAAGTAGGGGTTCTCTTTTTAAATAGCTATAACCGGGACGTTCTTTCGAAGATGTTGGACGACAACCATCTGGTTGCTCACCATCTCTTTACAGCCCAACCCCATATCTTTGTCAGCAAGACCAACCCTCTTGCTAAAGAGACAAGGTGCAGTTGGCAGACTTAGAAGACTTCCCATACTTGAGTTATGACCAAGGTACCCATAATTCCTTCTATTTCTCAGAGGAGATTTTGTCTCAGGAACACCACAAGAAATCCATCGTTGTTAGTGACCGTGCGACCTTGTTCAATCTCTTGATTGGTTTGGACGGTTATACCATCGCGACTGGTATCCTTAATAGTAACCTCAATGGAGACAATATCGTTTCGATTCCACTTGATATTGATGATCCTATTGAACTGGTTTATATCCAGCATGAGAAAACTAGCTTATCTAAGATGGGTGAACGCTTCATCGAGTACCTACTTGAAGAAGTTCGCTTTGATAAGTAATTTGAATAAATGAGAAGAGAAAAGAAGAATGACAACATTAAATACAAATGATTTTGATTTTCACTTGCCGGAGGAATTGATTGCTCAGACTCCTTTGGAAAAGCGCGATGCCTCTAAACTCTTGATGGTCAATCGCCAGACTGGAGAATTTCAAGATCGCCACTTTCACTCCATTATCGAAATGCTAGAGCCAGGTGATGCCCTGGTTATGAATGATACCCGTGTCTTGCCAGCTCGACTTCATGGTCAAAAAGAAGAAACAGGAGGCCATGTTGAACTCTTGCTTTTGAAAAATACAGCTGGAGACGAATGGGAAGTCTTGGCAAAACCTGCCAAACGTCTCAAGGTCGGCACCCGCGTTATCTTTGGGGATGGTCGACTTAGCGCAGTCGTGACCGAGGAATTAACCCATGGTGGTCGTATTGTTCGCTTTGAGTATGAGGGAATTTTCCTAGAAGTGCTTGAAAGCCTGGGAGAAATGCCTTTGCCTCCCTATATTCACGAAAAATTGGATGACCGTGAACGTTACCAGACAGTTTATGCCAAGGAGAGTGGATCAGCAGCAGCCCCAACTGCAGGACTACATTTTACCAAAGAACTACTAGAAGAGATCCAGCAAAAAGGAGTTCACCTAGTCTACTTGACCTTGCACGTTGGTCTTGGAACCTTTAGACCTGTTTCAGTAGATAATTTGGATGAGCATGAGATGCACTCAGAGTTTTATCAATTGTCTGAGGAAGCCGCTTCGACCTTGCGTCAGGTCAAGGAAAATGGTGGCCGTGTCATTGCTGTGGGGACAACCTCTATCCGTACGCTCGAAACTATCGGAAGTAAATTTGATGGTCAAATCCAAGCAGACTCTGGCTGGACCAATATCTTTATCAAGCCGGGCTATGACTGGAAGGTTGTGGATGCTTTTTCTACTAATTTCCATTTGCCGAAGTCTACCTTGGTCATGCTTGTCTCAGCTTTTGCAGGCCGTGAATTGGTCCTCGAAGCCTACCAGCATGCTATCGACAAAAATACCGTTTCTTTAGTTTTGGCGATGCCATGTTTATCTACTAAAGTGTGAGTAAATGAAGATTAGAAATAAAAGGGCTAATTCCTGATTGGATTAGCCTTTTTTTGATATCAGACAGCTGTTGAATTAAAAGCAAATAAATGATACACTGAAGACTACGAGACAGCCGTCAAATATATGCAAAATCTGACGAGCTATTTTTATCTGTATCTATTTCAAAGGAGATTTTTATGAAAAACAAAACATTGCGCTATACGAGCCTATCAGTCCTGACCTTGTTGGCTGCCTTGACTTTGGCTGCCTGTGGTGGAAAGACTGACAAGAATGCTTCGGCTTCAAACCAAAAGGAAACAACAAGCAAGATGACTACAGAGTCTGCAAGTAAAACTGAAGCAAGCCAAAAAGAGGAGCAGAAGTCAGAAACAAATAGTGCGACAGAAGCTACAACCACTCAAGCAGAGCAAAAGGAAGATAAGCAAAAATCACAAGAGGCTTACGCTAAATTTGTAGGAACTTGGGAAAACTACGCGGGAACAACTGCAACAGTCACAGCAGATGGAATTGTAACAATCCAAAGTGCAAATGGAACCTTTAAATACGAGATGGGTCAAGTAGAGGAAAAAGATGGCTACTACTCAACAGGTATTCATCTTGTCGGTGGTGGACAAGGGGCACGATTGATCTTTACCCCAGCGGGAGTCCCAAATCAAGTGACAGGTACGGACGGTAGCCAAGACGTCTTGTCTATCGGTCAATCTGTAAGTGACAAAGATAACCAATTTTACCGTAACTAAGAAGACTGTCAAAAAGTAGGGGTGGACAATAGCCCTTACTTTCTAACCAATTTTAAAAGGAGTGTAAAATGATAATGCCTTTTGTTTTTTTCTTTATCATCTTTATGTTATTCATCTTTGTTATAGCAGGGATTATTTATTGGGCCATTAGCTACGCCAATAAACACAACAAAAGAATACCAAGAATTTGCAACTGCGCATGACTATCAATTTGACCAAGCTCAAGGTAGAGACAACTATAGGGATTACTCAAGTAGAACGATATCTAGTACGCTCACTATAACTCCAGTCCAAAGTCCCTATGTAGAAAAAAATATGCCAATTTTAGCTATTATCCTTTTTGGGTGTGGTCATGGGAGAAAAGTTGCCTATGTCATCTCTGGTAACTACAAGGGGAAACAATTCCGGGCTTTCACTTATCATTTTAGAGGCAATGCAATCGAGGGGACAGGAACAGGTGGTGTCTTTAATGTTGTTATGATTGAATGCCCAGATACACCAAAAGGTCAGCTTTCAGAGCAAGTTTTCTACGAAAATGGATTTCTTTGTGAATACCAACATGGAAATTTAAATGTGGAAACCATTCATGATCGAGTGAACCAACTAGGAAATATTGCTCAAGGTTTATAATTCTTTCATTTTTTATCTCTCTTTGGGAAAAAATCTATCAATTGTGCCATAAATTTGGAGGAGTCAATGGAGAAAAAATCTCTTTTTCAGGGAAGTTTTAAGAAAATCAGTTGGTTAGAGGAGAAAGACAAGCATGCTTTTTAGGAAAGTGATTTATATAGGGGAGAGCGAAGGTCAGGCTATTTATGTCCATGTCGATGAGCCACGAAATCCTCTAGCAGCTCCTAAAAGTAAATTTTTAGATACTGAGGCATCCCGTGGAAATCGAAAACACATTGTCTGGTTGATTTGTGGCCTTTTAGCATTCAGTAGCATCATGCAGTTTTTTCCGGCAACACGCTTTTTTACGGGTGTCTATAGCTGTGGAACTCTGATTTATTTTCTGCTAATTTGGTTGCTGGAAGCCATTTTACTATTGGTGATCGTGGAGCGAGCACTCTACAAAAATGTTGCATTAGCGCAACCTACCAGCAAGGAAAACTTCAGAAGAGCCGTCAATAGCAATCTCTTTTGGAATAATTTTTCAGATAATAAGGTTACCCTTGGTAAGAAGCTATTTGCTTGGGTTTTCACAGTCTTTATGGTTGTCATGGGCTTAGCTGGTCCGATTTCTATACTCTCCATGCTCGTTTTGAAGATGATGGGAACACCAATCGGTAGTGAGCTATTCCCTTTAAGTCTGATGGGGATATTGCCAGCTGTCGCAGTTCTATTGCTGTGGCAAAATAATATGATTCGATGGCTGAAGGCAGTTGAACGGTACAGAAATAGTCGAGTTAAGAAGGAAATATAACAAAGGAAATAGAAAGAGGTATGTATGTTTTTTCTGAGACGCCGTCGTGTCTTTATCGGTGAATGTGATGGACAGGCTGTTTATTATGACCGAAAGACAGGAGAGGCTCTAGCTGCTCCCAAGAGTAGGTTGCTCAATACTGAAAAAGCTGGTGAAACGAATTCCTTTATTCCTGAATTGGTGATTATTTTACTAGCAGGTGGACCTGCAATTTCGGGCTTTTTTTCCCTCAAGTTTATTGGTGTCTATAACTGGTTTAGTCTAGCTTGTATTTTTCTATTTTGGTTGATGCAGTTTTTCTCGTTGGTTGCTTTACTTGAACGAGCACTCTATAAAAATGTTCGCAAAGCACAGCCGACGACAGAGAAAGTCTTTTACTATGCAGCATCTCATAATTTGTTGGTGAAAAACCAGTTTGATCCCAGACAACTGTCTGCTTTACCTTATAGATTTGCTCGCTATCTAATAAATATAGTGTCTATCTATTATTTTTTGTATTTCTTGACTCTTCCTCTAAAATTTGGTCAACCGATTAATGAAGGCTATGGTTTGTGGTTTGCTGGCATGTTATTCTTTATAATTTTTCTTATGTATAACCAAAACAATCCTGTTCGTTTTGTGAAGATTATGGGATTATATAGCCAAGGGAAAGTACGATTTAAAGAAGAAGCAGAGAGTTGAACCACTATCTCGAGAAATGTCCCCTAAATACCTAGAAAAACAAAAAAGCCTTGATTTCAAGGCTTTTTCCTGTTGTTTATATGCCCCTGCATGGATTTGGAGAGGACTTTCATATTGAAAATAATCAAAAATGTTTAGCTTACAGAACTGCTTATGAGGCTCTAGTGGATGAGTTAGCGTAAATGTTGCACTTATTCTTGCAATTTATCTTCAAAAAAATAAATATAATTTAACAAATAATACAAATTTTATGATAGAATATAGTTAGTTTTATATAAAAAAACTATTGTTATTTAAGTTTTCTTTGACAAAGTTTTTACGTTTGGAGGATGTTTTGGAGGCATACCATGGTACTAAAATTGAGAATAAAGAGAAAATTGTAAGTGAAAGCTTTAGTATTCGTAATACACCAAATCGTATTCCAAATGATTTAGGAAATGGAATATATTTTTTTCCTAGATAAAGGTAGTAATTATAAAAATCCGAAAGAAATGGCTGAATCATTTGTGAAAAATTATAGAGAGTGTTCAAATGATGAACATATAATTTTTAAAGTTACAGTTTCTGATGAGGCCAAGTTGATAGATTATAATGATGCAGCTAATGCAGCATTATTTGAAAAATTTAGAAACGAAAACTTAAAGATTATATTGAAACACTACGATAGTTTTGTATATAATTCCCAAATAAAGTCTTCATCTATTCCGGGTAGTTTAAAGAGAGCTAATTTAGATGGTATTGTTTTTGAGTTATTAAGAAATAAAGCGCATTATGATGGCGTAGTCAAAGATACCTATACCCCTCAAGATAAAAAGTATAATAAAAGTTCTTTTTCTAACGGTAGAGAGCTTTGTCTCTATAGCCTTGATAAAATTCTTGAGATTAAGGAAGCAACGTAACCTAAAAAGGAGAAATGTAAAATCATGTTTTTAAAATTAGACACACTGTTGAGTGAAGAAGATTATCATGTAACTGATGAGGAAGTGATTCAGGCTTTTAAAAATTTAGGATATGTATTAAAGGAGGAAGATGCTAGAAAAAATTTAGATATCTTATATGAATTTATTCATAGTAAAGAGACTGAAGATGGTTCATCAATATTTTCATTACCTAATTTTTCTGAGTCTTCTAGCTTAACCTTTAAACAAGATATTGAGACCTCGTCATTATATGAAGTTAATATCTATGATCTCTTTGAAAAATTTGCAAAATTTGAAGAGCCATATAAAAAGTTACAAGGAAATAATAAAGTTTATATAACAAATACTACAATTGAATCCACGGAAAGTAATTCAATTGTTAAGACTTTAAATGAAACGTTGGTCGCATAAATGAATACAAAAGAAAATATAAGTCAATTTCAGTTTTCTAGACCTAGATTGAAAGAAGCAATTTTTTTAGCCAATTCTGATGATAATACTGATGATATAGTGTTTTCATTTGAAACAAAAGTTCAAGAGCCGGAAAAAGATGAGGATGACAGTAAGTTATTTGCTAAAGTGATGTTTACTGTCTCAAACTTCGAAGACTTGTCACCTACATCTGATGTACCGTACTTTTTAAGAGTCTCTATGGAATCAACATTTTCATGGGATGAAATGCTAGATTTCTCAGTTGAAGATTTTTTAAAGGTTAATGCACCCTCACTTTTATTGTCATTTATTCGTCCTGTTGTTGCAGAATTAACAGGGTTATCCGAATACAAACAACAGTATTTACCGTTTATTGATTTTTCAGCAAATAAAAAACAATAATATTATTTTAATTATTATAGAAAAAAGTATCATTTTGATGATTATCAAGGCTCTATAATTTTACAGTGGTTTTATTCACTATAGAAATTATAGAGCCGATTTTCATCACCCACTACAGTTGAGAAATAGCCTTTTTTAATAAAGAGTGAGTGCTAAGCTTACATAAAAAGCCTTGATTTCAAGGCTTTTTTATGTTGATTTAGATGCCTCTGCATGAATTTGTAAGAATTTTTCATATTGAAAATAATCAAAAATGTTTAAATAGAGATGGTTTTAGGGAAGTACTTTAAGCTGTTTTCAATGATATGATATAAAAGTGGGGCAAAAGTAGGGAAAAAACGATTGACTCACATTTGCTTTGAAAACCTATAATACCTAATGATTATGCTATACTAGAGATATAGTGTTGTTATAAATAAATATCAGTGCGAGACCAAATCGGAGGATAAAATGGTTCAACAGATGAATGATAAAATTGCATTTTTAAATCGATACACGCTATCATCTAAAAAGAAAGTGGAGTTTATAACCGACAAATCAACGATTTTAAATGCACCGATTCCAGAATATTGGAAAGCAGCATTTCTAGCAGATACTTTGGAAGATAGAAAATCAGTTGTTTTAGGAAAATGGCAGAAATATCTTGCAAGGGAATTGAGCAATACTATTCTTTATCTACAAACATATCTGACTGATATTGAGTTGATGAGAATTGGAGAAGAGTATTCTATTTTATATACTGTTCTTAGTTACAAGACGAAAAAGATAGCTTTCTACGAAGGGGGAAACCCACTATCTGAATCAAATCTTGGTGAAAAATTTGATTATCCAGTTGAAGATATAGATAAAACAATTGTAGACTTTTACACAAAAGTTCATAATGGCTTTTATTACTATCCGAGTAAAACAATGGGCTTGGATAGCACTGAAAATATCGATTCCATGGCTGATTTTGAATGGGAATATGAAGACCAGCTGGAGATGGATTTGACCTCTTGCTACAACTTTTTTAGTAACGGGATGGGGACCTATATCGTTTTGGATTTGACCAAGAATATAGAAAATGGAGCTTATCTATGGTCTACCAAAGAGCTTCCTAAAGGAAAATTAAATTTTTGGGACTTCACTGATGAATGGATCATCATTGGGTTAGATTTTTAAGTTTTTGAATTAAAATTGAGGAGTTTTATAAAAATATTGAATATGATGATAAGTAAGTGGGAAAAGCAGTAGTACGCTTCATTGTAGAAGATGGTGATATATAGCTTAAGAACATCACATGAGAAAAATAAGGATCAGAAAGTCTTTTTGACTATTGAGAAAGCGGTGGTAAGATTAATGTTAGATAAAATGAAACAGTTTAAGTGGTTGATACTATTATCTTTTATCTTATTAGTAATTCCTTTGTATCTCACTTATAAGAATTCTCAACAATCCAGTACTCTAAAAACAGCTTTTGAAAAACAGGATAGAATCGAAGTTCTTCATGATTTAATGAAGTCGGAAAAGTACGCATCTCAAATACGAAAAGCGGGTTACATCATTCCATCTGATGGTGCTATTCGTCTAGATGGAGTTATTTATCCACTTGAAATCGAAGGAGATGTACATTTGAAAATCAGTCCTCCTCAGAAAGATGCAAAAGATTTTCAGTTATTTTTCATTACACAAATTAATGAAAAACAAACCTATGTAGCTTTCGTGTTAGATAAAGACCTTAATTTAGTTTATTCTAACTATTCTCAGGATAACGACAGTGGTGAAAGAGAGGGAGTCTCTATCTCGCAATCCGAGGAAGAGCGTCTGTTGAAAATTGTTCGAGGCGAGATTGACGGTTTCATGGAAAATATGTATCGGATCTTATACGCCTAAAGATATAGATGCTGATACAGATATTGCAAGTGTCAATAAAACTTTGAGTGTTCTTTTAAATGAATTAGATATTTATCCAATTATCACGACAAAAGGAGCACGTCATACCTATGGAAGCTACCTCTGGCACAAAGGATTTGACCTTGGAGTTATTGCAAAAATTCTAGGGCAAATCAGTTATAGACAAGCAAAAAAGCCTTGATTTCAAGGCTTTTTCCTGTTGTTTAGATGCCCCCTGCATGAATTTGTAAGAACTTTTCATATTGAAAATAAACAAAAATGTTGAAATATAGCTGATTTTAGGGAAATACTTTTAGGTATTTTCAATGTCAGGATTTAAAAATGGGGCAAAAGTGGGGCAAAAACAAATGACTCGCATTTTGTTTGAAAACCTATAATACCTAATGATTATGTTATACTAGATATAGTTTTGTCATAAATATAAAATCAGTGTGAGATTGATTTACCTATACTAGGTACTAATAACACGATTGCTATTTCAGCTGTTAGTATGGCTTTTATGGCGTGGGATTTTTCAAATAATCTTGAAGATGAAAGTGTAGGGCGTGCCTTCATGCATACAGTAGCTACAACTACAGCCACGGTTATGATTATGGATTCAGCAGCAAGTGTTTTAACCACTGCATACTTTGTTATAGGATCTGAGACTTTATTAGGTTTAGCAGCTTATGCGACGACAGGACCGCTTGGTTGGACTATTGGTGCTGGAATTGTAGCAGGAGGTCTTGCTACTTGGGCCTATAATAATTTTTTTAGGCATCAAAGATATAGCAAATGATTTTAGTGATAGTCTTAATGAAGAATTAAAAAATATTGGAAATGCAATTGATTCCGGTTTTAAATCAGTTTAGAAAGTTTTTGGGTGGTAAGTATGACATTAGAATATAAGGAAACAAGTATTTTCTGTCACCAATTGGTAGAATACGATGGTAAACATTTTATTTTGGATGCTAGTACCATGAAGCCCAAGCTCTATTATTGGGGGTTGCCAACGGAAGAGATCACTGTTGAGATGATGGAAGTAGATAAAAAGGTTACAATTCCAGGCACACCCATCAATAAAATAAAAGGAGGGACAGCAGCCGTTATAGTCCAGCCGTTTGTTGGAGCGGTTTATAGACTCTTACAAAATCTATTCAGTGAGTATGCTATTAGTCAACAAATTTTTCTAAAGATAGTCTTATTCATGGTTGCCATGCTTATATCTTTTGCGCTCTTTCGATTTTCTCTAGAAACGGCTCGAAAAAAGGTTAAGAATCTATTTCCTACAGCGACTAAGAGATACAGGGTGACTTTCAAGCCGATACCAGAAAGAAAGCAAATTTTTGATGCCCATCTATTAAATGTTGTCTTACTGGCCTGTTTAGCCATGTATTTATTCATCAATAATGGAACAGAAGGGATCTTTTTGGTGATAGGCGGTATTCTTACGGCTTTTCTAGTGACCTTTGAATTTGGTAAAGTTCCAGTTCTTTTAGGAGCTAAAACAGGGAATTTACGGTTTGATAGTGTACAAGAGATAAGATAGTTGTTATTGTTGTGTTAATTCAATGGAAAAACAAGGTGATAAATTAAAGAGGAGATAAAATGTTCACTCAATATCTTATTAATCAAGCTAAAAAACCTAGTGGTATTGTAGGCCAGGTGATTGCGAAAATTTGGACTTCCTATTTTAAAAAGCTTAGCCTTTGGACAATAAAACAAACTACAATTATAGATAATAGTCGAGTTTTAGAAATCGGCTATGGAGGTGGCAGCACCATCAAAAATCTCCTTGCTTTGAATAAGCATCTTGAAATTCATGGCATTGATATTTCTAAGGAATCTTATCAAGTTGCAAAACGAATTAATTCAGACGCTATACAAAATGGTGATGTTCATCTTAGGATTGGAAATGTAGACGCGCTACCTTATCAAAATAACTACTTTGATCTTGTATTTGCCATTCAAACACATATTTTTTGGGATAATTTAAAAAAAGGTTTTATGGAGATCTATCGGGTTATGTCTAGCCACTCCACTTTAATTATTGCTTGCGAAAAAGAAAAAATAAATTATCATATGCCAGAATATACTGCAACTCATGCGTTGGATAATATTTTAAAAAATGTTGGCTTTGCAAAAATTGAAGTGAGGCAGAATCAAAATTGGGTTTTATACATTGTGTATAAAGCTATCAGCGTTGATTCGGAGGCAATTCAAGATGGTATGGATGATTATAAGAATGGAAAAAATTAAATGGTAACACCACTGATATTTATAGTAACTCTCATCTTACTTTTACGTCGTTTTAAAAGCAAACGTTCACGAAAGATTATTGGCTTCTTATATGCTTCATTTGCAGTTTGGTTTGTTTATTCGATCTTTACTTATGGAAGCTACACCCTCCAGCCTGGACAAAGCGTTCAATTAAAAGTTTATCCCAATACAGATCAGGTAGAGTATAGTTCAGAATTGATTTTTAAAAAGAAGGATAATAAAAAAATCAAATTATCTGGGATGACGGTTTGGTCTGAACAATTTAGTGATGTGTTATATGAAGTGGAAGGACATAAGGTAGAAAAGATCGGTGATACTGAAAATGGTTCTATGGAGCTTCCTAATAATCAACAGGATATTCAATTGGTAGAAGATGGGATTGTAGTCACTTACCTAGGCGAGAAAGTTTATGATGTAACCAATAATAAGGCCTATACTATCACCATCACCAATGTAGACGATAAACCAGCCCAATTTGAAGCACGAGTGGTGGATCGGTAACAAAACAAAAAGCCTTGATTTACAAGGCTTTTTCCTGTTGATTTAGATGCCCCCTGCATGGATTTGGAAAGGATTTTCATATTGAAAATAATCAAAAATGTTGAAATATAGCTGATTTTAGGGAAGTACTTTTAGGTGTTTTCAAAGTCATGATTTAAAAATGGGGCAAAAGTGGGGCAAAAACAAATTAACGAAAAAAATATCGAGTTCGTGCATCAAGTAAATGATAAATTGCAAGAATAAGTGCAACATTTACTCGAACTCATCCTCTAGAGCTTCACTAGCAGTTCTGTAAGCTAAACATTTTCGTGGTCGGTGATTGATATCATATAAAGCCTTGGTTCCCAAAGCTTTTTTTATGTTATAAACTCATTAAAAGAACTCCCAGTTAGATTTGGAATATTTTTTATTCTGTGTCATATAAAAATAAATAAAATGAATGGCTATAGCTAGAGCTAAAATGGTTGTAATACTCACTACTATTATAGGATTAGAAGCAAAGATTAAAGAGAGAATCAAGGCAGCCAGATAGAGTGTCGCTTGGACACAGTAGTAACTTTTCGAATAGCGAAGATAGTGTTTGTTACAGGGCCCATTTACTAGGACAGCAACTTGGAAGAGGCCAAATCCGATATAAGAGAAGATGGTTGCAAAGAGATGATTAGCTTCAGGATTCAGAAGAAAACTCATCGAAACAGTCATCATAATAAGTCCAATGAAAATAGGATAGTGACTGTAAATTAGAAATAGTCCCTTTTGATTAGATTTTTCATCAATAGCATGGTCAAATTCACCAAAATAAAATAGGAACAGAGAAAGCATAATAATGAAATAAAGAACCGAATAAATCGAGAAATTCTCGATTGTAAAGAAGTTAGCTAGCTCCATAATCATCTCTCCAAACGTAATAATGACAAGAAGGGAGATGCGCTCGATTAAATGGGGGAGATTTACCTGGTAATGCTTATCTTTACTAAGCAAGATAATTGGCATAATAAATGTTAGCAGAATACTAGCAAAGAAGATATAGACTCTAACGTAAATAGGAAGAGGAAGAAGAGCTGCTAGATAGACTCCTAAACTTCCTAGCCCTGTTATCCATAGAAAACCTTTGATACTTTCCCGATTAACATCATCGGTTGATTTTCTAAAAAACTCAACCAAATATTGAAAAAATAAGGTAAGGGTTAATGTACCAATAGCCCAACAGAGATAATGAAAATATTGTTGCCAATCAGGTCCAATCATATTGGCTATAAAGAGTAAAAGTCCCATTTTGATAAACATGATTACCATGTTAAATAAAGAGTTCTTTCCATAGCGATTGGTATAAATGGTTTGAATCATCCATGAATCAGTGAGAACCAAGACAGCCATGAAAAAATCAAGGAAAGAATTCCAAGTCAAAATACCGTTATGAAGATGCTCAATTAAAGTAGTTACTTTTGAAATTGCAAAAACAAAAACTAGGTCATAAAAAAGTTCTGAAAATTCTACACGTTTATGTTTAATAAGAGTTGTTATATTAATACCTTTCTACTTTAGAAATACAATTCATTATAACAGAAAATGGTAATGAGAGAAAAGGATATGCTTAAATAACTTCATGTGACGCGAATTGTCAAAACCTTGGAGCACATTTACCTCATGTACCAGATTACAGGCGGAGTGTTTGGTGATTGATAATGAAGTACGTGTATTCTGAGGCAAAAGATTTCGAGACTCCATTACGTAACTCCCATCTATAAATAAAAAATGATAGTTTCATCATAGCAAATCTAAAGAAACACGCTAAAAAGCAACCCTGACGAGTTGCTTAAAATCCTATTAAAAATTAACTGTGTCAGGATCATTCTGAGTTTTGGTGCCTTGAATCTTATCCAAGACTGCCATATCTTCCTCTGATAAGTCGAAGTCGAAGATATCCAAGTTAGCTTTTATATTTTTAGGTGTCACAGACTTAGGTAGTGGCAAGAAACCTTTTTGGAGGCTCCAACGCAGAGCAACTTGTGCCACAGATTTACCGTTACGTTCAGCCACTACTTCAACATCTTCATTTCCAAAAATGCTACCTGTACCTAGTGGACTATAGGCTTCAAGAAGGATATCGCGCTCTTGGCAATAGTCAACTAAGTCTTCTTGGTCACAACCTGGAGCCAAGAGGATTTGATTGACATGTGGAACAATTTCAGCTGTTTCAAAAAGAGCTTCTAGGTGATGTTGCATAAAGTTAGACACACCGATAGCGCGCACCTTACCTTCTTTGTAAGCTTCTTCCATAGCCTTCCATGCACCCGCATTGCCAGCCTTCCAAGCATCATTCTCACGAAGCGCCTTTGGATTAGGCCAATGGATAAGCAAAAGATCCAAATAATCCACACCAAGTCTTTCGAGAGACTCATCGATAGAAGTCTTAGCCAACTCGTAATCGTGCTTATCATTCCAAAGTTTGGTAGTTAGGAAAATATCCTCAGGTGCCAAATTACTATCAGCAATCGCCTTACCTACAGAAACCTCGTTACCGTAAATTTGTGCGGTATCAATATGTGTGTAACCCGCCTTAAGTGCGAAGCTAACGCTGTTATAGGCTTCTTCGCCTTCAGCAATTTGCCAAGTTCCAAAACCAATTTTAGGAATAGCAACCCCATTTGCAAGTGTATATGTTTCCATGATTTTCACCTTTTCTTTTTTTAATAGTACTATCTTAAAAAAGATAAGACAAAAATGCAAAGATTTGCTACGGCTATTATTATGAATAGTTCCTTACTTCTTTTTCCTATGTTCGTAACAGCATTTGGAGATATTATTACTTGGGAAGAGAATGAATTTGTTGGTATTGTAAAATATAACCTTCAAGACTGCGACATTATTATAAAGAGCTTGAAATATTTCCTTCAGTATTTAGATAACTCATATGTGACTGATAACTTTGAACTGGATTTATATAGACAAGCTGTATCAAAACATGGTGCTCTGTCTTATAACCAATGTTTCGGTTTTGTCCCGCTCTTGGCATTAGGAGGCTTTAAAGATGTGGATTACATGGATAAAGTAAAAGTCCTGGAACACATTTATCTCATGTACCAACTCACAGGCGGAGTATTTGACGATTGATAAAAAAGAACCACCCTTGCGGTGGTTTTTTCGACGAAAACGAGTGTGAGATAAATAACGAGTCTTTGGATGAGACTCTCTAATTTGGTGAATATAAATTATTTGGTACAAAATTTGGTACAAAAAACAAAATGACAAGCAAAAAAGCCTTATAAATCAAGGCTTTTTCCTGTTGATTTAGATACCCCCTACATGGATTTGTAAGAACTTTTCATATTGAAAATAAACAAAAATGTTGAAATATAGCTGATTTTAGGGAAATACTTTTAGGTATTTTCAATGTCAGGATTTAAAAATGGGGCAAAAGTGGGGCAAAAACGAATGACTCGTATTTTGTTTGAAAACCTATAATACCTAATGATTATGCTATTCTAGATATATAGTTTTGTTATAAATAAATGTCAGTGCGAGATCAAATTGGAGAATAAAATGGAAAAACAAATTTCTACGCAGAATGGAATGCGAAAAAGTGATAATTAAAGAGACAAAAAAGCTGAGAATATGATTTCCCAGCTTTTTTGAATGCGATAGAAATAGCAACTAGACTATTTACGAAAGGCCTCAATAATGTAGGTGAAGCCAGTAACTAAAAATGAAAAGGCAATGACATAAACGACAAAGACACCTGTAGCCACTGGATTGAACAGAATCACTAGACCTAGTAAAAATTCAAGCAAGGCTACCCACATGATATTGCTACCAATAATAGGGAAAAATCAATCTTAGACGATTGCCTTTAAAGAAAGCAATAATGGCTTCTACAATTAACCAAATTCCTACAATGGTCGGAATGACGACCGGCAGGGTCACAAAGCCATAAGCAACGAGGTAAAGAGCTAAGAGAAGACTAACAAATCCTTGGAAAAGATAAACAGGTGAGCGAAGCTCTTTTTGGTGCAGAGAAATAGCCTAAAAATAGCTGCTATAGAAGAAACCAGTAAACCAAATGAAATCCACCAGCTGTAAGCAACAAGATTAGCTACTGGGTTTGTAAATAGGAAAAGTCCTAAAAGGACAAAAACAACTCCTGCAAGGAATAGCAGTAAACGATTAGAAAAATTTCATTTCAATACCCCCTATATAGTATAGTTTTTCTAATAAAACTATTGTACTTATTTTTTTATAGAAAATGTCAATAAAATAAATAAACAATTTGGAAGTTTCAGTCTGACTTTACAAAAAGAAAAAGGAGTTTTTCACTCCTTTTTCACAGATTGAAGACAAAGTCCTTATAAAAGTGTCTTCTAAAGATTTTAACTTCAATCTGAAGCGAGGTTATCCTCGCTTTTTCTATTTATCAAACAATTCCTTATTTTCAATTAAGAGTTCTAGTGGAGATTTATCCCTTGCTTCAATAAAACCAGGTTCATATTGGTTATGAAGTGTTCTTTTTCTGAGAAGTTGGATCAATATACAACTCATCTCCATCTTCTGTGTATAGTTGGTTGCCTCTTGTTAAGTAAAGTAAATCCTCTAAGTACTGTCCATCAGTTTCTAGAAAATGTTCGATGTATTTGACAGCCTTTAAGATCTCACTTACTTTATCAGAGTATTCATTCGATTCAAGAACACTCTTTTCTAATTCAATCTCTTTACTAGTTCCAAAAAGTTGAGTTGGAGTTGCATTAAAATATTCTGCTATCTTATCTAAATTTGCAAAGGTAGGATAGCTTTTTTGTTTTTCGTAATCAGAGATGTTTGGAAAGATTGCTCATAAAAAAATGTGGGGCAAATGATGGGGCAAATCAGTTATAGACAAGCAAAAAGCCTTATAAATCAAGGCTTTTTCCTGTTGATTTAGATGCCCCCTACAGGGCTCGAACCTGTGACCCATAGATTAAGAGTCTACTGCTCTACCAACTGAGCTAAGGAGGCAAATAAAAAGCTGTATTGGTGCCGAAACTTCACGGTTTGTATTGAACCCGCGCAATTAAGCAGGTGGGCAACTCGCTCTAACTGAAGCTGTTTCCGTGTGAGACGGCCTACATGCTGTTAGAAGACTTTTGTTTCCCTAATAATACAAAAAATAGTCGGTCAACACTTAAATGTGAAGTCGTACACCACAGCGTTTCTATGATTATATGATACCACTTTTTCAAAAAAAATCAAGGGGTAAATGTAATTATTTGGAAAGGATTTCACAAATTTCGTAATTTATCAATGGTTTCCTTGCGTTGAGCCAAGGCCCGTTCGTATTTTCCACTATCTTCTGGTGAGAAGTAGCTATGGTTGCGAATTTTTTCTGGCAAGTACTCTTGTTTGACCCAGTGACCTGGGTAGTTATGTGGATAGAGGTAGTTTTGGGCATTGCCTAATTCCTTGCTACCACTATAGTGGCCATCTCGCAGGTGACGTGGGATTGGTAGGTGACCTGAGGTTTTAAGGTCAGACAGAGCCTTGTCCATAGCTACATAGGCTGAGTTGGATTTTGGAGAAAGGGCCAAATCAATCACAACATTGGCAATGAGGATGCGGGCTTCGGGGAAACCGATCCTCTGTGCTGCATCCAGAGCAGTCACGGTATGAATCTGGGCTTCGGGATTGGCCAAACCGATATCTTCATAAGCAATCACAGTCAAACGACGAGCTAGGCTAGGAAGGTCACCGGCCTCTATCAAGCGAGCAGCATAGTGGAGACTAGCGTCCACATCTGATCCGCGAATAGACTTTGAAGGGCAGATAGAACATCATAGTGCCCGTCTCCATCCTTGTCCATAGTGATATAGCTTCTCTGGAGACTATTTTCCATGATATTCAGCGTGATATGACGGATACCGTCATTATTTTCTGGAGTGGAGAGAACTGCCAAGTCCAGTGAGTTAAAGGCAGAACGGAGGTCTCCGTTGGTAGATGTTGCGATAAAATCAAGGGCATCATCATCTAACTCGACAGGGAAATCAAAGCCTCGTTCAGGGTCAGTCAGGGCGATTTGAATGGCCTCTTTGACATCTTGGTTAGACAAGGGTTCCAACTCAAAAATCTGAACACGACTTCGGATGGCTGGAGTGACAGAAAAGAAAGGATTTTCAGTTGTCGCCCCGATCATGATGACTAGACCACTTTCTAAGAGAGGAAGGAGGAAGTCTTGTTTCGTCTTGTCAAGACGATGAATCTCGTCTAGTAGCAGTACAAGGCCACCTGAGAATTTAGCTTCCTCAGCGATTTCTTGGAGGCGTTTTTTACTATCAACTGTGGCATTGAAGGTCCGAAAGGCATACTTGGTTGTTCCAGCGATGGCTGAAGCGATACTGGTTTTTCCGATGCCTGGAGGTCCGTAGAGGATCATAGAGGATAGGCGATTGGCTTCCACCATACGGCGGATAATCTTGCCTGGTCCAACTAGATGCTCCTGACCAATGACCTGGTCGATGGTTTTGGGGCGCATACGAAGCGCGAGATTGTCTGGCATAGCAGTCCTTTCTAACATGGATTTTCTGATACTAATGTGGTAATATGGTAGTATCTATTTTAGCATATTTCCGAGTATTCGGGGCGATTAAAGAGTCGTATAGAAAGAGGACAAAATGGCAACATATGGATTTTTAGATGTTTTACAAGAAGAGTTGGACAAGAACTTTCCTTTTGATTATGAGATTAGTTGGGACAAGCGCAATCATGCGGTTGAAGTGAGTTTTCTATTAGAGGCACAAAATGCTGCAGGGGTGGAGATGTTAGATGAAGACGGAGAGGTTTCGTCAGATGATATCCTTTTTGAAGAAGCGGTGCTTTTTTACAATCCTGCCAAGTCAACAGTCAATGCAGAAGACTATCTCACAGTCATCCCTTACCTGCCTAAGAAAGGTTTTTCTCGTGAATTCTTAGCTTATTTTGCGCTATTCCTTAAAGATACTGCAGAGGTTGGACTAGATGCCCTCATGGACTTTTTGGAAGACCCAGAAGCAGAAGAATTCGTCATGGAATGGAACCAAGAAGTCTTTGAAGAAGGGAAAGTCGGTTTGGAAGAGGGAGAATTTTATCCTTATCCGAGATATTAGGAGTCTAGCATGGAAATAGAACTTACTGATTTCCAAGGTTGCAAGATTGCTCTATTTTGCGGAGATAAGCTACTGACCATCTTGCGTGATGACAAGGAAATATCCCTTGGCCCAATATGTGGGAGTTGCCGGGTGGTGGTCGTGAAGGGGACGAAAGCCCATTTGAATGCGCGGCGCGTGAAGTTTATGAGGAACTAGGCATTCACTTGACCGAAGATTGCCTGCTCTGGAGTAAGGTCTATCCCAGCATGCTCTATGAAGGCAGACAGTCAGTATTTATGGTCGGGCAACTAAGTCAAGAACAGTTTGACAGTATCACCTTTGGAGATGAAGGGCAGGGCTATAAATTGATGAACATTGAGGAATTTTTGACATCCAGTCAAGTAGTTCCGCAGTTGCAGGGTAGATTGAGGGATTATTTGGAGGAAGTGAAATGATTTTTGCGATTGCAACAACCACGTTAAACAAGGAAGTTAAACGCAAACTAAAAACTGGACAATACTCTAGGGAAGAAGCTACATTCATTTACATGGAATATTTAAAGTTAAAGAAGCAGAGAGAAAGTGGTACGAAAGTAGCTGGGATCTCTATGGCTGTTATTTGGGGATTAATGCTTGTTTTACCCTTACTGAGTGGTGAAGGTCTCGTACGGCCCCTTTCAGTACATTTTTTATTACTGCTACTGCTTGCAGGAATTGTTCTATTTGTTTATTATCTTATGTTTGGTATTTTTAAACAGCAGATTCATAGCGCAATGAAAGAACACTATACAGATGTGATTGAAGAATTTAAGAAGAATAAGGAAAATACAAAATGGAAACATGGCAAGAGTTAAAAGTTACAGTGAAGCGTGAGGGAGAGGAGTTGGTTTCCAACCTCTTGATTGAACTAGGTGCCCAAGGGGTAGCAATTGAAGATAGTATGGACTATGTTGGAAATGTGGACCGCTTCGGTGAAATTTTCCCTGAGGTTGAGCAACAAGAAGAAATCGTGGTGACAGCCTACTATCCTGAAACGGTTGATGTGGCAGTGGTTGAGGCAGACTTGCAGGCTCGCTTGGCAGAATTGACAGATTTTATGGATTTGGGCGAGGTTAAGATTGGCACGACTGCCTTGGCTGAGGAAGACTGGGCCGACAACTGGAAGAAATACTATGAACCAGCTCGCATTACTCATGACTTGACCATTGTGCCATCATGGACGGACTATGAAGCAACAGCGGGAGAAAAGATTATCAAGCTGGACCCTGGCATGGCCTTTGGAACAGGAACCCACCCGACGACTAAGATGAGTCTTTTTGCCTTGGAGCAGGTTCTTCGTGGTGGCGAAACAGTGCTAGATGTAGGGACTGGTTCAGGTGTCCTTTCCATTGCTAGCTCACTTCTAGGTGCTAAGGAAATCTTCGCCTATGACCTGGATGATGTAGCGGTTCGAGTCGCTCAGGAAATATTGAGCTCAATCCTGGCATGGAAAATATACATGTGGCGCCAGGTGATTTGCTTAATGGCGTGGAGATTGAGGCAGACGTCATCGTGGCCAACATCTTGGCGGATATCCTCATTCATCTGACGGATGATGCTTATCGCTTGGTCAAGGATGAAGGCTACCTGATCATGAGTGGCATTATCAAGGACAAGTGGAACATGGTGCGTGAGTCAGCAGAAGCAGCTGGATTTTTCCTTGAAACCCACATGATCCAAGGGGAGTGGAACGCCTGTGTCTTCAAAAAAACTAAGGATATCTCTGGTGTGATTGGAGGCTAGCATGCAACAGTATTTTGTAAAAGGTTTGGCAAGCTCACCTGTCACTATCGAGGACAAGGAAACCAGCAAGCACATGTTTCAGGTCATGCGTTTGAAAGAAGAGGACGAGGTTACCTTAGTTTTTGATGATGGTATTAAGCGCTTGGCGCGCGTGGTCAATGTAGAGGCGCGTCAATTGGAGCTGGTTGAGGAATTAGCTGACAATGTGGAACTGCCAGTCCAAGTGACCATCGCATCAGGCTTTCCTAAGGGAGACAAGCTCGAGTTTATCACCCAGAAAGTAACTGAACTTGGCGCTAACCAGATTTGGGCCTTTCCTGCAGACTGGTCAGTCGCCAAATGGGACGGCAAGAAATTGGCCAAAAAGGTTGAGAAGTTAGAAAAAATTGCCCTTGGAGCAGCAGAACAAAGCAAGCGGAATTTGGTACCGAGCATTACCCTTTTTGAAAAAAAAGCAGACTTTCTAGCTCAGTTCGACCAGTTTGACTGCATCGTGGTGGCCTATGAAGAGTCAGCCAAAGAAGGAGAATCAGCTGCCCTTATCCAAGCTGTCGCTGGTCTTGAAAAAGGAGCTAAACTGCTCTTTATCTTTGGACCAGAAGGTGGTTTATCCCCTTCAGAAATTGAAAGTTTTGAAGCTAAAGGAGCAGTTCTAGCAGGACTTGGGCCTCGCATCCTACGAGCCGAAACAGCGCCGCTTTACGCCTTGTCTGCCATAAGTGTTTTGCTTGAATTGAAAAAATAAGAGACTATGAAAAAATCACCTAGAAAAGGTGATTTTTTATGCTCTTGAAATGGCGCGTGAAAGAGTCAATAAACGTATCTACGGCGGCAATGGGAATCTTTAATTTTTTGATGATTTTGCAGAAAAAATGGATATCCAAACTGTTCCTAATCTTGTGTTCTATTAAAACAGGGCGAATCACACTATATAGAGCAGGAGAGTATTTCTAGTCTTGAAGAAAGATTATTTTCACTAAAAAAAATAACTCTGGAAATTGGAATCGTAGAGATGATAAAAGAGGTTGGATTTAATCCAACCTCATTTTTTTTATCTTAATGGAATTGCATACCACCATCGACGATAATGGTTTGACCTGTAATGTAGTTTGAATCTGGTCCAGCAAGGAAGCTAACCGCTGCAGCGACATCTTCTGGCTCAGATAGGCGTTTCAATGTAATATCTTTTGCGAATGTTTGCATACCCCATTCGTCGTCTTTTCCTGCATTTTTCCCAACTTCGTGAGCGATATCATACATCATTGGAGTCTTAACGATACCAGGTGCATACGCATTAACAGTGATGCCTGAGTCAGCTAAATCACGCGCCAATGTTTGAGTAATACCACGAACAGCGAATTTTGTACCACCATAAACAGTCAAGTTTGGATTTCCAACAACACCTGCTTGAGAAGTAGCGTTGATGATTTTTACCACCGTGACCTAGTGCTTTTAAATTGAGCTTGAGCAGCTTGTGCTCCCCAGATTACCCCACCGACGTTAATAGCAAAGGTACGATTGAACTGTTCTTCTGTAATCGTATCTAGAGGTGTAGTCGGAGCGACACCAGCGTTGTTTACCACAACGTTCAAGTCTCCGAAATGGTCTACAACTTTTTTTGGAAAGCTGCAGCAACCTCTGCTTGTTTAGACACATCTGCTACAACAGCTAAAGCATTCTCTGCTGACAACTCAGCAACTGCTTTTTTTCAGCTGTTTCAGCATTATAGTCTAATACCCCAACCTTAAAAACCATCTTGGACCAAGCGTTTTGCGATTGCAAAACCGATTCCTTGACCTGCACCTGTAACAATAGCTACTTTAGACATATGATTCCTCCTTTGGTATCCGTGATACCATTCAACGTTCATAAAAGAACAGCAAAGGGTTATAAGTGAGTTGTGATAGACTCTAAAAGAAGTCCTATCGCTTTTTAGTATACAACTTTGTGAAATTTGTGTCAAATAAAGACTGGTTTTTTAGAAAAATGAATATTTTTCAAGATCAAAATAATCGAAAAATTTCCTTTGTGAGATTTAGAGTCAGAGAAATAAAACTATCGTGTAAAAGGGGAAAGCGCACGATATTTTCCAAGCACATTTCTTGAAACCCTTTCCTTCTTCTGATAGACTAATACATAGTTTGAAAAAGGAGACTTAATATGAAAAAATTTGTTGCTGAATTAATCGGTACTTTTATGCTTGTGTTCATCGGAACAGGAGCTGTTGTTTTTGGAAATGGTGTTGAAGGTCTTGGACACCTTGGAATTGCTCTTGCCTTTGGTTTGGCAATCGTAGTTGCAGCTTTCTCAATCGGAACTGTTTCAGGTGCTCACTTGAACCCAGCTGTTTCTATCGCTATGTTTGTTAATAAACGTTTGTCATCTTCAGAACTTGTAAACTACATCCTTGGACAAGTAGTTGGTGCTTTCTTAGCCTCAGGATCTGTGTTCTTCCTCTTGGCAAATTCAGGTATGTCAACTGCAAGTCTTGGTGAAAATGCCTTGGCAAACGGTGTAACTGTCTTTGGTGGTTTCTTGTTTGAAACAATCGCAACATTCTTGTTTGTTTTGGTGATCATGACTGTAACTTCAGCAAGCAAAGGGAATGGCGCAATCGCTGGTTTGGTGATCGGTTTGTCATTGACAGCTTTGATTCTAACTGGATTGAACATCACTGGACTTTCAGTAAATCCAGCTCGTAGCTTGGCTCCTGCTGTATTGGTAGGTGGCGCAGCACTTCAACAAGTTTGGATTTTCATCCTTGCACCAATCGTTGGTGGAGTTCTTGCAGCCCTTGTTGCTAAAAACTTTCTTGGAACTGAAGAATAATTGAAACTTAAAAAGCCTTGCTCCTCATTTTGAGGAACAGGGCTTTTTCGTATGATACTCTTCGAAAATCTCTTCAAACCACGTCAGTCTTATCCACAACCTCAAAGCAGTGCTTTGAGCAACCTGCGGCTAGTTTCCTAGTTTGCTTTTTGATTTTCATTGAGTATGAGTTTAGCGGTTGTCAATTTTCTCTGGATAGAGGTCATGTTGGAAGAGGCGTTGTTCTGCCAAGCCTTCATACTTAGTTCCTGGCTTACCGTAGTTGTAGTAAGGGTCGATTGAAATGCCACCGCGAGGTGTAAATTTTCCCCAGACTTCTAAATAGCGAGGGTCTAGCAAGTTGACCAAGTCTTTCCCGATAGTGTTGATACAGTTTTCATGGAAATCTCCATGGTTTCGGTAGCTAAAGAGGTAGAGTTTGAGGGATTTTGACTCGACACAGAGCTTGTCAGGAATGTAGGAAATATAAATAGTTGCAAAGTCTGGTTGAGCAGTGATGGGACAAAGTGAGGTAAATTCAGGGCAGTTGAACTTGATGAAATAGTCATTTTCCACATGACGATTATCAAAGGATTCGAGGACTTCGGGTTGATATTCGAAAATGTAGTTGGTTTCTTTGTTGCCGAGGAGGCTGAGGTTTTTCATTTCTTCTTGTTGTGACATGATTTTTTCTTTCTAATCTTAAACACCACGTTGGTTGTCGTAGAGGAGGGTATGGAGTTGAGGAAGGACGCGGACATTGCTCCAGCTATCGTCGGCAGCGACACGTTCCCAGAGTTCTTTGAGGCGGTCCAGTTGGTCTTGGACAATATTGCCTGTAGCCTTGGGTTCAGGATTTCCTGCCGATAAGAAGAGGACATCTGGTTGGTAGCGTTCTTGAATACCTTTGGCAAAGGCTAGACCTGCATCATCAAAGACAGGGATTTTAAAGGTTACTTTGTCTGGGTCTAGTTGTGAAACGATAAAGTCCAAGGTCTCAAAGTTGACTTCCATCTTGGAGGAAGGAGGCTTAGGACTCAGAGTGACTTGGTCGATATCTTTAACCAATTTTGCCAGCGGGATCCCTGGGTCTCAACAGCCAGAGTGACCCCACGTTCCTTGAGTTTGGTGACCAGTTGAGCCATATTGGCTGCTAGGATAGCAGGATTTCCCCCAGATAGGGTGACATAGTCGTAGCTTCCTAGTTTGTCTAACTCAGCGATTACTTCATCAGCTGTCATGCGAGTTGGCTTTTCAGAACCATCCCAAGTAAAGGCGGAGTCGCACCAGTCGCAGTGGTAGTCGCAACCAGCAGTGCGGACAAACATGGTTTTCTGGCCAATAGCTCGACCTTCACCTTGAAAGGTAGGCCCAAAAATTTCTAGAACTGGTAGTTTGAGGACACGTTCCTTAGTCATCTAACCACTCCTGTCTAAACTCTGCAAAGGCAGTCGGAGTTTCATAGAGGCGAACATATTCCAAACGGAGACCGCGCTCGTCTGGCAACTCTTGGCTCATGGTTTGGAAAATCCAGTAAACCATATTTTCAGCAGTCGTATTCATGTAGGGCAGGGTTTCATTGAGATAGCGATGATCCAAGTGGGGCTCTAAGTAGTCCTTGTAGATAGCTTTGATGTCTCCGAAATCGTGGGTCATACCTCTATCATCTAAAAATCCACTGACAGCGATTTGTAGATGATAGGTGTGACCGTGTAGGGATTTGCATTTTCCTTCATAGTGAAAGAGGTGGTGGGCAGCATCGAAGGTAAATTCTTTTGAGACTAAGGTTCTGTGAGGATTATAGACAAGAGATTCCCCAGTTTCTTGTTTGATTTCTTTGGGGGCAAAAAACATCAGGCCTCTCCTTTCTGAGAGAGATAAACCTCTAAACCATGTTGGCGTAGATGGCAGGCAGGACAAGCTCCACAACCAGTACCGATAATCCCATTGTAGCAGGTCAAGGTCTTCTCACGAACGTAGTCAAAGGCACCAAGTTGGTCAGCTAATTCCCAAGTTTCAGCCTTGTCTAGCCACATGAGAGGCGTTTGGATCACAAAGTCGTAATCCATAGCAAGGTTGAGCGTGACATTGAGTGATTTGACAAAGACATCCCGACAGTCAGGATAACCTGAGAAGTCTGTTTCGCACACTCCTGTCACGATATCCGTAATTCCACGCTGCTTGGCAAGGACTGCCGCAAAGGACAGAAAGAGATGATTGCGACCGTCAACGAAAGTATTAGGAACCTCTCCTTCTTTTTGCTCAATTTCTAAATCTGAAGTCAAGGCATTTTCAGTAATTTGTCCTAGCAGAGACATATCTAGGATATGATGATGAATTCCTTGTTCCTCAGCGATTTCTTTGGCCACTTGAATTTCTAAATGGTGGCGTTGACCGTAGGCAAAGGTAACGGCTTCGACCCTTTCATAGTGTTGCTTGGCCCAGAAAAGGCAGGTTGTTGAATCTTGTCCGCCACTAAAGACGACCAAGGCTGATTGACGTTTCATAGTACTCCTTCCAAAATGGGAAATGTTCAGAGCACGCAAAAAGCTCCCCAGAGGGAGCTAAAAAATACCAAGTAGAGGTTTTTTTTAGCGATGGCATGTCCCAAACATCGTAATATTCTAGTTACAGTCTAGCATATTTTTTGAAAAATGGCAAAGGGCAAGAAAAAAGAGACCAAATGAATGCATTTGGTCTCTCCTTTGATTAGCTCAATTCAGCAACGATAGCTTTGATTTGTTCTGCTGTGTGAACACCAGCAACTTGTTTAACAACTTGTCCATCTTTCTTGAAGAGAAGAGTAGGGATAGACATGATACCAAATGCACGAGCTGTATTCGGATTTTCGTCAACGTCCATTTTAACGATCTTCAAGACATCTTCTGAAAGTTCTTCAGACAATTTGTCCAAGATTGGACCTTGCATACGACATGGACCACACCAAGTAGCCCAGAAGTCTACCAAGACCAATCCGTCTTTAGTTTCTTGTTCGAATGTTGCATCTGTAATTGCTTTTGCCATAGTATTTCTCCTTTTTAATTATATTGGCTTAAATCTTGTTTCATGAGATAGAAGAAAACATCTCCATAAGTCCCATGGTAGTCCAAATCATGTCCCTTGTAGGTTACTTTTTGGACAGGGTAGTAGTCTGCGACACCAATCAGGCAGGCATGTTGAGAACGTTCAAATTCTTCGTATGACTCGAAGGTCATGGTTCTCTCTTGCTTGCTGGCATCAAGATAAGTGATTTCAATCATAGGATTCTCCTTTGCTAAATCATATTTTCATTTTACTCCTCAGAAAAAGGAATGTCAAGAAAATTGATTGCGCACGCAAGTTTTTTTGTAAAAATTTTAGGAAAGCCAACTTGCTTTTGTTTCAAGGCTTTCTTCTACAGCTTTTTGTAGACAGGCAAGAGTTGTCTGACCCTCCTTAGTGAGGCAGATAAAACTAGCTCGCTTATCCTGGTCACAACATCTCCGACTAAGTAAAGCACAGTTTTTGGCTTCTAGGCGTGCCACCATTCGTGATACTGCGCTTGGACTCAGATGGAGTTTGTCCGGCAGGTCAATCTGTCTCAAAGATTTTTCTTGAGCCTGATTTAAAAAGTGCAAGAGATAGAATTCTTTGAGCGTTAGGCTTTGGTCACTCTGCTCAGCAATCGTTTGCTCTAAAAGAGCTTCTAGCTCTACTTGTCGGCGGTTGAAGTCAAACCATTTTTCTAAGTAAGTCATATCAATCTCCTTTCTATATGGTAGTTATAAACAGATTTACCTATCTGAGATGCTTGCGCACGCAATTAGTATACAACTTTTTAGAATAGATAGCAAGAAGGATGTTTCTTGTGTATTTCCTTGAAATTTTCTGAAAAAAGAGTAAACTGGTATGCAGAAAGTCTATTTGTGGAGTAAACGATGAAATTATATGTTCAGTTAATGATTCTCTTTGTCATTTCACTGATTGGTGAGGGAATCTCTAGCTTTCCATTTGCCTATTCCTGGAAGCATTATCGGTTTGATTATTTTATTTTTAGCCTTGCAGTTCAAGTGGTTGCGGGTACGTCATGTCAACATGGTTGGGAATTTTCTCCTAGCTAATATGACTATCCTCTTTCTACCTCCTGCAGTTGGGATTATGGAGAAATTTGATGTGATTGCTCCTTATTTATTGCCCATTGTCTTGATTGTCTTTTTTGCAGCAGTTATCAATATTATCTTGATTGCGCTTGTAGTTCAGTTTATCAAAAAGCGTTATGAAGGAGATTACGAAGAAAGAGGTGCCAAATGAGCGAATTTGTATCCAATCCACTTTTTGGGATAGCCTTGTCCATTTTGGCTTATCTTGGAGGCATGATTATCTTTAGACGGTACCCTCATCCTCTGACCACTCCCTTGCTGCTAGCAACTTTATTTATCATTGTTTTTCTAAAACTGACTGATATTTCTTATGTTGCCTATTATCAAGGTGGGGTCTACCTCAATAACTTGATTGTTCCCTCAACAGTAGCTTTAGGAATTCCTCTTTATAAGAGTTTTCACCTCATGAAACACCATGTTAGAAGTATTCTACTCAGTAGTTTCCTTGCTGTTGTTGTAAATACAGTTTTTACAGCTTTAGTTGCAAAATTTTTCGGTATGGATTTCTTCTTGGCGATTTCGCTTTTCCCAAAGTCTGTAACGACGGCCATGGCAGTTGGAATTACGGATAAGCTACAAGGAATAGCGACGATCACCTTGGTAGTTGTGGTAGCAACTGGCATTTTGACTAGCGTTATTGGACCAACACTTTTAAAATGGCTAAAAATTGACGATCCAGTAGCTGTTGGTCTTGCTCTTGGAGGAACTGGTCACGCAGTTGGGACTGGAACAGCTTTTCGCTATGGACCAGTTGCAGGTGCTATGGGTGGTCTGGCTATCGGTGTCACCGGTATTCTCTATGTATTTGTAAGTCCCATCGTAGCAGGTTTGATATTGAGTTAAAAATAAGAATGTTATATTTCTTTGTGTAAAAAGAAGCCCCTAGCTTTATTTGCTAGGGGCTTTATTCATTATTGTAAGTTTACTTTGTTCTTTAAGATGTAGTAGGTTCCGAGATAGAAGCCGACGCTAAGGATTAAGTCTTTGAAAATTTCAAAGGATAATACCCAATTGTAGTCGAAATCGATGCGAAGATTGAGGGTGATAAAGCCAAGAACAACTTGGATGGCGATGTAGGCGACGACCGCAAGAGCTGTACGGTATTCATTAAAGAGTTGGCCGATAGAGATAGACAAGTAGATACAAAGAATACTTGCGAGAGTATTAAAAATATAAGAAATCAAGGCTAACCAGAAATTATCTGTATAATTTTTTAGCATATACTCGGCAAAACTAGATAGGAAGGCGTCTGGTTGAATCATGGAAATGATAATATAAAGGCTAAAAAGGAAGACCACTGTACTTGCCAAAGACCAAACAAAGGCTCCAAGAAGTTTAGCGGAGAGGATCTGGTGTTCAGATACTGGCAGGGTGAGAGTTAGATAGCCACGACGATCATAAACACTTCCCTTAAATCGTTGAATAATCAAAATCAAGGTTGAAATACTCAAAGTAATAACCAGACCACCAAAAACCAGAGATAGAAATACTAACATGACAACGCCCTTATCTTGATAATAGGTGCTTGAGAGGCTACTGCCCTGAATACCGATGATGACAGATAAGGATAGTACAGCTGCATAGAGGGCTAAAAACCATTTGTTGACATTTTTAAATTCATAACGAACTAAATTCCAAAACATAATAATCTCCTTTATCTAGGCTTTGAATTCGTGACGGAAGAGCTGGTCAATTGATTCACCTGACTCGTAACGAATATCATCCACATTCCCTTGACGGACAACTTTTCCATCCTTGAGGAAAATAATCTCATCCAATATTGGTTCGATGTCCGAAATCAAGTGAGTTGAAATCAAGACAGTCGAAGTTGGAGAGTAGTTGTTGATGATGGTGTTCAAGATGTAGTCACGAGCTGCGGGATCGACTCCACCGATAGGTTCGTCAAGGACATACAAACGAGCGTCACGACTCATGACAAGGATCAACTGAACTTTTTCTTTGTTCCCTTTTGAGAGTTTCTTGAAACGGCTATTCTCGTCGATACCAAGGTCACGAAGAAGACCTTGAGCACGTTCCAGATTAAAATCTTTATAGAAGGTCTTGAAAAAGGTAAGAGCTTCTTTGACCTTCATCTGTTCGTTGAGATAGGTCGTATCAGGTAGATAAGAAACGATAGCCTTAGTTGCTGGGCTTGGTTCCATGCCATTGATGAGGATACGCCCTTGCTCTGGTTGGAGTAAACCGTTGATTAGTTTAATCAGGGTTGTTTTTCCGGAGCCGTTTGGGCCAAGGAGACCCACAATCTTTCCTGCTGGAATTTCAAGGGAAACATTTTGAAGAGCAGGGCTTGCTCCATAGAATTTTGAAACATTTTCAAACGTTAACAAGGTCATAGTCTAAACTCCTTCAATATAATCTCTCAAAACAGTTGGTAGTTCTTCTTTTTCATAGCCAAATTCTACCATACCTGTTACAAACTGCTGCAGTTGTTCTTCTGATAGTTGCTTCCGGGATTGGAGGATTAGGTCCAAATCCTCGGTGACAAAACGCCCTGCAGTCCGCTTGGTGTATACGAAGCCTTCTCTTTCTAGGTCTGATAGGGCACGTTGGATGGTATTAGGATTGACGCCAGCCTCGCTAGCCAGTTCTCTGACAGTTGGCAGTTGTTGGTTGGGTTCTAGTTTATGAGAAACGATTTGCAGTTTGATCTTATCCATTATCTGCAAATAAATGGGTTTGTTGTTATCAAATGTCCAGGACATCACGGTCTCCTTTCAACAATTTCTTTTTGTATCACTTAAATAATACAACTAAACAAAAACTTGTCAAGCCAAAAGGAGAATTATTTTGGGAATTGCTTAAAAAAATGGTATAATGAAAAGAAAACGACAAGGAGGGGAAGGCATGCGTTGTCCAAAATGTGGCGCTACTAAATCAAGTGTTATCGATAGCCGTCAGGCTGAAGAAGGAAATACTATCAGAAGAAGACGTGAGTGCGAAGAATGCCAACATCGTTTTACGACCTATGAACGTGTAGAAGAAAGAACGCTAGTTGTGGTCAAAAAGGATGGCACACGGGAGCAGTTCTCAAGAGATAAAATCTTTAATGGGATTATTCGTTCAGCTCAAAAACGTCCGGTGTCTAGTGATGAGATTGGCATGGTGGTCAATCGTATCGAACAAAAACTCCTCAGTCGCAATGATAATGAGATTCAAAGTGAAGATATTGGTTCTCTGGTCATGGAAGAATTGGCTGAACTGGATGAAATCACTTACGTTCGTTTCGCCAGCGTCTATCGTAGCTTTAAAGACGTGAGTGAGCTCGAAAATCTTCTCAAACAAATTACGCAATCTTCAAAGAAGAAAAAGGAAAAATAAATGAAGCCTAATGATCGTTTTTCTTTTCTAAAGAATAATCGGGTGTCGCAAGATCCCACAACTTTGGTGCAGTGCTACCTCCCGATTATCGGTCAGGATGCGCTGAGTCTTTACCTTTATACCTTAGCTTTTTGGGATGATGGACAAAAAGAACACTTGTTTGCAGCTATCCTCAATCATCTCAATTTTGGGATGGACAGGCTGTTAAAGGCTTTTAAAATCTTATCAGCCTTCAATTTGGTTACCCTCTATCAAAAGGGTGACGGCTATGAACTTGCTATTCAGCCAACGCTTTCTAGCTCAGATTTCTTGCGTCATACGGTTTATCGTACCTTATTGGAGAAAAGGATTGGCGATACAGCAGTTTCTGATTTGCGCCAAGATCAGGCAGGCGGAGAGCCTTTGACGGTTCCTTTGAGTCAGGCCTTTCCAGAGATAGAAGAATTGGCTAGTCATGATGAGACACCAGTAAAGGCTGATTTTAAAAATGATTTTGATTTGGAGCATTTTCGTCAGCTCATGGCGAGAGATAATCTCCGTTTCCAAGATGAACAGTCAGATGTCTTAGAGTTGTTTAAAATTGCTGATGAGAAAAAATGGACCTGGTTTGAGGCTTATCAATTGGCCAAATCAACAGCTGTTTCACAAGTCATTTCTGTCAAGCGTATGCATGAAAAATTAGCGCAAGAGTCTGTTGCATCGGACTTTAGTCCCCAAGAAGCGGCCATTATCCGAGAAGCTAAAAGTAAAACTGCCTTGCAGTTTTTAGCGGGAATCAAACAAACACGAAATGCAGGAATTATCCAAGCTGAACGCGATTTGTTAAAACAGATGGCTGACTTAGGCTTGCTTGATGAGGTTATCAACATTGTTATACTCTTGACCTTCAATAAGGTTGATTCTGCCAACCTCAATGAAAAATATGCCATGAAAGTGGCCAATGATTACTCTTATAACAAAGTCAGGTCTGCTGAGGAAGCTGTACTTCGAATCAGAGAGAAGAATCAAAAGGGACAAGAACCGAAAACAGCAAATACAAGTCAGGGAAAAACCAATGTCCCAAAATGGAGTAATCCAGAATATAAAAATGAAACCAGCGAAGAAACTCGCTTGGAGTTAGAACGTAAGAAAAAAGAAATGTTAGACCGATTAGGAAAAGGAGGAGACTAGATGGAAAGTGTAGGAGATGTGCTTAAAGATCATCCCAGCCGTTTTCAATACCAAGACTTGGTTCAGCAGATTGTAAAAGATCCGGATGTTGCGGCTTTTATCCAGAAGGAATCTCTCAGTCAAGAGGAATTGAATCGTAGTATCTCTAAGTTTAACCAATACATCACCGAGCGAGATAAGTTCCTTCGTGGAGATACCGACTATATCGCGCGTGGCTATAAGCCCATTCTAGTTATGAATCATGGTTACGCAGATGTATCCTATGAGGAAACTCCGGAACTGATTGCGGCTGAGAAAGAAGCGGCTATCAAGAACCGTCTCAGACTGATTAATCTTCCAGCTAGTCTTAAAAAAGCTAGTTTGGCTCAAGTTGATTTGGATGATTTGGGACGTTTGCCAGTTTTTGAAAAGCTCTTTACCTTTGTTGAGCAATATCCAGAAGTCCGTAAAGGTCTCTATCTCTATGGAGACTTTGGAGTTGGGAAGAGCTTTATGGTGGCTGCCCTTGCCCATGATTTGTCAGAAAAACGTGGGGTTTCATCAACCCTTCTTCACTATCCTAGCTTTGTCATTGATGTCAAAAATGCTATTGGAGATGGGAATGTTAAGAATTTGGTTGATGAAATCAAGCAAGCTGAAGTCTTGATTTTGGATGATATTGGCGCCGAGCAATCAACACCTTGGGTTCGTGATGAAGTCTTGCAAGTCATTCTCCAGTATCGTATGCAGGAAGATTTGCCAACCTTCTTTACCTCAAATTTCAATTTTGAAGATTTGGAAAAACATTTTGCTAAAGGCAAGAACGGAAACGATGAAACATGGGAAGCTAGACGCGTTATGGAGCGTATCCGTTATTTAGCAGAAGAAACACGACTAGAAGGAGAGAATCGCCGATGAGTGAAACAATCACCTTAATGAAATCTCATACCTCGGTTCGCAGATTTAAAGAAGAAGCGATCCCTCAAGAGGACTTGAATGAGATTTTATCAGCTGCCCAAATGGCTTCTTCTTGGAAATTTCCAATCTTATTCTGTGATTCTAGTCAGAAGTCAAGAAAAGAAAGATGCTCTTTTTGAGCTGGTTCCTCAGGAAGCGATTCGTCAGTCTGCCGCCTTCCTCCTCTTTGTAGGAGATTTAAACCGTGCAGAAAAAGGGGCTCGTCTCCATACCGATACTTTCCAACCTCAAGGGGTGGAAGGCCTCCTCATTACTTCAGTAGATGCAGCCTTGGCTGGACAGAATACCTTGCTTGCAGCAGAAAGCCTTGGCTATGGTGGAGTAATCATTGGTTTGGTGCGTTACAAATCTGTTGAAATAGCAGAATTGTTCAACCTTCCTGACTATACCTACCCAGTTTTTGGGATTGCCCTAGGTGTACCAAATCAACAACACGATGTAAAACCAAGATTGCCACTCGAGCAAGTTGTTTTTGAGGAAGAATACCAAGAACAAACGGCTGAGGCTATTGAAGCCTATGACCGTGTGCAGACTGAATACGCAGGAGCGCGTGCGACTACGACTTGGAGTCAGCGTCTTGCGGAGCAATTCGGTCAGCCTGAACCAAGCTCGACTAGAGAAAATCTTGAACAAAGAACTTATTGTAGAAAGTGAGAAAACATGGCCTTACCAACTGTTGCCATCGTAGGACGTCCCAATGTTGGGAAATCAACCCTGTTTAACCGTATTGCAGGGGAACGCATCTCAATCGTAGAAGATGTCGAAGGAGTAACACGAGACCGTATCTATGCGACTGGTGAATGGCTTAACCGTTCTTTCAGTATGATTGATACTGGAGGGATTGATGATGTTGATGCTCCATTTATGGAACAAATCAAGCACCAGGCAGAGATTGCCATGGAAGAAGCTGATGTCATCGTTTTTGTAGTTTCCGGTAAAGAAGGAATTACGGATGCTGACGAGTACGTAGCCCGTAAACTATATAAAACTCATAAACCTGTTATCCTTGCAGTTAACAAGGTTGATAATCCAGAGATGCGAAATGATATCTATGATTTCTATGCTCTTGGATTGGGAGAACCATTGCCAATTTCATCTGTGCACGGGATTGGTACAGGGGATGTATTAGATGCTATCGTCGAAAATCTACCACATGAAGTCGAAGATGAAAATCCAGATGTCATTAAATTCAGCTTGATTGGTCGCCCCAATGTCGGAAAATCTAGTTTGATTAATGCCATTTTGGGAGAAGACCGCGTGATTGCCAGTCCTGTTGCTGGTACAACTCGTGATGCCATTGATACACATTTTACAGATGCGGATGGTCAAGAGTTTACCATGATTGATACGGCTGGTATGCGTAAGTCTGGTAAAGTCTATGAAAACACAGAGAAATACTCAGTCATGCGTGCCATGCGAGCTATTGACCGTTCAGATGTAGTCTTGATGGTCCTCAATGCCGAAGAAGGCATCCGTGAGTATGATAAGCGTATCGCAGGATTTGCCCACGAAGCTGGTAAAGGGATGATTATCGTAGTCAACAAATGGGACACGCTTGAAAAAGACAATCACACCATGAAAAACTGGGAAGAAGATATTCGTGAACAGTTCCAATATCTACCTTACGCACCGATTATCTTTGTTTCGGCTTTGACCAAGCAACGTCTCCACAAACTTCCAGAGATGATTAAACAAATCAGCGAGAGTCAAAATACCCGTATCCCATCAGCAGTCTTAAATGATGTCATTATGGATGCTATTGCCATCAACCCAACACCGACAGACAAAGGGAAACGCCTCAAGATTTTCTATGCGACTCAAGTGGCAACTAAACCACCGACATTTGTGATTTTTGTCAACGAAGAAGAACTTATGCACTTCTCTTACTTGCGTTTCTTGGAAAATCAAATCCGCAAGGCCTTCGTCTTTGAAGGAACGCCAATCCATCTGATCGCAAGAAAACGAAAATAAAATGATAAAAAGAAGAAGGTAAACAGACCTTCTTTTTTGTAGATGATACCAAGAGCGTAGATCTAAATTTGTCATCAAATTAACATCATTTTCCTAGTCCTTGTCACGGTTTTGTAATGGAAAGGTACTTTCTTTGTAAGATTCAAAATGCTATAATGCTCTAAACAATTTTCCTTGCATAAGGAGGTTATTATGAAAAAAGATAGATTGTTAAAGAATCCTTTCTTGGTGCGTCTACTTGGTTTGCTGATGGCATTTTTCTTCCTATCAGCATTCACTGCACCTGAAAAACCAGACTATGGTATCTATGACCCAAATCATTATTTGACAGAGGAAGTAGTTACTCAGATTCGTGATTTGAATGAATCCAATAGTCAAAAGGCAGAAAAGCTTCAAATAGGTGTCTATATCGTAGATAGTCTGGAAGGAGAAAGCATTGAAACGGTGGCTAATGAAACTGCCAGGGCTTGGAAGATTGGCTATTCAGGAGATAATTTTGGAAGTCTCATTGTAGTAGCTGTTCAAGACCGTAAATCAAGAATTGAAACCAGTAATAACACTGCCATTAGAATAACGGACTATCAAACCAAGCAGATCTTGGCAGCCAGCCGTACAGATTTTAAAACTGGTGACTATAGTAAAGGAATTCTAGCGATTGCCAAAGCCTTGGACAATCAGTTTTATAGAGGAAGTGGAACCTTCTCGTCTGATGATGACTCCTCTGATATCAAACGTTATTCTGAAAGTATCAGTGGCAAAAAATCGAGTCGCAATAGTAACTCATCTAGTCATCGTAAGAACAGTGACCCTATGGACAATGTGTTCGGAGTCGGGATAATCATTTATTTCATTATCGTATTTATAGCCATTATTAGAGGAGGCGGCGGTGGCCGAGGAGGAGGTTCCTCTGACGGAGGATGGTGGTTTAGTGACTCATCCGACTCAGGTTCTTCTTGGTCAGATTCAGGCTCAGACTCTTCTAGTAGCTGGGATGGTGGCGGCTTCGATGGCGGTGGTTCATCCGATGATTGGTGATGCTCGTATAAAATTTAAGGAAATAAGTAGGTTTAGATATGAAAAATAAAGGAATTATTTATGTGTTGAGTATTTTACTGGCTATTATCTTGCTTGGCGGTTGCTCAGTAGTAGGCACTTATAACGGACTTGTCTCTGAACAAACCAAGGTCGAACAAGCGCAAGCCGATGTAGCGACAGCTCTTCAACGTCGTTCTGACTTGATTGGAAATTTGGTAGAGTCTGTAAAAGGCCAGATGAACCATGAGACAGAGGTTTTCACCAAGATTGCGGAAGCTCGTGCTAAAATTGGGAATGGCTCCGTGACTTCAAAAGAAAATCAAGAGGCTCAAGGAGAGTTGAGTTCTGCCATCTCACGCTTAATCTCCTTAACAGAAAATTATCCAGAACTCAAGAGCAATCAAAATGTGGAACAACTCATGACAGAACTGGCTGGAAGTGAAAATCGTATCTTTGTAGCCCGCAAGGATTACAACAAAGTGGCAACAGAATACAATCAAAAATTAAGAAGCTTCCCAACAGTTCTTTTCGCTAATATGATGAACTTTAAAGAGGCAGAAACCTTTAAAGAAAGCGAAGAAGCTAAGACAGCTCCAAAGGTTGACTTTAGTACTTCTACAACCAAAGAATAGGCTTGAAATTTCTAAAAGAAAATTGATGATTAGCAATAGTTTGGACATTTACAAAAAAAGGCTCTAAATGAGCCTTTTTTAGCTTGTATAAACACGGATTCTTTCTTGAAAAAGCTGGGCAAATATGCTACAATAAAAAGAACATTCTAAAATATTCAGAATTTAAAGTAAGGAAAAAAATGGCAAATTTATTAAAAACAATCATCGAAAATGATAAAGGGGAACTTCGCCGCTTAGAAAAGATGGCTGATAAAGTCCTCAAATACGAAGATGAAATGGCTGCTTTGACAGACGAGCAGTTGCAAGCTAAGACAGAAGAATTTAAGCAACGTTATCAAAATGGTGAAACGCTTGATCAACTCTTGTACGAAGCCTTTGCGGTTGTACGTGAGGGAGCTAAGCGTGTTCTTGGACTTTTCCCATACAAGGTTCAGGTTATGGGGGGTATCGTTCTTCACCACGGTGACGTTCCAGAAATGCGTACAGGTGAAGGGAAAACCTTGACAGCGACAATGCCGGTATACCTTAATGCTCTTTCAGGAAAAGGTGTCCACGTAGTTACCGTCAACGAATACCTTACAGAACGTGATGCGACTGAAATGGGTGAATTGTACTCATGGCTTGGTTTGTCAGTAGGGATCAACTTGGCTGCGAAATCTCCAATGGAGAAAAAAGAAGCTTATCTCTGTGATATTACTTACTCAACGAACTCAGAAATTGGTTTCGACTATCTTCGTGACAACATGGTTGTTCGTGCAGAGAATATGGTTCAACGTCCGCTCAACTATGCCTTGGTCGATGAGGTTGACTCTATCTTGATCGACGAGGCTCGTACACCATTGATCGTTTCAGGAGCTAATGCAGTTGAAACAAGCCAGCTCTACCACATGGCTGACCACTTTGTGAAGTCTTTGGATAAAGATGACTACATCATTGATATTCAGTCTAAGACAATCGGTTTGTCTGATTCAGGTATTGACAAGGCTGAAAGCTTCTTCAAACTAGAAAATCTTTATGATATCGAAAATGTGGCTTTGACTCACTTTATCGACAACGCCCTTCGTGCCAACTACATCATGATTCTTGATATTGACTATGTGGTCAGCGAAGAACAAGAAATCTTGATTGTCGACCAATTTACAGGTCGTACCATGGAAGGTCGTCGTTACTCTGATGGCTTGCACCAAGCGATTGAAGCTAAAGAAGGTGTGCCAATCCAAGATGAAACTAAGACATCAGCATCGATTACCTACCAAAACCTTTTCCGTATGTATAAAAAATTGGCAGGTATGACAGGTACTGGTAAAACAGAAGAAGAAGAATTCCGCGAAATCTACAACATTCGTGTTATTCCAATTCCTACTAACCGTCCGATCCAACGTATCGACCATTCAGACCTTCTTTACGCTAGTCTCGATGCAAAATTCAAGGCTGTAGTAGAAGATGTTAAGGCGCGTTACCAAAAAGGTCAGCCAGTCTTGGTAGGTACTGTTGCCGTTGAAACCAGTGATTTTCTTTCTAAGAAATTGGTTGAAGCAGGCGTACCTCACGAAGTATTGAATGCTAAAAACCACTACAGAGAAGCGCAAATCATCATGAATGCTGGTCAACGTGGTGCAATCACTATCGCAACCAACATGGCCGGTCGTGGTACCGATATTAAGCTTGGTGAAGGGGTTCGTGAACTTGGTGGTCTTTGTGTCATCGGTACAGAACGTCATGAGAGCCGTCGTATCGATAACCAGCTTCGTGGACGTTCAGGTCGTCAAGGTGACCCAGGTGAGTCACAGTTCTACTTGTCACTCGAAGATGATTTGATGAAACGTTTTGGTTCAGAACGTTTGAAAGGTGTCTTTGAACGTCTTAATATGTCTGACGAAGCCATTGAATCTCGTATGTTGACACGTCAGGTCGAAGCAGCGCAAAAACGTGTTGAAGGAAATAACTACGATACTCGTAAACAAGTCCTTCAATATGATGATGTTATGCGTGAACAACGTGAAATCATCTACGCACAACGTTATGATGTCATCACTGCAGAACGTGACTTGGCTCCTGAAATTCACGCCATGATTCGCCGTACGATTGGACGAATTGTCGATGGGCATGCTCGTTCTAAACAAGATGAAAAACTTGAAGCGATCTTGAACTTTGCCAAGTACAACTTGCTTCCAGAAGATTCGATTTCACTTTCAGACCTAGAAGGTTTGTCTGACCAAGCTATCAAAGATGAACTATACCAACGTGCATTGAAAGTCTACGATAGCCAAGTTGCTAAACTTCGTGATGAAGAAGCTGTGAAAGAATTCCAAAAAGTCTTGATTCTACGTGTTGTAGATAACAAGTGGACTGACCATATCGATGCCCTTGATCAGTTGAGAAATGCAGTTGGTCTTCGTGGTTATGCCCAAAACAACCCTGTCGTGGAATATCAAGCGGAAGGCTTCCGTATGTTTAATGATATGATTGGTTCGATTGAGTTTGATGTGACTCGCTTGATGATGAAAGCACAAATTCATGAACAAGAACGACCACAAACTGAGCATCATATCAGTACGACAGCAACACGAAATATTGCTGCGCAACAGAAAGATCTTCCAGCTGATTTGGATCTCAGTCAAGTAAAACGTAATGACTTATGCCCATGTGGATCTGGTAAGAAATTTAAAAACTGTCACGGTAAACGACGTTAAGAATGATTAATTTTCAGGCGGATGCCTAGTGAAAAGTGAATTTTCGCTTGGCGTCCGTTTGCTTTATAAGGAGATGGATAATGGTATTTACAGCAAAAAGCCCTAAAATTAATATTGATGAAGTTCGTAGTTTGTCTAAACTAGAAGGACAAGTACTTGCGAACAAACTCCAACGTGATCAAGAGCTTGAAGCAATTATTCGTGGGGAAGACCAACGCATCTTGTTAGTGATTGGTCCTTGTTCGTCTGACAATGAAGAAGCAGTCCTAGAGTACGCTAAGCGTTTGTCAAAACTTCAGGAAGAAGTCAAAGACCGCGTCTTTATGGTCATGCGTGTCTATACTGCTAAACCACGTACTAATGGTGATGGATATAAGGGATTGATTCACCAACCAAATGCCAAAGAAGCGCCTAGCCTCATCAATGGGATCAAGGCGGTTCGTCATCTGCACTACCGTGTTATTTCTGAAACAGGAATGACAACAGCAGATGAGATGTTGTACCCAGAGAACCTTCCCTTGGTAGATGATTTAATTTCTTACATGGCAGTTGGAGCCCGTTCAGTTGAAGATCAACAACACCGTTTTGTAGCTAGTGGAGCAGATTTTGCGACAGGTTTTAAAAATCCAACCTCTGGAAATCTCAATGTCATGTTTAACGGTATTTATGCAGCTCAAAACAAACAAAGTTTCCTTTTCCTAGGGAAAGAAGTCGAAACTACTGGAAATCCTCTATCGCATGCTATTCTCCGTGGAGCTCTTAACGAGTACGGGAAAAACATTCCTAACTACTACTACGATAATTTAATGGATACTATTGCTCAGTATGAAAAGATGGGACTTGAGAATCCATTCATTATTATTGATACCAACCATGATAACTCCGGGAAACAGTATATGGAGCAGATTCGTATCGTTCGCCAGACTTTAATTAACCGTGATTGGAATGAAAAGATTAAAATATGTTCGTGGATTCATGATTGAGTCATATCTAGAAGATGGTCGCCAAAACGAACCTGAGGTATTTGGAAAATCTATCACCGATCCATGTCTAGGATGGGAAAATACGGAAGCTCTTGTTCGCGAAATCTACCAAAGACTAGGAGAATAATATGGCATTTATCGAGAAAGGTCAAGAAATTGATATTGAAGCGATTAAGGCGGAAACACGGCTATCTGCAGAAACCTTGCAACATAAGGAAAATCGTGATCAAGAATTAGCAGATATCCTTTCAGGTAAGGATGATCGTATCCTTTTGGTCATTGGACCTTGTTCGTCTGATAATGAAGAAGCAGTCCTAGAGTATGCCCGTCGTTTAGCAGACTTGCAGAAAAAAGTGGCGGATAAGATTTTCATGGTCATGCGTGTTTACACGGCCAAACCACGTACCAATGGTGATGGATATAAGGGTTTGGTTCATCAGCCAGATACTTCTAAAGCTCCAAGCTTAATCAATGGTTTACAGGCTGTACGTCAGCTTCATTATCGGGTGATTACAGAAACAGGATTGACTACAGCGGATGAAATGCTTTATCCAGCCAATCTCGTCTTGGTTGACGACTTGGTGAGCTATCATGCAGTAGGTGCGCGTTCAGTAGAAGACCAAGAACACCGTTTTGTAGCTTCGGGAATTGATGCACCAGTGGGAATGAAGAACCCAACATCTGGAAACCTATCTGTGATGTTTAATGCCATCTATGCTGCACAAAACAAACAAACCTTTCTCTTTCATGGTCAAGAAGTTGAAACTTCAGGAAATCCCTTGGCTCACGTCATCCTTCGTGGAGCTATGAATGAATACGGGAAAAATGAACCTAACTTCTACTATGAAACCCTTCTAGATGCTATTGGGCGTTACGAGTCTATGGGGCTCGAAAATCCCTTTATCATGATTGATACTAACCATGATAATTCAGGGAAACAATATATGGAGCAAGTTCGCATTGTTCGCCAAACTCTTCTCAACCGTGCCTGGAATGAAAAGATTAAGAAGACAATTCGAGGCTTCATGATCGAGTCTTACTTAGCAGATGGGCGCCAAAACCAGCCAGAAATCTTTGGACGTTCTATTACAGACCCATGTTTGGGCTGGGAAAATACAGTAGCTTTAGTAGAAGAAATCTATTCTACCTTAACAAAATAAGTGAAAAGGATGGAGTTGGGGGAATCTCAACTCCTTTTGATGAAAATGATAGTTGGACACGGAATCGATATCGAAGAATTAGCATCAATACAAAATGCAGTTGAAAAAAGAGGAGGCTTTGCGCAGCGTGTCTTGACAGACAAGGAAATGGAGCGCTTTGCCAGTCTCAAAGGTCGCAGACAGGTCGAGTATTTGGCTGGTCGTTGGTCAGCTAAAGAGGCTTTCTCAAAGGCTATGGGAACGGGAATTGGGAAGCTAGGCTTTCAGGATTTGGAAGTCTTGAACAATGAGAAGGGAGCTCCCTACTTCAGCAAATCCCCATTTTCAGGAAATGTTTGGTTATCGATTAGCCATACAGAACAGTTTGTGACAGCTAGTGTTATTTTGGAGGAAAATCATGAAAACTAGTCCACATAGACCAACCAAGGCCCTTATTAATCTAGAAGCAATCCGCTACAATATCCAACAGATGGGAGCACACATTCCTAAAGGCACCCTCAAATGGGCGGTTGTGAAAGCCAATGCCTATGGACATGGAGCGATAGCAGTTGCAAGAGCTATCCAGGATGATGTAGATGGCTTTTGTGTGTCAAATATTGATGAAGCCATCGAACTCCGTCAGGCAGGTATCGCTAAGAAGATTCTCATTTTGGGAGTATCTGAAGTTGAATCTTTTTCATTGGCTAAGGATTTTGATATTACCTTGACAGTGGCAGGATTGGAATGGATTGAGAATCTCCTTGATTCTGAGTCAGACTTAGCTGATTTAACCGTTCACCTTAAGATTGACTCAGGCATGGGACGAATTGGTTTTAGAAGTGCCAGTGAGACCGAACAAGCCCAAACTATGCTCAAAAACCATGGTGCCTCTGTCGAGGGAATCTTTACCCACTTTGCTACTGCAGATGAAGAGTCAGATAGCTACTTTAAGCAACAGCTAGAGTGTTTTAAGGGAATCCTAGATGATTTGCAAGAAGTGCCCAAATTGGTTCATGCTAGTAACTCCGCAACTACTTTATGGCATGCGGAAACGATTTTTAATGCTGTTCGCATGGGGGATTCCATGTATGGTCTCAATCCAAGTGGACAAGTTTTGGAATTGCCTTATAAACTAAAACCAGCCTTAACCTTGGAGTCAGCCATCGTTCATGTCAAAAAAGTTCCAGCAGGAGCTTGTATGGGCTACGGAGCGACTTATCAGGCAGACAGTAAGCAAGTCATTGCCACTTTGCCAATCGGTTATGCAGATGGTTGGACACGAGACATGCAGAATTTCTCAGTTCTGGTGGATGGCCAATTGTGTCCCATTGTAGGGCGTGTATCCATGGACCAAATCACCATTCGCTTACCTAAGCTTTACCCATTGGGAACCAAGGTAACTTTAATTGGTTCAGACGGTGATAAAGAAATTACTGCAACAGACGTGGCAGTTTACCGAGGAACCATCAATTATGAGGTGGTTTGTCTCCTCAGTGATCGAATTCCAAGAGAATATTATTAAGAAACAGTAGGAAAGGAGTAGAGCATGAATTTACATCAACCCTTGCATGTCTTACCAGGAGTAGGACCTAAATCAGCAGAGAAATATGCAAAACTAGGAATTGAAAACTTGCAAGCTCTCTTGCTCTACTTCCCTTTCCGTTATGAAGATTTTAAGACTAAGCAGGTGCTAGAGCTAGAAGACGGTGAAAAAGCTGTTTTATCTGGTCAGGTAGTGACACCACCCAGTGTTCAGTATTATGGTTTTAAGCGTAATCGCCTACGCTTTAGCCTTAAGCAGGGAGAGGTTGTTTTTGCAGTTAATTTCTTCAACCAACCCTACCTAGCTGACAAGATTGAACTAGGAGCGACTTTAGCTGTCTTTGGCAAGTGGGATCGTGCCAAGGCAAGCCTCACAGGAATGAAGGTTTAGCCCAAGTCGAGGATGACCTCCAGCCTGTCTATCGCCTAGCGCAAGGCGTCAGTCAAGCAGGACTTGTTAAAATCATTAAAACCGCCTTTGATCAAGGACTGGACCTCTTGATAGAGGAAAATCTCCCCCAGTCCTTGCTCGATAAATACAAACTCATGCCTCGTAGTCAGGCTGTTCGTGCCATGCATTTTCCCAAGGATTTGGCAGAATACAAACAGGCTCTCCGTCGAATCAAATTTGAGGAACTCTTTTATTTCCAAATGCAATTACAGACCCTCAAGTCTGAAAATAAGGTTCATGGAAGTGGTCTGGTCTTGAACTGGTCTCAGGAAAAACTAACTGCAGTGAAAGAGAAATTGCCTTTTGCCTTGACCCAAGCCCAAGAAAAAAGCCTACAAGAAATCCTAATGGATATGAAGTCGGGCCATCACATGAATCGACTCTTACAAGGGGATGTAGGAAGTGGGAAGACAGTGGTTGCAGGTCTAGCGATGTACGCAGCCGTAACGGCAGGGTATCAGGCTGCCCTCATGGTTCCGACAGAGATCCTAGCAGAGCAGCATTTTGAAAGTCTAGAGAGTCTCTTTCCTGATTTGAAATTAGCTCTCCTAACAGGCTCACTGAAAGCTGCAGAAAAACGCAGGGTCTTGGAAACCATTGCTAAGGGGGAAGCCGATGTGGTTGTCGGAACCCATGCTCTTATACAAGACGGCGTGGACTATGCCCGACTCGGCTTGATTATCATCGATGAGCAACACCGCTTTGGTGTAGGGCAAAGGCGTATTTACGGGAAAAAGGTGAAAACCCAGATGTCCTCATGATGACGGCAACTCCGATACCACGGACCTTAGCTATCACTGCCTTTGGAGATATGGATGTTTCTATTATTGATCAGATGCCAGCAGGGCGTAAACCGATCGTTACTCGTTGGATCAAGCATGAGCAATTAGCACAGGTCTTGACTTGGTTGGAGGGTGAGATTCAGAAAGGCTCCCAAGTCTATGTTATCTCTCCTTTGATTGAAGAATCTGAAGCCTTGGATCTTAAAAATGCCATTGCTTTGTCAGAGGAGTTAACAACTCATTTTGCTGGGAAAGCAAAAGTTGCTCTCTTACATGGGAAGATGAAGAGTGATGAAAAAGACCAAATTATGCAGGATTTCAAAGAGAGAAAGACAGATATCCTGGTCTCTACAACAGTTATCGAAGTTGGGGTCAATGTTCCCAATGCGACAGTCATGATTATCATGGATGCGGATCGTTTCGGACTTAGTCAACTTCACCAGCTTAGAGGTCGTGTCGGTCGTGGAGACAAGCAGTCCTATGCAGTTCTAGTGGCCAATCCAAAAACTGACTCTGGGAAAGACCGCATGCGTATCATGACGGAAACGACCAATGGTTTTGTCCTTGCAGAAGAAGATTTGAAAATGCGAGGTTCTGGTGAAATTTTTGGAACTAAACAGTCAGGTCTACCAGAGTTCCATGTAGCTGATATCATCGAAGACTTCCCAATTCTTGAGGAAGCCAGAAAGGTAGCCAGCTATATCAGCTCCCTCCCAAATTGGCGAGAGGACCCAGAGTGGCACATGATTGCCTTACATCTAGAGAAGAAAGAATATTTGGATTAAGCTTTTTCTAAGATAATGTTAAGTTTGCTTTTAGGGTGAGTATCTATACTAGAGTCATCCAAAAGAAACGAGGACTCTCTCATGACTATTAAAGTAAATTACCGAAAGACATTTCAAAAGGAAACTCAACCTTCTCCTAAATACTAAGAAAAGAGCGAAATCGCTCTTTTTTATTTTTTTAAAACTACTTTCAGAGGGATTCTTGCTGGGGTCGGACATTAAATCCACTTTCCGTTTCCCTTTCTTTCTTGCATTGCTTCCCCATATGTGCTACAGTTATGATAACGGTTACAAAATAAAGGAGAATTCTATGAGAAATCCAGCATTAATAGAAGAAATGAAAACATACAGAGGGAGGGATGGAGTACCTCAGGATTTTGATGCTTTTTGGGATGGGGAGATTGACAAGGTTTCAGTCTTACCAGATTACCAACTAGAGGAACGTGACTTTCATATCCCAAATGTGAAATGCTACGAGTTAACTTTTAAAGGCACACGTGATGGCCTTGTCTATGCGCGTGTGGTCTTACCAAAATCAGAAGAGAAAGTACCAGTTATTTTCCACTTCCATGGCTATATGGGACGTTGCTGGGATTGGACAGATATGTTAGCCTTTACCGTCGCTGGTTATGGGGTTGTATCGATGGATGTTCGTGGGCAATCTGGATACTCTCAAGATGGTTTGCGCTCACCACTTGGCAATACAGTAAAGGCCAAATCATTCGAGGTGCAGTAGAAGGAAAAGAGCAACTCTTCTATAAAGATGTCTATCTAGATATTTATCAATTGGTTGAAATTGTCGCTAGCTTACCACAAGTGGATGAGAAGCAGTTGGCTAGTTATGGAGCTTCGCAAGGAGGAGCCTTGGCTTTAGTGGCTGCTGGTCTCAATCCACGTATCAAGCGAACAGTGGCTATCTATCCATTCTTGTCAGACTTTAGACGAGTGCTAGAAATTGGGAATACCAGCGAAGCCTATGATGAGCTTTTTCGTTACTTTAAGTTTCATGATCCTTTCCATGAGACAGAAGAACAAATCATGGAGACGCTTGGTTATATCGATGTGAAAAACCTTGCCCATCGCATTAAAGGTGAGGTGAGAATGATTACAGGGCTTGATGACGATGTCTGCTATCCAATCACCCAGTTCGCTATTTACAATCGTTTGAATTGTGAAAAGAGCTATCGTCTCATGCCAGAATATGCACATGAAGCTATGAATGTCCATGTTAACGACCAGGTCTACAATTGGTTGTGTGGTAGTGAGATTCCCTTTACCTATGTAGGTCATTAAAAAATGAAAAAGAGCCCTGCTAAAACAGGGCTTTCTTTGTTGAGGAGTACAGAAAGTAGTTTCAAAAAACTTGAAACATAAAAATATATCTGAAAGTAAATTCTATTATAGTTTATTAAGGCTATTATTTAGAATATTTATTATATAATAGGTGTAACATCAAGTCGAAAGGAGTAAAATGGTTGCTTACTGGAAGGAAGTAAATAAAGGCAGCCACATTTCAGATGAAAAGAATGGGGAAACCCATCAATAATACAGTTTCTTTCTTGCTCAAAGTCCTAGGGGCTAAAATTTTTAAGCAAAAAAGAAAGCGCTTTATTTTTGTGGAAAATGGAAGGAAATATATGACACAGAGAGATTTTGAACGGAAACAACGTTTTGGAATTAGAAAATTTACAGTAGGAGCTGCATCAGTAGTCATTGGGGCAGTTGTTTTTGGTGCGTCGCCAGTTTTAGCTCAAGAAGCTCCAGCAACCAGTGGTGAAACAGCTGGACAAGCTTTGCCAGAATTGCCAAAGAAGTAGAATCAGGAAATCTGGCTAACATAGATAAGGAACTTGCTGATAAGTTGGCAGCAGCGACGGACAAAGGAACAGAAGTTAACCGTGAGGAGCTACAAGCAAATCCAGGTTCTGAAAAACCAACAGAAACTGAAACTCCAGCAGCTGAAACTGATAAGACAGAAGAAACTGAGAAACAAGAAGCTATCGCTCGTGATTATTACTCAAGAGAATTGGAAAATGTCAACACTGTCGTAGAAAAAAATGACGTTACAACCAATGCTGAAAATAATCAGCGAGATGATCTTACAAGTGACTTAGAGAAACTAAAAAAACTTCAAGATGCGACAGTGCATATGGAGTTCAAACCAGATGCATCGGCACCACGTTTTTACAATCTTTTCTCTGTATCAAGTGATACCAAGGAAAATGAGTACTTCACTATGTCAGTCTTTGATAATACAGCCCTTATCGAAGGTCGTGATGCAAATGGTGCGCAATTCTATGATAAATACACCGATGCGCCATTAAAGGTTCGCCCAGGTCAGTGGAATTCAGTTACCTTTACTGTGGAAAAACCAACAACTGAAGTCCCTACTGGAAGAGTTCGTCTATATGTAAATGGTGTCTTGTCTAGAACAAGTCTAAAATCTGGGAAATTCATCAAAGATATGCCAGATGTTAACCACGTTCAAATCGGAGCAACCAAACGAGGAAGTAAGACAGTTTGGGGCTCAAATCTACAAGTTCGTAATCTAACAGTCTACGACCGTGCTTTAACACAAGATGAAGTTCGAACACGAAGTCAATTATTTGAAAGAGGAGACTTGAAGCAAGAACTTCCAGAAGGGGCTGAAATTTCTAAAAAAACAGATGTCTTTACAGCGGGTAAGAATGGGCAGTCAAATCCAGATGGTATTAATAGCTATCGTATCCCAGCTCTCCTTAAGACTGACAAGGGAACTTTGATTGCTGGTGCTGACGAACGCCGCTTACACCACTATGACTGGGGTGATATCGGTATGGTCGTTAAACGAAGTGAAGACAAGGGCCAAACATGGGGGAATCGCATCACTCTTACGAATCTACGTGACAATCCAAAAGCCAAGGATCCAAACATTGGTTCACCAGTAAACATCGATATGGTTCTAGTCCAAGATACGGAAACCAAGCGAATCTTCTCAGTTTACGATATGTTCCCAGAAGGTAAAGGAATCTTCGGAATGTCTTCTGAAAGAGAAGTTGCCTATAAGGAAATTGATGGAAAAACTTATCAAATTCTATACCGTGAAGGAGAAAATGGAGCCTATACTATTCGTGAAAATGGTGTTGTCTACACACCAGATGGTCAGGCAACGGATTACCGTGTTGTTGTAAATCCTGTCAAGCCTGCATATAGCGATAAAGGGGACCTTTATCAAGGTGAGCAACTACTAGGAAATATCTACTTTACAAGCAATAAAACTTCTCCATTTAGAGTTGCTAAAGACAGCTACCTATGGATGTCTTATAGTGATGATGATGGTAAGACTTGGTCTGCACCACAAGATATTACTCCAATGGTTAAAGCTGATTGGATGAAATTCTTAGGTGTGGGACCTGGAGTGGGAATTACCCTCCAGAATGGACCTCATAAAGGTCGGATTGTTGTCCCTGTCTATACGACAAACAGAACTAACCACCTCAATGGTTCTCAATCATCTCGTATCATCTACTCAGATGACCATGGTAAGACTTGGCATATGGGTGGCGGTGTCAATGACAAGCGTACACTTTATGATGGCACAGTAGTTGATTCAAGCAACATGAACAATTACTACGCTCAAAATACAGAAGCTTCTGTTGTTCAATTGAATAATGGTCAGTTAAAACTCTTTATGCGTGGTTTGACTGGTGATTTGCAAGTTGCGACAAGTAATGATGGTGGTATTACATGGGACAACTATGTAGCACGCTATGATGTACCGGATGTTTATGTTCAAATGGCGGCGACTCATACGGTCCAAGATGGTAAAGAGTATATCCTTTTAGCAAATGCTAATGGACCAGGTCGTAAGAATGGCTACATTCGAGTGGCTCGAGTAGAAGAAGATGGCGAGTTGACTTGGTTGCACCATCATTTGATTCAAGAAGGTGAGTACGCTTATAACTCACTTCAACAAATTGGACCAAAAGAATTTGGTCTCTTGTATGAACACCATGAAGCTGGTGGCAATCCATATACTCTATCCTTCAAGAAATTCAACTGGGATTATCTAACTAAAGAGAGACTTGCTTCTAAAGAAGTGAAAGTTACATCGGCTATGGAAAAATGGCCAGGCATTATTGCTATGGAATTTGATTCAGAAGTCTTGGTAAATCAAGCTCCAACTCTCAAACTAGCTAATGGTAAGACTGCAACCTTCATGACTCAGTATGATACTAAGACTCTCCTATTTACAATAGCTCCTGAAGATATCGGTCAAAAAGTTACAGCTATTGAAGCGGGTGCAATTGAAAGTATGCATAACTTGCCAGTATCTGTGGTAGGTACTAAACTTACGAATGGTTTTAATGGTGACGAACCGGCAATCCATGAAGTCCCAGAATTTATAGGTGGTGTCAATGGAGATGAAGCAGCTGTAACAGAACTTCCTGAGTACACTGAAGCCATTGGAACAGTAGGTGACGAAGCAGCGCCAACAGTAGAAGTCCCAGAATTCGAAGGTGGTGTCAATGGTGACGAAGCAGCTGTAACAGAACTTCCTGAGTACACTGAACCTATTGGAACAGTAGGTGACGAAGCCGCACCAACAGTAGAAGTCCCTGAGTTTAAAGGTGACGTAAATGGTGAAGCATCATCTGAATCTGAGCTTCCTGAACACTCTGTTCCTAGCGCAACAGTAGGTGATGAGGCGGCACCAACAGTAGAAGTCCCAGAATTCGAAGGTGGTGTCAATGCAGTCGAAGCTGCAGTTCTTGAGCTTCCAGAATTCACAGGCGGAGTAAACGCAGTTGAAGCGCTCAAGAATGAGCTTCCAGAATTTACAGGCGGAGTAAACGCGGTTGAAGCGCTCAAGAATGAGCTTCCAGAATTCACAGGCGGAGTAAACGCAGTTGAAGCGCTCAAGAATGAGCTTCCAGAATTCACAGGCGGAGTAAACGCGGTTGAAGCGCTCAAGAATGAGCTTCCAGAATTCACAGGCGGAGTAAATGCAGTCGAAGCAGCCAAAAACGAACTTTCGGAATATAAGGTTGAAGAAAAACCGCTTGTCACTTTAGTAGCACAACAAGACAAGACATATCAAGCTCCAGCAGCTCAACCACAACAACCAACTCTTCCTGCAACAGGAAGTGAGGTTTCAACTCCTCTAGTATCTGTGGGAATGGTTGGAATGCTTCTCGGCTTGTTTGGAATGGCTAAGAAAAAAGAAGATTAATGGCAACATTAAATCTAAAAAGTCTCTATAAAAAAGGTTTAGACTTATATTAGAAGGGTCTGTAACGTTCATTCGTTACAGGCTCTTTATTTGTAGAAAGCGAAGATTCTAGTGGAAATAAGCGGATGGAAGGCGATTCAAAGTCGGGCATTTCTCCCTGAAACTACTTTCAGGAGATTCTATTTCATAAAATTGTTTTGAAACTTCAATCTATTCTAGTACAAGTTATTGAAAGCGCTTTAAAAATGATATATAATAGGCTCATAAGAAAAAAGAAAAGGAGGAAAGTGGATGCCACAGATCAGTAAAGAAGCCTTGATTGAGCAGATTAAAGATGGAATCATCGTTTCTTGTCAGGCACTTCCTCACGAACCGCTTTATACAGAAGCGGGAGGTGTAATGCCCTTGCTAGTCAAAGCAGCTGAGCAAGGTGGAGCAGTCGGTATCCGAGCAAATAGTGTTCGGGATATTAAGGAAATCAAAGAGGTCACAAATCTTCCGATTATCGGAATTATCAAACGTGATTATCCACCACAGGAACCATTCATCACAGCTACTATGAAAGAAGTTGATGAACTAGCAGCTCTAGATATTGAGGTAATCGCTCTAGATTGTACAAAGAGAGAACGCCATGATGGCCTAGAGATTCAAGAATTTATCCGTCAAATCAAAGAAAAATATCCAAACCAACTCTTGATGGCTGACACAAGTACCTATGAAGAAGGACTAACAGCAGTTGAGGCGGGAATCGACTTTGTCGGAACAACCTTGTCAGGCTACACATCTTATAGTCCAAAAAGTGGATGGTCCAGATTTTGAACTCATCAAGAAATTATGCGATGCAGGTGTAGACGTCATCGCAGAAGGAAAAATTCATACACCAGAACAGGCTAAGCAAATCCTAGGTTACGGAGTGCGAGGCATCGTAGTTGGTGGCGCTATTACTAGACCAAAAGAGATCACGGAACGATTTGTTGCAGGTCTCAAATAAGACAATTAAAACACGAGGAGAGTGGTTGATTAGTAAAACAAAATGTAAACGTATACAAAGTTGTCAATACTCATTATCCGTTTCGGATACGCTTATCATCATTTAGGAGAATACTAATGAAATTTAGAAAACTAGCTTGTACAGTACTTGCGGGTGCTGCTGTTCTATCTCTTGCTGCTTGTGGCAAATCAGACGCTAAAAAAGACGCTGCAAGTGATGCAGGAAAAACTGAAATCACTTGGTGGGCTTTCCCAGTCTTCACTCAAGAAAAATCTGGTGACGGTGTAGGAACTTATGAAAAATCTATCATCGAAGCTTTCGAAAAAGCAAACCCAGATATCAAAGTTAAACTAGAAACAATCGACTTCAAATCTGGTCCAGAAAAAATCACGACAGCTATTGAAGCTGGAACTGCTCCAGATGTACTTTTCGATGCACCAGGTCGTATCATTAATTACGGTAAAAATGGTAAATTGGCTGAGTTGAATGACCTCTTTACAGATGAATTTGTTAAAGATGTTAACAATGAAAACATCATTCAAGCAAGTAAAGCTGGTGATAAAGCATACATGTATCCAATCAGTTCTGCACCATTCTACATGGCTATGAACAAGAAAATGTTGGAAGATGCTGGTGTAGCTAACCTTGTTAAAGAAGGTTGGACAACAGATGATTTTGAAAAAGTCTTGAAAGCACTTAAAGACAAAGGATACACTCCAGGTTCATTGTTCAGTTCTGGTCAAGGGGGAGACCAAGGAACACGTGCCTTCATCGCTAACCTATACGGCGGTTCTGTAACAGACAAAGAAGTTACTAAATACACAACTGACGATCCTAAGTTCGTCAAAGGTCTTGAAAAAGCAACTAGCTGGATTAAAGATGGTTTGTTGAACAATGGTTCACAATTTGACGGTGGAGCAGACATCCAAAACTTTGCAAACGGTCAAACATCATACACAATCCTTTGGGCACCAGCTCAAAACGGTATCCAAGCTAAATTGTTGGAAGCAAGTAAAGTTGAAGTGGTAGAAGTTCCATTCCCATCTGATTCTGGCAAACCAGCTCTTGAGTACCTTGTAAACGGATTTGCAGTATTTAACAACAAAGATGAAAAGAAAGTTGCTGCTGCTAAGAAATTCATCCAATTCATCGCTGATGATAAAGAATGGGGTCCTAAAGACGTAGTTCGTACAGGTGCCTTCCCAGTTCGTACTTCATTTGGAAAACTTTACGACGACAAACGTATGGAAACTATCAGTGGTTGGACTCAATACTACTCTCCATACTACAACACAATCGACGGATTTGCTGAAATGAGAACTCTATGGTTCCCAATGTTGCAATCAGTGTCTAACGGTGACGAACAACCTGCTGCAGCTTTGAAGACATTCACTGAAAAAGCGAATGAAACAATCAAAAAAGCAGCTAAACAATAAGCCCTAAATAAAAAGTAAAATCCCCCCTTTTCCCTGTGCACATCTGTGTACGAAAAGGGGGAGTTTTATTTAAAAAATGTAAGGAACTGACAGGTCAAAATTAAAATGAAGTTCTTACATAGGCTTTTCTTGGAAAAAATTTCATTTTGATTTTACATCAATGTCAGATAACAAATAAAAAAACAAAAACTATTTGAAAGTGAGGTGCCGACTGTGAAAGTCAATAAAATTCGCATGAGAGAAACAATTGTTTCTTATGCTTTCTTAGCACCAGTATTAATCTTCTTTACCGTCTTTGTCCTAGCTCCAATGATCATGGGATTCATCACTAGTTTCTTTAACTACTCGATGACTAGCTTTGAGTTTGTGGGATTGGACAACTACATCCGCATGTTTAAAGACCCTGTCTTTACAAAATCTTTGATTAATACCGTAATCTTAGTTATCGGATCTGTACCAGTCGTTGTACTCTTCTCACTATTTGTGGCATCACAAACTTACCAACAAAATGCAGTTGCTAGATCCTTCTATCGTTTCGTATTCTTCCTTCCTGTTGTAACAGGTAGTGTTGCCGTAACGGTTGTATGGAAATGGATTTATGATCCTCTATCAGGTATTTTGAATTTCGTGCTTAAGTCAAGCCATATCATTAGCCAAAACATTTCTTGGTTGGGTGATAAAAACTGGGCTTTGATGGCGATTATGATTATTCTTTTGACAACATCAGTTGGTCAACCAATTATCCTTTACATCGCTGCAATGGGTAATATTGATAACTCACTTGTTGAAGCGGCGCGTGTCGACGGAGCAACTGAGTTACAAGTTTTCTGGAAGATTAAATGGCCAAGCCTCCTTCCAACAACTCTTTATATCGCAATCATTACAACAATCAACTCATTCCAGTGTTTCGCTTTGATTCAGCTTTTGACTTCAGGTGGTCCAAACTACTCAACAAGTACACTTATGTACTACCTATACGAGAAAGCCTTCCAATTGACTGAGTATGGTTATGCCAATACTATTGGTGTATTCTTGGCAGTTATGATCGCAATTGTCAGCTTTGTTCAATTTAAAGTACTTGGAAACGACGTAGAATACTAATAGAAAGGAGACAGCTATGCAATCTACACAAAAGAAACCTTTAACAGCCTTCACTGTTATTTCAACCATCTTCTTGCTTTTATTGACTGTACTGTTTATCTTTCCATTCTACTGGATTTTGACAGGTGCATTCAAATCACAACCGGATACCATTATGATTCCACCACAATGGTTCCCTAAAGCTCCAACAATGGAGAACTTCCAACAATTGATGGTGCAAAACCCAGCCTTGCAATGGATGTGGAACTCAGTCTTCATTTCATTGGTAACTATGTTCTTGGTTTGTGCAACTTCATCCCTAGCAGGTTATGTATTGGCTAAGAAACGTTTCTATGGGCAACGCATTCTATTCGCTATCTTTATCGCTGCTATGGCTCTTCCAAAACAAGTTGTCCTTGTACCATTGGTACGTATCGTCAACTTCATGGGAATCCATGACACTCTTTGGGCGGTTATCTTGCCTTTGATCGGATGGCCATTTGGGGTCTTCCTCATGAAACAGTTCAGTGAAAACATTCCAACAGAATTGCTCGAATCTGCTAAGATTGATGGATGTGGTGAGATTCGTACTTTCTGGAGCGTAGCCTTCCCAATCGTGAAGCCAGGATTTGCAGCTCTTGCAATCTTTACCTTCATCAATACATGGAATGACTACTTCATGCAGTTGGTTATGTTGACATCTCGTAACAACTTGACCATCTCGCTTGGGGTTGCGACTATGCAGGCTGAGATGGCAACCAACTATGGTTTAATTATGGCAGGGGCTGCTCTTGCAGCTGTGCCAATCGTAACAGTCTTCCTTGTCTTCCAAAAATCCTTCACTCAAGGGATTACTATGGGAGCTGTCAAAGGATAATACTCTGCGAAAATTGAATATCGTACAATCTGTTTATCAATATGCAGAAGTATAGTTGATAGACTAAGAGAATACAGGATATATAAGTGTCTACAAAATGGAGAGGAGTTGCTTGCTTCACGAAGTTTTGTTAGACACTTATAAACTTACTGGCTAGACATCTTATGTCTGAAGGTAACAATCAGGTAAAGGAAATTACTATGATTTTTGATGATTTAAAAAACATTAGCTTTTACAAAGGAATTCACCCAAATCTGGACAAGGCTATCGATTATCTCTATGAGCATCGTAAGGATAGTTTTGAATTAGGTAAATACGAGATTGATGGGGATAAAGTTTTCCTAGTTGTACAAGAAAATGTTCTTAATAAAGAAGAAAATGATAGCTTTGAGCATCATAAAAAATATGCAGATTTGCATTTGTTAGTTGAAGGGCATGAGTATTCTAGTTACGGTTCTCGCATCAAAGATGAGGCTGTAGCCTTTGACGAAGCTAGCGATATCGGCTTTGTTCATTGTCATGAACAATACCCACTTTTGTTAGGATATCACAATTTTGCAGTTTCTTCCCAGGAGAACCTCATCAGCCTAACGGTTATGCAGGTATGGAAGATAAAGTTCGCAAATATTTATTTAAAATTTTAATCGATTAGTCAGTTAGGAGGAGCAAACAATGGCACATAAAAGATCTGGATTGATAAAAGCGGCATTTGATACGGATAACTTTCTGATGCGTTTTTGTGAGAAAGTGTTAGATATCGTGACGGTTAACCTACTCTTTGTTGTGTCTTGTTTGCCTATTGTGACTATTGGAGTAGCTAAAATCAGTCTTTATCAGACAATCTTTGAAGTGAAGCGCAGCCGTCGTATTCCTGTTTTCAAAATTTATATTAGAGCCTTTAAGCAAAATTTGAAATTAGGTTTTCAGTTAGGTTTGCTGGAATTAGGAATCTTTTTGATCAGTGTGGTTGACTTATCACTATTTTGGAGTCAAACTGGTGTTGCCTTTCAACTCATTAAAGCTATTTGTTTGGGAATTCTGATATTTTTAACACTAGTTATGTTGGCTAGCTATCCAATTGCTGCACGCTATCAATTAACTTGGAAAGAAGTGCTCCAAAAGGGCTTACTTTTGGTAAGTTTTAACTTTGTGTGGTTCTTCTTGATGCTTGCGATTATTTTGTTAATCATTATGCTTCTCTATCTATCAGGCTTCACTCTAGTGCTTGGTGGTTCAGCATTTCTACTCTTTGGCTTTGGCCTTCTTGCCTTTTGCCAAGCTGGATTAATGGAAAAATTGTTTGCTAAATATCAGGCAGATTGAAAACGACATGAAACTACTTTCAAACAAGAAAAGCTATGGGAGATGAATAGAAATTAAAATCTAAGTGGCTGAGATGTATTGAAAGCGCTTTTCACAAGGTGTATACTAAAATAGTAAAAAATCATCTGCTCAAAGCAGAAAAAAGAAATCTTAGGAGAAATCTATGTCAGATTTAAAAAAATATGAAGGTGTCATTCCTGCCTTCTACGCATGTTATGATGATGCGGGTGAAGTTAGCCCAGAACGTACTCGTGCCTTGGTACAATACTTTATTGATAAAGGTGTTCAAGGACTTTACGTTAATGGTTCTTCAGGTGAGTGTATCTACCAAAGTGTAGAAGACCGTAAATTGATCTTAGAAGAAGTTATGGCAGTTGCCAAAGGCAAATTGACCATCATTGCTCACGTAGCTTGTAACAATACCAAAGATAGTATTGAGCTTGCTCGCCATGCAGAAAGCTTGGGTGTTGATGCTATCGCAACAATCCCACCAATTTACTTCCGTTTGCCTGAGTACTCAGTAGCGAAATACTGGAACGATATCAGTGCTGCTGCACCAAATACAGACTATGTTATCTACAACATTCCTCAATTGGCAGGTGTTGCTTTGACTCCAAGTCTTTACACAGAAATGTTGAAAAACCCACGTGTTATTGGTGTTAAGAACTCTTCAATGGCAGTTCAAGATATTCAAACATTCGTTAGCCTTGGTGGTGAAGACCGTATCGTCTTTAACGGACCAGATGAGCAGTTCTTAGGTGGACGTCTCATGGGAGCAAAAGCTGGTATCGGTGGCACTTATGGTGCTATGCCAGAACTCTTCTTGAAACTCAACCAATTGATTGCGGATAAAGACCTAGAAACAGCACGTGAATTGCAATACGCTATCAACGCAATCATCGGTAAATTGACTGCAGCTCATGGTAATATGTACTGTGTGATTAAAGAAGTCTTGAAAATCAATGAAGGACTCAATATCGGATCAGTTCGTTCTCCACTTACACCAGTGACCGAAGAAGATCGTCCAGTTGTGGAAGCAGCTGCTCAATTGATTCGTGAAACTAAGGAGCGTTTCCTCTAATCAACAGGAGGCTTTATGACTAATTACGTTGCAATTGATATTGGTGGAACTAATATCAAATACGGTTTAATTGACCAAGATGGACAACTTGTAGAGTCTAACGAAGTAGCGACTGAGGCGCACAAGGGTGGTCCACACATCTTACAGAAAACAAAAAGATATCGTAGCTAGCTATCTAGAAAAAGGACCGGTGTCAGGTGTAGCCATTTCCTCAGCGGGAATGGTTGATCCTGATAAGGGTGAGATTTTCTACGCTGGTCCACAGATTCCAAATTATGCTGGAACCCAATTTAAAAAAAGGAAATTGAAGAAAGCTTTAACATTCCTTGTGAAATTGAAAATGATGTTAACTGTGCAGGGCTTGCTGAAGCTGTCTCTGGTTCAGGAAAGGGTGCAAGTATTACCCTTTGTTTGACAATTGGAACAGGTATCGGTGGTTGCTTAATCATTGATGGCCAAGTTTTTTTCATGGCTTTAGTAATTCTGCCTGTGAAGTTGGTTATCTGCACATGCAGGATGGAGCCTTCAGGATTTAGCGTCTACGACAGCTCTTGTTAAGTATGTAGCAGACGCACATGGAGATGAAGTGGAACAGTGGAACGGTCGCAGAATTTTCAAAGAAGCTACCGAAGGCAATAAACTCTGTATGGAGGGATTGACCGTATGGTGGATTACCTTGGTAAGGGTCTCGCAAATATTTGTTATGTTGCCAATCCAGAAGTTGTCATCCTTGGTGGTGGTATCATGGGGCAAGAAGCAATTTTGAAACCAAAAATCCGTAAGGCTTTGAAAGATTCGCTTGTTCCAAGCTTGGCAGACAAGACTCGACTTGAATTTGCTCACCATCAGAATACTGCTGGCATGCTCGGTGCATATTATCATTTTAGAACCAAACAGTCCTAAATTGGCTTTGCCAATTTAGGTTTTTTTGGCAGGAAAAAAGATAGGTAAAACTTTAATAAAACTTTGGAAGCCCTTGCATTTCTTGGAATAATATAGTATATTTATTATACTGAGAAATCTCGAAAAAGCATTTGTAAAATCAAGTCATTTTTTTATTCAGAAAAAATGTAAGCGATTTCTAAAAATAAATCTAAACAGAAGATAAGAGTGGGAGGAAGAAGAGTTTTAAAGTAGCACTGAGAAATAGAATTGTCGCCAGCAGAAACTGGGCTCTTGCAGTAGCTGACTGCTTTTTATCATTAGGAGAATTTGATGAAACAGTATTTTTTAGAAAAAAGTCGTATATTCAGTATTCGTAAACTAACGGTTGGTGTAGCCTCTGTGGCAGTTGGACTGGCTTTTTTTGCATCTGGAAATGTTGCAGCTAACGAAGTTGTGACAGAGCCAAAACTGGAAGTAGAAGGTCAGGCCAAAGAAGTAATCGATGTCGATAAAGAAAAAGCTGAAGCAGTTAAGGAAACTAAAGAAGTAGTGAATCCTGTAAAAGAAGAAGTTGCTGAACAAGCAGCTCCTGCTACAGAAAAAGTAACAGAAGAAACTAAAACTACTGAAGAGGCTGGAGATTTACTTCCAGTAGAAATTCCTGACCGTGCCTATCCTGATACACCAGTGAAGAAACTTGACACTTCAGCCATTGTATCAGAAAAAGATAGCCCTAAAGTTGAAACTAAAAGTATTTTAAAAGCTGAAGAAGCAAGTACAACTGAAGGCGAAAAAGAAAATAGAGCTATTATCAATGGTGGCCAAGACCTTAAGCATATCAATTATGAGGGGCAACCAGCTACATCGGCTACCATGATTTACACAATCTACAGTTCACCTCTAGCAGACGGTGGAACTCAGCGTTACCTCAATTCAGGTTCAGGTATCTTTGTGGCTCCAAATATCATGCTGACAGCCGCTCACAATTTCTTGAAGAAGGATGCCGAAACCAATGCTGGTAATATCTTAGGTGGTGATACTGCTAAGTTCTACTACAATGTTGGTTCTAATACTCCAAAAGAAAGATCATTGCCAACTTCAGGAAAAACTGTTTTGTTCCAAGAAAAGGATATTCATTTCTGGAATAAAGAAAAGTTTGGTGAAGGGTACAAAAATGACCTAGCCTTGGTTGTGGCTCCAGTTCCAGTACAGATTGCAAGTCCAAATAAGGCAGCAACCTTTACTCCGTTAGCAGAGCATCGGGAATACAAAGCTGGAGAACCTGTGAGCACAATTGGCTATCCTACAGATTCAACTTCTCCAGAATTGAAGGAGCCGATTGTGCCAGGTCAATTGTATAAGGCTGACGGTGTCGTTAGAGATACTGAAAAGTATGATGATAAGGGAACAGTAGGTGTTACCTATCGTTTGACTTCTGTATCAGGTCTTTCTGGTGGTGGAATTATCAACGGTGATGGTAAGGTCATTGGAATCCACCAACGTGGTACTGTTGATAATGCGAACATTGCTGAAAAAGACCGCTTCGGTGGAGGTCTAGTCTTGTCTCCAGAACAATTAGCATGGGCTAAAGGAATCATTGATAAATACGGTGTTAAAGGCTGGTATCAAGGCGATAACGGTAGCCGTTATTATTTCACTCCAGAGGGAGAAATGTTAAGAAATAAGACAGCAGTTATCGGTGAAAACAAATATTCATTCGATGAAAGTGGTGTAGCAACTCTCCTTGAAGGCGTTGACTATGGCCGTGTAGTTGTCGAACACCTAGACCAAAATGATAACCCAGTCAAAGAAAACGATACTTTTTGTAGATAAGGCAGAAGTTGGTGCTCAATTCAACTATAACTATAAAACAGAAATTGAAAAGACTGACTTCTTCAAGAAGAATAAAGACAAATATGAGATTGTATCGATTGATGGCAAAGCTGTCAATAAACAATTGAAAGACGCTTGGGAAGATGATTATAGCGTTGTGAGCAAGGCTCCTGCAGGAACTCGTGTTATCAAGGTTGTTTATAAGGTCAATAAAGGTTCCTTTGACATTCATTATCGTTTGAAAGGTACCGACCAAGAATTGGCAACAGCAACTGTGGATAATAACGAAGGTAAGGAATACGATGTTTCCTTTGTTCATAGATTCCAAGCTAAAGAAATTGCAGGATACCGTGCAGTAAATGCAAGTCAAGAAGCAACAATCCAACATAAAGGGGTGAATGAAGTTATTTTTGAATACGAAAAGATTGAAGATCCAAAACCAGCAATTCCTGTAACTCCAGTAGTTGATCCAAAAGATGAAGAAACAGAGATTGCTGCTTACGGTCCGCTTCCAAGCAAGGCTCAATTGGACTACCACAAGGAAGAATTGGCTGCCTTCATCCACTATGGTATGAATACCTACACCGACTCTGAGTGGGGAAATGGTAGAGAAAATCCTCAGTACTTCAATCCAACAAATCTTGATACAGATCAGTGGATTAAGACTTTGAAGGATGCTGGATTCAAACGAACAATCATGGTTGTAAACACCATGACGGATTTGTGATTTATCCATCTAAATATACAGACCATACGGTGGCTGCAAGTCCATGGAAAGATGGTAAGGGAGACCTTCTCGAAGAGATCTCTAAATCAGCAACTAAGTATGACATGAATATGGGTGTTTACCTATCACCATGGGATGCCAACCATCCTAAATATCATGTTGCAACTGAGAAAGAGTACAACGAATACTACCTCAACCAACTCAAGGAAATCCTTGGCAATCCTAAATACGGAAACAAAGGTAAGTTTATCGAAGTTTGGATGGACGGTGCGCGTGGTAGCGGAGCTCAAAAAGTAACGTACACCTTTGATGAGTGGTTCAAGTACATCAAGGAAGCTGAAGGAGACATCGCTATCTTCTCTGCTCAACCAACAAGTGTCCGTTGGATCGGTAATGAACGTGGTATCGCCGGAGATCCGGTTTGGCATAAGGTCAAGAAAGCTAAAATCACTGATGATGTGAAGAATGAATATCTCAACCATGGAGATCCAGAAGGAGATATGTACTCAGTTGGTGAAGCAGACGTTTCTATCCGTTCAGGTTGGTTCTACCATGACAATCAACAGCCAAAATCAATCAAAGATTTGATGGATATCTACTTCAAGTCTGTTGGTCGTGGAACGCCACTTCTCCTCAATATTCCACCTAATAAAGAAGGTAAATTCGCAGATGCAGATGTCGCTCGCTTGAAAGAATTCCGAGCAACCTTGGATCAAATGTATGCAACTGACTTCGCTAAGGGTGCAACTGTAACTGCAAGCTCTACTCGTAAGAATCACTTGTATCAAGCAAGTCATTTGACAGATGGTAAGGATGATACGAGCTGGGCACTAGCAAATGATGCTAAGACAGGTGAATTCACTGTCGATCTTGGACAAAGAGACGTTTTGACGTAGTCGAACTCAAAGAAGATATCGCTAAGGGCCAACGTATCTCTGGCTTTAAGGTTGAAGTTGAACTCAATGGTCGTTGGGTACCATACGGTGAAGGGTCAACTGTTGGTTATCGTCGTCTTATCCAAGGTCAACCAGTAGAGGCACAAAAGATTCGTGTAACCATTACTGGTGCACAAGCGACTCCAATTTTGACAAACTTCTCTGTTTATAAGACACCAAGCAGTATCGAGAAGACAGATGGTTACCCTCTAGGACTGGACTACCATTCAAATACAACTGCTGATAAAGAGAATACAACTTGGTATGATGAATCTGAAGGCGTCCGCGGAACATCTATGTGGACTAACCAAAAAGATGCTAGCGTAACCTACCGTTTCACTGGAACAAAAGCATATGTAGTGTCTACAGTTGATCCAAACCACGGTGAAATGTCCGTTTACGTGGATGGTCAAAAGGTTGCAGATGTCCAAACCAAAAATGCAGCTCGCAAGCGTAGTCAGATGGTCTATGAAACAGATGACTTGGCTCCAGGTGAACATACTATCAAGCTGGTCAATAAGACTGGCGAGCCTATTGCAACGGAAGGTATCTACACGCTCAACAATGCTGGTAAAGGTATGTTTGAGATGAAAGAAACGACCTATGAAGTTCAAAAAGGTCAACCGGTTACTGTAACCATTAAACGTGTTGGTGGTAGCAAAGGAACAGCAACAGTCCATGTCGTGACTGAACCAGGAACAGGGGTTCACGGTAAAGTTTATAAGGATACAACTGCTGACCTGACTTTCCAAGACGGTGAAACTGAGAAAACAATCACGATTCCAACTATCGACTTTACAGAGCAAGCTGATTCAATCTTTGACTTCAAAGTGAAAATGACTAGCGTTTCTGACAATGCCCTTCTTGGTTTTGCTTCAGAAGCTACTATTCGAGTGATGAAGGCAGAATTGCTCCTAAAAGACCAGACAAGCTATGACGATCAGGCAACTCAGCTTGACTATAGTCCAGGTTGGAACCATGAAACGAACTCAGCTGATAAATACCAAAATACAGAATCATGGGCGTCATTTGGACGTTTGACAGAAGAGCAGAAGAAAAATGCTAGCGTAACAGCCTACTTCTACGGAACAGGTCTTGAGATCAAAGGATATGTGGATCCAGGACATGGTATCTACAAGGTGACGTTAGACGGTAGAAGAGTCGAGTATCAAGATGGCCTAGGTAATGCTTCTGAATACAACGGTAAGAAGTACTTCAGTGGTACAGCTGCTACACGTCAAGGTGGTCAGACTCTTGTTCGTTTGACTGGACTCGAAGAAGGTTGGCATGCTGTAACCTTGCAACTAGATCCAAAACGTAATGATACTACGAGAAATATTGGTATCCAAGTTGACCAGTTCATCACTCATGGTGAAGGTAGTGCTCTTTATACCAAAGCAGAGTTAATCCAAGCCATGAAGAACTGGAAGGATGAGTTGGTTAAGTTTGACCAGACAAGCTTGAAGAATACTCCAGAGGCACGTCAAGCCTTCAAGTCAAACTTGGATAAATTATCTGAGCAACTTTCAGCAAGTGAAGCCAATGCACAAGAAGTTCTGAAGACAGCAGCAACTTTGCAAATGATCCTTGATAAGGAAGAAAATTATGGCACAGATGATACGCCAACACCAGAACAGCCAGAAGAACCAAACTATGACAAGGCTATGGCAAGTCTGACCGAAGCGATTGAAAGAAAAACAGCTGAACTCGGTGATGACAAGGAAGCTAAGAAGAAGCTAGTTGCATTAACAGAGCAAGCCTTGACAGCCATCCAAGAAGCTAAGACTCAGGATGCAGTAGATAAGGCCTTGCAAGCAGCTTTGGCATCTATCAATCAGCTTCAAGCAACTCCGAAAGAGGAGCCGGCTCCAGAAGAACCAAAACAGCCAGAAGAGCCTAACTACGACAAGGCCATGGCAAGTCTGACAGAAGCAATTGAAAGAAAGACAGCCGAGCTCGGTGATGACAAGGAAGCTAAGAAGAAGCTAGTTGCATTAACAGAGCAAGCCTTGACAGCTATCCAAGGAGCTAAGACTCAGGATGCAGTAGATAAGGCCTTGCAAGCAGCTTTGGCATCTATCAATCAGCTTCAAGCGACTCCAAAAGAGGAGCCAGCACCAGAAGAACCAACACAGCCAGAGGTACCAAGCAAACCAGTAGAGCCTAAGCTTGACTACGATAAAGCTATGGCAAGCTTGTCCGAAGCCATTAAAAGTAAAACAGCTGAGTTGGGTGATGACAAGGAAGCTAAGAAGAAACTAGTTGAACTAGCAGAACAAGCCTTAGCTGCTATTGAAGAAGCCAAAACTCAGGATGCAGTAGATAAGGCCTTGCAAGACGCTTTGACATCTATCAACAATCTTCAGGCGACACCAAAAGAGGAACCAGCTCCAGAAGAGCCTGCGAGACCAGAGGAGCCAAGTAAGCCAGAAGAGCCTGCAAGACCAGAGGAACCAAGTAAGCCAGAAGAGCCTGCAAGACCAGAGGAACCAAGTAAGCCAGAAGAGCCTGCAAGACCAGAGGAACCAAGTAAGCCAGAAGAGCCTGCAAGACCAGAGGAACCAAGTAAGCCAGAAGAGCCTGCGAGACCAGAGGAGCCAAGTAAGCCAGAAGAGCCTGCAAGACCAGAAGAACCAAGTAAGCCAGAAGAGGAAGTGAAACATTCAAATCTTCCAACTGAAGGTGTTAAAGAATTGAGTGTAACTCAACCAAGCCTTGAAGTAACGACAGATCCGATTGACTTCAACACTATTCGTCGTGAAAATTCTCTCTTAGCTAAAGGTAAGGAACAAGTCGTTTCTGAAGGAAAAGACGGACAAGTAACGACCTATGTAGAAGTTGACGGCAGCGATCGTAAGGTTGTTAAGGTTGAACGTGAGGAAGCTCAAGACCGCATCGTTGAAGTAGGTACTCAAGAAGGAACTGCTATGCCGACAGAAGGCGTTATGAATTTGGACTTTAACCTACCAAATCTAAAAGTAGAGAAAGAACCAATCGCCTTCAAGACTGTTCGCCGTGAGAATGCTGATTTAGCTAAAGGTAAGGAACAAGTTGTTTCTGAAGGAAAAGACGGACAAGTAACGACTTATGTAGAAGTCGATGGTGACAACCGTAAGGTTGTTAAGGTTGAACGTGAGGAAGCCCAAGATCGCATCGTCGAAGTTGGAACTAAGGAAGAAAGTCCATCAACTGATAGCAAATTGAAGGTCTTGAAAGATTCATCAACAAACTTGAAACTGATTGCTCGAGAAGGGGACCTCAATGGTGGTTCTGTTTTAGAGGTCGATAAGGTTGCTGATCAGGTCTTGGAAGGTCGCCGTTTCGATGCTTATCAAATTCAATTGAAGAATGAGAAAGACGAACTTGTTCAATTGAAAGGTGCGGCCCTTGTTCAAGTTGCTGTGGCATCTGATGTAGCCAATGTCTATGCCATGAATGCAAATCAAGAACTGCAGGAAGTGAAGTTTGAACAGAAAGGTTCAGCACTTGAATTTGTAGCTCCACACCTAGGTGTCTATGCGGTAGTGTACAAGGATGCAGCTCAACCAAGTGCACCAACAAATGTAGAAACTCCTGCTCCACAACCTATGGGAGAAGATAAGCCTTTAGCAGAGGCTAAGGGAACTGTAGCAGATTCTACAAGCAAACAGTTGCCGGCAACAGGAGAAGAAGTAAGTTCAGCTCTCTTGCCTGCCCTCACTCTTGTTTCAGGAATAATGCTATTCTTCTTCAAAAAGAGATGAAGGATTAGCAGAGACTAAATCAAAGAAAGTGTTTTAAACACTAAAAAAAGGGAGTCCCATAGTGGACTCCTTTTTGTGGGGAAAAATATTTTAAATAGAAAACCCTGAATGGTTTCCAATTTCAGGGCTTTCTATGTCTTGTGTTTCTACGATAACCATTCAGTCTATTATTCTCCCAATAGCTATTAAAGATTTTTTCTTTACTTTCGCGATCGATCTCTAGGAAATAAGCGTAGAGTAAATCAATGATAATCAGCATTGGAATCTGAGCAGAAATTCGTTGAATATAAGATGCTTGGTTTTGGCTTGCGACCAAAATAGTTTCTGTAAATGCTTGAGTATCCTTATTCGGTGAACTTGTAAATAGAACTGTCTTAGCTCCCATATCTTGGGCATCTAATAAACTATCGATGATGGACGGTGTTGTTCCTGAGAGGGAAAAACCAAAGACCAGACATTTTTCATCAATGATACTAGTCGTCCAGGCAAAACCGTCTGGATCTGTTAAGGCTTCACAGACGACACCCAATCTCATAAAACGTAGCTTCATCTCACGTGCGACTAGACCAGAACTCCCAGTTCCGAAAAAATACACGCGTTCTGATTGCTCAATCATCTGAGCTACACGTTCCAACTGCTCATCGTCAATCAATCCTTGAGAAATTTCTCGCACATTTGCATAACTTCTGAGAACTCGTTGAGTCAAAGGATTCATATCCTGTTGAGGAGCAGAAAGAGTGTCTTTTTGTTGTTGATATTTGAAGATGAATTCTCGATAGCCCTTAAAACCACACTTCTTGGCAAAACGAGTGAGCGCCGCCTGGGAAATATGAAGTTTTTGCGTGACTTGTTGAGAGGATAAATCATCATTTATGGTGTCTGCCTGCAGAAATAGCGGGCAATTTCTTGCTCTAAATCGGTCATTTCTTCAAAGTGAAGGTCGATAATCGTAGAGATATCTTGCTTATTCATGGAACTCCTTTTATAGCTATTTGCCAAAATTACTTTGACAAATCTAACAAATAAAATAGCGCTTACCTCCATTATATCATAGAAAATAATTTTTGGACCAAAAAGGAAAAGTCTTTTCTTTTTCCATAATTTTCTACCTAAATTATGGTACAATGAAGAGTGTGATTTTGATTAGAAATGAGATTGATGTGTATGAGAAAATTCAATAGCCACTCGATACCGATACGGCTTAATTTGTTATTTGCAATCGTCATTTTGCTCTTTTTAGCAATTATTGGCCGTTTGCTTTATATGCAAGTTCTTCATAAGGATTTTTATGAAAACAAACTCGCTTCTGCTAGCCAAACTCGAGTAACCATGGGTTCCGCTCGTGGAGAAATTTATGATGCAACAGGAAAACCTTTAGTCCAAAACACCGTTAAGCAAGTTGTTTCCTTTACACGAAGCAACAAGATGACTGCGGCTGATTTGAAGGATATTTCTAAAAAATTATTGACCTATGTCACAGTCACCTCTCCAGAGTTGACGGACCGTCAAATGGCTGATTACTACTTGGCTGATGCTGAAGTTTATAAGAAGACAGTTGAAGCTCTTCCAAAAGATAAACGATATGATTCAGATGGCAATCAACTTTCTGAATCTGAACTCTATAACAACGCTGCTGAGAGTATTACTTCCAGTCAATTAAACTACTCAGAGGATGAAAAGAAGGCAATCTATATCTTTAGTCAGCTCAATGCAGTAGAAAATTTTGCGACAGGAAATATTCAAACGGATCCTTTGAGCGATACACAGGTAGCTGTGATTGCTTCTGCATCTAAGGAATTGCCAGGTATTTCCATCTCTACTTCATGGGACCGAAAAGTCTTAGAAACTTCTCTTTCATCTATAGTTGGAAGTGTTTCGAGTGAAAAATCTGGTCTTCCAGCAGAAGAAGTGGACGCTTATTTGAAAAAAGGTTACTCACTCAATGACCGTGTTGGGACTTCCTATCTTGAAAAGCAATACGAAGAAGTCTTGCAAGGAAAACGTACCGTCAAGGAAATCCATTTGGACAAGCACGGAGACATGGAGAGTGTAGAAAATATCGAAGAAGGAAGCAAGGGTAAAAATATCAAATTGACCATTGATTTGGCCTTCCAAGATAGCGTAGACAGTCTCTTGAAGAGTTATTTCAACTCAGAACTTGCAAATGGTGGAGCCAGATATTCAGAAGGTGTCTATGCAGTAGCCCTCAATCCTAAGACAGGTGCTGTATTAGCCATGTCAGGAATGAAGCACAATGTAGAGACTGGAGAACTGACCACAGACTCACTCGGAACTGTCACCAATGTCTTCGTACCAGGATCTGTCGTTAAGGCAGCTACCATCAGTTCAGGTTGGGAAAATGGGGTCTTGTCAGGAAATCAAACCTTGACAGATCAACCAATCGTCTTCCAAGGTTCTGCGCCGATCAATTCCTGGTATACCCCTTATTATGGTTCTTTCCCGATTACAGCAGTTGAGGCCTTGGAGTATTCATCCAATACCTACATGGTCCAAACTGCCCTCGGAATCATGGGGCAAACCTATCAACCTAATATGACTGTAGGAACCAACAATCTTGAATCTGCCATGGGAAAACTCCGTTCAACCTTTGGTGAATATGGTTTGGGCGTGTCAACAGGGATCGATTTACCAGATGAGTCAACAGGCTTTATCCCTAAAGACTACGATTTAGCCAACTATCTAAATAATGCTTTTGGACAGTTCGATAACTACACACCGATGCAGTTAGCTCAGTATGTAGCGACTATTGCTAATAATGGTGTCCGCTTAGCTCCTCATATCGTGGAAGGAGTCTACGACAACAATGAACAAGGTGGTTTGGGAGAACTCATTAAGCAAACGGACAGCACAGAAATGAATAAGATTAATATTTCTGAGTCTGACATGTCTATCCTGCAACAAGGCTTTTACCAAGTATCGCACGGGACAAGTGCTCTTACGACAGGTCGTGCCTTTTCAAATGGGGCAGCAGTCTCTATCAGTGGGAAAACCGGTACAGCCGAAAGTTACGTCAATGGCGGACAAAAAGCCAACAATACCAACGCTGTTGCCTATGCGCCAACCGATAATCCGCAGATTGCGGTTGCGGTAGTTTTCCCGCATAATACGAATCTAACTAATGGTGTCGGTCCTTCGATTGCTCGCGACATTATCAATCTATACAACCAACACCACCCAATGAACTAGAAAGGAAGCCATGCTTTACCCAACACCTATAGCCAAGCTGATTGACAGTTATTCTAAACTTCCAGGTATCGGGATTAAGACAGCAACCCGACTGGCCTTTTATACCATTGGGATGTCGGATGACGACGTCAATGAATTTGCAAAAAATCTCCTTGCAGCCAAGCGAGAATTGACCTATTGCTCTATTTGTGGACGCTTGACAGATGATGATCCTTGTTCTATCTGTACCGATCCTAGCCGTGACCAGTCTACGATTCTGGTTCTAGAGGATAGCCGAGATGTCGCTGCCATGGAAAATATCCAGGAATATCACGGACTTTACCATGTTTTACACGGTTTGATTTCCCCTATGAATGGGATTAGCCCAGATGACATCAACCTCAAAAGTCTCATGACTCGCCTCATGGATAGCGAAGTTTCAGAGGTTATCGTGGCCACCAATGCAACAGCAGATGGTGAAGCGACTTCCATGTATATTTCTCGACTACTTAAACCTGCAGGGATTAAGGTTACTCGTCTAGCACGAGGTCTAGCAGTAGGAGCAGATATTGAATATGCGGACGAAGTAACGCTTCTAAGAGCCATTGAAAATCGTACAGAACTTTAGTCTGTAAGGATATGGAACAGGCAATTAACTAGTAGATACGATATATAAGAAATCAAGAGACTGGATTTATTTTTAATCCAGTCTCTTTTGTGCTATTCAAGTTTAAAAAAACAAACAAATGTGATATACTAAAAAGCGAGTATTCTAGTAGAAATAGGACAATCATATGAAACAAACAATTATTCTATTATATGGTGGACGCAGTGCAGAGCGTGAAGTGTCTGTATTGTCAGCTGAGAGTGTCATGCGTGCGGTTAACTATGACCGTTTTGCAGTCAAAACTTTCTTTATCAGCCAGTCTGGTGATTTTATCAAAACCCAAGAATTTACCCAAACTCCTGGCCAAGATGAACGTCTCATGACCAATGAAACGATTGATTGGGACAAAAAAATTGCTCCAAGTGCCATCTACGAAGAAGGCGCAGTTGTTTTTCCAGTTCTTCATGGACCGATGGGAGAAGACGGTTCCGTTCAAGGTTTCCTAGAAATCTTGAAAATGCCTTATGTCGGTTGCAACATCTTGTCTTCAAGCCTTGCTATGGACAAAATCACGACTAAACGTGTCTTAGAATCTGCTGGGATTGCCCAAGTCCCTTATGTAGCCATCGTTGAAGGGGATGACTTGGCTTCTAAGATTGCAGAAGTTGAAGAAATTAAGGTATCCAGTCTTTACCAAACCATCTAATATGGGTTCTAGTGTTGGTATTTCTAAGTCTGAAAATAAAGAGGAACTCCATCAAGCTCTCGAACTCGCCTTTAAATATGATAGTCGTGTCTTGGTAGAGCAAGGCGTCAATGCGCGTGAAATCGAAGTTGGACTTTTAGGAAACTATGATGTCAAGAGCACTTTACCTGGTGAAGTTGTCAAGGACGTAGCCTTCTATGACTATGAAGCCAAATACATCGATAACAAGATTACGATGGATATTCCAGCCAAGATTAGTGATGATGTAGTAGCAGTCATGCGTAAAAATGCAGAAGCTGCCTTCCGTGCTATTGGCGGACTTGGTCTCTCACGTTGTGATTTCTTCTATACAGATAAGGGAGAAGTTTTCCTAAATGAGCTCAACACCATGCCAGGATTTACCCAGTGGTCTATGTATCCCTTGCTCTGGGACAATATGGGGATTAGCTATCCAGAACTAATCGAGCGTTTGGTTGATCTTGCTAAGGAAAGCTTTGACAAGCGTGAAGCGCACCTATTGTAAAGACAGACATAAGGGCGGGGAAGGACTCCTTGCCCCTTTTTAAAGGAGTAAACATGAAACTTACGATTCACGAAGTTGCGCGTGTTGTCGGTGCAAAAAATGATGTGACAGGCTATGCGGACAGTCCACTAGTTAAGGCAGAGTTTGATAGTCGTTTGATTGGACCTGGTGATCTATTTGTGCCACTCAAGGGGGCGCGTGATGGTCATGACTTTATCGAGACGGCTTTTGAAAACGGCGCTGCTGTAACCTTGTCAGAGCAGGAAGTGGCAGATCATCCTTACATTTTAGTAGAGGATGTTTTGACAGCCTTTCAAACTCTTGCAGCCTATTACCTTCAAAAGACAGGTGTCGATGTATTGGCTGTTACAGGTTCGAACGGTAAGACAACGACCAAAGATATGTTGGCTCATTTGCTTTCTACAAGCTACAAAACCTACAAAACGCAAGGGAATTATAATAACGAGATTGGACTGCCTTATACAGTTCTCCATATGCCAGATGACACTGAGAAATTGGTCTTGGAAATGGGGCAGGATCATTTAGGAGATATCCATCTTTTATCTGAATTGGCTCATCCAAAAACAGCTATTGTGACTCTGGTCGGAGAGGCTCATCTGGCCTTCTTTAAGGACCGTTCAGAGATTGCCAAAGGTAAATTACAGATTGCTGATGGAATGGAGAAAGGTAGCTTGCTCTTGGCGCCAGCTGATCCCATTGTAGAGGATTATCTACCTGCTGACCAAAGTAGTTCGTTTTGGTCCGGGTGCAGAACTCGAAATTACAGACTTAATTGAGCGCAAGGATAGCTTGAGTTTTAAGGCTAATTTCTTGGAGAAATCCCTTGATTTGCCAGTAACTGGTAAGTACAATGCGACCAATGCTATGATTGCATCTTATGTTGCCCTGCAAGAAGGAGTGACTGAGGAGCAGATTGGTCAAGCCTTCCAGGATCTAGAATTGACCCGCAATCGTACCGAGTGGAAAAAAGCTGCCAATGGAGCAGACATCTTATCGGATGTCTACAATGCCAACCCAACAGCCATGAAGTTGATTTTAGAAACCTTCTCTGCTATCCCAGCAAATGAAGGTGGCAAGAAAATCGCAGTTCTGGCGGATATGAAGGAACTTGGCGACCAGTCTGTTCAACTCCATAATCAAATGATTTTGAGCCTGTCACCAGATGTCCTTGATACTGTTATTTTCTACGGTGAAGATATCGCTGACCTAGCTCAATTAGCCAGTCAAATGTTCCCAATCGGCCATGTTTATTACTTTAAGAAAACAGCTGATGAAGACCAGTTTGAAGCCATGCTCAAACAAGTCAAGGAGAGTCTTGGTGCAAATGACCAAATTCTACTTAAAGGTTCCAACTCTATGAATCTAGCCAAGCTAGTAGAAAGTCTAGAAAATGAGCACAACTGATTTCGCCAAAGCTATGCAGAGAATGTTAGCGATTACCGATACTGGGTTGACCTATACAAAGGATCCATTTGATCGTGAACGTTATGAGGATTTACGTCAGATTTTATGGAGCTTATTACAGGATCAAACAGAGCTCATTCAAGAGGAATTGACTGCAATTTTAAAACCAACAGGTAGTTATGCAACTCCCTTGATGGATGTGCGGGCTTGGATTGTTCAAGACCAGAAGATTTGTTTGGTTAGAGGACAAGGAGAGGATACTTGGGCATTACCTGGTGGCTTTGGTGAAGTAGGCTATTCGCCTAAGGAAAATATCCGAAAAGAAGTTCAGGAAGAAACAGGCTTTTCTGTAGAGGTAGGTTCTTTATTGGCAATTTTTGATACCAACCGCTTTCAACTTCAGAACAAGCAGTATGTAAAGTTCGTCTTTGACTGTCAGTTATTAGATGGCCGCTTTCAGGAAAATCAAGAAGTTGCTGAATTAGGATTTTTTGACATTTCGGCTCTCCCTCTCTTATCTGAAAAAAGAATAACCAAGGAACAAATGGATATTCTATGGCAGGTTTATCAGGGTGAGCGGGAACAATATGTCGATTAGAAGTTTTACTTTATATTAAGATTGACAGTTTTTTTTACACAAAATTATAAGAAATAAATGTAAGCTAGGCTCTATAGAGATGAGTAGGAGGCCTGCTTATATGAAAATGAGGAAAATTATATGAATGTTTGGGATGCTTTATTTACCACCCATCCGACGGAGCCACCCCAATTTGGATTTACTTGGTACGCAAGCACATTTGCCTTACTGTTTTTGACAATTTATCTTGCTTATCGCTATCGTGATAGTAAGGTTTGTCAACGATTTTTCCAGATTATACAGGCAATTCAGTTAATCGCGCTTTACAGCTGGTATTGGATTAACCAGTTTCCGCTGTCAGAAAGCTTGCCTTTTTATCATTGCCGATTAGCCATGTTTGTAGTTCTACTACTACCAGGTGTTTCAAAAACCAAACAGTATTTTGCTTTGCTTGGGACCTTCGGGACGATTGCAGCCTTTGTTTATCCAATTCCAGACGCTTACTCTTTCCCACACATCGTAATTCTGTCCTTTATTTTCGGACATCTAGCCCTTCTTGGAAATTCCTTGGTTTATCTTTTAAATAACTACGATGCTCAGTTGTTAGATTTTAAACGTATTCTGATTTTGACCTCATTACTCAATGGTTTGATTTTCATGGTCAATTTAGTGACGGGTGGAGATTACGGTTTTATGACAAAACCACCATTGGTGGGAGACCATGGTCTTGTGGTTAATTATATCATTGTCACTCTATTTTTGACTTGTGCTATTTTCCTCTTCTCTAAAGGTTTTCAAGTCATTACTCAGGAGAAGGCAGAAAGAAGATTGAAAATCTGGCAGAAATAAAAAATATTTTCCCAACCGCTTGACTTTTATCTGAGAATTTTGATACAATAATAGGCGGTATTGTTTACCCCATTTGTAAGGCCCCGGAACCTTTCAAATAACTTGCGGACCGGAACATCCGCCCTGTAAACAAAAACGACATTCATATAGGAGAAATCATGAACAAAACTACATTCATGGCTAAACCAGGCCAAGTAGAACGCAAATGGTACGTTGTTGACGCAACTGATGTACCTCTTGGACGCCTTTCAGCTGTTGTTGCTAGCGTACTTCGCGGAAAAAACAAACCAACATTCACACCACACACTGATACAGGTGACTTCGTAATCGTTATCAATGCTGAAAAAGTTAAATTGACTGGTAAAAAAGCAACTGATAAGATCTACTACACTCACTCAAACCACCCAGGTGGATTGAAATCAATCTCTGCTGGTGAACTTCGTTCTAAAAATGCAGTTCGTTTGATCGAGAAATCAGTTAAAGGTATGCTTCCACACAATACTCTTGGCCGCGCTCAAGGTATGAAATTGAAAGTATTCGTTGGAGCTGAGCACACTCACGCTGCACAACAACCAGAAGTTCTTGATATTTCAGGACTTATCTAAGGAAAGGAACAATAAAGTATGTCACAAGCACAATATGCAGGTACTGGACGTCGTAAAAACGCTGTTGCACGCGTTCGCCTTGTTCCAGGAACTGGTAAAATCACTGTTAATAAAAAAGATGTTGAAGAGTACATCCCACACGCTGACCTTCGTTTGGTCATCAACCAACCATTCGCAGTTACTTCAACTGTAGGTTCATACGACGTTTTCGTTAACGTTGTAGGTGGTGGATACGCTGGTCAATCAGGAGCTATCCGTCACGGTATCGCTCGTGCCCTTCTTCAAGTAGACCCAGACTTCCGCGATTCATTGAAACGCGCAGGACTTCTTACTCGTGACTCACGTAAAGTTGAGCGTAAGAAACCAGGTCTTAAGAAAGCTCGTAAAGCTAGCCAGTTCTCTAAACGTTAATTCGTTGCTGGACAGCAGAATACAAACGAAAACACTTTGCATATTGCAAGGTGTTTTTTTCTATGAGAACTGGCGGTGCGCAATTAGGATAGCTCTAGCGACTTTAGTCGCATAGAGATATGCTATGCACAGTTGCCCCAAGAAAACAAGCGAAGCGATGTTTGATTGGATGGCAACCACTGCACTCAAAACGTTCTTCGAAAGAATTACTATACTTACAAAGAGCACCTTTCAAGGTGTTCTTTTTTAAATTTTCTTACTAAATTGGTGCAATTGATACCGTTGTTGCGACTTTAGTCGCTTACAAATGTGGCTGCAATCTGACAAAGTCAGTTGCCTCAAAACCTTAATCAATACGATACTATTGATGTTTACGGATATTTAAGGATATTTAAGGATTTTCTCTTGGATGTCTTTTTGGGGGCAGAACTTGACTATGTATGAGAAGTTGCTACGTAATAAACTAACTATTTCTACTGTAAGACCTAGAGGGGGTACGAATAATGGAAAATAAAACGATATACACTCTTCCAATGTTTTCTTCACTTCTGTCTGAGTTACCTCAAATAACTTTTTCAGGTACAACTATTTGTATCAATTTAAAAGGATATGACTGTGATGATATCTATTCAGAAGTTGAATTGATCTTTCAAGAAGTCCACTATTTTTCAAAGACAAACGCTTTGTTTTCGGTAAACACAATTGAAGCTTATGATAAAGTTTTAGAAATATTTAATTCATCAATTATACTACAGTTAATGGAAGCCAACAGGAATCTTTTTGAAAAAATGAACAAGAATCAAGAATTAAAGCATTATTCTTTATATCTTGATGGTTATGATGGGTATAATATAGTTTGCAAGTCCATAGAAATCAAAGAGTTATAAGATTTTAAGGCAATAAACAATTAGCAAATTAGAATTATCAGATAAAGAACACTTGAAGAAATTGATTCAAGTGTTTTTACTGTTCAATAGGCACAAAGTCTCCCAACAATCATTCAAATAATGCGAGACTTATCTTTATATCAGACTCTGTGACAGGCCTGACCAAGTATGGACAAGTCATCATATCCAGTCACGGTAGACTCTAAAGCGCAAGAAAGACAAGTACAGATAAGTTTTGTCAGCCAGTTGCCTATAAGGGTGAAGTGGCTGACGATACTGGACTTGACTGTTGACTTGTAAGATATTATGATAGTCAGGGAGGTACTTTCTTAACTGAGGATAACTACCCAGGTGAGGACACAGATCCTCTCAGCCAGAACCTCTACAGCTATGTGCAGAACAACCCGGTTAACTATACAGACCCGAGTGGGCACTTCTGGAACAGTATCAAAAAAGGCTGGAACTATGTTAAAAAGACGGCTTCTAATGCTTGGAATGGTGTTAAACGAGTCGCATCTAATACCTGGAATACGGTAAAAAGAGTGGCCTCAAACACCTGGAATGGTGTGAAGAGTTTCGCCTCCAAAGCTTGGAATGTGACCAAGAGTGCCTATAACCACGCGACTAACTGGGTCAGTACCCAATACAACCGAGCGGTTAATTGGGGTAGTCGACAGTGGAATAAGGTTCAAACGGTCTACAATAGTGCCAGTGACTATGTACAAACGGTCTACCAGCAAGCGGCTGCACAGATAGAGGCTAAGCGCCAACAAGTGATTCAGTCTGCCTATGCGATAGCTACAGGCATCAAGTCTTCCCCAACCATCCGAGAAGGCAAGAATCTATATCGGAATTGGAATACGGCATTAGAAAACACATTGAAACATGTCTGTGATCCAAAAACGACTAAGGCTTCAGATAGGGCAGGAAATAAGGTCAATTCGGTTGATGATTATAGTGTTTCAGCATATGAGTTTAAACAAAATCTTAAAAAACAATATGATTTTGATGAAGAAACTTCAGATTTATTGTGGAAATTATATAAAAACATTGAAAAAACAGAAGGTGGCAATGCCGATTATGTCTATAATCGTTTAGTAGGTGGAATCATTTATAACGATGAGAATGCAAAATGGAACGGTAGTATTACTGGAGTGCCACAATATCTTAAAGATAGTGTAAAATGGAATGGGACTGCTGGACTGGGTTCGGTATATGGAGTTAAAAGATATCACACCATAGAAGAACAAATGAATCGCTTCGGATTGTTTGGAGAGGAATATAAGATAATACAAGATAGGATAAATGAACAGTATGAGAGAGCCAATACTGAGGGGGGAGACTGTTACAGATTTTGCCCATCAAAGTATTACTACTGCAACTAATTTATACAATAACAAAAATCGTCTTGCGAATTTTGAAGGACTTAGAAAAGGACATTGGGGCAATAGTCACCAATATATTAATGATCTATCTGGTTGGCTAGGAGATGTGACAATTGGCAATCCTCCAAGTATGAATATACCTGATTATAAGGCTGATCTTGATGCGGTTAATATTATATCTATCATGAAAAATCAGAGAATATCCTATGTTGCAGCTACTAATCAATACTATGATCAACTTTCTACTAATAGCTACTCACGTGAATCGGAGTTCTTGAAGAATGTGGGTGGGATGAACCATGTTAAAGAACAAATTTATAAAGAGGTAGGAATCAATCATCAGGATGATACCCAAGCAATGGAGATGTTAAAAGAGAAGAATAATGTTGCTTATCAGTTTATCCAAGATTTAAGTAAGGAAAAAGGTAGATGAAAAAAATTTTAAAAATTCTAGTCATAACTGTATTAGTTTTTCTAACTTTGTTTGGCCTATATCATGTCTATCAAAAGAATTATTATAAAGGAGTGTATGAATCTTTAAGTAATGTCTTTTTAGAAATGAACTATGCAGAGATAAATAGTGGTGTTTTACCTGGACTCGCTGATTTTAGTAAAGCTGTTGATGGAAGTCAGTCGTTTAGAGAACCAGACTGGATAATTCCCATAGGACTTGATGCAGGCTTGTCTGAAAATGAAAGCTTAAAAGTGATTGTGGGTTTTGAAGAAACTTTTATTATTGAATACCAGCAACTATTATCTGATGGGAGATATCTATTTATTAGATACAATTATAAGAATAAATCTTAACCAAACTATCGAAATTTCGGATTCTAAAAGTTCACTAGCATACTACTTAGCTGGATATAATATAAGAAATAAGGATAGTGGGGAGATAAATATGGAGTCGTATTTTAAGAGATCAGGCACTGTGGACAAACCCAATTTTTACCTAACAAATCCCAACGAAGTACTAGAGTATTTAAAACCTCATGGGATTGATGAAGCTTGGATTAAAGAAAAATCCCACTTCATGCTTTACGATGTTGTTCTGGCACGTTGGTTCAAAAATGGTAGTCAACGTTACTTAGTTGACAATCTTGGGGATGTAGAGATTGTGCCACTAAGTTTTTCTGAATAGATTAACCGATTTTTAGGCTCTCAGTATTTAGTTGCTCTGTATTGAATGAACGGCTATCTTCTGTTGTGCTAGAAACCTATAAAAACTCTCGAGGAAGGATTTCTTCGAGAGTTTTATGTTACACCTATGACTTAAAGAAACAGTTGCTTACAGCGACCAAGGAAGGAATCGTCGTCAACCCACTAGAACTTGGAAACTTACCGGGTCAGGGAGAGGTGACCTATGCCAGTCAGGTTCAGGATGTCCTGATCCCTTATACCACACGAGAGGATACCTACAACTACTACGAGGAACGCAACTATGTCAACGATGTCAATCATGAACATACAGAAGTCCTTGAAACCTATGCCCATGATGGTAAGGTTCGTGAAACCTATAGCTATGGTCAGGGTCGAGCTAGCTACCTTAACAACCAAACAGGTGACAGCTACAACTACTTGACCAACCAGTCAGGCTCTGTGACAGGCTTGACCAAGGATGGACAAGCCGTCGCATCAACTAGCTATAACCTCTATGGGGCAAGAAAGACAAGTACAGACACAACAGGCAATCCCTTTGCCTATAACGGCAAGGATCTTGACGATACTGGACTTAATTATTCAGGATAGGGCTACCTCCATGAAGGTAGCCCTATTTTTTTGACTGTGAATGAATCGAAGCGATGGGATTACACAGAGTTAGAATTTCTTTTTGCTTTGACTGAGATACATGAGTATAGATTTGTGTGACTGAGATAGAACTATGTCCAAGAATTTGTTGAATGTATCGAATATCTACATCACTATCTAGAAGCATTGTTGCGAAACTATGTCTAAACATATGGGGAGTAATAGGTGTAGTTAAGTTATGTTGTTTAACAAGGGTTTTTAGAATTAAACGTACACTTTGCTCTGACAATGGTTTGATAGAATATTTTCCAGGGAATAGGTAGTCACTGGTTTGAAAGCAGTAGTTATTTATATATGTTTCTAATAAGCTAAATGTTATTTGATCTCCTAAAAATAGGATACGTTCTTTCTTCCCCTTCCCTATAATATGAAGTGTCTTATTGGAAAGATTAATATCTTTGAGATGAATGTGACAAAGTTCAGAAATTCTGATACCCGTCGAAAGTAAAAGAGAAATAATTAGTAAATTTCTTTCAGCTTTTTGTTTTTGATATTTAGTTTTTGAATAGGCAACTTTCTGTTCTAGATGTGAAAAAAATACTTTTCAAAAATATCATAAGGAATTGTTTTTAGGTAATATTTTTTTCCGTTCTAAATTGAAAACGTAATTGATTAAAAGGGTTCTCTTCAATTATGTTCTGGTATTTTAGATAATTATAAAACACCTTCATACAAGCAATTTTTCTTCTTAGTGTATTCGTTTTTATATTAGATTGTGTCAAGTGTTCGATATAGGATTCGACATTATTATAGTTTGAGTTATAAAATTGCATAAGATCATTTTTATAAGCTCGAATCGTATGTGAACTCAAACGTTTATGAGTTTTGCAATAATCTAAGTAAGTAGAAATAAGTTTATAATCCATGAAAATCTCCTTCATCAATAATCATGCTATTATAAACTTATTTGGGAGCTTTGTATAGTGATAATAAATAGTTATCGGTAGGAGAATGCGAATATGACAAATAAAAAAATAAGAGTATTTTTAAGCAGACCTAATCCATTTACAGAGAATCAAAATTTATTTATTAAAGAATTGATTAAATTTTTAAGACGACACAATATTGAATGTGTAACATTACAAGCTGCTGAGTATACGCCTTACGAAGTCATGAATTCGTTGAGTGAGATGATACAAAGGAGTTACGGAATTATAATTGTTGCATTTGGTCAGACATTTATTTCTAGTGGAACCAGAAAAATGGGAGCTGAGGATAATCCAGACTTCTTTGCATCCAAAGAGACCCACTTAAAGAATAAGTGGGTTACAAGTGTTTATTGTCATATTGAAGGGATTTTAGCGCTAACTTATAATCTTCCAATGTTATCTATTCCTCAAGAAAATTTAACTGAAGAAGGGATTTTAAAGAAGGGAGAATATTCTATAACATCACCTAAATTCTCATTAGAAACAAAAGAAAATATATTAACGTACTTGCAATCAGAAGGGTTTCAAAAAAGTTTTCATGCATGGAAAAATCTTCTTGATGATAAGTATAACTTTATCAAAGGAGGGGAAATAAACTATTAATTACCATTTACAATTGCAGTTTTAATCCTCTGGAGATCCTCACTTAACATAACACTACCTTCATTAATTGTTTTTTTCTGTCGTTCAGTTAAACCCTCAATATCATTAATAGGTTTTGAAAGAAGGCCTGAAATCAGCATTAGATCCTCTTGATTGGAAAGAAACCAAATGTCGTCATATTCACTAGATTTACGATGTATTTTTTCTAAAGATCCTAAAATAGTTTTTGCTGTATAAACAGATGTATAGTAAAACTCCTTTAAAACTTCAACATCTTTCTCAACTAAGGCTATTTTTAACAGGTTAGCACAGTAATTCCTTGCACAATAAATATTTCTATCTTCAAAATTCATGCCTAACCTATAGTAATTAATTGCATACATTAAGTCACTCCTATTTTTTGTAATATAAAATATACGTAAGAAAATAGCTCCATAAATACCTAATAACTTATGATATGTTGTGGTGTTTATATCTATATATTTACTAATCTTCTGCTGTGCCATTTTTAAATTTGCTAGCGAAGATTCATTTTTCTTATAGGATGATAGTAAATAGCCTGCCAAAATTTCTTCATCAATAAATCCACTTTCTAAAATTTGCTGAAATATTTCTTCTGCCTCAGGATACTTTTCTGAATTCTTGAGATCCGTGGCTTGATCATAAAGTTCAGCTATTGACTTGTCTAATGCTTCTTCACTTTGAATTTCAGTTTTATCGATTAAATCGTTAATTATTACCCGGTATAAAGCAGATTCAAAGGCTGGACTATCAGTAAATGTCTCATCTGACTTTATAGCGGAATCAATATATTCAGAAAGCAGTTTTTTTACCTTGTTAACTTCATCCACTTCGTTTAACTTATCAGAATCATACCTGATTTGAGGTAAGTGTGCAATATCAAAAAAGCTAATCTTAGCTGTGTGATGATCACACATTATAATGGTTGATTTGGGTTTCATAGCATGACGTAGACCTAACTCATAGATAGCATTTTGGTTTAAAGTAGTAATATCTGCAATTACAATATCTGCTTTTAATATACCTTCGATAAATGTTTTCGTTATACTCTGTGTACTGAAAACTTCATCAGCTCTAAAGTGGTTTTTACCATAAACAGAAACTAATTCTTTTTCTAAAATTGTTGGCTTAATTAAATTATTATAGACTTGATTCAAGTCCACCTCTATATTTGTATTAGGAATTTTTTTAGTATTAAACCCCATAACTACAAAACAACTGGTCATTTCTCAACTTTCCTCCCGATAACTATTTATTATCACTAGTATACCATAGATTCATATCTCCAATATGTTTTCGATTACACTTTTCTTACTTTTTTATATTCTCAAAAACTTTTTGAACAGCTTCATAGTACTTTTTCTTCAATAACTAAATATATGGTATTCTATCCATTAGCAACAACGCACCAAAAATGGTGCGTTTATCTTTTTTATGTTATAATAGAAATAAATAAAAGGAGGAGTTACATGATTGGAGAAAATATAAAAACGTTACGTAAAACACATAAATTAACCCAGCCTGAGTTTGCAAAGATTATTGGTATCTCTCGAAATAGCCTGAGTCGTTATGAAAATGGGACAAGTCGAGTTTCGACAGAATTAATCGATCGTATCTGCAAGAAATTTAATGTTTCGTATGTCGATATCGTAGGGGAGGAAAAAATGCTTACACCAGTAGAAGATTATCAGTTAACTCTGAAAATTGAAGTGATTAAAGAACGGGGGACGAATATCTTAGCGCAACTTTATCGTTTTCAAGATGAACAAGGAATTGCATTTGACGATACTTCTAATCCTTGGGTTCTAATGAGCGATGATCTTTCTGATTTGATTAACACGAAGATTTATCTTGTTGCAACTTTTGAGGATGTGGAGCGATATAATGGCTATTTAGATGGCATTGAACGTATGCTAGAACTAGCTGGTCATCTGGTGGTGGCTTAATGAAACTAGAAGAATTTAGTCAAGATGATTTTGAACGAGCATCCAAACGGCTTGTCCGTTCTTTGACTCGTGGAAAAACAAGCTCATCTCAGCCTAAGGCTATTTTGCTCGGTGGACAGAGTGGTGCTGGGAAAACAACGATTCATCGTGTGAAACAAAGGGAATTTCAAGGCAATATCATTATCATTGATGGAGATAGTTATCGCTCTTTTCATCCGAACTACCTTGGCCTACAGGAAAAGTATGGCAAAGATAGTGTGGATTATACCAAAGTATTCGCGGGACAAATGGTTGAATATCTTGTAGATGAGTTGAGTAAAAAAGGTTATCATTTGTTAATCGAGGGTACCTTGAGAACAACAGAAGTTCCCCGAAAAACGGCCCAATTATTGGCAACTAGAGAATATCAAGTCTCACTTGCACTGATTGGGACTAAGCCAGAATTGTCTTATCTCAGTACCTTGATACGTTATGAGGAGCTTCATGCTATAGACCCTAGTCAAGCGAGAGCGACTCCCAAAGAACACCACGATGGAATTGTAGAACATTTAGTTGATAACTTACGAGAGTTAGAAAATGACAAAATTTTTAATAAAATTCAAATTTATCAAAGAGATCAATCGTGTGTTTATGATTCGCAAGTAGACGAAACCTCAGCAGCAGAAGTTCTACACGAATGCCTATTTGGAAAATGGAACAAGGTGGAAAAAGAGATGTTGAAGATGGGACAGGAACGGTTGAGAGAATTAATGGAAATGAAAAAAGGTATAATTGATGGAAATTAAAAAAATCTGTATTCAACATTATCGTTTATTAAACGATTTCTCTTTAGAGTTGAAAAATGATTTATCCTTGATTGTGGGTAAAAACAATTGTGGCAAGACTTCGGTTTTATCTGTATTAGAAAAAATATTCAATAAAAATTCCAATCGCAATTTGGTATGGGAAGATATTAATTTATATCATAGGAGGGAAATCTTTGAGAATATAAAGAGAGTCTCTGATATTCCTGATTCGGAATTATCGTCTATCTTAGGGATTAATCTTCAAATTTGGATTCAATATTCAGAATTAGATTCTTATCAAAAATATCCAAGGATTTATGATGGATTTAAATCCCGAAAATAATTTTATTATTCTTGAATTTTCGTATATAATTCCTATTCAAAAGCTTCGCGAGATAAGTAGTTTGACTTGTGGTTTTTGCAGATGATTTTTTTCAAAGTTTGAATCATTTATGAAGAAAAAAATCTGAATAAATTTTTTTCGAAATACAGATTTATTCACGTGGATATAATCCTATTACTCAAGAAATGACAGAAGAAAAGTCTGATTTACATGAAATGAAAGATGTTCATAAAATTATTAAAGTAAGAGGGATTAGTGCTAGTCGAGAAGTATCTAATAAAGAAAATAACCATTCATTATCTAAGACCTCAAATCGATTTTATAAATTAAATAATGGCGAAGAAATTAACAGTAACGCAAATAATTTACTACAATCTGCTATTTTAAAGGCAGATGAAACTTTAACCCGAGCATATAGTGGTGATGATGGCGTCGAAGGAATTTTTACTTCAGTCTTTGAACGCGTCAAAAGATTTGGTGGAAATGATAGTGAAACAGAGTTAGCAATTCATTCATCACTGTCTGAGAAAGATATTTTAAGTAATAATACGACACTGTATTATAAGCATGACGATAGTCTATTACCTGAAACATATAATGGTTTGGGGTATTTAAATTTATATGGAATTATTTTTGAAATTGAGACTTTAATGGCAGATATAAAAAACGAACCTGCTGATATTAACCTAATATATATTGAAGAACCAGAATCGCATACACATCCACAATTACAGTATATTTTTATCAAGAATATTAAAGATTTGCTAAAGGAACACAATGATGAACTAAAAGAAAGTGGAGATTTTAGTTGTATTCAAACTTTAATTACAACTCATTCCTCTCATATAGTTTCTGATTGTAACTTTGATGATCTAATTTATTTTAAACGTGATAACGGCACAGCAGTATCAAAGGCTTTTAATTCATTGAAAGAAGAATATGGTGATGAACAACTAGGATATAAATTTGTAAAGCAGTACCTTACTCTCAATAGTAGTGAATTATTTTTTGCTGATAAAGTTATTTGTGTTGAGGGTGATACAGAAAGGATTTTAATTCCTACGATGATGCAAAAGGTAGATACAGCCAATCCAATAAATCAAGCTTCTAATACAATGCCATTGCTTTCTCAAAATATTTCAATCATTGAAACAGGTGCTCATTCACAAGTGTTTAGGAAGTTATTTGATTTTTTAGGAATAAAAGTATTGATAATTACGGATATTGATCCAGCAAATAAAAATGAAAATAATCGCTTGACTTCTTGCTCAGCAGTAGATGCTACCTCTACGACAAATATTTCAATTAAAAGTTTTTTTGATATTTCTGGGGATGAAGTTTTTTCAATAGTAGCCCAAAAGAGTTTTGCAGAAAAAATAACATCAGATGATAGAATTCGTATTGCATATCAAATTCCCGAAGATGAAAATGGTTATCAGCCTGCTAGTTTTGAGGATGCTTTTATCAGTTTAAATAAACAATTCATTATTAATCAAAAAGCTGGTCTTATTAAATTTGAAGCTTTAAAAGATTTTGATGATAGTGAAATAGAAGATTTCTATAAATTTGCTAGGGATAAAGTGAACAAAAAATCTGCATTTGCATCAAGTTTATTATATTTTGAAGGTGAAGAAAATACTTGGAAAGTACCTAACTATATTTCGGAGGGATTATTATGGTTGAGAGAACAGTAGAACCGGAGGTAGGAAAGGTATTTGAAGTAATAAAACAAGGTCAAAATTTTATCCTTGAGGGTGGTGCTGGGAGTGGGAAAACTTATTCATTAATTTCCATTATTGAAAAAATATCTATGGAAGAACCAAAAAAATCGATTGTATGTATTACTTATACTAACAATGCTGTTGCAGAGATTAGATCTAGAATCATTAATGATAATTTACGGGTTTCAACTATTCACGATTTTATATGGCATGTCATTGAAAATTTCCAAAAAGAGATTAAAGAATGTCTTGTTGAGTTAATAAATGATGATGAACAAATCTTATTCGTTGCTCCAAAGGAAGTATTAGGTGAGGAACTTATTTCGCTTGATTATTTTGATGGTGTTCGTGTTGAATATACTGAATGGTATTCTATGAACATAATTGAGCAAAATAAAGTTCAAATAAGTCATGACCATGTTCTTATAGTTGCTGAAAAAATGTTTTCTAAATATAAGAAGTTGAGTGATATTTTAAAGGATACTGCAAACTATATTTTTGTTGACGAGTATCAAGATACGAGTCCCTTAGTTGTAAAAATTTTATTAGAGCATCTCAGAAAGAGTACTAGAGATAATATCGTAGGTTTTTTTGGAGATTCAATGCAGGCTATCTATGACTCAGGAGTGGGAAACATAGATTCCTATGGTCTTGAAAAAATACAAAAAAATCAAAATAGACGTAATCCACGAAAAGTTATTAATTTAGCAAATAAATTTAGAAGCGATGGATTAGTTCAGATTCCTTCTAGTGATGTAGCGGCTCCAAACATGAATAATGGTAATGTAATTGAAGGGACGGTGAAATTCATTTATGGTGATGGAATTACCCACCTTGAAGATCTTAGAAATAGCGAACTATTTAAAGAATTAGAGTTTGATATACCACAGAAAACAAAGGAATTGCGATTAACACACAAACTTAATGCAGAAATGGCTGGGTTTTCTAAACTATTTGAATTGTATAATTCTGATTTGCTTGTAAAATTAATTACAGATATGAAGAAAAAATTTAATGCAAGTGAGTTAGTTGATAAAGGAAAATCTTTTGAAGAATTAGTAGAAGAAGCTCAAATTGTTGTTAGAAAGGGTGGTCCATTAATAATTGATATTGTCAAATCTATTCCAGAACTTTTAGCCATTTACGAAGAAATTAAGACATTTTCGTTTGAAGATGTGATTAGTAAGAGTAAAGTTAATAAAGATTCTTTATTGGCCTATAAATTTAATGGTTTAAGTAGTAGATATGAGGCGGGTACAGATAGAGATAGGATTCTTAAAAGATTAGATCTAATCTTTGAACTAATAGAACTATATAAAATAGGTAAGCATAACGAATTTTTGCGTATTACTTGCTTTAAAATAACTTCGTCCGCTGATAAAATTAATCTATCTAAAATTATGAAAGAAATCTCTGATAATGATATTACAATTGGAAAAGTCATAGAACTTGCAGAGAGAACTGGATTAATTTCAAAGGACGACTTATTTACTAATTTTATAGAAAATAAGGGCTGTTATTTATGGTTACGCCTTGAGAAATTACCGTTTCAAGAATATGTAAATAGTATTGCTTATCTTAGAGAATATGTATCTGTCATAACTCAGCATAAGGTTAAAGGCAGTGAATATGAGAATGTCTTAGTTTTGTTAGATAATGGAAGATGGAATCAATATAATTTTAATTCTATATTTGGTAAAGGTTCATCTAATGAGAAGGTTCAAAACAGAACTAAGAAACTATTTTATGTTACAATCACTAGAGCAATGAAAAACTTAATTGTTTATATGCCATGTAATGACCAACAGATTCTTGAAAAAGCTAAAGATTATTTTGAACAGAGTGATATTGTTAATGTTCTGTCATTAGTTAATGAGTAAATAAACTTTAACAATTGTTGAACTGAATGTTAAAGGAGAAAGTATGATTACATTATGAAAAAAATTCTTGAATTTGATATTACAGGTGTTTTAGGTTCTGAAATTAATCAGCATATTGATTTTTTTAATATTGGAGTTGAAGAAGCTTATGTTGCAATAAAAAATAATGATGACAGTACAGCTCTGTCCATTTTAAAAATATTAAAATCACAACTAGACATAGAGTATAAGTATTTTGATTCTAAAAGGTTTTGGGATTTTGCAACATTAAACGACGCTTATAGTTATGTTGATGGCATAAAAAGAGCTAGTAGAGCATTGGTGGGAGCACCCAATTATCGAAATATGAGATCCATGATTTATGATATTCGAGATTATATAACTAGAACAAGGTTTGACGATGATAGGTATTATGGAAATGTATTCGCTTTAGATGTTGACAAATATTTAGATGAGATGACAGCTTCGGAGCGTCATTCGCGTTTTGGAGTATTCCTTCAAGGGATTAGAACATTTTACTATCGACCAGGAAAAGGGACAGCAAAACAATGTCTTACTCTATCTAAAGGTCTCCCTCCTAAGGATATAGAACCTTTTATCTTCATAGAGTATATTGAGAGATATTTGCGATAATTTTTAATGCACTCCGTATATTAAATGTACAAAACAATAACAATTCAAATGGTGTGAACTTTTTGGTAAAATCTAGCTCAATTTATGTATTTTTAGGGTAAAATTCACACCATTCAACTGAAATATATTCAAATTAGATGAAATTGTTCTTTCTGAAAGCGTTGGAAAACATTGATTTTAAGCGGATATTGAAACGTATTCAAATAGAAGTGTTTCCAACCAGGTCTTAAGGAAGCTCGTAAAGCATCACAATTTAGTAAACGTTAATTCGAAAGAATTACTATACTTACAAAGAGCACCTTTCAAGGTGTTCTTTTTTATACTTTCTTACGAAATTGGTGCAATTGACACAGTTGTTGCGACTTTAGTCGCTTACAAATGTGGCTGCAATCTGACAAGTCAGTTGCCTCAAAACGTTAATCAGTACGATTACACCAAGCTTTCGAAACGCTTCATGGTCCACACTATAAGGTGTTTTTTTGATGGATTTTAGAAAACCATACAACTTTACTTGAAAGAATGCTATAATAGCTTAGAATAAGAGATTCTCTGTTGAAATAAATTTATGGGGATTGCTATGTCACTTGCCTTAAAGGTTGGTTTGTTCTATTAGACAATTGAATTTTGAATCCCGTTTTTCCAATTGTTTTTATACATCTTGAAAATTCAAATTGGGGTAGTTGTTATCCAATCCTTATGAACGAGTTGTATCAGGGGAGAGTTTCAGTATATTATTTAAAGAATTGTCTACTCTAACTACAGAGTATAGTTTAGCAAATTATCGTCTTATGATAATATTTTGGGCTTTGAACATGCAATTTTTGTGGGGAAAAGTGTTGAGATTTCTAGTTTGTAGGTTTTCTTGCTTGTGCAGAACTAAGTTATGAGACGGATGCTCGAAATATAAAAAATTTAAAGTAAAAGATTTTACACAAAATCAGCAGAGGTGGGAAATGAGAGTCGTTTTATTGCCGATTTATTATAAGGATGAGAATAGAATAGAAACTTGTCAGATTTTTATTAGAGATAGCGAAGAATTATGTATTCTTGATGTTGATAGAGATTCGGTTTTTAAACGCTATGAAGCCGACTCTTTCTTTGAGGCGCTTATGAACTATCGTCTGGATTTGGAGAAAGAAGGCGGGATTCTACAATGCAATGGAGCTGACAGGTGTGTATTTCCATCTCCGATGCAGATGAACTTTGGAGGAGAAAAAGCCTATTTCTTAGAAATGGGAAAACAAGCTAGTTTAAACAATGTTTATGAGATTTTTGACCAAGATAAACCAAACTTAAACTGTGTCAGTGTAGCAGAACAGAAACAATTTTATGATGACTGGTTTACTAGCTTAGTAGGTGGGAACAATTAATCCCTCAGCTTTAAAGGAACGATTAGAAAAAATCTTAGTAGCCTATGTCTTAGTCCTTGTGACAGATGAAAGAATTGTAGATAGACATTATCAAAGAAGATTTGGAGAATGCTAGTTGAAAATAAGTGGACAATTATCAAAGGATAATCAAAAGTTGCCTTTTTTTGAGATTCTTTCCCAAATACCATCTAATCGTGAAGATTGGTATATTTTTGAATGTGATGCTGTAGGAAAAGCACCGAACAACCTGACTATGTCAGAATTTGAAGATCTAGTCTTAAATTCAAAATATGGCTATCAAATGAGTTGGGATGGACTTTTAAAATTTTCAAAGGGAATAGAGGATATAAATAATTTAATAGTTGTTTCCTCTACAAGTCCTGTTGAATTTGAAACGATAGAAAAAGGTACAGAAGCTTTGCAAGTAAGAGTAGAAATATACGATAGTAGTGCCTGGGAAATTGAATTTTATGGATGACCTTGTAAAGTTGACTGTTCCTATTTGGGGATGCTAGACACATAGACATAGGAGAAGACATTCTCTTACTTGATAATTCAATCACTGAATAAGTTGAAATTAAACGAAAGACTTACTTAGTCCATTATCTAAAGAAAGATGATTTTGATTAGATAGATAGTAGGGGAATTAGAGAGATTGGATGTTGTATTATAAAACAATTTGAAATCATAGGAATGACTGTGATCCGATCATAATGTACTCAGAAATAGATGCAGAAGATTTCGAAACACTTCATGGTTCACACCATGGGGTGTTTTTTTGATGATTTTTAGCAAAATCCACACTACTTCTCACACCACTAGTCTTTGTCTTATATAATTTGTTCCTAGTATCAGTTTAGTATGATATAATTAAATACGAATAATATAAAGGAGTTATAAATGAGAATAGGAAAAGGTATCAATTGGATTTTGATTCTGTTAAGTTGCTTAATTGCTATAGTACTGATAAGTTTTATGTTTTTCTTTAGTCATAAGAAGCATGATGCAGAAGCAGTAAATACTACAACAGAACAGGTCTCTACTACTAGTACGACAACGACTAGTACAACAACCACTAGTTCAACGACTACTCAAGATAGTGTTACGACTACTGAGGAAAAAATCTCGACACAAGAAGAGCAAACGAATGCTAAATCACAAAAAATAAATGAGCAAGCCATTCTAAATGGAGATTTCTCTACTCTAGTTGGAACGTGGAGAAATGGACTTGGCCAAGAGTTTACATTTGATAAAAATGGATTAGTAAACAGTGGGAACATTGAGAAAGTGAGCATGGGTAACCATGGAACTATTGAATTCAGTGTTAGATCTGGTTTTACAGGGTATGGAATGAGTGTTTACCCTGCTGGACTTATTATAGATGGGTTAGATTCTGACTTAAGTAAAAACAGACTTACTGCTGGTCAAGCTGCTCCAACTAGCTCAGAACAAGTTTTTTATAAAGTAGACTAAATGATTAACCATCTCATCAAATTTGAGGTGGTTTTCTTCTTTATTTGTAAGTCATGATCATTTTATGAAGGTTAATCAAGTATGTTTCAAAAATAGCTTCCATAGGCGTTCCAGCCTGTTTAGTAAGATGTTGGAATTTATGAGGACCTTGACGGGTATTATTTTTCTTCATAGTATGTTGTGTTATAATGTAGATACGATATGAAAAAATTAAGATATCTCTTTAAATGCTGTAAATGTCACTTTGTGTGAACATGAGTACATTTGAATTTAGAGAATGATAGGAGATGCTTTACAATGATAAGTTTAGAGCTGATGTCTGAAGAAAATAGCATAGATGTTTATTCTTTTGAAAAAGAAAATAGAGAGTATTTTGAGCGAAGTTTACCTCCTAGATCAGCTCAATATTTTGATTCAGAAAGTTTTAAAGAAATTACAAGGGAATTGTTAAGGGAACAAGAGAATCATGATGTCTACATGCATCTTATTAGAGATGCACAAGGTACTATGGTCGGAAGAATCAATTTAAGTGTCTTAGAGGATGATCGAAAAACAGCAGAACTTGGATATAGGATTGGAGAAAATGTTACTAATTTAGGTTATGCAAGTGAAGCAGTTAAACTCGTTTTAGAAAAGGCCTTTACTACTTATGGTTTACATAAGATTATCGCAGGGACGGCAACGGACAATCTGATCTCTCAGAGAGTGCTTTTAAAAAATGGTTTCACCTTTAGTAGAATCATAGAGAATGACTTTCAAATGCATAACGAGTGGATTCATACGGCAGTATTTGAGATAAGGAATCTATAGCATCATCATTACCAGTCGTTTGCCAAAACTCAACATTTCTAGTAGACATTCATCTACTTTTTTTATATAATAAAACTAAACCGAAATGGTTGAATTTTAAAAATATAGTCAACCTTCAATGAAAATATCACGCTAGGAGGTAAAACATGTACCAACCAGAAAAACTCAAAGCTCGGAGAAAAGAGTTAAAGCTAACACAGAAAGAAATTGCAGAGCAACTTGGGATTAGTTTTCAGGCTTATTCGGCTTGGGAGCGTGGAGTCAAGGAGCCTTCTAAAGAAAAAGTTAAACAGCTAGAAGAGATTTTAAAAGTACAAAAAGGCTATTTTACCCAAATCGAAATTGTCCGTCTCTATAATAGCCTTTCCAATAAAGGAAAAGAAAAGGTGATAGTCTATGCTCGCAATCTGGCTCAAGAAGAACAAGCCAAGAAGGTGACTGCTATTTCAGAAAAACTCTACGAGTATCATGTCTATGAACGCATGTCAGCTGGGATTGGTGCTTCGGTTTATGATGATCGAAACTTTGATACGGTTTATTTCAATGAAGAACTGGCTCACGATTTTGCTTCCTGGGTGTCTGGAGATTCCATGGAACCCAAATATCAAAATGGTTCAGTGGCTCTGATTCGGGAGACCGGATTTGATTACGACGGGGCAGTCTATGCAGTGGTTTGCAACAATCAAACCTATATCAAGCGGGTCTATCGAGAGGCAGAAGGTTTACGTCTGGTCTCCATCAATCCTAAATATAAGGATATTCACATTTCTTACGAAGAAGATCCGCGAATTGTGGGTATTATCGTGGGCAATTTCGTACCCATGGAGGGATAGCCTATGGGCTACTTTGATTATTCCAGAGAGCCCAAAAGTGATATTGCCTTTGTCGATATGAAGTCCTTTTATGCCAGTGTTGAGTGTGTGGAAAGAGGGCTTCATCCTCTTAAAACCTCCCTTTGTGTCATGAGTCGGGCGGATAATTCTGTTGGGCTGATTCTTGCCTCCTCGCCTATGTTTAAAAAGGTCTTTGGGAAAGCAAATGTAGGTCGTGCTCATGACCTGCCTTTTGATATCAAGACGCGCAAATTTTCCTACTATAATGCTAAGAAGCAAGGCTTACGGACAGACCCAGACTATGTGAGATTTATCGAAGACTGGGCTCGGGTGACCGTCATTGTTCCTCCTCGGATGGATAAGTATATCGCAGTCAATATGGAAATCCAAGGAATCTTTCAGAACTATGGTAGTCCAGATGATATTTATCCTTATTCAATTGATGAAGGCTTTATTGATCTAACCAGTTCGCTCAATTATTTTGTCCCAGACCAGCAGATTTCTCGTAGAGATAAGCTGGACATGCTTTCGGCTCGTATCCAGCGAGATATCTGGCGGCAGACCGGGATTTACTCGACAGTCGGTATGTCGAATGCCAATCCTCTGCTTGCAAAGTTGGCCTTGGATAATGAAGCCAAGCACACACCGACCATGCGAGCCAATTGGTCTTATCAGGATGTTGAGGATAAAGTCTGGTCCATCCTAAAGATGACCGATTTTTGGGGGATTGGGCATCGAATGGAGAAGCGCTTGAACAGCTTGGGGATTTATTCGATTAAGGAATTAGCCAATAGCAATCCTGACATCCTGAAGAAGGAACTTGGCCAAGCTGGACTCCGTTTGTGGTTTCATGCCAATGGAATTGACGAGAGTAATGTTCACAAGCCCTATAAAGCCAAATCTCACGGCTTGGGTAATTCGCAAATTTTACCGAGAGACTACGTTAAGCAACGAGATATCGAAATTATCCTTCGAGAGATGGCTGAGCAGGTGGCTATCAGGCTTCGACGTGCCAGAAGAAGACGACAGTGGTGTCTATTCATCTTGGATTTTCAAAGCAGGAACAAAAACGCTCCATCCATACCCAGATGAAGGTTGAGCCGACCAATAATACCAGTCTTTTGATCAGCTATGTATTGAAATTATTCCATAGCAAATATACTTCTGGGGCTGTCAGGAGTGTTGCCGTTAGTTATTCAGGATTTGTGGACGAATCCTTTGGTTTGATTTCCCTTTTTGATGATGTTGATAAAGTAGAAAAAGAAGAAAGGCTCCAGACTGCCATTGATTCCATTCGAGAGCAATTCGGATTTACTTCTCTCTTGAAGGCGACTGCTTTAGAGGACGCATCGAGAAGTATTGCCAGAAGCAAGCTCATAGGAGGGCACTCTGCTGGAGGATTAGATGGATTAAAATGATTGATCGCTCTTATTTGCCCTTCCAATCTGCGAGGGACTATCAGGATCCAGGCATGCAGAAGTGGATGGGTTTTTTCCTATCGGAGCATACCAGCTCACTCAGTGAAGAAAAAAATCGTGTCGATTTATCGACAGATTTGAATCCAGTCGAAAAGTTGTTGCTACTTTCACAGCTTTACGTCGGACGACTAAAAGGTTCTTTTGTGGTCAAGGAGAAAAATCATAAAAGCACGATATTGGGTGAAGTAAGAGAATTATCTCCCGAAGAAATTTCTCTTAGAACGGATGAGGGCTATAGATTAATAAGGGTAGATGATATTCTCGCCATCCAACTTTGTCAGGAGGATGTTTATGACTAGAAAAGAGCTCTATGAAAATAAATTGCAGATGGACTATTTTTCAGATGACTATATTCGTTTTGAGGAAGATTTTCAAAAATACTCTGCCATGAATGTCCCCCTGACTTTTCTGATTGACGATATTCTACGAACCATGGCTATCAACCAAAAGGACTACTTTGTCTTAAACAAGGAAAATGCCAAGGACGGAAGGGAACATCGGTTTTATTTTAGAGTGAAGATGGAAAAAGATTGTCCACACACTCGAACCTATGCCTATCTTGGGCTGGGGCGAAATCATTAGTAAAAATTCTTATCTTAGATATATTTGTTGCAATAATAACACTGCAAATAATTATAATTTCCAGCCGTTCAAGAGCTATTTCTTGAATGGTTTTTTGTTTGTGTCTCAAAAGCGATTAAACTATACCAATTTTTATTCTTGACAAGCGAAAGAAACAAGTATATACTGTTTTTGCTGATTCTGCAAAGCAAGAATTAGACTATACCAATTTTAAGGAGAAAGCACAGTTTGTCTGTGTCGTATATACTATGTGTGGAATTGTTGGTGTTGTTGGAAACACAAATGCAACTGATATTTTAATTCAAGGACTTGAAAAACTCGAATACCGTGGTTATGATTCGGCTGGAATTTTCGTTCTAGGTGGTGCTGAAAGTCATTTGGTGAAAGCTGTTGGTCGTATTGCAGAATTGTCTGCTAAAACTGCGGGTGTTGAGGGGACAACTGGTATCGGACATACTCGTTGGGCCACTCACGGAAAACCAACAGAAGATAATGCTCACCCACACCGCTCTGAGACAGAACGTTTTGTCTTGGTCCACAACGGAGTGATCGAAAATTATCTTGAAATCAAGGAAGAATACCTTGCAGGTCACCACTTCAAGGGACAAACAGATACAGAAATTGCTGTTCACTTGATTGGAAAATTTGCTGAAGAAGACGGTTTGTCAGTTCTTGAAGCCTTCAAAAAAGCCCTTCATATTATCCGTGGTTCTTATGCTTTTGCCTTGATTGACTCTGAAAATCCAGATGTCATCTATGTAGCCAAAAACAAATCACCACTTTTGATTGGTCTTGGGGAAGGTTACAACATGGTCTGCTCAGATGCTATGGCTATGATTCGTGAAACTAATCAATACATGGAAATTCATGATCAAGAGTTGGTCATTGTCAAGGCTGACAGTGTTGAAGTTCAAGACTATGATGGAAATCGTCGTGAGCGTGCTAGCTATACTGCTGAACTTGACTTGTCTGATATCGGTAAGGGAACTTACCCTTACTACATGCTCAAGGAAATTGATGAGCAACCAACGGTGATGCGTAAGTTGATCCAAGCCTATACTGATGATGCTGGTCAAGTAGTGGTAGACCCAGCTATCATCAAGGCTGTTCAAGATGCAGACCGCATCTATATCCTCGCAGCTGGAACATCTTACCACGCAGGATTTGCTTCTAAGAAGATGCTGGAAGAATTGACAGATACACCAGTTGAACTGGGTATCTCCTCTGAGTGGGGATATGGTATGCCACTTCTCAGCAAGAAACCACTCTTCATTTATCAGCCAGTCTGGTGAAACAGCTGATAGTCGTCAGGTTTTGGTTAAAGCCAATGAAATGGGAATTCCAAGCTTGACAGTGACAAACGTGCCAGGATCAACCCTTTCACGTGAAGCCAACCATACTATGTTGCTTCATGCAGGTCCTGAAATTGCCGTAGCATCAACTAAGGCTTATACAGCGCAAATCGCAGCCCTTGCCTTCCTTGCAAAAGCGGTTGGTGAAGCAAATGGCAATGAAAAAGCCAAAGCTTTTGATCTGGTTCACGAGTTGTCTATCGTGGCTCAGTCTATCGAATCAACTCTTTCAGAAAAAGAATTGATTGATAGCAAAGTTCGTGACCTCCTTGAAACAACACGCAACGCCTTTTACATCGGACGTGGTCAAGACTACTATGTGGCTATGGAAGCAAGTCTCAAACTCAAAGAGATTTCTTACATCCAATGTGAAGGTTTTGCGGCTGGGGAGCTCAAGCATGGAACGATTGCTTTGATTGAAGATGGGATACCTGTTTTGGCCCTCTTGTCAGACCCAGTCCTTGCCAACCACACTCGTGGAAATATCCAAGAAGTGGCAGCGCGTGGTGCTAAGGTCCTCACCATCGCAGAAGAAAATGTTGCCAAAGATACAGACGATATCGTTCTTACGACCGTACACCCTTACCTCTCACCAATCTCAATGGTCGTACCAACGCAATTAGTCGCTTACTTTGCAACCCTACACCGTGGATTCGATGTGGACAAACCACGGAACCTTGCTAAGTCTGTAACGGTAGAATAACAAAAAAGTCTAGTTTAACTAGACTTTTTTTATTATAAATCTTGCATAGAAATTTTATTAAGTTCGTTGACAACTTGTAGAATAGATAGTCGGCTAATGTTCATGATTCGCTTATTATCAATTTCTTTAATATCAAAATTAGTGATAATAGCGTCATAGTCACTTTGCCTAATTTCTTCGATATTTAGGGTTTCTTTATCCCAAGTTTCATACTGGATGTTATTTGCAGTATGGAATTCGTAGAGAGATATCAAGAATTCTGGATGAGCAAAGTCATACTCACTCAGAACTAAGACTTTGACTTTCTTTTTATGTTCAAACAATTGATCTGTAAGCCCCTCTGCGTGGGTAAATAGGGTGTAGATTAGGTGAGAAAGAGCAGGTATCTTCTCCTTTGTCCCATAATATTCTTATAGCGCATCATTTCAAAGACTGTTGCTTCATAAAAATTAGGGAAGAATTTTTTAATCTTTCCAAGTGTATAGTCTTTATTTTGTGAAATGATCGATTCGGAGTTGATTTCTCTTCGCTCAAGCAAGGCAGTGTTATGCAGATTCCAAATCAAGGTATCCGTATTTGAAAATTGAACACCAAATCTTCGAGTCAAGTTGTCCAGAATGTCTCGTGCAGCATGATAGGACAAATTAACTTTTTCGTCAGATTGACGAGCAGCTAGAAAGTCTTCGACTGTGAAGAAGAGGCTAGGTTCAGCAAATGGACTGAAGATTTGATAGAGATTTTCCGGATTGATATCAATGTTAAGTCCTTGGGCCAATTCTTGTAACTGATGCTGAAAATCGGGTAGTTGGTCGAAAATAGGATTTAACCAGGAAATGTTTTGTTCTGATAACTGAACGAAATATCCTCTCTTCATTCGGTGCAAATCGACTGTAGCCTGTGTTCTGATTTGGTAAAGATTTTGATATTTTGCAGGGAATTTCGCCAAATTGATGAAGAAAGAGACAAAATTATTTATATTTTCTTCCTTAACCTCCTCAAAGGGCCAGTCCAGAAAATTATAAGCTTCGTGGAAAAATTGGGAGAAGAAAAATCGAATATCTTTTTCATTTCCAATGATAGATATTGGGGTTACCTTGAGCTTAAAGCGGTAAGTTCCATCAAGTGTCTTATTGATATCTGCAATTTTCTTTCGCAAAGAAGGGAGGGAAATATCCAGAGACTGGGCAAGATGCTCATAGGTAAAGGGGCTGTCCAAAAGGAAAAATTCTTTTAAAATTTGAAAATATTCAGACGTCTGTATAAAATATTGGTAAATTCGCTCAATGCCATTATTTTTCGTATTCACCATCATTATCCCCGCAGTTGAGTGTCGAATATCAAAATCAGGAAAGATTTCACGTAATTCTTTGATATCACTTTTAATGATGCGAGCATTGTGTCCAATGGTTTTAGATAAATCATCTAGGTAAATCCAGTCAGGATTTTCAAACAAATATTCTAAAATCTTTAATTGCCTTTGCTCTTTTTGACTGAGTAATTCTCTCATTTTTAATAAACTCCCGAAGTAATGTTAGAATAATTAGAAAAGAAGATAGTCGGAAATCGTCAGAATCATAAAATAAAGTCACCCCTTAAGAGAGATTCGAAATCTATCGAAGAGGGGTGATACTTGATAAGAAGTTCTTACTAGTTTTCAATCTACTTACGATATAAACGGTCGTATTGGTAGTAGGGATCAAAGGTTACGTTAATTCCCAATTTACGGAGAACATTCTTGTCTTCATCTGTTAAGATAATCGTAGAATGAGCTTCGCTTCCCTTGAGGTTTCCGAGTTCTTTCATAGCGCGGTCTGCATCAGGATTCTGCATAGCTGTGATTGCAAGAGCGATAAGAATCTCGTTAGAATGAAGACGTGGATTGCGACTACCTAAGTGATTGATTTCAAACCTTGGATTGGTTTCACCACTTCTGGTTCAATTAATTTTGTTTCGGTATCGATGTTCGCTGACTTCTTGATAGCATTAATCAAGACAGCAGCGGTTGGGCCAAAGAGTTCGGAGTTTTTACCTGTAACAATCTCTCCTGATGGTAGTTCAAGTGCCAGAGCTGAACCACCTGTTTCCTCTGCCTTTTGGCGAGCAACAACGGCAACTGTACGATCAGCTGGTGTAACTCCCAGGTCATTCATAAGAAGTTGAATCTTCTTAACTGCAGTTTCTCCGACCTTTTCAGCCTTGAAGTCAAGGACTGTCTGGTAGTAGCGACGGATAATTTCCTGTTTAGATGCTTCAATGGCAGCGTCGTTATCAGTGATTGCAAAACCAACCATATTTACACCCATGTCAGTTGGAGATGCATAAGGAGACTCACCCAAGATACGTTCCAGCATACGCTTAAGAACAGGGAAAATTTCAATATCGCGGTTGTAGTTGACTGTGGTTTCTCCATAAGTTTGGAGATGGAATGGGTCAATCATGTTGACATCATCTAGGTCTGCTGTAGCGGCTTCATAAGCCAAGTTGACAGGATGATGAAGTGGAAGATTCCAAACTGGGAAGGTTTCAAATTTGGCATAGCCAGACTTGATACCGTTGATTTGATCGTGGTACATGTTAGACATACAAGTTGCCAACTTACCTGAACCAGGTCCAGGAGCAGTCACGACAATTAGATTGCGACTCGTTTTGATATAGTCGTTTCCCCATACCTTCAGGAGAGATGATGTGATCCATATCTGTCGGATATCCCTTGATTGGGTAGTGGAGATAAGAGTCAATCCCATTTTTAGCTAATTGATTACGGAAGGCATCAGCAGCGGGTTGACCAGCATATTGAGTAATGACAACTGAACCAACAAAGATACCGAGTTCATTGAATTTATCGATCAAACGAAGCACTTCTTGGTCATAAGAAATGCCCAAGTCTCCACGAGCTTTTGAGTGCTCGATATTGCTAGCGTTAATAGCGATAACAACCTCAACTTGCTCCTTCAATTCTTGTAAGAGTTTGATTTTATTATCTGGTTCATATCCAGGAAGTACACGGGCAGCGTGGAAATCTTCTAGCATTTTGCCACCAAACTCCAAGTAGAGTTTGCCGTCAAATTGGTTGATGCGTTCCAAGATATGGTCGCGTTGCAGATTCAAATATTGTTCAGAACTAAAGCTTGTTTTTTCATTTTTTTACCTCTGACTTCTATTATATAAAAAAAATAGAAGATAAGAAACTAGAGAGTCACAAAAGTAAGAAAAAAAGATAAAGCAAACGCTTGCATAAACGAGGAAAAAAGTCTATGATGGAGTAAAGTGAATTTAAAAGAGGTGAAAATATGCAAGAAAAATGGTGGCATAATGCAGTTGTCTATCAAGTCTACCCTAAAAGCTTCAAGGATAGTAATGGAGATGGGATTGGTGATTTACCAGGAATTACTAGCAAGTTAGACTATCTAGCTAAGCTAGGAATTACGGCAATTTGGCTTTCTCCAGTTTATGATAGCCCTATGGATGACAATGGTTATGATATTGCCAATTATCAAGACATCGCTTCTATCTTTGGAACCATGGAAGACATGGACGAGCTCATTGCTGAAGCCAAAAAACGAGATATTCGAATCATTATGGATTTGGTTGTCAATCATACATCCGATGAGCATGCTTGGTTTATTGAAGCGCGTGAAAATCCTCAAAGTCCCGAACGTGACTACTATATCTGGCGTGATGAACCCAATGATTTAACCTCTACTTTTAGTGGTTCTGCATGGGAATACGATGAAAAGTCTGGCCAATATTATCTGCACTTTTTCAGTAAGAAACAACCAGACCTTAACTGGGAAAATGAAGAGCTCCGCCAAAAAATCTATGAAATGATGAATTTCTGGATTGATAAAGGGATTGGTGGATTCCGTATGGACGTTATTGACATGATTGGGAAGATACCTGATCAGAAGATTGTCAACAATGGTCCTATGCTCCATCCCTATCTCAAGGAAATGAATCAGGCTACTTTCGGCGACAAAGAGCTTTTGACAGTAGGGGAGACATGGGGAGCAAATCCAGAAGAGGCCAAAAAATATTCGAATCCAGAAGGTCAAGAGTTGTCTATGGTCTTCCAGTTTGAACATATCTGTCTTCAGTATCAGGAAGGACAACCTAAGTGGCACTACCAAAAAGAGCTAAATGTAGGGAAATTAAAAGAGATTTTCAACAAATGGCAGACAGAATTAGGAGTTGAGGATGGCTGGAATTCCCTTTTCTGGAACAACCATGACCTACCTCGAATCGTCTCTATCTGGGGAAATGACCGAGAATACCGTGAAAAATCGGCTAAAGCGTATGCAATCTTGCTTCATCTTATGAGAGGAACACCTTATATTTACCAAGGTGAGGAGATTGGGATGACCAACTATCCATTTGAAACTCTGGACCAAGTAGAAGATATTGAATCTATCAACTATGCCAAAGAAGCGCTAGAACAAGGTGTACCACTAGAGCAAATCATGGATAGCATTCGTGTGATTGGACGCGATAATGCGCGTACCCCAATGCAGTGGGATACTACAGACTACGCTGGCTTTTCAAGCTCGAAACCATGGTTAGGAGTCAATCCAAACTATGCGAAGATTAATGTAGAAGAGGCTTTAGCAAATCCAAATTCTATCTTCTATACTTATCAAAAATTAGTTCAGATTCGCAAAGAAAACAGCTGGCTAGTTCAAGCTGACTTTGAATTATTAGAAACGGCTGAGAAAGTCTTTGCCTATATTCGCAAGGATGGGGAACGCTGTTTCCTAGTAGTAGCTAACCTCTCAAATCAAGAACAAGAATTTCACTTTAATGGGGTTCTCAAATCAATCTTGGTTGCTAACACCGAGGTTCAAGAAAATCTCAAGCAACTAACACTAGCTCCTTGGGATGCATTCTGTGTCGAATTGGCCAATTAAACCTAAAAAACTCAAGTATCCAAGATGCTTGAGTTTTTTCTAAAATAAGTGTATAAATTTCTTAAAAAAATATAATTTTGAATTTTCTAAAAAATACCCTTAAAACCCTTGCTTTTATAAAAAAATAGGGTATAATGGTGAAAAATAGTATTTTAAAGGAGAATACCGATGAAATCGAAAAAGTTGCTCGCAGTAGCAGGGATAACGATGAGTGCAGCTCTTCTTTTAGCGGCTTGTGGAAAGACAGAGAAAAAAGCAGATGCTCCTACAACATTTTCATACGTATATGCCATCGATCCATCAACATTGGACTATAGCGTTACTAGTAAAAGTTCAACATCGGACGTCATTGCTAACTTGGTCGACGGACTCTTGGAAAATGACAAATACGGAAACTTGATTCCATCTCTTGCTGAAGACTGGTCGGTTTCAAAAGACGGTTTGACCTATACCTACAAACTACGTAAAGGTGTCAAATGGTATACTTCTGAAGGTGAGGAGTACGCCGAGGTCAAGGCTCAAGACTTTGTGACTGGTTTGAAGCATGCTGCTGATGGTAAGTCAGATGGCTTAAGTCTGATCCAAGATTCTATCAAAGGTTTAGCAGAATATGTCAGTGGGGAAAGCAATGACTTTTCAACAGTTGGAGTTAAAGCAATTGACGACTACACTGTTCAATACACCTTGAACCAGCCAGAAAGCTTCTGGAATTCTAAGGTAACAACAGCGACTATGCTTCCAGTTAATGAAGAATTCCTGAATTCTCAAGGTAAAGATTATGGTGCAGCAACACCTTCAGGGATTCTCTATAATGGACCATATATTTTGAAGAACTTCACTTCAAAATCAGTAATCGAGTACGAAAAAAATCCAAATTATTGGGATAAAGACAATGTTAAGATTGACCACGTCAAACTTACTTTCTACGATGGATCTGACCAAGAATCATTGATTCGTAGTTTCTCATCAGGAGCTTATACAACAGCTCGTCTCTTCCCAACAAGTTCAAACTTTGATTCAACTAAGCAAGAATACGGGGATAAGATTGTCTATAGTCCACAAGAAGCGACCAGCTATTACTTTACTTTCAACGTGAATCGTCAGTCTTACAATAAAACAGCAAAGACAGATGAAGCACAAAAGACTTCTACAAAAGAAGCTCTTCTCAATAAAAACTTCCGCCAGGCAATCAACTTTGCTCTTGACCGTCATTCTTACTCTGCTCAGATGAATGGTGAAGAAGGAGCGGACAAGATTATCCGTACCAGTCTTGTACCTTATGACTATGTTCAGGTCGGTGAAAAGACCTTTGGTGAATTGGCTCAAGAGCAACTGGTAACATACGGAGACCAGTGGAAAGATGTAGCTTTGACAGATGGTAAAGACACTATTTACAATCCAACAAAAGCAAAAGCTGCCTTTGAAAAAGCAAAATCAGAATTGCAAGCTAAAGGTGTAACCTTCCCAATCCATTTGGATATTCCAGTTGAACAAACAGATGTCATTGCTGTTCAACAAACCAACTCCCTCAAACAATCTGTCGAAGCAGCACTTGGAACTGAAAATGTTGTCATCGATGTGCTTCAAATGACAGATAATGAGAAATGAGTATTACTTCTCAAGCCAAGGTTCCTTCTCAAAAAGACTATGACTTGAATGGAACTGGTTGGGGACCAGACTATCAAGATCCAGCTACTTATCTAAATATCTTGGATGCTAAGAAGGGTTCTGCCCTTAAACACTTGGGTATCACAAAAGGTAAAGATTCAGAAGTCATGGCTCAAGTTGGACTTGATGAGTACAAGAAACTCTTGGATGATGCAGCATCAGAAACAACCGACCTTAACAAACGCTATGAAAAATATGCCAAAGCACAGGCTTGGGTATCTGATAGCTCACTCCTCATCCCTGTAGCGTCTTCAGGAGGTTCTCCTACAGTTAGTCGTACAGTACCATTCTCGAAAGCCTACTCTCAAGTTGGTATCAAGGGAGATCCGTTTGTATTTAAAGGTTTAGAGTTGCAAAATGATATTGTAACCACTAAAGAATACGAAGAAGCTCTCAAGAAATGGCAAAAAGAGAAACTTGAAACAAATGCTAAATATCAAAAAGAGTTAGCGAACCACGTTAAATAATTTTAAACAACGGTGAAAGAAATCCTGATTTTATGCGGGGTTTCTTTCTTTTTTCATATACTGACGAGAGGGCAAATAATTAAATAACTTTACTTTTGGGGCGAAATTTGGTAGAATAGCTATATGTCATAAAACCTAACATACAAGGAGAAAATGAATCATGAAACTCAAAAAACGACTGATTGGAGCGGGGTTGACGCTTGCCGCGGCGGTCTTATTGACAGCGTGTGGGAAGTCAGCATCAGATGTTAAAACCTACTCGTCAACATTTGGTGCCGACCCGACAACCTTCAACTACCTGTTGGACTACTCTGGTGATAATACTGCTGTTGTAACCAACTTGGTAGATGGTTTGCTTGAAAATGACAATTATGGAAATCTCATTCCTGCTCTTGCAGAAGATTGGAGTGTTTCAAAGGATGGTTTGACTTACACTTATAAGCTTCGTCAGGATGCTAAATGGTTCACTGCTGATGGGGAAGAATACGCTTCAATTAAAGCGCAGGATTTCGTCACAGGTATCAAGTATGCAGCTGATAACAAGAGTCAAGCTCTTGATTTGATTCAAAACTCAATCAAGGGATTAGATGATTATGTGACAGGCGCAAATACTGACTTTTCAAATGTTGGTGTGAAAGCTGTAGATGATTACACTGTCCAATATACTTTGACACGTCCAGAACCATTCTGGAACTCTAAGACTACCAATAGTATCCTCTTTCCAGTCAATGAAGAGTTCTTGACTTCTAAAGGTAAAGAATTTGGAGAATTGAAACCAGACAGCATTCTCTACAGTGGTCCTTATTTGTTAAAAGAATTCACATCAAAATCATCACTTGAGTACATGAAGAATCCTCATTACTATGATCAAGAAAAAGTGACGATTGAAAGAGTTAAGTTGGCTTATGTTGATGGTTCTGACCAAGATATGACGATCCGTAACTTCGAAAGCGGTGCCTACTCGTCTGCTGGTGTCTACCCAAACAGTTCAAACTTTGCTAAGACAAAGGAAAAATACAAGGACAACATCGTCTATAGCTTGCAGGATGCGACTTCTTGGTACTATAATTTTAACGTTAATCGCCAAACATACAATCATACAGCTAAGACTAGCGATGAGCAAAAACAAGCTACCCAAGCTGCTATTTTAAATAAAAATTTCCGTCAAGCAATCAACTTTGCCATTGACCGTACAGCCTATTCGGCTCAGTCTAATGGAGAAGAAGCGGCTAAAAACACTCTTCGTAACACACTTGTGCCACCAACTTTCGTGCAAGTAGGTGACAAGACTTTTGGTGAGACAGTTTCATCTAAGTTGGTAAACTACGGTACACAGTGGTCAAATATGAATCTTGAAGACGCCCAAGATGGCTACTTCAATAAAGAAAAAGCACAAGCTCAGTTTGCAGAGGCTAAAAAAGAACTAGAAGCACACGGTGTGACATTCCCGATCCATTTGGACTTGCCTGTAGACCAAGTTAATAAAACCTTGCTTCCAAAGATTCATTCGCTTAAACAATCTGTCGAATCAACTCTTGGGGCAGAAAATGTAGTGATTGATGTCGTTCAAATTTCAACAGAAGACTATGCTAACGCGACATTCCAAGCGCCAACCACAGCTGATCATGACTATGACTTGAACTTGGATGGTTGGTCTGCAGACTACCAAGATCCATCGACTTATCTCAATCCTTTCAACGCTGAGGATGGATTCTATCTCAAGATTTTAGGACTCGATCCAAGCAAGGATACTGATAAGATTACAAGTATCGGATTGGACCAATATACTCAAAAATTGAAAGCGGCAGATGCAGAAAATACAAACGTAGCCAAACGTTATGAAAATTATGCAGATGCACAAGCTTGGCTGATTGATAGTTCGCTATTGCTCCCTGTAAATTCAAACGGTGGTGGAGCTTCAGTAACACGTGTGACACCATTTACACGAGCTTACTCACTTGTCGGAATCAAAGGTACTGGAAGTAACTATAAGTACATGAAATTGCAAACCGAAGTCGTAACAACTGCTCAATTTGACGAAGCTAAAGCCAAATGGGAACTAGAACGTAAAAATTCAGTCGAAAAGAATCAAAAAGAGTTCGAAAGTCACGTTAAATAATTAAAAATAGAGCTTTTTAAGAGCTCTATTTTTTTATTTCAGCTGTTTTTTAAAAACATAAAATGTAGTAAAAATTCTAATAAATATACACTCATTAAAAACATTTTCAAAATTAAACGCTTCCTTGACTAATGTAGATAGCCTTTAGAGATACTTTGTGATATAATTAAATTAAAATGTTTTGAAGAGGTGTTCCATGAAAAGTAGACGCATAAAAAAAAGTAAATCTAGTAAATTTCAGCAGAGTTTAAACATAGGTTTGTTGCTAATCTATGCTGTTCTAGCTTCTTTTTTTATTGTTTTTGATTTTTAAATATCAGATTTTAGCGGTTAGCTATTTTAATATTATCTTGGCAGTAGTTTTAGTGCTTATAGCATTATTATCCCTCTTGTTGATCGTTAAGCGCAAAGCCAAGGTGTTCACCTTGATAGTCCTATTGCTCTCGGTTTTATTTAGCTCTGTAGCTTTAGTAGCTGTAAATCGATTTGTTGGACTCGCCAATCAATTTAATGCAACTTCAAATTATTCAAGCTACTCTATGAGTGTGGCAGTGCTAGCAGACAGTGAGATTAATAACGTTTCTCAACTTTCTAGTGTAACTGCTCCAACAGGAACAGATGCTGAGAATATTCAAAAATTGATAGATGACATTAAAACAACTCAAAGCAAGGAATTGACAGTTGAGGAAGCTTCTTCTTACCTAGCGGCCTATAAGAGTTTGTTAGATGGAGAAACCAAAGCAATAGTCTTAAACGGTGTTTATGAAAATCTGATTGAGCAGGAATATCCCGACCACGCTAAGAAAATCAAGAAAATCTATACCAAGGACTTGACTAAGAAAGTGGAGGCGCCTAAGGTAGCCACAGGAAATTCTTTCAACGTCTACATCAGCGGGATTGATACCTATGGTCCTATCAGTTCTGTTTCGCGCTCAGATGTCAATATCATCATGACAGTGAATCAAGATACTAAGAAGATTCTCTTGACGACAACTCCTCGAGATGCCTATGTCCCTATTGCAGATGGTGGAAACAACCAAAACGATAAGTTGACGCATGCGGGTATCTATGGAGTAGATGCTTCTATCCATACCTTAGAAAATCTTTATGGTATCGATTTGAACTATTATGCCCGTCTCAATTTCACTTCTTTCTTGAAGTTGATTGACCTTCTTGGAGGTGTGGATGTATACAATGATCAAGAATTCACATCGCGTCATGGGCAATACCACTTCCCAGTCGGTAATGTCCATCTGGATTCTGAACAAGCTTTGGGATTTGTACGTGAACGTTATTCGCTTGCGGATGGTGATGGGGATCGCGGCCGTAACCAACAAAAAGTCATTGCGGCGATTATCCAGAAATTAACCTCGGCAGAATCTCTGAAAAAAATTATGACAGTATTATTCAGAGCTTGCAGGATTCAATTCAGACCAATATGCCACCAGAAACAATGGTAGGCCTTGTCAACACTCAGTTGGCAAGCGGAGGAAAAATATACCGTTTCCAATCAAGATTTGAAAGGGACTGGTCGCATGGGTCTCCCGTCTTATGCTATGCCAGATAGCAATCTTTACATGTTAGAAATCGACCCAACAAGCTTGGAAACTGTTAAAGCAGCCATTAAGGCTACCATGGAAGGAAAATAAGATGATTGATATTCATTCACATATTGTTTTCGATGTTGACGATGGACCTAAAAATAGAGCTGAGAGCAAGGCTCTCCTAGAGGAAGCTTACGCACAAGGTGTTCGAACCATTGTTTCCACCTCTCATCGTAGAAAAGGAATGTTTGAAACACCAGAAGACAAAATTGCAGCTAATTTTAGCGAAGTCAAACAGTTGGCTCAAGAAATTGCACCGGATTTGAAGATAGTGTACGGAGCTGAGATTTATTTTTCAAGTGATGTTTTAGAAAAACTTGAACAAAACATCATTCCAAAACTCAATGGCACTCGTTATGCTTTGATCGAGTTTAGCATGAATACACCCTACAGAGATATTCATAGCGCCTTGGCCAAAGTTCTCATGTTAGGGATTACACCAGTGGTTGCTCATATTGAGCGCTATCACACTTTGGAAAATGATGAGAAAAAAGTTAGAGAGCTCATCAATATGGGCTGCTATATGCAGATTAATAGCTCGAGTGTCTTAAAACCGCGACTTTTCGGAGACACCTACAAGTTTATGAAAAAGCGTGCTAGGTATTTCTTGGACAAGGACTTAGTACATGTAGTGGCTAGCGATATGCATAATTTAGATAATCGCCCGCCGTATATGAGAGAAGCTTATGAGCTCATTGCTAAAAAATACGGATCAGGAAAAGCTCGTGAACTTTTTGAAACAAATCCATCAAAAATAATAAATGACAAACTAATTTAGGAGAAATGATGAAAGAACAAGATAAATTTGAAATTGATGTATTTCAATTGGTAAAAGTGCTATGGAAACGAAAATTCCTCATTGTCTTAGCTGCACTAGTAGCAGGTCTAGGGGCTTTTGCTTATAGCTCATTTGTGATTAAGCCTCAGTATGCTAGTACCACCCGTATCTATGTTGTCAATCGTAACCAAGCAGATAAGCCTGGTTTGACCAACCAAGATTTGCAGGCGGGTGCTTACTTGGTAAAAGACTACCGTGAAATCATCCTCTCTCAGGATGTTCTTGAAAAAGTAGTGGCCGACCAAAAATTAACTATGGATGCAAAAACTCTTGGAAGAAAAGTTTCAGTAACAGTTCCAGCAGACACTCGTATTGTATCTATCTCGGTTCGAGATGGAAATCCTGAGGAAGCAAGTCGTATTGCCAATGCACTCAGAGAAGTAGCCGCTCAGAAAATTATTTCTGTAACACGGGTGTCAGATGTAACGACACTTGAAGAAGCAAGGCCGGCAACATCACCATCTTCTCCAAATATTCGTCGCAATACAATGATAGCCACTATAGCAGGTGTAGGATTCGTCACGATTATCGTGCTTTTAGTTGAATTGTTGGATGATCGAGTGAAGCGTCCAGAAGATATCGAAGAAGTGATGCACATCTCACTTTTAGGTGTTATTCCAAATCTTGAGAAATTAAAGTAAAGAGGGAAATATGGCAAAGTTAGAATTATCAGAACAACGATTACACTCTGTAAAAAAAGCTGAGGAGTATTATAACGCACTACGGACCAATATCCAGTTGAGTGGAGATGGTCTCAAAGTGATTGCCCTTTCTTCAGTTAGACCTGGAGAAGGGAAGTCGACTACTTCAACCAACATAGCTTGGGCATTCGCGCGTGCAGGCTATAAGACACTCCTTATCGATGCCGATATTCGTAATTCGGTAATGTCAGGTGTCTTTAAATCTCGAGAAAAAATTACAGGTTTGACAGACTACTTATCAGGAACCAAAGATTTATCTCATGGTTTGTGTGAAACAAACGTAGAAAACTTGTTTGTCATTCAATCAGGAGCTGTTTCACCAAACCCGACTGCTCTTCTTCAAAGTGACAAATTTGAAGCAATGATTGAGACTTTACGCAAATACTTTGACTATATCATTGTGGATACAGCCCCTATCGGTGTTGTCATTGATGCGGCTATTATCGTACAAAAATGTGATGCCTCTATCCTGGTAACTGAAGCTTCTGCAACAAAACGGAGAGAAGTTCAAAAAGCTAAAGACCAGTTAGAGCAAACAGGAACACCATTCTTAGGAGTTATTCTGAATAAATTTAATATTCAGCTTGAAAAATATGGTTCATATGGTTCATACGGGAACTACGGTTCCTACGGGAAGAAATAAGTAGGAAAAAAAGGGAGTAAAAAATGGAAGGAAGGGGTTTCTACAACGTAACTCTAGCGTTTTTGCAGAGTATACTGGTCAGCATATTGGCTTATATACTAATCTCTGTATCTGAAACAGAAATTGTTGCAAAAACGGTTTTTGTTCTGTATTTTCTTCATTTTGCAGCCTTCTATATCAGTGGCTACGGAAAGGATTTTTTCAAACGCAGTCAATCCGTCGAATTGATAGAGATAGTAAAATACATCATCTTTTTTGCATTGCTGATTAGTTTTTCTAGTTTTTTTCTGAAGGATCAATTTGTAATTTCTAGACGGGGTATGATTTACTTCCTATCTTTGTACGGAGTGTTTAATTATTTCCTGAGTTTTGTTATCAAAAAATATTGGGTCCATTTTAACCATAATTTAAAGGGGAGTCGTAAAATCATTTTGATCACTGCGACATCCCGAATTGAGAAGGTTATTGACCGTTTGTTAAATGCAACTGATGTCGGTGGGAAACTTGTCGCTGTGAGTGTACTAGATAAACCAGATTTTAAACACAATAAAGTAACGGTTATTCCTCGAGAGAATCTAATTAATTATGCAACTCATGAGGTTGTGGACGAAGTTTTTGTGAACCTGCCTAGTGAGGATTATGATATCGGTAGCATTATTTCGCAATTTGAAACAATGGGAATTGATGTCACTGTTAATCTAAATGCTTTTGATAAAAATTTAGGTAGAAATAAACAGATCCATGAGATGGCTGGATTGAATGTAGTAACTTTTTCTACAAACTTATATAAACCAAGCCACATAGTTGCTAAACGAATTATTGATATTTTAGGGGCAATTGTTGGGTTAATCATCTGTGGACTAGTAAGCATAGTCCTTGTTCCGATGATTCGAAAAGATGGTGGACCAGCAATCTTTTCTCAAACTCGAATAGGAAAAAATGGTCGTCATTTCACTTTTTATAAATTCCGTTCTATGCGGATAGATGCGGAAGAAATCAAGCAGCAATTGATGGACCAAAATACCATGCAGGGTGGTATGTTTAAGATGGACAATGACCCTCGCGTTACCAAAATTGGACACTTTATTCGAAAGACAAGTTTGGATGAACTGCCCCAATTTTGGAATGTGTTGATTGGTGATATGAGCCTAGTAGGAACTCGACCTCCAACAGTGGACGAATACGAAAAATACACACCTGAACAAAAACGTCGTTTGAGTTTCAAACCAGGAATTACTGGCTTGTGGCAAATTAGTGGTCGTAGTGAAATTACCAACTTTGATGATGTTGTTAAACTAGATGTGGCCTATATCGATGATTGGACAATCTGGAAAGATTTTGAAATTTTATTAAAAACAATAAAAGTAGTGCTGATGAGAGATGGAGCAAAATGATTCTATGAATAAAGTGAGAGAAATTCAATTAGGAGAGTTAACACTTTTAGAAAGTTATATCGATCTTTGTAAAAGACATAATTTGCGTTATTATGCATTGGGTGGGACTTTACTCGGTGCCATTCGTCATAAAGGATTTATCCCATGGGATGACGATATGGATTTAGGAATGCCTAGAAAAGATTATGAAAAAAATTCTTGTCAATCTGTGAGAAAGAGCTTCCTGAAAGTGTTATTTTTAAGACTTCACGATGATAATCTAGGTAATACTTCGATTATGGATACTTCAATCCAAATTCAATTTGGTAATGAATGGTGTAGTCCTTTTATTGATATCTTTCCTTTAGATGGTTATCCAGAAGATGGAATCCATTACTGGTTGCATACGAATAAAATAAAATTGTATCGTGCCTTGTCTAAAATTTCTGTCATTGATCGCATACATGAGAGAGATAGAGGCTCGTTCGAAAATGCGATTGTAAAAGTTTCAAGAGCCTTAAAATTAAATAAACTCTTAAACACTTCAAAAATTAACAAAAAATTACAAAGTATCATTAAACAATATGATTACGAGACTAGTAACATGGTCGGAAATGTCTTGGGTTCCTACCGCGAACGAGAACTCGCAAGAAAAGAAGTATTCGGGGAACCGCAATTACTAGAGTTTGAAAACTTAAAAATTAGTTGTCATGCAAATCCTGATGAATATTTGACAAAAATATACGGTGATTACATGCAGCTGCCAAAAGAAGCTGAGCGTAAGGGTCATTTTGAGTCTACGTGGGGAGATTAAATTGAATAGTTTTAATTTAATGGGGGTCAGAATTGACCCCTTAACAATGGACGAAACTGTCCAAGCTGTTGAAAAATTTGTTCTTGATCAACGTCCACTCCACTTAATGGGAGTGAATGCAGACAAAATTAATCAATGTCAAACAGATGAATCTATTAAAAAGATTGTTAACGATTCTGAAATTATTAATGCAGATGGGGCTTCAGTTGTTCTTGCTTCCCGTTTTTTGGGTTATCAAGTTCCTGAGAGAGTCGCTGGAATTGATTTGATGCAAAAGTTGCTTCATTTAGCTAATGAAAAGTCTTATTCGGTTTATTTTTTTGGTGCCAAAGAAGAAGTTTTAGTAGATATGTTGGAAATCTTTAAGAAAGATTATCCAAATTTACGAGTCCTTGGGCATCGCAATGGTTATTTTTCTGAAGAAGATGAATATGGCATTCAAGAAGACATTCGTGAGAAAAATCCTGATTTTGTTTTTGTTGGGATCACCTCTCCTAAGAAAGAATACATCATTCAAAAATTTATGGATCATGGTGTAAATTCTGTCTTTATGGGAGTTGGAGGTAGTTTTGACGTTTTATCTGGCCATATTAAACGAGCACCTCTATGGATGCAAAATGCACATCTTGAGTGGCTGTTCCGAGTGGCAAATGAACCTAAACGTCTCTTTAAACGTTATTTCGTAGGAAATGTCACGTTTATTAAGCGAGTATTAGATGAAAAACGAAAATCAAAAAAATAATATTTTGCATATTTCACGTACCATGGATATTGGTGGTGCAGAGAGAATTGTCTACCAATTGAGCTCGGATTTGAAAGATGAGTTTGATAGTGTCCATGTGGCGTCTACTGGTGGGCTTTGGGAGAGCGAATTGGCTACTCAAGGGATTCAACATCATAAAATTTTAGATATCGATAGTAAAAATCCCGTGACGGTATTAAAGCTACTTTTTAGCATTCACCAGATTATCAAACAAAAAGGGATAACAATAGTTCATACTCATCATCGGATGGCTGCTTTTTATATTCGATTATTAAAGTTTGTTTGTCCAAAATTAACACATGTTTATACAGCTCACAATGTCTTTAAAGATAAATTGCCCTTATATAGATTTGCTTTAAAAAATGCTAAAAGTGTGGCAGTGGGAGAAGCAGTAAATAAAAACCTAAAAGAAGATGTAGGTATTACTGATAGCAGGGTTATTTATAATGGAGTCGTTTTAAAAGAAACGGATGACCATGTCGATGAGATTATCAGTTATGGTGGGATTAAACTTGGTTGCATTGCCAGGTTATCTGAGCAAAAAGGCTTGACTTATCTCCTTGATGCCATGTCTTTATTGACTGTTAAGGATATTCGATTGTTTATCGTTGGTGATGGTGAACTTAGAAATGAACTTGAGAATAAGGTTAAAGAGCTAGACCTTCAAGATTCGGTAACTTTTTTAGGATATCGTAAGGATATTGTGGAATGTATCAATAGTTTTGATTTTTGTGTTTTACCTTCAGTATTTGAAGGATTTGGCTTAGTTGCCATTGAGGCATTTATGAATAGTAAAACCTTAGTTGCGACGGATATACCGGGATTAAACGAAGTTGTAACAAATAAAAATGGGATTCTAGTTCCGGCAAAAGACCCTGCTGCTCTGGCATCTGCTATTGATAAATTAGCTATGGATGCAACATTAAGACAGGAACTTGCTAGCCAAGCAAAGAAAGACTATGAAAATAAATTTAGTTATCCTTTATTCTTGGAGAACTATAGGGAACTGTATAGAGAACTAAAGGGAGAATCAAAATGAAAAAAGTCATGTTGGTTTTTGGGACGCGCCCAGAGGCAATTAAAATGTGTCCTTTAGTAAATGAGTTGAAAAAAAATGACTCGATTAAGACACTTGTCTGCGTGACTGGACAACATAAGGAGATGCTTGAGCAAGTTTTGGATGTCTTTAAAGTCGTTCCTGATTATGATCTGGGGATTATGAAGGCGAATCAAACCCTATTTTCAATTACGACCAGTATTCTAGACAAAATTCAAGCGGTGCTTGAACAAGAAAAACCAGATATTGTACTTGTTCACGGAGATACGACGACAACTTTCGCAACGGCCTTGGCAGCCTTTTACATGGGAATAAAAGTTGGACACGTGGAGGCAGGTTTAAGAACCTACAATCTTCAAAGTCCATTTCCTGAGGAGTTCAACCGTCAGACTACTTCTATTATTGCAGATTATCATTTTGCGCCAACAGAAGTGGCTAAAGACAATCTTCTAAGAGAGGGAAGAGAGAATATTTTTGTAACGGGTAATACGGTTATTGATGCCTTAAAGACAACTGTTCAGGATGATTACAATCACCCAATTTTAGAGTGGACTAAGGATAGTAAGTTGATTATGTTGACAGCTCACAGACGTGAAAATCTTGGGCAACCAATGGAAAATATGTTTAATGCTGTTAATCGTATTTTAAATGAATTTGAAGATGTAAAAGTTGTTTACCCAATTCATAAAAATCCTAAAGTTCGTGAATTGGCAAGTAAAGTCTTTGGGGATAATGAACGCATGAAAATCATTGAACCTTTAGAAGTTATTGATTTCCATAATTTCATGAACCAAAGCTACATGATTTTGACAGATTCTGGTGGAGTTCAAGAAGAAGCTCCATCCTTAGGGAAACCAGTTTTAGTCATGCGTGATACCACAGAGCGTCCGGAGGGAATTGCTGCCGGGACATTGAAATTAGTCGGTACGGAAGAAGAGAATATTTATACGAACTTCAAGCTTCTTTTGGAAAATGAGGAAGAATATAACAAGATGAGTAAAGCTAGTAATCCTTATGGAGATGGTAAAGCATGTAAACGAGTTGTTGATATCATTTTGGAAGGATTGTCATAATGGATAAGGTTTCTATTGTTGTACCTGTGTACAATGTCGAAGATTGCTTAAGCTATTGTGTAGACAGTCTAAGACAACAGACCTATAAAAATATAGAAATTATACTGGTAGACGATGGTTCTACAGATTCTTCAGGAGAAATTTGTGACCAATATGCTCGAGAAGATGACAGAATAAAAGTTCTGCATATTGAAAATGGGGGATTGTCCAATGCCCGCAATACTGGGGTAAAAGAATCTTCAACAGATTGGATTGTTTTCATTGATTCAGACGATTATTATGACCATAGAGCCATTGAATATTTAGTAAAACTTAGAGATAAGTATAGAGTTGATCTTGTAGCAACTCCAGTGATTGAAGTTAGAAACTATGAAAATAGTGATTTCCTAGGAGATTTCAGAGAGAAATATTCTGGAAAATTAGATCGTCGAAAAGCTTTAGAACAAATGTTTTATGGAAATTATGTTGGGACACATTCAGGTGGTAAACTATATAAGAAAGAAATCTTATTAAGGTTTCCATATCCTAATGGGATGTTGTATGAAGATTTATCTCTTGCTTATGAGCATATTGCTTCCTGTGAAAATATTGCTGTTAGTGCTCTAAATCTTTATAAATACTATCGCAGACCAGGAAGTATTGTAAATTCTAAGTATAGTGATCGTCTCTTAGATTTTTATAAGGCCATGGAATGGAACAGAGCCTATGTCGAACGAGACTATCCTAATGATAAGGAAATGAGAAGGGCTTTAAATGTTCGCTATGTTTTTAATGGTCTGCATATTGTACATGCTATGCTTATTTCAGATATGTATGCTGAAGTTAATAAAATTAGAAAAGAATACATTCAATATTTTAAAGATGTTATTCTGAATTCAAATGTTACAAGGAAAAATAAAGTGAAATATATATTGTTTCTCGTATCTGCAAAATTGTATAACACTATTCGAAATAAGATTGGATAATTTAAACAAACTTAGGTAAAAATATGAAAATAAAAATAAAATTATCAGAGTTATTATATTTTTCAGCTTTCTTTATTTGGTTGCTTTTTAATTTTATATCTCAAACAAACTTAGTCTATAAATACCCTGAAATTTATCGTTTTCGAATAGTTGCTATGATAGTGTCTATTGTCATACTTCTGTTTAAACTACTATTAGAGAGACACTCGAGTAAGTTTCTGATATTCTTCTTTTCAGCTTTCTGCTTGGCTATCATTATTGGAATTTCAACACATAAACTTTTTGATGCTCTCACAATAATTTCAACAATCCTATTTATTATTTCTATAAACAATGTGAATTTTAGAAAAGTTTTGATTCTCTGGACAGTTTCGATTGTTCTCTTAATGATTTCTATATATGGTCTATTAAAGTTTGGCATTATTGAAAATACGCTGAGGGTTCAATTAGGAGGGCGATTCCGTTTTAGCCAAGGATACCAATATGCTAGTTTCGGAGCTAATTTTTTATTTCATCTGACTCTAGTCTATCTATATTTGAGAAAAAGTAAAATCAGATTGTCAGAAATTCTAATGCTTGGAATACTGAATTATTATTTTTACGTGAATACTGATACGAAATCAGCTTTCCTTCTTTCAATTCTAGCATTAGTATTGGTGTACATATTCAAAAATAAAGTAGTTAGTCAAAAAATCCTGAATGCTATTGGTAAAATTACGTTGACTGCAGGGATTCTTATTCCTATCATTTTGACTTATTTTTATAACGCAAACAGTAAATTCTTTCAAATTTTAAACGTATCTTTGACAGGAAGACTAAGTTTAGGACATAAGGCATTATCTTTATATGGCGTACATATGTTTGGTCAAAGAATTGATTGGGAATTGCAACAAAGGGCTACGTCTGTTTTTGATAATTATTTATACGTTGATTCATCTTTTGTAAATATTTTGTTGCATTATGGAGTGATTCTACTAGTTGTTATTTGGTATAGTTTCTATCAACTAAATAAAAGAGGACACTTTAATACAGTTGAGATGCTTGTTTTTATTGTATTGATACTTCACTCAATGTTTGATCCACAATTTTTTGAATTAATGTACAATCCATTATTATTATTGATGGGTATTTCTTGGAGTAAGTATAGGTATAATTATCAGGATGTTTAATGTTCTTGTGTTATATGTATCCTTAGCTCTAAGTAGAGGTTAGTTAAGTTATTTATGTGTCAAAAAAAGTTTAATATATTTAACATCATCATTTTTGGGCAGATTAATTTTCGCCGTTTATAATAGTAGTTAAGTGAGGAATATGCCCCCCTATGAAGGTTCTTAAAAATTATGCATACAATCTTTCATATCAATTATTAGTAATTATTTTACCGATTATTACGACTCCATATGTCACCAGAGTATTTAGTTCTGATGATTTAGGAACTTATGGTTATTATAATTCTATTGTTACCTACTTTATCCTGTTGGCTACCTTGGGGGTAGCCAATTATGGTACAAAGGAAATTTCTGGTAATCGAAAAACAATTCGTAAAAATTTCTGGGGAATTTATACTTTACAACTTGGAGCAACCATCTTATCACTGACTCTCTATATTTTGCTTTGTCTCACTTTTTCGTTAATGCAAAACCCGGTAGCTTATATTTTAGGATTAAGTTTACTTTCTAAAGGTTTAGATATTTCTTGGCTATTCCAAGGTTTAGAGGATTTTCGAAAAATTACAGTCAGAAATATTACAGTGAAACTAGTTGGCGTCATTGCTATTTTTCTATTTATAAAATCAGCTAGCGACCTATATTTATATGTGTTCTTGCTTACCATTTTTGAATTGTTGGGACAATTAAGTATGTGGTTGCCGGCAAGAGAGTTTATTGGGAAACCGCACTTTGATTGGGAATATGCTAAGCAGCATTTGAAGCCAGTTGTCTTATTGTTTTTACCTCAGATTGCCATATCGCTCTATGTTACTTTGGATCGTACAATGCTAGGAGCTTTAGCTTCAACAAAAGATGTAGGAATCTATGATCAAGCATTGAAACTTGTCAATATTTTATTGACCCTAGTGACTTCATTGGGAAGTGTCATGTTACCACGAGTTTCAAATCTTTTATCATCAGGAAATCATAAAGCAGTTAATAAAATGCATGAGATGTCATTTCTGATTTATAATTTGGTTATTTTCCCCATTATGGCAGGTATGTTAATTATAAACGATGATTTTGTTAACTTTTTTCTGGGAAAAGATTTTCAAGATGCACGCTATGCAATAGCTATTATGATTCTAAGAATGTTCTTTATTGGTTGGACAAATATCATGGGGATTCAAATTTTGATTCCCCATAATAAAAATAGAGAGTTCATGCTTTCAACAACAATTCCTGCTATTGTTAGTGTCGGATTAAATCTTCTCTTGCTTCCAAAACTGGGCTATATAGGTGCAGCAATTGTATCTGTCTTAACAGAGTCGCTGGTTTGGGCTATACAGTTATTCTTTACTCGTTCTTATCTAAGAGAAGTTCCTATAATCGGATCAATGGCAAAAATTGTACTAGCATCTGCCATTATGTATGGCCTTTTGTTATGTTCAAAAACAGTTATACATTTTTCACCAACATCAAATGTTCTAGTATTTGCAATGTTTGGTGGAATCATTTATCTTTTTGCAATTCTATCTCTAAAAGTGGTAGATGTGAAAGAATTAAAACAAATTATTAGGAAAAACTAGAATGAGAAAAGTTCGAAATATCAACCTAGATTTACTAAAAGTGCTTGCCTGTGTTGGAGTTGTTTTACTTCATACAACAATGGGTGGATTTAAAGACACAGGTTCTTGGAATCTTTTGGCGTATTTATATTACTTAGGTACCTACTCTATACCTCTGTTTTTTATGGTCAATGGTTATCTATTGTTAGGAAAGAGGAATATAACCTATTCCTACATACTGGAGAAAGTAAAATGGATTCTAATTACAGTGTCGTCATGGAATACTATTGTTTGGTTGCTTAAACGAGATTTTGCAGTTAATCCTGTCAAAAAAATTATTGGTTCGATGGTGCAAAAAGGTTATTTCTTTCAGTTTTGGTTTTTTGGTGCACTGATACTTATTTATTTATGTCTACCTGTTTTAAGAAAGATTCTGAATTCAAAAAGAAGATACTTATACATTCTATCTTTCTTTGCCACTATTGGTTTAATTTTTGAGTTGGCAAATATTATAATTCAAACGCCGATACAGTCCTATGTTATACAAACATTTAGATTATGGACGTGGTTTTTCTATTACTTTTTAGGAGGTTTGGTAGCTCAATTTGATAAAGAGTTTATAAAAAACGGTTTTAAGAGATGGATGAAAATAGTTGCAGTACTGTTGCTGTTGATTACCCCAGTAATACTATTTTTCTTAGCTAAAACCATTTACCATAATCTTTTTGCGGAATATTTTTATGATATTCTTTTTGTAAAAATTGTAAGTTTAGGAGTTTTCTTGACGATATTGACACTCTCTTTGAAAGAAAGCAAATATAAGTGGATTGTTTCCCTTTCTAATCAAACAATGGGAGTTTTCATAGTACATACTTATATTATGAAAGTGTTAGAAAAATTGCTTGGTTTTAGTTATACAGGTGCGTATTTACTTTTTCCAATATTCACTTTATGTATAAGTATAATTGTAGTTAGTTTATTAATGAAAATTCCTTATTTCAATCGAATCGTCAAATTATAAAAAGGAGAACAAGATGTACGATTATCTAATCGTTGGTGCTGGGTTGTCTGGAGCAATCTTTGCACACGAAGCTACAAAACGTGGCAAAAAAGTAAAAGTGATTGACAAACGTGATCACATTGGTGGAAATATCTATTGTGAAGAGGTTGAAGGTATCAATGTTCACAAGTATGGTGCCCACATTTTCCATACGTCTAACAAAAAGGTTTGGGATTATGTTAATCAGTTTGCGGAGTTTAATAACTATATCAATTCACCAGTAGCTAACTACAAGGGAAGTCTTTACAATCTTCCATTTAATATGAATACCTTCTATGCTATGTGGGGAACTAAGACACCACAAGAAGTCAAGGATAAGATTGCCCAGCAAACGGCTGACATGAAAGATATTGAACCCAAGAACTTGGAAGAACAAGCTATCAAGTTAATTGGTCCTGATATCTATGAAAAATTGATCAAGGGCTATACAGAAAGCAATGGGGGCGTTCTGCAACAGACCTTCCTCCATTTATCATCAAGCGCCTTCCGGTTCGTTTGACCTTTGATAATAACTACTTTAACGACCGTTACCAAGGGATTCCAATCGGTGGCTATAACGTCATCATCGAAAACATGCTGGGCGATTTAGAAGTAGAACTTGGGGTTGATTTCTTTGCCAATCGTGAAGAGCTGGAAGCATCAGCGGAAAAAGTAATCTTTACAGGAATGATTGACCAGTACTTTGACTACAAGCATGGGGAGTTGGAGTACCGTAGCCTGCGTTTTGAACATGAAATCTTGGATAAGGAAAATTATCAAGGTAATGCTGTAGTCAACTACACAGAGCGTGAGATTCCTTATACTCGTATCATTGAGCATAAGCACTTCGAGTATGGAACCCAACCAAAGACGGTCATCACTCGCGAATACCCAGCTGACTGGAAACGAGGAGATGAGCCCTACTATCCAATCAATGATGAAAAGAACAATGCCATGTTTGCTAAGTACCAAGAAGAAGCAACCAAAAATGACAAGGTCATCTTCTGTGGACGCCTAGCAGACTATAAATACTACGACATGCACGTGGTTATTGAACGTGCTTTGGAAGTTGTAGCGAATGAGTTTGATTGAAAGAAACAGTGATTCATGAAGTATTTTCTAAAGAAGAGTTTTTAAAAGATTCTGGTGCTCGAAACGCCGGGAATAAGGCTAGAAATGATGTCGAGGAGATTGTCAAACGAGAAGGTTATCAACCTTTGTTGTTAACAGTTGATGATTGGTACCATATGGGAACCGTTAAAGCCCAACAACACAAGGCGAAAGCTCTAACTCAAGCTTTCTCTCAGTTGAAATCAGGGGATCAATTATTGATTCAATTTCCCATGCTCCACCATAGTTTTTTCACCACTCGCTTGGTAAGAAAAATCCAGCGAAGTGGGGTGAAAGTCTACTTTATTATCCATGATTTGGAAGCTTTACGATATGCTAATTTGGATACAGTACCTTTAAAACATAAGATTCGGGTTCATCTTCAAGAATCAAGTTTGTTGAAGATAGCTGATGGAGTGATTGCCCATAATCCAATCATGAAATCTGTTTTAGTGGACAAAGGGATTGCAGAAGATAAGATTGTTAGTCTTGGAATTTTCGACTATTTGATTCCAGATTTTCAAGAAAAGAGTGGCCAAACAAAAGATCACCCCATTATTGTCGCAGGTAATTTGGCTCAGGAAAAAGCGGGTTATCTTTATAAACTTCCTGCAGAACCTTCTTATAATCTCTATGGTGTCGGCTTTGATGAGAATAGAGCTCTTTTAAACGAAACCTACTTTGGTTCCTTCCTGCCTGATGAGTTACCTTCAGTTCTTGAGGGAGGCTTTGGACTTGTCTGGGACGGTGATAGTGCTGACACGTGCAGTGGTGTCTTTGGTGAGTACCTTCGCTTCAACAATTCTCACAAGGCATCCCTTTATTTGGCATCTGGATTCCCACTTGTAGTGTGGGAACAGTCTGCCTTGTCTCGTTTTGTGCTTGAGAATGGCTGTGGGATTGCAGTAGAATCGCTTCATGATTTAAAAAACACGATCGAAAATCTATCAGATGTCGATTATCAAGAATTGGTTGCAAATGCAAAAAGAATTGGAAAAAAAATACGAGATGGTTTCTACCTAACCAGTGCTCTTAAAGAATTAACAAAATAAGAAGTCTTTTTGGACTTCTTTTTTTGTTACAACTAATCGTTTTTGTATAAAAATTAGACCAGCAGAGAACGATTTTTTAGGGGAAAATTAAGTACTTCTCCTTAACGTAAAATTGAAATGAACTTGGCATGAAAATACTTGAAAAAATACAATAAATTACACCGCATTTTTTCAGCTTTTCTGACATTTTTACACTGTTTTTTTCATAGAAAAAAAATAAAAAAAGAGGGGCTTGTAATGGAATATTAAAAATAAATTTAATGAAAAAAACCTTCGATAAAAATCATAAAAAAAATTAGGCACGAATCGGATTTTTTTGTGATATAATATTCTGTGAATAGCTATGCCTTCTTGTAGCTGTTAAAAAAAATCAAAGTGTGAAACTTGGAAGATAGAGAGGACGCAATGTAATGACTAGAAATGGTTTCTTTACAGGCTTAGATATTGGAACAAGCTCAATTAAAGTGTTAGTTGCTGAGCTTGTAGATGGTGAAGTAAATGTAATCGGTGTTAGTAACGCCAAAAGTAAAGGTGTCAAGGATGGGATTATCGTTGACATCGAAGCCGCAGCAACGGCTATCAAATCTGCTATTTCTCAAGCAGAAGAAAGCAGGAATTTCAATCAAATCAGTAAACGTTGGACTTCCAGCAAACTTGTTGCAAGTGGAACCAACTCAAGGAATGATTCCTGTAACATCAGATACAAAAGAAATTACAGATCAAGATGTTGAGAATGTTGTCAAATCAGCTTTGACTAAGAGCATGACACCTGATCGTGAAGTGATTACGTTTGTGCCAGAAGAATTTGTAGTAGATGGTTTCCAAGGTATTCGTGACCCACGTGGTATGATGGGTGTTCGTTTGGAAATGCGTGGACTTCTCTATACAGGTCCAAGAACCATTCTTCACAACCTTCGTAAAACTGTAGAACGTGTTGGAGTTCAAGTTGATAACGTGATTATTTCACCACTTGCAATTGTAAACTCTGTTCTTAACGAAGGCGAACGTGAGTTTGGAGCGACTGTTATTGATATGGGTGGTGGCCAAACAAGTGTTGCTACTATCCGTAATCAAGAACTTCAATACACAAATGTTTACCAAGAAGGTGGCGATTACGTCACTAAAGACATTTCAAAAGTTCTTAAAACTTCTAAGAAGATTGCAGAAGGTTTGAAGCTTAACTACGGTGAAGCTTATCCGCAACTTGCAAGCAAAGAAACTTTCCAAGTTGAAGTGATTGGTGAAGTAGAACCTGTTGAAGTTACAGAAGAATACTTGGCTCAAATTATTTCAGCTAGATTGAAACACATCTTTGAACAAATCAAACAAGATTTGGAAAGAAGACATTTGTTGGACTTGCCAGGTGGTATTGCTCTGATTGGTGGGAATGCTATTCTACCAGGTATCGTTGAGCTTGCCCAAGAAGTACTTGGGGTTCGTGTAAAACTTTATGTTCCAACCAAGTAGGTATCCGCAATCCTGCATTTGCTCATGTGATTAGTTTGTCAGAATTTGCTGGAAGTCTTACAGAAGTGAATGTTTTGGCTCAAAGAGCTATCAGAGGAGATCAAGTTCTACGTCAACAACCAATTGATTTCAGAACTTCAAGTCAGGAAAAACCTGCAGCTTCTCAACGTTCAGTGTTTGGTACAACTTCAACTGAATCAGCAGAACCAACTTATACTGCTGAATCAGCAACTCCAAATCAATCAGAAGAAAAACCAAAATTGACTGACCGATTCCGTAGCTTAATCGGAAGCATGTTTGATGAATAGGATAGAGGAATAAAATATGACATTTTCATTTGATACAGCAGCAGCACAAGGTGCAGTAATTAAAGTAATTGGTGTCGGTGGTGGCGGTGGAAACGCCATTAACCGCATGGTTGACGAAGGCGTTTCAGGTGTTGAGTTCATCGCAGCCAACACAGATGTACAAGCCTTGAGCAGTACAAAAGCTGAAACAGTTATCCAACTTGGTCCAAAATTAACTCGCGGACTTGGTGCTGGAGGACAGCCTGAAGTTGGTCGTAAGGCTGCTGAAGAAAGCGAAGAAGCAATTACTGAAGCTATCAGTGGTGCAGATATGGTCTTCATCACTGCTGGTATGGGTGGTGGTTCTGGTACAGGTGCTGCACCAGTTATTGCTCGTATCGCTAAAGGTTTAGGTGCTTTGACTGTCGGTGTTGTGACACGTCCATTCGGTTTCGAAGGAAGCAAACGTGGTCAATTCGCAGTCCAAGGGATCAACGAACTTCGTGAACATGTTGATACTCTCTTGATTATCTCAAACAACAACTTATTAGAAATTGTTGACAAGAAAACGCCACTTCTTGAAGCTTTGTCTGAAGCAGATAACGTTCTTCGTCAAGGTGTTCAAGGGATTACAGATTTGATTACAAATCCTGGTTTGATCAACTTGGACTTCGCAGACGTGAAGACAGTAATGGCAAACAAAGGAAATGCCCTTATGGGTATCGGTATCGGTAGCGGAGAAGAGCGTGTTATCGAAGCAGCTCGTAAAGCTATCTACTCACCACTTCTTGAAACAACTATCGATGGAGCAGAAGATGTTATCGTTAACGTAACTGGTGGTTTGGATATGACTTTGATTGAAGCAGAAGAAGCTTCTGAAATCGTCAATCAAGCTGCTGGACATGGCGTAAATATCTGGCTCGGTACTTCTATTGATGAATCAATGAAAGATGAAATCCGTGTAACTGTTGTTGCAACTGGAGTTCGTCAAGATGCAGTCGAAAAAGTTGTAGCGCCACAACCAAGACAAGCGTCATTCCGTGAACCAGTAAAATCTGGACATACACACACTTATGACCGTCATTTTGATTTGGCAGAAACAGCTGAACTTCCAACTCCTTCACAACGTCACACTGAAGCGCCTAAAGCATCAGCTTTTGGTGACTGGGACTTGAGACGTGATTCAATTGTTCGTCAAGGTGAATCAGTCGTATCTCCAGTTGAGCGTTTTGAAGCACCAGCTTCTGACGAAGATGAGTTGGAAACACCACCATTCTTTAAAAACCGTTAATAGAGATGGATTTAAAAGAAAATACAAATCAGGTATTTCAACAGGTTACAAAAGCAATTCAAGAAACCGGCCGTGAAGACGGCTCGGTTTCTGTAATTGCCGTAACAAAATATGTTGATATTGCAACTGCAGCAAATTTGATTGACCAAGGAGTCAAACACATCGGTGAAAACCGTGTCGACAAATTTCTTGAAAAGTATCATGCTTTAAGTGATAAAGATGTTACTTGGCACTTGATTGGTAGCTTGCAAAGAAGAAAAGTCAAGGATATCATTCCTTATGTTGATTATTTTCACGCTTTAGATTCTTTGAAATTAGCCCAAGAGATTCAAAAACGTGCCGATAGAACAGTTAAATGTTTTTTGCAGGTCAATATTTCTGGAGAGGAAAGCAAGCATGGTTTTTCAAAAGAAGAACTATTGACAGTCTTGCCAGACTTGTCTAGCTTGGATCAAATCGAGTATGTTGGTCTCATGACCATGGCTCCCTTTGAGGCCCAAACAGAAGAGTTGCAAAAAATCTTTAAAGAAACGCAAGAGTTGCAACAATACATTCGTGAACAACAATTCCCCAATATGCCAATGACAGAACTAAGTATGGGAATGAGTCGTGACTACAAAGAAGCGATTCAATGTGGCTCGACTTTTGTTCGAATTGGTACAGCATTTTTTAAATAGGAAATAATCATGTCATTAAAAGATAAATTTGATAAATTTATAGATTACTTTACAGAAGATGGAGATGAAGTTGCTTCAGAAGTTGTAGCTGCACAACCTGAACGTTCACTAGTTTCGGTGCCTCAAAAAAGAGAATTGCCACAGCAAGCTGCTGCTCAAGAATCTTCTTCAGTTGAAACAAAAGAGAAAAACATTACAAAACTTCATGCACGTCAGCAACAACTAGCGATGGAAAGTCATCGTTCTACTGAAAAAGTAACCATCGATGTTCGTTACCCACGCCGTTACGAAGATGCAACAGATATTGTTGATTTGTTGGCTGGAAATGAGAGTATCTTGATTGACTTCCAATATATGACAGAAGTTCAAGCTCGTCGTTGTTTGGATTACTTGGATGGAGCACGTCATGTCCTTGCTGGTGAGTTAAGAAAAGTAGCGAACACAATGTATCTTTTGACACCTGTTGGTGTTGTGGTAAACATTGAAGATATTCGTTTACCTGAAGAAGCTCAAAGCGAAGAGTACGACTTTGACATGAAGAGAAATAGAGTACGTTAATGTTTCTAATAATTCGTTTTATCCAAAATGCTACAGATATCTATTCACTGATACTTGTAGCTTTTGCTCTATTATCATGGTTTCCAAATGCCTATAACACACAGTTGGGGAAATTTTTAGAGACTTTGTGTAAACCAATTCTTGAGCCTCTAAAACGTCTACCTCTTCAAATCGCAGGTTTGGATTTCTCTGTTTGGATTGCCCTAATTCTCTTGCGGATGATTAGTCGCTATCTCATCAATTTACTGGTCGTATTATGAGCAAGGAACTTTACCAACATTTCGCAACGGAGGATATTCCATTCATCGATAAGGGGTTGGAATGGTTGAGTCAAGTCGAGGAGCACTATGCACCGATTTTATCTCCTTTTATAAATCCTCACCAAGTATTTATCTTGGAAACTTTGGGAAATAATAGAGGGATAAAAGTCTTCTCTAGTACGAGTTATATCTCTTCGGAGTACGCTAGGGTTATTTTAGCGCCCGATTACTTCACGCCAAGTTTGGAAGATTTTGAAATGACCTTGCTTGAGATCGTGTATCCTAGCAAGTTTCAGCAACTGACCCATTCAAAGATATTGGGTACAGTTCTCAATCGACTAGGTATTGACCGTAAGTTATTCGGAGACATTCTGGTGACAGAAGAGAAAGCCCAAATTATTGTCGATCGAAGATTTACCACTCTTTTCCAAGATGGAATTCAAAAGATTTCCAAGTTGCCTGTAAGTTTAGTAGAACGTCCTTTTTCAGATATGATAGAATCCAAAGATGACTATCAAGAAAAAGAAGTCTTGGTTTCAAGTCTTCGACTGGATGCCTTCTTATCTAGCATATTGAAATTATCTCGTTCCCAAACTTCGGCTCTGGTTGAAAAAAAGTTGGTTCAAGTCAACTATCATATAGTTGAAAAATCGGACTATCCGGTAAAATTTGGTGATTTAATCAGCGTCAGACGCTTTGGTCGAATTATCTTACTCAAAGAAAATGGTCAAACCAAAAAGGATAAGAAAAAATTAACAGTCCAGCTACTATTAAGCAAGTGAGAAAAATATGTCAATTACACCACAAGAAATTAGTGATAAAGCTTTCTCAAGATCATTCAGAGGCTACAATCAGGAAGAAGTTGATTTATTTCTAGATAAGATTTATTTTGAATTAGAGGAATTAATCCGAAACAAAGAGGAAACTGAACTCTACATCAAAAAACTAGAAGAACGTCTTTCCGACTATACGAATGATATTCCTAAGAGAACAGTAACAAACGAGCAAGAACCAGAAGCAATTAATGATTCTATTTTTTATTAAATAAGTGAGGAAAAATATGCCAATTACATCGTTAGAAATTAAGGATAAAACCTTTGGTGTTCAGTTTAGAGGTTTTAACCGTGAAGAAGTTGATGAATTTTTAGATATTGTTGTTCGTGACTATGAAGCACTTGTACGAAGCAATCATGAAAAAGAACAACACATTAAAAACTTAGAAGAACGTTTGTCGTATTTTGATGAGATTAAGGATTCATTGAGTCAATCAGTTTTGATTGCCCAAGACACAGCTGAACGTGTGAAACAAGCTGCGAATGACCGTTCTAATAACATCATTAAGCAGGCTGAGCAAGATGCCCAACGCTTACTTGATGAAGCTAAGTATAAAGCCAATGAAATTTTGCGTCAAGCTACAGATAATGCTAAAAAAGTTGCTGTAGAAACTGAAGAGTTGAAGAATAAGAGCCGCGTCTTCCACCAACGTTTGAAATCAACAATCGAAAGTCAGTTGGCTATTGTTGATTCATCAGATTGGGAAGAAATTTTGCGTCCGACTGCAACTTATCTTCAAACTAGCGACGAAGCATTTAAGGAAGTCGTCCAAGAAGTTCTAGGTGAAGATGTATCCTCATATCATGATGAAGAACCAATTGACATGACTCGTCAATTTTCTCCAGAAGAAGTTGCAGAACTACAAGCGCGTATTGAAGCAGCTAACAAAGAATTGTTAGAGGCTGAACAAGCTGCTGAAGAGTCAACTGAAGTTGAAGTTCAGCCAGTTGCTGAAACTCCTGTTGAACCAGTACATGAGGAAGGGCCTCAAGATGATGCTGACACTCAACAAGAGTCAGTTCTAATTTTATAAGAATCTCATTAGAGAACAAGAATTTATCAATCACATTTCTAGCGAGTAGGAGATGGTGGAAGTCCTACAATCCCTGTTGGTAAATTTATCCTCTCTTAGTATCAAATCTGAAAATAGTAAGATTTGACGTTGCCCACGTTACGGGAAAAGAGGGAAAGAGACTAGGTCTTTTTCCGAACAAAGGTGGTACCACGATTTTCGTCCTTTTTGCGAGTCGTGGTTTTTATATTGTCAATATACATTAAAGGAGTACTAATGAAACTTAAAGAAACCCTCAATCTTGGGAAAACAGAATTTCCAATGCGTGCCGGTCTTCCGACCAAAGAGCCAGTTTGGCAAAAGGAATGGGATGAAGCTAAACTTTATCAACGTCGTCAAGAGTTAAATGAAGGAAAACCACATTTCACGCTTCATGATGGCCCTCCGTATGCCAACGGGAACATCCACGTAGGACATGCCATGAACAAGATTTCTAAAGATATCATTGTTCGTTCTAAGTCTATGTCAGGATTTTACGCACCATATATTCCAGGTTGGGATACTCATGGTTTGCCAATCGAGCAAGTTTTATCAAAACAAGGTGTTAAACGCAAAGAGATGAACTTGGTTGAGTACTTGAAACTTTGCCGTGAATACGCTCTATCTCAAGTAGATAAACAACGCGAAGACTTTAAACGTTTGGGTGTTTCTGGTGACTGGGAAAATCCATATGTAACCTGACGCCTGACTATGAAGCAGCGCAAATCCGTGTCTTCGGTGAAATGGCTAATAAAGGCTATATTTACCGTGGAGCGAAGCCTGTTTACTGGTCATGGTCATCAGAGTCAGCCCTTGCTGAGGCGGAAATTGAATACCATGACTTGGTTTCAACATCTCTTTACTATGCCAATAAGGTCAAAGATGGCAAGGGTGTCCTAGATACAGATACTTACATCGTCGTTTGGACAACAACTCCATTCACCATCACGGCTTCTCGTGGTTTGACTGTTGGTGCGGATATTGATTACGTCTTGGTGCAACCAGCTGGCGAATCTCGTAAGTTTGTGGTTGCTTCAGAATTGTTGAACAGCTTGTCTGAGAAATTCGGTTGGTCTGATGTTCAAGTTTTGGCAACTTACCGTGGTTCAGAATTGAACCAAATTGTGACAGAGCACCCTTGGGATACAGCAGTAGATGAACTCGTTATCCTTGGTGACCACGTTACAACTGATTCTGGTACTGGTATCGTCCATACAGCTCCTGGTTTTGGTGAGGATGACTACAATGTCGGTGTTGCCAATGGGCTTGAAGTTGCTGTGACTGTTAACGAACGCGGGATCATGATGGCCAATGCTGGTGCAGAGTTCGAAGGTCAATTCTACGACAAGGTTGTGCCAACAGTTATTGAAAAACTTGGTGATTTACTTCTTGCTCAAGAAGAAATCTCTCACTCCTACCCATTTGACTGGCGTACGAAAAAAACCAATCATCTGGCGTGCAGTACCTCAATGGTTTGCTTCTGTATCTAAATTCCGCCAAGAAATCTTGGACGAAATTGAAAAAGTTAAGTTCCACTCAGAATGGGGTAAGGTCCGTCTTTACAACATGATCCGTGACCGTGGTGACTGGGTTATCTCTCGTCAACGTGCTTGGGGAGTTCCTCTTCCAATCTTCTACGCAGAAGATGGCACACCAATCATGACAGCTGAAACTATCGAGCATGTAGCTCAACTCTTTGAAGAACATGGTTCCATCATCTGGTGGGAACGTGATGCCAAAGACCTCTTGCCAGAAGGATTTACCCATCCAGGTTCACCAAATGGTGAGTTCAAGAAAGAAACAGACATCATGGACGTATGGTTTGACTCAGGTTCATCATGGAATGGAGTTGTGGTAAACCGTCCTGAGCTTAAATATCCAGCCGACCTCTATCTAGAAGGTTCAGACCAATACCGTGGTTGGTTCAACTCATCACTTATCACTTCTGTGGCTAACCACGGTGTAGCGCCATACAAACAAATCTTGTCGCAAGGTTTTGCTTTGGATGGTAAAGGTGAGAAGATGTCTAAATCTCTTGGAAATACCATTGCTCCAAGCGATGTTGAAAAACAATTCGGTGCGGAAATCTTGCGTCTCTGGGTAACCAGTGTAGACTCAAGTAACGATGTACGTATCTCTATGGATATCTTGAGTCAAGTTTCTGAAACTTACCGTAAGATCCGTAACACACTTCGTTTCTTGATTGCTAACACATCTGATTTTAACCCAGCTGAGGATGCAGTAACTTACGAAGAACTTCGTTCTGTTGATAAGTACATGACTATTCGCTTTAATCAACTTGTTAAGACTATTCGTGACGCTTATACAAACTTTGAATTCTTGACAATCTATAAAGCCCTAGTGAACTTTATCAACGTTGATTTGTCTGCTTTCTACCTTGACTTTGCCAAAGATGTTGTCTACATCGAAGGTCCAAAATCTCTTGAACGCCGTCAGATGCAAACCGTCTTTTATGATATTCTTGTGAAAATCACGAAACTCTTGACACCAATTCTTCCACACACTGCTGAAGAAATCTGGTCATATCTCGAGTTTGAAACAGAAGACTTTGTTCAATTGTCAGAATTGCCAGAAGCACAAACATTTGCCAACCAAGAGGAAATCTTGGATGCCTGGTCAGCCTTCATGAACTTCCGTGGTCAAGCTCAAAAGGCTTTGGAAGAAGCACGTAATGAAAAAGTGATCGGTAAATCTCTTGAAGCTCATTTGACAGTTTATCCTAATGAAGTAGTGAAGACTCTTCTTGGAGCAGTAGATAGTAATGTTGCTCAACTCTTGATCGTCTCTAAATTGACCATCGCTGAAGGTCCAGCTCCAGAAGGTGCAGTTAACTTTGAAGATGTAGCCTTCACGGTTAAGCGTGCGGCTGGTGAAGTTTGTGATCGTTGCCGTCGTATCGATCCAAGTACAGCAGCGCGTAGCTATAATGCAACCATCTGTGATCACTGTGCAAGCATCGTTGAAGAAACTTTGCGGATGCAGTAGCAGAAGGATTTGAAGCTAAATAGTCTAACAAAAATACAGGAGAAATTCCTGTATTTTTTTAAAAAATAAAAACTTTAATAAAAATATGGTATAATATAGCTTATTAAATTAAAAAGGAGATATTTATGAAGACAAAAACACTAGCACAAGTAGATGGCTTTATTGGTATTATTGCAGGAGCTATTTTAGCTTTCTTACCAGTTTTTATTGTTTTTCTTGCAGCCATTTCTGAAGATGAAGATTTTGCAGGAGTAGTATTGGGAATTATTTTCATTGTTTTCTCTTTAGTGAAAATTGCAACCCTCATTCTTGGAATTCTCTCACTTGTCTATTATAAAGATGACAATCGTATCTCATTGGCGCCATCGATTCTATTTATCGTTGGATCTGTAGTTGCCTTGATTCCTTTCCTTGGCTGGATTGGTGGAATTGTCCTTGTCATCGGCGGGGCTTTGTACCTAGCAAGCTTGAAACAATTTAGAATTGAAGAATAAGATACATTCTTAGAGAAGAGTCGATGCGCTCTTCTCTTTTTCGTTGATTTTAACTAGCTTTTTTGTGAAAAATTGTGTAAAATAGAATAGATAAACGAGGGCAACCTCGAAAAATAAAAGGAGAATCCAACTAATGGTAAAATTGGTTTTCGCTCGCCACGGTGAGTCTGAATGGAACAAAGCTAACCTTTTCACAGGATGGGCTGACGTAGATCTTTCTGAAAAAGGTACTCAACAAGCTATCGATGCTGGTAAATTGATTAAAGAAGCTGGTATTGAATTTGACCAAGCTTACACTTCAGTATTGAAACGTGCTATCAAAACAACTAACCTTGCACTTGAAGCATCTGACCAACTTTGGGTTCCAGTTGAAAAATCATGGCGCTTGAACGAACGTCACTACGGTGGTTTGACTGGTAAAAACAAAGCTGAAGCTGCTGAACAATTTGGTGATGAGCAAGTTCACATCTGGCGCCGTTCATACGATGTATTGCCGCCAAACATGGATCGCGATGATGAGCATTCAGCTCACACAGACCGTCGTTACGCTTCACTTGATGACTCAGTAATTCCAGATGCTGAAAACTTGAAAGTGACTTTGGAACGTGCTCTTCCATTCTGGGAAGATAAAATCGCTCCTGCGCTTAAAGATGGTAAGAACGTATTCGTAGGTGCACACGGTAACTCAATCCGCGCCCTTGTAAAACACATCAAACAATTGTCAGACGACGAAATCATGGATGTGGAAATCCCTAACTTCCCACCATTGGTATTCGAATTTGACGAAAAATTGAACGTAGTTTCTGAATACTACCTTGGTAAATAATGTAAAATAGAGTCTAGGATTACTCCTAGGCTTTTTTTATTTTAAAAATAGGAAAATGCAGAGTGCAATTTAACTTGTCAAAGACAGGGATTCTTGTTATAATAGATAAGATGGAGGCGCTATGGCACTTAAAAAAGCAAGTTTAGCCTGTGCGGTTTGTGGTTCAAGAAACTACTCAATTAAAATTAGTGGGAATCCAAAACCGACTCGCTTAGAAGTAAATAAATTTTGTAAACATTGTGGTAAATACACAACACATCGAGAAACGAGATAGGAGATAAGAATGGGTTTTATTAAGGATATCTTTACACTTCTTAAAGATACAACTTGGCCAACTCGAAAACAAAGTTGGGTAGATTTCAAATCTATCATGGAATACACTGCCTTCTTTGTTGTCATCATTTATATTTTTGACCAGTTAATCGTTAGCGGATTGATCCGATTCATTAACATTTTTTTAAATAGTATAAATAGGCTGAAAGAAGTTTACCATTAAGAAAGGAAAAAAGATGGATAGTTTTGATAAAGGATGGTTTGTCCTACAAACATATTCTGGTTATGAAAATAAAGTAAAAGAAAATCTCTTGCAACGTGCACAAACATACAATATGTTGGATAACATTTTGCGCGTTGAAATCCCAACTCAAACTGTACAAGTTGAAAAAAATGGGAAGAAAAAAGAAGTTGAAGAAAATCGCTTCCCAGGGTATGTCCTTGTAGAAATGGTTATGACGGATGAAGCTTGGTTTGTAGTTCGTAATACACCAAACGTTACAGGATTTGTCGGCTCACACGGGAATAGATCTAAACCAACTCCACTTTTGGAACAAGAAATCAGAGATATCTTGGTATCAATGGGACAAACGGTTCAAGAATTCGATATCAATGTTGAAGTTGGTCAAACAGTCCGAATCATTGATGGTGCCTTTACTGATTACACAGGAAAAATTACTGAGATTGATAATAACAAAGTGAAAATGATTATTTCAATGTTTGGTAATGATACAGTAGCAGAAGTAAACTTGAATCAAATTGCTGAATTGTAATATCAGTTACCGATCTACTTGTGAATCTAGAATCCTGTCAACTAATTTTTAAAAACTAGTTGACAAGGCAAAAAAAGTAGGTATAATAGAAAGAGTTGACAAGCTCAGGTCCGTTGGTCAAGGGGTTAAGACACCGCCTTTTCACGGCGGTAACACGGGTTCGAATCCCGTACGGACTATGGGTGTATCGCGGTTGATGGAAATAGGATTTAAAAAAAGTTAAAAAAACCTGTTGACAGAGAAAAGTGACTGTGATATACTAATATAGTTGTCGTAAGCGCGACAAAGACCTTTGAAAACTGAACAAGACGAACCAATGTGCAGGGCACTACAACTGATGTTGTAGTACTGAACAATGAAAAAACAATAAATCTGTCAGTGACAGAAATGAGTGAGAACTCAAACTTTTAATGAGAGTTTGATCCTGGCTCAGGACGAACGCTGGCGGCGTGCCTAATACATGCAAGTAGAACGCTGAAGGAAGGAGCTTGCTCTTTCCGGATGAGTTGCGAACGGGTGAGTAACGCGTAGGTAACCCTGCCCTGGTAGCGGGGGATAACTATTGGAAACGATAGCTAATACCGCATAACAGTAGATATCGCATGATAGCTGCTTGAAAGGTGCAAATGCACCACTACCAGATGGACCTGCGTTGTATTAGCTAGTTGGTGAGGTAACGGCTCACCAAGGCAACGATACATAGCCGACCTGAGAGGGTGATCGGCCACACTGGGACTGAGACACGGCCCAGACTCCTACGGGAGGCAGCAGTAGGGAATCTTCGGCAATGGACGGAAGTCTGACCGAGCAACGCCGCGTGAGTGAAGAAGGTTTTCGGATCGTAAAGCTCTGTTGTAAGAGAAGAACGAGTGTGAGAGTGGAAAGTTCACACTGTGACGGTATCTTACCAGAAAGGGACGGCTAACTACGTGCCAGCAGCCGCGGTAATACGTAGGTCCCGAGCGTTGTCCGGATTTATTGGGCGTAAAGCGAGCGCAGGCGGTTAGATAAGTCTGAAGTTAAAGGCTGTGGCTTAACCATAGTACGCTTTGGAAACTGTTTAACTTGAGTGCAAGAGGGGGAGAGTGGAATTCCATGTGTAGCGGTGAAATGCGTAGATATATGGAGGAACACCGGTGGCGAAAGCGGCTCTCTGGCTTGTAACTGACGCTGAGGCTCGAAAGCGTGGGGAGCAAACAGGATTAGATACCCTGGTAGTCCACGCCGTAAACGATGAGTGCTAGGTGTTAGACCCTTTCCGGGGTTTAGTGCCGTAGCTAACGCATTAAGCACTCCGCCTGGGGAGTACGACCGCAAGGTTGAAACTCAAAGGAATTGACGGGGGCCCGCACAAGCGGTGGAGCATGTGGTTTAATTCGAAGCAACGCGAAGAACCTTACCAGGTCTTGACATCCCTCTGACCGCTCTAGAGATAGAGTTTTCCTTCGGGACAGAGGTGACAGGTGGTGCATGGTTGTCGTCAGCTCGTGTCGTGAGATGTTGGGTTAAGTCCCGCAACGAGCGCAACCCCTATTGTTAGTTGCCATCATTCAGTTGGGCACTCTAGCGAGACTGCCGGTAATAAACCGGAGGAAGGTGGGGATGACGTCAAATCATCATGCCCCTTATGACCTGGGCTACACACGTGCTACAATGGTTGGTACAACGAGTCGCAAGCCGGTGACGGCAAGCTAATCTCTTAAAGCCAATCTCAGTTCGGATTGTAGGCTGCAACTCGCCTACATGAAGTCGGAATCGCTAGTAATCGCGGATCAGCACGCCGCGGTGAATACGTTCCCGGGCCTTGTACACACCGCCCGTCACACCACGAGAGTTTGTAACACCCGAAGTCGGTGAGGTAACCATTTGGAGCCAGCCGCCTAAGGTGGGATAGATGATTGGGGTGAAGTCGTAACAAGGTAGCCGTATCGGAAGGTGCGGCTGGATCACCTCCTTTCTAAGGATAAGGAATGCACATTGGTCTTGTTTAGTCTTGAGAGGTCTTGTGGGGCCTTAGCTCAGCTGGGAGAGCGCCTGCTTTGCACGCAGGAGGTCAGCGGTTCGATCCCGCTAGGCTCCATTGGTGAGAGATCACCAAGTCATGCACATTGAAAATTGAATATCTATATCAAATAGTAACAAGAAAATAAACCGAAAACGCTGTAGTATTAATAAGAGTTTATGACTGAAAGGTCAAAAAAGTAAGGTTAAGTTAATAAGGGCGCACGGTGGATGCCTTGGCACTAGGAGCCGAAGAAGGACGTGACAAACGACGATATGCCTTGGGTAGCTGTAAGTAAGCGATGATCCAGGGATTTCCGAATGGGGGAACCCAACAGGTACTACCTGTTACCCATATCTGTTAAGGATATGAGGAGGAAGACGCAGTGAACTGAAACATCTAAGTAGCTGCAGGAAGAGAAAGCAAAAGCGATTGCCTTAGTAGCGGCGAGCGAAACGGCAGGAGGGCAAACCGAAGAGTTTACTCTTCGGGGTTGTAGGACTGCAATGTGGACTCAAAGATTATAGAAGAATGACATGGGAAGGTCAGCCAAAGAGAGTGAGAGCCTCGTATTTAAAATAGTCTTTGTACCTAGCAGTATCCTGAGTACGGCGAGACACGTGAAATCTCGTCGGAATCTGGGAGGACCATCTCCCAACCCTAAATACTCCCTAGTGACCGATAGTGAACCAGTACCGTGAGGGAAAGGTGAAAAGCACCCCGGGAGGGAGTGAAATAGAACCTGAAACCGTGTGCCTACAACAAGTTCGAGCCCGTTAATGGGTGAGAGCGTGCCTTTTGTAGAATGAACCGGCGAGTTACGATATGATGCGAGGTTAAGTTGAAGAGACGGAGCCGTAGGGAAACCGAGTCTGAATAGGGCGCTTTAGTATTATGTCGTAGACCCGAAACCATGTGACCTACCCATGAGCAGGTTGAAGGTGCGGTAAGACGCACTGGAGGACCGAACCAGGGCACGTTGAAAAGTGCTTGGATGACTTGTGGGTAGCGGAGAAATTCCAAACGAACTTGGAGATAGCTGGTTCTCTCCGAAATAGCTTTAGGGCTAGCGTCGACATTAGAGATTCTTGGAGGTAGAGCACTGTTTGGGTGAGGGGTCCATCCCGGATTACCAATCTCAGATAAACTCCGAATGCCAATGAATTATGGTCGGCAGTCAGACTGCGAGTGCTAAGATCCGTAGTCGAAAGGGAAACAGCCCAGACCACCAGCTAAGGTCCCAAAATAATTGTTAAGTGGAAAAGGATGTGGGGTTGCACAGACAACTAGGATGTTAGCTTAGAAGCAGCTATTCATTCAAAGAGTGCGTAATAGCTCACTAGTCGAGTGACCCTGCGCCGAAAATGTACCGGGGCTAAAACAATTTACCGAAGCTGTGGATACCTTTATAGGTATGGTAGGAGAGCGTTCTATGTGTGGAGAAGGTGTACCGTGAGGAGCGCTGGAACGCATAGAAGTGAGAATGCCGGTATGAGTAGCGAAAGACAGGTGAGAATCCTGTCCACCGTAAGACTAAGGTTTCCAGGGGAAGGCTCGTCCGCCCTGGGTTAGTCGGGACCTAAGGAGAGACCGAAAGGTGTATCCGATGGACAACAGGTTGATATTCCTGTACTAGAGTATGTAGTGATGGAGGGACGCAGTAGGCTAACTAAAAGCAGACGATTGGAAGTGTCTGTCTAAGCAGTGAGGTGTGAATTGAGTTAAATGCTTAATTCTATAACATTGAGCTGTGATGGGGAGCGAAGTTTAGTAGCGAAGTTAGTGACGTCACACTGCCAAGAAAAGCTTCTAGCGTTTAAACATACTCTACCCGTACCGCAAACCGACACAGGTAGTCGAGGCGAGTAGCCCTCAGGTGAGCGAGAGAACTCTCGTTAAGGAACTCGGCAAAATGACCCCGTAACTTCGGGAGAAGGGGTGCTGACTTTATGTCAGCCGCAGTGAATAGGCCCAAGCAACTGTTTATCAAAAAAACACAGCTCTCTGCTAAATCGTAAGATGATGTATAGGGGGTGACGCCTGCCCGGTGCTGGAAGGTTAAGAGGAGTGCTTAGGAGTAATCCGAAGGTATGAATTGAAGCCCCAGTAAACGGCGGCCGTAACTATAACGGTCCTAAGGTAGCGAAATTCCTTGTCGGGTAAGTTCCGACCCGCACGAAAGGCGTAATGATTTGGGCACTGTCTCAACGAGAGACTCGGTGAAATTTTTAGTACCTGTGAAGATGCAGGTTACCCGCGACAGGACGGAAAGACCCCATGGAGCTTTTACTGCAGTTTGATATTGAGTGTCTGTACCACATGTACAGGATAGGTAGGAGTCTATGAGATCGGGACGCCAGTTTCGAAGGAGACGATGTTGGGATACTACCCTTGTGTTATGGCCACTCTAACCCGGATAGGTGATCCCTATCGGAGACAGTGTCTGACGGGCAGTTTGACTGGGGCGGTCGCCTCCTAAAAAGGTAACGGAGGCGCCCAAAGGTTCCCTCAGAATGGTTGGAAATCATTCGCAGAGTGTAAAGGTATAAGGGAGCTTGACTGCGAGAGCTACAACTCGAGCAGGGACGAAAGTCGGGCTTAGTGATCCGGTGGTTCCGTATGGAAGGGCCATCGCTCAACGGATAAAAGCTACCCTGGGGATAACAGGCTTATCTCCCCCAAGAGTTCACATCGACGGGGAGGTTTGGCACCTCGATGTCGGCTCGTCGCATCCTGGGGCTGTAGTCGGTCCCAAGGGTTGGGCTGTTCGCCCATTAAAGCGGCACGCGAGCTGGGTTCAGAACGTCGTGAGACAGTTCGGTCCCTATCCGTCGCGGGCGTAGGAAATTTGAGAGGATCTGCTCCTAGTACGAGAGGACCAGAGTGGACTTACCGCTGGTGTACCAGTTGTCTTGCCAAAGGCATCGCTGGGTAGCTATGTAGGGAAGGGATAAACGCTGAAAGCATCTAAGTGTGAAACCCACCTCAAGATGAGATTTCCCATGATTTTATATCAGTAAGAGCCCTGAGAGATGATCAGGTAGATAGGTTAGAAGTGGAAGTGTGGCGACACATGTAGCGGACTAATACTAATAGCTCGAGGACTTATCCAAAGTAACTGAGAATACGAAGCGTGATTAGTTTTTAAGTGAAATTTGAAAGATATTCAATTTTGAGTAGGTATTACTCAGAGTTAAGTGACGATAGCCTAGGAGATACACCTGTACCCATGCCGAACACAGAAGTTAAGCCCTAGAACGCCGGAAGTAGTTGGGGGTTGCCCCCTGTGAGATATGGAAGTCGCTTAGCTCGAGGGAGTTTAGCTCAGCTGGGAGAGCATCTGCCTTACAAGCAGAGGGTCAGCGGTTCGATCCCGTTAACTCCCATAGGTCCCGTAGTGTAGCGGTTATCACGTCGCCCTGTCACGGCGAAGATCGCGGGTTCGATTCCCGTCGGGACCGTAATAACGAAAGTTATTAAGACTCGTTAGCTCAGTTGGTAGAGCAATTGACTTTTAATCAATGGGTCACTGGTTCGAGCCCAGTACGGGTCATATTTGCGGGTTTGGCGGAATTGGCAGACGCACCAGATTTAGGATCTGGCGCTTAACGGCGTGGGGGTTCAAGTCCCTTAACCCGCATAATAGAAATCAGCCGGCTTAGCTCAGTTGGTAGAGCATCTGATTTGTAATCAGAGGGTCGCGTGTTCAAGTCATGTAGCCGGCATTTTTTTAATATAAACCAGAGTCGATGCGAACGTAGTTCAGTGGTAGAACACCACCTTGCCAAGGTGGGGGTCGCGGGTTCGAATCCCGTCGTTCGCTTAGAGAGGCCGGGGTGGCGGAACTGGCAGACGCACAGGACTTAAATCCTGCGATTGGTAACGATCGTACCGGTTCGATTCCGGTCCTCGGCATATATTGAAGAGCACCCTTAGCTCAACTGGATAGAGTACCTGACTACGAATCAGGCGGTTAGAGGTTCGACTCCTCTAGGGTGCATTAAACAATTAATTCGGGAAGTAGCTCAGCTTGGTAGAGTACTTGGTTTGGGACCAAGGTGTCGCAGGTTCGAATCCTGTCTTCCCGATTGATGGCGGTGTAGCTCAGCTGGCTAGAGCGTCCGGTTCATACCCGGGAGGTCGGGGGTTCGATCCCCTTCGCCGCTATAATGATCTTGTTGGACCTTTAGCTCAGCTGGTTAGAGCTCTCGGCTCATAACCGAGTGGTCGTAGGTTCAAGTCCTACAAGGTCCATTGAAATGATGGAGGATTACCCAAGTCCGGCTGAAGGGAACGGTCTTGAAAACCGTCAGGCGTGTAAAAGCGTGCGTGGGTTCGAATCCCACATCCTCCTTTATTTATTATTAACGCGGGATGGAGCAGCTCGGTAGCTCGTCGGGCTCATAACCCGAAGGTCGTAGGTTCAAATCCTGCTCCCGCAATATTGGCTCGGTAGCTCAGTTGGTAGAGCAATGGATTGAAGCTCCATGTGTCGGCGGTTCGATTCCGTCTCGCGCCATTTTTTAATATGATGCTATGCGGGTGTAGTTTAGTGGTAAAACTACAGCCTTCCAAGCTGTTGTCGCGAGTTCGATTCTCGTCACCCGCTTTGAACTTTGTTCAAGTACCAAGTTTTTAACTTGGGCGCGTAGCTCAGGTGGTTAGAGCGCACGCCTGATAAGCGTGAGGTCGGTGGTTCGAGTCCACTCGTGCCCATTAATAGGAGAATTACTCAAGAGGCTGAAGAGGACGGTTTGCTAAATCGTTAGGTCGGGTAACCGGCGCAAGGGTTCGAATCCCTTATTCTCCGTTATTAAAGAGCTTTATAGCTCTTTTTTTATTGCCTTAGTCTTATATTATTCTTTTTTTATAACTCTTAAACATTTGATATAATGTAAGTGACATTACTAGAATAATTAGATAACGATAAAGGAGTTTGTTATGAAAGAAAAGGGTATTTTTAGGAGTCTTACTAGTTCTATTCATGAGTTTTTTTATGTTTGGCTGTAGTAATCATAGTTCCGCAAATTCTAATCAGGGACTTAGTTTATCAACAACTGTTAGTCATTTAAATACTAATGAACAAACTTCCGTAGAATCTAAGAAAAATTTTAAAGAATTCTACAAGCCAGTTTTTGATAATTACCAAAAAATTCTTTCTACACCGAAGGATATTAATGCAATCGCTAAACTCTATAAGACTTTACAAGGCGGTGAACGCCCGATCAATAGTTGGTCAGTTGAAAATGCGGTTTATCAAGCTGATAAGATGAGTTTTGCCTATGCGGATATTAATAAAGATGGTGTAGAGGAATTGTTAATAGGCGTTGAGCAATCTAATGGTGATTATTTTATTTCCGGTCTTTATTATCTTGTAAATGAGAAACCGATACTTTTAGCAGAGGGCTTTGTAGCCAGTCATGGTGGGGCTAGAAATTCTATGAATATCTATAAGGATGGAGATATCTTAGAATTAAGCTGGTCATCTGGTACAGGTGAAGGTAGGGGAGTACTTTATCATCTGAATTCTAGCCAGCAAGCAGCAAGTAAAGTCCAGGAACAGGATATTCGAGTTCCTGGGAATAAAAGTTTGCACTCTGACTTTGGTAAGACAGAAGCAGAATTAATGAACTTCAAGCAACTAGATTGGAAGAAATTTGAAAGCTCTACTAGCAGCAAGACTATTTCGAGTGAAGAACAAAAAGCTCCTTGGAATGCTAGCAAGTCTGCTAAATTAGAAGCCTTCATAAAAGGGTGGGGAGAAAGACTAGGACAGCCCAATTACCAAAAGGGGATCGCAGGAGGAGATGTGGGGGCTGACCACCTCTATACACTTAGGGATGATGGACCAAGTGAGAAAATGAATGCTGAGTATACGGATACAGGTCTAGGAAATGCCCAGTACCGTATTGTAGAACGTTATAGTAATTGGGATAAATACCCGGATGTGCATAGTTACTTCTTTGCGATAACTAAAACAGGAGAAGCGATTGTTTTTCATTCACCAACGACAAATGGTGGAATCATGTACTTAAAACCGACAGAAAATACAGAGATCCAAGCAGAGTTTAAACGTTTGGTGGAAGAAGAATAATCAATCATAATAGAGAGTTTGGCCTTAGTCAAGCCCTTTTTCTTATATATGATTTCAAATCAAAATCGTTGACAGATGTAATATCTAGTATTACAATGTTATAATAATGATTACACTCTTATAAAAAGTGAGATAAGGATCTTAGCTTTTAAGGAGATGGTGAGGAAGAATATGATTGAATATAAACATGTAGCCTTGCGCTACACGGATAAGGACATTTTAAAAGATGTCAATCTCCGCATTGAAAATGGAGAATTCATGGTGCTAGTGGGTCCTTCAGGATCTGGAAAGACCACCATGATCAAGATGATTAACCGTCTCTTGGAACCAACTGATGGTAATATATACATGGATGGAAAACGGATCAAGGACTATGATGAACGAGAGTTACGTCTTTCTATTGGTTATGTTTTGCAGGCCATTGCTCTCTTTCCAAATCTAACGGTTGCTGAGAATATTGCTTTAATTCCAGAGATGAAAGGGTGGACTAAAAGCCAAATAGCCTCTAAAACAGAAGAACTATTGGACAAGGTGGGTCTGCCTGCTGCAGAGTATGCAAAGCGCATGCCTAGTGAGTTATCGGGTGGGGAGCAACAACGGATTGGGATTGTGAGGGCTATCATTGGGGAACCAAGAATCTTGCTGATGGATGAGCCCTTCTCTGCTCTCGATGCCATTTCTCGCAAGCAGTTGCAGGCTCTGACTAAAAAATTGCACAAAGAATTCGGTATGACGACTATCTTCGTAACACATGATACAGACGAAGCCTTGAAATTAGGAGATAGAATTGCTGTTTTACAGGATGGAGAAATACGCCAGGTTGCAGAACCTAAAACAATTTTACAAGCACCTGCGACAGACTTTGTAGCAAACTTGTTTGGAGGTGGCCTTCATGTCTAATTTCATTTCAACCTTTCAGGAGAGATTTAGTGAATGGGTAACTGCTCTGGGGCAACACTTACAATTATCTCTTTTGACCTTATTGGTCGCTATTTTTCTGACTATCCCACTTGCGGTTTATCTAAATGGTCACAAAAAAGCAGCGACCTGGGTGCTACAAGTTGCAGGTATCTTCCAGACCATTCCTTCAATGGCCTTGTTGGGGCTCTTTATTCCTTTCATGGGGATTGGAACCTTACCAGCCCTCACAGCTCTTGTCATTTACGCTATTTTCCCGATTTTAGAAAATACAATCACAGCCCTGAATGGCATTGATCCAAGTCTTGAGGAGGCAGGGATTGCTTTTGGGATGACCAAGTGGGAGCGACTCAAGATGTTTGAAATTCCACTTGCCATGCCTGTCATTGTATCGGGGGTTCGAACAGCGACCGTTATGATCATTGGTACAGCGACTCTAGCAGCTCTTGTGGGAGCTGGTGGATTGGGCTCCTTTATCCTTTTGGGAATTGATCGTCGGAATGCTAGTCTCATTTAATCGGAGCAATCTCATCAGCCATCTTGGCCATTCTCTTTAATGTCATTCTCAAATACTTGGAAAAGGCAAAGTTGCGTATGATTGTTTCGACCTTTGCTATCATGGTCCTTGGTTTGGGAGTTAGTTATGTTCCAAGTATCATTCCACATAATGAGAAAGACAATCTCGTCATTGCTGGGAAGTTAGGACCTGAACCTGAGATTCTCATGAATATGTATAAACTACTTATCGAGGAAAATACGGATATGACGGTGACGGTTAAACCCAATTTTGGGAAGACAGACTTTCTTTACCAAGCGTTGAAAAAAGGGGACATTGATATCTATCCAGAATTTTCTGGAACAGTGACAGAGAGTCTCCTCCAATCATCTCCACAAATTGGGCATGACCCAGAAAAGGTCTACGAGGTGGCTCGTGATGGTATTGCAAAACAGGATCAACTAGCCTTTCTTAAACCCATGGCTTATCAAAATACTTATGCTATAGCAGTTCCTAAAAAAATTGCGCAAGAATATGGGCTTAAGACGATTTCAGACTTGAAAAAAGTAGAAGGACAGCTCAAGGCGGGATTCACTCTGGAGTTTAATGATCGTGAGGATGGAAACAAGGGCTTGCAGTCTGTTTATGGATTGAATCTCAATGTGGCAACCATGGAGCCAGCTCTTCGCTACCAAGCCATCCAGTCAGGGGACATTCAAATTACTGATGCTTACTCAACAGATGCTGAAATTGCTCGCTATGATTTAGTGGTTTTGGAGGATGATAAACAACTCTTCCCTCCATACCAAGGTGCTCCACTCATGAAAGCTAAATTACTCGAAAAACATCCTGAGTTGGAAGCAGTCCTTAATAAACTAGCTGGTAAAATCACCGAGAGCCAGATGAGTCAGATGAACTATCAAGTCGGAGTAGAAGGCAAGTCTGCTGAAGAAGTAGCACGGGACTTTCTCCTTCAAGAAGGAATTCTTCAAAAATAAACGTAGAAAAGACTTTATACTAACAAAAACCCCATCTTGTTTAAGACAAGATAGGGTTTTTCTATTAGATTAAAAGTAGTATAAGTGTTAATAAGATAGCAAATGTAATTCTGATGATATGGTGTGACTTTTTAAAACTGCCTTTCTGTTTGTCATTCCAATAGGCTCCGTAACAGATGAGGATAACTCCGATTATCCAAAGTAATAGAGAAATGATGGGTATAAAAATCTCAAACATAATAGGCATATAGAAATGAAGAAAAAGAGAAAGCATCGTGAGAATACTACCCATGAACATACATTTGATCCCTCTGTTAAAGTTTTTTTGAGCAATAGCTAAACCTGCCACTATCAGGTGATAGAGGGAGAAGGGCAGAGTTAGTATAAGAATGATGAGTGCAAGAAAGATAAAGGTCTACATAGGATTCTTCCTTTCATTTAGTATTTGAATCTATAGTTTTTTAGAGTTCATTTCCATGACGTCTAAGTAAAATCTCACTACTTGGTCTTCCTTATAAGATTTCCCTTTTTTGAGCCACCAGGTTAGTGTTTCGATAAAGTTAGTTACAACAAAGTGCTTGAGGTAGGAAGCAGGAATATTAGGATAGGCAACTTGTAAGTCCTCTGCTACCATGGGGTAAACATGATGTTCTAGCTCTTTCTGTAATTGACGGAGGAAGTAGTCATTTTTTGAGAAAAGGAGGCTGGTGACGTGGTCCTGGTTTTTCTTAAAATGTGAAAAGATATGGGACAAATAAGCTTCTGTAGATATATTTTTCTCGCGTTCAAAAAGATGATGAAAGAGATAGCGGCAGAGCTCGTCTAGGAGTATTTCTTTACTTTCATAATGGCTATAAAAGGTGGAACGACCGACATCTGCTAGGTCTATTATCTCCTGAACGGTAATCGTTTCAAAGCTTTTTTGATTTAGTAATTGTAAAAAAGCAGTATAGATAGCTTTTCGTGTCTTGGTAATGCGACGATCTTGACTAGTCATATGGACATTTTGAACAAACTGTTCAGTATCTTACAAAGTAAACAGTTTGCTCCTATCCTTTCTGTAATGAATGTTAGATAATGATAATGAACAAGATGTTCATGAATCTATTATATCAGAGGAAATAGGATTATGAAGACAAAACATGCAGTTTGGTTAGCTTTTTTCTTGAATTTAAGTTATGCCATTGTTGAGTTTATCGCAGGTGGAGTATTTGGCTCTAGTGCGGTTCTTGCGGACTCTGTCCATGATCTTGGAGATGCAATCGCAATTGGGGTATCAGCTTTTCTTGAAACTATCTCCAATCGTGAAGAGGACAGCCACTATACCTTGGGTTACAAACGGTTTAGCCTTCTAGGTGCCTTGGTAACGGCTGTGATTCTCATGACAGGCTCTGTTCTGGTTATCTTAGAAAATATAACGAAACTCTTTCATCCACAACCGGTCAATGATGAGGGAATCCTCTGGCTAGGAATCATAGCGGTTAGTATCAATGTGTTGGCAAGTCTAGTAGTTCGTAAGGGAAAAACAAAGAATGAGTCTATTTTGAGCCTGCATTTTCTGGAAGATACTCTGGGTTGGGTGGCTGTTATCCTGATGGCCATTGTTCTGCGATTTACCGACTGGTATATTCTGGATCCGCTCTTATCTCTGGTCATTTCGATCTTTATTCTCTCAAAAGCTATTCCACGTTTTTGGTCTACACTTAAGATTTTCTTAGATGCTGTACCAGAAGGAGTAGATATCAAGCAAGTAAAGAGCGACTTGGAGCAATTGGATCATGTCGCTAGTATCAATCAGCTTAACCTTTGGACTATGGATGGCTTGGAAAAAAATGCCATCGTCCATGTTTGTCTAAAAGAAATTGAACAGATGGAAGTTTGTAAAGAATCCATTCGAACTTTACTCAAAAATTATGGTTTTCAAAATATCACCATTGAAGTTGATGCAGACTTAGAAACTCATCAAGCCCATAAGCGGAATATGGAGGATATAGAGGCAGTCCAAAGATATGAACATGAACATCATTATTAATGAGATGTAGTATAAGTGAGCGAAAGCTTCATAAATAGTGTATACTTGAAATAAGTTAGATACAGAGAGGTAAATGTTTATGAGATCAGCAGTCTATAAAAAGCAGGTCAGGTAGGTATTGAGGAAATCAAGTGTCCAAGTATTCAAGAGACGGATGATGTTATTATCCGTGTGGTTCGTGCTTGCGTATGTGGTTCAGACCTATGGAGTTACCGAAATCCAGATATTAAAGCGGGTCACAAAAATAGTGGACACGAAGCAATTGGAATCGTTGAAGAAGTTGGTGAGGCTGTCACTACTGTAAAACCAGGTGACTTTGTCATCGCGCCTTTCACTCATGGTTGTGGAGAGTGTGATGCCTGTCGTGCTGGTTATGATGGGACTTGTGACCGCCATATTGGCACCAACTGGTCAGGTGGTGTCCAGGCTGAGTATATCCGTTTCCATTTTGCCAATTGGGCACTTGTAAAAATTCCAGGTCAACCTTCAGATTATAGCGAAGGCATGCTCAAGTCACTTTTAACACTTGCTGATGTCATGCCGACCGGTTACCATGCAGCGCGTGTGGCTAATGTGCAAAAAGGTGACAAGGTGGTCGTTATCGGGGATGGTGCTGTGGGTCAATGTGCGGTTATCGCAGCCAAAATGCGTGGTGCATCGCAAATCGTCCTCATGAGTCGCCACCAAGACCGTCAACAGATGGCCTTGGAGTCAGGAGCGACAGCTGTTGTGGCCGAACGTGGTGAAGAGGGCATTGCAAAGGTGCGTGAAATCCTCGGAGGAGGAGCAGATGCATCACTTGAGTGTGTTGGTACTGAGGCGGCTGTTGAGCAGGCTCTGGGTGTCCTTCATAATGGCGGTCGTATGGGAATTGTTGGTGTGCCTCACTATAATAACCGTGCACTTGGTTCGACCTTTGCTCAGAATATTTCTGTTGCGGGTGGAGCAGCTTCTGCAACAACATACAATAAGCAATTCTTGCTCAAAGCTGTTCTTGATGGAGATATCAATCCAGGCCGTGTCTTTACTTCAAGCTATAAACTGAAAGATATCGACCAAGCTTATAAGGCTATGGATGAACGCAAGACTATCAAGTCTATGATTGTGATGGATTAATACTCTTCGAAAATCTCTTCAAACCACGTCAACTCTATCTGCAACCTCAAAACAGTGTTTTGAGCTGACTTCGTCAGTCTTATCCACAACCTCAAAGCAGTGCTTTGAGCAACCTGCGGCTAGCTTCCTAGTTTGCTCTTTGATTTTCATTGAGTATAAAAAGAAAAACCTAATAGGATTTGAGAATCTCTATTAGGTTTTTTTATGTTCAAGTGTTGTGCTTAATGCAAGGTGCTTTCTCTTAACGTCAGTTTGGTTCCAAGCATAGTGAGACTTGGAATTTTACGCCCATGAAGAACTTCTCTGTTCAAAATATCCATTCCTGTGCGTCCCATTTCTTCGGTGTAGACTGAGATACTGGAAAGGGGTGGGAACACTTGCTTGGTTAGAATAGTATCATTAAAGGAAATAATGCTGACGCGCTCTGGGATGCTGATGCTGGCTTCTTGAAGGGCGCGAAGAGCACCGATTGCCAAACTATCACTGGCTGCAAAAAAGGCTTGTGGAAGTTTATCTCCTAATTTTTCGATAGCCTCTTTCATCAAGTCATATCCAGATTGGGCAGTAAATAGTCCTTGGAAAATGAATTTATCGTTATAAATTCCTTTTTCTTGTGTATAGGATTTAAAGTAACCTAAGCGTTTGTCTGCGATGACTTCTTCTTGGTCAGTAGTAGTTTCAAGACCGGATAAGATACCAATCTTCTTAATCCCGTGGTCTGTAAAGTAATCGACTACCTGTCTAACAGCATTATTAAAATCTGTAATGACACAGGTGTGTCCCAAGGCTATTGTATCACTATCTAGAAAAACTAGAGGTTTTTGATATTCTTCAAATGATGCAATCTGTGCTTGGCTAAATTTTCCAATACAAAGAATTCCAATGACTTCTTCGCTAAGCGTAAAAGGTTGATCATTGAAATAGCGTAAGATTTCGTAATCTAATTCTTGTGCCCTATTTTCGATTCCTAGTCGAATCTGGTAGTAGTAGAGGTCTTCCAACTCACCTTGTTCGCTGACCCACTGGATAATGGCAATCTTTTGTTTCAGTTTGTGACTTTCGCCTGTTTTGAGATGTTTGGTATAACCTAGTTCTTCGGCGACAGTTAAAATACGATGTCGGGTTTCTTCTGTGACAGATAGACTCTGATCGCGATTGAGGACACGGGATACAGTTGCGATTGAGACAGAGGCTAACTGAGCAATATCTTTGAGTGTAGCCATAATTCCCCTCCTTTTTAGGTTATTATATCATATTTTTCTATCTTTTTACTCATAGTTTAGTAAAATATCGGTAAAAATATTGACCAAAGCAAAACCCTTGGGTACAATAGAAGAAAACGATTACAAGGTAAACTTTTTTACCTAACAAATTGTCAAAGGAGAATTCATATGACACAACATCTTACTGCTGATGCACTTCGCAAGGATTTTCTTGCTGTTTTTGGTCAAGAAGCAGACCAAACCTTCTTCTCACCAGGCCGTATCAACTTGATTGGGGAGCATACTGACTATAACGGTGGGCATGTTTTCCCTGCAGCTATTTCACTAGGAACTTATGGGGCTGCACGCAAGCGTGATGACCAAGTATTGCGTTTTTACTCAGCTAACTTTGAGGACAAGGGAATTATCGAAGTTCCTCTAGCTGACCTTAAGTTTGAAAAGGAGCACAACTGGACCAACTATCCAAAAGGTGTCCTTCATTTCTTGCAAGAAGCTGGGCATGTGATTGATAAAGGTTTTGATTTCTATGTTTTTGGGAATATCCCAAATGGTGCGGGCTTGTCTTCTTCTGCATCCTTGGAGCTTTTGACAGGTGTCGTGGCAGAATACCTCTTTGACCTAAAATTGGACCGTCTAGACTTAGTTAAAATCGGAAAATTGACAGAAAATAACTTTATCGGTGTTAACTCTGGTATCATGGACCAGTTTGCCATCGGTATGGGGGCTGACCAACGTGCTATTTACCTGGACACTAACACTCTAGAATACGACTTGGTACCACTTGATTTGAAAGACAATGTCGTTGTTATCATGAATACCAATAAGCGCCGTGAACTAGCAGATTCTAAGTACAATGAACGCCGTGCTGAATGTGAAAAAGCAGTGGAAGAACTCCAAGTTGCCTTGGACATTCAAACCTTGGGTGAATTGGATGAATGGGCTTTTGATGAATATAGCTACCTGATCAAAGACGAAAATCGTTTGAAACGTGCGCGTCATGCAGTTCTTGAGAATCAACGTACGCTTAAAGCACAAGCGGCTCTTCAAGCAGGAGATTTGGACAAGTTTGGTCGTTTGATGAATGCATCTCATGTTTCACTTGAGCACGATTACGAAGTAACTGGCTTGGAATTAGATACCCTTGTTCATACAGCTTGGGCTCAAGAGGGTGTTCTCGGTGCTCGTATGACAGGAGCAGGTTTTGGTGGTTGTGCGATCGCCTTGGTTCAAAAGGATGCTGTTGAGTCCTTTAAAGAAGCTGTAGGCAAGCACTATGAAGAAATCGTTGGCTACGCTCCAAGCTTCTATATCGCTGAAGTGGCAGGTGGAACTCGCATCCTTGAATAGTCAGAAGGAGGTTATTTAGTGACCTTAGTAGAAACATTTGTGACCAAAGTCATTGCAGAAAGTAGCTTGAAGAGTTGGATCGGATCTATCTGACCAATCGTGTTTTAGCACTGGTGGGAGATGGAGTTCTTGAAGTTGAGACTGACCAAAATGATTTGATTGAACTAAAAGATCAGCTTGTCGAGGAAGCCGTTCGATTGGGAACGATTGAAGATAGTCAGGCTGCGCGTGAGATTCTCGGTGCTGACCTCATGGACTTGGTAACCCCTTGTCCAAGTCAGGTTAATCGTGATTTTTGGGATACCTATGCCCAGTCACCAGAGCAGGCAATTGCAGATTTCTACCAACTCAGTCAGAAGAATGACTACATCAAACTGAAGGCTATCGCAAAGAATATTGCTTATCGTGTACCATCTGACTACGGTGAACTAGAGATTACCATCAATCTCTCTAAGCCTGAAAAGGATCCAAAGGAGATTGCGGCAGCTAAGTTGGTTAAGTCGAGTAACTATCCTCAATGTCAGCTCTGTATGGAAAATGAAGGATACCATGGTCGTGTCAATCATCCAGCTAGAAGCAATCACCGAATTATTCGTTTTGATATTTCTGGGCAGGAGTGGGGCTTCCAGTATTCGCCTTACGCTTACTTTAATGAGCACTGTATTTTCCTAGATAGCAAGCATCGTCCTATGGCCATTGGTCGCCAAAGTTTCGAACGTTTGTTAGCGATTGTGGAGCAGTTTCCGGGCTACTTTGCTGGTTCAAATGCTGATTTGCCAATCGTGGGTGGCTCCATCCTGACCCATGATCATTACCAAGGTGGTCGCCATGTATTCCCAATGGAAGTAGCGCCATTACAGAAGAGTTTTACCTTTGCAGGTTTTGAAACTGTCAAAGCAGGGATTGTTCAGTGGCCTATGTCTGTGATTCGACTAACTTCAGATTCTAAAGAGGATTTGACAGAACTAGCGGATAAAATCTTACTGGCTTGGCGTCAGTATTCTGACCCAAGCGTACAGGTTTTGGCAGAAAGTAATGGAACACCGCATCATACGATCACACCGATTGCGCGTAAAAGAGATGGGCAGTTTGAGTTGGATTTGGTCTTGCGGGATAATCAAACATCTCCAGAGCATCCAGATGGTATCTATCATCCCCACAAGGATGTCCAACATATCAAGAAGGAAATATCGGCTTGATAGAGGTCATGGGCTTGGCAATCTTGCCACCACGCTTGAAGGAAGAAGTGGAGCAGGTAGCAGCTTACCTAGCAGGGGAAGATGTTCTAGTTGCAGATTATCACCAAGAATGGGCAGATGAGTTGAAAGAATCCCATCCTGGATTGACTGACAAAGTCCAAGCACTTGAAATCGTTCAAGAGTCTGTTGGAAAAATATTTGCTCGAGTTTTAGAAGATGCAGGTGTTTACAAGCAAACTGAAGAAGGACAAGCTGCCTTTATGCGCTTTGTGGAGCAGGTTGGTATTTTGCCCGAATAAGTGCTTCTCTCTTGCGTAGAGTCTTGAAAAGTAGTATCATAGTGTCGTTTGAAATATCAGGAGGAACGTATGAAAGATTTTCACTTTGACGCTATATCTGCCTTTGAAAACTACGAAATTGAAAAAATGAGAGATGGCCACGTTGTGGTGACGACAAAAGTAGTGGACTCCTCACTCAACTACTATGGAAATGCCCATGGAGGTTATCTATTTACCCTTTGTGACCAAATTAGTGGTCTTGTGGTGATTTCGCTAGGATTAGACGGGGTGACACTCCAGTCTTCCATCAATTATCTGAAAGCTGGAAATCTAGGAGATGTTCTCACTATCAAAGGAGAATGTGTCCATCAAGGACGGACCACTTGTGTCGTCGATGTTGACATTATCAACCAAGATGGTCGAAATGTCTGCAAGGCAACCTTTACCATGTTTGTCACAGGACAACGGTCTGAAGATAGACAGGTGAGGATATAAAAGAAAGAATGAGTAGGAAAACTATCCTACTCATTTTAATTTGTTAAAGAAGTTCCAGAGAAATATATAAGAGCAGTGAAATACTAAGCTAATGGTTACTTATATGTGGTATAATAATAAGTATGAATATTGAACAAACGAAAAAAGTTATTCTACAACCATTCACTAAATGGACAGGCGGTAAACGACAATTATTACCTATCATAAAAGAACTCATGCCTGAAACGTATAATGATTATTATGAACCTTTTATCGGAGGAGGGGCATTATTTTTTGATTTAGCTCCTGAAAGGGCTGTTATTAATGATTATAATGCCGAGTTAATCAACTGTTATCAACAAATTAAGGATAATCCTCAGGAGTTAATTGACTTATTGAAGTATCATCAAGAAAATAATTCAAAAGATTATTACTTACAATTACGCTCAGCTGATCGTGATGATAGAATAAACAATATGTCCGATGTCCAAAGAGCTGCTCGAATTCTATATATGCTAAGAGTCGATTTTAATGGCTTATATCGAGTGAATTCTAAAAATCAATTCAATGTACCATACGGTAGCTATAAAAATCCTAAAATTGTTGATGAAGAGTTGATATCTGCTATTTCAAATTATCTAAATAAAAATCAAATAGAGATTAGAACAGGCGATTTTGAGGACGCACTCTTAGATGTTAAAGAAGGTGATTTTATCTATTTCGATCCTCCTTATATTCCATTATCTGAGACAAGCGCTTTTACATCTTATACTCATGAAGGTTTTTCTTATGAGGACCAAGTTAGATTAAGAGATACATTTAGGAGACTAAGTGATGCAGGCGCTTATGTAATGTTATCAAATTCATCGAGTCATTTAGTAGAGGAATTATATCGAGATTTTAATATCCATTATGTAGAGGCCACACGAACAAATGGAGCTAAATCTTCCAGTCGAGGAAAAATATCTGAAATTATAGTCACAAATTATGAAAATTAACGAATATAAGTATGGGGGTGTTTTAATGACAAAACCATACTATAATAAAGACAAAATGATTCTTGTTCATGCAGATACGTTTAAATTATTATCAAAAATGAAACCAGAGAGTATGGATATGATCTTTGCTGACCCGCCATATTTTTTAAGTAATGGTGGGATATCAAATTCGGGGGGACAAGTTGTTTCCGTTGATAAAGGAGATTGGGACAAGATTTCTTCATTTGAGGAAAAGCATGAGTTCAACCGCAAATGGATTCGTTTAGCAAAAGAAGTTTTGAAGCCTAATGGGACTATATGGATTTCAGGGAGTTTGCATAATATTTATTCAGTTGGAATGGCATTAGAGCAAGAAGGTTTTAAAATTCTAAATAATATTACTTGGCAGAAAACAAACCCTGCACCCAATTTATCCTGTCGTTATTTTACTCATTCTACTGAAACTATTTTATGGGCAAGAAAAAATGATAAAAAAGCTCGTCATTATTACAATTACGATTTGATGAAAGAGCTAAATGATGGTAAGCAAATGAAAGATGTTTGGACAGGAGCCTTGACGAAAAAAGCTGAGAAATGGGCCGGCAAGCATCCAACACAAAAACCAGAATATTTATTGGAACGTATAATTTTGGCTTCTACTAAAGAAGGGGACTATATTTTAGACCCGTTTGTAGGAAGTGGAACAACTGGAGTAGTTGCTAAACGCTTAGGTAGAAGGTTTATAGGTATCGATGCTGAAAAAGAATATTTAAAAATTGCAAAGAAGAGGTTGGAGGCATAGAGAAGTGTTAGAGTTAGGTGAGTACGCAACTTATAAAGAATTTGGTCTTGATCTTATTAAGTGTTTAGAGCATTCTGGTTTTTCCGAGTCAATTAAAGAGGGAGAGAAAGCTAAATCTAGAACCCTCACAACACCTCAAGATATAACGTTGATATTTATGGATATAAGGCAACGAATGCGGGGACAATAAAACGATTAAAAAGAAACTCTTACGATTGTTTAGTGAGATTTAACGAAGAAGATGTAAGTTTTATAACAATCTGTAAGGAAATAATAGAAAAATGTCATATTGGAAAATTTCCTGTTGAACTCATAAAGAATATTGTATATATTGTCTTGAGGTCAATTTCGCAAAGGCCATTAACAACAATAGAATCTACAATTTCAGATTATTTATTAATTGAAAACCAATTAATAAAAATTAATAGTCCTTTATATAATGACAGATGTTTATCATCAGAAGAAATTCATAATGGTATTAAAAAGCTAAGAAGTGTATTGGATTCATTGGATGATGTTGGAAAATTTTCATTTCAAGAAATTATAAATATAATAAGTTATATTGCAATTATTGAGGAATTTAATTACCCTAAAATTGAGGGAGATACCAAATATAGAGGACGCTCAGATTGTTTTGGTAGGTATATTGAAGTTCTATTTGGTGATATGGATGAACTAAGTAGACATATTTCTGAGGAATCTTTTTCTGTAGGTGCGAATTTTACTCATGATCAAAGATACCAAAATTATTATTTAACTGAATATATAGAAATGGATAGGCTTGAGCTGAGCAATCAAGGTAAATATTTTTAAGAAAGGAATCTTAATGAATCTATTAAATTATTATAATTTATCGTCAGAGGAACGATTGGAAGAATTTCTTTCAACGCTTTCAATTACCAATAGAACTCCAGAGTACTATGTGAATTGGAAGAAAGTTGACCGTGAGACAAAGAAGTATGAACTAGAGTTGAATACTTTAAACTACTTAATTGGTAAAGATGATATTTATATAGAAGCTCTTGACCTGTTCACTAAACAACCTAATTTGTTAAAAGCAATTCCTAGCCTAATTGCAAGTCGTGATAGAGTTTTAGATATTCTTACAATAGACAATGATGATAATATGTCTTTTGAGCAATTGAATTTCAAAACGATAGATGCTAGCAGAATTGATGATTACATGAAATTTATTGAGCAATCTGGTTTACTAATGTTTTTACAACACCATGCGAATCGTTCATTAGTTGATTATGTTTATGGAGTAGAGACTGGACTGGATAGCAATGCACGAAAAAACAGAAGTGGTACCACTATGGAAGGTATTTTAGAACGACATATCTCAAAGATTGCTCAAGAACAAAATTTAGAGTGGAAAGCTCAAGCAACAGCTCAATTTATCAAGGAAAAGTGGGGGGTTACAGTACCAGTAGATAAATCTGAAAGACGATTTGACGTTGCAGTTTATTCTAAAGAAAATCATAAGGTTTGGTTGATTGAAACAAATTATTATGGTGGAGGAGGAAGTAAGTTAAAAGCAGTAGCCGGAGAATTTACTGAACTTAGTCAATTTGTTGTTAAATCAGATGATGATGTAGAATTTGTCTGGGTTACGGATGGTCAAGGATGGAAAACTGCACACTTACCATTAGCAGAAGCATTTAGTCATATTACTAATGTGTTTAACTTAGAAATGTTGAGAGAAGGATTTATCTGAATTGTTTCAACAATAGACTTGTTGAACTTTAAAATTAGGTAAGTGACAAAAGAAATAAGAAAAAGAGGCAAACGCCTCTTTTTTTATTACTTTCCCACTCTAATGCTTTATTATTCTATTCACTAAATCTTAAAAAATAGCCATCTGGGTCTAAAACTGCAAATTCATGAGGATAGATATATTGTTCACCAACTCGAAATTCTCTTTTAGTCAAAGGACGATAGATGGGATAGTTGGCTTCCAGCAGTTTTTGGTGGAGCTGAGGGACATCCTTGATACCAAAGGAAATATTGACACCACGCCCGAAAGGATAAGTCAGTTGGGATAATTCTTCTGCGTTGCCTTCTTCTAGCATAAGTTGGCAGTCTTCAAGCGAAAGGAAGAGAAATTTTTCCTCTGGTCGCCCGTATTCGATTGTAAAACCCAGCAAATCGCAGTAGAAGGAACGAGACTGTTCTATATTTGAGACCATAAACTCGGGAATAACTGCATTGTAGTCCATAAAGAAAATCCTTATAATTCAATCTCCAAGACAATCGGTGTATGGTCTTGGCGAGCGCCTGAATCTATCATATCTGACTTGGTAACTTTGTCTGCCACACGGTTACTTGTGAGCCAGTAGTCGATTCTCCAGCCTGTGTTATTGATTTTTGAAGTCTTGCTGCGTTGGGCCCACCAAGTGTAGCGTTCTGGAACATCTCCGTGAACATGGCGGAAAGTGTCGGTAAATCCTTTGGCTAAAAGGTTTGTAAATCCTTCACGTTCTTCGTCTGTAAATCCTGGTGAACGACGGTTGCTGGCTGGGTTGGCCAGGTCAATTTCCTTGTGGGCAACGTTGTAGTCACCTGTAGCAAGGACTGGTTTTTTCTTGTCTAACTCAGCCAAGTATTCCGCATATTTGACGTCCCAGACTTGACGTTCTTCCAAACGTTTGAGTCCATCCCCAGCGTTTGGTGTGTAGACTTGAGTCACGAAAAATTTATCAAATTCCAAAGTAATGATGCGGCCTTCCAAGTCCATAGTAGAAGGGGCGCCAATCTCTGGGAAGCTGATAGTTGGAGTGAGGTCTTTCTTATAGAGGAACATGGTTCCAGCATAGCCTTTACGGGCAGGTTCTTGAGAGGAACGCCAAGTATTTTCATATCCAGGGAAGAGTTCTTCTAACACCTCGAGGTGTTTTTTAGTAGGACCTTTAGCTGAAAGCTTGGTTTCTTGGATAGCGATGATATCAGCGTCTTCGGCTACCAAAGTTTGGAGGACGTCTTGTGATAATTTCGCACGCGCAGAGTCACTCGTCAACGCTGCATTGAGGGAATCAATATTCCATGAGATTAGTTTCATAGTGTGTACCTTTTCATTCAGATTATAGACAATATTATACCAGAAAAAGATGTATTTCCCCAGCGTATAGTTTGAAAAATCAAGGTCATTCCTATATAATAAAGAATGATTTATGTAAAAGATTGAAAATAAATGAAATGTTACTCCTATGAATATCTTTATCGCAGTGTACGATAAAAGAAAAGTATTTGTTGCAAGTTATGAATAAAGAAAACCTGGGGTTCATGCCTCAGGTTTCCATTTGTTATTAGAAAGGAATACTATGTCCATCATCCAAAAACTCTGGTGGTTTTTTAAATTAGAAAAACGCCGTTACCTAGTTGGAATTGTAGCTCTGGTTTTAGTTTCTGTACTAAACCTCATCCCACCTATGGTTATGGGGCGCGTGATTGATGCCATTACTTCAGGACGATTAACACAGGACGAGCTCCTACTTCATCTCTTTTATCTCCTGCTGGCAGCTTTCGGGATGTACTATCTGCGTTACGTTTGGCGCATGTATATCCTAGGAACCTCCTACCGACTTGGACAAATCATGCGTTCAAGACTATTTGAGCACTTTACAAAAATGTCGCCTACTTTTTATCAGAATTATCGAACTGGGGATTTGATGGCTCACGCAACCAATGATATCAATGCTCTGACTCGTTTAGCAGGTGGGGGTGTCATGATGGCAGTGGATGCCTCTATCACAGCCTTGGTGACTCTCTTGACTATGCTCTTTAGCATTTCTTGGCAGATGACCTTGGTTGCCATTCTTCCCTTGCCATTTATGGCCTATGCGACTAGTCGTCTAGGGAGAAAGACCCACAAAGCTTTGGTGAATCGCAAGCAGCCTTTTCTGAACTCAACAATAAGGTTCAGGAATCTGTATCAGGAATTAAGGTAACCAAATCCTTTGGCTATCAGTCTGATGAATTGGCATCTTTCCAGGAAGTCAATGATTTGACCTTCCAAAAGAATCTGCAAACCATGAAATACGATAGTCTCTTTGACCCGATGGTTCTGCTTTTTGTTGGTTCTTCTTATGCCTTAACTCTTTTGGTCGGTGCCTTTATGGTACAAGCGGGGCAGGTAACCGTCGGAAATCTGGTCACTTTTATCTCTTACTTGGATATGATGGTCTGGCCCTTGATGGCGATTGGTTTCCTCTTTAACATTACTCAGAGAGGAAAAGTTTCTTATCAACGGATTGAGAGTCTATTGTCTCAAGAATCACCTGTCAAAGACCCAGAATCTCCACTTGACGGGATTGAAAATGGGCGCTTAGACTATGCCATTGATCGTTTTGCCTTTGAAGACGAAGAGACGCTGAGAGATATCCATTTTAGTCTCGAAAGAGGACAAACCTTGGGCTTGGTTGGGCAAACTGGTTCAGGAAAAACAGCTCTGATTAAGTTGCTCCTACGTGAGTATGATGTTGACCAAGGAGCCATTTATCTAAATGGCCATGACATTCGTGACTATCGACTAGCTGACTTACGTAGTTTGATGGGTTACGTCCCACAGGACCAATTTCTCTTTGCAAGCTCTATCTTAGACAATATTCGATTTGGGAATCCCGACCTACCTTTCTCAGCAGTAGAAGAAGCGACAAAGTTGGCTCAAGTCTATCAAGACATTCAAGCCATGCCTGAGGGATTTGATACAGTTATCGGGGAAAAAGGTGTCAGTCTATCCGGTGGACAAAAGCAACGTCTGGCTATGAGTCGGGCTATGATTCTAAATCCTGATATCTTGATTTTAGATGATTCCTTGTCAGCTGTGGATGCTAAGACAGAGTTCGCGATCATCGATAATCTCAAGGAAACTCGCAAAGATAAAACGACTATCATCACTGCCCATCGTCTCAGTGCAGTTGTTCATGCAGATTTGATTTTGGTTATGCAGGATGGTCGCATCATTGAACGAGGTAGGCATGAAGACTTACTAGCCTTGGATGGTTGGTATGCCCAAACCTACCAGTCTCAACAGTTAGAAATGAAAGGAGAAGAAGATGCGGAATAAATAAGAACAATGGTCTGTATTGAAGCGTTTGTTGTCTTATCTCAAGCCCTATAGTCTCCTCACCTTTTTAGCCCTTGCTTTCTCCTTGCGACGACTGTTGTTAAGAGTATTATCCCCCTGGTAGCTTCTCACTTTATCGACCAGTATCTAAACAATCTCAATCAGCTTGCTGTTACAGTGTTACTAGTTTACTATGGGCTTTACATTCTTCAAACTATTGTCCAATATGTGGGGAACATCCTCTTTGCGCGAGTGTCCTACAGCATCGTTAGAGATATCCGACGTGATGCCTTTGCCAATATGGAGAAGCTAGGCATGTCTTACTTTGATAAAACGCCTGCAGGTTCCATCGTTTCTCGTTTGACAAATGACACCGAGACTATCAGTGATATGTTTTCGGGGATCTTATCTAGCTTTATCTCGGCAGTCTTTATATTCGTGACGACCCTTTATACCATGTTAGTTCTGGACTATCGTCTGACTGCTTTAGTCTTGCTCTTTCTGCCTTTGATTTTCCTTTTGGTCAATCTCTACCGTAAAAAATCGGTCAAGGTCATCGAAAAAACGAGAAGTCTCTTATCAGATATCAACAGTAAGCTGGCAGAAAACATCGAAGGCATTCGTATTATTCAAGCCTTTAACCAAGAAAAGCGCCTGCAAGAAGAGTTTGATGAGATAAATCAGAAACATCTGGTCTACGCTAACCGTTCGGTTGCTCTAGATTCCCTCTTCTTACGGCCGGCCATGAGCTTACTGAAGCTATTGGGGTATGCAGTTTTGATGGCTTACTTTGGTTATCGTGGCCTTTATATGGGGATAACAGCAGGGACCATGTATGCTTTTATCCAGTATATCAATCGTCTCTTTGATCCACTCATCGAGGTAACACAAAACTTTTCTACCCTTCAAACATCCATGGTGTCAGCAGGTCGTGTCTTTGCACTTATCGATGAGACCAACTATGAACCAGTCCAAGAAAATGGACAAGCGGAGATTAGAGAAGGAAATATCCGTTTTGAACATGTGTCCTTCTCTTATGACGGAAAACACCAGATTCTTGATGATATCTCCTTTACCGTCAATAAAGGTGAAACCATCGCCTTTGTCGGGCATACTGGCTCTGGGAAATCTTCTATCATTAATGTTCTCATGCGCTTTTATGAGTTCCAGTCAGGTCGGGTTCTCCTAGATGGTGTGGATATTCGAGAGTATAGTCAAGAGGAGTTGAGAAAAAACATCGGTTTGGTTCTACAGGACCCCTTCCTCTATCATGGGACCATTAAGTCCAATATCGCCATGTACCAAGATATCAGCGATGACCAAGTCAAGGCTGCAGCAGAATTTGTCGATGCAGATTCCTTCATTCAGGATCTTCCCTTAGGCTATGATTCTCCTGTGTCTGAGCGTGGTTCGAGTTTTTCAACTGGTCAACGTCAGCTTCTTGCCTTTGCTAGAACTGTTGCCAGTCAACCTAAAATCCTGATTTTGGATGAAGCGACAGCCAATATCGACTCTGAAACAGAAGCTCTGGTCCAAAATTCCCTAGCTAAGATGAGACAAGGTCGGACAACCATTGCCATCGCCCATCGCCTTTCTACCATTCAAGATGCTAATTGTATCTATGTTCTTGATAAGGGACGTATCATCGAAAGTGGGACTCACGAGGACCTCCTAGCATTGGGTGGAACCTATCACAAGATGTATAGCTTGCAGGCAGGGGCTCTTTCCTAAGGAAGAATTCCTTTAAAACATAGATTTCTTGCACTGCCTCTTTCATTTTGTGGTATAATGTAGAATGTTAATAAAGATTATATATAAAAAACAGAGGAGAATGTGCATGCTGAAATGGGATGAACTACCTCAAGAAATGCAATTGAGCGAGGTAAAACCATACTACCAGCTTGTGTCTAGAAGAAAAGGCTCACTGATTTTCAAGCGTTGTCTAGATTTGTTTCTAGCCGTAGTCTTGTTAATCTTGACCTCCCCCTTATTCATGATTCTAAGCATCTGGATCAAGCTAGATAGCAAGGGTCCAGTTATTTACAAGCAAGTGCGGGTAACCCAGTACAACCGTCATTTCAAGATTTGGAAATTCCGGACCATGGTGACGGATGCTGATAAAAAAGGTAGTCTAGTAACTTCTGCAAATGACAGTCGTATCACTAAAGTTGGAAATTTCATTCGACGTGTTCGTTTGGATGAATTGCCGCAATTGGTTAATGTCCTCAAAGGGGAGATGTCCTTTGTAGGAACACGCCCAGAAGTACCACGCTACACAGAGCAGTATAGCCCTGAGATGATGGCGACCTTATTATTACCTGCGGGGATTACTTCCCTTGCCAGCATAAACTATAAGGATGAGGATGCCATCATCAGTCAAATGACTGCAAAAGGTATGACAGTTGACCAGGCTTATGTGGAAAGAGTCCTTCCAGAGAAAATGCACTTTAACCTAGCCTACCTACGTGATTTTAATTTCTTCGGAGATATCAAGATCATGTTCCAGACTGTAGTTGAAGTTTTAAAATAAAGTAGTCACAAGAGTGAATACAGTAAAAGGAGTAAATCAATGACAAAGTATAATATTCCATTTTCACCACCCGATATTACCGAAGCTGAAATTGCTGAAGTAGCCGATACCCTCCGTTCTGGTTGGATCACAACAGGTCCAAAGACAAAAGAACTAGAGCGTCGTCTGTCTGTCTATACTCAAACGCCTAAGACAGTCTGCCTCAACTCTGCAACAGCAGCTCTTGAATTGATCTTGCGCGTACTTGAAGTAGGACCTGGTGACGAAGTCATCGTTCCAGCTATGACCTATACAGCTTCATGTAGTGTCATCACTCACGTAGGTGCGACACCAGTTATGGTTGATATCCAAGATGATACCTTTGAAATGGACTATGACAAGCTTGAGCAAGCTATTACTGAGAAGACTAAAGTCATCATCCCAGTTGAACTTGCAGGGATTATCTGTGACTATGACCGTTTGTTCCAAGTTGTAGAAAAAAAACGTGACCTCTTTACAGCTGCTAGCAAGTGGCAAAAGGCCTTTAACCGTATTGTGATTGTTTCTGATAGTGCCCATGCTTTAGGTTCAACCTACAAGGGACAACCAGCCGGTTCAATCGCTGACTTTACATCATTTTCTTTCCACGCAGTCAAGAACTTTACAACTGCTGAAGGAGGAAGCGCTACTTGGAAAGTTAATCCAGCTATTGATGATGAAGAAATGTACAAGGAATTCCAAATCCTTTCCCTTCATGGTCAAACAAAAGATGCTCTTGCCAAGATGCAACTGGGTTCATGGGAATACGATATCGTAACACCAGCCTACAAGTGCAACATGACAGATATCATGGCTTCACTTGGTCTAGTTCAGCTAGATCGTTATCCTGGCTTACTACAACGTCGTAAAGAAATCGTAACTCGCTATGACCATGGATTTGCGGGAACTCGTATTCACCCATTGGCTCATGAGACAGATACCGTTGAATCTTGTCGTCACCTTTACATCACCCATGTAGAAGGAGCAAGTCTCGAAGAGCGCAACCAAATCATCCAAGAATTGGCCAAGGCAGGAATCGCAAGTAACGTTCACTACAAACCGCTTCCGCTTTTGACAGCCTATAAGAATCTTGGGTTTGATATGGCAGATTATCCGCGAGCTTATGCCTTCTTTGAAAATGAAATTACATTACCGCTTCACACGAAATTAACGGACGAAGAAGTAGATTATATCATTGAGACTTTTGTCAGAGTTTCTGAAGAAATTCTAGGTGCTTCACAAAAATAATTAAAAAAATTAGTAAAAAATGAATGAAAACGATTGACAAAGAAAAAACAATAACATATAATTAACTCAACAAATCAGAAAAGTAGTTATTTTTGATCTTCAGGGAGCCTGTGGTTACTGTGAACAGGTGGTTGGAAGTAGTGAAATTGGGCTGATTTGAAAAAATGAATTTGAAACAATGAAAATTCGGTAGGCACACCTTACAGTGCAACTTGTTGTTAGACAAGGCAGAGATGTAAAGGGGATATTCTCTTTACAATTGAGGTGGTACCGCGTTACGAACGCCCTCACATGGAAATATATTCCGTGTGTGGGCTTTTTCTATCCGTCATTTTGTTTATCTTTTATTAGGGCGTTAAGTCGCTTTGATGAACTTGAGTTCTATCTACAGCTTCTTGCCTACTACTAAAAGCAAACAAAAAGCCGGATTCATACAGAAGGAGGAAGAATTTATGACAACTAAAGGATATTTCGGACAATTTGGTGGTAGTTTTGTACCAGAACCAATTCAGGTTTTACTAGATGAATTGGAAGTGACTTTTGAAAAATACAAGGATGATCCAGAGTTTTTAGCTGAGTTTCGCCATTACTTGAAGGATTATTCAGGTCGCGAAACACCGCTCTATTTTGCAGAAAGTTTGACAGAGCACCTAGGTGGAGCTAAGATTTATCTCAAGCGTGAAGACCTTAACCACCTTGGATCTCACAAACTTAATAATGTTTTGGGTCAAATCCTTCTAGCAAAACGCATGGGTAAAAAGCGTGTCATTGCTGAGACAGGAGCTGGCCAGCACGGTGTTGCGACAGCTGCAGCTGCAGCTAAGTTTGGTATGGCATGTGATGTCTACATGGGGGCAGAAGATGTGGAGCGTCAACGTCTCAATGTCTTTCGCATGGAGATGATGGGAGCAACTGTTCACGCAGTTGAAACTGGTACTCGTACCCTCAAAGATGCGGTTGATGCAGCCTTTGGAGCATGGATGAATGACCTTGAAGCCTTCTACGTTTTAGGTTCTGCTGTTGGACCACACCCTTATCCAACGATTGTTCATGAATTCCAAAAAGTGATTAGTGAAGAATCTCGTCGTCAAATCTTGGAAAAAGAAGGACGTCTGCCAGACTACGTTATTGCCTGTGTGGGCGGTGGTTCTAATGCCATCGGTGCTTTTTCACAGTATGTAGCTGATGAAGAAGTCAAATTGGTTGGGGTAGAAGCTGCTGGTCACGGTTTAGATACCGACAAACACGCAGCAACTATGACTAAGGGTAGTGTTGGTATCGTTGATGGAATGAAGACCTATGCAGTCTTTAAGGAAGATGGAGAGCTCGCGCCAGTTTACTCTATCTCAGCAGGTTTGGACTATCCAGGGGTTGGTCCAGAACATGCCTTCTTTAAAGACTCTGGTCGAGTAGAATATGTAGCAGCGACCGACGAAGAAGCTGTCCAAGCCTTGCTTTTATTAAGCAAAACAGAAGGAATCATTCCTGCAATTGAAAGCTCACATGCTATCGCTGAAGCAGCCAAACGCGCACCAAAACTAAGTAAAGATGAGATTATCATCATCAATGTCTCTGGTCGTGGAGACAAGGACGTAGCTGCTATTGCAGACTACCTTGAAGCTAAAAAATAAAAGATGGAAAAATTATAGTTGTTTCTCTCTCAGAGAGCTTGTGGTTGCTGAAAACAAGCAGAGAAAGCTGTAAGGTTGGGTCCATCTCAAACGAGAGAAGAATTCATAATTCTCAAGGGAGTGCCCTTTATCGCACAGCCTGTTACAAGAAGGTTCTGAGACAGGATTGAGAGATAGGAGAAATCCTATAATTGAGGTGGCACCGCGAATTTCGTCCTCACGCAAGTTATTTGCGTGGGGATTTTTTGTAGAAGAAACACGGGATTTAAGAAGAACTGAAAGGGAAATTACAATGGAACGAATCATTCATGGAGATGTTTTATCACCAATCTTGGCTTATATGCGTTTGAACGGACAACACAAGGTCATACTTGAAAGTATCCCAAGAGAAAAAGAAAATGCTCGATTTTCTATCTTAGCCTATAACCCAGTTTTTGAGATTAAGTTTGAGAATGGAGTCCTTTATCAAAATGGCCAGGTGATTGATCGTGATCCTTTGGACTTTCTTTATGAGGTGACTCATGAGAGTCAGCACCATTCAGACCTACCCTTTGGTGGTGGAGCTATTGGCTTTGTTGGCTACGATATGATTTCTCTCTATGAAGAGATTGGCCAGCTCCCTGAGGATACGATTGGGACGCCAGATATGCATTTCTTCGTCTATGAGAGTTATATAGTTTTTGACCATAAGAAAGAAAAAATTCATATCATAGAGGATGCTCTCTACAGTGAACGTAGTAATGAAGAACTAGAAGTGGCTTTAGAGCAGGTTTTAGAAGAGTTGAAAATCCCTGCTCCAAATGAATTTGAAGATTTGGACGTTTCTCCACTTCAGTTTAGACCACATATTGCACCTCAGAAATTTGAAGAAATGGTAGAAACAGCTCGCGACTTGATTCGCAACGGAGATATGTTCCAATGTGTGCTTAGCCAGCGCTTCTCCGCAGAGGTAACTGGAAATCCTTTTGACTTCTACAGAAATCTCCGAGTGACCAATCCATCAAATTACCTCTACTTTTACGACTTTGGAGATTATCAAATCATCGGTGCCAGTCCTGAGAGCTTGGTTTCCGTCAAAAATGGCATCGTGACAACCAATCCAATTGCAGGTACGCGTCCTAGAGGTACCAATGATGAGGAAGATGCAGCACTTGCAAGTGATCTACTTTCTGATGAAAAGGAAACGGCAGAACACCGAATGTTGGTGGACTTGGGACGAAATGATATCGGTAGAATTGCTGAAACAGCCAGTGTCCAAGTAACCAAGTATATGGAAGTGGAACTTTTCCGTTATGTCATGCATTTGACTAGCGTGGTTAAAGGACATTTATTACCAGAATTAACTGCCATGGATGCCTTGAAGGCGACTCTTCCGGCAGGAACAGTATCGGGAGCACCAAAGATTCGGGCCATGAAACGCATCTATGAACTAGAAACAGAGAAACGAGGCGTATATGCAGGAGCTATCGGTTACCTATCAGCAACTGGAGATATGGATTTCGCCATTGCAATTCGAACCATGATTCTTAAAAATAAAAGAGCATACGTACAGGCTGGTGCAGGAATTGTTTATGATTCCATCGCTCAGAATGAATACCAAGAAACGATTAATAAAGCTAAATCTATGACTAGAATGGGAGAACTAAGACCATGATCTTATTGATTGACAATTATGATTCATTTACCTATAACCTGGCTCAATATATCGGGAATTTCGCAGAAGTTCAGGTTTTGAGAAATGATGATCCAAACCTTTATGAACATGCTGAAAAGGCAGATGGATTAGTTTTATCTCCTGGCCCAGGTTGGCCAGCTGATGCTGGGAAAATGGAAGAAATGATTCGTGATTTTGCAGGTAAGAAACCTATTCTGGGGATTTGTTTGGGACACCAAGCCATCGCAGAAGTCTTTGGTGGTAAGTTGGGATTGGCTCCTAAAGTTATGCACGGGAAACAAAGTCAAATCCGGTTTGAGACTCCATCAGTTCTCTATCAAGGGATTGAGGACAATCGTCCAGTCATGCGTTACCACAGTATTTTAATTGAAGAGATGCCAGAAGAGTTTGAAGTGACAGCTCGCTCGACAGATGACCAAGCTATTATGGGTATTCAACACAAAACCTTGCCGATTTATGGCTTGCAGTATCATCCAGAAAGTATTGGAACGCCAGATGGCCTATCTTCTATTCAGAATTTTATCGAGAAAGTTGTAAAGTGAGGAACACAAAATGAAAGAAATTATTGAAAAATTAGCCAACTTTGAAGATTTATCAAGTGTTGAAATGACAGATGTTATCGAACGCATCGTGACAGGGCGAGTGACAGAAGCACAAATCGCTTCACTACTTTTAGCTCTTAAAATGAAGGGAGAAACACCTGAAGAAAGAACAGCCCTCGCTCAAGTTATGAGAGGACATGCTCAACACATTCCAACAAACATTCAAGATGCTATGGATAACTGTGGTACAGGTGGAGATAAGTCATTTAGCTTTAACATCTCAACAACTGCAGCCTTTGTCTTAGCAGGTGGAGGAATCCATATGGCTAAACATGGTAATCGTTCAATTTCCTCTAAATCTGGGTCAGCAGATGTCTTGCAAGCTTTGGGAATCAATATTGACCTTAAACCATCACAATTGGGTAAGGTATTTGACCAAACAGGAATCGTCTTTCTCTTTGCCAAAAACATGCACCCAGCTATGAAATATATCATGCCTGCACGCTTGGAGTTGGGAATTCCAACCATCATGAATTTGACAGGTCCACTGATTCACCCAATGGTCTTGGAAACACAGCTTCTAGGAATCAGTCGTCCAGAACTTTTAGAAAGTACAGCTCAGGTCTTGAAAAACATGGGCCGCAAACGTGCTATCGTAGTAGCTGGTCCAGAAGGATTGGATGAAGCTGGTTTGAATGGTACTACCAGTATTGCCCTTCTTGAAAATGGTGAAATCACTTTGTCAACCTTTACCCCAGAAGATTTGGGAATGGAACGCATTGCTATTGAGGACATTCGTGGGGGAAATGCGCATGAGAATGCAGCCATCCTTGTCAGTGTTCTTAATAACGAACCAAGTCCATTCTTGGAAACAACAGTCTTAAATGCAGGTCTAGGATTCTACGCCAATGGTAAAGCAGACAGTATCAAGGAAGGAGTTGAAATGGCACGCCAAGTGATTGCTAGTGGTAAGGCCCTTGAAAAACTCAGACTATTACAGGAGTATCAAAGATGAGTCAGGAATTTTTGTCACGGATCTTAGAGCAGAAGGCGCGTGAAGTTGAAAAGATGGAACGAGAGGAACTTCAGCCCTTGCGAGAAAGCTATCGTTTGGCTGAATATTTGAAAAACCATCAGGATCGCTTGCAAATCATTGCAGAGGTCAAGAAGGCGAGTCCAAGTATGGGTGATATCAATCTGGATGTGGATATCGTTCAACAGGCCCAGACTTACGAGGCTAACGGCGCTGTTATGATTTCTGTTCTGACAGATGAAGTTTTTTTCAAAGGTCATTTGGATTATCTTCGTGAGATTTCCAGTCAGGTAGAGATTCCGACTTTAAACAAGGATTTTATTATTGATGAAAAGCAAATCATCCGTGCTCGCAATGCAGGTGCGACAGTTATCTTGCTCATCGTAGCGGCTTTATCAGAAGAACGCCTCAAGGAACTGTATGACTATGCGACAGAGCTAGGTCTAGAAGTTTTGGTGGAAACTCATAATCTAGCAGAGCTAGAAGTGGCTCACCGCCTTGGCGCTCAAATTATTGGTGTGAATAATCGTAATTTGACTACCTTTGAAGTTGACTTGCAGACTAGCGTAGACTTGGCCCAATACTTTAAGGACGATTGCTTCTACATTTCTGAATCTGCTATTTTTACAGAAGCAGATGCGAAACGAGTTGCACCCTACTTTAACGGAATTTTAGTAGGAACAGCCCTCATGCAGGCAGAAGATGTAGCCCAGAGAATCAAGGAGTTGCAGATTGACAAAGGTTAAGATTTGTGGACTATCGACCAAAGAAGCGGTAGAAACAGCTGTGTCAGCTGGAGCAGACTACATCGGTTTTGTCTTTGCACCTAGCAAAAGACAGGTGACCTTGGAACAAGCAGCAGAGCTGGCTAAGCTCATTCCTGCTAATGTTAAAAAGGTTGGTGTATTTGTTTCACCAAGTCGGGCAGAACTGCTAGAAGCGATTGACAAAGTTGGCTTGGACATGGTACAAATTCATGATCAGGTGACAGATGATTTATTTGAGAATTTACCTTGTGCCAGCATTCAGGCTGTTCAGGTGGATGGAGATGGTCATGTACCAAGTTCACAGGCAGATTATCTACTCTTTGATGCCCCTGTGGCAGGAAGTGGCCAGATCTTTGACTGGGGTCGACTGGATACGACAGAACTAGCCCAGCCTTTCTTCATCGCAGGCGGGCTAAACGAAGATAATGTAGAAGAAGCAATTCAACACTTTACTCCCTATGCAGTAGATGTATCAAGTGGGGTAGAGACAAACGGACAAAAAGATCATGAAAAGATTAGAAGATTTATAGAGAGGGTAAAGCATGGCATATCAAGAACCAAATAAAGATGGATTTTACGGAAAATTCGGTGGACGCTTTGTCCCAGAAACATTGATGACAGCAGTTTTGGAGTTGGAGAAGGCCTACCGTGAAAGTCAGGCAGACCCAAGTTTCCAAGAGGAGTTAAACCAACTTTTGCGCCAATATGTAGGTCGTGAAACACCTCTTTACTACGCAAAAAACTTGACCCAGCATATCGGCGGAGCCAAGATTTACCTCAAACGTGAAGACCTCAACCATACAGGTGCCCACAAGATTAACAATGCCTTAGGACAAGTTTTACTGGCTAAACGCATGGGCAAGAAGAAAATTATCGCTGAGACAGGTGCTGGTCAACACGGTGTGGCAACTGCAACAGCTGCAGCACTCTTCAACATGGAATGTACTATCTACATGGGTGAGGAAGATGTCAAACGCCAAGCCCTCAATGTTTTCCGCATGGAGCTTTTAGGAGCTAAGGTAGAGGCAGTGACAGATGGTTCGCGCGTGCTCAAGGATGCAGTCAATGCAGCCCTTCGTTCTTGGGTGGCAAATATCGATGATACCCACTATATCCTTGGTTCTGCCTTGGGGCCCCATCCTTTCCCAGAAATTGTTCGTGATTTCCAAAGTGTTATTGGACGAGAAGCCAAGCAACAGTACCGTGATTTGACAGGTGAAAATCTGCCAGATGCTCTAGTAGCCTGTGTTGGTGGTGGCTCTAATGCCATCGGGCTCTTCCATCCATTTGTGGAAGATGAGTCAGTGGCTATGTATGGAGCTGAAGCAGCAGGACTAGGTGTGGATACAGAGCATCACGCAGCTACCTTGACCAAGGGTCGTCCAGGTGTTCTTCACGGTTCGCTTATGGATGTGCTCCAAGATGCTCATGGTCAAATCTTAGAAGCTTTCTCAATTTCAGCAGGTTTGGACTATCCAGGTATCGGTCCAGAGCATTCCCATTACCACGATATCAAGCGTGCGACTTATGTGCCAGTGACAGATGAGGAAGCCTTGGAAGGATTTCAACTTTTGTCTCGTGTGGAAGGAATTATCCCAGCTTTGGAATCTAGCCATGCCATCGCCTTTGCGGTGAAATTGGCCAAAGAACTTGGCCCAGACAAGTCTATGATTGTCTGCCTATCAGGTCGTGGGGACAAGGATGTGGTTCAAGTTAAAGACCGCTTGGAAGCAGACGCAGCAAAGAAGGGAGAAGCTCATGTCTAAGGCACTAACAGAAAAATTGAACGCTATAAAAGCGACTGGAAAGGAATTTTCGTTCCCTATATCATGGCTGGAGACCATGAAAAAGGTTTGGATGGTCTTGCTGAAACAATTCACTTTTTAGAAGATTTGGGTGTGTCTGCCATTGAGATAGGAGTTCCCTTTTCAGACCCTGTTGCAGACGGTCCAGTTATCGAAGAAGCAGGCTTGCGCAGTCTAGCTTGCGGAACCTCTACCCAGGCTTTGGTTGAAACTTTGAAGACTATTGAAACAGAAGTTCCAGTTGTTATCATGACCTATTTTAACCCCCTCTTTCAGTACGGTGTGGAGAAATTGGTTAAAGACCTTTCTGATACAGCGGTTAAAGGTTTGATTATTCCAGACCTACCTCATGAACATGCTAATTTTGTAGAGCCCTTCTTGGCAGGTACAGACATTGCTCTGATTCCACTTGTCAGCTTGACGACAGGAATTGAGCGTCAAAAGGAACTCATTGAGGGAGCTGAAGGTTTTGTCTATGCCGTTGCTATCAATGGGATCACAGGGAAATCAGGAAACTACCGAGATGATTTGGACAAGCACTTGGCTCAACTTCATCAAGTAGCAGATATTCCAGTCTTGACAGGATTTGGTGTATCTACACAGGATGATGTAGAACGCTTTAATGCAGTATCAGACGGCGTCATCGTCGGATCCAAGATTGTTAAGGCTCTACATGAAGGACAAGTAGCAGAAATCGCTGACTTTATCCGAGAAGCAGTAGCTTACCAAAAATAATCATACAAGCAGCCAGCAAGAGGAAAGGCACAAAAGGTAGTCTTTTCTTTTTCTTTAGTAGGAGAAAGGCTAGAATGCCGGTAGTGGAAGCGAATTGAATTAAAATCAGCATTTCAGTAAGACTAAAAACAAGAGCACAGGAGGCCAGAAAGAGAAAATCCCCTGCACCTATGCGGATATCGATGAAGTGAGCAATGATTCCAAGAATCAATAAGAAAGCCATGGCCAGATTCCAACTACAGAAAAACATGAGGAATAAGTGAAAAATCAGCCAGACGAGCAAGGGATATTCCTGATGACGAAAGTCGTAGATGCCCAAAGTCAAGCCGGCAGTTATCAAGATGACTTGCCCCAAAGTTAAAAATCCCACAGACTCAGCTAGAAAGAGCAGTCCCAAAGATAACTCAAAGAAGGCATACCAGACAGGATAGCTTGACTTGCAATAGCGACAGCGAAAGCGATTGAATACCTGTGAGAGAAATGGAATCAAATCCAGTGGTCTCAAACGAGTCTGACAAGAATCGCAGTGACTAGCAGGAAAGATAATAGACTGCTCAGGAAAGCGGTCAATGACTAAGCCTAGAAAGGAAGCAAGAATAGCTCCAACAAGAAAAAAGTAAAGGTGAATCATACTTATTAATTCGGAAAAAATAAGAGAAAGAGTATAATAGTTGGATAAAGGAGAAATTTTAGGAGCAAATATGAAAATTCATTTTGAAAAAGGACTTCAGATAGAAAATGCCCAACTCATTTGTCACTGGTCTAATGCTTTGGGAGAAAGTTTTCAGAAGCAATGGATGGGACCAATGATTCCTTTTCCCTTGACAATTCAAGTCTTGCAAGATTTGGAAGGAATTTTTTCAATATTTGATGGACAAGAGTTTGTGGGGCTTATCCAGAAAATCAGGCTAGAAGACAGGAATCTTCATATCGGGAGATTTTTTATCAATCCTCAGAAACAGGGGCAGGGATTAGGTAGCCAGGCTTTAAGGAAATTTGTTAGTTTGGCCTTTGAAAATGAAGACATAGATACTATTTCTCTAAATGTCTACGAGGCAAATCAAACAGCTTACAATCTTTACCAAAAAGAAGGATTTGAAATCGTTCAAATGGTTGAAGCACCTGTACGAAAATATATAATGAGAAAATCGAGGTAAGGACTAGTTGATATCTAAAACTGCACCCGTACAATTTTTGGTTTTCAAACTTGTTGCAGAGAAATTTTCTTGATAAAATAGATACATGACTAGATATAAAGCAATCATTTCCTATGATGGTTACGCCTTTGCTGGTTTTCAGCGGCAACCACACGCGCGTAGTGTCCAAGAGGAAATTGAAAAAACTTTAACCAAATTAAATAAAGGGCAGGCCATTACCATCCATGGTGCAGGGCGAACGGATAGTGGTGTTCATGCTCTAGGGCAGGTCATCCACTTTGATCTCCCCTATCAGATGGATGAGGAAAAACTTCGCTTTGCTCTTGATACCCAAAGTCCTGAAGACATCGATGTGATTTCGATTGAGATCGTGGCTGATGATTTTCATTGCCGTTATGCCAAGCATAGCAAGACCTATGAGTTTATCGTGGATAGGGGGCGTCCTAAAAATCCTATGAGACGTCATTATGCCACCCACTATCCCTATCCACTAGATGTGGAACGCATGCAAAAGGCTGTGAAGAAATTAGAAGGAACCTATGATTTCACCGGTTTTACCGCTGCCGGAACTAGTGTGGAGGACAAGGTAAGAACGATCACGGAAGCCAGTCTTAGGGTTGACGAGACCGGTCAATTTTTGACCTTTACCTTCTCAGGTAATGGTTTCCTCTATAAGCAGATTCGAAATATGGTCGGGACCTTGCTGAAAATTGGAAATAACAGAATGCCGATAGAGCAGATTGACCTGATTTTGGAGAAAAAAGACAGACAGTTGGCAGGTCCAACTGCAGCACCCAATGGTTTATATTTGAAGGAGATTCGTTATGAAGAATAATCGTATTTTAGCACTTTCAGGAAATGATATTTTTAGTGGTGGTGGACTAGCTGCTGACCTTGCGACCTATACTTTAAATGGTTTGCATGGTTTTGTAGCTATGACTTGTTTAACTGCTTTGACAGAAAATGGTTTTGAGGTCTTCCCGACAGATGAGACTATTTTCCAACAACAGTTGGATAGTCTAAAGAGCGTAGACTTTGGAGGAATTAAGATTGGTCTCTTACCGACTGTTGGTGTTGCTGAAAAAGCCCTTAACTTTATCAAGGAACGTACAGGAGTTCCAGTGGTATTGGATCCAGTTCTCGTTTGTAAGGAAACGCATGATGTTGCTGTTAGCGAGCTTTGTCAAGAGTTGATTCGCTTTTTCCCTTATGTGACTGTCATTACACCCAATCTTCCTGAGGCAGAATTGCTAGCAGGCCAAAAGATTGAAACCTTGGACGATATGAAGGATGCAGCGCAGAAATTACATGACTTGGGTGCGCCAGCAGTGATTATTAAGGGTGGAAATCGTCTCAGTCTGGATAAGGCTGTGGATGTCTTTTATGATGGAGAGAATTTTACTATTCTTGAAATCCAGTCATTCAAGGACAAAATGCTGGTGCAGGATGTACTTTTGCATCGAGCATTGCCAGCCAGTTAGTCAAGGGAGAGGAGCTCTTACCAGCAATTGAAAGTTCCAAAGCCTTTGTTTACCGTGCCATTGCACAAGCAGATCAGTATGGAGTAAGACAATATGAAGCAAACAAAAACAAGTAAAATCGCCCTAGTATCCATCCTAGTAGCTCTATCCGTAGTTTTGGGCTATTTCGTAAAAATCCCAACGCCAACAGGATTTCTAACACTTTTGGATGCAGGAATATTCTTTACGGCCTTTTACTTTGGGAGTCGCGAAGGAGCTGTTGTCGGAGGATTAGCGGGATTTCTAATTGACCTGATTTCAGGTTACCCCCAGTGGATGTTCTTCAGCTTGATTTTCCATGGTTCGCAGGGATATTTGGCAGGTGTTAAAGGGAAATGGCAGTGGCTAGGATTAGTCTTGGCAACCATCATCATGGTGGCAGGTTACGCTTTTGCATCGGCTTGGATGAATGGTTGGGGAGCAGCCATACCAGAAATCGTCCCAAATCTTGTGCAAAATATCGTTGGTATGACAGTAGGCTTTCTTCTTTGTCATAGTGTGAAGAAAGCTAGATAATAGTAAAAAGAGCAATCCTCCAAGGGAACTATTGAAAAAATTCTGATTTTTTGCTAAAATGAAAGCTATGAAAACACTCTACGATGTGCAACAATTTCTTAAACAGTTCGGTATTCTTGTCTATATGGGGAAACGTCTTTATGACATTGAATTAATGAAGATTGAACTATCTCGAATCTATGATGCTGGTTTGATGGATAAGCTGGATTATCTAGAAGCGGAGGCTGTTCTTCGCAGAGAGCACAAACTAGAATTAGACTATTTAGAAAAAAATGGAGATTAGATATTATGGTAACTTGGGTATTATGGGGACTTGTAGTGGCGATGTTGGCATGGATGGGATACAACTATCTTCGTATTCGCCGTGCAGCAAAAATTGTAGACAATGCAGAGTTTGAATCTTTGATTCGTACAGGTCAGCTAATTGACTTGCGTGAGCCAGCTGACTTCCACAGAAAACATATCCTCGGAGCTCGTAATATTCCTTCAAATCAATTGAAGACAAGTCTTGCGGCTCTTCGTAAGGATAAGCCTGTCCTTCTATATGAAAACCAACGTGCGCAACGTGTAACCAATGCAGCACTTTCTTGAAAAAACAAGGTTTCTCAGAAATTTATATCCTTTCTTACGGATTGGATTCTTGGACAGGCAAGGTTAAGACTAGCTAACATTCTGTAATAAGTTATGAAATTGTAGCTAAACCTATCTTTTTATGATATAATTAATTTGTATTAAATTTAAGGAGTTTTATAATATGGAAACACAAGAAAAGAAAAAAGCCTCACTTGTTTTAGGTATTCTATCTATCGTCCTTGGTTTGTTATCACCAATCGTAGGGCTTATTTTGGGTATCATTGGTCTTGTCTTGGCTAATTCACATCAAAATCAATCTGGACTAGTGTATAAAACAGAAAAAATTCTCAATATCGTAGGGATTGTCATTTCTGTGCTTAACTGGATTGCAGCCCTCTTCCTAATTTTTGGTTAATCAAAAAACAAAAAGCTTTATTTTAAAGCTTTTTTGTTTTATCCACTTTTCTCTAAGTAGTTTTTTATGATTTTCAATTCCTCTTGGTTCAAGGACCGGTATTGCCCCTCTGCTAGCTCTAAATCTAATGTAAAATTCCCGAACTGAACTCGTTTTAGGGCAGTGACCTTGACACCGACTGAGAGGAACATTTTTTTAACCTGATGAAATTTCCCTTCAGAGATGGTGATGGTGGCTCTGCTGAGGCTAGGGCTTGCTACTTGAATTTCAAGTTGAGCTGGTTTACAGACAGTTCCATCAAGAAAGATAATCCCATCTTGAACTGTTGGATGTGGTCGGATGAGAGCGGTCCATTGACTTCAACTTGGTAAGTTTTATCCACATGATATTGAGGATGGAGGAGTTGAAAACCAAGAGGCCCATTATCTGTCAAGAGGAGAAGACCTGTTGTGTCTCGATCTAGTCGACCAATTGCATAGAGCTGATTCGACTGGAGCTGTTGAGGTAGCAAGTCCATGACTGTTGGCAGTTCCTTGTCCTTACTTGCTGTCACGACACCATTTGGTTTGTGAAGCATGAGATAGGTTTGCTCATATCCTTGGATTTTTCTACCCTGAAAAATCAACTCTTGTAATCCCGTATCAACATTCTGTGCAAGGGAAGTAGCAGGGACTCCATCTACTAAGATTTCTTTTTTTAGGAGAGCCTGTTTCATGGCTTTTCGACTGATTTTTTCCTGGGCTAACAAATTATCTAAACGCATACCAGCCTATCTTATCACAAGTCGGGATTTTTGAAAAGAAAAGATAAGTCATGAATTTTCTTTTGAAAACATTTACACTTACTTGAGTTAAGTCATTTGCTTAAAATTGTGGTATAATCGTTCAGTTAGAAAATAAATTTGAAATAAATAGAGGAAATCATGACAAAATTAAGAGAAGATATCCGTAATATCGCGATTATCGCCCACGTCGACCACGGTAAAACAACCCTCGTTGACGAATTATTAAAACAATCTGAAACTCTTGATGCGCGTACAGAATTAGCTGAACGTGCAATGGACTCAAACGATATTGAAAAAGAGCGTGGAATTACAATCCTTGCGAAGAATACAGCAGTTGCCTATAACGGAACTCGTATCAATATCATGGACACACCAGGACACGCGGACTTCGGTGGAGAAGTTGAACGTATCATGAAAATGGTTGACGGTGTAGTCTTGGTAGTGGATTCTTACGAAGGTACTATGCCTCAAACTCGTTTCGTATTGAAAAAAGCATTGGAACAAGACCTTGTCCCAATCGTTGTTATCAATAAAATTGACAAACCATCAGCTCGTCCAGCAGAAGTAGTGGATGAAGTTTTGGAACTCTTCATCGAGCTTGGTGCGGATGATGACCAGCTTGACTTCCCAGTAGTCTATGCTTCAGCAATCAACGGAACATCTTCATTGTCAGATGATCCAGCCGACCAAGAAAAGACTATGGCGCCAATCTTTGATACCATTATTGACCACATTCCAGCTCCAATCGATAACTCAGATGAGCCCCTTCAATTCCAAGTGTCACTCTTGGACTACAATGATTTCGTTGGTCGTATCGGTATCGGACGTGTCTTCCGTGGTACTGTCAAGGTTGGGGATCAAGTTACCCTTTCTAAACTTGATGGTACAACCAAGAACTTCCGTGTTACAAAACTCTTTGGTTTCTTTGGTTTGGAACGTCGTGAAATCCAAGAAGCTAAGGCTGGTGACTTGATTGCCGTATCAGGTATGGAAGACATCTTCGTTGGGGAAACAATCACTCCAACAGATGCAGTTGAAGCTCTTCCAGTTCTTCACATCGATGAGCCAACCCTTCAAATGACCTTCTTGGTTAACAACTCACCATTTGCTGGTCGTGAAGGTAAATGGGTGACTTCTCGTAAGGTTGAAGAACGTTTGCAAGCAGAATTGCAAACAGACGTATCTCTTCGTGTAGAACCAACAGACTCACCAGATAAATGGACAGTTTCAGGACGTGGGGAATTGCACTTGTCAATCCTCATCGAGACTATGCGTCGTGAAGGTTATGAGCTTCAAGTATCTCGTCCAGAAGTTATCGTCAAAGAAATCGATGGTGTGAAGTGTGAGCCATTTGAGCGCGTGCAAATCGACACACCAGAAGAATACCAAGGATCTGTTATCCAAAGCCTTTCTGAACGTAAGGGTGAAATGTTGGATATGATTTCAACTGGTAATGGTCAAACTCGTTTGGTCTTCCTAGTTCCTGCGCGTGGTTTGATTGGATACTCAACTGAGTTCTTGTCAATGACTCGTGGTTACGGGATTATGAACCATACCTTCGATCAATACTTGCCATTGATTCCAGGGGAAATTGGTGGACGTCACCGTGGTGCCCTCGTTTCAATCGATGCTGGTAAGGCTACAACCTACTCTATCATGTCTATCGAAGAACGTGGTACTATCTTTGTCAACCCAGGTACCGAGGTTTACGAAGGCATGATCATCGGTGAAAACTCTCGTGAAAATGACTTGACTGTTAATATCACCAAAGCAAAACAAATGACTAACGTTCGTTCCGCTACTAAGGACCAAACAGCGGTTATCAAAACTCCTCGTATCTTGACACTTGAAGAATCACTTGAGTTCTTGAACGATGATGAATACATGGAAGTAACGCCTGAATCTATTCGTTTGCGTAAACAAATCCTTAACAAGGCAGAGCGTGAGAAAGCAAACAAAAAGAAAAAATCAGCTGAATAAGAGCTAGAAAGAGATAAAGATGGTCTATTTAATCATAGGGATACTCTTATTACTACTCTATGTATTTGCGACACCTCAAAGTATCAAGGGGACGGTCAATGTTGTAATATTAGTCTTTGGACTTGTTGCCCTCGTAATCTTGTTGCTCTTGTCTGCCCTACAGATTTTCCAACTTCCAGCAGAAATCTTTATTACATTGGGAATGCTGGCTCTTACTTACTTTAGTTTGAGAGACATCAGTCTCATGTCGATTCGAAAGAAGCGCGAAAATTAAATCTATTCATAACAAAAAAACTTCTATCAGCAACTGAGTTGCCGATAGAAGTTTTTATTTGTTACTGTTTTTGTCAGAATAACGGTTGTAGAAATCTACTTTTATCTGGATAAAATGCTCTAATTCACGAAAGAGTTGTAGAAGCGTAGCCCGTGTCTCAAACTCTTCTCTAGTTTTAGGGAGAGAGCGATTGCGAAACACCTCTAGGTAGCTCTCAATATCATTCAATAAGTCGTAGGCTGGATTTGTTTGACTCAATTGGCTAGCTGTTTTTGAAAAGAGCTGAGCGACAATCAAACTCTCACTAGCGGCTAGTTGGTATGTGTTAATCTGTTGAGCCATATTTCTTAAGATACGCGTTTGTCTTTGTCGCATCTCAAAGTAGTGGATATGATAATCTGTCTGGTGAAAGAGATGGTCAGAATGATCGAGGTAAACTAACTTAAGAGCATCCTCAAGTAGTTGATCAAGTTCATTTACAAGTTGAGCCTGATTACGGCCATCTCCTCTTTTCAGATAGTAAGAAAGTCGTAGAAGAACATCTCTGAGTTTTTCTTCAACAAGAGTATGATAATGTTGAATTTCTTTTTCACGTGAAGGCATGTAGAGATTGACCAGAAGCGCAAAGCCAGTACCGATTAGGAAGAGTAAGAGCTCATTCAGTAAAAGTGCTGGTGCTGTTGATTGTTGGATTAAGAGATGGCTAACCAGAACGCTACTAGGAGTGATTCCAATTTCCCAACCCAGTTTATAGGCAAGGGGAACATAGAATGCTAAGTAGAGTCCAAAGCTCCAGATATGATAACCAGTTAGTTGAAAGGCAATAACACCGATCATTAACGCCAGCAAGGTTGAAAAAAGTCGATTGCGGGCTAGTTTGATCGTGCTTCTTCGAGTATCAGAAAGACTCAAGATAGCAATGATACCAGCTGATACAGCTGATGACAAATCAAAAAAGTAGGCTAGTAAACAAGCAAAACAGGTTGCCAGGACTAGTTTTAAAGTACGTTGAGTGATAGACATAGAATACTTTCCTTGAGATAAATACTTTAAAATTTTAGTAGTAGGTGAGGTAGAAAGGCCTATTCCAAGAGAGTTATTGAGAAAATAATTTGTTCTCATGTAGTGGTTTGATTATAGTATAAATATGTTTTGAAATCAAGTGAATCTAATAATAGTTTAGGAAGAATGAATATTTACCAAACTGGTTCAGATATCGTTTTATGGTATAATGTTAGGAAAGGAGTTTTATATGCAAGAATTTTTTAGAAGTTATTTTAATAAGCTAGATTTAACAACGGTATTTGAGAATCTCTTGACCAAAGTGATTTCTCTTTTAATTTTATTTGTGCTATTTTACATAGCTAAAAAGCTCCTCCATGCGACTGTAAAGAAGATAGTGAAACCATCGCTTAAATTTTCAAATCGGGACGCGGGAAGACAGAAAACAATCTCTCGTTTGCTTGAAAATGTCTTTAATTACACTCTTTATTTCTTTTTAGTCTACTGCATTTTGTCTATCCTAGGACTTCCTGTATCAAGTTTACTAGCTGGTGCTGGGATTGCTGGGGTTGCAATTGGTATGGGGGCGCAGGGCTTCTTATCAGATGTTATCAATGGTTTCTTTATTCTCTTTGAACGCCAGTTGGATGTAGGAGATGAAGTTGTTTTGACAAATGGTCCCATTACTGTATCGGGAAAAGTAGTTAGTGTCGGCATTCGAACAACTCAATTAAGAGGTGAAGACCAGGCTCTCCACTTTGTTCCCAACCGTAATATTACTGTGGTTAGCAATTTTTCAAGAGAAGAAGAGAACTGAAATTTTACCTCTTTTATGGTACAATAGAAAGAGTTTTGTAAAGGAGAAACAATGTTTTTAGATAAGCAATTAGGAAATGGTTGTGTCTGGATTAATCTGGATGTAGAAAGAATAAAAAATCTTGAAGATTTGTCTGAAATCTATGGACTGGACAAGGAAACCATCGAATATGCGCTGGATAAAAACGAACGTGCCCACATGGATTATAACCGTGAAAATGGGACCGTTACCTTTATCTACAATGTTCTGGATTTAGAAAAGGACAAGGAGTACTATGAAGCGATTCCTATGACCTTTATCGTCGAAAGACAACGAATGATTACCATCAGTAACCATAAGAATGCTTATGTCATTGATCAGATGTTAGCTTATCTGGATAGCCATGAGTTGCTTTCTATTTACAAATTTCTTTTTGCTAGTCTAGAAATCATTAGTAACGCCTATTATCCAATCATTGAAAAGATGGATAAGAGTAAAGATGAAGTCAACAGCTTGCTTCGTCAGAGAACAACCAAGAAAAATCTCTTTGCTCTTTCCGACTTGGAGACTGGTATGGTTTACTTAACAGCAGCGGCAAAACAAAATCGACTCCTCTTAGAACATATCCAGGGCCATGCTCTTTATCGGAGATTTAATGAAGTCGAACGAGAGCAGTTTGATGATGCAATGATTGAAGCCCATCAGTTGGTGTCTATGACAGACTTGATTTCTCAAGTCTTGCAACAACTCTCATCTTCTTACAACAACATCCTAAACAATAACCTGAATGATAGTTTGACAGTTTTGACTATTATCTCCGTCTTACTAGCAGTACTTGCGGTTATTACAGGTTTCTTCGGAATGAATGTTCCTCTACCATTTACAGAAGAGCCAAATGCTTGGATTTATATCTTAATGGCTAGCTTGATTTATGGGCAGCCTTATCTCAATGGCTGAAGAAAATTACTAGAAAATAAAAGAGAAGGAGCCAGAATGGCGATTGAAAATTACATGCCAGATTTTGCTGTAGAAGCAGTTTATGATTTGACAGTCCAAAGCCTGCAAAAACAAGGGATCAAAGCTGTTTTGGTGGATTTGGACAACACTCTGATTGCTTGGAATAACCCTGATGGGACTCCAGAGATGAAACGATGGTTGCATGACCTTCGTGACGCAGGGATTCGCATTATTGTAGTCTCAAATAATTCTAAAAAACGTGTCCAACGAGCAGTTGAAAAATTTGGGATTGACTATGTTTATTGGGCTTTGAAGCCCTTTACTTTCGGGATTGACCGCGCCATGAAGGAATTCCACTATGAGAAAAACGAAGTGGTCATGGTTGGGGATCAACTCATGACGGATATTCGAGCTGCTCACCGAGCAGGGATTCGTTCGATTTTGGTCAAGCCCTTGGTGCAGCACGACTCTATCAAAACGAAGATTAACCGCGCTCGTGAGCGCCGTGTCATGAAACAAATCACTGAAAAGTACGGTCCTATCACATATAAAAAAGGAATCTAACTATGGAAGAAATTCTCTGTATTGGCTGTGGAGCAACCATTCAGACGACAGATAAGACTGGTCTTGGTTTTACACCTCAGTCAGCACTCGAAAAAGGTTTGGAAACTGGTGAAGTTTATTGCCAACGTTGTTTCCGTCTTCGTCATTACAATGAAATCACAGATGTCCAGTTGACGGATGATGATTTCCTAAAACTCTTGCACGAGGTAGGAGACAGTGATGCCTTGGTGGTCAATGTGATTGATATCTTTGACTTTAATGGTTCTGTTATCCCAGGATTGCCTCGCTTTGTATCAGGCAACGATGTTCTCTTGGTTGGAAATAAAAAAGACATCCTTCCTAAGTCTGTTAAGGCTGGTAAGATTAGTCAATGGCTCATGGAACGTGCCCATGAAGAAGGTCTACGTCCTGTTGACGTCGTTCTGACTTCAGCCCAAAACAAGTATGCTATCAAGGAAGTCATTGATAAAATTGAGCACTATCGTAAGGGTCGTGACGTCTATGTAGTTGGGGTTACCAATGTTGGGAAATCAACTCTTATCAACGCAATTATCCAGGAAATTACGGGTGACCAGAACGTCATCACAACCTCACGTTTCCCAGGGACAACCTTAGATAAGATTGAAATCCCACTTGATGATGGTTCTTATATCTATGATACACCGGGAATTATTCATCGTCATCAGATGGCCCACTACTTGACGGCTAAATCTCAAGTATGTCAGTCCTAAAAAGGAAATCAAACCTAAAACCTACCAGCTCAATCCTGAGCAAACCCTCTTTTTAGGAGGTTTGGGACGATTTGATTTCATTGCAGGAGAAAAGCAAGGTTTCACAGCTTTCTTTGATAATGAACTCAAACTTCATCGTACCAAGCTTGAAGGCGCTAGTGCCTTTTACGACAAGCACCTCGGAACCCTCCTTACACCACCAAATAGCAAAGAAAAAGAAGACTTTCCAAAACTGGTCCAACATGTCTTTACTATCAAGGATAAGACAGACCTCGTTATCTCAGGACTAGGCTGGATCCGTGTAACAGGAACTGCCAAAGTCGCCGTCTGGGCACCAGAAGGCGTCGCAGTCGTCACACGAAAAGCAATTATTTAAACACAGAAAGGAAAGGGTTGTCTTTATAAAGGCGAGCACTGCGAGCCCCTAGAAGATACTTTTTGCCGTGGTGTTAGTTGGTACAAGTGATTGTACCAACTGCGGAAAATTTGAGACCTTAGGCTCAAATTTTAGTCATGAAAGTCCAGAGGACTTTGCTGACGTCCGTCACCACTTTAGAAAAGTATAAAAAGAAACTCTTTTAAATGAATTATGTCATTAACATCAAAACAACGTGCCTTCCTCAACAGCCAGGCACACACCCTCAAACCCATCATCCAAATTGGGAAAAATGGACTCAACGACCAAATCAAAACCAGCGTTCGTCAGGCACTTGACGCCCGCGAATTGATCAAGGTTACTCTCTTACAAAACACAGATGAAACATCCACGAAGTAGCTGAAATCTTGGAAGAAGAAATCGGTGTGGATACAGTACAAAAAATTGGACGTATCTTGATTTTGTATAAGCAATCAAGCAAGAAAGAAAATCGTAAGATTTCTAAAAAAGTTAAAGAAATTTAAAAATATACTCCAAAAAACTGTTTTTACAGAAGACTAAAGGAGATTAGCCTATGGCAATCGAACTATTAACTCCCTTTACAAAAGTGGAGTTAGAGCCAGAAATCAAGGATAAAAAACGCAAGCAAGTTGGAATCTTAGGGGGAAATTTTAACCCTGTTCACAATGCTCATCTTATCGTGGCAGACCAAGTGCGCCAGCAGTTAGGATTGGATCAAGTTCTGCTCATGCCTGAGTATCAACCGCCTCACGTAGACAAAAAGGAAACCATTTCTGAACACCACCGCCTCAAGATGCTTGAATTGGCAATTGACGGAATCGAAGGTTTAGCTATTGAGACCATTGAGCTAGAGCGCAAGGGTATTTCCTACACCTACGACACCATGAAGATTTTGACAGAGAAGAATCCAGATACAGATTATTACTTTATCATCGGTGCCGATATGGTAGACTATTTACCCAAATGGTATAGAATTGACGAATTGGTCGACCTCGTTCAGTTTGTAGGAGTTCAACGACCACGCTACAAGGCTGGGACTTCTTATCCAGTCATTTGGGTGGATGTGCCTCTCATGGATATTTCATCCAGTATGGTACGTGATTTCATCGCCCAAGGTCGCACACCTAACTTTCTCTTGCCAAAACCAGTGCTAGACTATATTGAGAAAGAAGGGCTCTACTGATGGCATACCAAGACTATATCAACTGTTCGCGTGAAGAATTGTTGGAAAAAATGGCAGAGCTCCTACCTGAAAAACGTCTAACCCATTGTCTGGGTGTAGAGCGTGCAGCCATAGAATTGGCTCAGCGCTTTGGTGTGGATGTTGAGAAAGCTGGTTTGGCAGGTCTCCTTCATGACTATGCTAAAAAGCTATCAGATCAAGAGTTTCTAGACTTGATAGATCGTTATCAACTAGACTCTAATCTTAAAAACTGGGGCAATAATGTCTGGCATGGCATGGTCGGTATCTACAAGATTCAGGAAGATTTGGATTTGAAAAATCCTGAAATTTTGCGAGCTATTGAAATCCATACAGTTGGAGCTGGTCAGATGACGGACCTTGATAAGGTTATCTACGTCGCAGACTACATCGAGCATAATCGTGCCTTTCCAGGGGTAGACCAGGCGCGTGAGATTGCAAGTTTGTCACTCAATAAGGCAGTAGCCTATGAAACAGCTCGCACTGTGGAACATTTGGCTCGCCAGGGATTGCCTATCTATCCCCAAACCCTTGAAACCTATAACGCCTATGTGCACTATTTGAAAGAGGACTAAATGAACGAAAAAGAATTATTAGAACTAGTCGTGAAAGCGGCTGATGAAAAACGTGCGGAGGATATCCTCGCACTCGATGTACAAGAATTGACCAGTGTGACAGATTACTTTGTCATCACGAGCTCCATGAATAGCCGTCAGTTGGATGCTATCGCTGAAAATATCCGTGAAAAAGTAGCTCAAGCTGGCTTTAAAGGTAGTCACGTTGAAGGCGATGCAACTGGAGGCTGGGTTTTACTTGACCTTGGTGGAGTCGTTGTGCATATCTTCTCAGAAGAAATGCGTGCCCACTATAACCTTGAAATTATGGCATGAGGCTAATTCTGTAGATCTCTCAGAAACTTTATAGTCTTTTCCTTTATCTTTTATTACGGCGTTAACTCATTTTGCCTAACTCTAGTTATGCCTGCAATTCGTTGCCTAGTACTAAAAGCAAACGAAAAGACTATAGCGTTACAATTGAACTCAGTTGCAGTCAACTGGGTTTTATTAGCTTATTTTAGAAAAATTGATTGAAAGGTAAGAGCGTCGTGTTTTGTTCATCTCGAAACTGAACACGAGCTAAAAACTGTGAGAAAGAGAATAACTTCCTTTGTATCTGACGATACGGCAGAAAGACACCTATTTTCTCTTTGTTTTAAACGCTCTTTGTATCTTAATAATGGCAACATACGAGACTTTTGCGGCTGTTTATGATGCAGTCATGGATGATAGTTTATACGACAAATGGACGGATTTTTCCCTCCAGCATTTGCCCAAGACTAAGGAGAGAAAGAAACTCTTGGAGCTGGCTTGTGGAACAGGTATCCAGTCTGTCCGCTTTTCTCAGGCTGGTTTTGATGTGACTGGACTGGACTTGAGCGCGGACATGTTGAAGATTGCTGAGAAGAGAGCTACTTCAGCCAAGCAAAAGATTGATTTTATGGAAGGGAACATGCTGGATTTGTCCAAGGCAGGTAAATATGATTTTGTCACGTGTTACTCGGACTCAATCTGCTACATGCAGGATGAGGTGGAAGTTGGGGACGTCTTTAAAGAAGTTTATAATGCTCTCAATGAGGACGGGGTCTTCATCTTTGATGTGCATTCGACCTACCAGACAGATGAGGTCTTTTCCCTGGCTATTCCTATCATGAAAAATGCCGAAGACTTTGCCATGCTCTGGGATACCTACGAGGATGCAGCACCACATTCTATCGTGCATGAGTTGACCTTTTTTTATCAAGGAAGCGGATGGTTCCTTTAGTCGTCACGATGAAGTGCATGAGGAGCGTACATACGAAGTCTTGACCTATGATATTTTTGCTAGAACAAGCTGAGTTTTAAGTCCTTCAAACTCTTTGCGGACTTTGAAGACAAGGAGCCTACAGAAACTAGCACCCGTTGGTTTTTTTCGTCGCTCGGAAGTAGGAGTTTACCATGACCATTACAGGTATTATCGCAGAGTTCAATCCTTTTTCATAATGGCCACAAATACCTGCTAGAACAGGCAGATGGGGTGAAAATTGTGGCCATGTCTGGAAATTTCGTGCAGAGAGGCGAGCCGGCTATCGTTGACAAGTGGACAAGGGTTCAAATGGCACTAGAGAATGGAGCAGACTTGGTAGTAGAATTGCCCTTTTTAGTCAGTGTACAAGCAGCGGATTTCTTCGGACAAGGAGCAGTAGATATCTTGGCGCAGTTAGGAATTGACAGCCTAGCTTTTGGGACAGAGGAAGTTCTAGATTACCAGAAAATTGCTAACTTATACGCAGAGTGTGGTCAAGAAATGGAGAATTTTGTGGACAATCTACCTGATTCACTCTCTTATCCCCAGAAAACCCAAGCTATGTGGAAGGAATTTGCGGGTCTTGATTTTTCGGGTAATACGCCCAATCATGTCTTAGCTCTTGCCTATGCTAAGGCAGTTGCTGGACGAAACATCAAACTTTATCCAATCAAGCGTCAGGGGGCGGGATACCATTCGGTGGACAAGGATGTGGACTTTGCCTCGGCCACAGCTCTCCGTCAGCACCAAAGTGATAAAGATTTCTTAGAACGCTTTATGCCTCGTGTAGAGCTGTTTGAAAATGCTAGTAAGGTGAGTTGGGAAGATTATTTTCCACTTTTACGCTATCAAATCTTGTCAAATCCTGACCTAACTAACATTTATCAGGTCAATCAAGAAATGGCGGTGCGAATCAAGGATGCTATAAAGACAGCTCAGTCTGTGGAAGAATTGGTTGAGTTAGTGGCTACCAAACGCTACACCAAGGCGCGTGTCAGACGCCTCTTGACCTATATCCTGATACAGGCCAGAGAAAGTGACTTGCCAGAAGGTATTCACGTCCTTGGTTTTACCGAAAAAGGTAGACAACATCTTAAAGCTCTCAAGGAGCAGGTCAATCTCGTCAGCCGTATCGGTAAAGAACCCTGGGATGCCATAACACAAAAGGCAGACCAAATCTATCAACTGGGATACCCGAGTATAGCAGAACAAAATTTTGGCAGAGTGCCAATCAGAATCGAAACAAACGAAGTCTACTGAAAGGTAGGCTTTTTTTAGTTTTTTTTCGAATAACTAGATAGAAAAGAAAAAATCTTGTACAAGTTCCTGACAATTTCTTTCTTTTCATGTATAATAATGGAAAAGAGGTAAAACGAGGTATGGTTATGGAAGCAGTTCTTTACTCAACATTCCGAAATCATTTAAAAGACTACATGAAGAAGGTAAACGATGAGTTTGAGCCTTTGACGGTGGTCAACAAAAATCCTGACGAGGACATTGTAGTCCTTTCAAAGAGCGAGTGGGATAGTATTCAGGAAACCTTAAGAATTGCTCAGAATAAGGAGCTTTCTGACAAGGTCTTGCGAGGAATGTCCCAAGTTCGTGCGGGACACACTCAGGTGCATGTGATTGAGGAGTAATGGATGCTGCTCAAGTTTACAGAAGATGCCTGGGCAGATTATTGCTATTGGCAAAACCAAGATAAGAAAACATTAAAAAGAATCAACAAACTAATTAAGGATATTCAACGTGATCCATTTACAGGAATTGGTAAACCAGAACCACTCAAGTATGACTATCAAGGAGCTTGGTCACGTCGTATTGATGCAGAGAATCGCATCATCTATATGATGGATGGTGATAGCGTCGCTTTCTTGTCCTTTAAGGATCATTACTAAGTCTACTGAAAGGTAGGCTTTTTATTTTAGAAATAATCTTTTGTAGAGGTTCGTTTTTAAAATTGATAAAGTTTCGAGGATAAAAACTAGTTTTTAGTATAATAACCGCATTATTTGCTCTTGAATCCGCTTTATAACTCTTATTTTATGGTATAATGAAGAGAATTGTAAATCATAAAAACAGGGGAAGCAAATGTCTAATTTTAAAGAAAAACTACCATTATTTCAATCGAACGATGTTCAGATTTCAAATGTGGTCAATGCAGTTTGGTCGATTGCCAATACCTTACGTGGGGCTTATCGTGCAGATAAGTATCGAGATGTCATCATTCCGATGTTTGTCTTGACTCGCTTAGAAGCTGCTTTATTGCCAACCAAAGATGAAGTAGTAGCCCTGTATAAATCAAATCCCAATACACCAGAGAAGGTTCTTGAGAACAAATCTGGCTACAAATACTATAATACCAGTCCTTTCACGCTTGAAAACCTCCAAAATGATCCCAATGCAATCGAGGAGAATTTTATTGCCTATCTAGATGGCTATTCTTGTCGTGTGAAGGACATTATCGAAAACCTTAAGTTTAAAGAACAGGTCCACACGCTGGCAAAGTCTGGGCGTCTTTTTACGGTCATCAAAAAGTTCTCTCAGATTGACCTATCGCCAAGTTCTGTGGACTCTATGGTGATGGGCTATATGTTTGAGGATATCATCCGCCGCTTTTCTGAAAATGAGGAAGCTGGTTCTCACTATACACCTCGTGAAGTCATTGCTCTGATGGTCAATCTGCTCTTGGTCGAAGCCGATGAAGAATTATTCGTCGATAAAAAAGAGTTGAAAATCCTAGATATGGCTGCTGGTACAGGTGGTATGCTAGCGACAGCCAAAAGTTATATCCGCAAGCTCGATACAGGAGTGACTGTCCGTCTTTTTGGTCAGGAAGTTTTACCTGAGACTTTCGGGATTGGTCGAGCTGATATGTTGATTCGTCAGGAAGATTCGGATTATTTTGTGAAGGCGGACACCCTAAAAGATCCCGATCCATTCCCGGATACGAAGATGAGTTTTGTCATTGCCAATCCTCCCTTTGGTCAATCTTGGGGCGGGAAAGATGCAGATGATGGCGTAGAAGACGCAGTTAAAAGAGACCATAAACTTTTTGTAACTACAGAAGGTCAACAAGGACGTTTTGTAGCGACTCCGGGAACTGGCGATGCCCAACTTCTGTTCCATCTTCATGGTTTAGCTAAACTAGAGGAAAACGGACGCGCAGCTATTATTTCAAACGGTTCTCCTCTCTTTTCTGGTGGTACTTCATCTGGAGAAAGTCAGATCCGCCGTTACATCCTTGAGAATGATTTGCTAGAAGCTATTATTGCCCTTCCAGGACAGTTTTTTTACAATACAGGGATTGGGATTTATATCTGGATTTACAATAAAAACAAATCTCCTGAACGTCAAAACAAGGTTCAGTTCATCGATGCGACGGAAGAGTTTGTTCCTTTGCGTAAATCTCTGGGACAAAAACGCCGTGAGTTGTCTCAAGATAATATCCGCCAGATCCTCAAATGGTATGATGATTTTAAAGAAAATGATCATGTGAAGATCTTTGATAAGAATGAGTTTCTATATCGAGAATATACAGTCATGCAACCTCTGCAACGTCGTGGCTGGATTACCGAGAAAACCATTGAGAAGGTCAAAAGCGTTCCTTTCCTAGCTAAACTATTTGACGAATACCAGTATCAAGAATTACTAGAGATGGAACCACGCTCAGCCAAAGATGAGAAGAAATTACAAGACTTTGAAGCTGGGAAGGCCAAGCAAGAAGCCATCCTAAATGCTCTTCGTGGGGGAATCACGGAGGATAGTTATTCTAACTTTGAAAGCTTTGTCCAAGTCATTAAGGATTTGTTGGGAGACATCAAGGTAACGCCTGCCAATATCAATGCTTTAGCCCTAGCTATGAGTGAGATGGACAAGACGGCAGAAGTCATCCGCACTAAGAAGAAAGACAAGCCAAATGAGATTGCTGGAGGGATTGTCTATGATAAGACAACCAAGGACAGTGAAATCGTCAAACTGACAGAGGATGTTGAAGACTACTTTGCGCGTGAGGTTTATCCCCATGTACCTGACGCCCACTACTGGTTTGATGAGGAAAAGGGCTATGGAGCCGAGATTCCTTTTACCCGCTATTTCTATCAATACCAAGCACCAGAAAGTGCAGAGAAGCTCTTAGCAGAGTTCTATGACTTGGAAGCAGAACTACAGACTCTCTTGGAGGAACTAAAACATGACTAGGATGAAAGAGAGTGGCATCGACTGGATCGGACAGATACCAGAGGAGTGGAAAGTAAGGCCGATAAAGCATATAGTAGAGACACCTGTTACTGATGGACCGCATGAAACACCAGTATTATATGAAACAGGAATCCCATTTTTATCTGCAGAAGCTGTAAAAGATGGCGTTTTAGATTTTAATTTTAAGCGTGGATATATTTCATTAAAAGATCATGATCGTTTTAAGAAAAAAATTTCACCTAAAAAAGATGACATTTTTATCGTAAAATCTGGAGCAACAACGGGAAATGTTGGTATAGTCAATACGGATGAGATTTTTGCTATTTGGTCTCCGTTAGCTTTAATTAGATGTAATAAAACATTAGCTATTCAAAAATACATTTATTTTTATTTGTTATCCACTCTGTTTAAATCCCAAGTAGAATTTAATTGGTCTTTTGGAACTCAACAAAATATAGGAATGGGAGTTATAGAAAGAATAAAAGTTATCTTACCTCCTGTATCGGAGCAGCAAAAAATTGTAGAGGTTCTAGACAAGAAAACCGCCCAGTTAGATAAAGTTAAAGCACTACTGGAGGAGCAAATTCAAAAACTAAAAGACTACCGCGCAAGCTTGATTTATGAGACTGTCACAAAAGGGCTGGATAAAACAGTTCCTATGAAAGATTCAGGAATCGACTGGATTGGACAGGTGCCTCAAGGGTGGGGAGTGAAGCCACTTAAGTATTTAATTAAATTTAAAAATGGTTATGCTTTTGATAGTAAACAATTAACTATGGAGCAAACAGGTGTCAAGGTTATTAGAATTGGAGATTTTAAGTCATCCGGTATAGATTTTAATGCAGCATTAAATGTTTTTACTAGTTTTAATAGTAAGTTAGACTTTTACAGAATTAGAAAAAGTCAAATTTTAATAGCCATGAGTGGCGCAACTGTAGGTAAGATATCATTTGTTAATCAAGAACCTAATGTATATAGTGTTATAAATCAACGCGTAGGTATTATAGAATCTGAGATAAACAAATGGATATATTATTGTTTATCTACTGATTCCTTCATGAGCTATATTCAATTGAATTCAAATGGTTCTGCCCAACCTAATATATCTTCTGGTGAAATATCTGATTTTAAAGTTGCCATTCCTGATGATGTAGTAATTCAAAAATGTGTAAAATATCTAGATAACCAACTTGAAAGTATCAATAAACTAATTCAAATCAAGAATGAGCAAATTGATAATATTAACAAACAACGACAAACTCTTATTTATGATTATGTGACAGGAAAAAGGAGAGTGTAATAATAGTGTCTATTGAAGTAATAAAGAAAATACTTGAAAATGTATCTACAGGTAAGTTTTGGTCATTAAAAATTATCAAGATTAATACATCTAAGAAAAAGGGATTGGAATACATTGCAAGAGAGATAGAGTTAGAACAAAAAGGTAGATTGACCGAGCATATTAATAGTCTTGCCAGTAAATATTTAGAGGATGAGGATAAAGGTTTAGTACAATATAGGGAATGTAAACCTTACGATGGAACAGCGGATGCTCAAGTTATTTATAAATTGGAAAGCTCAAGTGAACTAATTGAAAAAAACTACGGATTATTTTTAACAGCTTTGGCTAAGCCTGATGTTGAAATTAATCCATTGAAGTTAAAAGCAAAAGCCTCTGTTATTGAGGGAATTATAAAGATTGAAAACGAGGAAGTTGCTGTAAAATTTATTTCAATGCAAAGTCCAGTGACTACATTGAAGAATAGATTTTATCCGTCAAATGGTAAATTTACAGAAATATCCGATAAAGTTTTGACATTAAGAAATTCTATAGATGTGATAATTTATAGAGAAAATGTGTATATGCTAAATTTAGCAGGGGAAAAACTTTTTGATATGGAAAGAGCTTATCAAAAAATATGTAAGTCTAAAGTTGCTTTAATTCAAGAAAAAAATATCATTGAAGGGTTTGATACATTTAAAAAATGTGCTACAACTGGTCATAACCCGAGAAAATTTGTATCATTTAATGACACTTATCTAAATAAATTAGAAGATGAAAAGAATAGAGAGAAGATTGCTCAAAAATTCAACATCAAATTAACCGATAATAGAAATTTGTTTGAAGCAAGTGAAGAAGGTGTACCAGATAAAATTGTAAAATTGCTTTGCCAAAAAGGTATGGTTGACCCATTTGACGATAGTCCGATGGAAGTTTCGGGAACAAGAAAATGGATATAGCAAAAGGAATAATTTAGAATGTCAAAATTGTTTTTCTTTAGTTTGTACTTTACATCATTTACTCCATTGTGGTTATCTGTTTTGTTTATTGATATAAAAAGTTGTATAGAAAACTCCCAGTCAACAGTAGTAGAATTTTATAGTATTATTGTCATTCTAATTATATGGCTGATTAGTATTCTGATTATTATAAAGGTCTTATTTTCAAAATATGAAGAAGGTACGACTAGATTCATTTTAAATTCGGTAAAAGAAGAGAAGTCTATTGCTTCTGAATATCTCTTGTCTTATATTCTTCCATTATTCGCTTTTGATTTTACAAAATGGGATAGTGTAATTCTATTTTTAATATTCTTTGTAACACTAGCTTTCTTATGTATAAGACACAATTATTTTAGTGTAAATATAGTTTTAGAAATCCTAAAGTATCAGGTTTATACTTGTAAAATTGAAAATGATGATCAAATAAGTGTTACAACCTCTATTATCAGCAGAAAAAATTTGATGGCTAAAAAGGGTGAGGAAATCCGATTAAAGGCATTAAATAATGAATATAAGTTAGATGTTTAATAATCAAGCTTAGTTTATTTTATATGACTTAAAGATTCGTGCATAAAAAATTTAGTAAATATTAGAAAGTGAGAAACTATGGCAAATTTGGGCTTGAAGGAGCGCTATGATTTCCAGCAGTGGATTATCAAAGACTTAAAAGAAAAAAATGGCTATATCCAGCGGGATGCTGCTCAGTACGACCCTCGATTAGCCATGGATGTGGAGCTCCTCTGGGATTTTCTGATGGAAACTCAGGAGGAGACCATGGATTACCTCCTCAAAAAACTGAGTAAGGAGACAATCATCAATCTCATCAATACAGAAATCGTCAAGGGTGGTTTTTTGTTCGCCTTAAAAGAGGGTGTCTTTATTGAAAACAAGCAACTGCGTCTTCTCTATCGTAAACCTGCGACTAGTTTTAATGAAAAAGCCCTTCAGCAATACCAAGCCAATCGTTTGTCTGTGATTGAAGAAGTGGTTTATGAAGAAGATGATCGCATCGACCTTGTAATCTTTATCAATGGATTGGCTCTTTTTGCCATTGAACTCAAGTTCAATCCAAACGGTCAATCGGTCCAGGATGCTATCAAGCAACTCAAGGGTCGCAATCCCAAGAATCGACTCTTTCGTTTTGAGCAGGGAGTTTTGGCTTCCTTTGCTGTAGATACCTTGGAAGTCTACATGACCACCCAGTTAAAAGGCCAAGAAACCTACTTCCTACCCTTTAATATGGGGAAAGGAGAAGGGATTGAAACAGGAAGTGGGAACCCCCATAATCCAGATGGAGTGGACACAGAGTATTTATGGCTAGACGTCCTAGCCATGGACAGTATTCTCCAGCTGGTTGAGAGTTTCATCTTTTATGAAGTCGATAAGAGCAACTCTAAAAAGAAAACGCTTATCTTCCCAAGATATCATCAACGTAGAGCCGTTAGTCGCCTTCTGGAAGATATGAAGACCAATCATACGGATAACAATTATTTGATTCAACACTCAGCTGGTTCAGGAAAAACAAATACAATTGCTTGGCTTGCCCACAGCTTAGTGTCCCTTCATGATGACCAAAATAGAAATATCGTCGATACAGTCTTGATTGTTACAGACCGTATTGTAGTAGACCGTCAGTTACAAGATGCTGTTAGACAGATCAACCATAAGAATGGTGTTGTGAAAGTGATGGGTGATCGTGAGACATCAAGTGATTTAGCGGATGCTATTGCAGGGAATACAAAAATTATTGCAACGACAATCCATAAATTCGCACAGATCAATCAGTCGGATTGGATGTCTGTAGGCAATACCGCCAATAAGAAGTTTGCTATTTTGATTGATGAAGCGCATAGTTCGACGACAGGCTCTTATATGAGTTCAGTTAGTCAGGTCTTGACTGAAACGGATACAGAAAATGGAACTATCGATGAGGTTCAGGAAGTAACCGTTGCGGATGCGATTGAGCAGGAGATTGCGCGTACAGGTAAGCAAGATAACGTTTCAATCATTGCCTTTACAGCAACTCCTAAGGCGACTACCCTACAGTTGTTTGGCTCGACACAGCCAGATGGCTCGAAAGCTCCATTTGACGTCTATAGTATGAAGCAAGCAATCAATGAAGGCTTTATCTTGGATGTCCTCAACAACTACACGACCTATAAGACCTATTGCAAGCTAAATAAAGCTGTAGAAGAAGATCCTGAACTAAAAACTACTATTGCCAAACGTAAGATTGCTAAGTTTATTGAATTATCTGATGAAAACATCAATCAAAAAGTGGAGATCATCATGGATCATTTTATCAGTCATGATATTATGGCTGAGTTAGGTGGACATGGGAAGGCAATGATTGTGACATCTGGACGTGAAGCCGCGGTTAAATACCAGCTAGCCTTTCAGAAGTATTTCGAAGACCATAGTATTACGAGCATTGGGACCTTGATTGCTTTCTCAGGTAAGGTAAATTATCGTGGTAAGGAGTACTCTGAATCACAGATGAATCGCTGTAAAGAAGATGCTTTAAAAGATCAGTTTAATACAGATGACTATCAGGTCCTGATTGTGGCCAATAAATACCAAACAGGGTTTGATCAACCTAAGTTGGTAGCCATGTATGTAGATAAGAAATTACGGAGTGTTGCGGCTGTTCAGACATTGTCTCGTCTAAATCGAATTTCAGAGGTTACAACAAGAAGACCTTTATTCTTGATTTTAAAAATACTTATGAAGACATTCAATCTGCTTTTGCCCCTTATTATCGCACAACGATTCTATCAGAAACGATTTCACCTCGAGATGTTTTAGACCTCGATAAAAAATTGGACGAGTATGGCATTTTAGATACGGAGATTGTCCATGAGTTCAACCAATATTTGTATCAAGAGAAACGTTCTAGTCGAGATAAACAAAAAATGGTAGCCCTTCTAAACCAAGGTTATGAGAGAGTCAGACGCTACACTGATAAAGAACAGTTATCCATTCGAAAGGTGATTCGAGGTTTCTTACGGATGTACACCTTCCTGATTCAAGCTACAGCTTATCAAAATGAGGTCTTACACGAGAGATACAATTATCTTCAACGCTTAGTGAAGATGATTGATGTTCGGATTGGTAGTGATGACTTTACAATCGCCGATAAGATAGTCGTTGATTATATGAAACATAAAAAGACAGGTTCATTTGTGGGAATTTCCGAATTGGATCAAAAGTATGAGGTGAACTTACCCAAGCCAAGTTTAACATCAGTGACGGAAGATCAGGAAAAACGCTTGTCAGAAATTCTGGATGAAATAAATGAGCAGTTAGATTTGGATATTGAACCAGAAGTTGGAATAAGTGGTGCAGTCTCTATTCGTGAGTTACTAAAGAAAAATTCAAGACTCAAACAATCAGCACATGTTAACTCTCGAGAAGATTTTAAATTTGCTTTTGAAGAAGAGATTGATAATGCTCTGATAGACGGATATGAACAGAGCAAAGAACTATTTGGAGCCCTATTAAATAACGACTCTTTCAAGAAGAGATTAGCAAATATATTTATTGACGATGTGTTTAAAAGTTTGAAAGGTTCTGAGGAATTGTAGTTCTAAAATTCAAGAGAATATATTCAATTAAGGTTTGTTAAAAATATTTTTTTGTGGTAAAATGTATAAGAATGTATGTCATTCAGATAAACAAATAAATTGAGGTAAAAACATGGAAATTATGACAATTGTTATAGTTGTTTTTGCCGTCATCATTGGTTTAGTCATTGGATATGTCAGCATCTCAGTCAAGATGAAATCATCACAAGAGGCTGCAGAGTTGATGCTTTTAAATGCTGAACAAGAAGCAACTAATTTACGAGGACAAGCTGAGCGCGAAGCGGATTTATTACTAAATGAAGCCAAGAGCGAAAGCAAATCCCTTAAAAAAGAAGCACTATTGGAGGCTAAAGAGGAAGCCAGAAAATACCGCGAAGAAGTGGACGCTGAATTTAAGTCGGAGCGTCAAGAACTCAAGCAAATCGAAAGTCGTTTGACGGAGAGAGCTACGAGCCTTGACCGTAAAGACGATAATTTGACGAACAAAGAAAAAACACTTGAACAAAAAGAACAAAGTATTTCTGATAGAGCAAAAAACCTTGATGCACGTGAAGAGCAACTAGAGGAAATTGAAAAGCAAAAGCAAGCAGAACTAGAGCGTGTCGGAAGTCTGACTCAGTCAGAGGCAAAAGATATCATCTTAGCTCAAACAGAAGAAGACTTGACCAAGGAAATTGCTAGCCGCATTCGTGAGGCGGAGCAAGAAGTCAAGGAACGTTCAGATAAGCTTGCTAAGGATATCCTGTCCCAAGCGATGCAGAGAATTGCTGGTGAGTATGTAGCTGAGTCTACCAACTCTACAGTTCATCTGCCTGATGATACCATGAAAGGTCGTATCATTGGTCGTGAAGGTCGTAACATCCGTACCTTTGAAAGTTTGACAGGGGTTGATGTCATCATTGATGATACGCCAGAAGTGGTAACCTTGTCAGGTTTTGATCCTATCCGCCGTGAGATTGCCCGTATGACGATGGAAACCTTGCTTAAGGATGGACGAATTCACCCAGCTCGTATCGAAGAGTTGGTTGAGAAAAACCGTCAAGAAATTGATAACAGAATTCGTGAATATGGTGAAGCTGCAGCCTACGAAATTGGGGCGCCGAACCTTCACCCTGACTTGATGAAGATCATGGGTCGCTTACAGTTCCGTACTTCATACGGACAAAATGTCTTGCGTCACTCAATCGAAGTAGCTAAGTTAGCTGGTATCATGGCTAGCGAACTTGGTGAAAATGCAGCTCTTGCCCGCCGTGCAGGATTCCTTCACGATATTGGTAAAGCCATTGACCGAGAAGTAGAAGGTAGCCACGTTGAGATTGGTACTGAATTAGCTCGCAAGTACAAAGAGCATCCAGTTGTGATTAACACGATTGCTAGTCACCATGGTGATGTAGAGCTGAAAGTGTAATCGCAGTTCTCGTTGCTGCGGCGGACGCCTTAAGCGCAGCCCGTCCAGGAGCTCGTAGCGAATCACTTGAAAGCTACATCAAACGTCTCCATGATTTAGAAGAAATCGCTAATAGCTTTGAAGGAGTTCAAAATAGCTTTGCCCTTCAAGCAGGTCGTGAAATCCGAATCATGGTAAATCCAGGTCAAATCAAGGACGATAAGGTCACAATCTTAGCTCACAAAGTTCGTGAGAAAATCGAAAGCAACCTCGATTACCCAGGAAATATCAAGGTAACCGTGATTCGTGAACTTCGTGCAGTTGATTATGCAAAATAAATAAGAAAGAGCAGTTGAAAAATTACTGCTTTTTTGTTACACTAGATAGAAAGATTGTAGTAAGCAGAAATGCCTTTACAAAGAGAATTCTGAATGAATTTCCAAGGCATTTCACAAACTATCCAAAGGAGACATCATGGCAGACCGTGGCTTACTAATCGTTTTTTCAGGTCCTTCAGGAGTTGGAAAAGGAACGGTTAGACGAGAAATTTTTGAGAGTTCTGAAAATCAATTCCAATATTCTGTATCTATGACAACACGGGCTCAACGTCCAGGTGAAGTAGACGGAGTTGACTATTTCTTCCGTACGCGTGAAGAATTTGAAGAATTGATCCGTCAAGGACAGATGTTAGAGTATGCAGAGTATGTAGGCAACTACTACGGAACTCCTCTGACCTATGTCAATGAAACCCTTGATAAAGGGATTGATGTTTTCCTTGAAATTGAAGTGCAGGGAGCTCTTCAGGTCAAGAAAAAAGTTCCAGATGCAGTCTTTATCTTTTTGACACCACCAGATTTGGAAGAATTGCAAGATCGTCTCGTAGGCCGTGGTACCGATAGTGCAGAAGTGATTGCCCAACGTATCGAAAAAGCCAAAGAAGAAATTGCTTTGATGCGTGAGTATGACTATGCTATTGTCAATGATCATGTTCCTCTTGCCGCAGAACGTGTCAAACGTGTGATTGAAGCAGAACATTTCCGCGTCGATCGTGTCATCGGTCACTACCAGGATATGCTACCAAAGTCTCCAACTATTCGATAAACTATAGAAAACAGGTACAAACAAATGATGCTTAAACCCTCTATTGATACCTTGCTTGACAAGGTACCATCAAAATATTCACTCGTCATCTTGGAAGCAAAACGTGCTCACGAATTAGAAGCTGGAGCAACTCCAACACAAGAATTCAAATCTGAAAAATCTACACTTCGTGCCTTGGAAGAAATTGAATCAGGGAATGTAACCATCCACCCAGATCCAGAAGGAAAACGCGAAGCTGTTCGTCGTCGTATCGAAGAAGAAAGACGATTGAGAGAAGAAGAAGAAAAGAAAATCAAAGAGCAAATCGCGAAAGAAAAAGAAGAAGGTGAAAAAATTTAAGGTTGGGGGGACTCAATCTTATTTTTTCTATTGCAAGAATACTCAATCAATTAAAAGAATTTAAGTAGAGAAGGAGGTGAGGATATGGCTATTGCAAAAATCATTGTGGATGTTCCCTTGATGCAGACGGACCAACCATACAGTTATAAGGTCCCTGAGGAATTTGAAGGGATGCTGGAAGTTGGTATGCGGGTTCATGTGCCTTTTGGGAAGGCCAATCGCTTGATTCAGGGAATTGTTCTTGGAATGGAACAAGAATCGGAAATGGCAGATGAGGACTTGAAAGAAATTGCTGAGGTGCTGGACTTTTCTCCTGTCTTAACGGAGGAACAACTCTGGCTAGCTGAAGAACTACGTAAGTCAGTTTTTTCATACAAGATTTCTATTCTAAAAGCTATGCTTCCAGGATTTTTGAATTCTAGCTATGATAAAATCCTCTATCCTCTGGAAGGCTTGAGTCAGAAAGACAGAGACCGTTTGTTTGGATCGCAAGAGTCCTTAGCATTTTCATCTCTAGACTTAGAAAAGCAGGCCGAGATGATGCGATTGACTCGCAAAGGACTTTTGAAGTTAGAGTATCAGGCTATAGACCAGAAGAAGGTCAAAACACAGTCTTGGATTCAAGTGAATCTTGACAAATTAGAAAAGCTAGAAATCTCAAACCGTGCCAAGAAGAAATTGGAACTGCGAGATTATTTAGTAGAACATCCAGAAAGTACTCCTTTGGCTACTTTGTTAGAACATTACTCACGGGAACAAGTTAACTTCTTTGTGGAACAGGGTGCTTTGACGATTCTTCAAAAAGAAGTTCAACGCTCAGCTGCTTACTTTGAAGGAATCGAGTCAAATCAAGCCTTAGAGTTAAATCCAGAGCAAAAACAAGCATGTGAGGCGGTTGTTGGAGCGATTGGAAAGAAACATCCTCCATTTCTTCTACAAGGAATCACTGGAAGTGGGAAAACCGAGGTTTACCTGCAGATTATCCAAGGTGCCTTGGATATGGGGAAAACAGCGATTGTTCTAGTTCCAGAGATCTCTCTGACACCTCAAATGACCGAGCGCTTTATTGCTCGGTTTGGTGAGCAAGTCGCCATTCTCCACTCTGGCTTGTCAAATGGTGAAAAGTACGATGAATGGCGCAAGGTGGAGCGTGGAGATGCTCAGGTAGTTGTTGGGGCCAGGTCTGCTATTTTTGCACCTTTGAAAAATCTAGGTGTTATCATTATTGATGAAGAGCATGAGGCTAGTTATAAGCAAGATAGCAATCCTCGTTACCATGCTAGAGATGTGGCTCTTTTACGTGTCCAGTACAATCAAGCTGCCCTAGTCCTTGGTTCTGCAACACCAAGTCTAGAAAGCCGTGCGCGTGCTGGTAAGGGTGTTTATCAACATCTACGTCTGACTCAACGGGCCAATCCTTTAGCAAGTATTCCTGAGGTTCAACTGATTGATTTCCGTGATTACATCGGGCAGAATGAAACATCAAACTTTACACCACCTCTCATTGAGGCAATTCAAGCTCGACTAGATAAAAAAGAGCAGGTTGTTCTCATGCTCAATCGTCGTGGTTATTCTAGCTTTGTCATGTGCCGGGAATGCGGGACCGTGGATACCTGTCCAAACTGCGATATTTCCTTGACGCTGCATATGGATACTAAGACTATGAACTGTCATTATTGTGGTTTTACGAAGGAAATTCCACATGTCTGTCCAAACTGTCAGAGTCGTAGCATTCGCTATTATGGAACGGGGACACAGAAGGCTTATGATGAGCTAGCGGAACTCTTTCCAGAGGCACGCATTCTACGCATGGATGTGGATACAACTCGTAAAAAGGGCAGTCACCAAGCTTTACTTGAACAATTTGGCAATGGTGAAGCGGACATATTGCTAGGAACCCAGATGATTGCCAAGGGCTTGGATTTTCCAAATGTGACCTTGGTTGGTGTTCTCAATGCGGACACAGCCTTGAATCTGCCTGATTTCCGTTCTTCTGAGAGAACCTTCCAACTCTTGACCCAGGTAGCAGGCCGTGCCGGTCGTGCTGAAAAGGCAGGTCAGGTCTTGATTCAGTCTTATAATCCTCAGCATTATGCCATTCGATTCGCCAAGGATCAGGATTACGAAGGTTTTTATGCCTATGAAATGGGCATCAGACGTCAGTTGGGTTATCCGCCTTATTATTTCACTATTGGAATCACCTTATCTCATAAAAAAGAAGAAGAGGTTCTTAGACGTGCTTATCAAGTCATGGAGATTTTGCGGTCAGGTTTATCGGATGCTTGTATCATCCTTGGTCCGACGCCAAAACCTATCGCTCGTACTCATAACCTCTATCATTACCAAATTTTGATTAAATACCGTTTAGAAGATGAGTTGGCTTCGACCCTTAATCAGGTCTTAGCCTTAACTCAAGAACGTGAAAATAGCGAACTTCGTCTCAGTATTGACCACGAACCGCAACAATTTTTATAGAAGGAGAAAAGATGACAAAACTAATCTTTATGGGAACTCCCAATTTTTCAGCAACTGTTTTAAAGGGGCTTTTGTCAGATGACCGCTACGAGATTGTAGCGGTTGTAACTCAGCCAGATCGTGCTGTCGGCCGTAAAAAAGTTATCCAGGAAACTCCAGTGAAACAAGCTGCCAAAGAGGCAGGCCTACCTATCTACCAACCAGAAAAATTATCGGGTAGTTCAGAAATGGAAGCTATCATGAATTTGGGTGCTGACGGGATTGTGACTGCAGCTTTTGGACAATTTCTCCCAAGTAAACTCCTTGATAGCATGGATTTTGCAGTCAACGTTCACGCCTCCCTCCTTCCCAAACACCGTGGTGGAGCTCCTATCCATTATGCCTTGATTCAAGGTGATGAAGAAGCAGGAGTAACCATTATGGAAATGGTCAAGGAAATGGATGCAGGGGACATGATTTCTCGTCGCAGTATTCCCATTACCGATGAGGACAATGTCGGAACCTTATTTGAAAAATTGGCCATTGTTGGGCGTGATTTGCTTTTGGATACTCTACCTGCTTATATAGCTGGTGAGATTCAGCCTCAACCGCAAGATCCAAGCCAAGTGACTTTCTCACCAAATATTAAACCAGAGGAAGAAAAGTTGGACTGGAACAAGACCAACCGTCAACTTTTCAACCAAATCCGTGGGATGAATCCATGGCCAGTTGCTCATACCTTCCTCAAGGGAGAACGCTTCAAAATCTATGAAGCTTTGCCTGTAGAAGGTCAGGGGAATCCGGGTGAGATACTCTCCATTGGTAAGAAAGAATTGATTGTCGCAACAGCAGAAGGAGCTCTATCTCTCAAACAGGTTCAACCAGCAGGAAACCTAAAATGGATATTGCTTCCTTCCTCAACGGAGTGGGACGAAGTTTGGCAGTAGGAGAACGCTTTGGTGACTAAAGTAGAAACGGCTAGAAACTTAGCCTTAAAGGTGCTAGAGGATGTCTTTGTCAATCAAGCCTACTCCAATATCGCCTTAAATAAACACCTCAAGGGAAGTCAACTGTCAGCAGCAGACAAGGGCTTAGTGACAGAGCTTGTTTATGGAACCGTAGCCCGTAAACTAACTTTAGAATGGTATTTGTCTCACTTTATTGAGGATAGAGACAAGCTAGACAGCTGGCTCTATGTTTTGCTTCTCATGAGCGTCTACCAACTCCAATACTTGGATAAGCTTCCTGATCATGCAGTGGTCAATGAAGCGGTAGAAATTGCAAAACTTCGTAAAAAGGGTAGCGAAAAACTGGTCAATGCAGTCCTTCGTCGTATCTTGCGTGATGGCTTGCCAGATATTGCCAGTATCAAGCGTAAGAACAAGCGTGATTCTATCGCCTACTCTTTGCCAGTGTGGTTAGTTTCTAAGCTCAAGGAAGAGTATGGAGAAGAGCGAGCGCAAGCGATTTTTGAGAGTCTTTTGCAACGCAATAAAGCCAGTATTCGGGTGACAGATTTGAGCCGAAAAGAGGAAATCAAAAAAATGCTTGATGCAAGTGATTCTGCTTTATCAGCTTCTGGTCTGGTCAAGGAGCAGGGGCATTTTGCGGGTCATGACTTATTTGCTGAAGGGGCTATTACTATCCAGGATGAGTCTAGTCAACTGGTTGCTCCAACACTAGAGCTACAAGGAGAGGAGCAGGTTTTGGATGCCTGTGCAGCCCCAGGTGGGAAACAGCCCATATGGCATCTTGTCTAACGACAGGTCAGGTAACAGCTCTGGATCTCTACGACCACAAACTCAATTTGATTCAAGAAAATGCCCAGCGTTTAGGCGTAGCAGACCGCATACAAACACAAAAATTGGATGCCCGAAAGGTTCACGAGTTTTTTGGCAAGGATCAATTTGATAAGATTCTTGTTGATGCCCCTTGCTCAGGGATTGGTCTATTGCGTCGGAAACCAGATATCAAATACAACAAAGACACTGCTGATTTCGCGTCATTACAGGAAATTCAGTTGGAAATATTAGGTAGTGTTTGTCAAACGCTACGTAAAGGTGGTATAATAACTTATAGTACCTGCACTATTGTCTCTGAGGAGAACTTTCAGGTGGTTCAAGCATTTTTAGAAAGTCATCCAGAGTTCGAGCAGGTTAAACTAGAACACGAATGCAAGGATATCCTAAAAGATGGCTGTATCCTCATTACTCCAGAATTGTACGGAAGTGATGGATTCTTTATCAGCCAATTTCGTAAGATATCCAATTAGGAAGGAACTGACACAATGGAGATTTCATTATTAACAGATGTGGGTCAGAAACGTACAAATAATCAAGACTATGTCAATCTTTTTGTCAACCGTGCCGGTCGTACGATGATTATCTTGGCTGACGGGATGGGAGGACACCGAGCAGGTAATATTGCCAGTGAGATGGCAGTTACGGACTTAGGTGTTGCCTGGGTAGATACTCAGATCGATACCGTGAATGAAGTTCGTGAATGGTTTGCAGAACACCTAGAAATTGAAATCAAAAGATTTATCAATTGGGGCGTGATGAAGCATATAAAGGAATGGGTACAACTCTAGAAGCCCTTGCAATCATTGATAACCAAGCCATCTATGCTCATATTGGGGATTCTCGTATCGGCTTAGTTCGTGGAGAAGAGTACCACCAATTAACGAGTGATCATTCATTAGTCAATGAGTTACTCAAGGCAGGTCAATTAACACCTGAAGAAGCTGAAGCGCATCCACAAAAAAATATCATTACCCAGTCTATTGGACAAAAAGATGAGATTCAACCTGATTTAGGGATTGTAAGCTTGGAACCTGGTGACTATATCGTTATGAACAGTGATGGTCTCACGAATATGATTTCAGGAAGTGAAATCTATGACATCGTGACAAGTGATATTTCACTTGAAGACAAGGCGGCAACCTTAGTACGTTTTGCAAACAATGCCGGAGGGCTTGATAACATTACTGTTGCCTTGATTGCGATTGAGGAGGAATCAAAATGATCCAGATCGGCAAGATATTTGCCGGACGATATCGGATTATCAAACAAATTGGCCGTGGCGGGATGGCAGATGTCTACCTGGCCAAAGATTTGATTCTGGATGGGGAAGAGGTAGCGGTGAAGGTCCTAAGGACCAACTACCAAACGGATCCAATCGCTGTTGCACGTTTTCAGCGTGAAGCACGTGCGATGGCGGACCTAGATCATCCTCATATCGTTCGAATTACGGATATCGGTGAAGAAGACGGTCAACAATATCTAGCTATGGAATATGTAGCTGGGCTTGACCTCAAACGTTATATCAAAGAACACTACCCTCTATCAAACGAGGAAGCTGTTCGTATCATGGGTCAAATTCTCTTGGCTATGCGTTTGGCGCATGCAAAGGGGATTATTCACCGTGATTTAAAACCTCAAAATATACTCTTGACTCCTGATGGAACTGCAAAAGTTACTGACTTTGGGATTGCAGTGGCCTTTGCAGAAACCAGTTTGACACAGACCAACTCCATGTTGGGTTCTGTTCACTATCTATCACCTGAGCAGGCGCGTGGTTCTAAGGCGACCATACAGAGTGATATTTATGCAATGGGAATTATTTCTTTGAAATGTTGACGGGTCATATTCCATATGATGGAGATAGTGCTGTTACGATTGCACTTCAGCATTTCCAAAAACCACTTCCTTCGGTCATTGCAGAAAACCCATCTGTGCCACAATCCTTGGAAAACGTGGTTATAAAAGCGACAGCTAAAAAGTTAACAGACCGTTACCAAACGGTTTCAGAGATGTATGTTGACTTATTGAGCAGTCTTTCTTATAACCGTCGCAATGAACCAAAGCTGGTATTTGAAGATACAAGTAAAGTTGACACAAAAACCTTACCGAAAATTTCACAATCTACTTTAACAGCGATTCCTAAGGTGCAACCAAAGGAAGAAAGTCCTCAGAGCCAAAAGCCGGTCCAAAAGGCAACTAGTAAAGAAACTGTTGCAAAACCAGTCAAGAAACGCCGTTTCAAAGCAAGGTATTTGGTGCTTCTAGCTAGCTTTATACTTGTTTTGGCTTCTCTCTTTTGGATAGTATCCAAAACACCAGCTACTGTTGAGATTCCAAAAGTTGAAGGTCAAACTGTAGCTGAAGCTAAGGAAAACCTTAAAAAAGCGAATTTTGAGATTGGTGAGGAGAAGACCGAAGCTAGTGATACTGTCGAAGAAGGTCGAGTGATTCGAACAGATCCAGATGCTGGCTCGGCACGAAAAGAAGGAACAAAAGTTAATCTTATTATCTCTTCAGGTCAGCAATCATTTAAGATTGGAAATTATATTGGACGAAAATCTACGGACGTCGTTGCAGAGTTGAAAGGGAAAAAAGTTCCTGAAAATCTCATTAAGATTGTAGAAGAAGAATCAAGTGAAACAGAGGCAGGACTTGTTATGAGACAGAGTCTGCCAGAAGGAACCACTTATGATCTTAGTAAGGCGACAGAGATTACCTTGACAGTAGCCAAGAAGGTAACTAGCGTTCCTATGCCAAGTTATATTGGATCAAGCCTTGAATTTACCAAGAATAACTTGATTCAGATAGTCGGTGTTAAAGAAGCGAATATTGAAGTGGTAGAGGTTTCTACAGCACCAGAAGGGACTGTTGAGGATACTGTGGTTAGTCAAAGTCCAAAACCAGGTGAAGGTGTAGATTTGAATACAACTCGTATCAAGATTTCTATCTATAAACCGAAAACAACAACAACGACAACAAATCCATCACAAGGGAACCCTTATCGTGGAGAAACATCTCCACAGATTAGAGAACCACAGACTAATCAAACTACCACAACTTCAGATATCCATCAAGGTGAGAACTAATCAATCTTTGTCACAGTTTTTGTGACAAAGATTTTTTTTCCTTAAAATTTATGATAAAATAAAAGGAGTTTAAAAAGGAGGGGAACATGGACGAATCAAAAAAACTGAATGCAGTCATTGATGTCATTATGTTAGCAGGTACAATTCTGCTTCGCAATGGTTCTGAAATCTATCGTGTCGAAGACACCATGATTCGAATTGCACATTCACAAGGCATCATGGATTGTAATGTTTGGCCATGCCTGCAGCTATTTTTTTCTCCATTGAAAATACAAATATCTCTCGAATGAAACGAGTAACCTCCTCTGCTTATAATATTGAGAAGGTGTGTGATGTCAACCAGATTTCACGGCAACTTGTATCAGGGCAGCTTGATTTGGAGACAGCCTTTATTCAACTCAAGCAATTAAATGCTAAGGCATCTCCCTACACCAATGTTCAGCTAACTGCTGCAGCGACCCTGAGTGCTCCCTTCTTCTCGATCATGTTCGGGGGTAATGCCTACGATGCCATTGGTGCAGGAGTAGCGACCATATTTGCTTTCACCTTTTCTCTTTACGTAGAAAAATTTATCCGTATTCCCTTTATGACAGCTTTTGCAGGTGCTCTTATTTTTGGTTTGATTGCACAATTTTGGGCGCGCTATTCTGGCTTTCCTTCTACAGCTGATTTGGTCATTGCAGGTGCGGTCATGCCTTTTGTACCGGGAATTGCTCTGACCAATGCTGTTAGAGATATTATGACCAATCACATTAACTCTGGTATGAGCAAGATGTTTGAATCCTTGCTGGTTACCCTTGCCTTGGGGGCAGGCACCTCTGTCGCCCTCCTACTCATGAACTAATATGACTCTAACAACATTTTTATTGCAGGCTCTAGCTAGTCTGCTAGCTATTATCACTTTTTTAATCGTTTTAAACGTCCAACGTTCTATGCTCATTCCTGGTGGAGTTTTGGGAATGTCAATCTGGCTGCTCTATCTAATACTCAAGGAGCCAACTAATGTTATTTTGGCGACCTTTATTGCCGCTGTAATTGGTTCTTGTATCAGCCAGATTATGAGTATTATCTACAAAACACCAGCAGTTGTGTTTGCGTTGGCCATCTTGGCTCCGCTGGTACCAGGGTATCTATCTTATCGAACGACTTCATTTTTTGTGACAGGCGACTATAGAAACGCCATTGCCAGTGCAATGTTGGTGATGATGTTGGCCCTTGTTATTTCAATAGGAATGGCAAGTGGGACAGTTGTACTGAAGTTGTATCATTATCTCAAAGAATCGAGCTAACTAAGACTCGATTTTTTATGGCTCTTCAGTTCAGTTTGTTAGAGAATCCTAAAATGAGATAAACTTTAAAAAATGAACTTGATTTGGTGAATCAAGTCTTTTTTCGCTCATTTGACCTCAATTGTGATAAAATAGAGGTGAACGAATTTTTACAATGAATGATAAAAATAGAGGTAAATATGACAATCGGTATTGATAAGATTGGTTTTGCGACCAGTCAATACGTTTTGAAATTACAAGATTTAGCAGAAGCTCGAGGGACTGATCCTGAAAAATTGAGTAAAGGACTCCTTTTAAAAGAATTGAGTATCGCTCCTTTAACAGAGGATATTGTTACCTTGGCTGCCAGTGCAGGAAATTCTATCCTGACTGAAGAAGAGAAGCAAGAGATTGATATGGTTATCGTAGCGACAGAATCTGGAGTCGATCAAAGTAAGGCGGCTGCGGTTTTTGTACACGGTCTACTTGGAATTCAACCTTTTGCTCGTAGTTTTGAAATCAAAGAAGCTTGCTATGGTGCAACTGCGGCTCTTCACTATGCTAAGTTACACGTAGAAAATTCTCCTAAATCAAAAGTTTTGGTACTAGCTAGTGATATTGCAAAATATGGTGTCGAAACTCCTGGGGAACCAACTCAAGGAGCAGGCTGTGTTGCCATGTTGATTAGTCAAAATCCACGTGTTATGGTCTTCAACAACGATAACGTTGCGCAGACTCGTGATATCATGGACTTTTGGCGTCCAAATTATTCAACGACACCATTTGTAAATGGAGTCTACTCAACACAGCAGTATTTGGATAGCTTAAAAACGACTTGGGAAGAATACCAAAAGCGTTATGATTGCGACTTGAATGATTTTGAAGCTATTTGTTTCCATTTGCCATATCCAAAGCTAGCTCTTAAAGGATTGAAAAAAATTCCTGATAAATCTCTACCTCAAGAGAAAAAGGATTTACTTCAAAAACACTTTGATGAGTCCATTATTTATAGCCAAAAAGTTGGGAATATCTATACAGGTTCACTCTTTTTAGGCCTCTTGTCTCTTCTTGAAAATTCTGATAGTCTCAAAGCAGGGGACAAGCTAGCTCTCTATAGCTATGGTAGTGGTGCTGTATCTGAGTTCTTCAGTGTGGAATTGGTTGAAGGCTATGAACAGCAATTGCAGAAAAATCGCTTAGAATTGCTAGACCAGCGTCAAGTATTGAGCGTAGCTGATTATGAACGAATCTTCTTTGAGGAAGCAAACTTGGATGAGTCAGGTTCTGCAACCATGTCAGGATATGAGGGACAAGACTATGCTCTGGTTGAGATTGTAGAACACCAACGTCGCTACAGCAAGGTTGAAAAATAATGAAAAAAAATTGGAATGGATTTGCTAAAAAATCAATTCAAGAGCGCCTAGAGCTTGTTAAGTCTCAGGCGCTTACTTCTATGGAAGTCCAAGAAAGTCTCGAGCAAAATGAAAATCTTAGTATAGCAGTTGCGGACCAACTGAGTGAAAATGTAGTGGGGACCTTCTCACTTCCATACTCGGTGGTGCCAGAAGTACTGGTAAACGGTCAAGAGTACACCGTTCCTTATGTGACCGAAGAACCATCTGTCGTTGCTGCGGCTAGTTTTGCTAGTAAGATTATTAAACGTGCGGGTGGTTTTACTGCTCAGGTTCATCAACGCCAAATGATTGGTCAGGTAGCTCTTTATCAGATTCCAGATAGGGATAAAGCATGTCAGGCTATTTTGAGTCAGAAAGCAGAGCTACTCGAACAAGCAAACCAAGCCTATCCATCTATTGTCAAACGTGGTGGTGGAGCCAGAGAGCTAACAGTTGAGAAAATTTCTGGTGACGCTGACTTTTTTTAGTGGTTTATCTCCATGTGGATACTCAGGAGGCCATGGGAGCTAATATGCTCAATACCATGCTTGAAGCTTTAAAACCCTAGCTTAGAGGCTCTAAGTCAAGGGCAAAGTTTAATGGGCATTTTTATCCAACTACGCAACAGATTCTCTAGTAACTGCAACTTGTCGGATTGCCTTTCGTTATTTGAGTCGCCAGAAGGATGAAGCGCGTGAACTAGCTGAAAAAAATGGTTTTTAGCCAGCCAGTTTGCTCAAGCAGATCCTTATCGAGCAGCTACTCACAATAAGGGAATATTTAATGGAATCGATGCTCTCTTGATTGCTACTGGAAATGATTGGCGTGCCATCGAAGCGGGAGCACATGCCTATGCCAGTCATGATGGTGCTTATCGAGGTCTCAGTCGTTGGACGATGGATTTGGAAACAGAAGAGCTAATAGGAGAGCTTACTATGCCGATGCCAGTTGCTACCAAGGGTGGATCAATTGGTCTTAATCCTCGTGTAGTTCTCAGCCATGAGTTGCTAGGTCATCCATCAGCTAAGGAATTGGCTCAAATTATCGTGTCAATTGGTCTTGCACAAAACTTTGCAGCTCTTAAAGCTCTTGTCAGCACAGGAATTCAGCATGGACACATGAAACTTCAAGCGAAGTCACTAGCCCTCCTTGCAGGAGCCACAGAAGCTGAAGTGCCTAAGTTGGTAGAAAACTTGATCGCTGAAAAAACCTTTAATTTAGAAAAAGCCCAAACACTTTTGAAAAAATTAAGATTATAAGAAAAACTCAGACTGATTCAGTCCGAGTTTTTTGTTTAAATACTTCTACCAGGCAAGAGACTAACCGGCAAGAAATAACCAGTAGTAGCAACCTCTTTGCCTTCAATTTTTTGTAAGAGCAAATCAACTGTTAAGCGCGCAATCTCTTCCAAAGGTTGTTTAATGGTAGTGAGGTGAGGATAGAAATTCTCGATAAAATAAGTCCCATCGTAGCCAATAACCTTAAGTTGTTCTGGAACAGAAATACCAAGTTCCTGAGCGATCTTCATCACCAAGATGGCTGTCAAATCATCCGATGCGAAAATAGCATCTGGTTTTTGTTTGGTTAGGATATTTTTGATTTCCATTTCCTTGCGGAGGGGTGAAAAGTCACTGGAAATATTAATAATGGGAGCTTTAGGGAAGATAGAAGCAAAGCCTGCATGACGAAGTCCAGTTGGTGAGTTGGAGTTGTCATTACCTGTAATCATAACAACAGACTTAGCTCCAGTTTTCTCTAAAGTTTGAGCTGCAAGGACTCCACCAGCATAGTTATCAGAGGAAACAACAGGAATGTCCGGTGATAGGTTACGGTCAAAAGAAATGATTGGTGCTGTGACGCGATTGTAGTCTTCAATTCCCAAGTTATGACTACCAGAGATGATTCCATCCACTTGGTTGGCTTCTAGCATTTCAAGATACTCACGTTCTTTTTCCGAATCGTGCTCACTGTTGCAGATGATCGTCTTGTAGCCTTTTTTGAAGAGTTCGTGTTCCAATTTGTCAATCAATTCAGCATAGAAAACATGACTGATTTTTGGGAAAATCAAACCGATTAACTTGGCTGATTTCCCTTGGAGGCTACGAGCAAGGTTGTTAGGTTTATAGCCCAACTCTCGCATGGCCTCATTGACCTTTTGAATGGTTTTTTCTGAAAGATACCCCTTTTTGTTGATGACACGTGAAACAGTAGTAGGGCTGACGCCAGCTAATTTTGCGACATCAGTTAGTTTTGCGACCATATTCTAATTCGTAGTATGTTCCAGTTGGGTTTCCAGATTTAATGAGAATTCCATTTTGATCTGCATGCGGGAATACACGACCAGAAAATACTTTTTCTCCTTTATTAATGAAAATTTCAAAGACTGAATTATCGATGAAGATATTTACGGTAGTAGCTTGATTATCAATTGGACATGAGCGAGTAGTTCCAAATTCTTGAGCGTATTGCTCACCTGCTTGACTGCGGTCGACGGTTACTTGACCATTGACAAGGTCAAAATTGATAGAGAGTCCCTTGCCATCCTTATCAGCAAGAAGGATGATTTCACTTTGGCTATTAGCCTCTAAGTTTAGTTCAAGTTCGTAGGTGTTCTTAGTTTCAGAACGATTTGAAAATTCCTCTTTTGAAGCACGGAGGTCCTTGATGGCTGCTACAGGATACTGATAGAGTTTGCCATCTTTAATGGTTAATTCTTTGACCAATGAGAAAGTTCCTTGGTGATTAAAGCGATCAGATGGATAAGAAACATCTGGTAAACCAAGCCAACTTACTGCTAAGGCACGTCCATCAGGAGCGTTGAAGGCCTGAGTAGCATATGCTTCGAAACCATAGTCTAGATTGTGTAGTTCAGACACATCTACCATACGTGCATTTTCAGGATCGAAGGAAGCACCAATTTTATACATATTTGGATAGATATTGTCATAGTCAAAAACTTTTTTTATCCAAACCTTGTGGACAGTAGAGAAGGACAGGTTGTTCTCCGACAAAGACAAGATTTGGGCACTCCATCATATAGGCAGTACGGTCATTGTTGAAGTCCAAATCACCAACTTCTTTCCAGTTTGTATAATCATTATCGACAGCTTTGTAGAGACGGACAAATCCTTTTTTCTCCAAATCTTGACCACCAACGATAGCATAGTATTGTCCTTTAAAGTTAAAAATCTGTGGATCGCGAAAGTGGTCGGTAGCGTCAGAAGGTTTATCAATCAAGACCTTATCAATCTTTTCAATCTTACCGTCCTTATCCATTAAGGCACCAATCTGATAAGGGTGACGCACCCAGTTTTCATCACGGACATTTCCTGTATAGAATAGGAACAATTGATCACCAAACTGCATAGCAGATCCAGAGTAAGCACCGTGGCTATCAAGTGAAGTATCAGGTAAGATTTTTACACCTGTTTCAGTAAAGTGAACCAAGTCGTCGCTTTCAAGCTGAACCCAAGATTTCAAACCGTGAGCTGCACCAAAGGGGAAGTTTTGGTAAAAGACAACCCACTTGCCATCAAAGTAAGAGAAACCGTTTGGGTCGTTAAGGAGTCCTTCCTTTGGTTCAATGTGATAGCTGACATGCCATGGGGATTGTGCCATCTTTTCTTGGATTTCTTTTCTTTCTTCTTGTGTCCAATCTTCATAACGTCTGTAACGACGTTCAGTAGTCCATTCCATTTATATTCCCTCCATAAATTCTACTATCTTTATAGTAAACGTTTCCTTTTAAAAAAGCAAGTCTTTTATCATAAAATTAAGAAAAAAATGTCAAACGATTGACAGAAACGGATTGAAGGATTTTATGAAAATAAATGAAAAAATGAAAGAATTTGCAAAAAAATATTTAAAAACCTCACAATAATAGGTAAAATATTGCTTTTTTTATTTAAAAAACATCAAAAACAATCAAAAAGTTCAAAATGCTAAAATTTTTTCTGCAAAACGCTTGACATATTTTAAAAACATGATAGAATTATATGCGTAGGGCGGATAAAATCGCTTTCAAACATTTTACAAATTTTTTATAAGGAGATTTTTGCAAATGACGAATACAGAAATTGCAAAAAAAGTCATCGAAGCCTTAGGTGGACGTGAGAACGTTAATAGTGTAGCTCACTGTGCGACTCGTCTTCGCGTTATGGTTAAAGATGAAGCGAAAATTAACAAAGATGCTATCGAGAGCTTGGAAAGTTCAAGGTGCTTTCTTTAACTCAGGTCAATACCAAATCATCTTTGGTACTGGTACAGTAAACAAGATGTACGATGAAGTCGTAGCCCTTGGTTTGCCAACTTCAACAAAAGCTGAAATGAAAGCAGAAGCTGCAAAACAAGGAAATTGGTTCCAACGTGCTATCCGTACATTCGGTGACGTCTTCGTTCCAATCATTCCAGTTATCGTAGCAACTGGTCTCTTCATGGGTGTTCGTGGTCTCTTGACTGCTCTCGGAATGACACTTCCACAAGATGTGACAACTTACACTCAAATCTTAACTGACACAGCCTTTATCATCTTGCCAGGATTGGTTGTTTGGTCAACCTTCCGTGTATTCGGTGGTAACCCAGCCGTTGGTATCGTCCTTGGTATGATGCTCGTATCTGGCTCACTTCCAAATGCCTGGGCTGTTGCTTCTGGTGGTGAAGTAACTGCAATGCAGTTCTTCGGATTTATCCCAGTTGTAGGTTTGCAAGGTTCAGTTCTTCCAGCCTTCATCATCGGGGTTGTCGGAGCTAAATTTGAAAAAGCTGTTCGTAAGGTTGTTCCAGACGTTCTTGACCTCTTGGTAACACCATTCGTAACACTTTTGGTCATGTCAATTCTTGGTTTGTTTATTATCGGACCAGTCTTCCACGTTGTTGAAAACTACATCCTTCTTGGAACAAAAGCACTCCTTAACTTGCCGTTCGGTCTTGGTGGTTTCTTAATCGGTGGAGTTCACCAATTGATCGTCGTATCAGGTGTTCACCACATCTTCAACTTGCTTGAAGTTCAATTACTTGCTGCTGACCATGCTAACCCATTCAACGCTATCATCACAGCTGCCATGACTGCTCAAGGTGCTGCGACAGTAGCCGTTGGTGTGAAAACTAAAAATCCTAAACTTAAAACACTTGCTTTCCCAGCTGCTCTTTCTGCCTTTCTAGGTATTACTGAGCCTGCTATCTTCGGGGTTAACTTGCGTTTCCGTAAGCCTTTCTTCCTTTCATTGATTGCTGGTGCAGTCGGTGGTGGACTTGCTTCAATCCTAGGACTTGCTGGTACTGGTAATGGTATCACAATCATCCCAGGTACAATGCTTTACATTGGTAATGGACAACTTCTACAATACCTTCTGATGGTTGCTGTATCATTTGCACTTGGTTTTGCTCTTACTTACATGTTTGGTTACGAGGATGAAGTAGAAGAAGTTTCAGGAGCAATTTCTGAAGCTGAAACTGACCGTTTAACAGAAGAAGCAGTAACTGGTAATCTTGTTTCACTTAGCGAAGGTGTCATCCAAACTCCAATCGTTGGTGATGTTGTTGCTCTTTCAAATGTGAATGACCCAGTATTCTCAAGCGGAGCTATGGGACAAGGTATTGCTGTGAAACCTAGTCAAGATGTTGTTTATGCACCAGCTGATGCTGAAGTAACAATCGTCTTCCCAACTGGCCATGCTTATGGATTGAGAACAGCTAACGGTGCTGAAATCTTGATCCACGTTGGTATCGACACTGTTTCAATGAATGGTGAAGGCTTCAACCATAAAGTTGCCCAAGGTGACAAGGTTAAAGCTGGAGATGTTCTTGGAACATTTGACTCAGCTAAGATTGCCGCTGCAGGACTTGATAATACAACTATGGTTATCGTAACAAACACTGCAGACTTTGCTTCAGTAAATCCAGTTGCTTCTGGATCAGTTGCTAAGGGTGACGCAATCATCGAAGTTAAAGCTTAATAAATCAAAAAAACGAACAAATGTCATGTTTGTTCGTTTTTGTTTAAATGGTAAAATTTACAGAGAAAAAACTAAAAAATAGAGCCGTTTTCAATCTTAAAATATGCTATAATAGAGAAAATAAATACAAGAGGTTTATCATGACAAAACTATACGGAAGCTTGGAAGCAGGCGGTACAAAATTTGTCTGTGCTGTCGGAGATGAAAACTATAACGTTGTAGAAAAGGTACAATTTCCTACAACAACACCTATTGAAACAATCGATAAAACCATTGAGTTCTTCTCAAATTCGACAATCTTGCAGGACTTGCCATTGGTTCATTTGGTCCAATCGATATCGATAAAAACTCAAAAACTTACGGATTTATCACAACAACTCCAAAACCTAACTGGGCAAATGTCGACTTGCTTGGTGCTCTTCGTCGCGCTTTAAACGTGCCTATGTATTTCACGACAGACGTAAACAGTTCTGCATACGGTGAAGTGGTTGCTCGTAATAATGCCGGCGGTCGTATCGAAAACTTGGTTTATTACACAATCGGTACAGGTATCGGTGCAGGTGTTATCCAACGTGGCGAGTTCATTGGCGGTGTTGGTCACCCTGAGATGGGTCATTATTATGTGGCTAGACACCCAATGGATATTGAAAAAGAATTTAAAGGTGTTTGTCCTTTCCATAATGGATGTTTGGAAGGTTATGCAGCTGGTCCAAGTTTGGAAGCTCGTACAGGTGTTCGTGGGGAAAACATTGAACTCAACAACTCTGTCTGGGATGTTCAAGCCTACTATATTGCTCAAGCTGCAGTGAATGCGACTGTAACTTTCCGTCCAGATGTCATCGTCTTTGGTGGTGGGGTTATGGCTCAACAACATATGCTTGACCGTGTGCGTGAGAAATTCACATCCTTGCTCAATGGTTACCTACCAGTTCCGGATGTGCGTGACTATATCGTGACTCCAGCTGTTGCTGGTAATGGTTCAGCTACACTGGGGAACTTCGTTCTTGCTAAGAGCGTTGCAAAATAAGAATAAAAAATTAGAGGCTGGGACAAAAAGTCCTAGCCTCTTTTTGATGTTGGATTGTCGAGCAAGACGCAGTGGTTGAGTGGGCTCTACTACGCTGATTTCATCAGCTTTTACAGCCCTACTCAACTGTGCGGAGGTGGGACGACGAAATCTAATTCTAACGAATTACCGATTTCTGTCCCACTCTCTTTTTCTATTTTTGTTTCCTGATGGAAGATATTTTGCCAAGTTTCGTGGCGGCGCCAGATACTGGTATGAATGGTATCACCGACTTGGTAGCGGATGAGTTTAGTCTTTTGACTGATAGAAGTTAAATGAAGCTCCTTGATAGCAGAGGTTAATTCTTTTTCAGCCTTATAGGCATCCTTGTCCAGTTCTTGTCCGTCCTGGCGGATATAAATGAAGTCTTCTGCCAGTAACTCTTCCAGTTGATTTCCTTGGTCGATTAGTTGCTCTCTCATGAGCAATTTTTTATAGACATTATCTAGGATTTCATCCTCAGGGATTGGTGCTGGTTCGATATGAATATCTGTATCAAAGACACCAAAGCGTTCTGATAACATGGATTCAACCTGGTCCGCAATTTCGTGACTTTCAAAAACAGACAGATCTGGGTTCATTTCCAGTGTGATGTCCAGATAAATATTGCTTCCGTAGGTACGACCCCGTTGTGATTTGACCTTGCTAATCTTAGGAATTTCCATGATAGCCTTTTGGTAATCTTCTAGCAAGTGTTCATCAAAACCATCAGAAAGGCTGAAGGATGACTCGATAAAGATATCATAAGCAGTTTTAAGAATAAAGAAGGTAATGATAATCGCGACCAACTTATCCACGATTGGATAGTTGAAGCTACTTGCCAGGATAGCAATAGAAGTTCCAAGAGATGTCACTGCATCTGACAGATTATCCTTAGCAGCTGCCTTGAGGGCCTTTGATTTAGCTTGCTTACTCAGATGGGTATTGTAGAGATAAACGGCGAACATGATAATGGCAGAGATGACTCCCAGAGTCGCGCCAAGTGGGTCAATGACCGTTTGCTCTCGGCTGAGTATTTTTGGATGGTGTCCCGTAGAACATCAAAGCCAACGTAAAACATGATGATGGAAGTGATGAGACTTGCCAAATCCTCTATTTTCCAGTGGCCGAAGCGATGATCTCTATCTGCCGGTTGGCGAGCCAAACGAATCCCGATGAGAAGGGCTACATTTCCAACGATATCTGAAACGTTGTTAAAACCATCTGCCACCAAACTGGATGAATGGAGGAGGTGTCCGGTCGCTAGCTTAGCTGCAGACAAGAATAGATAGGTCAAGATGCTGATAATGGCACCACGCTCAGCTAATTTTAAGTTTGAAACCGATTGATTCATCTAACTCCCCTTCTAGCATTTTAGTATTCTTTCATTATACTGGTTTTCCAAGGAAAATTCAAATGTGGGAAGTAAGTTAAATACACCTCAAAACTTGAAAACTTTTGAAATTCTGATATAATAGAACTACTCAAGGGAGTAGCTGGCGGTTAACCGCGATAGTGTCGTCATTACGAATTATTTCCGGCACTATATTAAACAGCGAGACTTGTTTTTTTAAAAAACAGGTCTCTTTTTTTGTAAAAAGAGGCCAAAAAGGAGGAGACTGTTTTGTCAAAAGAACAAAATAAAGACTTGTTTTACACACAGACCTCAGAAGAAGTCCTAAAGAACTTGGACTCATCTATCGAAGGTTTGTCAACTGCTCAAGCTCAAGAACGACTATCGACTTATGGTCGTAATGAGTTGGAAGAGGGCGAGAAACGTGGCCTACTAGCTAAATTCCTTGATCAATTTAAGGATTTGATGATTATCATCTTGCTTGCGGCAGCGGCACTTTCTGTGATTACAGAAGGAATGGACGGTCTAACGGATGCCATTATCATCTTGGCCGTTGTTGTCTTGAATGCTGCCTTTGGGGTTTACCAAGAAGGGCAAGCAGAAGCAGCCATTGAAGCTCTGAAATATGTCTAGCCCGATGGCTCGTGTTCGTCGTGATGGTCATGTTATTGAAATTGACTCGAAAGAATTGGTACCTGGAGATATCGTCTTGCTTGAAGCTGGAGATGTCGTGCCTGCAGATATGCGCTTGTTTGAGGCAGCTTCTCTTAAAATTGAAGAAGCAGCTCTTACAGGGGAGTCTGTCCCAGTTGAAAAAGATGTGACAGGACTTGTTGAAGCAGATGCTGGTATCGGAGATCGTGTTAACATGGGTTACCAGAACTCAAACGTAACATACGGTCGTGGGATTGGTGTCGTAACCAATACTGGTATGTATACAGAAGTTGGTAAGATTGCGGATATGTTAGCCAACGCAGACGAAACAGAAACACCGTTGAAGCAAAGCTTGGAACAATTATCTAAGGCCTTGACTTACTTGATTGTTGTGATTGCAGTGATTACTTTCTTGGTTGGTGTATTCGTTCGTGGTGAACATCCATTAGAAGGCTTGATGGTGGCGGTTGCCCTTGCGGTTGCGGCGATTCCAGAAGGTCTCCCTGCCATTGTAACCATCGTTCTATCTTTGGGAACTACAACCCTTGCCAAACGGAATTCAATCGTCCGTAAATTGCCAGCGGTTGAAACGCTTGGTTCAACAGAAATCATCGCATCTGATAAAACAGGTACTTTGACCATGAACCAAATGACGGTTGAAAAAGTTTATACCAACGGTCAATTGCAAAGCTCGGCATCTGAAATTGCTGCTAACAACAATACGCTACGTATCATGAACTTTGCCAATGACACCAAGGTGGATCCATCTGGTAAGTTGATTGGGGATCCTACGGAGACAGCTCTTGTACAGTTTGGTTTGGACCACAACTTTGATGTTCGTGAAGTCTTGAAGGATGAGCCACGTGTGGCTGAATTGCCATTTGACTCAGACCGTAAACTCATGTCTACCATTCATAAGGAAGCAGACGGTTCTTACTTTATCGCTGTCAAGGGTGCGCCTGACCAATTGCTCAAGCGCGTGACTCGTATTGAAGTCAATGGGGAAGTTCGCCCCATCACAGAAGAAGATAAACAAGCTATCCTTGCCACCAACAAAGACTTGGCTAAACAAGCCCTTCGTGTCTTGATGATGGCTTACAAGACAAGTAACGAAATCCCAACCTTGGAATCTGAAATTGTTGAATCTGACCTCATTTTCTCTGGTTTGGTCGGCATGATTGACCCTGAGCGTCCAGAAGCTGCAGAAGCTGTTCGTGTCGCTAAGGAAGCGGGTATCCGTCCGATTATGATCACAGGTGACCACCAAGATACAGCGGAAGCTATTGCCAAACGTCTTGGAATCATTGATCCAAATGATACAGAAGACCATGTCTTCACTGGTGCTGAGTTGAATGACCTCACTGATGAAGAATTCCAAAAAGTCTTTAAGCAATACTCTGTATATGCCCGTGTATCACCTGAGCACAAGGTTCGTATCGTGAAAGCATGGCAAAGAAGGTAAAGTTGTTGCCATGACAGGTGACGGGGTTAATGACGCGCCATCACTTAAGACAGCTGATATCGGTATCGGTATGGGGATTACAGGTACAGAGGTTTCTAAGGGAGCTTCTGATATGGTCCTTGCCGATGATAACTTTGCAACTATTATCGTAGCGGTTGAAGAAGGACGTAAGGTCTTCTCAAATATCCAAAAATCCATCCAATACCTCTTGTCTGCTAATATGGCTGAGGTCTTCACGATTTTCTTTGCAACCCTCTTTGGTTGGGACGTTCTTCAACCAGTGCATCTTCTCTGGATTAACCTGGTAACAGATACACTACCAGCTATCGCCCTTGGGGTGGAACCTGCTGAACCAGGTGTCATGACTCACAAACCTCGTGGCCGTAAGTCTAACTTCTTTGATGGCGGTGTCTTCGGAGCAATCATTTATCAAGGGATCTTCCAAACTATGCTGGTTCTGGGTGTTTATGGTTGGGCTATCCTCTTCCCAGAGCATCAAGTTCAAAGTGAAATCCACGCAGATGCCCTTACCATGGCTTTTGCAACTCTTGGTTTGATCCAATTGCTCCATGCCTTTAACGTCAAGTCTGTTTACCAATCTATCTTTACGGTTGGACTCTTCAAGAACAAGACCTTTAACTGGTCTATCCCAGTAGCCTTTGTACTCTTTGTGGTGACAATTTTGGTTCCTGGATTTAATAATCTCTTCCACGTGTCACATTTGAGTTTGACTCAATGGATGGTGGTTGCTGTAGGAGCGCTTATGATTGTAGTCCTTGTTGAGATTGTCAAAGCAGTTCAACGAGCACTTGGAAAAGATAAAAATGCTATTTAAACATTGAAAAGTCATCTTTGGATGGCTTTTTTGCTTTTATATATGGTAAACAGAGATAGATTTTATGCTATAATCAAGTTGAGAAAAAGATGGAGGAATAGTAGTTGGAAAAGAAAATTGTCAAAGATATCTTGTTTTTGTCGCAGGTATCCCAGCCTGCTAGTCAGGAAGATTTACCCCTAGCAAAGGATTTGCAGGATACCCTATTGGCTAACCGAGAAAGCTGTGTTGGACTAGCGGCCAATATGATTGGGGTACAAAAACGTGTCATTATTTTTAATATCGGAATGATTCCCATGGTTATGTTTAATCCAGTTCTCCAATCTTTTGAAGGATCATACGAGACAGAGGAAGGTTGTTTGTCTTTGACAGGTGTCAGACCGACAACTAGGTATGAGAAGATTACAGTAAGCTACAGAGATATCCATTGGCAAGAGCAAACCATTACCCTGACGGGTTTTCCAGCGCAGATTTGTCAGCATGAATTGGATCATCTGGAAGGTCGTATTATTTAGGCTCAAATCCTTGGTAGTCCTAAAAAAATATGCTACACTAACACTATGAAAATTCTAATCCCAACCGCAAAAGAAATGAACACCGAAATCCCTAGTTTAGAGGCTAAACCATTGCGTCCTGAAAATCAGGCAGTGCTGAATGAATTGGCAAGATATTCTGCCCAAGAGCTGGAGAGTTTTTACAAAATATCTGCCGAAAAAGCGCAAGAGGAGTATGACCATATCCAGACCTTGAAAAATGAAACTGCGACAAACTATCCAGCCTTGCACCTCTTTGATGGACTCATGTATCGCAACATCAAACGGAACGATCTCACCAAGGAGGAGCAAACCTTTCTGGAGAAACACCTCATGATAACGTCAGCTCTCTATGGTGTGATTCCAGCCTTTGAACCGATTGCGCCTCACAGACTGGACTTTTTGATGAAACTCAAAGTCGCTGGAAAAAGCTTGAAAAGTCATTGGCAGGTGGCCTATGAGGAGTCAATGAAAGACCAGGAGTTAATCTTTTCTCTCTTGTCTTCGGAGTTTGAAACTGTCTTCCCTAAAGAAATCCGTGAGAAAATGGTGACCTTTAAGTTCATGGAAGAAAGAGATGGTAAACTAAAAATTCACTCAACTATTTCTAAAAAATCCCGAGGAGCCTTTTTGACAGCCTTGATGGAAGGTCAGGTAACTTCGGTTGAAGAGATTGAAAAGCTCAGCTTTGCGGGTTTCAATTATCGAGAAGACTTGTCTAGTGATAAGGAATTGGCTTTTGTGAAATAGATTGAAAATAGAGAGAGTGGGACAGAATCGGTAATTCGTTAGAATTCGATTTCGTCGTCCCACCTCCGCACAGTTGAGTAGGGCTGTAAAAGCTGATGAAATCAGCGTAGTGGAGCCCACTCAACCACTGCGTCTTGCTCGACAATCCATAGACAAATGAGAGGCTAGGACTTTTGTCCCAGCCCTTTTTTTGTGATTTGGTGCTCCTATTTTTAGTTTAGAATGGTAGGAATTTTCTCACAATTTTGGTATAATAGGACTATTAGAAAATTTCGAGGAGACAAACATGTCAGTTAAGATTGCTTTACTTGGATTTGGTACAGTTGCCAGTGGCGTGCCATTCTTGCTAAAGGAAAATAGAGAAAAAATTGTTCAAGCAGCCCAGTCAGAAATTGAAGTAGCTAAAGTTTTGGTCAAAGACGATCAAGAGAAAGCCCGCTTGCTTGAAGCAGGAAATGATTTTAATTTTGTAACAAATATCGATGAAATTTTGTCAGACAAAGACATCACGATTGTTGTTGAGTTGATGGGGCGTATCGAACCTGCTAAAACCTTTATCACTCGTGCTTTAGAAGCAGGGAAACACGTTGTGACAGCTAACAAGGATCTTTTGGCAGTCCATGGTGCAGAATTGCTTGAGGTAGCCAAAGCTCACAATGTTGCCCTATACTACGAAGCAGCAGTTGCTGGAGGAATCCCAATTCTTCGTACTTTGGTTAACTCATTAGCATCAGACAAAATCACACGTGTTCTGGGTGTTGTCAATGGAACATCTAACTTTATGATGACCAAAATGGTAACAGAAGGCTGGTCTTATGAAGATGCTTTGGCAGAAGCTCAACGACTTGGCTTTGCTGAAAGCGACCCTACCAATGATGTTGACGGGATTGATGCGGCCTACAAGATGGTCATCCTCAGCCAGTTTGCATTTGGAATGAATGTTAAGTTTGAAGATGTAGGCCACCAAGGAATTCGCAACATTACTCCAGAAGATGTAGCAGTAGCTCAAGAACTTGGTTATGTTGTGAAACTAGTTGGTTCTATCGAAGAAACAGCTTCTGGAATTGCTGCTGAGGTTACGCCAACCTTCCTTCCTAAGCACATCCACTTGCAAGTGTTAACGGTGTTATGAATGCTGTCTTTGTTGAGTCTATCGGTATTGGCGAGTCTATGTACTATGGACCGGGTGCAGGTCAAAAACCAACTGCAACAAGTGTTGTGGCTGATATTGCCCGCATCGTTCGTCGTTTGAATGATGGAACAATTGGAAAAGCCTTTAATGAATACAGCCGTCCAGTAGTCTTGGCTAAGCCAGAAGACGTCAAAGCCAACTACTATTTCTCAATCTTGGCTCCAGACTCAAAAGGTCAAGTCTTGAAATTGGCTGAGCTCTTTAACGCAGAAGATATTTCCTTCAAGCAAATCCTTCAAGATGGTAAGCAAGAAGGCAAGGCTCGTGTTGTCATCATCACTCATAAAATCAACAAGGCGCAACTTGAAAATATTACAGCAGCTTTGAAGGGTGTAGCCGAGTTTGAACTTCTCAACACCTTCAAGGTTTTAGGAGACTAAGATGAAGATTATTGTACCTGCTACAAGTGCCAATGTGGGTCCTGGCTTTGACTCGGTTGGTGTAGCTGTAACTAAGTATCTAGAAATTCAGGTTTGTGAGGAACGTGAAGAATGGATGATTGAGCACCAATTAGGCAAATGGATTCCACGTGACGAACGTAATCTTTTGCTGAAGATTGCTCTACAAATTGTTCCAGACCTCCAACCTAGACGTCTAAAGATGGTCAGTGATATTCCTCTTGCGCGTGGACTAGGTTCATCGAGCTCGGTCATCGTTGCTGGAATTGAACTGGCAAATCAACTCGGAAACTTGAAGCTAAGCAAACATGAAAAATTACAATTGGCGACTAAGATTGAAGGGCATCCTGATAATGTTGCACCAGCTATCTATGGAAACCTCGTCATTGCAAGCTCAGTCGAAGGTCAGGTTTCAGCTGTTGTGTCGCCTTTTCCAGAGTGTGCCTTTCTAGCTTATATTCCAAACTATGAATTGCGAACTCGAGATAGTCGTGGTGTCTTGCCAAAGAAACTCTCCTACAAGGAAGCTGTTGCGGCAAGTTCTATCGCCAATGTGGCTATTGCAGCCCTACTGACTGGAGATATGGTCAAAGCAGGTCAGGCGATTGAGAGTGACCTTTTCCATGAGCGTTACCGTCAAGAACTGGTAAGAGAATTTGCGACGATCAAGAAAGTTGCCAAGAGAAATGGTGCTTATGCGACCTACCTCTCTGGTGCTGGCCCAACTGTTATGGTCTTGGCTGATCCTGATAAGATGCCTAAGATTAAGGCTGAGCTTGAAAAGCAACCTTTCAAAGGCAAGCTTCATGAGTTGCAAGTAGATACACAAGGCGTTCGCGTCGAAGAAAAATAAACAGAACAATGGGATGGGGAAACTCTCTATTAGAGGGCTTCCTGTCCTTTTTTTGAAAATGAAACATGGGAACTGATACTCAATGAAAATCAAAGGGAAAACTAGGAAGCGAGCCGCAGGTTGCTCAAAGCACTGCTTTGAGGTTGTAGATAAGACTGACGATGTCAGTTACATATATCTACGGCAAGTCGAAGTTGACGTGGTTTGAAGAGATTTTCGAAGAGTATGAAATGTTTCCCGTGTTTATCGACCGATAGACGGTCAAGGAGGATTTGAAATGGCAGAAATATATCTAGCAGGCGGTTGTTTTTGGGGCTTGGAAGAATACTTTTCACGTATTTTTGGAGTGCTGCAAACCAGTGTTGGTTATGCCAATGGTCAAGTTGAAACTACCAATTATCAATTAATCAAAGAAACAGATCACGCAGAGACAGTGCAAGTCGTCTACGATGAAAAGGTGGTATCGCTTCGTGAGATCTTGCTCTATTATTTCCGAGTCATTGATCCACTATCTGTCAACCAACAAGGGAATGACCGTGGTCGTCAATACCGCACAGGGATTTATTACCTAGAAGAAGCTGATCTACCAACGATCAATACAGTAGTTCGCGAACAAGAACTCCTCTTAGGTCGTAAAATTGCAGTGGAAGTGGAGAAACTACGTCACTACATCTTGGCTGAAGACTATCACCAAGACTACCTCAAGAAAAATCCTGGAGGCTATTGCCACATTGATGTGAGGGATGCTGAGAAACCACTGATAGATGCCGCTAACTACGAAAAAGCCTAGTCAGGCAGTTTTAAGAGAAAATTTGTCAGAAGAGTCCTATAGAGTAACGCAAGAGGCAGCAACGGAAGCTCCTTTTTAGCAATGCTTATGATCAAACTTTTTGAGGAAGGAATTTATGTCGATATCACGACTGGTGAGCCTCTCTTCTTTGCCAAGGATAAGTTTGCCTCAGGCTGTGGTTGGCCAAGCTTTAGCCGTCCTATTTCCAAGGAACTCATTCATTACTACCAGGACTTGAGTCATGGTATGGAACGTATCGAAGTCCGTTCACGTTCAGGGAATGCTCACTTGGGACATGTCTTTACAGACGGACCTCAGGAACTAGGTGGTTTACGCTATTGTATCAATTCTGCCTCTTTACGATTCATTGCTAAGGATGAGATGGAAGAGGCTGGTTATGGCTACCTACTTCCATATTTGAATAAGTAGAAAGAGAGAGTGGGACAGAAATCGGTAATTCGTTAGAATTCGATTTCGTCGTCCCACCTCCGCACAGTTGAGTAGGGCTGTAAAAGCTGATGAAATCAGCGTAGTAGAGCCCACTCAACCACTGCGTCTTTCTCGACAATCCAAAAACAATTGAGAGGCTAGGACGTTTGTCCCACTCTCTTCATTTTGGAAATAGAAGGGACACATGAAACAATTACTTTCTTACTTTAAACCCTACCTCAAGGAATCATTTCTAGCGCCCTTGTTTAAGCTGCTAGAAGCCGTTTTTGAACTCTTGGTTCCCATGGTGATAGCTGGGATTGTCGACCAATCTATCCCTCAAAAAGATCAGGGTCACCTCTGGATGCAAATGGGTTTCCTCTTTGTTTTTGCGGTTATCGGCGTTTTGGTAGCCTTAGTTGCCCAGTTTTACTCAGCCAAGGCAGCAGTAGGATTTACTAAGGAGTTGACCAATGACCTCTATCGTCATATTCTTTCCTTGCCCAAGGATAGTAGAGACCGTTTAACGACCTCGAGTTTGGTGACGCGTTTGACTTCAGATACCTATCAGATTCAGACAGGGATCAATCAATTCTTACGCCTATTTTTAAGGGCTCCTATTATTGTTTTTGGTGCCATTTTTATGGCTTATCGTCTCTCGCCTGAATTGACCTTCTGGTTTTTGGTCATGGTTGCCATTTTGTCCTTTGTCATTGTCGTGTTATCACGCTTGGTCAATCCTCTCTATAGTATTTTGAGAAAGAAAACAGACCAGCTGGTTCAGGAAACACGCCAACAGATACAAGGTATGCGTGTGATTCGTGCCTTTGGCCAAGAAAAACGAGAAATCGAGAACTTCCAAGTACTCAATCAAGTCTATACAGCTATCCAAATGAAAACAGGATACTGGTCCAGTCTCTTGACCCCCTTAACCTATTTGATCGTAAATGGAACTTTGCTGGTGATTATCTGGAATGGTTATATTTCTATCCAGGGAGGCTGGCTTAGTCAAGGTGCCTTGATTGCCTTAATCAACTATCTCCTACAAATCTTGGTCGAATTGATCAAGCTAGCCATGCTCATTAATTCACTCAACCAGTCCTATATTTCTGCCAAGCGGATTGAAGAAGTCTTTGCAGAAAAGCCTGAAGATATACTGGCAGAAATTGCTCAAAAAGAAACTTCCTCGAACCAGTCCTTACGAGTTGAACACTTGAGTTTTACCTACCCAGATGCTGCTCAACCATCCTTGCAAAATCTTTCTTTTGCTATGCAACAAGGACAAATTCTAGGAATCATCGGTGGGACTGGTTCAGGTAAGTCGACCTTGGTTCAGATCTTGCTTGGCCTTTATACAGCAGATAAGGGAAGTATTTCCCTTTATCGAGATGGACGTAGTCCTCGCAATCTTTCTGAATGGCGGTCCTGGATGGCTTATGTTTCTCAAAAGGTTGAACTCTTTAAGGGAACCATTCGTTCCAACTTGACTTTGGGGATGGAAGAAACAGTCTCTGATCAAGAACTCTGGCAGGCTTTAGAAATTGCCCAAGCCAAGGATTTTGTCAGTGACAAGGAAGGTCAGCTGGACGCAGAGGTTCAAGCAGGTGGTCGTAATTTTTCAGGTGGGCAAAAGCAACGTTTATCGATTGCCCGGGCAGTTTTGCGCCAAGCGCCTTTTCTCATCCTGGATGATGCGACTTCTGCCCTTGATACCATTACCGAGTCTAATCTTTTAAAGGCAATTCAGGAAAACTTGCCCAACACCAGTTTAATCTTGATTTCTCAACGAACTTCTACCTTGAAGAGTGCAGACCAGATTCTTCTTTTAGAGAAGGGTCAACAATTAGCACTGGGTAATCATGAAGATTTGATGAAGACTAGTCAAGTCTATCGTGAGATTAATGCTTCCCAACATGGAAAGGAGGACTAGAATGAAAGGCAAACAAGCAAGTCAAACCCTTAAACGATTAGCAAAGATTTAGCTGGCCATCCCGTCCTTCTTTTCCTGGCTTTCTTGGGTACCATTGCTCAGGTAGCCCTATCAATCTATCTACCAATCTTGATAGGACAGGTGATTGACCAAGTCCTAGTCGATGGTTCATCCCAGCTATTTTGGCAGATTTTCCTCCAGATGATTTTGGTGGTCATTGGAAATACGCTGGTACAATGGGCCAATCCTCTCCTCTATAATCGACTAATTTTCTCCTATACCAGAGATTTGCGCGAAAAAATCATTGAAAAGCTCCATCGTCTTCCGATTGCCCTTGTAGATAGGCAAGGTAGTGGGGAAATGGTCAGCCGTGTAACGACAGATATCGAGCAGTTGGCAGCGGGTCTGAATATGATTTTTAACCAATTTTTCATAGGAGTTTTGATGATTTTGGTCAGCATCCTTGCTATGCTCCAAATTCATCTATTGATGACTCTCTTGGTTCTGCTCTTAACACCTCTATCTATGGTCATTTCACGATTTATCGCTAAGAAATCCTACCATCTCTTTCAAAAACAGACAGAGTCTAGGGGGATTCAAACCCAGTTGATTGAAGAATCGCTCACCCAACAGAACATTATCCAGTCCTTCAATGCTCAGGAAGAATTTATCGAGAGACTTCATGAGGCAAATGACAACTACGCAGGTTATTCTCAGTCGGCTATCTTTTATTCATCGACAGTCAATCCTTCCACCCGTTTTGTCAATTCCCTTATTTATGCCCTACTAGCTGGTGTTGGAGCCTTGCGCATCATGTCGGGTTCAACTTTGACGGTTGGGCGTTTAGTGACCTTTTTGAACTATGTGCAGCAGTACACCAAGCCTTTTAACGATATTTCATCAGTCTTAGCTGAGTTGCAAAGCGCCTTAGCTTGTGCAGAACGTGTTTATGCTGTTCTAAAAAGTCCAGAGGTTACAGAAACTGGTCTTAAAGAATTGAACAGCGACCAAGTCAAGGGAGCTATTTCCTTTAGACATGTTTCTTTTGGTTACAATCCTGAAAAGATCTTGATTAAGGATCTGTCTATTGATATTCCAGCTGGTAGTAAGGTTGCTATCGTTGGACCAACGGGTGCTGGGAAGTCTACCCTTATCAATCTCCTCATGCGATTTATCCTATTAACTCCGGAGATATTTTGCTAGACGGTCGCTCCATTTATGATTATACCCGAGCATCTCTTCGACAGCAGTTTGGAATGGTGCTCCAAGAAACTTGGCTCAAGCAAGGGACCATTCATGACAATATTGCCTTTGGCAATCCTGATGCTAGCAGAGAGCAGGTCATTGCAGCAGCCAAGGCAGCAAATGCGGATTTCTTTATCCAACAATTGCCACAGGGTTATGATACCAAGCTTGAAAATGCAGGGGAATCCTTGTCTGTTGGTCAAGCTCAGCTCTTGACCATTGCCCGCGTTTTTCTAGCCATTCCTAAGATTCTGATCTTAGACGAGGCGACTTCATCCATCGATACCCGGACAGAGGTGCTGGTTCAGGACGCTTTTGCCAAACTCATGAAGGGGCGCACAAGCTTCATTATTGCCCACCGTTTATCGACCATTCAAGATGCTGATTTGATTCTTGTCTTGGTCGATGGAAATATTGTCGAGCACGGTAATCATGAGGAACTCATGGCGAGAAAAGGCAAATACTATCAAATGCAGCAAGCAGCAGCTTTTAGCCCAGAATAAATGGGAAAGCCATTATAATGCCTATGAACAAACAAGAAAAGTTGCCTTCGGGTGACTTTTTTGTTACAATAGCTAGAAAATTATCCAGTATGAATACTTATATAGAAAAGGAGCCTAGGGATGAAAGTCTTTCAGCATGTAAATATCGTGACTTGTGACCAAGATTTCCATGTCTATCTAGATGGGATTTTGGCTGTCAAAGAATCCCAAATCGTCTATGTCGGTCAGGAAAATCAAGAGATTCTTAAACAAGCAGATCAAATCATAGACTATCAGGGTGCCTGGATTATGCCTGGCTTGGTTAACTGCCATACTCACTCTGCCATGACAGGCTTGAGAGGCATACGTGATGATAGCAATCTTCACGAATGGCTAGAGGACTATATCTGGCCAGCAGAAGCAGAATTCACACCAGAGATGACTACAAAGGCCGTCAAAGAGGCGCTAACAGAGATGCTCCAGTCTGGAACAACAACCTTCAATGATATGTACAATCCGAATGGAGTGGAGATAGAGAAGATCTATGAGGCAGTCAAGGCATCCAAGATGCGTTGTTATTTTTCTCCAACCCTCTTTTCTTCAGATGTGGAGACGACGGCTGAAACTATAGCCAGAACTCGAGCTGTTATCGAGACAATCAAAGGCTACCAAGACCCAAATTTCAAGGTTATGGTGGCCCCTCATTCGCCCTACAGTTGTAGTCGATATTTGCTGGAGGCAAGTCTTGAGCTAGCAAAAGAAGAAAACATTCCTCTTCATATCCACGTGGCAGAAACTCAGGAAGAGTCAGGCATTATCCTGAAACGTTATGGCAAACGCCCATTAGCCTTTCTAGATGAGCTTGGCTATTTAGACCATCAAGCTGTCTTTGCCCATGGTGTGGAGTTAAATGAAGGAGAAATTGAGCGCCTGGCAGATTCGCAAGTCGCTATCGCTCACAATCCTATCAGCAACCTCAAATTAGCCTCAGGGATTGCACCAGTCGTCCAACTTCAAAAAAAGCAGGAGTAGCAGTTGGTATTGCGACGGATTCAGTTGCTTCTAACAATAACCTGGATATGTTTGAGGAAGGGCGGACTGCAGCACTCTTACAGAAGATGAAGAGTGGTGATGCCAGCCAATTTCAATCGAAACCGCCCTCAAGGCCCTGACAATCGAGGGTGCTAAGGTGTTAGGAATGGAAGATGAGATTGGTAGTCTAGAAGTCGGCAAGCAAGCTGATTTTCTCGTCATCCGACCCCAAGACAAAATCCATCTCCAACCCCAAGAAAACATGCTATCTCACCTCGTTTATGCCGTCAAATCCAGTGATGTTGATGACGTCTATATTGGTGGTGAGCAAGTCGTAAAAGACGGACAAGTGTTGACGGTTAACTTGTAAAAAGTAGTATAAATTTACGAAATCTCATAGAAAATTTCTTGTGAGGTTTTTAGAATTTTGCTAGAAATCAGGCGAGTAGATGTCTTGCAGAAATATATTGATACTAAATTAGAGAAACACCTATTAGATAAAAAAAAAAAATTGTGGTATAATAATAAGATGCAAAAAAAGGAGTATGTATGGACATTTCAGAAATTCGTCAAAAAATTGACGCAAATCGTGAAAAATTAGCTTCTTTCAGGGGGTCTCTTTGACCTCGAAGGTTTAGAGGAAGAGATTGCCATTTTGGAAAACAAAATGACAGAACCTGATTTTTGGAACGATAATATTGCGGCCCAAAAAACGTCGCAAGAATTAAACGAACTCAAAAATACCTATAATACCTTCCACAAGATGGATGAGTTGCAGGATGAAGTTGAGATTTTACTGGACTTTTTGGCAGAGGATGAATCCGTTAAGGATGAGTTGGTTGAAAAACTCTCTGAGTTAGATCAGATGATGACTAGCTACGAAATGACCCTTCTCTTGTCAGAGCCCTACGATCACAACAATGCCATCCTTGAAATTCATCCTGGTTCAGGGGGGGACAGAGGCTCAAGACTGGGGCGATATGCTCCTTCGTATGTATACTCGCTATGGAAATGCCAAAGGCTTCAAGGTTGAGGTCTTAGACTACCAAGCAGGTGATGAAGCAGGAATCAAGTCAGTAACCTTGTCTTTTGAAGGACCAAATGCTTATGGTCTTCTCAAGTCAGAGATGGGAGTTCACCGTTTGGTCCGTATCTCACCATTTGACTCTGCTAAACGTCGCCACACCTCATTTACTTCTGTAGAAGTTATGCCAGAGTTGGATGATACCATCGAAGTTGACATCCGTGAGGATGATATCAAGATGGATACCTTCCGTTCAGGTGGAGCAGGTGGACAAAACGTCAACAAGGTTTCAACAGGTGTCCGCTTGACTCACATTCCGACAGGGATCGTCGTAGCATCAACCGTTGACCGTACTCAGTACGGAAACCGTGACCGTGCTATGAAGATGCTTCAGGCAAACTCTACCAGATGGAGCAGGAAAAGAAAGCTGCTGAGGTAGACTCGCTCAAGGGTGAGAAAAAGGAAATTACATGGGGAAGCCAAATCCGCTCCTATGTATTTACGCCTTATACAATGGTAAAAGACCATCGTACCAACTTTGAAGTAGCGCAAGTAGATAAGGTAATGGATGGAGACCTAGATGGTTTCATCGATGCTTATCTGAAATGGCGTATCAGTTAAAAGAAAGGAAGTCACATGTCAATCATTGAAATGAGAGATGTTGTCAAAAAATATGACAACGGGACAACAGCCCTACGTGGCATCACTGTAAATATCGATGCAGGAGAATTTGCCTACATCGTAGGACCTTCAGGTGCTGGTAAATCAACTTTTATCCGTGCCTTGTATCGTGAGGTCAAAATCGACAAAGGAAGCTTGCAAGTTGCAGGTTATAACCTCGTTAAGATTAAAAAGAAAGATATTCCGTTCTTGCGTAGAAACGTTGGAGTAGTCTTTCAGGATTACAAACTTTTGCCAAAGAAAACCGTTTATGAGAACATTGCTTACGCCATGGAGGTTGTTGGTGAAAGTCGTCGTAACATCAAAAAACGTGTTATGGAAGTCTTGGACCTTGTCGGTTTGAAGCACAAGGTTCGTTCATTCCCGAATGAACTTTCAGGTGGTGAGCAACAACGTATCGCCATCGCGCGTGCTATCGTAAACAATCCTAAGGTTTTGATTGCCGACGAACCAACAGGTAACTTGGACCCAGATAACTCATGGGAAATCATGAACCTCTTGGAACGTATCAATCTTCAAGGGACAACTGTTTTGATGGCGACCCACAACAGCCAAATCGTAAATACCTTGCGCCACCGCGTTATTGCCATCGAAAATGGTCGCGTGGTACGTGATGAAGCGAAAGGAGAGTACGGATACGATGATTAGTAGATTTTTCCGCCATCTGTTTGAAGCTTTAAAGAGTTTAAAGCGTAATGGATGGATGACCATTGCTGCTATCAGTTCAGTAATGATTACCTTGACCTTGGTTGCTATCTTTGCGTCAGTTATTTCAATACTGCGAAATTAGCAACTGATATCGAAAACAACGTCCGCGTCATGGTTTATGTTCGTAAAGACGTTGAAGACAATAGTGAAACCATTGTAAAAGAAGGCCAAACAGTCACGAACAATGACTACCACAAGGTCTACAATGCCCTAAAAGCCTTGCCAGCTGTAAAAAATGTAACCTTCTCAAGTAAAGAAGAACAGTACCAAAAGCTGACTGAAACTATGGGTGATGAGTGGAAGGTGTTTGAAGGAGATGCAAACCCTCTTCATGATGCCTACATCGTAGATACCAATTCACCAAGTGATGTAAAACCTGTAGCTGAAGAAGCTAAAAAGATTGAAGGTGTCTCTGAAGTTCAAGACGGTGGTGCCAATACCGAACGTCTCTTCAAGTTGGCTTCCTTCATCCGTGTATGGGGATTGGTCATCGCAGGACTCTTGATCTTCATCGCAGTCTTCTTGATTTCAAATACCATCCGTATTACCATCATTTCACGTAGCCGTGAAATCCAAATCATGCGTTTGGTTGGTGCCAAGAACGGTTATATCCGTGGCCCATTCTTGCTAGAAGGTGCCTTTATCGGATTGTTTGGAGCAGCTCTTCCATCAGCATTGGTTTACTTTATCTATAACCGAGTGTTCCAATCTGTCAACCCATCCTTGGTTGGTCAAAACCTATCTTTGATTACACCGAATACCTTTATTCCATTGATGATTGGTCTCTTGTTCCTCATCGGAATCTGTATCGGTTCACTAGGTTCAGGAATCTCAATGCGTCGATTCTTGAAAATCTAAGTCACATAACTGGATAAAACACATAAAAAAGTGGGATGTCATCAAGACTTCACAGATCTTGATGCCCCGCTTTTTCTTTTGGTCTTGGTGCTCAGTCGCTTGCCAATTTTGGCTAAAGAGTGTATGATAGGAAAGTACCTTTTTACTAATATGAAAAATGAACAATGAATGAGGAAAAGATGAAACAATTTTTGGAAAAAGTGAGCATACTCTCCCTATCGTTAGTATTGATCACATCGTTTTCTATTTCGAGTGCCCTACCTGCTATGTTTGACTATTATCAGGGCTATTCGACTGGTCAGGTCGAACTCTTGGTCAGCCTCCCATCCTTTGGGATTATGGCCATGCTTTTATTGAATGGAGTTTTAGAGCGTGTTTTTCCTGAACGTCTCCAGTTGACCTTGGGACTCTTGATTTTATCCATCAGTGGAACTGCACCTTTCTGGTATCAGGGTTATTACTTTGTCTTTGCGACACGCTTGCTATTTGGGCTTGGAGTAGGAATGCTCAATGCCAAGGCCATCTCAATTATCAGTGAACGTTACCACGGGAAAACCCGTATTCAAATGCTTGGTTTTCGTGGATCGGCTGAAGTCGTAGGAGCATCTATCTTGACTCTGGCAGTCGGTCAGCTCTTGGCCTTTGGCTGGACAGCAACCTTCCTAGCCTATGCAGCTGGTCTAGTAGTTCTCGTACTCTTCCTTCTCTTTGTCCCTTATGGAAACCCAGAAGTTCATGAGTCCAAGCATCAGACAGAAGAAGCAGCGAAACTGACTCGTTCCATGCTCCAATTGATTTCTTTCTTGCTATTGGTGCTGCAGTGATTGTATGTACCAATACTGCTATCACCTTCCGCATCCCTAGTCTTATGATTGAGGCAGGGTTTGGAGATGCTCAGTTGTCCAGTTTGGTACTTAGTGCCATGCAGTTGATTGGGATTCTAGCGGGAATCAGCTTTTCTTTCCTGATTTTGACCTTCAAGGAAAGACTTCTATTGGTCGCTGGTGTCACTTTTGGTATCGGGCAAATCATCATTGCTCTTTCCCCATCACTCTGGGTGGTGGTTGCAGGTTCTATCCTGGGAGGATTTGCCTACAGTATCGCTCTGACGACAGTCTTTCAGTTGATATCTGAGCGAATTCCTGCAAAACTCCTCAACAAAGCAACTTCCTATGCTGTTTTGGGATGTTCTTTTGGAGCATCATTAACACCCTTCGTTCTGTCAGGGATTGGCTTGGTGACTACAGATGGTCGAATGACCTTCATCATTCTAGGAGCATGGATGATTGCTACATCAGTGCTTGTTTACCTCTTATTGAAAAAAGAAGCCTAACAAAGAAAAACTCAAGGATGAATCCTTGAGTTTTTTGTCTATTAGCCAAACATCTGCCAAAAGTAATCGATGATATAGGTCAAACCATAGGTGTAAACGACCAGGGTAAAGGGTTTGGTCAGGATGATAATGGTCATATACCGCTTGAAGCTCATCTTGGTCAAAGCAGCCAACATGCAGAGAAAATCTGCTGGACTAACTGGCCAAATCATCATAAAGATAAAGAAACGGTCAAAGCGATTGCCCTCATCCAGCCAACCGATATACTTGTCATAGGTGCGCTTGCTGACCATGGACTGAACAAAGGGTGCTCCGTAGAGACGAACCAAGTAAAAGATAATGGCACAACCAATGACAATACCGATATAGTTGTAAATGGTCCCGATGATATGCCCGTAGATAAAGACACCTGCAACAGAGGTAAGAGCACCTGGAATGATAGGAACAACCGTCTGCAAAATCTGTAAAAAGATAAAGAGTGGTGGCCCCCAGATACCCGCCTGTTGGATAAAGGCAGATAGGGTTTCCTTGGAGTGCAAGATACCCGCCTGATAGGCCCAGATACAGAATATTACAGTAGCAACTCCACCGACGATGGAGGAAATATGAATCGCTTGCTGTAGAAGGGGAGAAACAGCTTTCATTTCTTTCTCGTGTGACATGTAAACTCCTCTTGTGTAGTATGATTCTACTATACCATATTTTAGGGAGAAAGACTAGATGGGATACTTCGTGTGACTTTGCCTCAAGTATGGTAAAATGGGAATAAGAAAATGATAGCTTAGAATGAGGAAAATCATGTTAGGATTGAAGTTTAATGGCACTTGGCGCAACTACCAAAAACAGGTCTTGGACAATTTCCAAGAATACCAAGCAGATGGTCATGTCCACTTGGTGGCAGCACCAGGTTCAGGAAAAACAACCATAGGAATCGAGTTGATTGCCCGCTTTGATAAGCCTGCTCTCGTTTTGGTACCGACGGTGACCATTCGAGAACAATGGGTGGATAGGATTCGCCATGCCTTTTTAGAGGATGAGAACCAGATTACAAGTCTCGTGTCTCAAAATCTCAAGGACATGAAGCAAATCACCATCGCTACCTACCAAGCTTTTCACAGTGCTATGCAACAGGTACAATCTCAAGAAGATAACGGCGAGGTTGAGGACTTTGTAGGCTTTGATCTGCTTGCCAGACTCAAGGAAAGGGGTGTCGAAACCCTCTGTCTGGACGAATGCCATCACTTGAGAAATGAATGGTGGAAAAGTCTAGAAGACTTCCGTAAAAACTACCAGCAACTGCAAGTCATCTCTCTCACTGCGACACCGCCTTATGACAGTGAACCAGAACTCTGGGATCGCTATCTCCAGATGTGTGGCGAGATTGACCAAGAAATCACGGTGCCAGAACTGGTCAAGGAAGACACTCTTTGCCCTCATCAGGACTTTGTCTATATCTGTTTTCCGACTAAGGAAGAGGACAAACGCTTGGAAGAGTTTGAAGACACCAAGTGGCAGTATGTCAGCCAACTAGTCGTTGATCCTGACTTCCAAGAGTTGATCCGGAGTTCCAAAGTTCTCAAAGGGGAAATTTCTGCGGATATGCTCCTTGAGGATCCAAAGTATCTCTCAGCACTCCTCATTTATCTACAGGCTCAAAAACTGGAAATCCCCAAGCATCTAAGAGATTTACTAGGAGCTGAAGGCTTGCCTGCCCTTAATTACTATTGGTTAGAAGTTCTCTTGCAAGGCCTTCTCTATCAGACTCCTGACTGGTATGAGGATCCGCAGGAGACAAAGAAAAAGATAGAAGCAGAACTGAAATCGAGAGGACTGATTGAAAAACGTCAGGTTTTCTTGGTCAAATCCAAGGCCAATGACCAAATCCTCAACCAATCTCTAGGAAAACTAGCTGGGATTGCATCTATCTTTGAAACCGAGTATGCTAGTCTAGGTCAGGACTTGAGACAGTTAGTCTTGGCGGACTATATCCGTAAGGATTTTGCCAGTTATCTGGGAGATGACCAAGCACCAATCACGCAATTAGGTGTCCTCCCTTATTTGAAACTATTCGCAGAAGTGCACAAAAGCAAGGCTTGTCTGTCCCTATAGCAGTTCTTTCTGGTAGTGTCGTGATCATACCTGCTAGTGTCAAGGCAGAACTTCAATCACTCATCCCAAACACTAGCTTAAGCTTCTCTGCCATCGGAAAACTCGATCAAGGTGCCTATCTCCAGGTATGCTTTCCATCCAGCTTTAAGGGGATGGTCGCAGCAGTGACCGAGCTCTTCCAACGTGGTTCTATCCAGGTCTTGGTCGGAACCAAGTCTCTCTTGGGAGAAGGATGGGATGCGCCTTGCGTCAACTCTCTCATCCTCGGAAGTTTTGTCGGAAGCTTTATGCTTAGTAATCAAATGCGGGGGCGTGCCATCCGTATCTGGCCAGGACATCCAGATAAGACTAGTAATATCTGGCACCTAGTAGCCATCAAACCGTACAAAAATCCAGCCTTTTCTAAGGAGGATCAAGAGGAACTAGACCTCAATCCATATCAGGACCTACAAACCCTTGCCCGTCGTATGGACCATTTTCTTGGCTTGTCCTATAAGGAAGATACCATTGAAACAGGTCTGGATCGCTTAAACTTTCCTGAGTTCCCATTTAAGAAAAAGAAACTCGAAGACTATAACGAGAAGATCATGGAACTATCCAAGGATCGCGCCTCCCTTCGTAAAAAATGGCAGGAATCTCTCATTGTTGCTGATAAGATTGAGATTGTCAATGAAGTGGCGACCGATAGTAAACGAATCCCTCTACTTGCCCTAGCGGATGCTGAAAAGTGGCTTCGCTATGCTCTGATGGTATTTGCCATTAGTCTCCTGGCTTATGTCGTTCGACTAACCTTCTTTGCCTTGCCATGGTTGACAGCTCTTTGTGTCCTCTTCCTAGCTATCACAGCCTTTCGCTACTACAGCTACAAGAGTCCTTATAAACGCTTGCGCCAGATCGGTGAAGCTATTCGCAAAGCCATGGTGACTGCCGGGCATTTGTCTGATGACCAGTCGCGCGTGCAGGTCGATGAGGACAAGGATAGCTTTAACGTCTTTGCCTATCTAAAAGGTGGCAGTATGCGAGACAAGGAACTTTTTTCCAAGGCCTTAGGAGAATTCTTTGCCCCAGTGGACAATCAACGCTACCTCTTAGTCGCTCAAAAAGCACCAGCAGGTCAGTCCAAGTATTTCGTAGTCCCTAGCCTCTTTGAAAAACGCAAGGAAGATGCCCAGCTCTTCCAAAATGCCGTCGCACCACACATAGGCAACTACCAACTCGTCTACACCCGCAACGAAGCAGGTCGAAAAATCCTACTCGAAGCCAGACTCAAATCCCTAGCCAACAAAAACGACCGCATCATCACCAAGAAAAAGGTCAAAAGTGCTTTGAAATAGAAGGAAGTGAGCGTTTTCTTCTAGAAATATGATATAATAATAGCAAGAATATGGTCCCTGAAGGAGAAATATAGATGCAGGTAAAACCAGAACTGGAAATAGAAAAACAACTGATAAACCAGCTGGTAACTGGTGAAAGCCAATGGACTTATAGAGAAGACCTAAAAACAGAAGAACAACTATGGGTCAATTTCTTTGAGAAGCTAGCCCAAAACAATGTTGCTCTGCTAGCAGACCATCCCTTGACTGATCAGGAAAAACGCCAGATTCAGAACCAACTCAACTTTGTCAGCTACTATGATGCTGCCAAGTGGTTGGTCGGCGAAAATGGCATTGCCAAAGTCGAGGTACAGAGAGAAGATGCTAGTCTAGGCACCATCCGTTTGTCAGTCATCTGGCGTGACAATATCGCAGCAGGAAAGTCTAGCTACGAAGTTGTCAATCAAGTCCAGAGAGAAAAAGTAAATCCTCTGGACCAAGACCGTAGATTGGATGTTACTCTTCTCATCAACGGCTTGCCTATGATTCAAATCGAGCTCAAGAGTACCCAAGCAGCATTTATCGATGCCTTTCACCAGATTAAAAAATATGACCGTGAAGGGAAATTCCGTGGTATCTACTCTAGCTTGCAGATGTTTGTCGTGACCAACAAAGTAGATACTCGCTATATCGCTGCAGCTCGTGAAAATAAACTCAACAAGCAATTTCTAACCAAGTGGGTGGATAAGGACAATCATCCTGTGACAAACCTGACTAGCTTTGCCCACGAAGTCCTTTCTATCCCTCGTGCCCATCAGATGGTCATGCAGTATTCTGTCATTGATGATAGCAAGAAATCTCTCATCCTCTTGCGCCCCTACCAGATCCATGCTATCGAAGCAGTGCAGGAAGCCTCTCGCCAGCAAGCATCAGGCTATGTTTGGCATACAACAGGTTCAGGGAAGACCTTGACTTCTTATAAGGTGGCGAGGAACCTCCTTCAGATTCCTTCCATCCAAAGACGATTTTTGTCGTTGACCGTAGGGACTTGGACCAACAGACCACATCATCCTTCCTCTCATATGCGACCAATGATGTCATTGATATCGATGAGACTGACAATACACATGATCTGGTCAAGCGACTAGGTAGTAATGATAAGCGTGTCGTGGTGACTACCATCCAGAAAATCACCACCATGATGCGCAAGTTTGACCAAGGTCTTTACCAACGAGATGCGGACAAAATCAAGGGACTCCGAGTGGCCTTTGTCGTAGATGAATGCCACCGTGCCGTGACGCCACAAACACAAAAAGACATTAAAGCCTTTTTCCCTCAGTCTCTCTGGTATGGTTTTACAGGCACCCCCATCTTTAAGGAAAATAAACGCCAGCAGGTCGGTGACCTAGCTCAAACCACGCAGCAACAGTATGGAGACCGTCTCCATGAGTATACAGTCAAGGAAGCCATCCATGACGGAGCTGTCTTAGGCTTTAAGGTGGATTATCGCAATACCCTCATCACAGACCAGTCTGAAAACGAAATACCTGATACCGTCTATGAAAATGAGGAGCACATGCTGGAAGTCTTGGATGCCATTATCAATAAATCCCGCCAACAACTAGGCTTCCAAAAAGGAGTCGGCAATACCTACAATGCCATTCTGACGGTCAAGTCTATCCCTCAAGCCCAAGCCTACTATGACCTTCTCAAAAGAGTCAAGGCTGGTCAGACACGGGTCAAGGTATCTGAGAGAGTCAAGATGGTTCTTCCAGACTTTCCAAAGGCGACCATCACCTATTCTGTCACTGAAAATGAAGAAGACTCAAGAGCCAACCAAGACCACATGAAACAGGTCTTAGAGGACTATAACCAAGAGTTTGATACTCACTTTACCATGGCGGATCTCCGTGGCTTTAATACCGATGTCAATAATCGCCTTGCCCGTAAGCAAGACAAGTATCTCTATCGCAATGAGCAGTTGGACTTGGTTATCGTGGTCAATCGTCTCTTAACAGGATTTGATGCACCTTGCCTATCGACTCTCTTTATCGATCGTAAACCAATGCAACCGCAGGACTTGATACAGGCCTTTAGTCGTACCAACCGTATCTTTGATTCTAGTAAGACCTATGGGCATATCATCACTTTCCAAAAGCCTATAGCCTTTAAAGAAGCAGTGGATAATGCCCTCAAACTCTACTCAAATGGTGGAGAAAATGATGTCCTAGCACCTAGCTGGGAAGAAGAAAAGAGAAACTTTCTGCGAAGTTGTAGTGATTTCCGAAATCTAATCACCGATGACCCCGAAGAAGGACTCCAAATCGAGCAAATCTCTACACCTGAATTGAGAAAACTAGCCAAGGCTTATCAATCCTTTGATAAATACTTGGCTTCTATCCGAGTTTATAAAGAGTATAACGAGGAAGAAATCTATGCAGAGACTGGACTAACCGCAGAAGAATTGGAAAACTATCTAGGCTTCTATCAAAATATCCTTGCCGAACTTAAAAGTCGTTCAGAAGATGGTGATGAGGATGGGGAGCCACTGGATATCCACTACGAACTGGAGTCTATCCAAGTCGATGAGATTAACTATGCCTATATACTGACCCTGATCCAAAGCCTGATTGAGCAAGAGCAAAGTCAGGAAAAGAGTCTCAGTGCACAGAACAGAGAAGCAGTGGATACCTATATCCAAAGTCTAGAGAAGACCAATCCAAATCTTGCACAGATCATCTCAGAACTTTGGCAAGAAGTACAGGCAAATCCAGACCGTTACAGAGGTCAATCCATTGCCAATATCCTTGATCAGATGATTGAAGCAGTCATCCAGCAACATATCCAAGACTTTAGCAAGACCTGGTATGTCGGTGAGGATGAGCTCCGCTACTATGTCAATCACTACCGTAAGGGAGCGAAAAAACAACTAGGAGAAAGTCAACTGACTAAGAGTCAGCGATACAAGGATTATAAAATTGAGGTGTCAGATGCCCTCAACCCGCTCCTTTATAAAAAACAAATCAAAGAAGCCTATACCCAACTGATCGAAGAAGTGATTGAGCCGTTGAGGGTGGGGAGGTAGGAATCGGAAATTTTGATTTATTAAACTATTAAAAAGAAATAGTAAATTGTATAATTGCAATCCCTCTTTAGATATATTATTATCTAGAGGGGGTTTTAGATTGATTTATGTTATAATTTTAGTAGTTAATCTTCTAACAGTGTGAAGATTTTTAACTTATTTTTTTATTTTTCAAATCATTGTAAAAAGGTATAAGATTTATGAAAGATTGTAATAGTGAAGAAAAAGACTAAAAAAAGGAATCAGAGGGAGTAACTATAGAAATAGACTCAAAGCCTTCAAGTTTAGAAGAAGTTAGAGTTAACTTGCAAAAAAATCAATATAGATATTTCTGATAAGATGAGATCAATTGCTGGGGCATCTTTAAAAATATTATCTCAAATAGAGATACCAAAAATAGATTTTGGTCCAATACTATCAGTGATTAATAAGATAAATGAGTCCTATTCCTATACATTTAAATCTATAATAGATACTTTTTCTTCACTTGATTTTGAAAAATATAAAAAAGACTTAGAGGAGCTTAATAAAGAAAAAAATAGCGCAATTCTTGCACTATGATATTTATCCTCCGTTATTATTCATTGATGAAATGGGACCATATGAAATAGAAAACCAAAAAGAAGCTAATATTGTACTTTTGGAATATCTATCATTATGGGAAGAAAAATATGGTAGAACAGTTTATGATTTTGTTCCTAAATCACTTAAAACTTTTAAAGAAATAGAACAATTACAAAATCTTGAGCAGCTAAAAATGTATAAAACAATGGTTATGTTTTGTTGTGAAAGAATTGAAAATGTACTAGCTAAACTCCAACTACAAGAACAAGAGAAAAAGCAATCTGAAATTAAAGTTTCTCAAAAATCGTTTAGAAATTTTATGGATTCTTTGAATCATGATGAATACCTGAAAGAGTTAATTTCCCATATTGCATATATTTCTGAATATCATGATGAAGGTTTTAGGGAGATAAACCTCTTCAAGAGATTTGAGAACTTAGACGAAGAATATGATGAAGAAACACTCCCATTAAATAGAAATCTCTTTATGCATGGTTTGGTTGATGAAAAAAATGTGAATGATTTAATGGTTCAGAAGGCTATTTTAGCTTACTCGTTTTTTGAGCAACTATATGTATTAAAAACTAGAAATAGTAAAAAAGCTAGGATAAAAAATTTGAGAAGAAAAGGGATTTCTAGAATGCCAAAAAGAAAAAGGAGCTTTAATGCTGACAAATCAAGAAATTGAAGGTATTGTAAGAGAATAAAGCTAATATTGTTATGAAAATAGAGAATTAGAGTGAGAAGGTTTGTTTGGCTTAAAACTATCAAATTGTTAAAAAGTATAGGAAAAATAAAATATATGAAAAAACAAAGTAATACTCCACATATTAGGTTTCAGAATTATGAAGATGAATGGGATGTAGAAAAATTAAAAAATATTTTCGGAACCATTAGAAATGCTTTTGTAGGAACAGCCAGCCCTTATTATGTTGAGAAAGGAAATTTTTATCTAGAATCTAATAATGTCAAAAATGGCAAAATTAACTATGATTCTCAGATTTTTATAAATGATGAATTTTATGAAAAACAAAAAGATAAGTGGTTGAAAACGAATGATATTGTAATGGTACAATCTGGGCATGTTGGTCATACAGCTGTCATTCCTGAAGAATTAAATAATACTGCCGCGCATGCGTTGATAGTTTTTACAGATTACAAGGAAGAAGTAGAACCGCATTTCTTAAATTATCAATTTCAATCTAACGGTAAGAGAAAAGAGCTTGATTTAATTTCAACTGGTAATACTATTAAGCATATTTTAGCTTCAGAGATGAAAAATTTTAAGATGGATTTTCCTACAGTTGACGAACAATCCGCCATTGGCTCCCTTTTCCGCACCCTCGACGACCTTCTGGCTAGCTACAAGGATAATCTTGCCAACTATCAATCTATCAAGGTGGCCATGCTTTCCAAGATGTTTCCCAAAGTTGGACAGACCGTTCCTGAGATTCGTTTGGATGGATTTGAAGGTGAGTGGAAAAAGGCTAAATTAAAAGATGTCGCTCATCGTGTACAGGGTAATGATGGAAGAATGGATTTGCCGACTTTAACAATTTCTGCATCTGGCGGTTGGATGAATCAAATTGATAGATTTTCTGCTAATATTGCTGGAAAAGAACAAAAGAACTATACCCTGTTAAAAAAAGGGGAACTGTCATATAACCACGGTAATTCAAAATTAGCAAAATATGGAGTTGTTTTTGAGCTAAAGGAATATGAAGAAGCGCTTGTTCCAAAGGTTTATCATAGTTTTAGAGTTAATCAACTTGCAGATGCAAAATTTATTGAAATAATGTTTTCAACAAAAATCCCAGATCGAGAATTAGGAAAACTTGTTTCATCAGGGGCGAGAATGGATGGATTGTTAAATATTAGTTTTGATGATTTTATGAATATTGCTATTATTATCCCAACTTTTGCTGAACAACAAGCCATCGGTGCTTATTTCTCTAACCTCGATAACCTCATCAACTCTTACCAAGAAAAAATTTCTCAGCTAGAAACTTTGAAAAAGAAACTCTTGCAGGATATGTTTATATAAAAGGAGTGCAGTAAAATGTCAAAAGTAAAATCAGAAACGCTAAAGAAAGAAGAAAAACCTGTAGTAGCAATTTGCTATGATTTTGATAAAACCCTGTCTCCTGATGATATGCAAGCCCAAGGATTTATACAGAAGCTCGGGTATGAAATCAGTGAATTTTGGAAGAAATCTAATGGTTTTGCCAAGGCTAATAATATGGACAAGAACCTTGCCTATATGTTTACGATGAAAACAGAATCTGCAGGAAAGGTTTTATTTACAAAGACAGAGTTAGCCAAGTTTGGTTCAGAGGTAGAATTATTCCCAGGAGTCAAAGACTGGTTTGAGCGTATTCGAAAATATGGTGAAGAAAACGGAGTTATTGTTGAGCATTATATCATTTCATCTGGTTTGAAAGAAATGATAGAGGGAACATCAATAGCTAAAAATGGTGCTTTTAAGAAAATTTATGCGACTTCTTTTTATTGTGATGAAAAAGGGGTTGCGGTATGGCCAGCTCAAGTTGTTAATTATACAAATAAGACTCAATTTCTTTTCAGAATTACCAAAGGTATTTTAGATGTCAATGACGATGCAGTGAATGATTTTTTTGCTGAAAGTGATTTACGAGTTCCCTTTAGAAACATGGTTTATTTAGGGGATAGTGATACAGATATTCCATGTATGAAGCTAGTCAAAACAAGAGGTGGCTACTCTATCGGTGTATTCAATCCAAAAACGAATGATAGAACTAAAGTCCACAAAATGACTCAGGATAATCGTATTGATTATTTTGTTCCAGCTGACTACTCAGAAAATACAGAACTTGATAAACTAATCAAGACGATTATTAAAAAGACAGCTTATAATGAATTGTTAGAAAACAAGAAAAATGCTGATAAACTTGAAGCAAGCTCAAGAAAGCGAAAAAGAAATCCAAAACTAAGGTAATTGTTTACTAAATAAAAGAACATCGAACAAAATTTATCGATGCTAGTATATATACATAAAGGAGTTGCCATGGTATCTGTAACACAACGTATCAAAGGAATTAACCAACCTCGAGGTGGCTATCTGCCTATCAAGTTATTTTCAGTAGAGCAGTTCGAAGATCACAGAGTTCTGAATCCTGTAGAGTCTGTATCTCCTAGTTTAGTGGGGATTTGTGTGGACTACTTGACTCGATTTATGAAAGGGGCAGAAGCCAGTGATGCTTTCAGAATATCTCTCTTGGGAGCTCAGATGGTGGGCATGGGAGACCTAGCTGAAGCACTGCTCGATTTGGTGACAGGATTGGACGATTTATCGATAGAAAGTGCGTGTCGTCTAGCGTCCTTTGATGTCGTCTTTCGTGCAGGGAAGCAGTATTATAAGCCTTTTGAGGAAATTATAGTAGATGCAGAAACGATAGAGAATATTTGTATCATGGTGGAGCGAAGCCTTTGTTTCTTTGATCTCTATGGTCCTTTGGTGAAAGATGGCTTTAACTTTCTTGGAGGTTATACAGATACGATTGACAAGGGTGATGGAGATTTTCTTACCAAGGATACATTATGGGATTTTAAGGTGACTAAAACAGCTCCTAATAAAGACCATACACTACAAGTCCTTGTATACTATATCATGGGCTTACATTCCTTTGACCCTGACTTCCTTTCTATCGAAAATCTTGGATTTTATAACCCTCGAAAAATATTGTTTATCAACTTCCAGTCTCTGATATTCCTTTGGACTTGATTCAAACGGTAGAAAGAGAAGTGATTGGCTATTCCTAAGCAACCACTCTTTGAAGAATATTTGTAAAACTTAGAAAGAAACACTATGGAAACAACACAAACGTCCCAGTCGCTCTACCAAGCCCTGTGGAACTCAGCGGATGTTCTCCGCTCTAAGATGGATGCCAACGACTACAAGTCCTATCTTTTGGGCATGGTCTTTTATAAGTATTTGTCGGACAAGATGCTCTTTTTCGTGGCGGAGACTATGGAAGAGGGGACAGATAGCCTTGAGGATGCCCTTGAGGTCTATCGCAATTACTACGAGGATGCGGATACCCATGAGGATCTGGTCTCTGTCATGAACGACGAGCTCAACTATATCATCAAGCCAGACTTGACCTTTACGGCTCTAGTGGCGCGTGTCAATGAAGGGACTTTCCAGCTAGAAGATCTAGCTCAAGGTTTTCGTGATATCGAGCAGAGTGACGACCTCTATGAAAATCTCTTTGAAGATATCGACCTCTACTCTAAAAAGCTGGGGGCTACTCCGCAAAAGCAAAACCAAACAGTAGCAGCGGTCATGAAAGAGTTGGCTGTGCTAGATGTAGCTGGTCATGCGGGCGATATGCTGGGGGATGCCTATGAGTATCTGATCGGTCAGTTTGCGACTGACTCGGGTAAGAAAGCTGGTGAGTTCTATACGCCTCAGCCTGTTGCCAAGCTCATGACTCAGATTGCCTTTTTAGGTCGTGAAGACCAGGAAGGCTTTACCATCTATGATGCGACTATGGGTTCTGGCTCTCTCTTGCTCAATGCCAAAAAATATTCTCATAAACCGCAGACAGTCGTCTACTTTGGTCAGGAGCTCAATACTTCGACCTATAACCTAGCTCGGATGAACATGATTCTACACGGTGTTCCAGTTGAGAATCAATTTCTCCACAATGCCGATACTTTAGATGAAGACTGGCCAACTCAAGAGCCAACCAATTTTGACGGTGTTCTCATGAACCCTCCATACTCTGCTAAGTGGTCTGCAAGCTCTGGCTTTATGGCTGATCCTCGTTTCTCTCCTTTTGGGAAACTGGCGCCCCAGTCCAAGGCTGACTTTGCCTTCCTCCTACATGGATATTACCACCTCAAGCAGGATAATGGGGTCATGGCTATCGTCCTTCCTCACGGTGTTCTCTTCCGTGGCAATGCGGAAGGAACCATTCGTAAGGCCTTGTTAGAAGAAGGGGCTATTGATACAGTTATCGGTCTACCGGCCAATATCTTCTTTAACACCAGCATTCCGACTACGGTTATCATTCTCAAAAAGAACCGTACCAACCGTGATGTCTACTTTATCGATGCTTCTAAGGAGTTTGATAAGGGGAAAAACCAGAATATCATGACGGATGCTCATATCGAGAAGATTCTGGAAGCCTACAAGTCTCGTGAGGAGATTGATAAGTTTGCCCATCTGGCAAGCTATGAAGAAATTGTCGAAAATGACTACAACCTCAATATCCCTCGCTATGTAGATACCTTTGAGGAAGAAGAAGTAGAACCACTGACAGACATCGTCAGCAAGATTAACCAGACAAATCAAGCAATCGAAAGCCAAACAGCTTCCCTGCTTGAAATGCTCGGTCAACTCCACGGAACTACACCAGAAGCCGATGCTGAGCTCAAAGAGTTTTTGAAAAACTTTAAAGGGTGATGGGGTTAATTGATTCACTTATAATTCGCTCGTTTTTAAAAATATAACTTTGTTTCCGTATTTCCTGGGAACTAGTAGAAAGTTAGGAGAAATATGGAAAACAACAACCAACGTGCCCTTTGTCAGCAACTCTGGGCGGAAAATAAGTACCTTGTTTTGAGCCATTCCAGCAATATTTACAAGGACATTCGCCAGTATCTCAAGCAAGAAGTGGTAGAAGTGAGTCAGGTTCAAGAGATGATTGACCGTGCCTGCCAGATTCCAGAGCACAGGGGTCAGGTTTGCAATGCCTTTCAGCATATTTGGGGCTATTTTAAGAAGAAAGCAACGGAGACTGAACGCAAGGATTATATGTTTTTACTGGAGCGTTATCACTCTGGTCAAGCCACCAAAGAAGAATTAATTGCTAAGACGAGAGATTTGCTTGAGCATTACCCGAATGCTTATCTGCAAGATTCTACCTTGCTGAAAGGAGACTCCCATGAGACTTTGGCATGAGGCTTTGATTTCACAACTTCCCCGTCCTCAGCTCTTGGGGCAACATCGAGAGTGCTGCGCCCTTCGTGGCAATGGCTGGGGCAGAAAGCATGCGACGGTGGACTATGTCTTTACCCACTCGCCCTATCGTCTCTATGCCTACCATGACTTGATCATGGGGGAGATGGCGCGTCGTGGCTACAATGTCAGTCCAGAGTGGCTGGACAAGAACTACCGTGGCAAGACATGCCCTCCTTATCAAGACTTAGCAGAGGAAAAGCTGAAAAGTCCTATCTATAGTGAACATGACCATGCCTACTATGAGGAGTGTCTGGCTAATCTCCGTGACAAGGGGATCAACCTATAGTCTTTTCTAATACCAAGCCATAGGTAGCTTTCAATTCAATATTTTTTTGCGAAGAACATAGCAACCTTAAAAGGCTATCAATCTATATTTACCAAAGGATTTGGGGAATCTTCTCCAAATCTTTTTTTGTCTTTTAAATCGAGATATAGTTTCAAACTATATCAAAGCCTAATTTTTTACAATTATACAGACAGTTTCTTTTCTGTTAAGATAGTTTCAACAACAATTTTTGGAGGACAAAACATGTCAACTACAATTATCGGTTTCCCTCGTTTGGGTGAATTCCGCGAATTAAAATTTACAACTGAAAAATACTTTAGAAAAGAAATCTCAGAAGAAGAACTCTTGGCTGCGGCTAAAGAATTGCGTGCAAAACACTGGAACATCGTCAAAGAAAAAGGCATCACTGAAATCCCTTCAAATGACTTTTCTCACTATGACAACTTCCTAGATGCTGCCTTCCTTTTCAACGTAGTTCCTGCATCTGTTCAAAACTTGGAATTGTCTGATCTTGAACGTTACTTTGCTTTGGGACGTGGTTACCAAGGAGAAAAAGGGGATGTCCGTGCCCTTCCGATGAAGAAATGGTTTAACACTAACTACCACTACATCGTCCCTAAATTTGAAAAAGACACTCAAGTAAAATTGGCTGGTCACAAGATTTTCGATGAGTTCCAAGAAGCTAAAGAACTTGGTCTTAACACTCGTCCTGTCCTTGTAGGTCCATTCACTTTCCTTCAATTATCAGACTATGAAGAAGGCGTGAAAGCAGAAGATTTCGTAGATAGCTTAGTAGCTGCTTACCAAGATGTTTTTGCGAAATTGGCTGAACTTGGTGCAACTCGTATCCAACTCGACGAAGCAGCTCTTGTCAAAGACTTGACAGAAGAAGAAAAAGCTCTCTTCTTGAACCTTTACAACAAATTGTTGGCTGACAAGAAAGGTCTTGAAGTCTTGCTTCAAACATACTTCGGAGACGTTCGTGACGTCTATGCTGACCTTGTGAAATTGCCAGTAGATGCGATCGGTCTTGACTTCGTTGAAGGTAAGAAAACACTTGAACTCGTTAAAGGTGGCTTCCCAGCTGACAAGACTCTTTATGCAGGGATTGTCAATGGTAAGAACATCTGGCGCAACAACTACGAAAAGAGCTTGGCTGTTCTTGAGCAAATTCCAGCTGAAAACATCGTTTTGACAAGCTCATGCTCACTTCTTCATGTGCCATTTACAACAGCTAACGAAGAATTTGAACCAGCTATCTTGAACCACTTTGCATTTGCAGTTGAAAAATTGGATGAGATCCGTGACTTGGATGCTATCCGCAACGGTCAAGGTGCAGAAGCTCTTGCAGCAAACAAAGAACTCTTTGCGACTGAACGTGTTGGTGAAAATGCGGAACTTCGTGCGCGTATCGCTGGATTGACAGACGCTGATTACACTCGCTTGCCAGCCTTTGCAGAACGTGAAGCTATCCAAGAAGATGCCTTCAAACTTCCAGCTCTTCCAACAACAACCATCGGTTCATTCCCTCAAACTAAGGAAGTTCGTGCTAAACGTTTGGCCTTCCGTAAGGGTGAATTGTCACAAGAAGAATACGATGCCTTCCTTGCTGAAACCATCGACGAATGGATCAAATGGCAAGAAGAAGTTGGATTTGACGTGCTTGTACACGGTGAATTCGAGCGTAATGACATGGTTGAGTACTTCGGTCAAAACTTGTCGGGTTACCTCTTCTCTAAGAATGGTTGGGTACAATCATACGGTATGCGTGGGGTTAAACCACCAATCATCTGGGGTGATGTTACTCGTCTCAACCCAATCACTGTGAAATGGTCTAGCTACGCACAAAGCCGTACTGACAAACCTGTTAAAGGTATGTTGACTGGACCTGTTACTATCCTTAACTGGTCATTCCCACGTGAAGACATCTCTATCAAGGATTCTACTCTTCAAATCGCTCTTGCTATCAAGGATGAAGTACTTGACCTTGAAGCTGCAGGAGTGAAAATCATCCAAATCGACGAGGCTGCTCTTCGTGAGAAATTGCCACTCCGTCGTAGCGACTGGTACGAAGACTACCTTGACTGGGCTATTCCAGCCTTCCGCTTGGTACACTCAACAGTAGCACCAGATACACAAATCCACACTCACATGTGTTACTCAGAATTTACAGATATCATCCCAGCTATCGATAACATGGATGCGGACGTTATCTCATTTGAAGCTAGCCGTTCAAATCTTGAAATCTTGGACGAACTCAAAGCTCAAAACTTCCAGACAGAAGTGGGTCCTGGAGTTTACGATATCCACTCTCCTCGTGTGCCTAACGAAGGCGAAATCGACCACACCATCGAAGCCATCCTTGCTAAGTACCAAGTAAGAAAGTATGGATCAACCCTGACTGTGGTTTGAAAACACGTGGTATCCCAGAAACGAAAGAAAGCTTGATCCGCCTTGTAGACGCTGCGAAAGCTGCGCGTGAGAAATTGTAAGAAAAGACAATTCTCCCTACACGGTTGATCAGTAAGAAATCAACTAGAAAAGGTTCATACATATGTCACGTCAAACACCGTCCCTCTCATTTGAAGTTTTCCCTCCAAACCCAGAAGTAGGCAATGACAAAATTATCGCAGCCCTGAAAGACATGCAGGGCTTGGCACCACACTTCATCAGTGTGACTGCTAGTAATAATAAATTTAATATCAAAGAGACGACGGTTCGTTTGGCTGACTATATCCAAAATGACTTGGAGATCCCAACCATTGCTCACTTGCCAGCTATCTATTTGACTAAGGATAAGGTGGCTGAGACCATTGCGGATTTGGATAAAGTTGGGGTTCAGAAAATCTTGGCTCTTCGTGGGGATATCATTCCAGGTGTTGAGCCACAGAAGGATTTCCGTTACGCCACAGACTTGATTGAGTTTATCACTGAACAGGCGCCACACTTTGATATTATTGGAGCTTGTTATCCAGAAGGGCACCCGGATTCGCCAAACCAAATCTCAGATATTCAAAATCTCAAGAGAAAAGTGGATGCAGGCTGTTCAAGTCTTGTCACTCAGCTATTCTTTGACAATGAGCGTTTCTACGATTTCCAAGACAAGTGTACCTTGGCAGGGATTGATGTTCCCATTCATGCAGGGATCATGCCAATCCTCAATCGTAACCAAGCGCTTCGTCTCTTGAAGACTTGTGAGAATATCCATCTCCCTCGTAAGTTTAAGGCTATCTTGGACAAGTATGAGAATGACCCTGAGTCACTCAGAGCAGCAGGACTTGCCTATGCAGTAGACCAAATCGTGGACTTGGTAACGCAAGACGTAGCAGGCGTGCATCTCTACACTATGAACAATGCAGACACAGCTCAGTACATCTACCAAGCTACCCATGCCTTGTTCAATCATCAACCTTAAAATAATCAAAAGCAAACCATTCTTCTTTTTCATAGCAGAATGGTTCCTTTTTTTATAGAAAAGACCGTACTTTTTTTAAGAAAAAAATATGATAAAATAGACTCTGTACGTACTTGATACAAAGATGAGGGTATTTAAGTTATTAAGGTTGCAAAAACTCAACTCTAAATGTTCAAAATTTCATGAGTAATTGAACACGCCTACAACTCTGTGGAAAAGATAAATCTACCCTAGGAGCATTCGCTCCGTCGTTCGATTTCCTATTTTTCCTTTGAGTTGCTTAACGAGCTTAGTATCTTGATTTTTTTGTAGGCAAGGCGTATAATTTTATCAATCCAAAGGGGATTAAAATGACAAAACATGTGTTTCAAACGACTTTTGCGGGTCGTGAGTTGATTGTAGAGACTGGTCAGGTTGCTAAGCAAGCAAATGGCTCTGTTGTAGTACGTTACGGTGAGTCAACTGTCTTGACTGCTGCTGTTATGTCTAAGAAGATGGCAACTGGGGATTTCTTCCCACTTCAAGTCAACTACGAAGAAAAAATGTATGCAGCTGGGAAGTTTCCTGGTGGCTTTATGAAACGTGAAGGACGTCCTTCAACAGATGCAACTTTGACAGCGCGTTTGATTGACCGTCCAATCCGTCCAATGTTTGCGGAAGGTTTCCGTAATGAAGTGCAAGTCATCAATACGGTCCTTTCGTACGATGAAAATGCATCTGCTCCAATGGCAGCTATGTTTGGTTCATCATTGGCATTGTCTATCTCAGATATTCCGTTTGATGGCCCAATCGCTGGGGTACAAGTAGGTTATGTCGATGGGGAAATCATCATCAACCCGACTCAAGAACAAGCAGAGCAATCGCTTCTTGAATTGACAGTAGCAGGTACTAAACACGCCATCAACATGGTAGAGTCTGGTGCCAAAGAATTGTCAGAAGAAATCATGTTGGAAGCTCTTCTTAAAGGACACGAAGCTGTTAAAGAATTGATTGCCTTCCAAGAAGAAATCGTTGCGGCAGTTGGTAAAGAAAAAGCAGAAGTAGAATTGCTTCATGTAGATGCTGACTTGCAAGCTGAAATCATCGCAGCCTACAACAGCGACCTTCAAAAAGCGGTTCAAGTAGAAGAAAAATTGGCTCGTGAAGCTGCAACTCAAGCAGTTAAAGACCAAGTCACAGCAGTTTACGAAGAAAAATATGCAGACCACGAAGAATTTGACCGTATCATGCGTGATGTGGCTGAAATCTTGGAACAAATGGAACACGCAGAAGTGCGCCGTTTGATCACAGAAGACAAGGTTCGTCCTGATGGTCGTAAGGTCGATGAAATCCGTCCTTTGGATGCGGTTGTTGACTTCGTTCCCCGTGTGCACGGTTCAGGTCTCTTTACTCGCGGACAAACTCAGGCTCTTTCTATCTTGACTTTGGCGCCAATGGGTGAAACGCAAATCATCGATGGTTTGGATCCAGAGTACAAGAAACGCTTTATGCACCACTATAACTTCCCACAATACTCTGTTGGGGAAACAGGACGTTACGGTGCTCCAGGTCGCCGTGAAATTGGTCACGGTGCTCTTGGTGAGCGTGCCCTTGCTCAAGTATTGCCAAGCTTGGAAGAATTCCCATACGCTATCCGTCTAGTAGCAGAAGTCTTGGAATCAAACGGTTCTTCATCTCAAGCCTCTATCTGTGCTGGAACGCTTGCTCTTATGGCTGGTGGTGTGCCAATTAAGGCGCCAGTAGCAGGGATTGCTATGGGACTTATCTCAGATGGTAACAACTATACAGTATTGACAGATATCCAAGGTTTGGAAGACCACTTTGGAGATATGGACTTTAAGGTTGCAGGGACTCGTGACGGGATTACAGCCCTTCAGATGGATATCAAGATCCAAGGGATCACCGCAGAAATCTTGACGGAAGCTCTTGCTCAAGCCAAGAAAGCTCGTTTTGAAATCCTTGATGTGATCGAAGCTACTATTCCAGAAGTGCGTCCAGAATTGGCTCCAACTGCTCCGAAAATTGATACCATCAAGATTGATGTGGATAAGATCAAGATTGTCATCGGTAAGGGTGGAGAAACCATCGATAAGATCATCGCTGAAACAGGTGTTAAGATTGACATCGACGAAGAAGGAAATGTATCTATCTACTCTAGCGACCAAGCTGCCATTAACCGTGCTAAAGAAATTATTGCTGGTTTGGTTCGTGAAGCCAAAGTGGACGAAGTCTACCATGCCAAAGTTGTTCGTATCGAGAAATTTGGTGCCTTTGTCAACCTCTTTGACAAGACAGATGCCCTCGTACACATCTCTGAAATGGCTTGGACTCGTACTAACAATGTAGAAGATTTAGTTCAAATTGGTGATTTTGTAGATGTGAAGGTTATTAAGATTGATGAAAAAGGTCGTGTAGATGCTTCTATGAAGGCACTCTTGCCACGTCCGCCAAAACCTGAACGTTCAGAAGAAAAAGGGGATAAAGGTCATCGTCATGGCGATCGTCCTCGTCACCACCACAAGGACCACAAACCTAAGAAAGAAACTACAGAAACACCAAAAGACTCAGAATAAGAAAGGAGAAATGTATGGGATGGTGGCGTGAAACCATTGATATCGTAAAAGAAAATGATCCAGCGGCCCGCACTACCTTGGAAGTCTTGCTGACTTATCCTGGTGTGAAGGCCTTGGCTGCTCACCGTCTCTCTCATTTTCTCTGGAAACACGGCTTTAAGCTTTTAGCTCGTATGCACAGCCAGTTTTGGCGTTTTTGGACGCAGATAGAGATTCACCCTGGAGCTCAGATCGAATCAGGTGTCTTTATTGACCATGGAGCAGGACTTGTGATTGGGGAGACAGCTATCGTTGAAAAAGGTGTTCTTCTCTACCATGGGGTTACTCTTGGTGGGACAGGTAAGGATAGTGGCAAACGCCATCCGACTGTTCGTAAAGGAGCGCTCATTTCTGCTCATGCCCAAGTCATCGGACCTGTAGAAATCGGTGAAAATGCCAAAGTCGGTGCCGCTGCGGTCGTTGTGGCAGATGTTCCTAGTGATGTGACGGTTGTCGGCATTCCTGCTAAGATTGTTCGTGTTCACGGGCAAAAGGATGAACCAACCATTCACGAAGTCGAAGAAAAACGTGAATATTACGTCAATAAACTTGAGCATGCTAGAGAAGCCAGTCACAGGTCGTCTGGTTTGTAATGAGAAGTGACTCTTTAATTAGGAAGTTAGGCCGATGCTATTAGAAGAATTTGAAAATGTACCTGCTGTTATCGAGCCAACTGATCGAAGCCTCCTTAGTGGTGGAGAAATCTGTGATACGATTATTTTATCTTTTAATGGAGAAATCGTTGAACGAGTAAAGCAGTTTGAAGATGTTTACGAAGGTGGCTATCTAACCAATCTAAATGGTAGATTTCCATGGTATATCTATGAAAAAGATGGGAGTAAGGTAGCAGTTGCTATAGCTACGATTGGAGCCCCGATGGTTGTTGGACTCTTAGAAGAACTCAAAGCAAGAGGATTTAAGAACTTTATTGTTTTGGGTTCTTGCGGAGTTCTAGATAAGTCTATTCAGGCAGATAAGATTATCCTACCAAGTTCAGCTCTACGTGATGAAGGTACAAGTTACCATTACGCTCCTGCAAGTGATGAAATAGCTTATGATGAAACTCTACTCTTAACCATAGAAGAAGCTTTAAACAAATCTGATATTGAGCACATTCGAACAAAGGCTTGGACCACAGATGCTTTCTATCGTGAAACAGCTGATAAGGTCAAACGTAGACTTGCAGCAGGTGCGACTGTTGTAGATATGGAAGCCTCAGCAATCATGGCTTGGGCACAATTTCGACAAGCAAAAGTTTATCAATTTTTTTATACAGCTGATTATGTTGACCATCATAATCATGAGTGGGATGCAAGATACGAAGAAAGAAAAGCAGATGCTATGACTTTCTTTGAGATAGCATTAGTAATTGCTAGAGAGTTGGATTGAAACAACTCTTTACGATAAACAAGACACAGAAAGGAGTCAGTGAGTGATTAAAATCTATGACACCATGTCTCGTGATTTGCGAGATTTTGTCCCTATCGAGGACGGTAAGGTCAAGATGTATGTCTGTGGGCCAACTGTATACAACTACATCCACGTGGGGAATGCCCGCTCGACAGTAGCCTTTGACACTATTCGTCGCTATTTTGAATACCGTGGCTATGAAGTTGCCTACATTTCCAATTTCACGGATGTGGATGACAAGATTATCAACCGTGCCAAGGAAGAAGGTATCACACCTCAGGAAGTAGCAGACAAGTATATCGCTGCCTTTCGGGAAGATGTGACGGCTTTGGGTGTGAAACCCGCGACTCGTCATCCACGTGTCGTAGAGTTTATGGCTGATATCATCCGCTTTGTAGAGGACTTGATTGAAAAGGGCTATGCCTATGAGAGTCAAGGGGACGTCTATTTCCGTGTAGAAAAATCCCATAACTATGCTAAGTTAGCCAATAAAACCTTGGAAGACTTGGAACTAGGTGCTTCAGGTCGAACAGATGAAGAGACGGCTCGTAAGGAAAATCCTGTAGACTTTGCTCTTTGGAAAGCTGCAAAACCAGGCGAGGTTTCTTGGGACAGTCCTTGGGGACCTGGTCGTCCAGGCTGGCACATCGAATGTTCGGTTATGTCAACGGAGATTTTGGGTGATACTATCGATATTCACGGTGGTGGAGCTGACCTTGAGTTTCCACACCACACCAACGAAATTGCCCAGTCAGAAGCTAAGACAGGTAAGACCTTTGCTAACTACTGGATGCACAATGGTTTTGTCAATATCGACAATGTCAAGATGTCCAAGTCCTTGGGGAATTTCATCACCGTGCATGATGCCCTCAAGACCATTGATGGCCAAGTGCTTCGTTTCTTCTTTGCGACTCAGCATTACCGCAAACCTATCAACTTTACGGAAAGGCTGTGCGTGATGCCGAGACCAATCTCAAGTATCTGAAGAACACTTATGAGCAACCATTTACTGGAACTGTAGATGCAGAGGAGTTGCAAGCTTTTAAAGATAAGTTCGTAGCTGCAATGGATGAGGATTTCAATACGGCTAATGGAATCACAGTTGTCTTTGAAATGGCCAAGTGGATCAACTCAGGAAACTATGATGCAGCGGTTAAGGAAGCTCTTACGGCTATGTTAGAGGTCTTTGGTATTGTCTTTGTTGAGGAAGTTTTGGATGAAGAGATTGAAGCCTTGATTCAAAAACGCCAAGAAGCGCGTGCCAATCGTGATTTTGCGACAGCTGACCAAATCCGTGACCAATTGGCTGCTCAAGGGATTAAGCTACTGGATACCAAGGATGGAGTGAGGTGGACACGTGATTGATGTCAATCTCATTAACGGGATTGCGCTAGCCTTTGAAGGAGATGCGGTGTATTCTATGTATATTCGCCGTCACCTCATCCTAAAAGGCATGACCAAGCCCAATAAACTCCATCAAGAGGCCACTAAATATGTATCAGCCAAGGCTCAGGCGCGCTTGATTTCTCTCATGCTGGAGGAGCAAGTCCTAACGGAAAAGGAAGAAGAAATCTATAAACGGGGTCGCAATACCAATAGTCATACCAAGGCAAAGAACGCAGATGTTGTTACCTACCGTATGTCTACAGGTTTTGAAGCGGTCATGGGTTATCTTCATATGACTGAAAATGTGGAGCGCCTAGAAACCTTGATTTCTTGGTGTATCCAAAAAGTGGAGGGCTAGGAAATGATTGCAAAAGAATTACTAGACTGGTTTCCACAAGCTCAAATCGTAGACCAGCCAATTGATAAGGAAGGTTTTCTTACGCTACCAGTTTCCTCGCAACAGTGGATTTTACTGGAGGAAGTTGGACTAAGTGAACGTGAGAAACAGTTGGTCGCCCTCTTAACTCAGCAGGAACAGACGATCTCGCTCAATCCTTGGTATAGTTATTTGATTGAGGGCAAGGGACAAGCACCGCAAAGTTTTAAAAAGCTACAAGTTATCTATTGTCACCTTTCCTATTACCAACAGGAAAACTTGACTTCTTGGTTGGATATGATGAAAACCCTCTTTCCTAATTGCGAGACAGTGCTTCAGGTAGGAGCTCAGGATTACCTTTTTGTTCTCCAACAGGACAAATACACTTCTGTTCGGTCTATCTTGATGGATACCTTGGAAGCCGTAGAATATGATTTTGGGGTTCGTCTGTCTATTATGCTTGGGCAGGTCTGGTCGCAAACAGGAAATCAGAGTTTGACAGATCTCATCAAAGCAGAACGTGACTTGTTCAAAAATTGGTGGCGACAAGGACACCAAGGATTCCATACGTTTTCTCAGCTCTACCTTTGGAGTATGGATGAAAAAATGGTGGATCTTGGTTTGATAAAAGATTATCTACACCAGATGATTTTGGATCAGGATCAAATTCAGGAAATCATTCTCTCCTTATGGGAAAATAGTGCAGTCCTAACTAAAACAGCACAGCAACTGTATTTGCACCGCAATTCTCTCCAATACAAGATTGATAAATGGGAAGAATTGACAGGGCTTCAGTTGAAAGAATTGACAGATTTGACCTTGTGTTATCAATTGATTTTACCAGATATTATTTAAAGTTTTGTGCAAGTTGCACAGAACTTTTTTATTTTTTTGGTCATCTTGCCATAGAAATATAAAGCGTTTTCATTTATAATAAAACTATCAAAAATTAAAGGAGTTCACCTCATGGTAGAATTAAATCTTAAAAACATTTACAAAAAATATCCAAACAGCGAACACTATTCAGTTGAAGACTTCAACTTGGACATCAAAGACAAAGAATTTATCGTTTTCGTAGGACCTTCAGGATGTGGTAAATCAACTACTCTCCGTATGATTGCAGGTCTTGAAGATATCACAGAAGGTACTGCATCTATCGACGGCGTGGTTGTCAATGACGTAGCTCCAAAAGACCGTGACATCGCCATGGTATTCCAAAACTACGCTCTTTACCCACACATGACTGTATACGATAACATGGCTTTCGGTTTGAAATTGCGTAAATACAGCAAAGACGACATCGACAAACGTGTACAAGAAGCAGCAGAAATTCTTGGTTTGAAAGAATTCTTGGATCGTAAACCAGCTGACCTTTCAGGTGGTCAACGTCAACGTGTTGCCATGGGTCGTGCTATTGTCCGTGATGCTAAGGTATTCTTGATGGACGAACCTTTGTCAAACTTGGATGCAAAACTTCGTGTATCTATGCGTGCTGAAATCGCTAAAATCCACCGTCGTATCGGAGCTACAACTATCTACGTAACTCACGACCAAACAGAAGCGATGACACTTGCAGACCGTATCGTTATCATGTCAGCTACTAAAAACCCTGCTGGTACTGGTACTATCGGACGTGTTGAACAAATCGGTACTCCTCAAGAAGTTTACAAAAACCCAGTTAACAAATTCGTAGCAGGATTCATCGGAAGCCCAGCTATGAACTTCATCAACGTAAAATTGATTGGTGACCACATCGTTGGTGACGCCTTTAACTTGAAAGTTCCAGAAGGTGCTTTGAAAGTTCTTCGCGATAAGGTTACGAAGGTAAAGAATTGATCTTCGGTATCCGTCCAGAAGACGTGAACGCAGAACCTGCTTTCCTTGAAACATTCCCAGAATCAGTTGTGAAAGCAACTATCTCTGTATCAGAATTGCTTGGTTCAGAATCTCACCTATACTGCCAAGTTGGTAAAGATGAATTCGTTGCTAAGGTTGACGCACGTGACTACTTGCAAGCTGGTGCAACAGTTGAACTTGGATTTGACTTGAATAAAGCTCACTTCTTTGACGTAGAAACTGAAAAGACAGTTTACTAAGATAGATTTGAATAAAACAACACTACTAGAGTTTTTCTAGTAGTGTTTTTTATAAAGTTTAGAAACTCAGATAGAAGGAGACTTTACTAGTTTTCTTATTGACTAAAAAGTGTTAAAATGGTAGGAAGAACTGGAGAGTATGCATGCCAAAAGAAGTAATTTATTCTGGCGATGAAGTCGTCGCTTTAACGCAAAAATATTTATCGAAAGAAGATGTGGCTTTTGTCCATAAGGCCTTGGTTTATGCTGTAGAGTGCCATAGTGGCCAGTATCGTAAATCAGGCGAACCTTACATTATCCACCCTATTCAGGTAGCGGGAATCTTAGCTAAACTCAAGCTAGATGCCGTCACAGTTGCCTGTGGTTTTTTGCATGACGTGGTAGAAGACACAGATGCTACTTTGGATGACTTAGAGCGCGAGTTTGGCCATGATGTTCGAGTGATTGTAGACGGTGTTACCAAGCTTGGTAAGGTCGAATACAAGTCTATAGAAGAGCAGTTGGCTGAGAATCACCGCAAGATGCTTATGGCCATGTCAGAGGATATCCGCGTTATCTTGGTTAAGCTCTCTGACCGCCTGCACAATATGCGTACCCTCACGCATCTTCGTAAGGACAAGCAAGAACGTATTTCCCGAGAAACCATGGAAATCTACGCACCACTTGCTCACCGTCTGGGGATTTCAAGTGTTAGTGGGAACTAGAGGATCTTTCCTTCCGTTACCTCAATCCGACAGAGTTTTACAAGATAACTCACATGATGAAGGAGAAACGTCAAGAACGTGAAGCCTTGGTCGATGAAGTTGTGACGAAGCTTGAGGAGTATTCATCTGAGCGTAATCTTACAGGAAAAATCTACGGCCGTCCTAAGCATATCTACTCTATTTACCGTAAGATGCAGGACAAGAAAAAACGCTTTGAGGAGATCTATGACCTGATTGCCATTCGCTGTATCCTAGATACTCAGAGTGATGTCTATGCCATGTTGGGTTACGTTCATGAGCTATGGAAACCAATGCCAGGCCGTTTCAAGGATTATATTGCCAATCGTAAGGCCAATGGGTACCAGTCTATCCATACGACTGTTTATGGACCAAAAGGACCGATCGAGTTCCAGATCCGTACCAAGGAAATGCACGAGGTTGCTGAGTACGGGGTTGCGGCTCACTGGGCCTACAAAAAAGGAATGAAAGGCCAAGTTAATAGTAAAGAATCTGCCATTGGGATGAACTGGATCAAGGAGATGATGGAACTTCAAGACCAGGCGGATGATGCCAAAGAATTTGTAGATACGGTCAAAGAAAACTATCTGGCAGAAGAGATTTACGTCTTTACTCCAGATGGGGCGGTTCGTTCTCTTCCAAAGGATTCTGGACCGATTGACTTTGCCTATGAGATTCATACCAAGATTGGGGAAAGCGACTGGTGCCAAGGTCAATGGCCGTATGGTACCGTTGACTACCAAGCTTAAAACGGGTGACCAGGTTGAAATCATCACCAATCCAAATTCATTTGGACCAAGCCGTGACTGGCTCAATATGGTTAAGACCAGCAAGGCCCGTAACAAAATTCGTCAGTTCTTTAAAAACCAGGATAAAGAATTATCCATCAATAAAGGCCGTGAAATGCTGATTAGTCAGCTCCAAGAAAACGGCTATGTGGCCAATAAATTTATGGATAAGCGCCACATGGATGAAGTCCTTCAAAAAACCAGCTACAAGACAGAAGAAGCTCTCTTTGCAGCCATTGGTTTTGGAGAAATCGGAGCCATCACTGTCTTTAACCGTTTGACGGAAAAAGAACGTCGTGAAGAAGAGCGTGCCAAGGCTAAGGCAGAAGCAGAAGAACTGGTCAAGGGTGGCGAAGTCAAAGTAGAGAACAAGGACACGCTTAAGGTGAAGCATGAGGGTGGAGTTGTCATCCAAGGTGCTTCTGGGCTCTTGGTCCGGATTGCCAAATGTTGTAACCCTGTTCCCGGAGATGATATCGTTGGTTATATTACCAAGGGTCGCGGAGTTGCCATCCACCGTGTGGACTGTATGAACCTTCGTTCGCAGGAAAATTACGAGCAACGTCTGCTAGATGTTGAATGGGAAGACCAATTCTCAACCAAGGAATATATGGCTCATATCGATATCTATGGACTCAACCGTTCTGGTCTTTTGAATGATATCTTGCAGGTCCTATCAAACACAACTAAGAATATCTCGTCGGTTAATGCTCAACCAACCAAGGACATGAAATTTGCCAATATCCATGTATCCTTTGGAATTTCTAACCTTTCAATGTTGACAACTGTGGTTGATAAGATTAAGAGTGTACCAGAAGTCTACTCAGTCAAACGGACCAATGGTTAAGTATGCTCGATACAGTCAGAAAGGATTTCTATGAAAAATCATCGTTCAGCGAGTCAAGCAAGCTCAGGTTTCTATTGAGGGGCAGATTCATGGTCAAATCAAACAAGGACTCTTGATCTTAGTGGGTGTTGGACCTGAGGATCAGCAAGAGGATTTGGAGTATGCAGTCAGAAAACTGGTCAATATGCGGATCTTTTCAGATGACGAAGGCAAGATGAACCTATCTGTCAAGGATATCCAAGGAGAAATCCTCTCCATCTCTCAATTCACTCTGTTTGCCGATACCAAAAAAGGCAATCGTCCAGCCTTTACAGGCGCCGCTAAACCAGATATGGCTGAGGCCTTCTATCAAGATTTTAACCAGGGACTAGCCAAAGAGGTTCCTGTTGAAACAGGTGTTTTCGGAGCAGATATGCAGGTAGAACTGGTCAATGATGGGCCGGTAACCATCATCCTTGATACAAAAAATAGATAAGAAAAACCAAGCTTGTTAGCTTGGTTTTTGTTTATCTATAAAATCCCTAAAAGACAAAGCTTATAGGGATAAGGGGGGGTCAGTTCATTTTTTCAACATAGAGTTGTTTGGCGATTTCTAGACTTACCAAGAGTTCTTCATTGTTGTGAATCAAAGTAAAGGTATTAGAGAAATCATCAAACTGTTGAACTTGGAGTTTGTCTCCGATATTGATGTCATGTTTTTCCAGATATTTTAGGAGATCAAAACTGTCGTGAACCCGAGTCAGGAGATAGGTTCCAGCTTCTTTGGTTTCTGATAGTGGTAGGTTGTTGATTTCAACCAACAGCTCTCCTTTAGCAGGAATGGTACCACCGTGAGGGCAAGTTTTTGGGAAACCTAGCATACTTTCTAATCTCTCTACAAAAAAAGTCTGAAACGGTATGTTCTAATACTTCAGCTTCCTCATGAATTTGGTCACTGGTATAGTCTAGATGGTGGACCAGAAAAACCTCAATCAAACGATGTTTACGATAAAGTTCTGATACAAGTGTTAGCCCAATATCGGTTAGCAAGTACCCTTTTTTCTTATCTTTTAAGATGAGATTTTCAGACTGCATGCGCTTAATCATTTCAGTTACAGCTGGAGGAGATACCTGCATTCGAGCAGCAATTTCCTTATTGGTAATCTTAGGAACATCCATGCCAATCTCATAAATACATTTTAAGTAGTCTTCTTTATTTGGTGTCATTCGCATTTCCTTGTTTATTATCTCCATCTAGTATACCAAAAAAAGCTAGATTTCTCTAGCTTCTTGCTACAAGAGCTTGACTTAGTTGAGTTTTTTTGCAGCTGCAATAGCGGCTTCAAAGTCTGGCTCGCTGTTGATATTATCCACGTATTCGACGTAGCGGATGGTATTATCGGTATCGAGAACAAAAACTGCGCGTGCAAGCAGATGCCACTCATTGATTAAGAGGGCATAATCGCGTCCAAAGGAGTGGTCGAAGTAGTCTGAAAGCATGATGGCATTCTCAATTCCCTTCAGCACCACACCAGCGTTTTTTTGAGCGAAATGGAAGGTCCATAGATACTGTTAGGACAACAGTGTTGTCTAAGCTAGCCAATTCTTGGTTAAAGCGACGAGTCTGAAGCGAGCAGATGCCTGTATCGATAGAAGGGATGATACTCAAGATCTTTTTCTTGCCTTCAAAGTCAGCCAGTGTTTTTTTAGAGAGGTCAGTCGTTGTGAGAGAGAAATCAAGTGCTTTATCTCCTACTTGTAGTTGTTTTCCTGTAAACGTAACAGGGTTTCCGAGGAATGTAGTCATAAGCTACTCCAATCTTTTTTCTTTCATTTTACATTAAATGTTCAGACTCTTCCAATAATTTGACCGAAATTTAAATAGACAAAAAACGCCAATTCATGGTGACTGACGTTTTTTAATGGATTATTTTGACAAACCTTCAGAAATCTTGTCAAGGTTGTATTTCATCATGTTGTAGTAGCTGTCACCTTCTTTACCTTCTTCAGCAATTGAGTCAGTAAAGATTTGTGCGTAAATTGGAATATTTGTGTCTTGTGAAACAGTCTTCATTGGACGATCATCGACACTGGATTCAACAAATAGTGATGGAACTTTCATTTGGCGAAGTTTTTCAACCAAAGTCTTGATTTGGTCAGGTGTTCCTTCTTCTTCAGTATTGATTTCCCAGATGTAAGCACTTGGGACACCGTAAGCTTTAGAGAAGTATTTGAAGCATCCTTCGCTGGTTACGATGAGTTTCTTGTCCGCATCAATAGCGTTAAATTTCTCTTTGGCTTCCTTGTCAAGCTTGTCTAGTTTTTCAGTGTATTCTTTGAGATTCTTTTCGTAGAATTCCTTGTTGCTAGGGTCTTTGGCGATGAGTTGCTTAGCAATATTTTGAGCATAGATGATCCCATTTTCAAGATTGAGCCAAGCGTGTGGGTCTTCTTTCCCTTTTTCATTTTCCCCTTCTAGGTAGATGACATCAACGCCTTCACTAACTGCAAAGTAGTCTTTGTTTTCAGTTTTCTTAGCATTCTCAACTAATTTTGTAAACCAGGCATTTCCACCTGTTTCAAGGTTGATACCATTGTAGAAAATTAAGTCGGCTTGCGAAGTTTTCTTGACGTCTTCTGGTAGTGGCTCGTACTCGTGTGGATCTTGTCCTACAGGCACGATACTATGAAGATCAATCTTGTCTCCTGCGATATTTTTAGTAATATCAGCGATGATAGAGTTAGTTGCTACAACCTTTAGTTTTTGGTTTGTAGATGCTGTGTCTTTTTTTCCGCTAGCACAGGCAGCTAATCCAATGATAGCAAGAAAAAGAACAAGCAATGTACCTAATTTTTTCATTATATTCCTCCAGAGGGGCTCCCTCATTATTGTTTGATTTTTTTATTTTTCAGCTTCAGATAACGTTGTTTTGGTGCGATAAAGAAACTGATGAGAAAGAAACTTGCAGATGTCAGCACGATACTTGAACCTGCAGCCAGGTTAAAGCTATAACCGATAAAAAGTCCCAAGACAGAAGCTAGAGCTCCCAAGCCTGATGAAAGAAAAATCATGGTCTTTAGACTATTGGCGTAAAGATAAGCTGTCGCGGCTGGAGTAATCAGCATGGCTACGATAAGGATGGTTCCGACACTTTGCATAGCAGTCACTGACACCAAAGTCAAGAGTATCATGAGTAGATAGTGGTAGAAATTAACTGGCATGCCCATAGCTTTGGCTAGGAGTTCATCAAAGGATGTAATCAAGAGTTGCTTGAAGAAAATCCCGATAATCAATAGAATGAGAGCTCCCATACCGATGGTAATATACATGTCTATGTCTTGCACAGCTAAGATATTCCCAAAGAGAATATGGAAGAGGTCAGTCGAGCTTTTAGCCACACTAATCAAGATAATGCCCAGAGCCAATAAAGATGAAAAGGTAATCCCAATGGCAGTGTCACTCTTGATAATAGAGTTCCCCTTGATGTAGGTGATGATGACAGAGGCAAGCAGTCCAAAGATGATAGCACCAATAAAGAAGTCAATTCCTAAAATAAAAGAAAGAGCTACACCAGGTAAGACAGCGTGCGAGATAGCATCTCCCATAAGGGACATACCACGGAGAATGATAAAGCATCCGACCGCTCCAGCAACAATACCAATCACAACAGCTGTAATCAAGGCATTTTGGAGAAAGTGGAAGTTCTGCAATCCATCTATAAATTCTGCAATCATAGGTCACCTCCATTGAAAAAGAGTCGGTCACCATAAAGCTTGTTTTGAGATTGGCTTGGGTGAAGGTCTCCTTTGTTGGACCAAAGGCAATTAGCTCCTTGTTGAGAAGGAGTACCTGGTCAAAATAATGGGCAACCTTGCCGAGGTCATGGTGAACGATAAGGACAGTCTTGCCAGCTTTTTTAAGTTCTCTCAGCGTGTTCATGATGATCTCTTCACTGACAGAGTCAATCCCCACAAAGGGCTCGTCTAAGAGAATATAATCAGCATCTTGAACTAGACAACGGGCAATCAAGACACGCTGGAATTGGCCACCAGAGAGTTGACTAATCTGACGATCTGCGTAGTCAGAAAGTCCAACAATTTCTAGTGCTTCAGCCACCTTTTGCCAGTGGTTTGCTTTTAAAGTGTGAAAGAGTGGAATGGATGGATAGAGTCCCAGAGAGACACATTCTTTTACCTTGATAGGGAAGTTGTAGTCGATATGAATTTTTTGCTCGACATAGGCAACTCGATGTAAGGATTTTTTAACTTCCTTGTCATCGAGAAATGCCTGACCTTGATGTGGGATAATTCCCAGCATACCTTTTAATAATGTTGATTTCCCAGCGCCGTTTGGACCGATGATTCCGGTAATCGTTGGTCCTTGGAGCACTAGTGAAATATCCTTTAGTGCCAACGTTTCTTTGTAGGAGACACTGAGGTTTTCGATACGTATCATACAGTTGTATTCCTCCTGGATTTTTAATATACCTTAATTTTATTTTTAAGTCAAGTTAATTTTGGTAAAAATTTAAAATATTAATGATGAAATCAAATAGGAGGAGGCGGCATTTTTTAATTGCATTCCCCAGGGATTTTTTTGCTAAGCTAAGAATAAGTGAAATTAGGAAAGCGAGAACAAGATGACACGTTATCAAGATGATTTTTATGATGCCATAAATGGTGAGTGGGAAAAGACTGCTGTTATTCCAGCAGATAAATCGAGAACAGGTGGTTTTATCGACCTTGACGAAGAAATTGAAGAGTTGATGCTAACGACGACAGACAAGTGGTTGGCAGGAGAAGATGTGCCAGAAGATGCTATCTTGGCAAATTTTGTCAAGTACCATAGTATGGTCAGAGATTTCGATAAGCGAGAAGCAGATGGAATTGAACCAGTCCTTCCTTTGCTTAAGGAATACCAAGATTTGGAAAGTTTTGCGGACTTCGCAAGTAAACTAGCAGCATTTGAATTAGCTGGTAAACCAAACTTCCTTCCATTTGGAGTATCACCAGACTTTATGGATGCTAGAACCAATGTTCTCTGGGCTAGTGCTCCAGGAACTATCTTGCCTGATACAACCTACTATGCGGAAGACCATCCTCAGCGTGAGGAATTATTGAACCTTTGGAAAGAAAGTACTTCTAATCTCATCAAAGCCTATAACTTCTCAGATGAAGAAATCGAAGATTTGCTAGAGAAACGATTGGAATTGGACCGCCGCATCGCAGCTGTCGTACTTTCAAACGAAGAGAGTTCAGAATATGCCAAACTTTACCATCCGTATTCTTATGAAGATTTCAAAAAGTTTGCCCCCTGTCCTACCTCTCGATGACTTCTTCCAGGCTGTGATTGGGCAAACTCCAGATAAGGTTATCGTAGATGAAGAACGTTTCTGGCAAGCAGCAGAGCAATTCTATAGTGAGGAAGCTTGGCCTTTGCTCAAGGCAAGCTTGATCTTGAGTGTGGTTAATCTTTCAACGAGCTATTTGACAGATGAGATTCGTATCTTGTCGGGTGCCTACGGACGAGCTCTTTCAGGAGTTCCAGAGGCTCAAGACAAGCGCAAGGCTGCTTACCACTTAGCTCAAGGACCATTCAAACAAGCCCTCGGCCTTTGGTATGCCCACGAAAAATTCTCTCCAGAAGCCAAGGCGGACGTAGAGAAAAAAGTGGCGACCATGATTGACGTTTATAAGGAACGTTTGGCTAAAAATGACTGGCTGACTCCTGAAACTCGAGAAAAAGCCATCGTCAAACTCAATGTCATCAAGCCTTATATCGGTTATCCAGAAGAACTGCCAGCTCGCTATAAGGACAAGATTGTGGATGAATCTGCTAGCCTCTTTGAGAATGCCCTAGCATTTGCGCGTGTGGAAATCAAGCACAGTTGGAGCAAGTGGAATCAGCCGGTTGACTACAAGGAGTGGGGAATGCCAGCTCACATGGTTAATGCCTACTACAATCCACAAAAGAACTTGATTGTCTTCCCAGCTGCTATCTTACAGGCACCATTCTATGACTTGCATCAGTCATCTTCTGCCAACTATGGTGGTATTGGTGCAGTTATCGCCCATGAAATTTCTCACGCCTTTGATACTAATGGAGCTTCCTTTGATGAAAATGGAAGTCTCAAGGATTGGTGGACTGAGAGCGATTATGCAGCCTTTAAAGAAAAAACACAGAAGGTTATCGACCAGTTTGATGGTCAAGAATCTTACGGTGCAAAAATCAATGGTAAATTAACTGTATCCGAAAACGTTGCCGACCTTGGAGGAATCGCTGCAGCGCTAGAAGCTGCTAAGAGAGAGCCAGATTTCTCAGCTGAAGAGTTCTTCCATAACTTTGCTCGTATCTGGCGTATGAAAGGTCGCCCAGAGTTGATGAAACTCATGGCTAGCGTCGACGTACACGCGCCAGCTAAACTTCGTGTTAACGTCCAAGTGCCAAACTTTGATGACTTCTTTACAACCTATGATGTCAAAGAAGGCGACGGAATGTGGCGTGCACCAGAAGACCGTGTGATTATTTGGTAATCAAAAAACCAAGGATGATTGTCCTTGGTTTTTATGTTTTAGAAAAATGGATTAAAGGTTTTTTCGTGAGCGATGGTCGTAGCAGGACCATGTCCAGGATAGACATCGTAGTTAGGAAGGGTAAAGAGCTGGGTTTGGATACTATGGAGAAGCTGTTCCATGCTACCTGTAGGTAGATCTATTCGGCCAATAGTTTCTCGGAAAAGGGCATCACCTGTTATGACTAGTTGGGCATCCGGAAAGACAAAGGATACTCCACCGATAGAGTGGCCTGGCGTTGGTAAGACTGTGAAGCGGAATTCTTCAATCTGGTATTCTTCATGAAAGACATAAGTGTGTTCAGCTGGTCTACACACGACATCCGCCATATCATCGTGACGAGGAAGCCCAGAAAGATTATCAACAGGAGTATAGAGCCAGCTAGCTTCACTTTCTGCCACATAGACTGGAGGATTTCCATAAGTATCTCTGACCAAGTCAAGACTCATAATATGGTCGTAGTGAGTGTGGGTCAGAAGAATGGCACAGACCGGTTTATTGATGGTTTCAATAGTCTTGCGAATGGCCTCCCAATGGCTACCAGGATCAACTACAATCAGGTGTTGCTCCCCTTCGAGATAATAAGTATTTTCATAGGCGACAGGATTCACAGTTTTATGGATTTTCATAGGATTTCCTCTTTCAAAGATTTACAGTCTCTAGTATAACACAGAAGCACAAAATAAGGAATCAACAAAAGAGTCCCTCCATAAAGGAAGGGACTTTTAACTTTTTAAAAATGATTTTTCCAGGCTTGGAAGCGTGCATCCAGTAGGAGTTGTGTCAGATTTTTTAAGATTTCAACTTGCTCGGGCTCTAGTGTCTGGGCTTGAGAAACAAGTTGTCGAACATGTTCGATAGCATTTCTAGAAGATAAATCGTTGATAGAAGTGATTCCAGATTCTAGGATGGTTCCGAAAAAGAGATCAAAGTAGAGCTCTAGTTCTTCATCGGGCACACTGTCCACCCATTCTTTAAGAGCGTCTTTGATTTGCAGACTTTCGCTACTAATTTCCTCTAGTTGGACAAAGTGCTGTCCCTCAGTTAGCCAGCTGAAAGTATTGTGTTGAGCGATTCCACCGAGAGCCGTAGATTTGACGACGGTAGGAGTATCAGGAACTTCTAACATCATGCCGATGACAGAACCTTGTGGGACATAACGGTGAAATTTAGGGATAACATCTTGATAACCAGTCGTTTCTGTCAGATGAGCCTGCAAACCAGGAGCATCGTAGGTATAAACTGCTGATATCTTTTCCTGCAATTCAGGCTGGATTTGACTAGCAGCAAAGACGGCTAGATTCCCACCTTTAGAATGTCCAGCAAGCATGACGTTTTGTTTTGGATGTTGGGTAAAGAAATCTTCCAAGTATTCAAGAGCATCCTTTTGGGCAGGTATTTCCTTCATATAGGTCATATGGAAATCTTCCTTCCAACCAATAATACTGTCGTCTGTGCCACGAAAGACAATGAGATAAGTATCTAGGTTCAGACGATAGGTCATAGCAGCGAACTGTTTCTGTTGCTCAGTGTCAATCTCGTTAATAAAGTTTGATAGTTTGCAATTTCTAAAACGTTTGTGTTGGGCAAGCTGGTCTAAAAGTTGCAGACGTTCTTTATTGGTCAACATGGTACTTTCTCGAGGGACACGTGTTGCGACATCGCTTAAACGATTGACTGGCTGGTCCAATAGGTTATCAAAAGGAAGATAGGTCAGCTCTGTCAAAGCAAGTACATCCAGTTCATTTAAGGGAAGATCATAAAAAGAATCGTATTGAACATCAGTTAGATAGTCAAAAATATTGGCCATGAGAATTCCTTTCTTAACTTTTATCATATCAGATTTGCATCAATTTCGCTAGTAGTCAGAAGAATTTTGCTATAATATAAAAAAGGAGGAGCAGATGCATAAGATTTTACTAGTAGAAGATGATCCAGTAATCCGTCAGCAAGTTGGGAAAATGCTCTCCGAATGGGGATTTGAAGTAGTCATGGTAGAAGACTTTATGGAAGTTCTAACGCTATTTGTTCAGTCTGAGCCTCATCTGGTCCTGATGGATATTGGATTGCCTCTCTTTAATGGTTATCATTGGTGTCAGGAAATTCGCAAGATTTCCAAAGTTCCTATTATGTTTCTGTCTTCAAGAGATCAGGCTATGGACATCGTGATGGCTATTAATATGGGAGCAGATGATTTTGTGACCAAACCTTTTGACCAGCAGGTCCTTTTAGCTAAGGTACAAGGATTATTGCGCCGCTCTTATGAATTTGGAAGGGATGAGAGTCTTTTAGAATATGCTGGAGTTATTCTCAATACCAAGTCTATGGATGTGCATGTCAATGGCAAAGCTATCAGTTTAACAAAGAATGAATTTCAGATTTTGCGAGTTTTATTTGAGCATGCTGGAAATATCGTAGCGCGTGATGATTTGATGCGGGAACTCTGGAACAGTGACTTTTTTATCGATGACAATACCTTATCTGTTAATGTCGCTCGCTTGCGCAAGAAACTGGAGGAAGAAGGTTTGATTGGTTTTATCGAAACTAAGAAAGGGATAGGGTATGGATTGAAACATGCTTGATATTAAAAGTTTTTTTCTAGCTTATATCCGTTCGCGTAGCCGTTTTTTTGCTTTTATTCTATCGCTTACAGGTTTGCTTTTTCTCTTTGAAATCTTGTTTGATAAGCAAGGGCCCTACTTTAACTATTTCTTCTTTCTATCTACATTTTTGACATTTTTGTTTTTGGTATTTGATTTCTTGATAGAATTGCAACGTTATCGTAAGGAATTGCTCTATGGCGAAAGAAAAGCTAAGTCACCAATGGAAGTCCTTCTAACTGAAAAATTAGAGAAAAGCGAATCTGAACTCTATCAAAAGAAATCAGATGCTGAAAACCGCTATAATGATTTGGTGGACTACTATACACTCTGGGTTCATCAGATAAAAACACCAATCGCAGCCAGTAAACTCCTTGTAAGTGAGGTGGCGGATCGCCAACTGAAACAACAGTTGGAGCAGGAAATTTTTAAGATTGATTCCTATACCAATCTCGTACTCCAATATCTACGCTTAGAAAGCTTCCATGATGATTTGGTGTTGAAGAAAGAAAATATAGAAGATCTGGTCAAGGAAGTCATTCGCAAATATGCTATTTTCTTTATCCAGAAAGATCTAAGTATTAATCTGCATGACTTGGACAGAAAGATTGTGACGGATAAGAAATGGCTGTTGGTAGTCATTGAACAAATCCTGTCAAATAGCCTCAAGTACACAAATGAAGGTGGGGTTGAAATCTACATGGAAGGTTCAGACCTTTGCATCAAGGATACTGGGATTGGTATCAAAAACAGTGATCGGTTACGAGTCTTTGAACGTGGATTTTCAGGATATAATGGTCGAATGACCCAACAGTCATCTGGACTTGGGCTCTATCTAACCCAGAAAATCAGCCAAGAATTAGGACATCAGATTCAAATAGAATCCGAACTTGGGCAAGGAACAACTGTGAGGATTAAGTTCTCTGAAGTGAATTTACTGATTGAATGAAAAGAATTGTGAAGAGCTTGGAAGAAACCTTTCAAGCTCTTCTTTAGACCTTGATATGGTGAGAAAAAAGGCTCCAATCAGATAATACTCTTCGAAAATCAAATTCAAACCACGTCAGCTTCGCCTTGCCGTACTCAAGTACAGCCTGCGGCTAGCTTCCTAGTTTGCTCTTTGATTTTCATTGAGTATAAAATAGTTTAATCTTACAAAAATGTAAGATTAAAGGCCTCTTTTGTAAGGTTATGTTATGGAACCAACTCTTTTTTTAGAGTACACTTATATCAGAAAGAAAAAGGAGAGGAACCATGAAAACAATTTTACAAAAGAAACAAACAAGTAAGCCAAGTCCGAAGGATATCGAGCGAGTTCAAATCGGCATCGAAATGATGCAAGCTCAGTTTCAATTAATGGGATATTAAAAAGGAGAAGTTAAAATGACACTATTAGATGTAAAACACGTTCAAAAGATTTATAAAACTCGCTTTCAAGGCAACCAAGTAGAAGCCCTGAAAGATATTCACTTTACCGTTGAAAAAGGCGACTACGTCGCTATCATGGGTGAGTCTGGATCTGGTAAATCTACTCTACTGAATATTCTTGCTATGCTTGACAAGCCAACGCGTGGGCAGGTCTTCCTAAACGGAACTGACACAGCTACCATTAAAAATTCTGAAGCATCAAGCTTTCGTCGTGAAAAGTTAGGCTTTGTCTTCCAAGACTTCAATTTGTTAGATACGCTTTCTGTTAAAGACAATATCTTACTCCCTTTGGTATTGTCTAGAAAGCCTATTACAGAAATGATGAAAAAATTGGTCGTGACGGCCGAAAATCTTGGCATCAATCAATTGCAGGAGAAGTACCCTTATGAAATCTCTGGAGGGCAAAAACAAAGGGTTGCAGTTGCACGGGCTATCATCACAGAACCAGAAATTCTCCTTGCCGATGAGCCAACAGGTGCCCTAGACTCTAAATCGTCTGCATCCCTCCTTGATATCTTTGATCAGATCAACGAGCAAGGGCAAACCATTCTCATGGTGACTCACTCAACAGCTGCGGCCAGCCGTGCAAAACGTGTTCTTTTCATCAAGGACGGTATTCTCTATAATCAAATCTATCGTGGTGAAAAGACGGATCGTCAGATGTTCCAAGAAATTTCTGACACCTTGACTGTTATGGCAAGTGAGGTGAACTAGTATGTTTCGATTAACCAATAAGTTGGCCATATCCAACTTAATCAAAAACCGCAAACTCTATTATCCGTTTGCTTTATCTGTCATTTTGGCAGTCACTATCAGCTATCTCTTTTACTCTCTAGCCTTTAATCCTAAAATTGTGGATTTACGTGGTGCATCTGCTATACAATTTACTCTACAACTAGGGCTTGTCGTTGTGACACTTGCATCTGCCATTATCGTTCTTTATGCCAACAGTTTTGTCATGAAAAATCGCTCCAAAGAACTGGGTGTATATGGCATGTTGGGCTTAGAAAAGCGCCATTTGATTGCTATGACCTTTAAGGAACTCTTGATATTTGGGCTAGTAACAGTCACTGCCGGAATTGGAATTGGTGCCCTCTTTGATAATCTGATTTTCGCTTTGCTACTTAAACTTGCAAAGATGAAGGTAGAGTTAGTTGCAACTTTCCAATGGTCCGTAGTGCTTTCAATCCTTCTGGTATTCGGTTTTATCTTTTTAGTCATCGTTTTCCTGAACGCTGTACGCATTATCCGTATGGATGCTCTCCAGCTTTCTAGAGAAAAAGCGAAGGGTGAGAAGAAGGGGCGTTTCCTAGTTCTTCAGACACTTGTAGGGCTAATTGCACTAGGTGGTGGGTACTACTTAGCACTAAGCGTAACAGATGCTTTCAAAGCTGTCGCTACTTTCTTTATTGCGGTTATGTTAGTTATTGTAGGGACCTATCTCTTATTCAATGCTGGTATTACCGTTTTCTTACAGTTGCTCAAGAAAAACAAGAGATATTACTACCAACCAAATAACCTCATCTCTGTTTCTAACCTCATCTTCCGTATGAAGAAAAATGCTGTCGGATTAGCAACCATTGCCATCCTTTCAACCATGGTTTTGGTTACTATGTCTGCAGCTACTAGTATCTACAACGGATCTGAGAATATGAAAAAACTCATGTATCCTCACGATTTTGATGTTAAGGGACAACATGTAGAAGTTGAGGATTTAGACAAGCTTTTGACTCAATACGCTAGTGAAAAGAACCTAACCATCAGCAATAAGGACGTCCTCAATTATGCAAGTTTCGGTCTTTCGAGTCAAGAGGGGACCAAATTAACCATCTTTGAAAAAGGGCAAAACAATGTCATGCCTAAGACAGTCTTCCTGGTTTTTGATCAAAAAGATTATGAAAAAATGACTGGACAAAAGCTGAACCTTACTGGTAACGAAGTAGGACTTTGGGCTCGAAATGACCAACTTAAAGGTCAAAAAGCATTTAGTCTGAACAATCAGGACTATACGATCAAGGAAGCAATCCAGCAGGATTTTATTGCCAATCATGTTTCCAATCCCTATGTACTATTGGTATCGGATTATAACTATCTTGTAGTAGCTGATATTCAAAGTTTTTTGGAACAGTACCAGAATTCAGCTGTATACACACAGCTCTACGGTGGTATGGATGTAACAGCTAGTCTAGAGGAACAGTTAAAGCTATCTGATGATTTTGAGGAGTTTGTAAATAATTTTAGTCATAATCTCAAAAATGAAGACGGTATGGTTTTTGGTGGAGGCACTGCAAGTGACGCAATTGCCCAAATGAATGCTCTCTTTGGAGGAGTTCTCTTTATTGGTATTTTCCTCTCTATCATCTTTATGATTGGAACAGTACTCGTTATCTACTATAAACAAATCTCAGAAGGTTATGAGGATCGTGAACGCTTTGTCATCCTACAAAAAGTGGGCTTGGATCAAAAACAAATCAAACAAACCATTAACAAGCAGGTCTTGACTGTTTTCTTCCTCCCTGTAATCTTTGCTTTCCTACACTTGGCTTTTGCCTATCATATGTTAAGTTTGATTCTTAAGGTTATTGGGGTAGTAGATACAGCTATGATGTTAAGTGTAACACTTTCTATTTGTGGTATCTTTGCCCTCATCTACGTACTTATCTTTATGATTACTTCAAGAAGCTATCGTAGAATTGTTCAAATGTAAAAACAGAAACATCAAAAAAGAGAGTGGGACAGAAATCCTAGCCTCTCAATTGTCTTTGGATTGTCGAGTAAGACGCAGTGGTTGAGTGGGCTCTACTACGCTGATTTCATCAGCTTTTACAGCCCTACTCAACTGTGCGGAGGTGGGACGACGAAATCGAATTCTAACGAATTAACGATTTCTGTCCCACTCTCTTTTTAGCTAGCTAGAATTTTGTACCAGGTTTTATCTCTTATTTCTCAACACGTGATTTGTTGGCGATATCAGCTAGGATTGCTGCTACAAACTCATCATGTTTAAACATTAAAACGGTATCTACTTTCAGAGGAGATATCGTTTTTCTTCTTCGGATAAGGATACAAAAATTTATTCCTTTCTCTATCTTTTAAATGAATTGATTTCTTCAGAGAAAGATTGTAAATTTTTTGATATAATATCAAGGATGGACTGATGGATATTTAAATGATAATGTTCAAAAGAATCACAGGTAAGAATTAAAAACATGTCAGTTTGGACAGAACTCTCTCTACCATCATCCATGCAGAAACAAGATTATATGAAATAAAAGGAGTAACCAATGTCCGGAAACTATTCAACACGTGAATTCCGCGAGAAACTATATGATGACCTTCATGTTCGATTAAGAGATACACTGATTTTGATGTGTTCGATTTTTATTGCCTCTATAGGTCTAAATATGAATTCAACAGCTGTCGTTATTGGAGCCATGCTGATTTCCCCTCTTATGACACCGATTGTTGGACTGGGATTCGGTTTAGCTATTTTTGATACGCGTTTAATCAAGCAATCTCTAGAGGTTTTATTGACTCAAGTGTTGGTCAGTTTGCTTGTCTCGACTCTGTATTTCTGGATTTCTCCCTTGTCTTATGCAAGTAGCGAGTTGATCGCACGAACCTCTCCAACCATTTGGGATGTTCTCATTGCTATTGCTGGTGGGATTGCTGGTGTGATCGGTTCAAGGAAAAAAGAAGCAAACAATATCGTGCCAGGAGTAGCCATTGCTACAGCTTTGATGCCGCCTATCTGTACTGCTGGCTATGGTTTAGCTAATGGAAATGTACGATTTTTATTTGGGGCTCTTTATCTTTTCTTGATCAACTGTGTCTTTATCATGCTAGCCAACATTGTTGGAACAAGAATTTTGATGAGAAAATCTCCTTTAACTTCATTTAAAGAGCTGAGCATTAAAATGAGAATTGGCTTGATTTCTTTGATTGTATTGTTGATTCTTCCAGCTAGCTATTCGGCAGTTACTCTGACAATAGAACAAGCGCGCAAAGAAGGGATCAAACAGTTTGTAGGAAAAGAGTTCGCCAATTATACGGTTATTAATCAAGTCTACAAGTCAAGTAACAATGAATTGGTCTTGACGGTTGTTGGAGATCCGATTTCAGAAGAAGAATTAGAAACACTCCACCAAAAACAAGCCTCTTACGGTATTGAATCTGTTCAATTGAAAGTCAAGCAATTCCATAATTCGGAAAAATTAGATAGTGAGACGATCAAGGAATTTTACGAAAACATTGACAAGTATATCGAACAAAAACTCTCTGAAAAAAATTTACAAAACGATCGCGCAAAAGAAAATGAAGCAGACAATGAAGCAGACAAGGATTGAGGATATTGACTTGTCTAATTCATGAGAGCAAATCTTGGGAAGAGATCTTATATTCAAAAGTTGGTGGATAGAAAGGATTGTTGATGAGGATACTATTTGTGGTGGTTTGATCAATCACTACTAACTCAGGTGAAACAAAATATAAAAAGCAACAACTGAAATAGTTGTTGCTTTTTCTTGCTGAAAAATGTTTCTCAGACTGTAATCGGTTTATTTCTCAACACGAGATTTGTTGGCGATATCAGCTAGGATAGTTACTACAAACTCATCTACTGGCACAGTGTTCGTTTCTTTTTGTCCATAGCGACGAACGTTGACAGTTCCGTCTTCCATTTCCTTGTCACCAACGATCAGTTGGTAAGGAATCTTGCTAGTTTGTGAAGCACGGATCTTGAATTGCATTTTCTCATTACGTTCATCCACATCAGCACGGACACCACGATCACGAAGTTTCTTAGCTACTTCCCAAGCGTAGTCAACGTGTTTCTCGTTAGATACTGGGATGAGGGTTACTTGGTGTGGCGCAAGCCATGTTGGGAAGGCACCCTTGTAGTTTTCAATCAAGATCGCTGTGAAGCGTTCCATAGTTGAGATAACCCCACGGTGAATCATAACTGGACGATGTTCTTCACCATCAGCTCCGATGTATTTAAGGTCGAAGCGTTCTGGAAGCAAGAAGTCAAGCTGAATCGTAGAAAGTGTTTCTTCTTTACCGAGAGCTGTCTTGACTTGGATATCCAATTTTGGTCCGTAGAAGGCAGCTTCACCTTCAGCTTCAAAGTAGTCAAGTCCCATGTCATCCATAGCTGATTTCAACATACGTTGAGCATTTTCCCACATTTCATCGTTATCGAAGTACTTGTGAGTATCTTTAGGGTCGCGGTATGACAAACGGAAACGATAGTCAGTCAAGTTGAAATCTTCGTAAACATCGATAATCAATTGAAGCGTACGTTGGAACTCATCTTTGATTTGTTCAGGTGTTACGAAAGTATGGCCATCATTTAATGACATTTCACGTACACGTTGAAGCCCTGTGAGAGCACCAGATTTTTCATAGCGGTGCATCATCCCGATTTCAGCAATACGGATTGGCAATTCACGGTAAGAGTGAACGTGGTGTTTAAAGACTTCGATATGGTGAGGACAGTTCATTGGACGAAGAACGAATTCTTCCCCATCACCCATATCCATAGTTGGGAACATATCTTCACGGTAGTGATCCCAGTGACCAGAAGTCTTGTAAAGTTCTACTGAGGCAATTGGTGGAGTGTAGACGTGTTGGTAACCAGCAGCGATTTCCTTGTCGACGATGTAGCGCTCCAATTCACGACGGATAGTCGCCCCATTTGGCAACCAGAATGGAAGCCCTTGACCAACCTCTTGAGAAATCATAAAGAGATCCAATTCTTTACCAAGTTTACGGTGGTCACGTTCTTTGGCCTCTTCACGCATTTGAAGGTAGTTTTTCAAGTCTTTCTTGTCGAACCAAGCTGTACCATAGATACGTTGCATCATAGCATTGTCGCTATTTCCACGCCAGTAAGCACCAGCTACATGGAGAAGGTGGAAGATTTGGATACGGCCTGTTGATGGGACGTGTGGGCCACGGCAAAGGTCTACATACTCACCTTGACGGTAGATGGTCAAGCCACCCTCGTCTTCTGAGTGCTCTTCAATTAATTCAAGCTTGTAAGGGTCGTTTTTGAAGATTTCACGGGCCTCGTCTTTGGTCACTTCCTCGCGAATAGATGGGAAGTTTTCTTTAACGATTTTTTGCATTTCTTCTTCGATACGAGGAAGATCTTCATTAGAGATTTGACCAGCTTGGTTGTCTGTATCGTAGTAGAAACCATCTTCGATAGCTGGACCGACACCCAAGTGAATGTCTGGGAAGAGGCGACGAGCTGCTTGAGCGAACAAGTGGGCTGCTGAGTGACGTAAGATATCCAATGCATCTTCGTGATCTGGTGTCACGATTTCGATGCTTCCGTCTTCAGTGATCGCACGAGTTGTATCGATGAGTTTACCGTTGAATTTACCAGCCAAAGCTTTTTTAGCTAGGGAATTGCTGATGGATTGAGCAATTTCAAAAGTTGTAACGCCAGATTCGAATTCACGAACAGCGCCATCTGGGAAAGTAATTTTGATCATGGTTTTCTCCTTATAATCTTTTAAATATCTTAGTTATAGTGAAACTCTTTTTGATTTCTTCATCAAAAAAACAAAAAAGCGATATCCTAAAAAGGACGTCGCAACGTGGTTCCACCTTCATTTATGTTCCTCAAAAAAGAGGGACACCTCTGATTGGCTCTAACGTGGCCACCGTTTTATGTTTGCATAAAAGTCAGTAGAGTAGTATCAGTTTAGGCTTCCTATGCGTTCTCAGCAACCACGCACTCTCTGGTAGAAAGGGGCTAAGTGACTTGTCTCTATGCATTATTATAGCATGATTGTGAGATTTTTTTCAAGGATTTTTGTGAAAGTTTTTTTCCTTTTCAGTTTTTTTGCACTAGATTCTTAATAGCTACACCGACAGCCATACCCGCGAGGGCAAATATTTCATAGGCTAGGAAGTAGAGAAGGATAAATTCTCCGAAAGTAATGATGGTAAAGCAAAAGAGCAAGCCAACTCCAATTAACCACCAAACTGAGAACTTGAAACGATAAGAGTAGAATAGTGATACTATGAAAGTCACCAGTGGAGAGAATATAATAACGTTGCCGATGGTGAGCTCCTTCAAGATATAGTTTTTTTAGTAATAGTCCATAATAACAGCTCATAAAGTGGCCAATAAAAGAAAAATATGACCAGATAGTAGGGGAGATATTGCGAGAATTTACGCATGGAAATCACCTCTCTTTTTAAGATGTCAACTTAGATATCCTTCCTATAACTATTATAGCACTTTTGCGGTAAGAATAGTAAATCAGTTGACAAAGAACTTAGTTCTTGGTAGAATAAGAAATGTCGTAAAGACAAATAACTTCTTCTTGGTTACAGGCATGCCAACCTGTCACTCGGATGAAGCCAAATAAAAAGGAGAAACATCATGGCAATCTCAAAAGAGAAAAAAAATGAAATCATTGCACAATATGCACGTCACGAAGGTGATACAGGTTCAGTAGAGGTTCAAGTTGCTGTCCTTACTTGGGAAATCAACCACCTTAACGAACACATCAAACAACACAAAAAAGACCACGCTACTTACCGTGGATTGATGAAGAAAATCGGTCGCCGTCGTAACTTGCTTGCATACTTGCGTAAAAACGACGTTAACCGTTACCGTGAGTTAATCAACTCTCTTGGACTTCGTCGTTAATTCAAGATACAAAGGCCGTCAAAAGCACAAAGCAAAAATAGGAAAATTGACGAAGAAACTTCAGTTTCTAGGAGATTTTATCTTTTTTGCCAAGTGCTTAGGCCGTGTTCAATTGAGCACATCTTGAAAATAAGGCTACTCTAGTTGAGTAGCTTTTTATTTTTGTCACCTTACCTCGATATACTCAAGTATAATCTTCGGTTACGGTTCCTAGCACTGTAAGGTAAAATAAACCAGAATGATCTCCCTCCGGGGAGATTTTTTGTTTCACTAACATTTTTGAACAATCTTCGGCTTGCCGCCTAGTCTATAAACGTTTTATCCAGCAAGAATCATGATGCTAAGGGCGCCAAAAATCCGTATGAAAATAGGGAAACGACACAGTGTTCGATGAACACAAGGAGTTTCATCTTTTTCACTAGGATTTTAGCCCGAGCTCAAATCAGCTCTCTGACTTCAGAGGGCTTTTTGTTTTTGTCAAGTGCTTAGGCCGTGTTCAATTAACAAGATACAAAGGCCGTCAAAAGCACAAAGCAAAAATAGGAAAAGTGACGCAGAAACTTCAGTTTCTAGGAGATTTTATCTTTTTTGTCAAGTGCTTAGGCCGTGTTCAATTGAGCACATCTTGAAAATAAGGCTACTCTAGTTGAGTAGCTTTTTATTTTTGTCACTTTACCTCGATATACTTAAGTATTATCTTCGATTATGGTTCCTAGCACTGTAAGCTAAAATAAATCAGAATGATCTCCTTTTGAGTAGTTTTTTGACTAAAAAAATTATCATAAAATGTTTAAAAGAAGAGAAGTAAATCTGTGAGTAACTGTAACTAGTAAGTTGCAGTTTTTTCTTTATCCAAAAACTACATTAAAATGGTAACCCCTCTATAAAACATGGTATAATAGGCCTATATAGCTAAATGAAGTAAACCTAACACTAAAAGGATAGAACAGTCATGTCAACAGTAAAAAGTGATATAAATCTTGCGCAAACATATGCGAGTCAGCTGAAAAATGCTTGTCAATCGTTAACAGCAATTGCTGCGGCTAGTCAAGATGACCTAACGACTCTTCAAGGGAATAACAAGGCCCATCAATGTCTGACAAAGGATCAAAATCTAGCTAGTCAGATTACAGCCGCTGTCACCCTGACTTCCGAACGACTGCACTCTGTAGTGAGTGATTTTGAGGCGCTAGATGAAGCGAGTGCCAATGGTTTTAGGAGTCATACATGAGCAAGTTAGATGAGTTGAAGAAAAGAGAGCGAGACCTCTTGTACCAGCTAGAAGACAATGGAAAAGAGAACTATCGCACCAAAGAACTGATAGAAACCTTTGAAGGATATGATAGAGCTAGTCACCGTTATCAAAGTGATTTGTGGGAGGCGGCCTATCAGAGCCGATATGCAGGACAGTTGGAAGAAACGCTCCTGCAAAGAAACCAACTTAAAAACCAAATCCTTGAGGACTCACCTACCACATGGACGATTTGAAAAAAGAAAAGTTCCGGTTAGAGGGAGACTTGGATGAGGTCTACTATGAAAGACGAAAAGAACTAGAAAGAGAGGAGGAGAAACGTCATGGGCATTGATATGTACTTGGAACAATCACAACTACAAAGTTCGAGTGTAGCGACCATGTGCCGATCTCAGGTGGAGGCTTATCAAGATTTGCAATCAGCCATCCAAAAGTTTTCAGAAGATACAGAGAGTCTAAAGGGCGATGCTTATAATTCGGCTAGAAGTTTTTTTGCAAGTGTCTTATTGCCCTTGAGCAAAGGGGGACAACTCTACGCAGAAACCTTCTCTCAAGCTATCAAGAAATTACCAGAAGACTACCAAACGATGGTCGACAGCAAGAGTTGGCGCGAGGATGATCTGCTTGATAAGATCCGCCAGGAAGAACAAATGATTGCCTATTTATATGAAGTCAATCAATCCTTCTCCACCTTGAGCCTAGATAGCGAAAAAAAGAGGAATAATACGGAACTCATACGAGGTCACCAGGCTAATAAACGTATCTATGAAACGATTTTGAAAGACCTGCGAGCCTTTGATAGCTATTCAGGAGGACTGTTCGATGAACTAGACAGTATCGATGTGCAACTGAGTCGCGGACTGGCCCAGATTGAAAGTAGTTGGGATGCAAAGACAGGGGTCTTTAAAGTCCCATCTGACCTGACTTGGGCCAACTACCTATCTGCCTATTCTGATACAAAGGACATGAAGCTAAGTCGTCAAGAGAAAGCCTTTGTCCAGTCCATGATGGCAGAATACGGCTTTGACGCAGAGACAGCCCAACAACTTTTGACCATCAAGCAGGGGATAGATAAGAAGTTCCCAACCTCAAGTCAAGAGTTCCGTGACTATATCTTTTTGCGAGTCGTCGGTGCAGCCTACTATAATGACTTTAAGTGGAACGAAACGGCAGGTGGATTGAGGGATTATTTTTATAAAGAATTTGTGAGTGATCCGCATAAAGGTCAAAAATTGAGAACTTTGAAACCAATTCTTGAAATTTATCAAGAACTGGGGTTGAAAAAAGAAAAGGCCAAAGAACTGTATTATAATCTTAGACTGCAGCATGAGATGGCAGGTGGTGAATATGACAGTGTCGATGACATTAAGACTGCTGATGCAAAAAAAGGCTCTAATTATTATGCTTCTTATAAAAAATCATTTGAAGAAGTTTATGGAAGTGGGATTGATTTTGATACGTTTTGGGATACCAAACTGAAGGCCTACTCTAACAATGGAGCAGGTCACGCAGACTTTACCCACCAGTCCATTACTATGGCCACTCATCTTAATCCTAATCAAGTTCAGTTAGCCGATATCTATGGCGGTAGAGAGCATGTCAAAGACCTTTCAGGCTGGGAGGGAGATACGACATTTAATGCAAATGATATGAAGCCAAGTATTGGCGAGGATGACTACAAGGCAGACCTAGACTCGGTCAACCTTATCGGCCGGATGCAGAAGGGGCAATCCTATGACCAAGCCATAACTTCTTATTACTCTGACCTTCAAAGGATTCGACTCTGAGAGAAAGAGAATTCTTGAACAATAAGGATTGGAAACACGTCAAAGGTATGATTTATGCAGGAGTAGTGCCTCCGAATATACTGAAGAAAGGCGAGGCATCTATTAAAGAGTATATTGAGGAAAAATACCCCGAAGTATCGACATTTTTAAATCGTTTGGAATCAGTGGCAGATTAGGAGGGAAAGTTAATGAAGAAACTACTAGGTATAACAGCGTTAATGTCGTTTATCATATTCATCTGTTTTTATTTCTTTATCAAACAACCTAAAAACATTTTTGATGAAATCTACCAGGAGACAGAGAAAACCTATCGTACAAATAATATTTTAAGGCATATAGATGGCTTTAAAATCAGGGCCGGTTGGCCAAGTGATGACCCAAATATAACCTATACTCCTTTTGGAAAGTATGAAACTCTACCCAAAGGCTATCGTGATATAACCATTAACCTTAATTTTGGAGAAGGTATAAAGGGGGTGTTGATTCTTTTTGAAAGAAAGACAAATTCGAATATTACCCTATGGTATTCAGCACACTATAATATAAAAAAGAAAATCCTCAAAAAAGAGCTTGCGATTTTTGAAGAGCCAAGGAAACCAGGTCAATTTATTGATGATGAAGAAAAAGTAAGAGAATATTTAAGAAAAAATAATATTTCCAAAGAAGATTTAGACAAAGACTATGATGAAATCATCAACCAGAAAGTTTTAAAGGACTGGTGCTCGATTTATGACAGCAAGTACTCGCCAAGTAATTATGGCGAAGTGAAGGTTGAAACCCAGTGGGAGAATTGGTAGCAGGTCATGCAGACTTTACCCACCAGTCCATTACCATGGCTACTCATCTGAATCCTAATCAAGTTCAGTTAGCCGATATCTATGGTGGTAGTAGAGAGCATGTCAAGGACCTTTCAGGCTGGGAGGGGGACACGACTAAAAATGCTACGGATAAGAAACCAAGTATTGGCGAGGATGATTACAAGGCAGACCTCGATTCGGTCAACCTTATCAGCCGAATGCAAGAGGGGCAATCCTATGACCAAGCTATATCTTCTTACTATGCTGACCTTCAAAAAGACTCCTCTCAGAGAGAAAGAGAATTCCTAAAATAAGGATTGGGATACAGTCAGAGATACTATTTATGATAGTTTGCGACCAACGGATATTAAGTTAGATGGAGAGGATGCTCTTAAAGCATATATTGAAAGAAAATATCCAGGAGTGTTCAAGTTTTTAAACCGCTTGGAAGCTGTGGCGGACTAGGAGGAAGTCTATGAAGAAAATACTAGGTGTTTTAACAATAATTGTATTACTTGTATCAGTTTGTTTTTACTTTTTTCCTAAACAACCTAAAAATATTTTTGATGAAATTTACCAAGAAACGGAGAAAACCTATCGGTCAAATAATATTTTAAGGCATATAGATGGGTTTAAAATCAGACCGGATTGGCCAAGTGATGACCCAAATATTTTGTATACTCCGTTTGGATTATACAACAAAGAGAAAACACCGTCAGATTATTCTGAGATAGAAATTGGTTTTAATTTTCGAAACTCACAGAAGGTTTTGTTCATTTACTCTGAAAGAAGACTATCTTCTAATGTTAGTGTAAAAATATGGGGAAGTTACAATTATAAATTAGGTATTTTGAGTAAAGAAGTTACTATAATAAAAAAAGATAATAATTCCAAAGTATATATTGACGAGCAATCAGAGGTAAAGTCATACCTAGAACAGTACGGTATCACTGCCAAGGATTTGGATTCTTACTATGACGAAATCGTCAATCAGAAATTCTTAAAAGACTGGTGTACCATTTATGACAGCAAGTTCTCACCAAGTAATTATGGCGATGTCAAGATTGAAACCCAGTGGGCGAATTGGTGATAATATGAAGAAAATCCTCGGTCTAGTAGCGTTATTTGCACTAATTGTACTATCCTGTTTCTACTTTTTTATCAATCACCCAAAAAATATTTTTGATGAGATTTATCAGGAGACGGAGAAGACTTATCGGTCAAATAATATTTTAAGAAACATAGATGGTTTTGAGATCGATGATGTCTGGCCAAGTGATGGAGAATATTTTAAATATAGCCCTTTGGGGAAATATAAGACTCTTCCGGAAGACTATCTTGAACTGAGAGTTGGATTTAATTTTGAGAAAGCGTATAGTAAAATGTTTGTTTCAGTTGAGAGAAAAATAGCTGATGGTACGAAGTTATGGATGGTCAACAAATATAATCCAAACACTAAAACAATCACAAAGTTAATTCAGATTGTATTATCAGGAAAAGAGGATAGTTATATTGAAGATGAGGCCCAAGTGAAATCCTACCTAGAGAAGTACGGTATCACTGCCAAGGATTTGGATTCTTACTACGACGAAATCGTCAATCAGAAAGTTTTGAAGGACTGGTGTTCGATTTATGACAGTAAGTACTCGCCAAGTAACTATGGCGAGGTTAAGGTTGAAACCCAGTGGGAGAATTGGTGATAGGTCACGCAGACTTTACCCACCAGTCCATTACTATGGCCACTCACCTTAATCCTAATCAAGTTCAGTTAGCCGATCTCTATGGCGGTAGAGAGCGTGTCAAGGACCTTTCTGGCTGGGAGGGAGACACGACTAAAAATGCTACGGATAAAAAACCAAGCATTGGTGAGGATGATTACAAGGCAGACCTCGATTCGGTCAATCTTATTGGTCGCATGCAAAAGGGACAATCCTATGATCAAGCTATCTCTTCTTACTATGCTGACCTTCAAAAGGATTCGACTCTGAGAGAAAGAGAATTCTTGAAAAATAAGGATTGGAAGCAAGTAAGAAGCACTATCTATGCCAGCATCCTTCCATTAGAGATTATGGAAAAAGGGGAAGATGCCATTAAAGCATATATCGAAAGTAATTATCAAGGTGTATCCAAATTTTTAAATCGTTTGGAAGTCGTGGCGGATTAGGAGGATGATGATGAAAAAAATATTAGGTTTAGTAGCTTTTTTTGTACTAATTGTATTATCCTGTTTCTACTTTTTTACTAGACAACCTAAAAACATTTTTGATGAGATATATCAAGAAACAGAGAAGACTTATCTTGGTAATAATATTTTTAACCAGTTGAAAGACGTCGAAGTACATAAATATCAAGAGTATGATGATGATTCTAAATTTTATTCTTATGTACTTTATCAAAAACAGAAAACTCCACATGACTATAAAAATATTGATTTAATATTTCATTTTACAAAAGATACAAATACAGTCTTCGTTTCTTTTGAGAAGGAATTAAGTAATGGGCTAAGAATTTTCATTTTTGGTAGGTATCTTACAAAAGAAAAATTATTTCAAAAAAATGTACAGTTACTCATAAACCAAGATGGAACTGATAAATCTATCGAAGACGAAGCTCAGGTGAAATCCTACCTAGAGCAGTACGGTATTACAGCTAAGGACTTAGATTCTTACTACGATGAAATCGTCAATCAGAAAGTCTTAAAAGACTGGTGTTCTATTTTTGACAGCAAGTACTCGCCAAGTAATTATGGCGATGTCAAGATTGAAACCCAGTGGGAGAATTGGTGATATAAAGAATTCTATCTAATTTTATACATAGATGGCTCCTCTGACTTCAGGGGGCTTTTTTTGTGTGTATTTTTCTAGTCTTGTTCCTGATTTAGAAATGTGGTATACTAATTATGAAAATTGTCTAAATTTTTAATTTTTGTTAAAGGAGGGTTTCATGCTTTCCAAATTTTCTGGAAGCCATCAAAACCTGAGATATTGTTTTTTACTATCTATCCTGTTAGGAGCTTTGGGGATTTCTCTGTTTCTGGCAGTTTCTATGGGGTCTGTTCAAATTAGTTTGAGTGATACCTATCGGATAATTTTGAGTCAGTTAGGGGCTCCTTTTGAGATAGGAGACATTTCAAAGTCTACGTTTGCTATTGTTTGGAATATGAGATTGCCACGGGTTTTTCTCGCTTTAATTGTTGGTGCAGGCCTATCTATGTGTGGTAGCGTCATGCAGTCAACAGTCAATAATCCAATCGCAGAGCCCTATGTGTTAGGAATTTCTGCTGGGGCAACCTTTGGTGCGACTTTGAGTATCATTCTTGGGTTTAAAGTCATGATTGGTCTCGGCTCTTTCCTTGGAGCGCTTGTGGCAACAGTTGCAGTCTTAGTCATTGCTTCCATGCAAGGAAGAATGACAACTTCTAGCCTCATTTTATCAGGGACTGTGGTCAATGCACTCTTTTTGGCTTTTTCAAATTTTATTATCTCAATTGGTGCTAATGCTGACAGTGTCATGACCATCAAGTTTTGGACCATGGGTTCTCTAGCAGGGATCTCCTGGGCTCACTTAACCCTGCCAGCAGTAGTCGTGGGAATAGCCTTTTTATTTTTCTCTACCCAATACCGTGTTTTTAATGCCATGATGATGGGTGATGAGGTAGCCTTGACTTTGGGGATTCCTCTACGTTTTTACTGGTATCTCTATGTGGCTATTGTGGCTGTGCTGACAGCTATCTTGGTATCAACCTGTGGGATTATCGGCTTTGTTGGTTTGATTACCCCACATTTGGCGAGAAGTTTGGTGGGTACAAACTACAGAAGGCTTTTTCCGATAGCAACCTTGCTTGGCGCCCTCTTTGTTATCTGGGCAGATGTTCTTGCTCGTGTTTTAATCCAAAATGCTGAGCTTCCGATTGGGATATTCACAGCCCTAGTAGGTGCACCTTTCTTTATCTACATGGTTGCAAGTAGACGAAGGGAGGTGAGAGTCTGATATGGACTTAATGTGTCAGGATATTCACTTTGGAATCGGAGAAAAAAAGATTCTCAAAGGAGTCTCACTCAAACTTGAGGGTAAGCAATTTCATACGATTTTGGGACCCAATGGCAGTGGGAAAACTAGCCTACTGAAACTTCTCTATCGTCAGGAAAAGCCTGATCAAGGCTTGATTTCCCTTGATGGGAAACCCTTGGAACAAATGAGCGTTAAGGAAACGGCAAAACAGATGGCAGTCATCACCCAGTTCAATCAACTCCAATTTGATTGTACGGTTGAAGAAATCGTTATGCTGGGCAGAACACCCCATCTCTCTTTCTTACAAAAGGAAAAAGAAAAAGACTTTGCCTTGGTTGAGGATGCTCTAGTCAAGGTAGATATGCTCGAAAAGAGAAGTCGTCTCTACTCTTCTCTATCAGGAGGAGAGAAACAACGGGTTTTATTGGCACGCGCCTTGGCTCAAGAGCCAACCCTTTTGCTCTTAGATGAACCGACCAATCATTTGGATATCAAGTACCAGCTAGACTTGTTAACCATTGTCAAACATCTCCATATCAATGTGTTAGCCGTCTTGCATGATATTCAGCTAGCTTGTCGCTATTCAGACTATCTCTATCTGATGAAAGAAGGAGAGATAGTATACCAAGGAACTCCAAAAGAGACCATCACACCTGAGTCTTTGCAGGCTGTCTATGGTGTCCAAAGTAAGGTTACTTGGACAGAAGATCAGCAAGCCATGATTCACTATTTATAAACATTAAAAAGGAAAAGAAAAACATGAAAAAATCACTTAGTATTTTGCTCCTAACAGTAGCTACCTTATCTTTGGCAGCTTGTGGTAACGCATCTAAAGAAACAGCAACGGCACCAGCTACAACAGAAGCTAGTCAAAAAGCCAATACAGAAACCAGCTATCCCGTAACCATCAAAACGTATGATGCTAAAGGAAATGAAGTCGAACAAGTCTTTGAAAAGGCACCTGAAAAGGTCATCACCAACAACCTTTCAACAACTGAAATCCTACTTGAACTCGGTTTGAAGGATAAAATTGCCGGCATGCTCAATCCTGATAATGCTGTAACTGGTAAATACAAGGATGACATTGAAGCTATCCCTCACATTGGCGATAAAAAATCTGTCTCACAAGAAACTGTTCTTTCTTATGAACCAGATGCCTTGATGGGACGCAATATGATGTTCTCTGAAAAGTCAATGGGAACTATTAGTGCCTGGAATGAAAATAAAATCCCAGTTTATACGCAGAAAGCTTCACTTTCAACTATCCAACAAGATTTAGGAAATATCGTAGAAGACGTGAAGAATCTTGGTACCATTTTCAATGTCCAAGACAAGGCGAATCAATACGCAGAACAATTGCAAGCTAAAATCGATGCGGTTAAAAAAGCCAACCCAGAAACACAGGGTGAAAAGAAAAAGGCTTTGATTATGGTTGCTTACAATGACGAAACCTTTGGTGCTTACAAGTCAGCTCTTCAAGAAAGCTTGCTTAACCAACTTGGTTATACCAATGTTGCAACAGGAACATCTGGTTTGAGCTTGGAAAACTTAGTATCAATGGATCCAGAGTTGATTATCTATGTAACCAGCGATCGAAATCAAAAGTTGGATGAAAAAGCAGTGGATTTGATGAAGGCAAATACTGTTTTGGAAAATGTACCAGCAATCAAGAATCAAAAAATCATGACCATCTCTTACGATGAGTTGATGGACTACGGTCCTGCAGTGATTGATTCCCTTGAAAAGATCAATGACTTTATCAAGAAATAAGGAGTTTAACTGGGAAGGGATTCGAGTTAGGGTCAGTCTTCCTTCAAACTATGATCCTCAACAAGCCTACCCAATGATTCTTTTAAATGATGGACAATTGGACTATTTGTCAGATCTATCCCAATCTGTAATTTTGGTGGGTTTGATTCCAGAAAATCGTCTGGATGACTTTACACCATGGCAGTCTGATGCATTGAAAGAAGGGGCACTAGATTTTGGTGGGAAGGTAGACCAATACCATCAGAAACTCTTTCAAGGAATTCTAACAACTCTGCAAAAGGACTACTTGATTGATGAAAGTAGAATTGCTTATGGTGGCTATTCACTGGGTGGTCTTGCTGCTGTCTATAGTCTCTATAGTAGTTGTCTTCCTGCGACCTGTATCTTTTCTATCTGTGGTTCCTTCTGGTATCCTGAATTTACAGAATTTTGTAGGGAACATGACTTGATACAGAATCAAAGCCTGATTTATCTGCAAAATGGTCAGACAGAAGGTGCCAATCATTCCAATCGTCTGTCTAAGGCTCCTATTTATGCCAGAGATCTACATGATCTGATTTCAGAGAAAGTCCCTTCGACTTATTGCACATTTGATGCTTATGGGCATCATGAAGCTCTTAAGGAACGTTATCATCATTTTTGTGATTGGCTGAGAGACGAATGGAAGCTCAATTAATCCTATAACACTCCTTGTTCATCATAACTAGGAGTGTTTCTTATGTATGCTTGGTTGATAAAATGTTCATGGTATTATCCTTGACGGAAATCCATCCCCTGTAATAGACTAAATTATGGTATAATGAGTAGATAGATAGAATCGAGGAAATTATGTCATTTACACAATTTAAATTTAAAAAATATATAGAAAAAGCCTTGGAGGAGTTGAAATTTACGACTCCTACCGAGGTGCAGGAAAAGTTGATTCCTATTGTCCTGGCAGGTCGTGACTTGGTTGGTGAATCAAAAACAGGTTCAGGTAAGACCCATACTTTCTTGTTACCGATTTTCCAACAGTTGGATGAAGAGAGCGATAGCGTGCAGGCAGTTATCACAGCTCCAAGTCGTGAGTTGGCAACACAGATTTATCAAGCAGCTCGTCAGATTGCAGCTCATTCAGATGTTGAGATTCGTGTTGCCAACTATGTTGGTGGTACAGATAAGGCCCGTCAGATTGACAAACTGGCAAGTAATCAACCACATATCGTTATAGGAACTCCAGGTCGTATTTATGACTTGGTCAAGTCTGGTGATTTGGCTATCCATAAGGCTAAGACCTTTGTAGTCGATGAAGCTGACATGACCTTGGATATGGGATTCTTGGAAACAGTTGATAAGATTGCAGGAAGTCTTCCGAAAGACTTGCAGTTTATGGTCTTTCAGCAACTATTCCACAAAAACTGCAACCATTCTTGAAAAAGTATTTGTCAAATCCTGTCATGGAGAAAATCAAGACCAAAACTGTTATCTCTGATACCATTGACAACTGGTTGATTTCGACCAAGGGTCGTGATAAGAATGCTCAGATTTATGAGTTGACTCAAGTCATGCAGCCGTATCTCGCCATGATTTTTGTCAATACAAAAACTCGTGCGGATGAATTGCACACATACTTAACAGCTCAAGGATTAAAGGTGGCAAAGATCCATGGGGATATTGCACCTCGTGAACGCAAACGTATCATGAATCAGGTGAAGAACCTTGATTTTGAGTATATTGTTGCGACTGACCTGGCTGCGCGTGGGATTGACATCGAAGGTGTCAGCCACGTTATCAACGATGCTATTCCACAAGACTTGTCCTTCTTTGTTCACCGTGTTGGACGAACTGGACGTAATGGTCTACCAGGTACAGCCATCACCCTTTATCAGCCAAGTGATGACTCTGATATTCGTGAGTTAGAGAAATTAGGAATTAAGTTTGTACCTAAGGTTGTTAAAGATGGAGAGTTCCAAGACACTTATGACCGTGACCGTCGTGCCAATCGTGAGAAGAAGCAGGAAAAACTGGATATCGAAATGATTGGGCTGGTCAAAAAGAAAAAGAAAAAAGTCAAACCAGGCTATAAGAAGAAAATCCAGTGGGCGGTCGATGAAAAACGCCGTAAAACCAAGCGTGCTGAAAGTCGTGCCCGTGGACGTGCAGAACGTAAAGCTAAGCGTCAAACGTTTTAGAATTGAGACAGTAGAACCAAGTGGTTTTACTGTTTTTTTGACTCTTAAAGCCTAAGATAGTGTAAGCAAAAAACGTTAATTAATTTGGACAGCAAACAAGAAATCGTCATAAAGACTGATGCTATAGGATTTTTAATCAATACTTTGATTCCAGAAAATATTTGAAAACATTCTTAATTTATGTTATTCTAAAAAAACAGATTTTAAAAAAATATTAAATCTGTTAAAGAAAAGAGGTCATTATGGCAAAAGGAATGTTTAAGCAAGAACGTTTTTCGTTTCGTAGAATGAAAGTTGGATTGGCATCTGTGGCTATCCTCTTTGCTTTTGCACAACTTGGACAAGTTTCTGCTGATGAAACTAGTAAAGTTTCGTCAAGTGAAATTACTAAGGTAACTGAGGCACCAAAAGTAGTTGAAGAAGTCAAATCGCCTATTGAAGTTGCAACTGAAGAAATTGCAGCAGAAAGTGAAAAAGCTGTTGTAAAAGAATCAGAAGCAAAACCAGGCGATTTAATTGATGTTTCTACCAAACTATCACCTATTGATGTCAAAGAAAGTCAAGAAGGCAATCAAAAAGTCTATGTAGAAACAGCGACTGCAGAAGTTTCAAAAACAGAAGTGATTGCATCTAAAGATGAGACAATTCCGGCACCAGCAACGACGACTACTGAAGGTACAGTAACTGGCAAGGATGAAAAAGGAAATACATTTACTCAGTACGAACGAGTAGACAAGACAACAACTGTGGAAATAACTAAAACACCACCAACTGTAAAAAAAGCAGGAGCAGCTGATATTGTTTTCGTGGTTGACCGTTCAGGATCTATGGGAGGAACCATTAATACTGTTCGTAGAAATGTCAATGAGTTTGCAAGAAATCTTGCCAAAGATGGAGTAGCGGCACGTTTTGGATTAGCTACATATAGTGATGAAGTATACGGACGTCGATTAGGAAACTGACGAAGATACAATTCTAACGAAATTTGGTGAAACTTATTTTACAACAGATCCAGTTGAACTTGAAAAAGCTTTAGAAAAAATTAAGATTGCACATGGGGGAGATTCTCCTGAAACAGCAACTCCTGCTCTCACAAAGATTGTTTCTACTTACGACTGGTCTAAGTCACCAAAAAATAAAAAGTTTGTGGTGTTATTAACAGATGCTAGGATGAAAGAAGATCCGTCAATTCCATCTATCGCTGAGACATTAACAACTCTGAAGAAAGCTGGTATTGATAGAATCGTAGCGACAACCTTGTATAATCAACGAAACTATAAAGATTTTGTGTCTGAGGGACGTTTAATGGATATTGATCGTAACTTGGCTGACTCTTTAACTAAGGATGCAGCTTCATGGATTGTGGAAACAGTCAGTGAGGGACGTCAGTACAAGGTAACAAAAGACAGCTACCAATTCTACTTGGAACGTCGTACAACTGTGCCAGTTTTGGAGCAGAAAGAAACTCCTAAATCAGAACCTACTGCTTACAAACCAGAACCAGCTAAACTTCCTGAAACTGGAAGCAATGATACAAGAAATCAAAGTCTCATGGGACTTGGTCTATTGTTCGCTGGACTTGGATTAGCCCTAGGAAACAGAAAATCAAAGGAACAGTAGTATAAAGTAATAAAAAAACACTTGATGTGGGCTATATGCTTTCCGCTCAAGTGTTTTTTTCTTATAATATGAGAGCTGTTAGAATTAGACTAAAGTAGGTGTGGTTCAAATATTCTGATGGGATTTTTATGTTTCTTTACAATGATTTCCAGAAAAATTTCCTATAAATTTTAGCAATCGTTAAAACGATAACGTAAACGATACCCAAGATGGTTAAAACAAATTTTCCAGGACTCACTTCTGATCCGATAATAAAGATATGAAAGAGAGGAGCGAGGCCAATGCACACGGATATCAGATAAGTAACAAGGTTTAATTCACCAAATCCCGCAAAAAAATCCCTCATTTAAATTCTCCTACAATATACTTTTAATATCAGTATACTATAAATAAAAGAAAAGAACAAAAGATAAATCAATAAAAATAAAAGACCTGAATTAGAGCTTTATAGGATTTTATCAGGTGTTTTTGATTCATAAATTAAGAATTTTGATGCTAACAAAAAAATAAAAACGCTGAATTCCTTTTTGGTATAAAATATGTGCTTTCTATGATTAGGCAATTTTCTGAATCGAAACATTACGAAATAGAAAGAGAGATTTCAAATCCATGCATCCATTCGGATTTTACTACGATGTCGATTTTTAAAGCATCTGCTAATTGTTTGACAAGATAGAGACCCATGCCTGTTGATTTTTTCCTTGTCTCTCCTGAATCACCTGTAAATCCTTTTTCAAAGATATGAGGGAGGTCGCAAGCTTTAACTCCACACCCATTATCCCTAATAATCAGGGTTTTGCGCCCCTTGTCACTTGACATAGAAATCTTGAGTTCTGGTTTGTCAGAGCTATATTTAAGGGCGTTGGCTAGTATTTGAGACAGGATAAATCCAAAACTGCGTTGATCAGTGTAGCAGATTCCTTGTATGTTCTCTAACTTAATCGTAAAATTCTTTTCTTTGAGCAAGGGATCAAAGTTCTCCAAAAGATCTTGGATACACTCTTCTAGGTCAAGGTCTTCAAATAGAAAATCATTTTTTTCTCACTTTTTCACCCTGTAGTAGAATAAGATCTGTGATACATTTCCTTGGATTTGATTTTTTTCACATAGTCCAATTTAAAAGCAGTATCCTCAGGTAGTTGGTCACTTTGATTGTCTAAAAGGAGGGAAAGAAGCGATAAAGGAAGTTTAATCTCATGCGCCCATTTTTCAACATAGTCCTCGTACTCGACTAGTAATGAGCTGAGTTTTCCTATTTCAGCCTGCTTTTGATAAAGTGTATCTGCTATTTTTTCAATGCTTTCTTTCTCTGAGGCACTTGATAGATTCAATAATTCAAGCTCAGTATCGATCTTAGGATTGGCTATGAAGGATTTATAAGCAGCGGCTTTTTTTCTTTCTTTTCTTATAAGTAAGAAATGATAGGATGAAAAAAAGCAGGACGGTGGCTAAAAATATAGAGAAGGATGAGAGCTTGAAACATTCTCACATCTGAAAGCCAAAAGCAGGACAGCTGTAAATAGATCAAATGCTAAGAGAACAAAGTAACCAAGGCAGATAACTAGCTAGATATTTTAGATTATGTTTCATCTGGACTTACCTCTTCTAGCTTGTAACCAATACCTCTGACGGACTTGACTTGAAGAGCAATGCCAGCCTGTTTCATCATCTTTTTCAGCCTTGCAATGTTTACTTGTAGGGCATTTTCATCGATGAACTCAGTTGTATTCCACAGTTTCATACTTAGTTCTTCTTTTGTGACGACTGAATCAGTTGCCACTAATAAGGTTTCTAACAATTTCCCTTGGTTTTTTTAGGGAGTAAAATCGAATGTCCGTTGATATAAAGAGTATAGGTATTTCTATCCAGCAGGAAATTATCTTTTTCAAGCAAATTTTGTCTACCTTCATAGCGTTTCAAGATGTTTTCTATACGAGCCAAGAATCTTTCTTTCTTGAAAGGTTTTGTTAAGTACTCGTCAGCCCCCTAAATTTTAGGGCGTAAATCTCATCTTTTAGTTGTTCACGGGAGGTGAGAACCAATATGGGCACAGAGCGTTTGGACTTGAGATTCTTACAAATGTGGAAAACCTGTTTCTCCCTAGCAAAATTCAAATCTAGTATGATTAAATCCGTATCGTATTGCAATACTTGTTGGCTTTGTATCTTTGAAGTCAGTCAACTTATCAACTTGATAACCCGCATTCTCTAACAAAGATGACAATTTCATCTCGAATCAAGGTTTCATCTTCAATAACCAGAATATGCTTCATACCGGTTCCTCCTTTTCCTATTTTTATTCTACTTTATTCACCTCTTTTTGGGTTCCATCAATGACAACAAGTACTTTGTTGCTATTTTTTTCTTTACAATTCTTATATAGATGACTTCAAAATCCAGCTAACAGCAGTATTATCACCATGGCTGTGATAAATTTCTGCCCCATGGCCATTCTTGCACTGGCTGGTAATATTCCTGTGAGGAGGGAGCTCACTCCGAAGCTACTACTGATAAGTGCAAGGGCTATTGGTAGACCAAAATACCAGTTGATTTGCTTTTTCTGACGATTTACAAAGAGTTTCGTAGTTTGGCTCCAAGATGGATCAAGGTTTGGTATCGTCTGTAGGATTGTCTTTGTCCCATCAAAAAAACTGAACGCCAATGATTGTATTTGCCACAACAAGGAAGATGATAGCCAGATAGATGGTGATATAGCTGGCAGAGATAATGTAAAATAATTGTCTTCCCATATTTTGTATATAGCTTTCATAGCCAAGAGAGGTTTGATTTAGCTTTTCATTGGTATCTGAGATAGCCCTCATCAGGCCTTTTTCCTTGACTAGCTCAGGAGCTAAGATACCGCTGACATAGTTCGAGTATCGACCGTCTGTATAGTTCATAAAGACTTCATCTGGGACTATGAGGGCAACAGAGAGGGTGATTTCACGATCCGTTACAATCGGTAAAGACTGAACCTCTCCAATCAATTTTACATCATTTCCCATGACTTTGATTTGAGGCTTTGTCTTTAGGACAGAGTTGACGAGACTTTCATCTGGCAGAAAATCTTTCCCCATATACAAATATGCTTCCTTACTAGTTAATTCTAGAGGAGGGAGATTGGCAACCTTTCTAAGTTCATTGTATTCGGAAACTGGTATGAGGTGGGAAGTAGTAGACTGTTTAAATCTTTGGAGCAAAATTTCCTTGTTCTTGCTGTCTTTTTGCTTTTTCAACTCCTTGATAATCTCTTCGAAGGACACGGACTCGTGTTCTTTCGGTTTCGCTCCACTTTGATTTGTAGAATCATTTGAAAACTGTGATGCCAGTCCAGCAGCTTCAAGCTCTTTTTTTAACTGTATTTCATATCAAGATTTTTCATCTGTTTCCTGCTTGCTATCTCTAAATGTATAATCCAAAACGTGGGTTTGATTGCCTGAACTGCCACTTGCAATGGCAACACCTGCTCCAAAGAGGCACAAGGCAGAGAAGATTAAGAGGGAGCAGATAGCCAGTATAGTTGAGCGCTGGATAACTAATTCCTGAATCTGTCTAAAATTATAGGTGTGGAGTTTTCGATTGCTTCCAAGCTTGACCAAAAAGTCTATAAACAAACGCATACCAAAGAAGAGTAGTATAGTTCCTAGAGTTCCCAAGAGAACAGTGATGCCCATTGTTATGGCATTTTCCCAAGCTCGTCCACTCATCCCCAAGTAATAGGCTGTTCCTAGAAGCAAAATTCCGAGGACAGAAGCAAGAAGGTACACACCCTTGGGGAGTAGTTTCTTCATGCCTGAAGGAGAATAGGATAGCAGATCTCCGATTTCCTTATTAGCTGTTTTTGCACTTAAAAGAATAAAGACAGCTAATTTTACGGCTAGGAAACCGATGATTGTATAGAATAGAGCTGTAGTAGATAGAGAAAATTGATGTTCAATAATCCCTAGCCCAACAATTTTAGCGGTTATTAGGCTAATCAGTTCTGAAATCAAGATTGAAATTGGAAGACCTATTCCAAGAGCAAGGATACTGTTTCTCAAATCCTCGAGTAGGAGCAGCAAGAACAGTTTGCTTCTTCGCATCCCTAGCGTTAGATAGACACCAAATTCATGTTGTCTCCTTTCCATCTGCATACTGCTTGCGAAGTAGACTAGAAAAAAGAGAATAAAGAGGGTTGCTACATAAAGAATGGGAATCATGCTAAAGAGTTTATTTACAGCGTCACTCTCTATTTGTTTGAGAAAGAACATCACATCTTGATGGGACAAAAGAAAGGATGATGTAAAAGGAGATAATAGAAAGAACCATGGAACTGAAATACAAGCCATTATTCTTTCGATCCCTCTTGCTATTTCTTGAGACTAGTTTAGAAAACATTGCCATCACCTCCAGCCAGTGCAGACATGACCTTTAGTATTCTGTGGTAAAAATCTTCTTGACTTTCTCTTGGATAATCGCGTCGGATTTCATGGAATAGTTTTCCGTCTTGGATAAACAAGATGCGGTTGCAAAAAGCTGGCAGCGACTGAATCGTGGGTCACCATGAGAATGGTGGTTTCTTCCACTTGATTCATTTCGGATAATTTTTTTGCATCAAAATGCTCGCATTTTTTTGAATCCAAAAGCTCCTGTGGGCTCATCTGCAAATACAATCTTAGGGATCTAAAAATCAAGGCACGCGCAGCAGCTACCCTTGCCGTTGACCACCTGATAATTGAGATGGGAACTTATCCAGAAGTTCAGAAATATCTAGATATTGGGAAAGTAATTCTAACCGAACCTTGCTTTCGTTGGCATCGACCTTGTGCAAAGACAAGGGGAGTAAAATATTTTCTTTGGCTGTCAGATTGTCCAAAAGCTCAAAATTTTGAAAGAGGTAACCAATTTCCTTGCCACGATAATCAGCTAACTGACTACCTTTTAACTGACCTAAATCTTTTTCTTGCATTTGAATGGAGCCGTCAGTTGGTTTGATGATAGTAGCGAGACAGTTAAGAAGGGTTGTTTTCCCAGAACCACTGCTCCCCATAATCCCTAAGAACTCACCTTTGACAACTTGAAAAGATATACCGTTCAAGGCTTTGGTGATATTCGGCTCTTTTCCATAATGCTTTTTTAATGATTCTACTCGTAAAATTGTTTCCATGTGAAACACCTCCATCTTTTGTTACTTTCATTATAGTATGAATCAGAGGAGAATAACACTTACGGATGATGTAAGAAATCTTTATCATTAGGTTATTGGAGCTATACTTACTATATTATAGCATGGTTTCAAGGATTTAAAAAGAGGAGTTGAGAGTCGAGAAATTTTCCTAATATTGAAATTATAAAAAATAATACCACTGTAGTCCATGCTTCAGCAGTATTATTTATTATTTTATAGGAAACTTTACTCCCACTCAACAGTTGCAGGTGGTTTACTTGTGATATCGTAGACGATACGGTTAACATGGTCAACTTCGTTTACGATACGAACTGAGATTTTCTGGAGAACTTCCCAAGGAATCTTGGCGAAGTCAGCTGTCATACCATCGATAGAAGTAATAGCACGGATAGCGATTGTATAGTCGTAAGTACGGCCATCTCCCATAACACCTACTGAACGAACACCAGTGTTAACAGTGAAGTATTGCCAGATGTCGCGGTCAAGGCCAGCTTTAGCAATTTCTTCACGAAGGATAGCGTCTGATTCGCGAACGGTTTCAAGTTTTTCTTCAGTGATCTCACCCATGACACGGATCGCAAGTCCTGGTCCTGGGAATGGTTGGCGCCATACGATGTGGTCTGGCATGCCAAGTTCTGTACCGAGGGCACGAACCTCATCCTTGTAAAGAGTATTGAGTGGTTCGATCAGTTCAAACTGCATGTCTTCTGGGAGTCCACCAACGTTGTGGTGAGACTTGATGGTTTGAGCAGTATCCGTACCAGATTCAATCACGTCAGTATAGAGTGTCCCTTGAGCAAGGAATTTCACATCTGTTAGTTTGCTTGCCTCATCGTCAAAGACATAGACAAATTCGTTACCGATAATCTTCCGTTTTTGTTCAGGGTCAGAAACACCAGCCAATTTATCAAGGAAACGTTTGGCAGCGTCTGCCTTAACGATATTGAGACCAAACTTACCACCAAGCATATCCATAACTTGGTCAGCTTCACCTTTACGGAGAAGACCGTGGTCTACAAAGATACAGATTAATTGATCGCCGATTGCTTTTTTTGGAGAAGAACCCCAACAACAGAAGAGTCAACACCACCAGAAAGTCCGAGGAGAACACGTTTGTCTCCAACTTTTTTCACGGATTTGTTTGATTTGCATCTCGATGAAGTTATCCATAGTCCAGTCACCTTTGGCACCACAGATATTTAAAGCAAAGTTACGCAAAATATCATAACCGTGAACTGAGTGGCGAACTTCTGGGTGGAATTGGATACCGTAAATTTTCTTATCAGGGTTTTCAATAGATGCATAAGGACAGTCTGCAGAAGTTCCAGTACGAACAAAGTCAGCAGGAATTTCCGTTACAGCATCACCGTGGCTCATCAAGACAAGTTGCTCATCTGGAGTACCCGCAAAAAGAGCTGATTCTGTGTGAGTCAATGTTGATTGACCGTATTCACGGTTACCAGCGTCACCTGCAGGAACAACTTTTCCTCCAAGCTTGTGAGTCAATAGCTGCATACCATAGCAGATTCCCAAAATCGGAATTCCAAGTTCAAAAATCTCTGGATCAATATCAAACGATCCTTCTTCGTAAACAGAGTTTGGACCACCTGAAAGTACAATCCCGATAGGATTGATAGCACGGACTTCGTCAGCCGAAATCTTGTGACTTTTTAGTTCTGAAAAGACACCAATCTCACGGATACGACGTGAGATGAGTTGGTTGTACTGGCTACCATAGTCCAGTACGATGATCTTTTCGACATCTTGCAAATCAGTTGAAATGTTGCTCATCTTTTCCCTTTCTTGAAAGAAATATCTTCTTGAATATTCTATCATAAAAGGGTTAGAATTACCAACCAAACAAGTGCGGTTTGACTTTTCCCCATGAGTTACGGTACAATGGAAAAAATAAAGAAAAGAAGTGATCAAGCATGTTGCCAGCTTATATGAAAATCCACGACCAAATCAAGAAAGACATTGATGAGGGAAGTTGGAAAATTGGGGAAAGACTTCCAAGTGAGCGAGATTTAGCAGAAGAATTTGCCGTTAGCCGCATGACCTTACGTCAAGCAATCTCTCTTTTGGTTGAAGAAGGGGTTTTGGAACGACGTATAGGTAGTGGGACCTTTGTTTCAAGCACACGTGTTCAGGAAAGAATGCGTGGAACAACTAGTTTTACGGAGATTGTTAAAGCTCAAGGGAAAACTCCGTCTAGTCACTTGATTTCTTATCGTCGAACCATTCCAAATGAGCAAGAAGTGGCTAAACTAGGTTTACTGCCAACTGACAATATCATTCGTATGGAGCGTGTTCGTTATGCAGATAAGGTTCCTGTTGTCTATGAAGTGGCGTCGATTCCTGAGAAATTTATCAAAAATTTCAAAAAAGAAGAAGTAACCAAGCACTTCTTTCAAACCTTGCAAGAGCATGGTTATCGAATTGGTAAATCTCACCAGACCATATACGCACGTTTAGCAAAAGAAAAGATAGCTCATTACCTAGAAGTTGAAAAAGGACATGCTATTTTAGGTTTGACTCAGGTTTCTTACTTTGATGACGGAACGGCTTTTGAGTATGTAAAGAGCCAATACGTCGGAGAACGGTTTGAATTTTATCTAGAAAATAATTAGTTTATAACATCACTCTTAGAGTAGAAACTCATCTATTTTAAGAGTTTTTATTTGGTTAAGATTAGAAAACATTTTCCTAGTAAGAAAAATAGCAATCATACGAGTATTTTTCAAAGATTCGTGTTATAATAGTTAGGTTATATGGTCCCGATAAGGTGGTGGGATTGATTGTAAATACTCTTCCTACCAGTTCTTTGTAACTCTATAACGAATATTTTTTTAAGGGGGGACATTTTTTATGTCAGAACGTAAACTTTTCACGTCTGAATCTGTATCTGAGGGGCATCCAGATAAGATTGCAGACCAAATTTCAGATGCTATCTTGGATGCTATTTTAGAGCAAGATCCAGAAGCACACGTTGCTGCTGAAACAGCTGTTTATACTGGTTCAGTTCATGTTTTTGGTGAGATTTCAACGACGGCTTATGTGGATATCAATCGTGTGGTTCGTGATACCATTGCAGAGATTGGATATACAAATACTGAGTATGGATTCTCAGCTGAAACAGTAGGAGTTCATCCATCTTTGGTTGAACAATCTCCAGATATCGCTCAAGGTGTTAATGAAGCCTTGGAAGTTCGTGGAAATGCTGATAAAGATCCACTTGACTTGATTGGAGCTGGAGACCAAGGTCTCATGTTTGGTTTTGCGGTGGATGAAACTGAAGAACTCATGCCACTTCCAATCTCACTCAGTCACAAGTTGGTTCGTCGTTTGGCTGAACTTCGTAAGTCTGGTGAAATCAGCTATCTTCGTCCAGATGCTAAATCTCAAGTCACTGTTGAATATGATGAAAATGACCAACCAGTGCGCGTGGACACTGTTGTTATTTCAACTCAACACGATCCAGAAGTCAGCAATGAACAAATCCATGAGGATGTAATCAACAAGGTCATCAAAGAAGTGATTCCAGCTTCTTACCTGGATGATGAGACTAAATTCTCATCAATCCAACTGGTCGTTTCGTTATCGGAGGACCTCAAGGAGACTCAGGTTTGACGGGTCGTAAGATCATCGTGGACACCTATGGTGGTTACTCACGTCACGGTGGTGGTGCCTTCTCTGGTAAGGATGCCACTAAGGTTGACCGTTCAGCTTCTTATGCAGCTCGCTACATTGCTAAAAACATTGTTGCTGCAGGTCTTGCTAAGAAAGCAGAAGTGCAATTGGCCTACGCAATCGGTGTAGCTCAACCTGTATCTGTCCGTATCGATACTTTCGGTACAGGAACAGTAGCTGAAAGTAAACTTGAAAAAGCAGCGCGTCAAATCTTTGACCTTCGCCCTGCAGGAATTATCCAAATGCTAGATCTCAAACGTCCGATTTACCGTAAAACAGCGGCTTATGGACATATGGGACGTACAGATATTGATCTTCCATGGGAACGCTTGGACAAGGTAGAAGCCTTGAAAGAAGCCGTTAAATAAACTAAAAAAGATTGGTTTAAGGACCAATCTTTTTTATGTTTAAAATTAGTTATCCAGGATTTTTACAAAAGCCCAGTTTCCAATAGATTTTGTTCCGTATTCTAACATCATCGAATCTAGTAATTCATACTTGTTTTTTTCATAGAAGCAAACATTTTTTTCAGTACTAGTAATCAAGCCCAAGCGTTTGCAGCCTTTGGATTTAAGATAAGGTTCAACACCTTCTTGTAGAAAAGCACTCCCGATTCCTTGGTTTTGACTAGAAGCATTGACTCCCAACATCATCAAATACCAGTCAAAATTTCCTGATCTTTTCAAATGCTGTTCGGAACGTTCCACCAAATCAAGATATTTCAAGAGATTGCGCGGAGTAATAAAACGGAAAAGCTTGACCATACCATTCAGCAAATAAGATAGAATGGAAAAATCCTTTTGTTGCAGGAGGGCAACGGCCATGATTTCCCCGTCTTGTTCAGCGACTAGACAGGTCTCTCCTTTGATATAGAGTCTGGTCAGAAGGCTATCCAATAATTCTAAGAATGCTGGGTAATATTCTGGTTTCTTTAAATCATCTTTGATAAGAGTCATGAAAGGGTAGTCCATAAAGGCACCAGCCAACACTTCCCGATTTTTTGATATTCATCTAGCCTGGCTTCTCTGTATACTATTTCTTTCATATCAAACTCCTTCATTAAAATCTCTCTATCTATTATAACGAAATTTCTCATATTTTTCGATTAAAATGTGAAATTTTCACAAAAAGTTTAGACATGGTAGTTATTTTAGAAATGTATAGAAAAAAAGCATTAAAAAACCCCGCAGTTTTAACTGTAGGGTAGATTAATTCTATTTTGTAGGGATTGAAATCTCAATCAATTTATCAGAATAGAGGGTTTTAATATTTGTCTTATCAATAGCCTGTTGATTAATTTTACGACTGAGGAAAAATTCTTTGATTATTTCCATTTCTTTTTCACGGATTGCCCGATGTTTATTGGAAATGAGGATTTCGTAATGAAGTGGAGCCTGAGTAAAAATAACATCTGTATTTCCCGCAGAATAAACCTCTACAAGCGTTGCGTCGGTGCTTTCTAGCTGACTTTTAACAAGTTGCGAGTGTGAATTTGTAGTATTGATAAGCTTCATAGGGTTTCCTCCTGTATTTCTATGTCTATTATAGCACTTTTTGGGAAATTTGGTAAAGATAGTTTAAATTTGATGTTGTTTTTTCCAAGCTTCAATCGCCCATCTGTGACTTCCACGTTTTAAGTTAGCAATAGCTTCATCGATTGGGAACCAAGCTAGATGATTGAAGTCCTCGAGAGGTTTTTGGATTTCTTGGTAAGAAGTGGCTTCGTAGAGATAGGCTGGATTGTAGTAGTAGGTATCACGATGACTAGAATAAAAATATTCATCAGCTTGCCCGTAGTAGGTGCCGATTTCAGCAGAAAATCCTAATTCTTCAATCAACTCTCGTTTGAGAGCTTCGAGATGGTTTTCGCCTTCTTCGATTTCACCTCCTGGTAAGAACCATGCACTATTTGGAGCTTGTACGAGGATAATCTTTTCATGGTTTGCATCAGGTATGACTGCATAAACGCCATATCTATTTTTGTAGGTTACTCCCTCTTTTTTTTCTCCAAATGTTGGATTTGCCATAAAGTTCTCCTTCGTGAGTGCGCTTTCTTTCTATAATAGTAAAGAATGCTCTCACTGTCAAGCAAGAACATTCTTTTGTATGTGAGGAATTAGTCGTTTGACTCGACTGTTTCCGTTTTATTTTTGGACTTAATCACGATTTTTCCTTTACTTGTCATGACTGCCTTGAGGTCTTTTTCACTTGGATTTTCAAGGTAGTAGTCTGTAATGGCATCTTCGATATAGTCTTGGATGGTACGACGGAGTGGACGAGCTCCCATTTTTGGATCGTAACCAAGGTCTACAAGTTTTTCTTTAACCTTATCTGTTACATCTAAATGGATGTTATTACTTGAGAGGCGTTTATTCACATCATCTAACATGAGGTCAACGATTTGAAGGAGATTTTCCTTGCTGAGAGCTTTGAATTCGATAATACCATCAAAGCGGTTCATGAATTCTGGACTAAAGAAGTTGCCTAATTCTCCAAGGACAGAGTTGGTACGACCTTCTCTAGCAGCACCAAAACCAACACTAGCTTCAGCCTTGCCTGTACCTGCATTTGAGGTCATGATAATGATGGCGTCCTTAAAGCTAACAGTTCGGCCTTGACCGTCCGTTAAGCGGCCATCATCCAATACTTGAAGGAACATATGCATAACATCTGGATGGGCTTTTTCAACCTCGTCTAGTAAAATAAGTGAGTAGGGGTTGCGACGCACTTTTTCGGTCAATTGTCCTGCTTCATCATAACCTACGTATCCTGGAGGGGCACCGACGAGTTTGGCAACGCTATGTTTTTCCATGTATTCGCTCATATCGAAAGCGAATCATGCTATCAGCAGAACCAAAAAGCTCAATAGCTAGTTGTTTAGAAAGTTCTGTCTTACCGACACCAGTAGGACCAACAAAGAGGAAGCTACCGATTGGACGGTTTGGAGTACCTAGTCCAACACGGTTACGACGGATAGCCTTAGCAATCTTATCAACTGCATCATCTTGGCCAATAACATGAGCCTTGAGGTCGTCTGCTAGGTTGATGAGTTGAGACTGTTCTTTTTCTTTCAAATCACCAACTGGAATATTGGTCTTTTGTTCAATAATGTGTTCAATCGTCTTTTTCGCTGATGATCGGGAGTATCCTGATCCGTTACTTTTTGTCTTTTGCATTTCTTTATATTTAGCAATCTGGTCACGGAAGTAGGCTGCTTTCTCAAAAATCTTCATCTCGAGTTGCTTGGGCCTTGAGATTTTTCTGCTTCGATTAAGCGTTGGTCGATAACCTTTGGATCCACAAAATTCAAAGGTTAAGTTCATTTTAGAACCAGCCTCATCTAGGAGGTCAATAGCCTTATCCGGCAAGAAACGATCTTGGATGTAGCGGTTAGAAAGAGTAGCAGCAGCTTCGATAGCAGCATCTGTATAATGAACGTGGTGGTAATCTTCGTATTTCTTTTTGGATACCTTTGAGGATAATAATAGTCTCTTCCACAGTTGGTTCATCCACCTTTAACAGGTTGCATACGGCGCTCAAGGGCGGCGTCTTTTTTTCAATGATGCGGTATTCATTGAGGGTAGTAGCACCAACTAGTTGAAGTTCTCCACGAGAAAGGGCAGGTTTCAGGATATTGCCTGCATCCATATTGCCATCTCCGGCAGAACCAGCACCGACAATCTCGTGAATTTCATCGATAAAGAGGATGACATCTTTACGCTCACGAATTTCTTCCATGAGTTTTCTGCATGCGCTCTTCAAATTGTCCACGAATTCCTGTACCTTGGACAAGGCTAACAACGTCTAAAGCGGATGACTTCTTTCCCTTGAAGTTTATGAGGGAACATCACCATCTACAATTTTTTTGAGCGAGGCCTTCGACAACTGCTGTCTTACCAACACCAGGCTCTCCGATAAGGACGGGATTGTTTTTTTGGTTCTACGGTTGAGAATTTCAATGACACGGATGATTTCTTCGTCGCGACCGATAACAGGATCGACATTTCCACGGCGGGCAATCTCGGTTATGTTGATACCGTACTCATCCAAGAGTCCTTTTTCTTGACTAGGAGGAGGTGTTTGAGCTGGCCCGCGATTTTGGGAACCAAAACCACCATTGCCACCATATCCACCACCTGACTGGGTTGGAGGAACATTATTATTTGAAGAAGGTCTAAAGTTATTCAGATCATTAAAGAAGTCTCCAAATGGATCAAAATCACGATTATTTAAATCTGTAATGCCTTTGAATAAGCTGTTGTTCGGATCTGTTTTGATAATTTTGTAGCAATTTTGGCAAAGATCGATTTGCTTTTGTTGCCCATTAAGATTGGTGTAAAGATGGATCGTTGAGTCATTGATTTTACAATTTTGACAGAGCATATCACTACCTCGTTTCTTTCTTGGCTTTGACTAAAACAGAAAGGTCAAAAATAGTCAAAGTTCTTTAGTCTCATTATATCATGATTGAAGGGGAAAGCAAGTAAAAAGATTGAGTCTTAGAAGTCATGATAAAAGAGTTTTGTAAATGAAATATAGGGATAAAAAGAAAAATCCTATTTGTCATGCAAAAAGGATTTTCATTGGTCAAAGCAGGAGACTTCTCCGGCATTTATTCAACAATTAGTATAAAAGTTCGTAGATTTCCATCGCAATGAGGTCGATGCTATCAAATGTATATGTTTCACGAGCTTCAACGTCACGAAGTGTAAAGAGTGGTCCGTTTTCTTCGTCGTGGTTAAAAGCAACCTCTGCGACAACAACTCCTTCGCGCTCAAAGTTACGTTTCAAGTTACCACCATCTTTAGTCATTGCTTCTAAGCGATTGATGATTCTAACCAAATGTGATTCCATTTTGATTCTCCTCCATTTCTTATCTTTACTATTTTACCATAAACAGACTCGACTTGACTAGAAAAAAACTAAGATTTCTCGCTATTTCTCTCGTCTTTGAAAATTTATTGAAAATATTAGGAGAAAATGTTGAATTTTTATGCAATATATGTTATCCTTATACAAGTTTTAAGTTTAAATATTAAAAACAGAAAGTAGAGTATCCATGAATTTTTTTTTTTTACCCGAAATATCTACCATATTTTAACTATGGTGCCGTTGTAACAATTATCATATCTATCTTGGTGGTCTTCTTGGGGACCATTCTAGGAGTGCTGTTGGCCTTTGCACAACGTTCAAAAAGATTAAACCACTTGCCTGGTTTGCTAATCTATATATCTGGGTCTTCCGTGGGACTCCGATGATGGTGCAGATTATGATTGCATTTGCCTTGATGCATATTAGTGCTCCGACTATTCAAATTGGGATCTTAGATGTTGATCTGACTCGTTTGATTCCAGGGATTTTGATTATCTCTATGAATAGTGGTGCCTATGTATCAGAAACAGTTCGTGCTGGGATTAATGCAGTACCAAAGGGACAATTAGAAGCAGCTTATTCACTAGGTATTCGCCCAAAAAATGCCATGCGCTATGTCATTTTACCCCAGGCTATCAAAAATATCTTACCTTCTCTAGGAAATGAGTTTATCACTATTATCAAGGATAGCTCGCTCTTGTCAGCTATCGGGGTTATGGAGTTGTGGAATGGAGCTACTACAGTATCAACAACCACATACCTACCTTTAACACCGCTCTTATTTGCAGCCTTTTACTACTTGATTATGACCTCTATCTTGACACTGGCCTTGAAAGCTTTTGAAAATCGTATGGGACAAGGAGATAAGAAATAATGACTGAAACACTTATAAAAATTGAAAATCTTCATAAAAACTTTGGAAAAAATGAAGTTTTAAAAGGAATTGATCTTGAAATCAAAAAAGGACAAGTAGTGGTGATTATCGGACCTTCTGGTAGCGGTAAGTCAACCCTCCTTCGTTCGATGAATCTCCTCGAAGAAGCTACTAAAGGAAAGGTTATATTTGAAGGTATTGACATTACCGATAAGAAAAATGACCTCTTTGCCATGCGTGAAAAGATGGGAATGGTTTTCCAACAATTCAATCTCTTCCCAAATATGACGGTAATGGAAAATATCACGCTTTCTCCTATTAAGACTAAAGGGGAAAGTAAGGCAGTTGCTGAGGAGAGAGCCCATGAGCTCTTGGAAAAGGTTGGTTTACCAGATAAGGCAGATGCTTATCCACAAAGTCTGTCTGGTGGGCAACAGCAACGTATCGCTATCGCTCGTGGTCTTGCTATGGAGCCAGATGTTTTACTATTTGATGAACCGACTTCTGCCCTAGACCCTGAAATGGTAGGAGAAGTACTAGCAGTTATGCAAGAACTTGCTCAGTCAGGAATGACCATGGTTATCGTAACGCATGAAATGGGCTTTGCTCGTGAAGTGGCGGATCGTGTCATCTTTATGGCTGATGGTGTCGTTGTCGAAGACGGAACTCCAGAGCAAGTCTTTGAACAAACCCAAGAACAAAGAACCAAGGATTTCTTGAGTAAGGTTTTGTAAGAATATCGTAATTTAGAAAAGCTCGATAAGGGCTTTTTCTTATAGTTTCAGACTATAAGGTCTCTTAGGTAAGAAGTGTTAGAGGGACAAGTATATTTTTGATATAATAGAAGATATTTGTTAGAAAAGAGAAAATACATGACACAGATGATTGATGGAAAGGCTTTAGCAGCCAAGTTACAAGGACAGTTGGCTGAAAAAACAGCCACATTAAAGGAAGAGACAGGTTTGGTTCCAGGATTGGTCGTTATTTTAGTCGGAGAAAATCCAGCAAGCCAAGTTTACGTACGCAACAAGGAGCGTTCTGCTATCGCTGCAGGCTTCCAAAGTGAAGTCGTGCGAGTTCCGGAGACCATTACTCAAGAGAAATTGTTAGAATTAATCGCTAAATACAATCAAGATCCAGCATGTCATGGGATTTTGGTTCAGCTTCCATTACCAAAACACATCGATGAAGAAGCTGTTTTACTAGCTATTGATCCAGAAAAGGATGTGGATGGTTTCCATCCACTCAACATGGGACGCCTCTGGTCTGGTCACCCAGTTATGATTCCTTCAACACCTGCAGGAATTATGGAAATGTTTCATGAATATGGGATTGACTTAGAAGGTAAAAATGCGGTCGTAATTGGTCGTTCAAATATTGTTGGGAAACCCATGGCTCAGTTACTGTTGGCTAAGAATGCAACTGTAACCTTGACCCACTCTCGTACCCACAATCTAGCCCAAGTAGCTTCTAAAGCCGATATTTTGGTCGTAGCCATCGGTCGCGCCAAGTTCGTGACTGCTGACTTTGTCAAACCAGGTGCAGTTGTCATTGATGTAGGGATGAACCGAGATGAAAATGGCAAGCTCTGTGGAGATGTTGACTACGATGCTGTTGCACCAATTGCTAGTCATATCACCCCTGTACCTGGTGGAGTTGGTCCAATGACCATTACCATGCTGATGGAACAGACTTATCAGGCTGCTTTAAGAACGCTGGATAAAAATTAAGTTTATGATGAAAAATGGTTGAGATAGTGATATCTCGACTTTTCATTTGCTGTAAAGATACTTATTTCAATTGATGTTTTTCTTTATTTTTTTGTAGTATAATAAAAATAGGAAGAAGCATGAAGGAGTAGCTTATGAGAGAGATTGATCAGGCTCTACTGAAAAAAGTAATCATCGAGCGTCCTCGTTCTAGTCATAAGGGAGACTACGGTCGTCTTCTCTTGATTGGGGGAACGTATCCCTATGGGGGAGCGATTATTATGGCTGCCTTAGGGGCGGTTAGAAGCGGTGCAGGCTTGGTGACAGTAGCAACGGATAAAGAGAATATTTCAGCTCTACATAGCCATCTGCCGGAGGCTATGGCTTTTGACCTTGGTGATAAGCAACTACTTGAGCAACAGTTACAGAAAGCAAGTGTTGTCTTGGTCGGACCTGGACTAGTGGATGATGAGCGTGGAGAAGAGCTTCTCCAAACAGTCTTTCATCATTCAAATCAAGATCAGACCCTCATACTGGATGGTGGCGCCCTATCCATTGTTGCTAAGACGGGAATGAAATTTCCTAAGGCTCAGCTTGTTTTAACTCCACACCAAAGAGAATGGCAAGTCTTGTCAGGATTAGATTTGGATTCCCAAGGAACTGAGGAAACAGGAGAGACTTTGAAGAGATTTCCTTCAGGAACGATTCTAGTTCAAAAAGGTCCTGCGACTCGAATCTGGCAAGCAGCTCAAGCTGGTTGTTATCAACTGGGTGTTGGTGGTCCTTATCAGGCGACTGGGGGAATGGGTGATACTCTGGCTGGTATGATTGCTGGTTTTGCAGGGCAATTTCCTCGAGCAAGTCTCTATGAAAGAGTGACAGTAGCGACCTATCTACATTCAGCAATTGCTGAAGAATTGGCTGAGGACAACTTTGTAGTTCTGCCAACCACGATTAGTCAACATATTCCTACATTCATGAAAAAAATACAAAAAGACACCTGAAAATATCAGGTGTCTTTTGATGATTAGAAGAGACCTTTGACCTTATCTACAAGACCGTCAAGTTCTTCTGAGCCTGAAACCAAAGCTTGCGCTTGGCTTAGGTACTCACCGAGTTGATCCTTGTTTTCTTCAACAAATGTTTTTGCTGCAGAAAAATCTTTGTTCTCAATGAGTTCTTTTACTTGGTTAAACAAATCTAATGGGTTCATGAGTTCCCTCCTTTTCTACAATTCTATTCAATTATTTTTTTCAAATCTTGCAAGAAACTTGACTCTTCAAATAAAGTTCAGGGATGTCAAATGGTGCAAATTTTGATATAATTTTTAGTGATGAATTTTAGAAATAATCGGTATGTGGTTGTAGATTTAGAAGCAACAAGTACCGGAAGTAAGGCAAAAATCATCCAAGTGGGAATTGTAGTCATTGAAGATGGTGAGATTGTTGAACAGTATGCGACTGATGTCAACCCTCATGAACACTTGGATTCTCATATCAAAGAATTAACGGGTTTGACTGATAAACGTTTGGCAAAGGCTCCAGAGTTTTCTCAGGTGGCTGAAAAGATTTTTGAACTGGTCAAAGACGGTGTTTTTGTTGCGCACAATGTTCAGTTTGATGCTAATTTATTGGCAGAATTCCTCTTTTTTGAGGGTTATGAATTGCGCACGCCTCGTATCGATACAGTGGAGTTGGCTCAGATATTTTACCCTCAGCTTGAGAAGTATAATCTCGGCATTCTTTGCCAAGAGTTGGGGATTCCTCTAGAGCAAGCCCATTCAGCCCTATCTGATGCCCAAGCAACAGCAGAACTCTTTCTTTGTATGAGACAAAAGATGTTTGGACTGCCAAAAGGGTTGTTGGAGCGCTTATTGAGTTTATCAGATAGCTTACTCTATGAATCTTACCTAGTCATCGAGGAAGTTTATCAGAAACAGTCTCTCCTCGTTGAGCATGATTTGGTAGAAGTGCAAGGCTTATTCTTAAGAAAAGAGAAGCCATTCCCTTCTCCACGCAAACTTTCAAAAGATTTCCAAACTAATATTGCCTTGCTAGGTTTGGAGGAGAGAAGTCAACAAGAAGAATTTGCCCAAAAGGTTCAAGAGTTTTTACAAGGGGAAGCCATTTCCTTTATTCAGGCTCAAACAGGAATCGGGAAAACCTATGGTTACCTGCTGCCGGCCTTATCACTTGAGAATGAAGGGGGAATCCTACTCAGTGTTCCGACTAAAATCCTTCAAAATCAGGTGATGCAAGAGGAGGCTAAAAAACTAGAAGAGATTTTCCATATCTCTATTCATAGTCTTAAAGGTCCTCAGAATTACTTGAAGCTAGATGCCTTTCATGCAGCGCTAGAGGAAGAAGAGTCCAATCGTTTGTATACTCGTTTCAAGATGCAACTTCTAGTTTGGTTGACAGAGACAGATACAGGAGATTTAGACGAGATTGGTCAGCTATATCGCTACCAGCAGTTTTTACCGAACTTGGTTCATGATGGCAACCTTCACAAAGACTCTCTCTTTTGGCTAGAGGATTTTTGGAAACGAGGTCAGAAAAAGGCTCGTTCTTGCAAGTTGCTTGTGACCAATCATGCTTACCTCGTTACTCGACTTGAAGATGATCCTAGTCTCTTAGAAGGGCGTCTCTTGATTTTAGATGAAGCCCAGAAAGTCTTGTTGACATTGGAAAATCTTTCTCGTAAAACTTATTTGCTAACGGATTTGCTAGATCAACTAGACCAAGCTCTATCGAGGGAAGAAGGTATGCTTCAAAGACGCTTGCTAGAGAGTATTCGTTTTGAAGTTTCTTACCTACTCGATCAGTTTCTATCTGGTAAACGTAGGATGTGTCCAGCTAGTAGCATTGACAAGCTCCGCCAAGATTTTTCTGAGTTGAATTTACCAGAATTTAAAGACTATCAGAGATTTTTTACATCTGAGGGAGAATTTTGGTTATCGACTTCAGATGTGTCTAGTAAGAAGGTTGAAATCACTTCTAGTCGCAATCATCGTTTGCTCTTTTCTCAGATTTTCCCAGAATCCTGTCAGCTATTAGGAATCTCTGCAACTCTTGAAATTAGTAGTAGGGTTTCTTTACCAGAATTGTTAGGTTTTCCTCGAGCTGCCTTTACTGCATGGACGAACAGTTTCAGGAAAATCAGGAAATCTTGTTGGTGAAGGATTTTCCGTTGGTGACAGAAATTTCATCTGAGGAATATGCACAAGCAATTGTAGAAGTTCTAGAAGAATTATTCCAGCTTGAAGAACCCATTCTAGTCTTATTTACTGCAAAAGATTTATTGTTGCAAGTTTCAGATGCTTTGAGGGTTCCCCATCTGGCCCAGTATAAGCACGGTGAACCTGCCCTGTTAAAAAAACGTTTTGAAAGAGGCGAGCGTGAGCTCTTGCTTGGGGCGGGAAGTTTTTGGGAAGGTGTTGATTTTTCAAGACATCCTCGAGTGATTGAAGTGGTGACTCGATTACCTTTCCAAAATCCAGAAGATCCCTTTACTAAAAAGATGAATCAAGAACTTCGTTTGGAAGGGAAAAATCCTTTTTACGATTATCAGCTTCCTATGGCTATTATTCGTCTTAAGCAAGCGATTGGACGAACCATGCGTCGAGTGGGGCAACGCTCTGCAGTTCTGATTCTAGATAGCCGCATGGCAAGTAAACGCTATGGTAAGCAAATCAGCAAGTCTTTGGCTCGAAGCAATCGTGTTAGAGTCATTAGCCGAGAGCAAGTGTTCTCAAAAGTTCAAGAATTTTTAAATAAACAATGAAATGAATACCTGAAAGAATGAAGGAGGCCTTTTATGAAACGTTCTCTCGACTCTAGGGTCGATTATAGTTTAATATTACCAGTATTTTGTTTGTTGGTGATTGGAGTTGTAGCTATTTATATAGCAGTTAGTCATGACTACCCAAACAATGTTTGGCCCATACTTGGACAACAACTGGCTTGGATATCTCTAGGGATTGTTTTTTTAGCTTCATAGTCATGTTTTTTTAACACAAAATTTCTCTGGCAGTCCACGCCTTATTTATATGGACTCGGTCTAGCCTTTGATGGTCTTGCCTTTTAGTCTTCTACAACCCGAGTTTAGTAGCTGCAACTGGTGCAAAAAAACTGGGTGTCAATCGGTGGTTATACACTCTTTCAACCCTTCCGAATTCATGAAGATATCCTATATTTTGATGCTGGCATACGTTATCGTAACCTTTACCAAGAAACATAAAGATAAAAGAACGAACCGTTGGCTTAGATTTTTCTATTAATTTTGTGGATGATTATATTCACGATGCCTGTTATGGTTTTTATTAGCCTTGCAAAGTGACCTTGGAACAGCTATGGTTTTTTTGTTGCAATCTTTGCAGGACTTGTCTTATTGTCTGGTGTTTCTTGGAAGATTATTATTCCAATTTTTTTGTAGCAGTTGTGTCGGCAATTGCAGGCTTCCTAGCAATCTTTATCACAAAAGATGGGCGTGCCTTTATGCATCAGATTGGGATGCCAACTTATCAGATAAATCGTATCCTAGCTTGGCTCAATCCGTTTGATTATGCCCAAACGACTACCTATCAACAGGCGCAGGGTCAAATTGCGATTGGTAGCGGTGGAATTTTTGGTCAAGGCTTTAATGTGTCCAATCTTCTCATTCCAGTCCGCGAGAGTGATATGATTTTCACAGTAATTGCGGAAGATTTTGGATTTATTGGTTCAGTTGTTGTGGTTGCACTCTATCTACTGCTCATCTATCGCATGTTAAAGATTACCCTAAAATCCAATAATCAATTTTATACCTATATCTCAACTGGATTTATCATGATGCTCTTGTTCCATATCTTTGAAAATATTGGTGCGGTTACTGGTCTTCTCCCTCTGACAGGGATTCCTTTGCCCTTTATTTCTCAAGGGGGATCAGCTATTATCAGTAATCTAATTGGTGTCGGTTTGCTGTTATCGATGAGCTACCAAACCCATTTGGCTGATGAAAAGAGTGGTCGAACAAGATTCAAACGTAAAAAAGTTGTGTTGAAAAAAGTGAAATAAGGAGGTCGCTATGTCTAAAGTTGCAGTTATCCTAGCAAACGGCTTCGAAGAAATCGAAGCCTTGACGGTCGTAGATGTCATGCGCCGCGCAAATATCACCTGCCATATGGTAGGATTTGAAGATAAAGTGACAGGTTCACATGCTATTCAAGTTCAAGCTGATCGCGTGTTTGATGGTAATTTATCAGAGTATGACATGATTGTCCTTCCAGGCGGTATGCCTGGTGCTGTCCACTTGAGGGACAATGAACAATTAATCACTGAACTTCAAAAATTTGAGAAAATCGGTAAAAAAGTAGCAGCTATCTGTGCTGCTCCAATTGCTTTGAATCGAGCTGGTCTCCTAGAAGGAAGAAACTTCACCTGCTATGATGGAGTCCAAGAACAAATTGCTGACGGTCACTACCACAAAGAAACAGTCGTAGTGGATGGAAATATCATTACGAGCCGTGGGCCAGCAACAGCTTTAGCCTTTGCTTACCACTTGGTTGAAACATTGGGCGGAGATGCTGAGTCTCTAAGAAATAGCATGCTCTACACAGACCTATTTGAAAAATAATGAACAAACTGAGGAGAATCTTTCTTGATGGAGAAGATTCTTCTCTTTTTTTAATGGCAAAAACCAAGGTAAACATCGCTTTTTTTTATAAAAAATGGTATAATGAAGGGTATGAAATATCACGATTACATCTGGGATTTAGGTGGAACCCTGCTTGATAATTATGAAACTTCTACAGCAGCTTTTGTAGAAACATTAGCAGAGTTCGGGATTGAGCAGGAACACGATAGTGTTTACGAAGCTTTGAAGGTTTCGACTGCCTTTGCTATCGAAAAGTATGCTCCAGGTATTGAAAACTTTCTTGAAAAATATAAGGAAAATGAAGCCCGTGAACTTGAGCATCCAGTTTTGTTTGATGGGATTCCTACTCTTTTAGAGAATGTTTCGGACCAAGGTGGCCGTAACTTCTTGGTTTCTCATCGAAACGATCAAGTATTGGAGATTTTAGCGAAAACTGAGATAGCTCTTTACTTTACAGAAGTAGTGACGGCTAGTTCAGGTTTTAAACGCAAGCCTGATCCTGAATCGATGATTTATTTACGTGATAAGTATCATATAACGTCAGGTCTAGTCATTGGTGACCGTGCCATTGATGTAGAAGCAGGACATGCTGCAGGCTTAGATGCCTATCTCTTTGAGGATGTTGTGTCCTTAAAACAAGCAATAGACATGTAAGAAAAAGGGGAAAAATGACAGAAGATATTAAAAACCAACAGGCACAAGATTATGATGCCAGTCAAATTCAAGTTTTGGAAGGTCTGGAAGCTGTTCGTATGCGTCCAGGGATGTATATTGGTTCAACTGCCAAAGAGGGTCTTCACCACCTAGTCTGGGAAATCGTAGATAACTCTATCGACGAAGCCTTGGCTGGATTCGCTAGTCATATCGAAGTTTTTATTGAGCCAGATGATTCGATTACAGTTATTGACGATGGGCGTGGTATCCCTGTTGATATCCAAGAAAAAACAGGACGTCCTGCTGTTGAAACAGTCTTTACTGTTCTTCACGCCGGAGGTAAATTCGGCGGTGGCGGATACAAGGTATCTGGTGGACTCCATGGTGTAGGGTCATCAGTTGTAAATGCTCTTTCTACTCAGTTGGATGTTCGCGTTCATAAAAATGGAAAGATTCACTACCAAGAATACCGTCGTGGACATGTTGTTGCAGACCTTGAGGTGATCGGGGATACGGATAAAACAGGAACAATCGTTCACTTTACTCCAGACCCAGAAATTTTTACTGAGACAACGACATTTGATTTTGATAAATTAAATAAACGTATTCAAGAGTTAGCCTTTTTGAACCGCGGGCTTCAAATTTCTATTACTGACAAACGTGAAGGACTTGAACAAACCAAGCATTATCACTACGAAGGCGGGATTGCGAGCTACGTTGAGTATATCAACGAAAACAAGGATGTTATCTTTGATACGCCAATCTATACAGATGGTGAAATGGATGATATCACAGTTGAAGTCGCGATGCAGTACACAACTGGTTACCATGAAAATGTCATGAGTTTCGCTAACAATATTCATACCCATGAAGGTGGAACACATGAGCAAGGTTTCCGTACAGCCTTAACTCGTGTTATCAATGACTATGCTCGTAAAAACAAACTTCTAAAAGATAACGAAGATAACCTAACAGGTGAGGATGTCCGTGAAGGATTGACAGCCGTTATCTCTGTGAAGCATCCAAACCCTCAGTTTGAAGGACAAACTAAGACCAAACTTGGAAATAGTGAAGTTGTGAAGATTACCAATCGCCTCTTCAGCGATGCATTTTCTGACTTCCTTTTAGAAAATCCACAAATTGCTAAGCGCATCGTTGAAAAAGGGATTTTGGCTGCCAAAGCACGTGTTGCTGCAAAGCGTGCGCGTGAAGTTACACGTAAGAAATCTGGTTTAGAAATTTCAAATCTTCCAGGAAAATTAGCGGACTGTTCATCAAACAATCCAGCTGAAACTGAACTTTTCATCGTCGAAGGAGACTCTGCAGGAGGTTCTGCAAAATCAGGACGTAATCGTGAGTTCCAAGCCATCTTACCAATTCGTGGTAAAATCCTTAACGTTGAAAAGGCAACTATGGATAAAATCCTTGCTAATGAGGAGATTCGCAGTCTTTTCACAGCTATGGGAACAGGATTTGGCGCTGAGTTCGATGTTAGCAAAGCTCGCTATCAAAAACTGGTTATCATGACAGATGCCGATGTCGATGGAGCCCATATTCGTACTCTCTTGTTAACTCTGATTTATCGTTATATGAAACCCGTTCTAGAGGCTGGTTATGTTTATATCGCTCAACCACCAATTTACGGTGTCAAAGTTGGTAGTGAGATTAAAGAATATATTCAACCTGGCGCAGACCAAGAAATCCGCCTACAAGAAGCCCTAGCTCGCTACAGCGAAGGTCGTTCTAAACCAACCATTCAACGTTATAAAGGTCTTGGAGAGATGGATGACCACCAACTTTGGGAAACTACGATGAATCCTGAACATCGCCTCATGGCTCGTGTATCAGTAGATGATGCTGCAGAAGCAGATAAGATTTTTGATATGCTCATGGGTGATCGAGTAGAACCACGTCGAGAATTTATCGAAGAAAACGCTGTTTACAGTACTCTTGACGTATAAAAAAATTGGGAAATAGTTCCCAAGGTTTGAAAAATATGATATAATCATTACAATTGTGTCATGTATAAAAGGAGTTTGATATGTCAAATAATCAGTTGATTATTACTTTGATTGGAATTGCAGTCCTGCTTCTTATTGCTTTTGCAGTAACAATTTTGCTACGTAAACGAAATGAGAGTAGACTTGCAGCTTTAGAAGAAAAAAAAGAAGAACTATATAACCTTCCTGTTAATGATGAGGTAGAGGTTGTAAAAAACATGCATCTGATTGGTCAAAGTCAGGTTGCTTTTAGAGAATGGAACCAAAAATGGGTAGATTTGTCTCTTAACTCTTTTGCAGATATTGAGAATAACCTCTTTGAAGCTGAAGGATACAATAACTCATTCCGTTTCTTGAAAGCTAAGCACCAGATTGATCAAATTGAAAGTCAAATCCAACTTGTTGAAGAAGATATTGCAGCAATTCGTAATGCCTTGTCTGAGTTGGAAAAACAAGAGTCAAAAAATAGTGGACGTGTTCTGCATGCCCTAGATTTATTTGAGAAACTACAAAACACTGTAGCTGAAGATCCTGAAAAATATGGTCAAGCTCTTCCAGAAATTGAAAAACAATTGGAGAACATCCAATCTGAGTTTTCTCAATTTGTAACCTTGAATTCTTCGGGAGATCCGGTTGAAGCAGCAGGGATTTTAGATAATGCTGAAAATCATATTTTAGCTTTGACACATATCGTTGAAAGAATTCCAGCGATTGTCACTAAGCTTACTACTGAATTGCCAGAACAACTTGAAGATTTAGAAGCTGGTTACCGCAAGCTTTTAGATGAAAACTACCATTTTGTAGAAACTGATATCGAATCTCGTCTCCAACTTCTCTATGAAGCCTTGAAGAATAATCATGAAAATATCCGTACATTGGAGTTGGATAATGCAGAGTATGAAAACACTCAAATCCAAGAAGAAATCAATGCATTTTATGATATTTTCACTCGTGAAATTGCAGCCCATAAAGCTTTTGAGAAATTGGTAACCACCCTTCCTACCTATCTTAAACACTTGAAAGAAAACAATCAGGTACTAGTTAAAGATATCGAACGTCTTGGGAAAAACCTATTTGATTTCAGAAAGCGATGTGAATCGAGTTCGTCGTCTTCAAGCTGATATCTCAGCCTTGAATGCTACTATTGAAGAAATGACTCATGCAGAGTCAGAAGTTTCAGAAGCATATTCTGTCTTACAAGAACGTCTGGAAAATCTCCAATCTACATTAAAAGATATTGAAGATAACCAAATCGGTGTTAGTGAACGTCTCGTTAAAATTGAAAAAGATGACATCAATGCTCGTCAAAAAGCAAATGTATATGTCAACCGTCTGCATACGATTAAACGCTACATGGAGAAGAGAAATCTTCCAGGAATTCCACAAAAATTCTTGAAGCTCTTCTTTGATGCAAGTCACAGTACAGAAGACTTGATGGCTGAGTTGGAACAAGCGCAAGTGAATATCGAATCTGTGAATCGTATCCTTGAGATTGCGACAAATGATATGAATATGTTGGAAGAAGAAACATACAGTATCGTTCAAAATGCAACATTGACAGAACAATTGCTTCAATATTCGAACCGTTACAGATCATTTGATGATCGTATTCAACAAGCTTTCCAAGAAGCTTTGAATATCTTTGAAACAACATTTGATTACCAAGCATCTTTCGAAAAAATCTCTCAAGCATTAGAAGTTGCTGAGCCTGGTGTTACCAATCGCTTCGTTACTTCTTATGAAAAAACAAGAGAAAGTATTCGTTTCTAATTTATAAAAGAATCCTAGATTTTTCTAGGGTTCTTTTACTTTTCTTTACCTATTTTAAATCTTTTTGTGCCATGTTTTCATTGAAATTATAGCTCATATTTGATATGATAAGACTATGACAAAAAAGAGATTACCCCAGAATAAAGTAAAGAAGAAAAACAATAAAAAACTTGGCATACTTGTCTTGCTTTTGTTTTTCACAATGCTAGCACTCGGTAGTGTGATTACCTATAAAGTGTTGAACAAGCAAGCCTTTGAACAGAAGATTGAGAGTCTCAAGAAGGAAAAAGATGAAGCCTACTCCCAAGGAAGTCAAAAAGAACATTTCCGTAAAGAGAAATCAGAAATCATCACCTATTATCCACTAGTCGGGGACAACCTTATCTCCCCTGTCAAAGATATCATCGTAAAAGACATCACTGACAAAGTAGAAGGTAAAGAACAGTTGATTTTTTATTACTCAGAAAAAGGGGATTCCACTTTAACTGGGGTTGAAAATCGTTTGATTAAAAAACAGGCCTATGACTTAGCAAATTCTAATGTCGTTGAATTAGAAAATACTACTTTAGACCAGCTGTATCTGAAAGAGGATGGCTCTATCTTTACCTTGGATCAACTCTTTACAGACCCATCCACAGCTAAAGAAAAAATCCTTGAGGGTGTTAAGTCAGCTCTCCAAGATAAAAAAATTGAGCAATCAATTGTTGACCAAGTTTCAGCTGATTTTTCAGCTGCAGAATTGTCAAGCTGGAAGTTTGCTTACAAAGATAGTCAATTAGTTCTATATCCAGTCAAAGCAATGCCTAATATAGAAGAAATAGCAATGCCTATTTCAGATTTCTTTGATTTTATTCAGACATCCTATCTAACAGAAAAAGATGCTGAACTTTATAAAAAAGTTCAAGCAGAAAAACATAAAAAAGTGGTAGCTCTTACCTTTGATGATGGTCCTGATGGTAATACAACACCACAAGCCTTGGATATCTTAGCTAAGTACAAAATCAAAGCTACCTTCTTTGTCCAAGGGAAAAATATTGCAGGTAATGAAGCTATCCTTAAACGTATGCAGGCTGAGGGGCATGAAGTCGGAAATCATAGTTGGAACCATCCAGTTTTAACACAACTCTCATTAGAAGATGCTAAGAAACAAATTACGGATACAGAATCAGCAATCACTAGTGTTCTCGGAAAGAGTTCAAAATTGATGCGCCCACCATATGGTGCCATCTCAGATGATATCCGTAATAGTCTCGATTTGAGCTTTATTATGTGGGATGTCGATAGCTTAGACTGGAAGAGTAAAAACGAAGCAGCCATTCTAACAGAAATTCAACGTCAGACGACTGATGGTTCTATTATCCTTATGCACGATATCCATCAAACATCTGTTAACTCATTGCCAAAAGTTATTGAATATTTGCAGGGACAAGGGTATAGCTTTGTTACAGTCTCTGAGTTACTAGGGAATCATGTAAAACCACATGAGATATACTATTCTCGAAACCAATAGTTGAAATTAAATTCAAATATTAGAAAAAAATTAAAAAAGATTATTTTTATCTTGACAAGTAGGGAAAAACTTGATATCATATACAAGATGAGAAAAGCAGAAGTGAGAACTTCTCGCCTTGCGACTAACGTTGTCTGGCCCCTACAGATCAAGTTTCAGAAATGAACTATAATCATGTAGAGCGGATTTGCGTTAGCAAGTCCGCTCTTGTTTTTCTCTAAAATAAAAAAAGAGGTGAAAACCATAGCAAAGCAAGACTTATTCATCAATGATGAAATTCGTGTACGTGAAGTTCGCTTAATCGGTCTTGAGGGCGAACAATTGGGTATCAAACCACTTGGTGAAGCGCAAGCACTTGCGGACGACGCTAATGTGGACTTGGTTCTCATTCAACCTCAAGCTAAACCTCCTGTTGCGAAAATTATGGACTACGGTAAGTTCAAATTTGAGTACCAGAAGAAACAAAAAGAACAACGCAAAAAACAAAGCGTTGTGACCGTGAAAGAAGTTCGATTGAGCCCAGTTATTGATAAGGGTGATTTCGATACGAAACTTCGCAGTGCTCGCAAGTTCCTTGAAAAAGGGAACAAAGTGAAGGTTTCCATTCGCTTTAAGGGTCGTATGATTACCCATAAAGAGATTGGAGCAAAAGTTTTAGCCGATTTCGCTGAAGCAACTCAAGATATTGCTATCATCGAACAACGTGCTAAAATGGATGGTCGTCAAATGTTCATGCAGTTGGCCCCAGCAACTGACAAGAAATAATCTGTCAGAAAGTTAAAAAAAGGAGAAAATATCATGCCAAAACAAAAAACACACCGCGCATCAGCTAAACGTTTCAAACGTACAGGTTCTGGTGGACTTAAACGTTTCCGTGCTTACACTTCTCACCGTTTCCACGGAAAAACTAAGAAACAACGTCGTCATCTTCGTAAAGCATCTATGGTGCATTCAGGAGATTTCAAACGTATCAAAGCAATGCTTACTCGCTTGAAATAATCGCGTATTTGTAAGTTAACAATTCTAGGAAATATTGGAGGAAATATAAATGGCACGTGTTAAAGGTGGCGTTGTATCACGCAAACGTCGTAAACGTATTTTAAAATTAGCAAAAGGTTACTATGGAGCTAAACACATCTTGTTCCGTACTGCAAAAGAACAAGTAATGAACTCTTACTACTATGCATACCGTGACCGTCGTCAAAAGAAACGTGACTTCCGCAAATTGTGGATCACACGTATCAATGCGGCAGCTCGTATGAACGGACTTTCATACTCACAATTGATGCATGGTTTGAAATTGGCTGAGATCGAAGTTAACCGTAAAATGCTTGCTGACTTGGCTGTTAACGATGCAGCAGCTTTCACAGCTCTTGCAGATGCAGCTAAAGCAAAACTTGGTAAATAATTATTCATAAGACTGGTGCAAATTTGTCCCAGTCTTTTTTAAACAAAGGAGAAAAATATGGCTTCAAAAATGTTACATACTTGCTTGCGAGTAGAAAATCTTGAAAAATCAATTGCTTTTTACCAAGATGCTTTTGGATTTAAGGAATTACGTCGCAAGGATTTTCCAGACTATGCTTTTACGATTGTTTATCTAGGTCTTGACGATGATGATTATGAATTGGAGTTGACTTACAACTATGATCATGGGCCTTATGTTGTGGGTGACGGCTTTGCTCACATCGCTCTAAGTACACCTGACCTTGAAGCTCTTCACAAAGAACATAGCGAAAAAGGTTATGAAGTAACGGAACCTAAGGGACTTCCAGGTACTCAACCAAACTATTACTTTATCAAAGATCCAGATGGATACAAGGTAGAAGTGATTCGTGAAAAATAATAAAAACTCCTTATTTGTCAAATTGAGTTAGACCATTTCACCTGACTCAGAAAAACTTGATACGGAGTAGTATAGGTCATTTATGTTAGTTTCTTTCAGACAAATGTGAGTGTTTTTCTGAGACTAACATAGATGGCTTTTTTCTATCTAGTTTGATTTGATAATTTGGGATATAATAAAAATAATTAAACAAATTAGTGGGAGAAAAAGATGTCAGACCAAAATCCAAATGTAGAGCTAAACAAAGAAGAAGATAAACTAATTGTAGAAAATAATTCGGTGGAAGATATGCAGAATGGTCCAAAAGCTGTCAAGAAACCTTCGGCTCTTCTATCTTTCTCATTTTATTTGGCGCTTACCTATATTCTTCTATTTATATCTATTGCTTTAGTTGCTGGTCCATGGGGAATTGTATTCTTGATTTTTCTAGGTCCTAATTTAATTGCTTACGCTATAGCAACTGTCTTAACACAGATAGGAATCAAGAAAGTAAATAGAAATTTCTTGTATGCGAGTGCAGGATTTTATTTGCTTTCAGGACTCTTTGCATTCGACCCGGATTGGCAGATTTTTAGGATTTTTCCTTTTCTCTCCCTAGTTCTAGTTTTAATCGGGATATTTTTAACGAAAGATACAAGTAATTAAATTAAAAAAGCTAGGCGCAACTCTTCTTCGAACTTATTTCATATCATAAAACCATAGCCTTTAAGGCTGTGGTTTTTTAGTTTGATAAGTATAAAAGTATCTGTTTTTCTATTTTTTAAATGGTATAATAGAGAAAGAATAAGGGAGGTGAGAAAGAATGATTGCCCAATTAGATACAAAAACTGTATATAGCTTTATGGAGAGCATGGTTTCAATTAAGAGATATGTCTGCCAAGGGAAGGAATATGGCTATTCATCACTTGGAATCATGGATGAAGACAATCTCTACGGGGCCTATTACTTTATCAAAGAATGCCAGAAACAGGAGATTCAGCCTTTATTAGGTCTTGAGATGACTGTTCATCATCAAGATGAATGGATCAATCTACGTTTTCTAGCCCTGTCAAATCGAGGTTATCAAAACCTGATGAAGCTGTCGTCTTTAAAGATGACAGGTAAAAAAGAATGGACTGATTTTTCTTCTTACCTAGAGGATATTTGTGTTATTGTTCCCTATTATCCTGAGATTGCTGGCTTGGATTTAGGACACGATTACTATATCGGGGTTTATCCAGATACACCTCAATCCAATTTTTCTCAACCAATTCTCCCTCTTTATCGTGTTAACTCTTTTGAAGCTGAGGATTTAGAGACTCTTCAAATGCTAAAGGCGATCAAGGAAAATGTGACCTTACGAGAGATTGATGTCCAATCTCAACAGGGTTTATTTTTACCAGCTGATCGTCTAGAACAGGCTTTTCTTGAAAAATTCCCAATCGCTCTGGAAAATCTTGCAAAATTGACCAAGGATACTTCCTACGAGATTGATAGTAGTCTCAAACTTCCACGTTTTAATCCAGAGAGACCTGCTGTTGAAGAACTCCGGGAACGAGCTATTCAGGGTCTGAAGCAGAAAGGGTTATGGAATCAAGATTATCAGGCTCGTTTAGAAGAAGAACTATCTGTGATTCATGATATGGGATTCGATGACTATTTCTTGGTTGTCTGGGACCTCTTACGTTTTGGTCGGTCTCAGGGTTATTATATGGGTATGGGACGTGGATCTGCGGTTGGAAGTCTAGTGGCCTATGCCTTAGATATCACTGGTATTGACCCTGTGGCTAAGAATCTCATCTTTGAGCGTTTCTTGAATCGTGAACGTTACACCATGCCAGATATTGATATTGATATTCCTGATATCTATCGACCTGAGTTTATTCGTTATGTTCGAGATCGTTATGGTAGTATCCATGCTGCTCAGATTGTCACTTACTCGACCTTTGGTGCCAAGCAAGCTATCCGTGATATTTTTAAACGGTACGGTGTCCCTGAATATGAGTTGACGGCCATTACCAAAAAGATAGGAACCAAAGATACCTTAACATCGGCCTATGAAGGCAATCTAGGTTTTAGACAACTGATTCAAAGTAAAATGGAGTACCAAAAGGCTTTTGAAATTGCCAAAAAGATAGAAGGCTATCCTCGACAAACGTCCATCCACGCTGCTGGAGTTGTAATCAGTGATAAAAACCTAACAGATTATATCCCTCTTAAGTATGGTGAGGACATGCTGATTACCCAGTATGATGCGCATGGAGTTGAAGGAAATGGCTTGCTCAAGATGGACTTCTTGGGTCTTCGAAACCTAACCTTCGCTCAAAAAATGCAGGAGCTCTTATATGAAACTCAAGGAATTCAGCTAAGAATTGAGGATATAGACCTTGAGGATAAAGAAACTTTAGCCCTCTTTGCAGCTGGCAAAACTAAGGGAATCTTTCAGTTTGAACAACCTGGTGCCATTCGCTTATTGAAGCGCGTGAAACCAGAAAGCTTTGAAGAAGTAGTGGCAACGACTTCCCTCAACAGACCGGGGGCGAGTGACTATATCGATAACTTTGTGGCTCGAAAACATGGTAAAGAAAGGGTAACAGTTCTGGACCCAGTTTTGGAAGATATTCTGGCTCCAACTTATGGTATTATGCTTTACCAAGAACAGGTGATGCAAGTAGCTCAGCGATATGCTGGTTTTAGCCTTGGGAAGGCCGATATTTTACGTCGTGCCATGGGGAAAAAGAACGCAGCTGAGATGCACCGAATGGAAGAAAGTTTCATCCAAGGTGCACTCGAAAAAGGGCATGGACAAGAACAGGCAAAAGAAGTCTTTGCTGTAATGGAGAAATTTGCCGGTTATGGTTTTAACCGTTCGCATGCATATGCTTATGCTGCCTTAGCTTTTCAGCTTGCCTACTTTAAGACACATTTTCCAGCCATTTTTTATCAGGTCATGCTCAATTATGCGAGTGGAGATTATATTCTCGATGCGCTTGAAATGGGCTTTGTACTGACTCCGCTTTCGATTAATACGGTTCCATATCAGGATAAATTAACGGATAAGACGGTTTATTTGGGACTTAAGAGTATTAAGGGAATGCCTCGTGATTTTGCTTATTGGATTATCGAGAATCGTCCTTTTAGTAGTGTAGAAGATTTTGTCACACGACTCCCCAAAAATTATCAGAAGCTTAGCCTCCTAACTCCATTAGTAGAAGTTGGACTTTTTGATGGTTTTGATAAAAATCGTCAAAAAATATTAACCAATCTACCAACTCTCTTTATCTTTGTAGAAGAATTAGGTAGCCTCTTTGCAGATTCTAGCTATAGTTGGACAGATACGGAGGACTTTTCAAATATTGAAAAATTCCAAAAAGAGCAGGATTGGTTAGGTGTTGGAATTAGCCTACACCCATTGCTGGTTTTAGCGAAGAACCCTTTGTATCCAATCGTGAGTTTATCTGAGCTTTTCGAGGGACAGACAGCTACAGTGCTCGTTGAGATTCAGTCTATCCTAGTGATTCGAACTAAAAAAGGTGAAAACATGGCCTTTTTGAAAGTTACTGATAGTAAAACAAGTCTTGAGATCACTGTTTTTTCTGAACAGTACCGCCAATTTAAAAATCTCTTGCACGAAGGAAGTTTCTATTACCTAAATGGGAAAGTTCAGGCTAGGGACGGACGTCTTCAATTAGTTTTAAATAATTTAAAAGAGGCAGTGAGTGAGCGTTTTTGGATTCAAGTTTCCAATCATGACCACGATGCTGAAATTTATCATATTTTAGAGCAATACAAGGGACAAATTCCTGTTGTCATCCGTTATGAAAATGAACAAAAAAATGTTCTTTTGCCTGGTTATTTAGTTGCAAAAGACGCTGGCTTACAAGAATCTTTAAGTCAAATGACAATGAAAACGATTTATCGTTAAAAATCAATGAAAATAAAAGAATTTTAACTTTAAATATGGTATAATCAGTTAGAATGTTAAAAGAAAAAGGAGCAAAACCAAATGAAACGTATTGCTGTTTTGACTAGTGGTGGGGACGCCCCTGGTATGAATGCTGCCATCCGTGCAGTTGTTCGTCAAGCAATCTCAGAAGGAATGGAAGTTTTTGGTATCTATGATGGATACGCTGGTATGGTTGCTGGTGAAATTTATCCACTTGATGCTGCTTCAGTAGGAGACATCATTTCACGTGGTGGTACTTTCCTTCACTCTGCTCGTTACCCTGAGTTTGCAAAACTCGAAGGTCAACTTAAAGGGATTGAGCAATTGAAAAAACACGGTATCGAAGGTGTCGTAGTTATCGGTGGTGACGGTTCTTATCATGGAGCTATGCGCTTGACTGAGCATGGATTCCCTGCTATCGGACTTCCAGGAACAATTGATAACGATATCGTAGGTACAGACTTTACAATCGGATTTGACACTGCAGTAACAACTGCTATGGATGCGATCGATAAGATTCGTGATACATCGTCAAGTCACCGTCGTACTTTCGTTGTTGAAGTAATGGGACGTAATGCAGGTGATATCGCTCTTTGGGCAGGTATCGCAACTGGTGCTGACGAAATCATCATCCCTGAAGAAGGTTTCAAATTTGAAGATATCGTAGCAAGTATCAAAGCTGGTTATGAGCACGGTAAAAAACACAACATTATCGTTTTGGCAGAAGGTGTTATGTCAGCAGCTGAATTTGGTCAAAAACTAAAAGAAGCTGGAGATACAAGTGACCTTCGTGTAACAGAACTTGGTCACATCCAACGTGGTGGTTCACCAACTGCTCGTGACCGTGTATTGGCGTCACGTATGGGAGCACACGCTGTTAAACTTCTTAAACAAGGAATCGGTGGTGTCGCTGTTGGTATTCGCAATGAGAAAATGGTTGAAAATCCAATTCTTGGAACTGCAGAAGAAGGAGCTTTGTTTAGCCTAACAGCTGATGGTAAGATCGTTGTTAATAACCCTCACAAAGCTGACCTTGAACTATCTGACTTGAATAAGAGCTTGTCATAATCAACTTTAACTAATCTGGTAAAATGACCATAAAAGGTCGAATTATATAAAGGAGTCACAAAATCATGAACAAACGTGTAAAAATCGTTGCAACTTTGGGTCCTGCGGTAGAAATCCGTGGTGGAAAAAAATTCGGTGAAGATGGATACTGGGGTGAAAAACTTGACGTTGAAGCTTCAGCTAAAAACATTGCTCAATTGATTGAAGCAGGAGCTAACACTTTCCGTTTCAACTTCTCACACGGTGACCACCAAGAACAAGGTGAACGTATGGCAACTGTTAAACTTGCAGAAAAACTTGCAGGTAAAAAAGTTGGTTTCCTTCTTGATACTAAAGGACCAGAAATTCGTACTGAATTGTTCGAAGGTGAAGCTAAAGAGTATTCATACAAAACTGGTGAAAAAATCCGTGTTGCAACTAAACAAGGAATCAAATCAACTCGTGAAGTGATTGCTTTGAACGTTGCTGGTGCTCTTGACATCTATGATGACGTTGAAGTTGGTCGTCAAGTATTGGTTGACGATGGTAAACTTGGTCTTCGCGTTGTAGAAAAAGATGATGCAACTCGTGAATTTGTCGTTGAAGTTGAAAACGACGGTGTGATCGCTAAACAAAAAGGTGTGAACATCCCTAACACTAAAATTCCTTTCCCAGCTCTTGCTGAACGTGATAACGACGATATTCGTTTCGGTTTGGAACAAGGTATCAACTTCATCGCGATCTCATTCGTACGTACTGCAAAAGACGTAAACGAAGTTCGTGCAATCTGTGAAGAAACTGGTAACGGTCACGTTCAATTGTTCGCTAAGATCGAAAACCAACAAGGTATCGATAACTTGGACGAAATCATTGAAGCTGCTGATGGTATCATGATTGCTCGTGGTGACATGGGTATCGAAGTACCATTCGAAATGGTTCCAGTTTATCAAAAAATGATCATCACTAAAGTGAACGCTGCTGGTAAAGTTGTTATCACTGCAACAAACATGCTTGAAACAATGACTGAAAAACCACGTGCAACTCGTTCAGAAGTATCAGACGTATTTAACGCTGTTATCGATGGAACTGACGCTACTATGCTTTCAGGTGAGTCTGCAAACGGTAAATACCCACTTGAGTCAGTAACAACAATGGCTACAATTGACAAGAACGCACAAACTCTTCTTAACGAATACGGACGTTTGAACTCAGATACTTTCGAACGTAACTCTAAGACAGAAGTTATGGCTTCAGCTGTTAAAGACGCTACTAACTCAATGAATATCAAATTGGTTGTAACTCTTACTAAGACTGGTCACACAGCACGTTTGATCTCTAAATACCGTCCAAATGCTGATATCTTGGCATTGACATTTGACGAATTGACAGAACGTGGATTGATGTTGAACTGGGGTGTTATCCCAATGTTGACAGAAGCTCCATCATCAACTGATGACATGTTTGAAATTGCTGAACGTAAAGCAGTTGAAGCAGGTCTTGTACAATCTGGTGACGATATTGTTATCGTTGCAGGTGTGCCACTTGGTGAAGCAGTTCGTACAAACACAATGCGTATCCGCACTGTACGTTAATCAAAAAAATAAAAACCTATCACATCAGGCTTTCGAGCTTGGGTGATAGGCTTTTTTTGTTGTGGAATATAAAAGAATTTTTCAAAATAAAAAACTTTCTGGAAAACCAGAAAGCATGAGAGGCATCTCCATGTGAGAAACCGGTTCACACAATTTCTCAAGGTCCGCTCCTGCGTTAATGACCTCCTTTGCGCAATTGTAGCTCTCGCTACATATCGACTCATCGCAGATTTTATTTTACTATAGGGGCAATACTTTGTCAAGAAAAAACAGTTCCTAAAAAAGGAACTGATAAATGATGCTAATTGCCGGGATCGAACCGGCGACCTCATCCTTACCATGGATGCGCTCTGCCTACTGAGCTAAATCAGCTTACCTAGAAAGTATACTATAGATTTAGGCTTTTGTCAATATGTTGAAGAGTATCTTAACTCATTGAAAAAAGCCCAAGTAATCAACTTAGGCTTGTGAAGATTAGACTATTGTAATTGCTCTCTCTTTTTATCGGGATTCCAAACAAAACTTGCTACAAAGGTAAAGAGAATTGTTAGAATTCCAATAATAATTGCTAGAATCAAGGCAGGGATACGGATGAACCACCACAGTGGGTTAGGTTTTTTATTGTTGTGCCACTGTTTTGTTTCTTCATCTAAACGTTGAAATTCAGATTGGATACGGTCTGCAACCATCTCAATTCCTTCATCATTCATCTTTTTAATATCAGAGATATCAATCGGATTTCCGAAGTTCATATCAATACGTTCACGGCTGATGAGTCCTTTTAATGTCATAGGACCAGTATAGGTAACAGGCATGATGCGAACCTTGGCCATCTTTGCAATGAGGGCTACACCACCCTTAACATCATTGGAATGACGGCTACCACTAGGAAACATGATCAGTGAGCGATTGCTCTTTTTAAGAACATTAATTGGATATTTGATAGCAGAAGAACCTGGGTTATCACGGTCAATAGGGAAAGCACCACACATGCGAATCCACCAACCAAAGATGCGATTTGAAAAGAGTTCTTTTTTGGCCATAAAGACAAATTGCTTTGGTTTTGTTGCAAAGGCCATATAGACTGGATCCCACCAGGTACGGTGTGGCGCAACAAGGATATAGTTTTCATCTAAACTTGGAATTTTTTCAGTATTGTGAAAGTGAGCATTTCCATTGATCGACCATAAAATCAACATAACCAGCCCACGCAGATAAGTGTAAAACATGATGTCTCCTTCAGTTTTCTTTCTTTTATTATACCTTATCATACTAGGACAGGCAAATGTTTTTTGTATAGTTGGAAAAGCTTTTTATTTGAAATTAGAATTATTCAAAAAAAAATGATATGATAGAATTTATGGATAAAAATAAAATGTTGGGATTAAACCAATCAGAAGTAAAAGAACGTCAGAAACAGGGACAGGTCAATGATTTCAAAGCTTCAGCTAGTACGAGTACATGGCAGATTGTGAAGAGAAATGTCTTTACTTTATTCAATGCTTTAAACTTTGCCATTGCCTTAGCGCTCGCTTTTGTTCAAGCATGGAGCAACTTGGTCTTCTTTGCGGTTATTTGTTTTAATGCTTTTTCAGGAATTGTAACTGAATTACGTGCCAAGCATATGGTTGATAAACTCAACCTCTTGAATAAAGAAAAGATTACGACTATTCGTGATGGACAAGAGATTGCTTTGGACCCTGAAGAGCTTGTTTTGGATGATGTGATTCGCTTGTCTGCTGGGGATCAGATTCCAAGTGATGCGATTGTGTTAGAAGGCTTTGCTGAAGTCAATGAGGCCATGTTAACAGGTGAGAGTGACTTGGTACAAAAAGAAGTAGAAGACTTGATGCTGTCAGGAAGCTTTCTTGCAAGTGGGTCTGTCTTAGCACAGGTTCATCATGTTGGAGCAGACAACTATGCTGCTAAACTCATGCTTGAAGCTAAGACCGTTAAACCAATCAATTCCCGTATCATGAAATCACTTGATCAACTTGCAGGCTTTACTGGGAAAATCATCATTCCATTTGGAATTGCCCTCTTGCTTGAAGCTTTGATCTTAAAAGGTCTGCCACTCAAGTCTTCTGTAGTCAATTCATCCACAGCTCTTTTGGGGATGTTGCCTAAAGGTATAGCCCTTTTGACCATCACCTCTCTCTTAACTGCTGTTATCAAGCTTGGATTGAAAAAGGTTTTGGTGCAGGAGATGTATTCTGTTGAGACCTTGGCACGTGTGGATATGCTCTGCTTGGATAAGACAGGGACAATCACCCAAGGGAAGATGCAGGTTGAGACGGTCCTTCCTCTTACGCAAGCTTACGACAAAGATGCCATTGCCAAAATACTAACCAGCTATATGGCACACAGTGAGGATAAAAATCCAACTGCCCAAGCTATTCGAAAGCGTTTTGCGGGAGAGGTAGCTTATCCGATGATTTCTAGTCTTCCATTTTCAAGTGATCGAAAATGGGGAGCAATGGAGTTGGAAGGTCTAGGAACTGTTTTCCTAGGCGCACCGGAGATGTTGTTGGATGCTGAAGTTCCTGAAGCTAGAGGAGCTCTTGAACGAGGATCTCGTGTCTTGGTGTTAGCGCTCAGTCAAGAAAAACTTGACCATCACAAGCCACAAAAGCCATCTGATATTCAGGCTTTGGCTTTACTTGAGATTCTAGATCCGATTCGAGAAGGTGCTGCTGAGACGCTAGACTATCTTCGTTCTCAGGAAGTAGGGCTGAAAATTATCTCTGGTGATAATCCAGTCACTGTTTCAAGTATTGCTCAAAAAGCCGGTTTTGCAGACTATCAGAGCTATGTAGATTGTTCGAAAATTAATGATGAAGAATTGATAGCCATGGCTGAAGAAACAGCGATTTTTGGACGTGTCTCTCCTCATCAAAAGAAACTAATCATCCAAACTCTGAAAAAAGCAGGACATACTACAGCAATGACAGGGGATGGTGTCAATGATATTCTAGCTCTCCGTGAGGCAGACTGTTCCATTGTTATGGCTGAAGGAGACCCAGCAACTCGTCAGATTGCAAATCTGGTCCTCTTGAATTCAGATTTCAATGATGTTCCTGAGATTCTCTTCGAAGGTCGTCGTGTGGTCAACAATATTGCCCACATTGCTCCGATTTTCTTGATTAAGACAATCTATTCCTTTTTGCTAGCAGTTATCTGTATTGCCAGTGCTTTGTTGGGACGTACTGAATGGATTTTGATTTTCCCATTCATTCCGATTCAGATAACTATGATTGACCAGTTTGTAGAAGGATTCCCACCGTTTGTATTAACTTTTGAACGAAATATCAAACCTGTGGAACAAAACTTCCTCAGAAAATCCATGCTTCGAGCTTTACCAAGTGCCTTGATGGTAGTTTTTAGTGTTCTCTTTGTTAAAATTTTTGGAACCAGTCAAGGCTGGACCGACATTGAAATTTCGACACTTTTGTATTATCTATTGGCATCGATTGGTTTCATGTCTGTCGTTAGAGCTTGCTTGCCATTTAGCTTGTGGCGTGTGCTATTGATTATTTGGTCAGTTGGAGGTTTCCTTGGAACAGCTCTATTCCCAAGAATCCAAAAATTGCTTGAAATTTCAACACTTACAGGTCAAACATTGCCTATCTATGGCATTATGATGCTCGTCTTTATTGTGATTTTCATACTGACAAGTCGTTATCAAGTTAAAAGATAAAGAAAGACTGCAATCCATGATTGCGGTCTTTTTTAGGTGCAGGATTGCCAGATAAAATATGGTATAATAAAGGGAAATAGAGTTTTTGAAAGTGAGAGAAGATGATTTCAAAGAGATTAGAAACAGTAGCTTCTTTTGTTCCCCAAGGAGCTGCTTTTGCTGGACGTCGGTAGCGACCATGCTTATTTACCTATTGAATTAGTTGAAAAAGGTCATATTGAAGTTGCCATCGCGGGTGAAGTTGTAGAGGGGCCCTATCAATCTGCAGTTAGAAATGTTGAAAGTCATGGCTTAACTGAGAAAATTCAGGTTCGTTTAGCCAATGGTTTAGCAGCTTTCGAAGAAAGTGACCAGGTCTCTGTTATCACTATTGCAGGAATGGGTGGTCGTTTGATTGCTACGATATTAGAAGAGGGTTTGGACAAACTAGCCAATGTTGAGCGTTTGATTCTTCAACCTAATAATCGTGAAGATGAGTTGCGCTCTTGGTTACAAGAGCATGGATTTCAGATTGTAGCTGAAAGTATTTAGAGGAAGCTGGAAAATTTTACGAGATTCTAGTAGTGGAAGCTGGGAAAATGAATTTATCAGCTAGCGATATCCGTTTTGGTCCTTTTCTATCTAAAGAACTTAGCCCCGTATTTGTCCAAAAGTGGCAAAGAGAAGCAAGTAAGCTTGAATTTGCGCTTAGTCAAATCCCAGAAAAAAATCATGAAGAACGTCAAGTTTTAGTAGATAAAATTCAAGCCATCAAGGAGGTGCTCCATGAAAGCAAGTGAAGTGATTAAGCGTTATGAAACCTATTGTCCTCAAGAATTTTCTATGGAAGGCGATAATCGTGGACTGCAGATTGGAACTTTAGACAAGGACATCCAAAAAGTCATGGTTGCCCTTGATATACGTGAAGATACAGTGGAAGAAGCTATTGAAAAGGGTGTAGATTTGATTATCGTCAAGCACGCGCCCATTTTCCGTCCAATCAAGGACCTGGTAGCCAGTCGCCCCCAAAATCAGATTTATATCGACCTCATCAAGCACGACATTGCAGTTTACGTCAGCCATACCAATATTGATATCGTTGAGAATGGATTAAATGACTGGTTCTGCCAACTATTGGATATTAAGGATACAACTTATCTGCAGGAAACAGGTCCTGAACGTGGTATCGGGCGTATTGGCAATATTAAACCTCAAACGTTTGAAGAATTTGCTAGTCATGTTAAGGAAGTATTTGGTCTAGATAGTCTTCGTATGGTGTATTATAAAGAGACTGATTTGAAAAAAACAATCTCAAGAGTAGCTATTTGTGGTGGCAGTGGGCAGTCTTTCTACTCTGATGCTTTAGCAAAAGGAGCTCATGTCTACATTACTGGTGACATCTATTACCACACTGCCCAAGATATATTGTCAGACGGCTTGTTGGCTCTGGATCCAGGCCACTATATTGAAGTTCTCTTTGTTGAAAAAATTGCAGCGTTCCTGAACGAATGGAAGGAAGAGAATGCTTGGTCTCTAGAGGTTATCGCAAGTCAAGCGTCCACCAATCCATTCCATCATATCTAGTTAGAAGGTAAAGACAATGAAAAAAGTTGCTATTGTAGGGGCAGGAATTGTAGGAGCAACGGCTGCCTACTATCTTTCTAAGGAAGTTGATATCGAAGTAACTGTTTTTGATTTTGGACATGGGCAAGCTACCAAGGCGGCAGCAGGAATTATTAGTCCCTGGTTTTCTAAACGACGCAATAAGGCTTGGTATAAGATGGCGCGCTTGGGAGCTGATTTTTATGTAGATTTATTAGCTGACCTAGAAAAATCGGGTCAAAAAGTTGATTTTTACCAAGGTTCTGGTGTCTTTCTTCTTAAAAACGATGACTCTAAGCTAGAGGAGCTCTATCAACTGGCTTTGCAACGTAGAGATGAATCTCCCTTGATTGGCGAATTAGCCATTTTAGATCAAGCGACTGCAAGTAACCTATTTCCTGGTCTAGAGGGATTTGAACGTTTACTCTATGCTTCTGGTGGAGCTCGAGTAGATGGGCAACTCCTAGTATGTCGTTTACTGGATGCCAGTCAGGTTAAGGTCGTAAAGAAAGAGGTTAGTCTAACCCCTCTATTATCAGGCTATCAGATAGATAATCAAATGTTTGACCAAGTCATCTTATCCACAGGAGCTTGGCTTGGCTACATCTTAGAGCCCTTAGGATATGAGGTAGACGTTCGTCCTCAAAAGGGGCAACTCCGAGATTACCAAGTGCCACAAGACATGGGAGCTTACCCTGTAGTTATGCCGGAAGGTGAGTGGGATTTGATACCATTTCCCGGCGGTAAATTATCTCTAGGAGCTACCCATGAAAATGATATGGGATTTGACCTAGCAGTTGATGAGAATTTGCTCCAACAAATGGCTGAAGCAGCAAGTTCGTTTTATCCGAGCTTAAAAGATGCAATGATAAGTGGTGAACGTGTGGGGATTCGTGCTTATACGAGTGATTTTTCGCCGTTTTTCGGACAAGTGCCCAACTTGTCAGGAGTATTTGTTGCGAGTGGATTAGGATCGTCAGGATTGACAACTGGACCCATTATAGGCTATCACCTAGCCCAAATGCTTCAAGGGGAAAGTGGAGTCTTGGATCCAGCGGATTATCCGACTGAAAGATATATTAAAGAGAAATAATCGTAAACTTTTTACCTAGTTTTTACGATAGGATTAGGATAGCAAATGACTTTCCTTATCAAAAATGGTAAAATGAAAAAAATAATTCAAGAATAGAGGAAAAATGATGCAAGAAAAGATTTTGGTAACAGGTGGAGCAGGTTTTATCGGAACTCACACTGTCATCGAACTGGTCCAAGCTGGACATCAGGTTGTCGTGGTGGATAACTTGGTCAACAGTAGTCGTAAAAGTTTAGAAGTAGTGGAAAGAATTACAGGAGTTGAGATTCCTTTTTATGAAGCTGATATCCGAGATACGGATACACTTCGTGACATTTTCAAACAGGAAGAGCCAACAGGCGTGATTCATTTTGCTGGTTTGAAGGCAGTTGGTGAGTCAACTCGTATCCCTCTTGCCTACTATGATAACAATATTGCCGGTACAGTTAGCCTTTGAAGGCAATGGAAGAAAATAACTGTAAGAACATTATCTTCAGTTCATCAGCAACAGTTTATGGAGATCCACATACTGTTCCAATCCTAGAAGATTTCCCACTTTCAGCTACCAACCCTTATGGCCGTACCAAGCTTATGCTGGAAGAAATCTTGACAGATATCCATAAAGCAGATTCAGAATGGAACGTTGTCTTACTTCGTTACTTCAACCCAATTGGGGCGCATGAGAGTGGTGATCTAGGAGAAAATCCAAACGGCATTCCAAATAACCTTCTACCGTATGTAACACAAGTCGCAGTTGGTAAGTTAGAACAAGTTCAAGTCTTCGGAGATGACTACGATACAGAAGATGGAACAGGTGTTCGTGACTATATCCACGTCGTTGACCTAGCAAAAGGACACGTTGCCGCCCTTAAGAAGCTTCAAAAAGGATCTGGACTCAATGTCTATAACCTTGGTACTGGAAAAGGCTACTCTGTTCTTGAAATTATTCAAAATATGGAGAAAGCTGTTGGGCGCCCAATTCCATACCGTATCGTTGAACGTCGCCCAGGTGATATCGCAGCTTGCTACTCAGACCCAGCAAAAGCTAAGGAAGAGCTCGGATGGGAAGCAGGACTTGGTATTACAGAAATGTGTGAAGATGCATGGCGTTGGCAAAGCAAACATCCAAATGGATTTGAAGACTAATCGTTTGATTAAACAAAAAAAGAGGAAGTAATTCCTCTTTTTTTATAACTTTTATATGTGGTTGAAATAAAAAAATTTGATTAGTGCTTAAGTGATAGAAAAAAATGTCTTAAAAAGAACAGTTTATTTATTATTGAAATGCTGGAACAAATAAAAAGTAAAAATTGTATAAAAAAATAGCTAGCAAAAATACTATAATTTTCTAGAAAAAAATATGCTAAACTAGATAAAAGTGGAAAAACCCCGTTTATTTTCTGCTAAAAAAACTAGGACTAATCTTTAATCAGGGCACGTGTAGGACAGTTTTTTACAGCTTCTAACACATCTTTACTTAGGGGAGTTTCCCTCTCTAGCTGATCAGGATTATCATAAAAACGGACGATACCATTATCATGGTAATCAAATAATTCAGAATAAGTCTGGCATAGCCCGCAGGCTATACAGCGTTCAGGTATAAGTGTGATTTTCATATTTATATTGTAATAAGAAAGTAAAAAAAACTCAAGGAGTAAGGTATGGAAAAGGAACCGTGGCAAGAAGATATTTATGAAAACCAAGAAGAGGAATCAAGAACAGAACGCCGTCATCGAAACAAAAAAGGTTCAGGTGTAGTGGCCAATCGTATTTTAACGGTTCTAGCTATTCTCTTCTTTGTCATTGTTGTTGGGATGGTAGTTGTATTGGTCTACTTGTCATCAGGCGGAAGTGATCGCACTTCAGCTTTGAAAGATTTTTATGATTCTTCAGCTCCAAAAGTAGAAGAAGTTACAACAGTGGCTACTACTACTCAGTCAACAGAGTCAACAGAAGCAGAGACAACTCAACAAGAACATACAGAGGCACATACTGATTCTGAAGGAACTATTACAGTCATGGCAGGAGAAGGGGAAGCAGCTATTGCAGCTCGAGCTGGGATTTCTATTGCTCAACTTGAATCTCTAAACCCTGGTCATATGTCTTCAGGAACTTGGTTTGCAAATCCTGGTGATGTACTTAAGACAAGATAGGAGTGACAATGAAAACAATTCAGATTGCTATTGATGGGCCAGCTTCCAGCGGTAAGAGTACAGTAGCTAAGATTATTGCTAAGGACTTTGGCTATACTTATCTGGATACAGGCGCTATGTATCGTGCGGCGACTTACATCGCATTGAAAAACCAAATTAGCCCAGATGAGCCATCTCAACTTCTTGAATTATTGGAACAATACCCGATTAGTTTTGGCCGCGCTGAAACAGGAGAGCAGCTTGTTTGTTGGAGATGTAGATGTAACAAATCCAATCCGAGAAAATGAAGTAACCAATGCTGTTTCTGCTTTTGCAGCGATTCCAGCTGTTCGTGAAAAATTGGTAGCCTTTCAGCAAGAAATTGCTCAACAAGGTGGCATTGTTATGGATGGCCGCGATATTGGTACGGTAGTGTTACCTAAGGCTGAATTAAAGATATTTCTTGTAGCTTCTGTGGATGAGCGAGCAGAGCGTCGGTACAAGGAAAATCTTTCAAAAGGAATTGAAACTGATTTAGAAACTTTAAAGGAAGAGATTGCAGCGCGTGATTATAAAGATAGTCATCGAGAAACTTCTCCCTTGAAGCAAGCAGAAAATGCTATCTACTTAGATACAACAGGACTAAGTATTTTAGAAGTTGTCGAAAAAATCAAATCAGAGGCAGTTAAACAATTTTAATCAGAGAAGATAACCGATTGACCATGATAGTGGTGAGTCGGTTTTTTGGTAATTTGTCAAATTTTGAATTTTAAGGTATAATAGTTTCTGTTAACGAAAATTTGACATTCAAACCATCATGAAAATAGAAGGAGATAAAATGAACAATCTACCAAATTGTCCAAAATGTAATTCAGAATATGTCTATGAAGACGGAGCATTGCTAGTCTGCCCAGAGTGTGCTTATGAATGGAATCCTGCTGAGCAAGCAGAGGTTGAAGAAGGTCTTGTTGCTGTCGATGCTAATGGAAATAAATTGGCTGACGGTGATACAGTAACCTTGATCAAAGACCTTAAGGTAAAAGGTGCTCCTAAAGATCTTAAGCAAGGAACACGTGTTAAAAATATCCGTATTGTTGAGGGGGACCATAACATCGATTGTAAGATTGATGGTTTTGGTGCTATGAAGCTTAAATCAGAATTTGTGAAGAAGATTTAATCATGATTAAAAATGAAAAAGTAATATTTTATAGCCGTATCTTTTTATTTATAGCAGCCTTTACTGGTGTATACTTGGAGATTACCAAACGCGGTGGTTTAGGGATGTTGCTCTACTATACGGTCCTTTCCAACCTTTTGGTTGTACTCTTTACAGCTTATCTTTTGTTAAAGATGCGTAGTAGCGGTGATAGTTGGCAGAGTGCTGGGATTTTACGTCTCAAAGGTGGTGTCACCATGAGTATTATGATTACTTGTGTCATCTACCATTTTATGTTGGCACCGATTGCAACAGATTTTTACCGTCTAGAAAATTTCCTTTGTCATTATATCGTGCCCCTCTGGTTTTTAGCAGATACAATTATTTTTGATAAGAATCGTCAATATAAGTGGTTTGATCCCATGCTTTGGACCAGCCTTCCTTTGCTTTATATGATTTTTGCCCTTTTAAACGGTTTTGTTCTAAAGATGGATGTTCCTAACGCTAAGGATAGTCCCTTCCCTTATTTCTTTTTAAATGCCAATAAACATGGTTGGGGATTTGTCTTTAAATGGGCAGCTATTATCTTTGTAGCTTATATGATTTCAGGATATCTATTTTATCTTGTGAAAAGTATTAAAAAATCTAAGAAATAAAAGTACCCAATCTGGGTGCTTTTTTTGTGATAGAGATAATTGTACCCGGACAAATCGATTTATTTTATCTTGTTATGAAGTCTTTTATACCTTACAATAAAACTGTAGCTACCAATACAACTATTGAGGATGAAAAGAATGACTGAAAATCGTTATGAATTAAATAAGAATTTGGCACAGATGCTTAAAGGTGGCGTCATCATGGATGTTCAAAACCCTGAACAGGCAAGAATTGCTGAGGCTGCAGGTGCGGCAGCAGTTATGGCTTTGGAACGAATCCCAGCTGATATTCGTGCAGCGGGTGGTGTCTCTCGCATGAGTGATCCAAAGATGATTAAGGAAATCCAAGAAGCAGTCAGCATTCCAGTTATGGCTAAGGTTCGAATTGGGCATTTTGTTGAAGCACAGATTTTAGAAGCTATCGAGATTGACTATATCGATGAGAGCGAAGTTCTATCTCCAGCTGACGATCGTTTCCATGTGGACAAGAAAGAATTTCAAGTTCCTTTTGTTTGTGGTGCTAAAGACCTAGGAGAAGCCTTGCGCCGTATCGCTGAAGGAGCTTCTATGATCCGTACAAAAGGGGAACCAGGAACAGGAGACATCGTTCAGGCGGTTCGTCATATGCGTATGATGAATCAAGAAATTCGTCGCATTCAAAACCTCCGTGAGGACGAGTTATATGTTGCTGCCAAGGACTTGCAAGTACCTGTAGAATTAGTTCAATATGTCCACGAAAATGGAAAATTACCAGTTGTTAACTTTGCGGCTGGAGGGGTTGCAACACCAGCGGACGCTGCTCTTATGATGCAGCTAGGTGCAGAAGGTGTGTTTGTTGGCTCAGGGATTTTCAAGTCAGGTGATCCTGTTAAACGTGCAGCAGCAATTGTCAAAGCTGTTACCAATTATCAGAATCCTCAAATTCTGGCTCAAATCTCGGAAGACTTGGGAGAAGCTATGGTTGGTATCAATGAGAATGAAATCCAAATTCTCATGGCTGAGCGAGGAAAATAGATGAAAATCGGAATCTTGGCCTTGCAAGGTGCCTTTGTAGAACACGAGAAAATGCTTGCTCAACTAGGAGTTGAAAGTATTGAACTGCGAAACCTAGAAGATTTTCAGCAACACAAGAGTGAGCTGTCGGGGTTAATCTTGCCAGGAGGTGAGTCAACGGCCATGGGGAAACTGTTGCGAGATCAGCAGATGCTAATTCCTCTAAGAGAGGCTATTCTCAATGGTTTACCAGTCTTTGGAACTTGTGCGGGTTTAATTTTGCTAGCAAAACAAATCACTTCTCAAGAGGAAAGCCATCTAGCGACAATGGATATAGTAGTAGAGCGCAATGCCTATGGACGTCAGCTAGGAAGCTTTTATACAGAAGCTGACTGCAAGGGCGTTGGTAAAGTTCCAATGACCTTTATCCGTGGACCGATTATCAGTAGTGTTGGTGACGGTGTTGATGTTCTAGCGATTGTGAACAATCAAATCGTAGCGGCACAAGAAAAGAATATGCTGGTAACCTCCTTTCATCCTGAATTGACAAAAGATCTTCGTTTGCATCAGTACTTTATGAATATGTGTAAATAAAAAAAGAGGTTGGGATTTTTCCCACCTTCTTTTTTACATGTAATAAACAATAGCAATGTATTGGAGAGCAGAAGCTGCTAAGATAAACAAATGCCAAATCATGTGAAAGTATGGTTTTTTCTTGGCGTAAAAACCAGCTCCAACAGTGTAACAGAGTCCGCCCGATACCATGAGGCTCCAAAAAATTGGAGTTGTTTGACTGATGATTGCTGGTAAGATAGCTAATACAAGCCATCCCATGATGAGGTAAAGGATGAGACTAAATTTTTCATTGACCTTCTTGGCAAAGATTTTATAAAGAATACCGAAAATAGTTGTCCCCCACTGAATGGCGATAATCAGATAACCAAACCAATTATTCATCAGGGTTAAAACCACCGGGGTATAAGAACCTGCAATGGCAACATAAATCATAGAATGGTCAATAATTCGTAACACATATTTATGAGTTGAACCATAAGCCATAGAATGATAAATAGTCGATGAAAGGAACATGAGAAAGAGGCTGATGACGAAGATGGAAACACCGATAGACGATAAGAAACCATGCGTTTCATAACTATAGGTTGATGAAATAGGAAGTAGGATGAGCATGATAAATGCTCCTACAGCATGGGTGACACTGTTGGCAATTTCTTCTCCAAAACTAAGTCGTTTACTAAGTTTGAAACTAGTATTCATTTGTTTCCTCCTCTTCGATTTCTGTATAGACTAGTGTAAGTGTTTGATGATAGAGTTTGACCGTTTGGCAGCTTGCCTGGATAATGGGATTAGCTGGATCAATATCTTCATTCATATAGTCCACAAAAGCATTGTAAAGTTCTTCTGAATTAGTGTCTGTGTGTAGGGTATTAAGGGTTTGAGCAATTTCTTGGATAGAAAAAAACAGACTTGAGAGTGGTAATAGCAATCAATCGTGCGATTTGTTTGCGTTGATATTTTTTTCTTTTCAGGGTTTACTGATATATCCGTGTTTGACATAGTTGTTCACCATGGATGCTGTCAAACCTTTCTCCTTGTCAGGAGAAGCTGGAGGACAGATTTGATTGACATAGAGCAGAACCTGGTCCAGATAGAGATTGATACTTGGAATTTCTTCCCATTTTGGATAGGAAAAAGTGGTATTCATTTTCAACTCCTTTTTATCTAGTTTTAATAACTAGATTATAAAATATTAGAAATAATAAGTCAAGTTTCAAGTGCTTGTAGAAAGAAATAATTTATGCTATGATGAGAGAAATAGTATGAAAAGAGGATAAATGATGGAGATTCGCTTAGCCTTTCCAAACGAAGTTGATGCAATTATGCAAGTGATTGAGGGAGCCAAGAAATGTTTGGCAGAAGCTGGTAGCACTCAGTGGCAAAACGGCTACCCAGATGCAGATACCATTATTGAAGATATCATCTCTGGTCAAGCTTATGTAGCCCTAGACGAAGGGGACCTCTTAGCCTATGCAGCAGTGACTAAAAGCCCAGAAAAAGATTATGAAGCAATTTATGATGGCAACTGGGAGGGAAATGAACCAGAATACTTAGTATTTCACCGTATTGCTGTTGCTAGAGATGCGCAAGGTCAAGGTGTTGCTCAGACCTTTTTAGAAGGCTTGGTTGAAGGCTTCGATTACCTAGATTTTCGTTCAGATACGCATGATAAAAACATAGCCATGCAGCATATCTTTGAAAAACTTGGCTTCAAACAGGTTGGTAAAGTTCCAGTAGACGGGGAACGCTTGGCCTATCAAAAATTAAAATCAAATGCCTAAGAAGTATGCAAAGATGCTATACAAGTCACCGATTGGCTCCCTATCTCTGCTAGCAGATGACCACTATTTGTTTGGGATATGGATTGAAGAAGAGAGCGATTTTGAGAAGGGATTATCTGAAAATGATGTGACTGTTGTTGAAAGTCATCCCATTTTAAATCAAATTACTTCCTATTTAGAGACTTATTTTAAGGGGCAAAATCAAGACTTATCTGAATTACCTTTAGCTCCTGTCGGTAGTGACTTTGAAAAAAGAGTCTGGAACTACTTGCGAGGAATTCCTTTTGGTCAGACAGTTACTTATGGGCAAATAGCTAAGGACTTGCAGGTGGCTTCTGCTCAAGCAGTCGGAGGAGCAGTAGGTCGCAATCCCTGGTCTATCCTTGTACCCTGTCACCGTGTGCTAGGTGCTGGAGGACGTCTGACAGGCTATGCTTGGGGACTCGAAAAGAAGGCTTGGCTCTTGAGGCATGAAGGTGCAAGTTATCAAGAAAATAAAAAATAGAAAGAGAAGAAAATGTTAGAATTTATCGAATATCCAAAATGTACAACTTGTAAAAAAGCTAAGAAAGAATTAGATCAACTCGGACTAGAATATAAAGACGTTCATATCGTTGAAGAGACTCCGAGTGAAAAGGTCATTTTAAACTGGCTCGAAACTTCGGGATTTGAATTGAAGCAATTTTTCAATACTAGTGGTATCAAATACCGTGAACTGGGTTTGAAAGATAAAGTTGGAACAATGTCAAACAAAGAAGCAGCCAAACTCTTGGCCAGTGATGGTATGCTGTTAAAACGTCCAATACTAGTTGAAAATGGTCTTGTAAAACAAATTGGCTATCGTAAATCATACAATAACTGGATTTGAATTAGTTTTTTTCTATCTCCTTGATAGATAAAATATATAACCTCCCACTTTTAAAGTATGATAAACTAGAAGGTAGATGAAATCTGATATGCTCGTAGCAAATATTTTTAATTAGAGCATAAGTATGATAGAATGAATCATTATCTTGAGAGGATGTTTCTATGAATGTTACAACGATTTTAGCATCTGATTGGTATCAAAATTTGATGCAATATATTCCAGATGGCAAACTTTTTAGTTGGCGTTCTGTCTTTGATGGGATTCCAAGAATTGTACAGCAATTACCTACAACATTGATGTTAACGGTATTTGGTGCCTTTTTTGGTATCATGCTAGCCCTAATCTTTGCTATCGTTAAAATCAACCGAGTTAGATTTATTTACCCATTACAAGCCTTTTTTGTAAGTTTCTTAAAAGGAACTCCAATTTTAGTTCAACTAATGTTGACTTATTATGGGATTCCATTAGCTTTGAAAGCCTTGAATCAACAATGGGGAACTTCTCTGAACATTAATGCTATTCCAGCAGCAACATTTGCGATTGTGGCTTTTGCTTTTAACGAGGCAGCCTATGCCAGCGAAACTCTTCGTGCGGCAATTCTTTCTGTAAATCCAGGTGAAATTGAAGCTGCTCGTAGTCTTGGTATGACACGTGCGCAAGTTTATCGTCGTGTGATTATTCCCAATGCAGCAGTAGTTGCAACACCAACCTTGATTAACTCCTTGATTGGCTTGACCAAGGGGACTTCCCTAGCCTTCAGTGCAGGTGTTGTAGAAGTCTTTGCCCAAGCTCAGATTTTGGGTGGTGCAGACTATCGTTACTTTGAACGTTTCATCTCAGTAGCTCTCGTCTATTGGGTGGTAAATATCGTTATTGAAAATCTTGGCCGTTTCATTGAAAGAAAAATGGCTATTACAGCACCAGATAATGTTGAGACAGATGTGAAAGGAGAGCTTCGCTAATGATTAAAATTTCAAATTTAAGCAAATCCTTTTCAGGTCAAACCGTTTTGGACCATCTGAACTTAGATATTCAAAAAGGAGAAGTTGTTGCCTTAATTGGTTCTTCAGGAGCTGGGAAATCAACTTTTCTTCGTAGCCTAAACTATCTAGAAACTCCTGATAGTGGTTCTATTCAGATTGATGATTTCAAAGTTGATTTTTCTCAAATTACGCAAGAAGAAATTCTAACTCTTCGTCGCAAACTATCCATGGTTTTCCAACAGTTTAATTTATTTGAGCGTAGAACAGCGCTAGAAAATGTTAAAGAAGGCTTGGTTGTCGTTAAAAAACTATCGGACGAAGAAGCGACTAGGATTGCCAAGGAAGAGTTGGCTAAGGTTGGGCTTTCTGATCGTGAACAGCATTATCCGCGTCACTTGTCTGGGGGACAAAAACAACGGGTTGCAATAGCGCGTGCTCTAGCCATGAAACCAGACGTCTTACTCTTGGATGAACCGACTTCAGCACTGGATCCAGAATTGGTTGGTGAGGTAGAAAGATCGATTGCCAATGCTGCAAAATCAGGTCAAACCATGGTTTTGGTTAGTCACGATATGTCATTTGTTGCTCAGGTTGCGGATAAGGTTTTATTCTTGGATAAAGGAAAGATTATTGAATCTGGAACACCGGATGAGATTATCAACCATCCTAAAGAAGAACGAACAAAAGAGTTCTTTGCTAGTTACAAACGGACCTATATCTGATATAATAGAAGATAAGAAAAACTCAGTTGGCTAAGCTAACTGGGTTTGCTCTTTAAAAATAATAGAAATGAGAGAGAGCATGCTAGTTCAGCTATTTGCTTTGTATTTAGAGAGTTTGGTTTTGACGATTTTACTAGTCTTGGTTGTCTTAGGGATTTGGATTGGTTTAAGAGCTCTATCAGGTGTGGATAAAACTGCTAAGGAGCGTCAGGCTCACCTCTATGATATGATTATGATTGGAGTTCTAACAATTCCAGTATTATCTTTTGCAACCATGAGCATCTGTTGGTTCTCAAGGCTTAATAGTTGTCAAATAGGATTTTATCCGTTAGAATAAGAATAGTTACAACAAGAAAGAAGGAAATAGAATGTACGATACGATTATTATCGGTGCAGGTCCTGCTGGGATGACTGCAGCCTTGTATGCAGCTCGCAGCAATCTCAAAGTAGCTTTGATTGAAGGTGGTCTTCCTGGTGGTCAGATGAACAATACTTCTGACATTGAAAACTATCCAGGTTATGCTAACATTAGTGGACCTGAGTTAGCAGAAAAGATGTTTGAACCTCTTGAAAATCTAGGTGTTGAACATCTCTATGGCTTTGTAAAAAATATTGAGGACCATGGTGATGTTAAGAAAGTAATCACAGACGATGAAGAATTTGAAACTCGCACAGTTATCGTAGCGACTGGTTCAAAACATCGCCTCTTAGGAGTTCCAGGAGAAGAAGAACTCAATAGCCGTGGTGTTTCTTACTGTGCAGTTTGTGATGGAGCCTTTTTCCGTGACCAAGATTTGTTGGTTGTAGGTGGAGGAGATTCGGCTGTTGAAGAAGCAATCTTCTTAACACAGTTCGCCAAATCTGTAACCATCGTTCACCGTCGTGATGAACTTCGTGCCCAAAAAGTCTTGCAAGACCGCGCCTTTGCCAATGATAAAATCAACTTCATTTGGGATTCTGTTGTCAAAGAAATCAAGGGTGAAAACCGTGTGGAGTCAATTGTCATTGAAAATGTTAAAACAAATCAAGTGACTGAACATGCCTTTGGAGGTGTCTTCATCTATGTTGGTTTAGATCCAGTTAGCGATTTTACAAAAGATTTACAAATCCAAGATGAGTCAGGTTGGATTGTGACAGATGACCACATGAAGACAAGTGTTGCAGGTGTCTTTGCAGTTGGAGATGTTCGTCAGAAAGACCTTCGCCAAGTTACAACAGCAGTTGGAGATGGTGCGATTGCAGGTCAAGAAGCCTATAAATATATTACTGAACATAGTTAAAAAGGCGGTGGGACAGAAATCGATAGACAAAGTCTCGATTTCGTAGTCCCAGCCCCGCGAGGATGATTAGGAGCTTTTTGGAGTCTAAAAAGACGAACAAAAAGTTCAATCAGCTACCGCGTCAAAGTTTGATTGCTAATAAAAAGTGAGGTCGGGATCTTTTGTCCCAACCTCACTTTTTTATAATCGATTGCGGAAGACTTCGTACATAAGAATAGCAGCAGCAACGCTTGCATTGAGACTCTGTACATGTCCATTCATTGGAATAGTGATCATCTCGTCCACTTGCTTTGATGTTACTTGAGATACCTTTTCCTTCATTTCCGATAATGAGGGCGACCTTTCCACTGGTGTTCCATTTATGGCAAGGAGTTCCATTCATATCAGTTCCAAAGGTCCAAAATCCTTCTTCTTTTAGTTTGTCCAAGGTTTGGCTGAGATTGGTAACACGAGCGATAGGCACATGCTCGATGGCACCCGTTGCTGTTTTTGCAACTACGGGTGTCACACCAACAGCTCGATGCTTGGGAATAATGACTCCTGAAACATTGGTTGCATCGGCTGTTCTTAGGATAGAACCTAAGTTATGAGGGTCAGTTAGTCCATCGAGGATCAATACTAGTGGGTTTTCTTCTTGACGAGTCTGAGAAAGAATCTGCTCAAGTTCAGTATAGGCAAATTCAGAAACACGTAGGACAAAACCTTGGTGGACAGCTCCTTCAGTCATTTCGGAAAGAGATTTTTTTGAAGTCCAAGAAATGGATACTTTCTTTTCAGTTGCCAGTTCCTTGACTTTTTCTACATTCTTACCTCTTAAATCATCTTGGAGATAGAGTTTGTTTCCAGTATTTGCTAACAGTGCTTCGGTAACGGCGTGAACGCCATAGACAATATCATTTGTTTTCATGGCTCTATTATAACATAAAACCCCGTCTTTCAACGGGATTTTCTTTATTCCAGAATGAGTAAACCTTCTTTGACTGCGAAAGGATCCTTTTCATTGATACGATCATAAAACATAACACCATTTAAGTGGTCGATTTCATGTTGTACAACGATGGAGTTGTAGCCTTTTAGCTTGATGCGATGCTTTTTCGCCATCTTTGTCAAAGTAGTCGACAGTTACTCGAGCATGGCGGATAACATAACCTGGGAACAGCTACGATCGACTGATAGGCAACCTTCTCCCTCTCCTAGAGCAGCGTCTTGGACTGAGTGTGAGACAATCTTAGGATTGTACATAACAGCTTTGTAAGTCATAGGCTTCTTGAGGTGTTTCACCTTCCTCGGTGATATTAGGAACTAAAACAGCAATGATGCGTTTTGAGATATCTAATTGTGGTGCAGCAAGTCCGACTCCTCCACGTAGACCCTAACTTTTCAGCCATAACTGGGTCTTGTGAATGTTTCAAAAATTGCATCATTTTCTCACCAAGGATGATATCTTGATCACTCAATGGGAAAGTGACTTCCTCGGCAACTGCACGTAGGGTTGGATTGCCCTCGCGGATAATATCTTTCATGTCGATTAAATGTGAAGCTTTTGTAATACGTTCTATAGCAGACATCTTCTCTCCTTCCTTCCATTACAATTCCATGATAACACAAAATAGTTGAGAAAGAAAGTCACAGAAGTTGCTAATAAAGGGAAATAGCTATTTGTCTGTGGTATAATAAAGTAAGGAGACTTGCATCAAAAAGCAAGGAGAAAGAGATATGGAAAAACGTAGTAGAAGAAAAAAGCAATCAGGATTACCAGTTGTCAGAGAGTCTATCCAATTTTTCAAAAACTATCGACAGTGGAGTAATAAAACCTTTGTTGTTGTGTTGTTGATTGTTGTTGCGATTTCGATGGCTTTGACTTTATTAGCTCAAGGAATAAAGGGAGTTCCATTGTGGAAGAGGAATGCAACTGCAGTGAGTCAGAATTCAGACTCTAAAGGTAAGAATTCCGTAACGGAAGAAGAAACGAGTGTGCGCATCATGGCAAATGGTGACCTCCTCTATCATATTCCGATTTATCGAACTGCCCTAAAAGAAGATGGGACTTATGATTTTCATGAAAATTTTGAGTATGTAAAACCTTGGCTCAAGCAAGCAGATCTAGTCATCGGTGACTTTGAAGGCACTGTAAACAAAGACCACTACTTGGGAGGTTATCCTTTGTTTAATGCACCTGGAGAAGTTATGGATGCTATAAAGGATGCTGGTTATCAGGTTTTAGACTTGGCTCACAATCATATCTTAGATTCTCAGATTGAGGGTGTTTTTTCGACTGCAGATGCTATCGAAAAAGCTGGAATGACACCAATTGGTGTTTATACCCATGAACCACGAGATAAGGCGCCTATCGTTATCAAGGAAGTTAAGGGGATTAAAGTTGCTCTCTTAGCTTATTCTTATGGATTTAACGGTATTGAAGAATACATTTCTAAAGAAGACTATGACAATCATCTTTCTGACCTGAATGAAGAAAAAATGAAGGCCGAAATTGAAAGAGCTGAAAAAGAAGCAGATATAACGGTTGTTATGCCTCAGATGGGAATTGAGTATCAATTGGAACCAACTGAAGAGCAAAAGCAACTCTACCATAAAATGATTGACTGGGGAGCTGATATTATCTTCGGTGGACATCCTCACGTTGTTGAACCTGCTGAGACAGTTGAAAAAGACGGGGATAAGAAACTCATTATCTACTCTATGGGGAATTTCCTATCGAATCAGCGTATTGAAACCATGCAGGATGAGGAAAATGCAAAATGGACAGAACGTGGTGTTCTAATGGACGTGACCATTAAGAAAAAATCTGGTAAGACTACAATTGAGACAGCACAAGCTCATCCTAGCTGGGTTAATAGGACACCCAAAGGAACGTATTCTCCAGAAGGCTATCCACTTTATCTATATCAGACCTATATCTTAGATGATTTTATCGAGGGTGGGAAATATCGTAGCCAGTTAGATGAGGCAACCAAGGAACGTATTGATACAGCCTACAAAGAAATGAATGAGCATGTAGGTTTGAAATGGTAGTGACTAAGAAGAGGAGTAAGATGGATATTAAAGTCATTGCGACGGATATGGATGGAACTTTGTTGGATCCAAAAGGACAACTGGATCTACCACGGCTTGAAAAAATCTTGGATAAGCTGGATCAACGTGGCATTCGCTTTGTTATTGCAACTGGGAATGAAATTCATCGTATGCGTCAATTACTGGAGCATCTTGTAGAAAGAGTCGTTCTCGTAGTTGCTAATGGTGCTCGTATATTTGAAAATGATGAATTACTACAAGCACAAACTTGGGATGATGCCATGGTTGATAAAGCTTTGGGACATTTTAAAGGCAGAGAATGCCAGGATCAGTTTGTCGTAACTGCGATGAATGGTGGTTTTGTAAAGAAAGGTACAGTTTTCACAGAACTAGATAAATTCATGACTCCAGAGATGATTGAAAAGCTCTATCAGCGAATGAACTTTGTTGATGAATTTGACACTAGTCTCTTCGGTGGTGTTCTAAAGATGAGTATGGTTGTTGGTGAAGAGCGATCCGATGCAGTTTTACAGGAAATTAATGACTTGTTTGATGGGCATGTGCGAGCTGTTTCCAGCGGTTATGGCTGTATTGATATCTTACAGGACGGGATCCATAAGGCTTGGGGCCTAGAAGAATTGCTCAAACGTTGGAACTTAAAACCAGAACAAATCATGGCTTTTGGTGATAGTGAAAATGACATTGAAATGTTAGAGTTAGCAGGAATTTCATACGCCATGGAAAATGCTGAGGAGTCTGTTAAGGAAGTTGCGACAAAAGTGGCGCCAGCCAACAATCAGGCAGGTGTTTACCAAGTTTTAGAAAACTGGCTAGAAAGAGGAGAATAACTTGGCAGTACAACTATTAGAAAACTGGCTCTTAAAAGAGCAAGAGAAAATTCAAACCAAGTATCGTGAACTTAATCGTATCTCGGTAATTGAACCCTCTATCATCTTTATTGGTGATTCAATTATTGAGTATTATCCTTTGCAAGAATTACTAGGAACGTCAAAGACGATTGTGAATCGAGGCATTCGAGGCTATCAGACCGGACTTTTATTGAAGAATCTTGATGCCCACCTCTATGGTGATGCAGTGGATCAAATTGTACTTTTGATTGGGACCAATGACATTGGGAAAGATGTTCCAATGAGTCAAGCACTAGGGAACCTTGAAAGTGTGATTCAAAGTATTTCTCGTGACTATCCGCTGTCACAGATTAAGCTAGTTTCCATTCTGCCAGTTCATCAAGGGGAAGAATACAAACAGACAGTTTATATTCGTACAAATGAGAAAATCGAGGCCTGGAACCAAGCATATCAAGAGCTAGCTTCTGCCTACATGCAGGTAGAATATGTGTCTGTTTTTGAAGAGCTACTCGATCAGGAAGGGCAACTCAAATCAGACTATACAACAGATGGGCTTCACCTTAGCGTTTCTGGCTATCAGGCTCTATCTGAAACCTTGAAAACTAGACTTTTCTAGACATCTACTTGCATTTTTGCATTTTTACCATAGATAGGGTATAATAGTTCTATTGTCTTTTGGGGTCGTTACGGATTCGACAGGCATTATGAGGCATATTTTGCGACTCGTGTGGCGACGTAAACGCTCAGTTAAATATAACTGCAAAAAATAACACTTCTTACGCTCTAGCTGCCTAAAAACCAGCAGGCGTGACCCGATTCGGATTGCTCGTGTCTGATGACAGGGTCTTATTATTAGCGAGATACGATCAAACTTTGTCTAGCAGTTTGATAAGAGATTAATAGACTCGCAGTTCCTAGGCTTGAGTTATGTGTCGAGGAGCTGTTAAAACAATACATAACCTATGGTTGTAGACAAATATGTTAGCAGGTGTTTGGACGTGGGTTCGACTCCCACCGGCTCCATTAATAATTTACATTGTTTTGTAAATCTTTCTAAAACGTTGTTTTTGCAACGTTTTTTTATTTTATTCTTCGGTATTCCTTTTTACAAAAGGGATACAACAAAGGATACAACATTTTTGTCGTATCCTAAATATCAAACCAAGTCCTGAATTTTCTTAAGTTTTTATCATATTTTGTGTTGTAATTAAGGTGCCTTAAGAAAAATAATGAAAAAACTAAATGTTTTTCATATAGTTTTCATTTTTTGTGTTATAATTAAGGTGCCTTAAGAAAAATATTAAGGTGCCTTAAGAAAAAAATATTAAGGTGCCTTTAAGAAAAATAATGAAAAAAACTAAATGTTTTTTTCATATAGTTTTTCATTGTTTTAATAGTTTAAAGTCAATCTTATTTTTTTCTCTAATAGAAAATAATGAAAAAGTAGGTATAGAAAGAGGTAAGTATCTATGTCTTCTCATAAAAAAAGTGTCACTCTCTGAGATTAATCAATCTATCGATTTTGACACGAAATCAAATTGACAAAAGATAAGGATGGAAATTGGCTTATTTCTCAAGAAGACTATCGTACTCTTGCAACTGAGTTGATTGATAATACTGAAGGTTACGATAAAATTGTTCGAGGAAACTCAGGTAAATCTACAGATAAGTCTAAAGACGCCGACAAATCTAAAGACGCCGACAAATCTAAAGATGCAGACAAGTCTAAAGAGAAATCTTCAGACAAATCTAAAGAGAAAAAGTAACGTCTAAAAATTTAAGATTTCAAAAGATAACAAGTAGTTTAAGATGAGCTACTTGTTTTTTTATTTTTAGAAATGTTGGAAAAAAATTGTAGAATTTTATCTAAATAAATATCTTCATTATTTTCCAAAATATCCCGATGAAATCTTAGATTTCCACAGTTTTTTAAAAATTTTGTGATATAATTAAGGTGCCTTAAGAAAATTAATGAAAAAATTGGCGGTTTTTACATTTATTTTCAGTATCTTGTAATTTTAGATTATCTTTCAGTAATGATAAGCGACGAAAGGTTAGGTTTAGAAAGAGGTAGTGAGAAATGTCATCTCATAAAAAAGTTTCACTTTCTGAGATTAATCAGTCTATCGAGACTCCAAATAATAATCATTTCTGGCAAAATTTAAAGGCTTTTTTAGGTCCGGGTGCCCTTGTAGCTGTTGGTTATATGGATCCAGGAAACTGGATTACCAGTGTTGTCGGTGGGGCTTCCTATAAGTATAGTCTCTTGTTTGTCATCTTGATTTCATCTCTCATTGCCATGCAGCTTCAGCAGATGGCAGGAAAGCTTGGGATAGTTACCCAGATGGACCTAGCTCAGGCAACGGCACACCATTCACCAAAATGGCTTCGTTATAGTCTATGGGTGATTTTGGAATTGGCCTTGATGGCGACAGACTTGGCAGAAGTACTCGGTTCTGCGATTGCTCTTAATCTTCTCTTTAAGATTCCGATTATGATAGCAATCTTGATGACAGTTCTAGATGTCTTTCTCTTGTTGCTTCTGATGAAATTTGGCTTTAAGAAAATAGAAGCGATCGTTACGACACTCATTTTAACCATTCTAGCAATCTTTACTTACCTAGTAGCCTTGTCACATCCAAGTTTCCAAGGAATCGCTGAAGGTTATTTACCCAATTCGACCTTATTTGAGAGTCCTTTGCCAGGACATGAAAGTCAATTAACATTAGCCCTTGGGATTGTAGGTGCGACGGTTATGCCCCATAACCTCTATTTGCATTCTTCCTTATCTCAAACTCGGAAAATCAATCACAAGGCCAAGGATGATGTTCGAAAAGCGGTGCGCTTTATGACCTGGGATTCAAATCTTCAACTGTCCTTGGCCTTTATCGTTAACTCCCTTCTATTAATCCTCGGGGCGGCTCTCTTTTTCGGCCATGCATCCGAGATTTCTGCCTTCTCTCAAATGTATAACGCCCTGCAGGATTCTACCATTGCAGGAGCTATAGCTAGCTCGACCTTATCAACCTTGTTTGCCTTGGCCCTATTAGCCAGTGGTCAGAATTCGACTATCACAGGTACCTTGACTGGACAAATCGTTATGGAAGGTTTCTTGCATATGAGATTGCCTCAGTGGTTCATTCGTTTGGCAACTCGTCTCTTTGCCTTGTTGCTGTCATGATTGTAGCGGTTGTGTTTGGTCATCAGGAAAAAACCTTGGATCAGTTATTGGTCTATTCGCAGGTCTTTCTTTCAATCGCTCTTCCGTTTTCAATCTTCCCTTTGATTTATCTGACTTCTAAGAAATCACTGATGGGCGAATTTACCAATGCTAAATGGAATACCATACTTGGTTATATTGTTTCCATTATCTTAACAATTCTCAATGTGAAATTGTTATTTGATATTTTCTAAGAAATTCACCCGAGTTATAAAACAAGCATATAAGAAAAAAGATACCCAAGATTTCTTGGGTATCTTTTTTGAAAATAAACGGAAGACATGGGATTCGAACCCACGCACGCTTTAACACGCCTACCGCGTTTCCAACACGGCCTCTTAAGCCTCTTGAGTAATCTTCCAATACTTACTAACCTAGTCTACCATAAAGCCTTCTTTCTTGCAAATTTATTTAAAGTTGAGGAGTCAGTGATAGAAATTGAAAGAAAGTGACAAAAAATGCTTGACTTTGATTTTTTTTATGATAGAATGAATAATGTAATCGTTAACAGGAGGTAAACTAATGCTAAAAAGTGAACGAAAACAGTTGATTTTAGAAGAATTGAGTAAGCATAAAATCGTCTCTCTAGAGAAATTGGTAGGCTTGTTAGATACCTCAGAATCAACAGTTAGACGTGATTTAGATGAATTGGAGTCTGAAAATAAACTTCGTCGAGTGCATGGAGGAGCAGAGTTGCCTCACTCCTTGCAAGAAGAAGAAACCATTCAAGAAAAATCTGTCAAAAACCTTCAAGAGAAAAAGTTGATTGCTCAAAGAGCATCTTCCCTCATCAAAGAAAAAGATGTTATCTTTGTGGATGCAGGAAGTACGACAGCCTTTCTCATTAAAGAATTGGAGCGAAAAGACATTACAGTGGTAACCAATTCCATTCACCATGCGGTTCAATTAGTTGATAAGCAAATCCCAACAGTCATTATCGGTGGTGGAGTCAAGATGACAACTGATGCCAGTATCGGAGGAGTAGCTCTCAACCAGATTAACCAACTGCACTTTGATCGTGCCTTTATCGGAATGAACGGTGTGGATGAAGGTTATTATACAACTCCGGATATGGAGGAGGGCGCCGTCAAGCGTGCTATCTTAGAAAATGCTAAACAAACCTATGTCTTGGTAGATTCATCCAAGCTTGGTCAGTCTTGTTTTGCTAAGGTAGCTCCTATAAAACGTGCTATTGTCATTACATGCAAGGGTCACGAGCTCTTGTCAGCTATCAAAGAGAAAACGGAGGTAATAGAAGTATGATTTATACAGTCACACTCAATCCATCTATAGACTACATTGTCCGTTTGGACAAAGTGGAAGTTGGTAGTGTTAATCGTATGGATAGTGATGATAAGTTTGCTGGTGGTAAAGGTATCAATGTTAGCCGTGTCTTGAAGCGTTTGGATATTCCAAATACAGCGACAGGTTTCATCGGAGGCTTTACTGGAAAATTTATCACAGATACTTTAGCTGAAGAACAAATTGAAACGCAATTTGTCCAAGTGGCAGAAGATACGCGTATCAATGTCAAGATCAAAGCAGACCAAGAAACTGAAATCAATGGGACAGGTCCTAATGTTGAGTTCGAACAACTTGAAGAGTTAAAAGCCATTCTTTCAAATCTCACAGCAGAAGATACAGTTGTATTTGCAGGTTCGAGTGCTAAAAACTTGGGTAATGTCATCTATAAGGATTTGATTGCCTTGACCCGTCAGACAGGCGCACAAGTAGTCTGTGACTTTGAAGGTCAAACCTTGATTGATAGTTTGGATTATCAACCACTTTTGGTCAAACCAAATAATCATGAACTGGGAGCTATCTTTGGAGTCAAGCTTGAAAGCCTTGATGAAATAGAGAAATACGCTCGAGAATTGCTAGCTAAAGGTGCTCAAAACGTGATTATCTCTATGGCTGGTGATGGAGCCCTTCTGGTAACATCAGATGGAGCATACTTTGCTAATCCGATTAAGGGAATCGTTAAAAACTCAGTGGGTGCTGGTGACTCGATGGTTGCTGGATTTACGGGTGAGTTTGTCAAATCAAAAAGACGCAGTAGAAGCCTTCAAAGTGGGGAGTGGCATGTGGAACAGCGACCACCTTCTCAGATGATTTGGCAACTGCAGCATTTATTAAAGAAACTTATGAAAAAGTTGAGGTAGAAAATAAGATGAAAATTCAAGATTTATTGAGAAAAGATGTCATGTTGCTTGATTTGCAAGCAACTGAAAAAAACAGCAGCTATCGAAGAAATGATTCATAGCTTGGTTGAGCATGGCTACGTGACAGATTTTGAAACCTTTAAAGAAGGAATCTTAGCGCGTGAAGCTTTGACTTCTACAGGCTTGGGCGACGGTATCGCTATGCCACACAGCAAAAATGCTGCTGTTAAGGAAGCAACAGTTCTCTTTGCTAAGTCAAACAAGGGTGTTGACTACGAAAGTTTAGACGGGCAACCAACTGACCTCTTCTTTATGATTGCTGCTCCAGAAGGTGCCAATGATACTCACTTGGCTGCCTTGGCAGAATTGTCTCAATACTTGATGAAAGACGGATTTGCTGATAAACTTCGTCAAGTAACATCAGCTGATCAAGTCATTGAACTCTTTGACCAAGCTTCAGAAAAAGCTCAAGAACCAGTTCAAGCTCCTGTAAATGAATCTGGTGACTTTATCGTAGCAGTTACAGCTTGTACAACAGGAATTGCCCACACATACATGGCCCAAGAAGCTCTTCAAAAAGTGGCTGCGGAAATGGGTGTTGGTATCAAGGTTGAAACCAACGGTGCAAGTGGTGTTGGCAACAAATTGACAGCAGAAGATATCCGCAATGCCAAAGCTGTTATCATTGCTGCAGATAAAGCAGTTGAGATGGATCGTTTCGATGGTAAACCATTGGTAAACCGTCCGGTTGCAGATGGTATTCGTAAGACAGAAGAATTGATCAACTTGGCTCTTTCAGGGAATACTGAAGTCTATCGTGCTGCTAATGGAGCGCAAGCTTCAACAGCATCTAATGAAAAACAAAGTCTAGGTGGTGCCTTCTACAAACACTTGATGAGTGGTGTATCACAAATGTTGCCATTCGTTATTGGTGGTGGTATCATGATTGCCCTCGCCTTCTTGATTGATGGTGCTTTGGGGGTTCCAAATGAGAGCCTTGGAAATCTTGGTTCTTACCATGAACTCGCTTCTATGTTCATGAAAATCGGAGGTTCTGCCTTTGGTTTGATGTTGCCAGTATTTGCAGGATATGTTGCTTACTCAATCGCTGAAAAACCAGGTTTGGTAGCCGGTTTCGTAGCTGGTGCTATCGCTAAAGAAGGTTATGCCTTTGGTAAAATCCCTTACGCTCAGGGTGGTGAAGCAACTTCAGCTCTTGCAGGAGTATCATCAGGTTTTCTTGGAGCCCTCGTAGGTGGATTTATCGCAGGTGCCTTGGTGCTCTTGGTTAAGAAATACGTGAAGGTTCCTCGCTCACTTGAAGGCGCTAAATCAATCCTTCTCTTACCACTTTTTGGAACAATCTTGACAGGCTTTGTCATGTTAGCTGTTAATATCCCAATGGCCGCAATCAACACTGGTATGAACAACTTCCTTGGTGGTCTTGAAGGTGGATCAGCTGTCCTTCTTGGAGTCGTTCTTGGAGGAATGATGGCTGTCGACATGGGTGGACCTGTCAATAAAGCAGCCTACGTCTTTGGTACTGGTACTCTTGCAGCAACAGTGGCAACAGGTGGTTCAGTAGCCATGGCAGCAGTTATGGCTGGAGGAATGGTTCCACCACTTGCAATCTTTGTGGCAACACTTCTCTTCAAGAATAAATTTACCAAAGAAGAACGTAACTCTGGTTTGACGAACATCGTTATGGGCTTGTCATTCATCACTGAAGGTGCGATTCCATTTGGTGCAGCAGACCCAGCTCGTGCTATCCCAAGCTTCATCCTTGGTTCAGCGGTAGCAGGTGGACTCGTTGGTCTTGCAAATATCAAACTCATGGCTCCTCACGGAGGAATCTTCGTTATCGCCCTTACTTCAAATGCTCTTCTTTACCTTGTCTTTGTCTTGGTAGGAGCAATTGTCAGTGGTGTAGTTTACGGTTACCTTCGTAAACCATTAGAAAAATAATCACAAACAGATTCAAATGACTGTGCGCGAAAGTGGGCAGTCATTTTTTTAACCTCTCGAAAAGTTTCTGAAATATGATATAATAGAAGCATGGCAAACAAGAATACAACTAAAACAAGACGAAGACCGTCTAAAGCAGAATTGGAAAGAAAACAAGCGATTCAACGAATGCTGATTTCTTTAGCTTTGGCTATCTGTTTAATTTTTGCAGCCCTCAAATGGGGAGCTGTCGGAATTACTGTTTATAACCTGATTCGCTTACTCGTCGGGAGTTTAGCATACTTAGCTATTTTCTCTCTCTTAATCTATCTATTCTTCTTTAAATGGATTCATAAACAAGAAGGCTTGCTAGCAGGTTTCTTCTTTATTTTTGCAGGCTTGCTCCTCATCTTTCAAGCTTATCTTGTCTGGAAGCTTAGCATGGCAAATGCTGTTTTTCAAGGAACGATTGGACAAATCTTTAAGGATTTAACTAGCTTTCAAGTGACCAGCTTTGCAGGCGGAGGTGTGATTGGGAGTGGTCTCTACATTCCGATAGCCTTTTTGTTTTCAAACATTGGCACCTATTTCATAGGGGCAATCTTAATCCTAATCGGAGCTCTTTTAATGAGTCCATGGTCTATCTATGATATCGCTGATTTCTTTCAGCTCGATTTGCTATCTGGATGGAGCGCCGTGAACAGAAAAAACAAGAGCGCTTTATCAAGCGTGAAGAGGAAAAGGCACGAAGAGAAGCAGAAGAGCAAGCAAGACTTGAAAAAGAAAGAGAAGAGCAGGCTTTGCTTGACATGCGGCCTGTAGATATGGAAACTGGAGAAATCTTATCAGACGAACCACTGCAAGAATTTCCTCCACTTCCAGAGGAGGAATGGGTAGAACCTGAGATTATTCTCCCGCAAGCTGATTTTGATTACCCTGAAGAAGGGGACTATCCAGAGGAAGAAGTTTCCTCTGAAGAAGATGATAATGACGAAGAGGTAGAAGTAGATTTTTCTGCTAAAAAGGCGTTGGAGTATAAGCTTCCAAGCTTGCAACTCTTTGCACCTGATAAACCAAAAGATCAGTCAACAGAAAAGAAAATCGTTCGAGAAAATATTAAAATTTTGGAAGAGACCTTCGCAAGTTTTGGTATTAAAGTGACTGTAGAAAGAGCAGAAATCGGTCCGTCGGTGACCAAGTATGAGGTTAAACCTGCAGTTGGTGTCCGTGTTAATCGTATTTCAAACCTAGCAGACGACTTGGCTTTGGCTTTGGCTGCTAAAGATGTCCGTATCGAAGCACCGATTCCAGGGAAATCCTTGGTAGGTATCGAAGTTCCTAACTCGGAAATTGCAACTGTATCCTTCCGTGAGCTTTGGGAACAATCTCAAACAAAACCTGAAAATCTTTTAGAAATTCCTCTTGGGAAGGCCGTTAACGGAACAGCTCGTAGTTTTGATTTGGCAAAAATGCCTCACTTGCTAGTGGCCGGTTCTACAGGTTCTGGTAAATCCGTTGCAGTTAATGGAATTATTGCGAGTATTTTGATGAAGGCTCGCCCTGATCAGGTTAAGTTTATGATGGTGGACCCTAAGATGGTTGAGCTTTCAGTATACAACGATATCCCTCATCTCTTGATTCCAGTTGTGACCAACCCTCGTAAGGCCAGCAAGGCCCTTCAAAAAGTCGTTGATGAGATGGAAAACCGCTATGAACTTTTCGCCAAAGTCGGAGTTCGAAATATTGCTGGTTTCAATGCTAAGGTTGAGGAATTTAACGCTCAATCAGAGTATAAACAAGTACCTCTACCTTTAATCGTCGTGATTGTGGATGAGTTGGCTGACCTCATGATGGTTGCTAGCAAGGAAGTAGAAGATGCCATTATCCGACTTGGACAAAAGGCGCGTGCAGCTGGTATTCACATGATTCTTGCAACCCAGCGTCCTTCAGTGGATGTTATCTCCGGTTTGATTAAGGCAAATGTGCCGTCACGTGTAGCCTTCGCTGTTTCTTCAGGAACAGATTCACGTACGATTTTGGATGAAAATGGTGCGGAGAAGTTGCTTGGTCGAGGGGATATGCTCTTTAAGCCAATTGATGAAAACCATCCTGTTCGTCTCCAAGGTTCCTTTATCTCAGATGATGATGTGGAACGCATCGTAAACTTCATTAAGGCTCAAGCTGATGCGGATTATGATGAAAGCTTTGACCCAGGAGAAGTATCTGAGTCAGAAGGTGATTTTGGTTCTAGCGATGATGCTGGAGATCCTCTCTTTGAAGAAGCAAAAGCTCTTGTCATCGAGACACAAAAAGCAAGTGCATCCATGATTCAGCGCCGTCTATCGGTTGGATTTAACCGAGCCACTCGATTGATGGAAGAATTAGAGATGGCTGGAGTTATTGGTCCTGCTGAAGGGACTAAACCTCGTAAAGTCTTACAACAATAAATTGTTTGAAAATAGAATAAAAATTCAAGAAATTACCTTTCGAAAATGGGGATAATCTACTCTAATTTTTCGAAGGTGATTTCTTTTTTATGCCTATGATTATAGGTGTTCTTGTATTAAAAAGACTTTCAGTCTGGCTCGGAATTTAGATTTTACTTTTACTAATTTTAACTAATATAGTATTGATTTTTAAACCGGTTTTTTTGATATATTAAAATGGTATAAGAAATATTTATATGTTTAAAAAATAAGCGAAAATAATGAAGGGGGTTATTTTTTTAAGATGAAATGCAAACGCTTACTTTTTAAGCAGGAAGGAAAAATATAATGGATAAAAGGTTATTTGAAAAACGTTGTAAATATAGTATTCGGAAATTTTCATTAGGTGTTGCTTCTGTTGTCATTGGTGCAACATTCTTTGGAACAAGCACTGTTTTGGCAGATACAGCACAAACTGGTTCTACTGCAAATATGCCAGCTGATTTAGCAGCAGCTCTGGCAAATGCAAAAAATGATAATGGACATGATTTTGAAGCGCCAAAACCTGGGGAAGATCAAGGTTCTCCTGAAGTTACTGAGGGACCAAAAACTGAGGAAGAAATACTTGCGAAAGAAAAAGAAGCGGTAGCACCATCTGCAACTGAAACAACCGAAAATGAACTTCCAAAAGATTTGCGTGAAAAACTCGATAAGGCTGAAGATAGTGGACATTCTGCTTCAAAAGATGATTTAGCAAAAGAAGATAAAAGTTTAGTTCCAGAAGATGTTGCTAAAACAAAAAACGGTGAATTGAACTACGGTGCGACTGTTGAAATTAAGAGCGAAGCTGGTATTGGTAGTGGGGTTGTTATCGGAGAAAATCTTGTCTTATCAGTATCTCATAACTTTATCAAGGATGTTCCGGATGGCAATAATCGTAAGGTAGCAGACAACATCGAAAGTGATAAAGATGTGTATACGGTTTCTTATGAAGGTGCACCAGACGTTAAGTTTAGTAAAAATGATGTAAAACACTGGGACCGTGAAGGCTTCCTAAAAGGTTATAAAAATGACTTAGCCATTGTCAAACTTCGCAGTCCACTTGCAAATGCTCCAGTTGAAGTTGCGGATAAACCATCAACTATCAAGACAGGAGATAAGGTACATGTATTTGGCTATCCAAAAGGAGAGCTTGATCCAATCCTTAATACCACTGTCGAAGATATTAATGACCATGGAGAGGGCGTTCGTGGAATTAGCTACCAAGGAAGTGAACCTGGTGCCAGTGGTGGCGGAATCTTTGATGAAAATGGAAAATTAATTGGGATTCATCAAAACGGTGTATCTGGTAAACGTAGTGGTGGTATTCTTTTCTCACCTGCTCAATTAGAGTGGATTCAAACTATATCAAAGGTATTGAAACAACTAAACCAGCGGGTCTAGATGCACTTGATAAACAAGTTGAAGATAAAGAAGAAAAACCAAAAGAGGACAAACCTCAGGAAGAAAAACCAGTTGAAAACAAACCAGCTGAGAATAAACCAGCTGAAGCAGCAACGGGAGAAACTAGCGGTGCTACTGCCGAAGTGAAAAAAGAGTGGGACTCAGTAAGCCGTGTGAAAGGGAATGTTGAAGTCGTTGAAGAAGGCGGAGTACGCTACAACAAATTAACTTCAACAACAGCTAACGACAATGGAGCAAACGAAGCTTTATTTGAAAAAGCTGGATTACAGGCGGATGCGGAAGGAAATGTAAGCGTTGACTTGACGTTCAAGGCAAACACTCCTCCAGCTGAAACACGCTTTGGGGTATATCTAAAATATAAAGATAATGACAACAACATCTTTGTTGGGTATGACAAGGGCGGTTGGTTCTGGCAATACAAAGGACCAAATGTAAACACTTGGTATAGTAAGACTCGTGTAGAAGCACCAAATGTAGGTGAAGAAAACCACCTATCTATCGTTTACAAAAAAGACGGTCAATTAAATGCTACAAATAATGGACAAAATTTATTTAGCACAGAAGTTGTTCCAGAAGCTGTCAAGAACGCTTTAGCTGATGTGAATAAAGTTTACCTCAAAGCTGGTACTTACGGTACAGAATTATCTTCTGTATCGATCAAAGCGGATAACCAAGAAAACATTAAACCAGAAGAAGAAACTCCAGCTGTGGATGATGGGTTACGTCGCAATGACCAAGATGTTCACTATGAAACTTTACAATCAGAACAATTAAAAGCGATTATTGACACAGCGTTTCCACGTGTTAAAGAATATGAATTAGATGGAAAAACGTTAACAGGTCAAGTTCAAAAATTAGATAAAATGTCAATCAACGGTGTATTAGTCACTCCAGAAGTTCAATACCGTAAGATTGATGACACTACTGCAGAATATGTAATGAAAGTAAGAAACGATGATGAATTCATCAACGCTGAAATCACTGTAAAATTACAATTAGTCGGCAACGAAATGCACTTCGATGTGACAAAAGTAGTGAACAAAAACAATGTCGAAATGGGTAAACCAGTCGACAATGTTCGCAAATTAATCCAAACCATTGAATTCCCAGGAAACACACTTGTTTCTGTTGGTTCTAACAAACAAGGTGCAAAATTCGACGGAGCTCAAATGTCTACAAACACACATAACCGTGGAGACTATCATTTAGACTTGAAAAAAGGCAAGATGAATGAATATACTTACGGCTTCATGTATGGATTTGTTTCTTCTAATGAATTAGCAGCATCTGTTTGGAGTAACTCTCAATTTACTTATAGAGGAAATGACTTTGCACGTTTAACAACAGCGTTAGAACGTGTTGAAGGCGTAAACTACTTAGGTATTCAAAGCTCACCTTACTGGTACCAACGTGCTTATAAGAACTTAGTATTCCCAGAATACACATTAGAATTACCAAGTTCTAAAGTAGTCATCACAAAAGACTTAAACAAAGATAATGTGGTGGACTGGCAAGATGGTGCGATTGCATATCGTAATATCATGAACAATCCTAAAGGGGCAGAATCTGTTCCAGATTTAGTAGCGTATCGTATTGCGATGAACTTCGCATCTCAAGCGCAAAACCCATTCTTAATGACATTAGATGGTATTAAGAAGATTAACTTACACACAGATGGTTTAGGCCAATCAATCCTACTTAAAGGGTATGGTAGTGAAGGTCACGACTCAGGTCACTTAAACTATGCGGATATCGGTAAGAGAATCGGTGGCGTTGAAGACTTCAAGAAATTATTAGCAAAATCAAAAGAATATGGAGCTAAAAATCGGTATTCACGTTAATGCTTCTGAAACATATCCTGAATCTAAATACTTCAGTGAAGCTATTTTACGTAGAAACTCTGACGGAACATATATGTACGGTTGGAACTGGTTAGACCAAGGTATCAACATCGATGCAGAATATGACTTAGCTCATGGACGTTTGGATCGTTGGAAAGAGTTAAGAGAAACTAGGTGCTGACTTAGACTTCATTTATGTGGACGTTTGGGGTAACGGACAATCAGGAGATAACACTGCTTGGCCAACTCACGTACTTGCTAAAGAATTAAACTCTCAAGGATGGCGTATGGCTATCGAGTGGGGCTTCGGTGCAGAATATGACTCAACATTCCAACACTGGGCAGCTGACTTAACTTACGGTGGATATTCACTGAAGGGTATTAACTCAAATATCACTCGATTCATTCGTAACCACCAAAAAGACTCATGGGTGGGTGACTATCCAAGCTACGGTGGTGCCGCTAACTATCCATTACTTGGTGGATATAACATGAAAGACTTCGAAGGATGGCAAGGTCGAAGCGACTACGAAGGATATATTCGTAACCTCTTCGAAAACAACATCATGACGAAGTTCTTCCAACACTACAAAGTTTCTAAATGGGTGAACGGTGACCCAGTTGCGATGAGCGACAACGGTCAAAACTACAAGTGGACTCCAGAGATGGAAGTACATTTAACAAATGACAATGGGGACGAAGTGAAAATCGTTCGTCAATCAAACGACCCTAATAGCCCAGATTACCGTAAACGTGTCACAACATTAAACGGTCGTGTCATCGAAAATGGTAGAAGCTACTTAGTACCATGGAACTGGGATGAAAATGGTAAAGCTTTAACAGGCGACAAAGAAAAGATGTACTTCTACACAACTGAAGGTGGAACAACTGAATGGACTCTTCCAGAAGATTGGACTGGAGATAAAGTATACCTTTACCGTTTAACAGACCAAGGTAAGAAAGATGTTGTAGAATTAACAGTCGGCGCAGACCGTAAGATTCAAATTACGGGAGATGCGAACCAACCATATGTACTTTACAAAGCTCCTCAAGGCAAAAAGACAATGGTATGGAGTGAAGGTCTACACATCTATGACCAAGGTTTCAACAGCGGAACATTAGATCATTGGGAAAAAACGGGTGACAGCGAACACGCTGAAATCGTGAAATCTCAAGGGGCTAACGAAATGTTACGTATTCAAGGAAACACTGAACGTGTGACATTGAAACAACGCTTAACAGACTTGAAACCAAATACAAGATATGCTGTTTATGTAGGTGTAGATAACCGAAGTGATGCACGTGCAGATATCACAATCCGTGTAGGCGACAAAGTGATTTCTAACTACACTAACAAATCAATCGCGAAGAACTATGTACAAGCACATGCGCATAACACACTTTCAAAGAACGCAACTGTGGATAATACAAGTTACTTCCAAAACATGTATGTATACTTCACAACAGGCGAAGATGTTTCTAATGTGACATTAGAACTTGGACGTGATGCGGATGCAGCAGCAACTTACTTCGATGAAATTCGTGTATTTGAAATCAATCTGTAATGTACAACGAAAAACACGATACAGGAAATGGTAAATTCAAACAAGACTTCGAAGAAGTGCCTCAAGGTATCTTCCCATTCGTAGTCGGCGATGTTGAAGGTGTACAAGATAACCGTACTCACTTATCTGAGAAACACGAACCATATACTCAGCGTGGATGGAATGGTAAGAAAGTCAACGATGTCATCGAAGGCAATTGGTCATTGAAGACGAACGGTTTATCAGGTTATGACAAACTCGTTTACCAAACAATTCCACAAAACTTCCGCTTCGAAGAAGGTAAGACTTATAAAGTAACCTTCGAGTATGAAGCAGGTTCAAATGGAGCATACTCATTCGTTATCGGTAATGGCGAAAATTCTCGTCGTAGTAAATTAACGAAATACGACTTAGAAAACACTTGGGAAAATTCATCAACTCCTAAGAAAGTAAGCTTCTATGTTACTGGTGAAAAAGGTGGAAACACTTGGATTGGTATTTACTCAAATGCGCGTGGTGCCGATACTAAAGGAGCTACAGATAACAACGAAATCAACTTCAAAGGTTATAAAGACTTTATGTTAGATAACCTTGAAATTGAAGAAATTAAGTTAACTGGTAAGATGATCATCGATGAAGCATACGAAAAGAATACTCCAATCGTAAATGGCAACTACAAACAAGATTCATTAAATGCATATAAAGACGCTGTAGCAGCTTTATTAGAAGCAGACGATGATATTAGTGTGGATGACGCTAAAGCTCTTGTAGAACGCGTTAACGAGGCTAAAGAAACTTGCGGTGAAACGTAGCGCTCCAGATTGGGACGATATTCATGATCTTGATGCTCCTTATGAAGAAGCAGATAATGTATGGTATGCATTTGATGGAAATACAAATACTTTATGGCATACACCTTATGGAGTGAATAGCTTAGGAAAACCATTAACAGTAGAGTTTAATAATCCGATGGAATCAACTCGCTTTGAATATGTTCCTCGCCCTTCAGGTCCAAACGGACGTGTGATGAGCGGTAGCCTTACAGTGATTGATGAAAAAGGACAAGAACATAACTTTAGCTTTACTGGATGGGAAAATAATGCGAAAACAAAAGTGATTAACTTCGATGCTCCAATCAAAGTGAAGAAAGCAATCTTTACTGGTAACGAAACATACGGTGATCCTGGACATATTTCAGCAGCGGAATTACGCTTCGTCCTTCCAATTGAAGATGATAAACCATTAGATGAAGCTGCATACAATGCTGAAGTAGAACGTGTTCGTAAGATTGATCGTCAAGACGCGAAAGAATATTTGGCGGCTGTTGAAGCTTACAAGAATGGCCTTGCAGAACATATCTTATTAACTCCAAACGGACTTAATAAATTGGTAGAAGGCTTGAAAGAAATTAAAGAAACTGAAGAGCCAACTCCAGATCCGAAAACCAACTCCCAGATCCAGAGCCAACTCCCAGATCCGAAAACCAACTCCAGATCCAGAGCCAACTCCAGATCCAGAGCCAACTCCAGATCCAGAACCAACCCCAGATCCAAAACCAACTCCAGATCCAGAGCCAACTCCAGATCCAGAGCCAACCCCAGATCCAGAGCCAACCCCAGATCCAGAGCCAACTCCGAGATCCAGAACCAACTCCAGATCCGAAACCAACTCCAGATCCAGAGCCAACTCCAGATCCAGAACCAACTCCAGATCCGAAACCAACTCCAGATCCAGAACCAACTCCAGATCCAGAACCAACTCCAGATCCAGAGCCAACTCCAGATCCAGAACCAAGTCCAGATCCAGAGCCAACTCCAGATCCAGAACCTGAAGTTCTTTCAAGTAAGGGAGATCAGCAACCACCAGTAGTTGAAATTCCTGAATTTACAGGTGGAGTTAATGCTGCAGAAGCAGCTGTTCATGAAATCCCAGAGTTCAAGGATGGCGTCAATTGGGTTGAAGCGGACAAGAATGAGCTTCCAGAGTTCAAGGGCGGCGTTAATTGGGTCGAAGCTGCTAAGAATGAGGTTCCAGAGTTCAAGGGTGGCGTTAATTGGGTTGAAGCTGCTAAGAATGATGTTCCTGAGTATAAAGAAACATTAGGTGCAGGAGACAATCAGACAAGTCCAGTTGCAGAAAAACTTGATCAGAAACCAGCTCTTACACCAACACCTGCTATGCAAGCAGCACAAAAAGAAGCAGATCAGTCCAAACTTCCTGAAACAGGTGAAGGAACAACTGAACACCTCTTCCTAGCTGGTCTTACATTAGCAATGTCTGCTCTATTTCTTCAAAAAAGAAAAGAAGATTAAAATATAATAGAGTTTTATACTATGAAAACTCAAACTCCTAACTTATTGTAATGGAGAAAACCAAACACCTAGAGAGGACCTCTTGGTCCTCCCTTTTTAAAAGGGAAATGATAACGCTTACCCAATTTAAGCGTTGGAAAGGAAATATAGAAAATGGGAAAACATTTTTTTGAGAGACGGTGTCATTACAGTATACGTAAGTTTGCAGTTGGCGCTGCTTCTGTCATGATTGGTGCAAGCATTTTTGGTGCTGGTATGGTTCAAGCAGCAGAAACAGAAGGGCCTGCAGAGACAGAAGGCACGGTGACACAGGTTCAGCCCATGGATAAGTTACCAGCGGATATAGCAGCGGCTATTGAAAAAGCTGAATCAGCAAAACCAACTGATCCTACTGAAACGAATCCGACTGATGCGGAAGCTCAGCCTGAAAATACTGGAGAAGTATCTCCAAAACCAGCTGAAACTCCAGTTCCTAAGGAAGAAGCAACACCAAAACCAGCTGAGACTCCAAAAGAAGAAGCAGCACCAGTAGCTAAACCAGCAGAAAAGCCAGTTACTAAAGATTTGGTTGAAACTCCAGATGTCAATCATTTGGAAAGGCTACTGCGACAGCATCAAACCATGAAGCGAACACACCATTTACTGCTGAGAAGGCGATTGATGGAAATCCAGATACTCGTTGGGCAACTGACCGTGATGTTGTGAAACCAACAATCGAATTTAAGCTTGAAAAGACAACCTTAATCAAGCATGTGGAAATTGATTGGGACCGTCGTGTTCGTGGCGAGCAAAATGATCCAAACATCAAATCTTGGAATCTCTATTATGCAGGTCAAGACGAAGTCAATGGATCAGGTCATGGAGAATGGAAGTTGGCTCATCAACGAACAGGAACTCCGGTTCTAGATGAAAAAGTTGACTTAAAAGAAGCCGTTCAAGCTAAGTATCTTAAACTTGAAATTACAGATTATCAAGCCGGTACTATGCAATGGAAAAATGTGGGTATTCAAGAAATTCGTGCCTACTCAAATATTCCAGACACCAGCAAACCAACAGATATTCGTCAAGTTACAGAAATAGCGGTTGCTGAAGACGGAAAATCACTTGTATTGCCTAAATTACCTGGTCAAGTTAGCTTGATTGGAAGCAATAAGCAAGGTGTTATCGACCTAAATAATAAAATCTACACACCGCTGACAGAACAACATGTCAAAGTGATGGTCCAACAAACCAATGATAACCATACCTTCACAAAAGAATTTGAAGTTGTCATTAAAGGCTTGCACGCTGATGAAGGCGTTGGAACCAAACCTGCAGTTGCCCCAGCAGTTCAACAATGGTACGGCACTGAAGGTAAAACTTCTATTACTTCAGAAACTATCATTTCCGTTGGGAATTCTGGATTTGATAAGGAAGCTAAGTTCTACCAAACTGACCTTGAAAATCGTGGTTTGGAAGTCGCAACTGGTGGTCAAGAAGCACAAAAACGTATTGAGTTTAAAAAGGTTGAAGACAAGGGTTATGGCAAAGAAGGCTATGGTATCACCATTAAAGATGGAGTTATCACTGTAGAAGCTGCGACCAATGCAGGAGCATTTTATGCTACACGTACCCTTCTTCAGTTGGGAGAAAATGACTTGCAAAACGGAGAAATCCGTGACTTCCCAAGCTTTAGCCATCGTGGATTTATGCTAGACACAGGTCGTAAGTTTATTCCTTATGATACGCTTGTAGATATTATGCTCAATATGGCCTACTACAAGATGAACGATCTTCAATTGCACTTGAATGACAACTATATCTTCTTAAAAGATCATTTAGCAGGGAAAAATCTTACTCCTCAAGAGGAACTGGATTATGTTCTTAAAAATGCTAAGACAGGCTTCCGTGTAGAGACTGATGTTGTCGGTGAAAATGGTGAAAAATTAACATCAAAAGAACATTACACCAAGGAAGAAATGCAACAGATCATTAGCCTTGCGAAAGACTTGCATATCAACCTTGTTCCTGAAATTGACACACCAGGTCACGCACTTTCATTTGTTAAAGTCCGTCCAGACTTGATGTATAAGGGCCAACTAAGTGCCAGAAAGCACAATGTAGAGCGTGTAGCAATGCTAGACTTGGATAACAAGTACGAAGAAACACTTGCTTTTGTCAAATCAGTCTATGATAAATTGCTCGATGGTGAAGACGCACCTCTTCGTGGTGTTTCAACAGTTCATATCGGTACAGATGAGTACTATGGAAGTCCTGAAAGTTATCGACGCTATGTCAATGATATGATCCAGTACATCAAAGGTAAGGGCTTAACACCACGTATTTGGGGTTCGCTCTCTGCCAAACAAGGAACTACGCCAGTTGATTGGAAAGATGTAGAAGTGGATATCTGGAGTATCCACTGGCAACGTCCACAGGCAGCAATTGCTCAGGGTGCCAAGATTATCAATATCACAGATATTCCAACCTACAGTGTCCCAAGTGGAAGCAATAGTCAAGGTGGTTATGGGGATTATGCAAACTATGAAACTCAATACAACCGCTGGACACCAAATGACTTCTCAACAGGTGGAGGACCACGCCTAGAAGCCTCTAATCCAAATATCATCGGTGGTGGTCATGCGGTTTGGAATGACAACATTGACCTTCATGAAACAGGGCTTACCTCTTTTGATATCTTTAAACGCTTCTTCAAGAGCATGCAATCAACTGCAGAACGCACTTGGGGTTCAGATCGTGCAGCTAAGACCTATGCAGACCGTATCCAACCAACAAGTGTTTATGCACCACGTTCAAATCCAGAAAAAACAATAGAAGATAGTGACCTATTCACCATTAAACCAGAGACTATCAAGAAATATCTTGCTAAGAATGTGAAGAAAACAGAAGCAGGATTGAATTTTGAAAAAGATTCTAGCATCGAAGGCTTAGTAGGTGATGTTGGTCCTAGTCATGTTTTGAAATTGGATGTAACTGTTACAGGTGATGGAGAGCAAGTCTTCTCTACAAGTGGGGACAACCAACTTTACCTTGCGGACAAGGATGGCTACTTAGCTTATAAATTTGAACAATTCCATATTCAATTTGACAAGAAGCTAGAGAAGAATAAACGTTATCAAATCTCTGTTGTTACGAAACCACAAAAAACAGAAGTTTATGTAGACGGTGAAAAAGTTGAGCGTATTGCAAATCCAGCTCACCCTCGCTTGGCTCACAATAGCTTGGTACTTCCACTTGAAACAATCGGTGGCTTCCAAGGAATCTTGCATAGTGCAGAGTTGTCAAATGAAGCATTTGTAAACCCACGTTTGATCCCAACAGATCACTTCACAGTTTCTGCAAGCAGTCAAGAAACTCCAGGAACAGAGACTGAAGGCCCAGTTGAAAAAGCTTTCGACAATGATCCAAATACCTTCTGGCATTCTAAATGGACTGGACATCAGGCTCCATATACCGTTGCTATGAATTTGAATGCTCCTGAAAAAGTCAATGGTTTGACTTATCTTCCACGTCCTGGTGGTGGTAATGGAGTCGTGACATCTTATGAAATCTATGCTCAAAAAGATGGTCAAATGGTTAAGGTTGCTTCAGGAACTTGGGAAAATAATACTAAAGAAAAAACGGTTAATTTTGCAGCAGTTGAAACCAATAAGGTAGAATTTAAAGTTCTGTCAGGTGTCGCAGGATTTGGTAGTGCTGCAGAAATTCAACTGCTCAAGCCACTTTCTGATAGTGAATCAGAAGAGCCAGTTGCTCCAGAAAAACCGGTAACTCCTGAGAAACCGGTGACTCCAGAAAAACCAAAAGTTGAAGAAGTAAGTGATGGTACAACTGAACTTGCGGATAGCTTTGTAGCTACAAAACCAGCCAGTGATGATGCGATCGCTGCTGCAGCACAAAGTCAAGACTATCTCAAGAAAGAATACAAGGTATTCCCAACACCACAAAAAGTTACTTACGGTGAAGGTGTCACTAAACTTCAAAAACAAGTTAATCTTGTTATGGGAGACCATCTAGATATTTACACTCGCAACCGCTTGAAGAGTGTTCTACAAGATCATCAAATCTCATACACAAGCAGTCAAGCAGCAGTAGCAGGTGCTACAAATATCTATCTTGGTGTTCATGGTCAACATTCACAGGCAGAAAAAGAAATATCTGGTATTTCTCAAGGACTCTTTGATAAGATTGATGCTTATGCTTTGTCAATTAAGAACAATACAATCTCTATCGTCGGTAAAGATACAGATGCTGTCTTCTATGGATTGACGACTCTTAAACACATGCTTAATGAAAGTGAAGCTCCAGTTTTACGTAATGTAACTGTTGAAGACTACGCTGAAATTAAGAATCGTGGTTTTATCGAAGGTTACTATGGAAATCCATGGAGCAATGCTGATCGTGCTGAATTGATGCGCTATGGTGGTGACTTGAAGTTGACTCAATACTTCTTTGCTCCAAAAGACGATCCATACCACAACAAGAAATGGCGTGAACTTTATCCAGAAGAAAAATTAGCTGAAATCCGTGAATTGGCGCGTGTCGGAAACCAAAACAAGACTCGTTATGTTTGGACCATCCACCCATTCATGAACAACCGTATCCGTTTTGGCAACGATGCTGACTACCAAAAAGACCTTGAAACCATTAAGGCTAAATTCACTCAATTGATGGATGTCGGCGTTCGTGAGTTCGGTATTTTGGCAGATGATGCTCCAAGTCCAGTTGGTGGCTACAATAGCTACAACCGCTTGATGAAGGACATGACAGATTGGTTGACTGAAAAACAAGCAACTTATGTTGGCCTTCGTAAGGAAATGATCTTCGTTCCTGGTCAGTATTGGGGTAATGGTCGTGAAGATGAGTTGAAATCTCTAAATGAAAATCTTCCAACTTCAACTTCTATGACCCTTACTGGTGGTAAGATTTGGGGTGAAGTATCTGAAAGCTTCCTTTCAAACCTTAAGAATAATCTGACTGCAGGAGGTAAGACATACCGCCCAGTTTCTCTATGGATTAACTGGCCTGTTACAGATAACTCTAAACAACACTTGATTTTGGGTGGCGGTGAGAAATTCCTTCATCCAAATGTGGACCCAAGTCTCCTTTCAGGTATCATGTTGAACCCAATGCAACAATCTGAGCCTTCTAAGATTGCCCTCTTTTCAGCAGCTCAGTACGCATGGAAACAATGGAAATCTGAAGAAGAAGCTAAGAAAGTAAATGACATCGCCTTCAACTTTGTTGAAACAGGTAAATTTACTGACAGTGAAACATCTGTTGCTTTCCGTGAACTTGGTAAACATATGATCAACCAAACATGGATGGTCGTGTTGTGAAATTGGAAGAGTCTGTTGAACTCGCACCAAAATTGGCGGCCTTCATGTCTAAGTTGAAAGCTGGTCAAGATGTTAGCGCAGAGCGTGCTGACTTGCGTGCAGAATTTGCTAAACTAAAAGCTGCAGCACAACTTTATAAAGCATCTGGTGACGAAAAGATGCGTGCTCAAATACACTATTGGTTGGATAATGCTATTGACCAAATGGATGCTTTGAGTGCTTTCCTAGATGGATCAGAAGCTATTGAAAACAATGATTCTGCTAGACTTTGGGATAGCTATTACAAGGGCTTGAAACTTTATGAACAATCACAAACTTATACTTTCCTTTATGTAGACCATGATGAAAGAGCTGAGTTGGGTGTACAACATATCCGTCCATTCTTGCTTGGCCTTCGTGAAGTATTGGCAACTGAAGTTCAAAAAGCCCTACACCCAGACCTAGTAATCAGCACCTTTATCACAAACCGTACAGGTGTAGAAGGTGGACTTGCTGAAGTCACTGATGGAGATTTAGGAACACATGCCCTTATCAAATCACCAAACAGCATCCAAACTGGTGACTATATTGGTTTGAAATTTAATAAAGCTGTTCCAATTCAAAACTTGACATTTGCAATGGGAACTCAAGCAAATCCACGCGATACCTTTAACAATGCTAAGGTTGAGTACCTCAATGAAAATGATGAGTGGGTAACACTTTCAGAACCAAGCTACACTGGTAATGAGCCTCTTCTTAAATTTGAAAATCTCAATATCAATGCAAAAGCTGTTCGAATGATTGCAACTTCTGATCGTGAGAACACTTGGTTTGCTATCCGAGAAATCGCTGTGAACCGTCCTGTAGAAGTAAGTCGTCCTAAACAGGCAGCTACAGTGACCATCAGTCCAAATCTTATGTACAAGTACAATACGACAGTTGCCCAGATTACAGATGGTCGTGACAATACTGAAGCCATGCTTGCAAATGCTGATCGAACAGATACAACTCCAGTCGGTGGTTGGGTTCAACTAGACTTGGGTGGAGTCAAACCTGTAACTAAGGTTCGCCTCGTTCAAGGATCAGGTGATAAATTGGCAGAAGGAATTCTTGAGTATTCTACAGATGGTACTTCATGGCAAGAATTGGATCGTTTGACTGGTGAACAAACCAAAGAAATTGAAACTCCAATTTCAGCTCGCTACATCCGTGTTCGTAACACCAAGAATATCAATCTATGGTGGCGTATCGCTGACTTCTCAGTTGAAACACGTGCTGGCAATAGCGAGATGACAGATACTAATGTTGAAAGTTTGAAATCAACTCCAGTATATGACAGTCTCGGTCGTTATGACATGCAAATTCCAAGTGGAACTAAGCTTCCAGCTCATAGCTACTTGGGTATGAAGCTAGACCGTCTACACCAGGCTGAAAGCATTCAGGCTATTGGTATTGGAAATCCAGCCCTTGACTTGGAATTCTCTCCAAATGCACAAGAATGGTATCCAGCTAGCCAAGTAACTGATAAGTCCTTGGTGCGTTATGCTCGTTTGGTTAATAAGACTGATCAAGAACAAGCAGTGACAGCAACATCTCTACTCGTTAAGACAAAAGAAGTGGAGCCAACTAAACTTGATTCTACTTCTATGGGAATTGATGCCTACTATGGTGCAAATGATGTTCGCAAGATCAAGAATTTGGATCAGTTGTTTGATGGTGTTTACAATAACTTTGTAGAGTTCTCTGACTATGCACGTAAAGATGGTCACATAACATTGAAACTTGGTAGTGAACGTGAAATCAAGAAGATTAGAGCCTATATCCAAGATGGTACGAAGAACTATCTTCGTGATGGTAAGATTCAGGTTAGCCAAGACGGCAAGACATGGACAGATGTTGTGACAGTAGGTGATGGTGTCGCTAATGAAATGCGCGATGATTCATTGACAGATGGATGGACACATGATTCTAAGATGCCTGGAAATCGCTACATCGAAGGTGAACTTGCAAGCCCAGTTAAAGCTAACTATCTCCGTGTTCTCTTCACTGCTAATTACGATGCTCGTTTTGTTGGATTTACTGAGTTAGTTATCAATGATGGCGAATTTGTGAAACCTATCAATGACCCAACTGTTCAAGGAAACGGTGGAGAAAGTCGAGGTAACCTATACACAAATCTTGTAGATGGCAAAGTCTTGACAAGCTATAAGGCTGAGAAAGACCAAGGTGAGTTGGTTTACCACTTGTCAGAACCAACAGACGCTAACCACATCCGACTTGTTTCTAGTCTGCCTCAAGGAGTAGCAGCGCGTCTACTTGCTCGCACTCTGAAAACAGACAGAGACGGTGCTTGGACAGATTTGGGAGCAATTACTTCAAGCTTCCAAACATTTGCAGTCAGAGATAAGTCTCCGTTACTTGATGTCAAACTCATTTGGGAAGGTGGCAAACCAGAGTTCTATGAAATGACGACTTACTACCAAGAACTTTCAGAAGAACCTGAGCAACCAACTCCAGATCCAGAGCCAACCCCAGATCCAGAACCAACTCCAGATCCGAAACCAACTCCGGATCCAGAGCCAACTCCAGATCCAAAACCAACTCCAGATCCAGAGCCAACTCCAGATCCAGAGCCAATTCCAGATCCAGAGCCAACTCCAGATCCAGAGCCAACTCCAGATCCAAAACCAACTCCAGATCCAGAGCCAACTCCAAATCCAGAGCCAACTCCAGATCCAAAACCAACTCCGGATCCAGAACCAACTCCAGATCCGAAACCAACTCCGGAACCTGAAGTCCTTTCAAGTAAGGGAGATCAGCAACCACCAGTAGTTGAAATTCCTGAATTTACAGGTGGCGTTAATGCAGCAGAAGCAGCTGTTCATGACATTCCAGAATTCAAGGGTGGCGTTAATTGGGTTGAAGTTGCTAAGAATGAGGTTCCAGAGTTCAAGGGTGGAGCTAATTGGGTTGAAGCGGACAAGAATGAGCTCCCAGAATTCAAGGGTGGCGTCAATTGGGTTGAAGCGGACAAGAATGAGCTTCCAGAATTCAAGGGTGGCGTTAATTGGGTTGAAGCAGCTAAGAATGAGGTTCCAGAATATAAAGAGCCTGTTGCAAACTCAGTTACACCAATCGCGGATCACAAGCAACCTTCAAGTTCAACAAACCAAAAACAAGAACCAGAAGGACCAAATGCACCAGCGACTGATGCTAAAGGTCAACTTCCAGCAACTGGTGAGCAAGATTCAGTAGGCTTAGCCTTCCTAGCTAGTCTTGGATTGGTTCTCTCTGCAACCTTTATCAAAAAAGGGAAAGAAGACTAAGTACGAATCTTCATTCGATGCAGAATATCTTGTTTTAAAAAAGAAAAACCAGGGACATTAGTTCCTGGTTTTTTTGTGATAAAAATGAAATGAAAAACTAGCAAATAAAAACACCAACGAAGTAACCGTTGGCGTTGAGCAATGTTTAGGATGCTCCGTTATTAGCGCTAACTCCTGCTTCAGTAGTTGGAGTATTTGATGAAGAATCAGATTGCTCATTTTTCTGAGAATTGTCATCTGATTTTGTATCTTCCTTCTTGCTAGGTGTTTGAACTTCTTCTTTTTGAGTTGTTTCTTGATTATTAGACTGACTTTGTGCAGGTGCATTGGATTCAGCGGGAGCTTCCTTTTGAACTTCCTTGATAATGGTTGTTTGTGGAGTCGTATCTTTATGATCCTTGTTTTTATCTAAAGCATTCATGATAGTGATACTAGCTGTAATCAAACCAAGGATACTGGCTAAAGTTGCAATTGTTTTTTGAAAGACGGTAAAGCCTTTTTTGATATGTTCAGTTTTAGGTTTTGATTTTCTGCGATAGTTAGACATAATTTCTCTCCTTTACCATGATTCATTATACCCAAAATCTTTAAAAAAAACTTAAATGAACCTGAACGGCATTTCTTGTCGCCTGAACTGTTTCGTGTTACAATAGAAGCAGTGATTTTAGAAAGTGTGAGAAACAATGATTTACTTTGATAATTCGGCTACGACCAAGCCTTATCCTGAAGTACTTGAAACTTACATGCAGGTGTCTGCAAAAATTATTGGTAACCCATCTAGCCTTCATCGTTTGGGGGATCAGTCTACCAGAATTTTAGAAGCTTCTCGTCAGCAGATTGCAGATTTAATTGGTAAGAAAAGCGAAGAAGTATTCTTTACCTCTGGTGGTACCGAAGGAGATAACTGGGTTATCAAAGGTGTCGCTTTTGAAAAAGCTCAGTTTGGTAAACACATCATCGTGTCAGAAATTGAGCATCCAGCGGTTAAGGAATCAGCTCTTTGGCTGAAGACTCAAGGATTTGAGGTGGATTTTGCACCAGTTGATGAAAAAGGATTTGTAGATGTTGCTGCTTTAGAAAATCTACTTCGTCCTGATACAACGCTAGTCTCTGTTATGGCAGTCAACAATGAAATTGGGTCAATCCAACCTATTGAAGCTATCTCAGAACTATTAGCAGATAAACCAACGATTTCCTTCCATGTTGATGCGGTTCAAGCTTTAGCTAAGATTCCGACAGAATCCTATCTAACTGACCGAGTGGATTTGCGACCTTCTCTAGTCATAAATTCCACGGAGTTCGTGGTGTAGGATTTGTCTATATCAAGTCTGGCAAGAAAATCACCCCCCTATTAACTGGCGGTGGCCAAGAGCGTGACTATCGTTCAACTACTGAGAATGTAGCAGGTATTGCAGCGACAGCCAAGGCCCTACGTTTGGCTATGGAAAATTTGGATTTGTTTACGAGCAAAACGAGTCAGATGAAGGCAGTCATCCGTCAAGCTCTACTCGAATATCCAGATATTTTTGTTTTCTCAGGTGAGGATGACTTTGCTCCTCATATTCTGACCTTTGGGATTAAGGGTGTCCGTGGTGAAGTCATTGTTCATGCATTTGAAGACTATGATATTTTCATTTCCACAACCTCTGCTTGCTCGTCCAAGGCAGGAAAACCTGCTGGTACCTTGATTGCTATGGGGTTTGAAAAAGATAAGGCCCAGTCAGCAGTCCGCCTCAGCCTAGACCTAGAAAATGACATGAGTCAAGTGGAGCAATTTTTGACTAAACTAAAATTAATTTACAATCAAACTAGAAAAGTAAGATAGGAGTATTCATGCAGTATTCAGAAATTATGATTCGCTACGGGGAACTGTCAACCAAAGGTAAAAACCGTATGCGTTTCATCAATAAACTACGTAATAATATCTCAGATGTTTTATCTATCTATCCTCAAGTCAAGGTAACTGCTGATCGCGACCGTGCCCATGCTTATCTTAATGGAGCCGACTATGCAACAGTAGCTGAGTCTCTCAAACAGGTTTTCGGGATTCAAAACTTTTCTCCAGTATATAAGGTTGAAAAGTCTGTCGAGGTTCTTAAATCTGCTGTCCAAGAGATTATGCAGGACATCTATAAGGAAGGCATGACCTTTAAGATCTCTAGCAAACGTAGTGATCACAACTTTGAACTGGATAGTCGTGAACTCAACCAAGTTCTTGGTGGTGCTGTTTTTGATGCCATTCCAAATGTACAAGCTCAGATGAAAAATCCTGACATTAACCTTCAAGTGGAAATTCGTGAGGAATCAGCTTATCTTTCTTATGAGACCATTCGAGGAGCAGGTGGCTTGCCAGTTGGAACTTCTGGTAAAGGAATGCTCATGTTGTCAGGTGGGATTGACTCACCTGTTGCTGGATATCTAGCTCTAAAACGTGGAGTAGATATCGAGGCTGTTCACTTTGCGAGCCCACCGTACACCAGTCCAGGCGCCCTCAAGAAAGCGCAGGATTTGACCCGTAAATTGACTAAGTTCGGTGGAAATATCCAGTTTATCGAAGTGCCTTTCACTGAAATCCAAGAAGAGATTAAAGCTAAGGCCCCAGAAGCTTACCTCATGACTCTGACTCGCCGCTTTATGATGCGGATTACCGATCGTATCCGTGAAGTGCGAAATGGTTTGGTCATCATCAATGGTGAAAGTCTTGGTCAGGTAGCTAGCCAAACCCTCGAAAGCATGCAGGCTATCAATGCTGTGACCAATACACCAATTATCCGTCCAGTTGTGACCATGGATAAGTTGGAAATCATAGATATTGCTCAGGAAATTGATACCTTTGAAATTTCTATCCAACCTTTTGAAGACTGCTGTACGATTTTTGCGCCTGATCGTCCCAAAACAAATCCTAAAATTAAGAATGCTGAACAGTATGAAACACGTATGGATGTTGAAGGATTGGTTGAGCGAGCAGTGGCAGGAATTATGATTACTGAAATTACCCCTCAAGCTGAGAAAGATGCGGTTGATGAGTTAATTGATGACCTCCTTTAATCAGAAAAACCAGAGGAAAAAATAAAATAAGTAAAAAAAGTTAGTTTATTGTCCTAAATTTGGACGGAAACTGACTTTTTTTCTATTTTTATGATATAATTAGGTAAAATTTTGAATATAGAGAGTTTTCTGACAATGAATCAATCCTACTTTTACCTGAAAATGCGAGAGCATAAACTCAAGGTTCCATACACAGGCAAGGAGCGCCGTGTACGTGTTCTCCTCCCGAAAAACTACGAGAAAGACACGGATCGAACTTATCCGGTTGTCTATTTCCATGATGGTCAAAATGTCTTTTACAGTAAAGAATCCTATGTCGGTCATTCATGGAAGATCATTCCTACCATTAAACGTAATCCAGATATCAGCCGTATGATTGTAGTAGCTATTGACAATGATGGCCTAGGCCGTATGAACGAGTATGCGGCATGGAAATTCCAAGAGTCTAATATTCCCGGTCAACAGTTTGGTGGTAAGGGAGTCGAGTACGCTGAGTTTGTCATGGAAGTGGTCAAACCCTTTATCGATGAAACTATCGTACAAAGTCTGATCGCAAGCACACTGCTATGGTTGGATCTTCTCTAGGTGGCAATATTACACAGTTTATTGGCTTGGAGTATCAAGACCAGATTGGCTGCTTGGGAGTGTTCTCATCAGCCAACTGGCTTCACCAAGAGGCCTTTGATCGCTATATGGAGCGAAAAAAACTATTACCTAATCAACGAGTCTTTATCTATGTCGGGACGGAAGAAGCAGATGACACGGATAAGACCCTTATGGCTGGTAATATTAAGCAGGCCTATATTGACTCTTCTCTTCGCTATTATCATGATTTGATAGCAGGAGGAGTTGAGTTGGAAAATCTCTCACTCAAGGTTCAAGCCGGGGCTATCCACCATGAAATTCCATGGGCAGAAAATCTTCCAGCTTGCTTACGCTTTTTTGCAGAAAATTGGTAAATAGTATAAAGGAGACAGGATATGCATATTGAACATCTTAGCCACTGGAGTGGTCATCTTAACCGTGAAATGTATGTCAATCGATACGGACATGGAGGCATCCCAGTTGTTGTCTTTGCTTCTTCAGGTGGTAGCCACAATGAATACTATGATTTTGGCATGATTAATGCTTGTGCATCCTTTATTGAAGAAGGTCGCGTGCAGTTCTTTACACTTTCAAGTGTAGATAGTGAGAGCTGGCTTGCGACTTGGAAAAATAGTCATGATCAAGCTGAGATGCACCGTGCCTATGAACGATATGTGATTGAAGAAGCTATTCCTTTTATCAAGCACAAGACAGGCTGGTTTGACGGTATGATGACAACAGGTTGCTCTATGGAGCTTATCATGCACTTAACTTTTTCCTGCAGCATCCAGATGTCTTTACCAAGGTTATCGCCCTCAGTGGTGTCTATGATGCTCGTTTCTTTGTTGGAGATTACTACAACGATGATGCTATCTATCAAAATTCACCAGTAGACTATATCTGGAATCAAAATGATGGTTGGTTTATCGATCGTTACCGTCAGGCTGAGATTATTGTTTGTACTGGTCTAGGTGCTTGGGAACAGGATGGCCTGCCTTCTTACTACAAGTTAAAAGAAGCTTTTGACCAAAAACAAATTCCTGCCTGGTTTGCAGAATGGGGGCACGATGTTGCCCATGACTGGGAATGGTGGCGCAAACAAATGCCTTATTTCCTCGGTCATATGAGTCTATAAAAGGAGTTGCTTATGAATTATCTTGTAATTTCACCCTATTACCCACAAAATTTTCAGCAATTTAGTATTGAGCTAGCCAATAAAGGAATCACAGTTCTAGGGATTGGGCAAGAACCCTACGAACAACTAGATGAACCATTACGCAATAGCTTGACGGAGTACTTCCGAGTTGATAATCTTGAAAATATCGATGAGGTTAAACGAGCAGTTGCCTTTCTTTTCTATAAGCATGGTCCAATTGACCGCATTGAATCACACAATGAATACTGGCTAGAGTTGGATGCTGCCCTTCGTGAACAGTTCAATGTTTTTGGTGCCAAACCAGAAGATCTCAAGAAGACCAAGTTCAAGTCTGAGATGAAAAAACTCTTCCAAAAAGCTGGGGTACCAGTCGTTCCAGGTGCTGTCATTGAAACAGAAGCAGATGTTGACAAAGCTGTGAAAGAAATCGGTCTTCCCATGATTGCCAAACCTGATAATGGAGTTGGGGCAGCCGCAACTTTCAAACTAGAAACAGAAGATGATGTAAACCACTTTAAGGCTGAATGGGACCATTCAACAGTTTATTTCTTTGAAAAATTTGTTACCTCTAGTGAAATCTGTACCTTCGATGGTTTGGTAGATAGAGATGGGAATATTGTCTTTTCAACTACCTTTGACTATGCCCATACACCCCTTGATCTCATGATTTACAAGATGGACAATTCATACTATGTTCTTAAAGATATGGATCCGAAACTTCGCAAGTATGGTGAGGCTATTGTCAAGGAATTTGGTATGAAAGAACGTTTCTTCCATATCGAGTTCTTCCGTGAGGGTGATGATTATATTGCCATTGAGTACAATAACCGTCCAGCGGGTGGCTTCACTATTGATGTCTATAACTATGCTCATTCTTTAGATTTGTACAAGGGCTATGCAGCTATCGTTGCAGGTGAAGCATTCCCAGAGTCTCCGTTTGAAACCCAGTATTGCTTAGCAACATCTCGTCGCGCCAATGCTAACTATGTTTATTCAGAAGAAGACTTGCTCGCTAAATATGGTCAACAGTTCAAAGTAAAGAAATCATGCCGGCAGCCTTTGCTGAATTGCAAGGAGACTATCTCTATATGCTTACGACACCAAGTCGTGAGGAAATGGAGCAGATGATTAAGGATTTTGGTCAGCGTCAAGAATAATCGAAATTAGGACTTAACAAAGGATGTTTGTTAGGTCTTTTTTGTAGACTTGAAATAAAAGCGTTTTCCCCTTGGATTCTTTTAGAAAATCTGTTGCTAAAAGGTTTAAAAATTGATAGAATAGGGATTGTCTAAAAAATATTAAGGAGAATCTATCAATGGATTTCACATGGGCAGTCAAATATGCCACTGAATTTTTGGGAACAGCTATCTTGATTATCTTGGGTAATGGTGCAGTTGCCAACGTTGAACTTAAAGGTACGAAAGGCCACCAAAGTGGCTGGCTCGTTATCGCTGTTGGTTACGGTATGGGGGTTATGATCCCAGCTTTGATGTTTGGTAACGTTTCTGGTAACCATATCAACCCAGCCTTCACTCTCGGACTTGCAGTTAGCGGTCTCTTCCCTTGGTCACAAGTAGCCCAATACATCATCGCGCAAGTGTTGGGAGCAATCTTCGGACAAGCCTTGGTTGTTGCGACTCACCGTCCTTACTACTTGAAGACAGAAAATCCAAATAACATCTTGGGAACTTTCTCAACAATTTCAAGTATCGACCACGGAACAAAAGAATCACGTTATGCAGCAACTGTGAACGGATTTATCAATGAGTTTATTGGATCATTTGTTCTTTTCTTTGCAGCACTTGGTTTAACAAAGAACTTCTTTGGTGCTGAGTTAGTTACAAAAGCTCAAGCATTGATTAATGAACAAGTGGCACAAGCGACTGCTCAAGGTCAAACAATTCCTCAAGAACAAGTGGCTACATATCTTGAACAAGCAAAAACTCAAGTGGCTCCATTCTTGTCACCGGGTCTTGGTATCGCGCACTTGGCTCTTGGTTTCCTAGTAATGGCCTTGGTTACATCACTTGGTGGACCTACAGGACCAGGTTTGAACCCAGCTCGTGACTTTGGACCACGTCTTCTTCACGCAGTACTTCCTAAATCAATCCTTGGTGAACACAAGGGTGATTCAAAATGGTGGTATGCTTGGGTACCAGTAGTTGCACCGATTGCTGCTGCTATTGCCGCTGTAGCACTTTTCAAATTACTTTACCTATAATATTTAAAAACTGGGTTTTCCCAGTTTTTTCTTTTTAGTACAGTTGTGTCTTTTAGAATTAAAGAGTGAAATCGTCAGACTTTTTTCATTTTAAATCAAAAGATGTAAATATGGCAAAAATATGGTAAAATAGAGTATTAAGTAAACGTTAAAAAGGAATATTATGCGTAAAGAAATTGCACCTGAATTATACAATTACAATAAATTCCCTGGTCCAGAATTTCATCTATCTGGAGATAAAGTCGAGGCTGAAGGATTTCACCTTCAACTTGGTTGAAAATAGTAAGGAAGCCTTTGATGCAACAGCTTTTACTCAACGCTTTTCGGAAGTTCTAAACAAGTATGATTATATTGTAGGGGACTGGAGTAATGAACAGTTGCGCTTGCGAGGATTCTACAAAAATGAACGAGCTGAAGAATCCTTGGAGAAAATCAGTCGTTTACAAGATTACCTACTCGAGTATTGTAGCTATGGTTGTGCCTACTTTGTCTTAGAAAATGAGACTCCTAAACGAGCACCATTTGACCAAAAAATGCGCAAGAAAGAAGAAGAGAAAGACAACCGTAAAGGGAAAAAGTCTTCTCAAAATAAGAAAAGAAATCATACGGACAAGAGAAATAGACGTCGTCGTAAAGAACAGAAACCTCAGAATGAAGAAAAGGGACAACGTCATTTCGTCATCCGTAAGAAAGACTAGAAAATAAGGAGAAAAGATGAAACCGTCGATTTATAGTTTAACTCGTCAAGGAATGCAAGAATGGGTCTTAGAGCAAGGAGAAAAGAAATTCCGAGCGGATCAAATCTGGGAATGGCTTTACCGTAAACGTGTTCAGACATTTGAAGAAATGACTAACTTGTCTAAGGATTTGATTGCCAAACTCAATGATCAATTTGTAGTCAATCCTTTGAAACAACGCATCGTTCAAGAGTCAGCTGACGGGACAGTTAAATATCTCTTTGAATTGCCAGATGGGATGCTGATTGAGACAGTTCTAATGCGTCAACATTATGGTTTGTCAGTCTGTGTAACAACTCAAGTAGGATGCAATATCGGTTGTACCTTCTGTGCATCAGGTTTGATCAAGAAGCAACGTGACCTCAATAACGGGGAAATCGTTGCCCAGATTATGTTGGTTCAAAAATATTTTGACGAACGTGGACAAGATGAACGTGTTAGCCATATCGTTGTTATGGGGATTGGAGAACCATTTGACAACTACAATAACGTTTTGAACTTTATCCGTACCATCAATGACGATAAGGGGATGGCTATCGGTGCTCGCCATATTACTGTATCAACTTCAGGTTTGGCTCACAAAATCCGTGAGTTTGCTAATGAAGGTGTACAGGTTAACCTTGCTGTCTCACTTCATGCGCCAAACAACGAACTTCGTTCAAGCATCATGAAGATTAACCGTGCTTTCCCAATTGAAAAACTCTTTGCAGCTATTGAGTATTACATCGAGACAACTAACCGCCGAGTGACTTTTGAGTACATCATGCTCAATGAAGTCAATGATGGAGTCGAACAAGCGCTTGAGTTGGCAGAATTGCTTAAGAATATCAAGAAATTGTCATATGTTAACTTGATTCCTTACAACCCAGTTAGTGAACATGACCAGTATAGCCGTAGTCCCAAAGAGCGTGTCATGGCCTTCTATGGTACGCTCAAGAAGAAAGGAATCAACTGTGTTGTTCGTCAGGAACATGGTACTGATATCGATGCAGCATGTGGACAATTGCGTTCAAATACCATGAAACGTGATCGCCAAAAAGCAGTAGCTGAAGTAAATCCATAAGATGAATCGAAAAACATTACTAGGCTTTGGAGTGTTTCTATACAGTCTTTGTATCGTCTGTTTTTGCTTTACTCCTCAGCCTCAACTTCCTACAGGAGTGGAAACTCCAGGTATTCAAACTTTTGGACGCCTGGTTTTTCTTTTGACGCCTTTTAACTCTTTTTGGAAACTGGGTGAAGTAACCAGCTTTTTACAGCTCTTTTGGATTTTTTTGCAAAATGCCTTAAATATCCTCTTGCTTTTCCCATTAATTTTCCAGCTTCTCTATCTTATACCTGCTCTAAGAAAAACGAAGAAAGTAATTTTGTTTAGCTTTTTATTGAGCTTAAGCATCGAGTGCACACAGCTAGTTTTAGACTTTTTCTTTGATTTTAACCGGGTATTTGAGATTGATGATTTATGGACCAATACTTTAGGTGGCTACCTGGCTTGGGTCCTTTATAAACTACTACATAGAAACAAGATAAGGAATTAGAATGAGTATCTTAGAAGTAAAAAATTTAAGTCACGGTTTTGGTGATCGTGCGATTTTTGAAGACGTATCCTTCCGTCTTTTAAAAGGTGAACATATCGGTCTGGTCGGTGCTAATGGTGAAGGGAAATCAACCTTTATGAGCATCGTAACTGGTAAAATGTTACCTGATGAAGGTAAGGTGGAATGGTCTAAGTATGTGACAGCTGGCTACCTAGATCAGCATGCGGTGCTCAAAGAAGGCCAAACTGTTCGTGACGTTCTTCGTACAGCTTTTGACGAATTATTCAAAGCCGAAGCTCGTATCAATGATCTCTACATGGAAATGGCAGAAGAGGGCGCTGATATTGATGCATTGATGGAAGAAGTTGGAGAACTTCAAGACCGTTTGGAAAGTCGTGATTTCTATACCTTGGATGCCAAGATTGACGAAGTCGCGCGTGCTCTTGGTGTCATGGATTATGGTATGGATACAGATGTAACAGCCTTATCTGGTGGACAAAGAACCAAGGTTCTCTTAGCCAAACTCCTTCTTGAAAAGCCAGATATCTTGCTTTTGGACGAGCCAACCAACTATCTCGATGCCGAACATATTGACTGGCTCAAGCGTTATCTGCAGAACTATGAGAATGCCTTTGTTCTCATTTCGCACGATATTCCATTCCTCAATGATGTGATCAATATCGTCTACCATGTGGAAAATCAACAGTTGACACGCTACTCTGGAGATTACTACCAGTTCCAAGAAGTCTATGCCATGAAGAAATCACAGTTGGAAGCAGCCTATGAGCGTCAACAGAAAGAAATTGCGGATCTCAAGGATTTCGTGGCCCGTAATAAAGCTCGTGTTGCAACTCGAAATATGGCCATGTCTCGCCAGAAGAAATTGGATAAGATGGACATTATCGAACTTCAAAGTGAGAAACCAAAGCCGTCCTTTGATTTCAAAACAGCTCGTACACCTGGTCGCTTTATTTTCCAAGCCAAGGACTTGCAGATTGGATATGACCGTCCTCTTACTAAACCCTTAAACCTCACCTTTGAGCGCAATCAAAAGGTTGCCATTATCGGTGCCAATGGTATCGGGAAAACAACCCTTTTGAAATCTCTTTTGGGAATTATTCCACCAATTGCTGGGGAGGTTGAACGTGGGGACTACCTAGAACTCGGCTACTTTGAACAGGAAGTGGAAGGTGGCAATCGCCAAACACCTCTAGAAGCGGTCTGGAATGCCTTTCCTGCACTTAACCAAGCTGAAGTTCGTGCAGCCCTTGCCCGTTGTGGTTTGACGACTAAACATATCGAAAGTCAAATTCAAGTTCTTTCAGGTGGAGAGCAAGCCAAGGTTCGTTTCTGTCTCTTGATGAACCGTGAGAACAATGTCCTTGTTCTTGACGAGCCTACCAACCACTTGGATGTGGATGCCAAGGACGAACTCAAACGTGCTCTGAAGAATACAAGGGTTCTATCCTCATGGTTTGCCATGAACCAGACTTCTATGAAGGATGGATGGATCAAATCTGGGATTTCAATGAGTTAACATAAATAGTCATAAAAAAGCCAAGTCTATTTGACTTGGCTTTTTTACGAGGATTGCAACTAGTAGAAGTCATACTGCTATCTCCTAGTTTTTGTATCAAAAATAACTAATTGGTTTGATTTCCCACGATTTCATCCTCTTCAAAGTGTCCCACACCATCTTCAACAACAAATGGGCAAGTAACTTTCTTTTTTATTTCATTTTCATCATAGGAACAAGTGATGTTATAGATTCCATCGGAAAATGAATTTTTTGGTAAAGATAAGATTCTTTCCTTAAAGGCGTCCACAGGACTACCATTTTCTGCCTTTATATTCGAAAGGTCACAATCAAAATCGAGAGTAAGACCTTTGTTTTTCATGAGATCTTTTGTTGTAATATTATAAAATCCAGCTGCGTCAGAATCTCCTTTTTCTCGATTGCTGACAGCCTGCGCCATAATTGCCACATAGTAGTTTTCGATAGGATATTTTCCAAATTTAAAACTAGAAGTTATTGGTGTCGCAAAGAGTTTATCTATTTTTTCAGCAGTAGCATTTTTGATACTGTCTTCTTCTTGTTGGAAATTTGGCCTTTCTTTGTATACATCTAGTAAGAAACTGAATTCATCTTGTTTGACAGTAGTAAATAGTGCCTTTTCTTTGTCGTTAAGAAGTGTTTCAAGATCTGTTCCTGAAAGAAGAAAGAAATTTGATAAATGTTTTCCGCTCGTTCCATGAATTTGTGCAGTAGTAGTTTCTTTTAAAATAGTTCCATCGGATAATTTTTCTGTATATGTTAGCTTGTAGGCTGTTCCATAAAATGCTTCAATCTCTCTGTGTTTATCAACTACTTCAACCTTTCCTTTAAGCCCAAGTGATTGAAATTCTTCAGCGAAAGAAGGAGTAGTGTGTTTAGTAGTGTGTTTAATTGATGGAGAAGTGATTATAACTAGTGCTATGATAGTGAGAAAAATGATCATCCCCCCAAAGATAAAGCCAGCTATGGTAGCATTATCTTTTTCTTGCCCTAGCTTTATTGTCTGATAAATAGCAATCATGATAATGATAGAGTATACAATACTTGCGCAAACCAGTACGGGATAATTATCAATGTAATTAAGTGGAGCTCCCTTGAAACCTATTATTTGCATAAAAAATCCAATTGTAGCTAGGACTAACTGTATTGTAGAAGATTTTTGAATAAACGCATTATCTTCAAAGGAGGCTTTTAATTTTGAAATATCTCTAAACATAAAAATATTTCCTAGCACAATTGCCCCATATGAAAAGATAAGTTCTTTCCCCATGGATATAAAAGCAAAACCTCCGGAATCATAAGTAATCGAATAAGCATAATTAAAGATAAAGTATCCTATCATGATAAGACTGAGCCGAGCTACACTAATTTTATATGGTTTCATAGGAGAACCTCCTCGTTACTATTGACCAAATTATATCATATTTGAAACAAAAAAGAGAACGTTTACATAAAAGTGTAAATAAAAAAAGATAGGCCGAATGACCTATCTTTTTTTAATAGTTTAGATATTGTTCAATTTCGGATTTTTGGATTTCTTTACCGTAGTGACAAATCGGACAAGAAACGAAATAAGTTTTACCATAAGGAAAGAGTGGAATCCAATAAAGAGTGAACTTGCGTCCATATTCCGTAATTTCCCAAGTATCAACATTGTTACAATGGCCACATTCGATAGTAGTCTGTGTATGTCCCAACACTTTTTGGTAACCTTTTGACCCCCAAAATAGAATCATTTTTACATCTCCTTATAATTAATGATGTTATTGTTTACTGAAATCGTAGTCTTTAACAATTTCGATACTATCGATAGTGATAGCAGTAGTTGGTTTGTCTTTTTCGTCTTTTTCAGCCTTGGCGATTTTATCTACTACGTCCATCCCATCGATCACTTGTCCAAAGACGGGGTGTTTCCCATCAAGAGTTGGATTTCCACCTTCTTTGTAGGCTTCGATAATTTTCTTAGGATAGCTACTTGTAGGAAGTTTAGATGAATAGTCTGTTGTACTTTGGTTAATGAAGAATTGGCTACCATTTGAATTTGGTTGACCAGTATTGGCCATAGATAGAGAACCACGGATATTATAGAGATATGGAGAAATTTCGTTTTTGAAACCTGTTCCCTTGTCCTTGGTTTTATCCTTATCATGCCAGATAGATTCACCACCTGTTCCATCTCCCTTAGGATCCCCAGTTTGTACCATAAAGCCGTCAATTACACGGTGGAAAGTCACACCATTGTAGTAACCTTCTTTAGCATGAGTAAGGAAGTTTTCGACCGCAAGTGGAGCTAACTTAGGAAAGAGTTTGATACGAATATCACCTTGACTTGTGTGAAGGATAGCTTCAGCCTCATCTTCAGCTACTTCCTTAGAAAGTTGAGGGAAGTTAGCATTTTCGTTTGTTAAGGCGTCTTTCAAATCTTTTTCTGCTTGGGCAGCAGCTTTCGAACTCTCTTCAGCAGCAATTTTAGAATCCACGTAATCATCACCACGAAGTGCACGTTGGATGCTTGTGCATCCACCAAGAGCAAAAGTTGAAATGAGTAGTAGTGTAGCTAATTTTTTCATATTAGTCCTTTCAAAAATCATTTTTACTATTGTACCGTAAAAGAAAGGGGATTTCAAATTTTCAATTAAGAATATTTATCTAACACATGTAACTTTATAGCTTTACTTACTCCATTTTGTTCATTAGAGTCAGTAACTGCTTTTGCACAAGTTTTGACATCTCTAGGAGCATTCCCCATGGCTATACCTAGCCCTGCGGTTTCAATCATGGGAATATCATTATAATTGTCACCGAGAGTCATAATTGAGGTAAGGGGAAGTTGATAGTAATTTGCTAATTCTAACAGAGCTTGTTTTTGGATACTTGATTATGTGTAACTTCTAGATAGTTATCTTTAGAGAGATAGAAGTCGGTTTGAGGGAAATCTATTGAGGATAAGGTTTTTTGAAGTTTCTGTATGGTATCCGTATTATCTATCAGCAAAAGTTTATGAACAAGAGTTTTCTCGTCTCTTATAAAATCTGCTAAAGATGTAACTTTTGGACTTTCTCCAGTAATAGTTGCTTCGATTTCTACCCATTCATCAATAGTATTCACAAGCCAATCTTTTCCAGAATAAACATTTATAGAAACTGTCGGGAATTCTTTTTTCAAAAAGTCATGAAGTAAGAGCAATTCGCTTTTATCAATAGAATACTGACTTAGGATTTTATCTCCTAAACTGATGAGTGCTCCATTATAGCAGGCAATAGGACAGTCGGTGATGCCAAGTTCTTTAGAAATTGGAGCTATACCGAGAGGAGATCTAGCAGAAGCTAGAACAAAAGGAATATTACATTGTTTTAAAAGTGGCATCAGTTCTATCAAATAAGAATCTAATTGGTGATTTTTATCCAAAATAGTGCCGTCAATATCACTCATAATTAATTTAATTCTTGACATATTTTGCTCCTTTTTAAAATAGTATTGTTGTTCTACCATCTAAAGATTCTTGTATTTCTACATCAGGCTCTTTATCTGTAATCCAGTAATCAAAATCAGCTAGTTCAGAAAGTATAAAATGAGAGTGTTTGTTTATCTTTCCTGTTTCAGCTAACAAGACGCGAATTTTACTAGTTTTAAATGCTCTTTTTTTCATGAGAACATCTTCTTGATCCTCAAAACTAACTTGTCCGTCTGAAAGACTAGCAGCGCCAAAAAATGCTACATCAAATCTAATTCCCTCTAAAGTATTGGATTCTTCTAGTGAATAATAAAAACGATTCTGTCTATGAAATTTTCCACCGAGAATATGAAAATCGACATTTTCATTATTTCCTAAGATAAGTGCGTTATCTAATGAATGACTGAAAATAGTAACTTTTTTATCTATAATTTTTGCTAACTCAAGTATAGTGGTTGAAACATCAAAGAATATCAGTTGTGAATCAGAAATGAGTTGGGTAGCTAAATGAGCAATTTTCTCTTTTTCTTTAGAAGATTGTTCTGCTCTACCTTGAAAAATCAAGAATCCTTTTGCTTTTGAATTGGCAATAAACCTCCATGAGTTCTTCTTGCTCGTTTTTCCTTTGCGAGAATTGAAAAATCTCTACGGATGGTATCTTTGGAAACATGGAAATGGTCAACCATTTCTTTTGCTGACAGACTTCCTCTATCCTCTAAAAGTTTTATGATTTCTTCTAATCGTTGTTCTTGGTACATAGGAATTCCTCCTTTTTTTAATACTATACTCTTTTTATAAGCATTTGTCAATAATTGTAATTATTTGTAAGTGTTTTAAAAAATTACAAAAAAATCAACCAGCTTGGTTGATTAAAGATTCTTTTTAGGATGGAGGTCAATGATTACTTGATGGTCTTTGAGAGCTTGTTCACCTTTTGGAGTTAGTTTATAGCCACGAATCGAAAAGCGGTTAGCTAATTCTTCTTCTGAAAAATGATCATGAAGTGCTTGATTCAATTCGGTGGCCTTCATCTTGGAGAGTCCAGTAACACCCTTCTTTTTAAGGATACTCTTTTTCATAGTAGCATTTAGATGGTAAAGCGAGTCAAAGGCGGTTTCGATAATAGCATATCCTTTTTCAACAAGCGTATCTAAATGTTTTGGGATATCAATGCCATAAGAATTACTATATTTTAAAAGAGCACATTTTCAAAGGATTTTTCTTTTGGCTTAATTCCTAATGAATCAATGAACTTAATACTAGGTCTCGAAAAGAATTATGCTTCCTCTTTCTGTCTGAGTTCAAAGAGGTCTTCTACTTTCAGATTAAAAACTTGAGCAATTTTAAGAGCCATTTCCAGCGAAGGATTGTAACGGTTATTTTCCAAGTGCAGAATTGTCTCGCGTCGCATGCCGATGAGGTCGGCTAACTCCTGCTGGGTCATGCCTGTGGACTCACGAACAGATTTGAGATTAGTAATAATATTGCTTTCTTTGGCCATGCTTATCCTCTCCGTTCCAAGATAAGATAGACAACCGCAAAGATGCAAATCAAGGCAGCTATGCTAAAAAATATCTGTCCCATGTAAAGAGTGAGAGACCCCATATACCCAATGATAACTGCTAGGATCATCAGTGCGCCTAGTATAAAAACAAACATCAAGCTAGCTGCCTTGGCTAAATTAGCATAAAAGCGTTCGTCCGGAGTTTCCTTGACATTTTTCAAACAGAAAAAAGCAAATAAAATCACTTCAATAACGAGGCCAATTCCCAAAATCCATTCTTTAATATCAGAACTTACGCTTGGGGTCGCAACCCAAATCCCTACTGTATAAAAAATGCTTGCTGCAAAAATAAGTATCGAGTAAAGCTTAGCAGACAAGTCAAAAATAATCTTCCCCTTATCTTTCTGACTCTTATGAGGTCGTGGTTTCATATGTAGCCAGCTCCAAATAACTATAATTTGACCTGACACTGAAATACCAGTAATAACTAACTTGGGTCCCCAACTAAGATTAGAACCAAATAAAACAATAAAATCAATAAAGAGAGCTACGGCAATCATTGCAATGAGGCCACGCATTTTTTGACTTTTTTTCATGATAGACTCCTTTTTTGTGTTATAAATATATAACATTTAAATTTTGTGTTATAAATATATCACACTTAAATTTAGAAAGCAAGAATTTTATGTGTCAATGTGGCAATTATTTGAAAAAAATTTTTAATTAAAGACCTCGCTAGTCAAACAACTAAAGAATTCTTTGAAGCAATGCATCGTATTTGGTTTGGATAGTTTTGTTAATAATATTTGATGATAAAGAATTTTTTTGGAAAACCTAGATGCTGTATGAATCTCTACTTTTTTTCTTAGACTGCTATAAAGTCTGTCAGAATAAGCTTTGTAGTTGTAGAAGTTAATTTTTACAGAAGTGAAGTAAGCATTCAATACGAACAATACATAAGAAAAACGCTGATTTCAAGCGTTTTTTCTTTTTTCAATTTCAATACATTTCACTATATTTCAGTCCAAACTCTACCTTTTTTAGATAAATATATCATCTGGATATTGAAGTTAAGCCCTGCTATCATTTCGATAGCAGGGCTTTTTAATGTTTGGTACACTACCTTCTTATCTATATTTTGATGGAGCTGAAGTTGACATCTACAAAGTTTAATGTTAAAAATACATTCAAAAAAATATTTGAATGAGGTGTTTTATGATTCAAAATGTTGTTACTTCAATAATCCTGTATTCTGGGACAGCCGTAGACTTACTTATTATCCTAATGTTATTTTTTTGCCAAAAGAAAAAAAGCAGAAAAAGACATTATTAACATCTATTTAGGACAATTTCTAGGCTCTGTTAGTCTAATATTGCTAAGTTTACTTTTTTTGCATTTGTCTTAAATTATATTCCTAGTAAAGAGATTTTTAGGTTTGCTCGGTTTGATTCCAATTTTCCTAGGACTCAAAGTTTTGCTTTTAGGAGATTCTGATGGAGAAGCTATTGCAAAAGATGGTTTGCGCAAAGATGATAAAAACCTGATTTTTCTAGTCGCTATGATTACTTTTGCAAGTTGTGGTGCTGACAATATTGGTGTTTTTGTCCCATATTTTATTACCTTAAATTTAGCGAATTTGATAGTGGCTTTACTTACTTTTCTAGTCATGATTTATCTCCTGGTTTTTTCTGCCCAAAAATTGGCACAAGTCCCTTCTGTTGGAGAAACTTTGGAAAAATATAGCAGATGGTTTATTGCCGTTGTTTATTTAGGATTGGGGATGTATATCCTGATTGAAAACAACAGCTTTGACATGCTAAGGACTGTGTTCGGTTAGGAGAAAAAATTATGAAAAAAGATAGTATATGCCAAGTGAATATTATAAATCAACAAAATGTTACAACCGCAACGAACTACCTTGAAAAGGAAAAAGTCCAAAAATCACTTCGTATTTTATCAAAGTTTACCGATAATAAACAGATAAATATCATCTTTTATCTCCTTGCCGTCGAAGAACTCTGTGTCTGTGATATAGCCTGTTTACTAAATCTCAGTATGGCATCTGCCTCCCACCATCTTCGTAAACTAGCCAATCAAAACATCTTGGATACTAGAAGAGAGGGGAAAATTATATATTATTTTATAAAGGATGAGGAAATCAAAGACTTTTTTAATCAACTAGGATAACAACTATTTTTCACTACTTTTACCATGATTATATATAGGACTTATCTATGAAATTTTTTGATGAAAATTACTCACAAGAAATACCTACTCGTATCAAATGTTTAAGAAAAAAGTATAATTTAAAGCAAAGCGACCTAGGTAATGCAGGTCAAGTTAGCCAAGTTGAAAAGGGAGAAATTTGAAAGAATTTGTATCTTTTATTTTTTGTTTCATTTATGCCCTATGCTACTGGAATAGTTAGTAGTCATTTCATGAATCATTCGGCACAGCTCTTTTATGGACTGATTGTTATTGTTTCAACGGTAGCAAACTGGTTTTTACATAAAGTAATTGATAAACCCAATATGGATCGGAAAGAATTACTTGAAGCTACCGCACAATATAGGAAGTTATTGATACCTGACCTAATAATTAAAGGAGTGGGATTGATTCTATCCCTAATTCTCTATCCTCCGATTATGATGTATAGTGTTTTAATTGCGGCATTTTACATCATAACTTTAAACACTATCCGAAAAAAGAGTGAATAACTAAAAAACGGCGACCAAAGTTAGGTGTATTATTTTAATGCTTAGAGACCTAAACTATTCCCCTATTTTAAAAATATTGATTCAGATTTTATGAAATTAAAAAGTAGATATTGTTCAGAAAATCCTTGATATTACGCTGTTTTTAGTCCAACTGAAATCCAACTGTGTCAAACCAGGTCTTAAGAAAGCGCGTAAAGCTAGGTAGCTCTCTAAACGTTAAGAACTAGCTACAATACAGCATTTACAACACTTCATGGTTCACACCATGGGGTGTTTTTGATGATTTTAAGCAAAATTCACACCATTTAATTGAAAGTTATTTAAATTAGATGAAAATTTGTTTGCTGAAAAAGTGGGAAAACATTGATTTTAAGCGAATTTTGATACATATTCGAATGGGAGTTTTTAAAATCATGTTTCGGTTGTAAAAGTGCCAAACTGGATTCTTCATAGGAGAATGATATCTCCTGTTAGTAAATCATCTGCTAATAAAACCATGTGTCATTTGGGAACGGGCTTAGTATTTAGTAGCCAAGCTTCGATATCACGATTAGGAAAGATATAGGGCTTGACAGGTTAATCTTTATAGATAGAATCAAAAGTAGTATTCATAAAGTTTTTCTCTAACTTACCCCAACTAGTCTACATATTTCTAAAAAATAAAAAAATTTAAGTCTGTCAAGTTTTTTTCTTGACACCTCTCAGAAATCTGTTATAATAGAACATGTGCTAAATAGCTTAGCTATTTCACCGAAATAAAAAATAAAAGAAAAGAGATATTAAAAATGGCAGTAAAAATCCGTTTGACTCGTATGGGTTCTAAGAAAAAACCTTTCTACCGTATTAACGTTGCAGATTCACGTTCACCACGTGATGGACGTTTCATCGAAACAGTTGGAACTTACAACCCACTTGTTGAAGAAAACCAAGTAACTTTGAAAGAAGACCGTGTTCTTGCATGGTTGGCTGATGGAGCTCAACCTTCAGATACAGTTCGCAACATCCTTTCAAAAGAAGGCGTATTGAAAAAATTCCACGATTCTAAATTCTCTAAATAAGTTTAAAGTAGGTTGACAGATGGATACGATTGAAAATCTCATTATTGCAATTGTGAAACCTTTGATTTCACAACCAGATGCCTTAACTATCAAGATTGAAGATACACCAGAATTTTTGGAATATCATTTGGATCTTGACCAGAGCGATGTGGGTCGTGTAATCGGTCGTAAGGGTCGCACTATCTCTGCGATAAGAACGATTGTCTACTCTGTCCCAACTGAAGACAAAAAAGTAAGAATCGTTATTGATGAAAAATAAGAAAAGCGGGATGGGGTCTCGCTTTTTTTGCAAGGAGAAGGAATGAGAGATTTAACAGTTAGACAACTAGAGGAATACTTACTTGATCATTACCAACAATCTAGAACAGAAGAAGGACTTTTTATCAAACTAGTGGAAGAAGTTGGAGAAGTCGCTGAGGTTTTAAATGGACGTTCAGGTAGAAAAGAGGATGTCCAAGATTCAAACGAGGAATTGGCAAAGGAGTTGGCAGATATCATTCACTACACAGTGGCAATTGCAGCTATCAACCATATCGACCTAACGAAGTCCATTTTTGAAAAAGACAAGAAAGCAGCCATCAAGTATCAGCATGAACAAGATTTGGAAGGCTTTTTAGCAAGAAACCATCCATAGTTGCTCTTTTCTCCAACTTGTGAAAATCCCTGTAACATGATAAAATAAAGGGAGAAATAGATACAGGAGATCAGATGAACTACTTTAACGTTGGGAAAATCGTCAATACGCAAGGTTTGCAGGGTGAGATGCGAGTCTTGTCAGTGACAGATTTTGCTGAAGAACGCTTTAAAAAAGGGGCAGAGCTTGCCTTATTTGATGAAAAAGATCAATTTGTGCGTACAGTGGTCATTGCAAGCCACCGTAAACAAAAAAACTTCGATATCATCAAGTTTAAAGATATGTACCATATCAATGATATCGAAAAATACAAGGGTTACAGTCTGAAGGTTGCTGAGGAGAATCTCAATGACCTCGATGAAGGTGAGTTTTACTACCACGAGATTATCGGTTTAGAAGTCTATGAGGGAGATAACTTGATTGGAACTATCAAGGAAATCCTTCAGCCAGGCGCCAATGATGTCTGGGTAGTCAAACGAAAAGGCAAACGAGACCTACTCTTACCTTATATCCCGCCTGTAGTTCTCAATATAGATATTCCTAATAACCGTGTGGATGTTGAACTCTTAGAAGGGTTAGACGATGAAGATTGATATTTTAACTCTCTTTCCAGAAATGTTCACACCCTTAGAACATTCCATCGTTGGCAAGGCTCGTGAAAAAGGACTCTTAGATATCCACTATCATAATTTTCGTGACTACGCTGAAAAGGCCCGTCATGTGGATGATGAACCTTACGGAGGTGGTCAAGGGATGCTCCTTAGAGCGCAACCCATCTTTGACGCCTTTGATGCGATTGAAAAAAAGAACCCTCGCGTGATCCTCTTAGACCCTGCTGGGAAGCAGTTTGACCAGGCTTATGCGGAGGATTTAGCACAAGAAGAAGAACTTATCTTCATCTGTGGTCACTACGAAGGCTATGATGAGCGTATTAAGACCTTGGTAACCGATGAGATATCTCTTGGAGATTATGTCTTGACTGGTGGAGAACTAGCAGCTATGACCATGATTGATGCGACTGTTCGCTTGATTCCAGAAGTTATCGGCAAGGAAGCTAGTCACCAAGATGATAGCTTTTCATCAGGACTCTTGGAATATCCTCAGTACACAAGACCTTATGATTATCGTGGAATGCTAGTTCCAGATGTTCTTATGAGTGGACACCATGAAAACATACGTCAATGGCGACTCTATGAGAGCCTCAAGAAAACCTACCAACGTAGACCTGATTTGCTGGAAGAGTATGAACTGACAGCAGAAGAAGAGAAAATGTTAACAGAAATTAAAGAAAATAACAATTAAAAGGAGAAAACTATGCAAGTAATTAAACGTGATGGACAAGTCGCTGATTTTGATCCAGATAAAATCTACCAAGCTATCCTTAAGGCGGCTCAGACAGTCTATGTTTTGACTGACGATTTGCGCCAAAACCTAGCTCAAGTTACTAAAAAAGTTGTGTTGGATTTAGAAGAAGCAAAAGTAGAACGTGCGACTATCAGTATGATTCAATCAATGGTTGAGCACCGCTTACTTGGTGCTGGCTACATTACAATCGCAGAACACTATATCTCTTATCGTTTGCAACGTGATTTGGAGAGAAGTGGTTATGGTGACCACATCGCTGTTCACCTTCATTTTGAACAAATTCGCTAAGATAAACAGAGTGAGATGATAGAAGCATCTCACTCTTTCTTAAATCTTCTTTTTTGGGCCGTTTGGATAGTAGAAGGAACGAAAGTTACTCTTCGAATATCCGACACTCGAATAATACGGCTAACGTTTTTTGCGAAATTTTTAACGATAATTTGTTGGCGGTCAGTATCATACTTGATAATATCGCCTGTAAAACTTGACTCAGCAAAAATGATGTGTACAGCTGTTTTTTTAGCTAAGGCTTCTTCAAGTCTAGCAATTAGGGAATCGCTTTTTTCAGGAATGGAATCTTCATGTCCATTGACAAAATCATGGACTTTTTGCAAAGCATGTTTTAATAAATCTTTCATTCCGGCCTCCCTTCTTTTAATCATTATATAAAAATTTATGAAATCTACAAGATTTTTCGAATAATCAATTGAGAACAAAAAGGAGAAAAACATGGCAGAATTTACATTTGAAATTGAAGAACACTTGCTTACTCTATCTGAAAATGAAAAAGGATGGACCAAAGAAATCAATCGTGTCAGCTTTAATGGTGCACCAGCGAAGTTTGACATTCGTAGCTGGAGTCCTGACCACACCAAGATGGGGAAAGGAATTACCCTCTCAAATGAAGAATTTCAAATCATGGTGGATGCTTTTAAGAATCAATAAACTTTCATCTAAGATTCATTAAAAAGAGGCTAGGGAAATTCCCGGCCTCTTTTATTTGCTTGAAAAATAAGCTTGTGTACGAAGACGTTGGAGTAGTGGTCGGCTGATGAAGCTAATGGCTACAATTTTGGCAAGATCAGGTATGATAAAGGGAATAACACCGACAGCCAGTGCTTTATCAAAAGGCATTCCAGCTAAGAAGTGGAGACTGAGAATACCACCGACAAAAACAAGTGAATCTCCCAAGAGATTTGCAAAGAAAATACGTAGGACACCACTATTGGTGTGAATGAGATAGGAAGCAAGCCCTGCATAGACAAGGTCGAACCAAAGATAACCAGCGCTTGGTCCAACTAAAACATGAAAACCAGCTCCACCGTTAGCAAATACCGGAAGACCAATAGCTCCAAGTAAGAGATAGAGTCCGACAGAGAGAACAGCTTCCCTTGGTCTAAAAACAGTAGCGATGAGACCAATAGCAAAGTTTTGCAGAGTGAAAGGAACTGGACCAATCGGCAGACTAATTTGGGCCAATACTGCAATCAGTGCAGCCCCGATAGCTGGGATAGCGTAAATGTGTGCTTTTTTCAAAATAGTTAACCTCTTCTATAAATTATAGTAACTATTATACTGGAAGAGATATAAATGTCAACCTTTTTAAAATAAAAGGTTACAAATTTGTAACGGCCGATTTAAAGTAAAAAAGAGACCAAGGGGTCTCTCTTTTCTTTTAACGCATGGTTACAAATTCTTCTGAGCCAGTTGGGTGAATAGCGACAGTAGCATCAAAGTCTGCTTTTGTAGCTCCCATCTTGATAGCAACTGCGAAACCTTGAATCATTTCATCGACGCCATAGCCGATACCATGAAGTCCTACTACCTTTTCGTCTGGACCAGCTGTTACGAGCTTGAAGCGAGCTTCTTGACGGTGACTAGTAACGGCAGAATACATAGATGCAAATTTTGAAGTGTAGACTTTAACGTTTTCTTGGCCGTACTCTTTGATAGCTTCTTCCTCAGTCAGACCGACTGTTCCGATTGCTGGGTGTGAGAAAACTACAGTTGGAATAGTAGTGTAGTCCATTTTAGCATTGGTTTTACCGTTGAAAAGTCTCTCAGATAGGGTACGACCAGCCTTGATAGCAACAGGAGTTAGTTCCTTTTCACCTGTGACATCTCCAAGAGCGTAGATTCCGTCAACGACTGTGTTCTGGTATTCATCAACCTGGATAAAGCCGCGTTCATTGAGGGTGACACCAGCTTTTTCGAGTTGAAGTCCTTCAACATTTGGACGGCGACCAGTTGCCCAGATAACTTGACTGGCAGTGTGGCTGCTACCATCTTCGAAATGAATGGTAATACCTTGTTCAGTTTCTTCAAGTTTAGCAGGAACCTTATGGGTGTGGAGTTTTAGTCCTGTATTTTCCATTTCTTGAACTAGACTCTCAACGATATAGCTATCAAATCCACGTAGCGGACGTTCACGACGGACGAATAAATCTGTCTGAACACCAAGTGCATGGAGTACACCAGCCAATTCTACAGCAATGTAACCAGCACCTAGAATAGCTACCGATTCAGGCAACTCTTCCCAGGCAAAGACATCATCTGAGCTACCACCTAGTTCAGCACCAGGAATAGCGGGGATATGAGGATGAGCTCCAGTCGCAATCACAATATGCTTAGCGTGGATCAATTCGCCATTAACGCTGACAGTATGAGCATCGACAAACTCGGCACGTCCTTCAATCAAATCAACTCCGTTGCGCTTGAAGCTTCCATCGTAAGACGAGCGAGCACGATCAATATAGGCTTCACGATTCTTACGAAGAGTTGCATAATCAAATTCGTTCCCAGTATTTGTGAATCCATAGTCAGGTCCATATTTGTGGATACTCTCTGCAATTTGGGCTCCATACCACATGATTTTTTTAGGGACACAGCCGAGATTGACACAAGTTCCACCTAATTTCTTTTCCTCAATAACTGCCGCCTTAGCACCATGTTCACCAGCACGATTCATGGTAGCAATTCCCCCGCTACCTCCTCCGATGGCGATAATATCATATTCTCTCATAAGAAAGCTCCTTTGGTTGTTTTCTAGTCATATTCTATCTTTTTTTGGAGGTCAATGCAAAAATCTGCTACGCTTAAATTTCTTAAGAAAATGCTTGCAAAAATAAAAAAGAAGTTGTATTATATAACTAACACAACAATAAAAGATTTGGCAATTATTTTTGGATGGTCAGAAAGCAATTGTCCATTTTTAGGACTTGTGCTATAATCTTAATATATGTTTATAAAAGAGGTATGGATATGAAAAAGAAGTCAAAAGCTAAGAAATGGCCCCTATTTACAGCTATCGGAGTTACGTCAGTTCTTGTAGTAGGAGCAGCTGCTGTCCTTCTATTGAGACAACCAAATCAAGCTGCAACACAAGACGAAACTGCAAAAATCGTTCTTGCCAAAGAGGGGTCAGTGGCTTCATCGGTTCTCTTATCTGGTACCGTAACAGCTCAAAATGAACAATATGTTTATTATGATGCTAGTAAAGGTGACTTGGATGAGGTTTCGGTCTCTGTCGGAGATAAGGTAAGTGAAGGCCAAGCTCTTGTCAAGTATAGTAGTACTGAAGCTCAGGCTGCCTATGATGCTGCCAGTCGTGCAGTTGCGAAAGCTGACCGTCATATCAATGAATTGAATGAGGCTCGAAATACCGTCGCAGCAACACCTGTGCTCCCTCAAGCTGGGATTGAAGGCGCTACGGATCAACCCCAGCACAATCTTCTACATCAGCTACAGCTTCTATCGATTCACAAATCAGTGATGCGCGTGATGTTCGTGCAGACGCGGCAGCGCAACTTGAAAAAGCCCAGGCACAGTTGGATGCCGCTACAGTTTTGAGTACAGTAGAAGGTACAGTTGTCGAAGTCAATCGCAATGTTTCAAAATCTCCAACAGGAAATAGCCAAGTATTGGTACATATCGTTAGTAACGACAACTTGCAGGTCAAGGGAGAACTTTCTGAATACAATCTTGCCAATCTATCTGTAGGCCAAGAAGTCACCTTTACTTCAAAGGTTTACCCAGATAAAACTTGGAATGGTAAGATTAGCTATATTTCAAATTATCCAAAGAACAGTAGCGAAACAAGTAGTAGTTTAGCTGGTTCAAACTCAGGATCTAAGTACCCATATACGGTCGATGTAACTAGTGAAATTGGCGATTTGAAACAAGGTTTTTCTGTCAGTGTCGAAGTGAAAAGTATGAGTAAAGCATTGCTTGTTCCTATTACAAGTATCGTCATGGAAGAAGATAAAAACTATGTTTGGATTCTTGATGAAAATCAAAAGGCCAAAAAGGTTGAAGTTGGATTGGGCAATGCAGATGCAGAAAACCAAGAAATCACATCTGGTCTGACAGATGGAGCAAAAGTCATCAGTAATCCGACAGCTTCCTTGCAAGAAGGAAAAGAGGTGAAGACTGATGAAGCAACTAATTAGCCTCAAAAATATCTGCCGTAGCTATCGAAATGGTGATCAAGAGCTTCAAGTTCTCAAAAACATTAACCTTGAAGTTCACGAGGGAGAATTCGTGGCTATCATGGGACCATCTGGTTCTGGTAAGTCCACCCTCATGAATACCATTGGTATGTTAGATACTCCTACAAGTGGTCAGTATTTTCTAGATGGAAAAGAAGTAGCTGGTTTGGGTGAAAAACAATTAGCCAAGGTACGAAATCAAGAGATTGGCTTTGTCTTTCAGCAATTCTTTCTCTTGTCCAAAATGAATGCTCTCCAGAATGTCGAACTTCCCTTGATTTATGCGGGAGTTTCAGCTTCAAAACGTCGCAAATTAGCAGAAGAGTATCTGGAAAAAGTAGAATTGACTGAGCGTACCCATCACTTACCATCAGAATTATCAGGTGGTCAGAAGCAGAGAGTAGCCATAGCGCGTGCACTCGTTAACAATCCATCTATTATCTTGGCAGATGAACCTACTGGAGCCCTGGATACCAAAACGGGTAATCAGATCATGCAACTCTTAGTTGAATTAAACAAAGAAGGAAAAACCATCATTATGGTAACGCATGAGCCTGAAATTGCTGCCTATGCTAAGCGTCAAATCGTCATTCGTGATGGTGTCATTTCGTCTGATAGTGCCCAAGTAGAAAAGGAGGAAAATTAAGATGCAGAATCTGAAATTTGCCTTTTCATCTATCATGGCCCATAAAATGCGTTCCTTCTTGACCATGATAGGGATTATTATCGGTGTATCATCGGTCGTTGTAATCATGGCCTTGGGAGATTCCATGTCTCGTCAGGTCAATAAAACCATGACCAAGTCCCAGAAAGACATCCATGTATTTTTCTCCCCTACAAAGAGTAAGGACGGTTCCTTTACCCAGAAGCAATCTGCTCTAACCCTGTCTGGAGGACGAGAAGAAGATTTTGTTGAACCACCAAAACCTCAAGAAGCCTGGGTTAAGGAAGCTGCTAAGCTCAAGGGAGTGGATAGTTACTATGTGACCAACTCAGCCAATGTGACCTTGACCTATAAGGATAAAAAGGTGGAACACGCTAACATGACGGGTGGGAATGTCACTTATATGGATGCGGTCGAAAATAAAATCATTGCAGGTCGAAGTCTTAGAGCACAAGATTATAAAGATTTTGCAAACGTGATTATTTTAGATGAAGAACTTGCCAATAGCCTTTTTGGTTCAGCACAAGAAGCTCTCAATCAGATTGTTGAAGTAAATGAAATCAGTTATCGTGTTATTGGTGTTTATGAAAGTAAAGAAGCTAAGGCTGTAAAATCCTTTGGAGTCGGAGGACTACCAATTACGACCAATATTTCTCTTGCAGCTAATTTTAACACAGACGAGATTTCAAATATTGTCTTCCGTGTCAATGATACTAGCTTGACTCAGACTTTGGGTCCAGAATTGGCTAGAAGAATGACAGAGATTGCAGGTCTTCAACAAGGGGAGTATCAAGTTGCAGATGCGTCTGCCGCCTTCCAAGAAGTACAACAACTCTTCGGCTTTATAACTACGATTATTAGTGCCATTGCAGGGATTTCCCTCTTTGTTGGTGGTACTGGTGTTATGAACATTATGCTTGTTTCGGTGACAGAGCGTACCCGTGAGATTGGTTTACGGAAAGCACTAGGAGCAACACGGGCTAATATTCTGGTTCAGTTCTTGATTGAATCCATGATTTAACCTTATTAGGTGGATTCATTGGTCTACTGCTTGCTGCAGGGGTGACTATGCTTGCAGGTGTTCTTCTTCAAAACATGATTGCAGGAATAGAAGTTGGTGTATCCATCCCAATCGCTCTCTTTAGTCTAGCGGTCTCAGCTAGTATCGGTATGATATTCGGTGTTCTACCAGCCAATAAAGCCTCTAAGCTTGATCCTATCGAAGCACTTCGCTATGAATAAGACAATCAACAGGAAAAACGAGATGGACGCTTGTCTATCTTGTTTTTTGTATGGATTTCTCTATCGAAAATCACTAAAAATGTGGTATAATGAAGTGTTAGAAAAACAGGTTTCATTAGCCTGGAAAGGAAATATTATGTCTGAAAAGAATTTTTATATTACAACACCGATTTACTATCCATCTGGTAAACTTCATATCGGTTCTGCCTACACAACTATAGCATGTGATGTCTTAGCACGTTACAAACGCCTGATGGGCTACGATGTCTTTTATCTGACTGGTCTTGATGAGCATGGCCAAAAGATTCAACAAAAAGCAGAAGAAGCTGGCATCACGCCTCAAGCCTATGTTGATGGTATGGCAGTTGGAGTTAAAGAACTCTGGAAATTGCTTGATATCTCATATGATAAATTTATCCGTACTACAGATGATTACCATGAAAAAGTGGTAGCACAAGTTTTTGAACGCTTGCTTGCTCAAGATGACATCTACCTAGGTGAATACTCTGGCTGGTACTCAGTATCCGATGAGGAATTCTTTACAGAAAGCCAACTTGCGGAAGTTTTCCGTGATGAAGCTGGAAATGTGACGGGTGGTATCGCTCCATCAGGTCACGAGGTTGAATGGGTTTCAGAAGAATCTTATTTCCTTCGCCTCAGCAAATACCAAGACCGCTTGGTCGAATTTTTCAAATCACATCCTGACTTCATCACTCCAGATGGTCGCCTTAATGAAATGCTACGTAACTTCATCGAGCCAGGTTTGGAAGACTTAGCAGTATCTCGTACAACCTTTACCTGGGGTGTACCAGTCCCATCAAATCCGAAACACGTTGTCTACGTTTGGATCGATGCCCTTCTTAACTATGCGACAGCTCTTGGTTATGGTCAAGATGAACATGGTAACTTTGATAAGTTCTGGAATGGAACAGTCTTCCATATGGTTGGAAAAGACATCCTTCGTTTCCACTCCATCTACTGGCCAATCCTTCTTATGATGTTGGATGTTAAATTACCTGACCGCTTGATTGCTCACGGTTGGTTTGTCATGAAAGATGGCAAGATGTCTAAGTCTAAAAGGGAATGTCGTTTATCCTGAAATGTTGGTAGAGCGCTATGGACTCGATCCACTTCGTTACTACCTCATGCGTAGCCTTCCAGTTGGTTCAGACGGAACCTTCACTCCAGAGGACTATGTAGGTCGTATTAACTATGAATTGGCAAATGACCTCGAAACCTCCTCAACCGTACGGTTTCAATGATTAACAAGTACTTTGATGGTCAAATCCCTGCCTATGTAGAAGGTGTAACAGACTTTGACAATGAACTTGCTCAAGTGGCAGAACAATCAATCGCTGACTACAATACCTACATGGAAGCAGTTGACTACCCACGTGCGCTTGAAGCAGTCTGGACCCTCATCTCACGTACTAATAAATACATCGATGAGACAGCCCCATGGGTACTGGCTAAGGACGAAGCGCACCGAGAGCAATTGGCAAGTGTTATGAGCCACTTGGCAGCTAGCCTTCGTGTCGTAGCACACTTGATTGAGCCATTTATGATGGAAACCAGTCGTGCAGTCTTGACACAACTTGGTCTAGCAGAAGTTTCTAGCCTTGAAAACCTGAACTTGGCGGATTTCCCTGCAGGTGTGACTGTAGTGGCCAAAGGAACACCAATCTTCCCACGTCTCGATATGGAAGAAGAAATCGCCTATATCAAGGAACAAATGGAAGGCAACAAGCCTGCCGTCGAAAAAGAGTGGAACCCAGATGAAGTCGAACTCAAACTCAACAAGGAAGAAATCAAGTTTGAAGACTTTGACAAGGTTGAAATCCGTGTTGCTGAAGTAAAAGAAGTTTCTAAAGTAGAAGGTTCTGATAAGTTGCTTCAATTCCGCTTAGATGCTGGAGATGGTGAAGATCGTCAAATCCTTTCTGGTATTGCGAAATACTATCCAAACGAACAAGAATTGGTCGGCAAGAAAGTCCAAATCGTTGCCAACCTTAAACCACGTAAAATGATGAAAAAATATGTCAGCCAAGGGATGATTCTCTCAGCTGAACATGATGGCAAATTAACCCTTCTCACAGTTGATCCAGCTGTACCAAATGGAAGTGTGATCGGGTGATAAGATAAATATAATTCTTTTAGAATTTTGATAGTAGTATGTTGAGAAATTCGAAGAATAAGATATTATTAAAGCTCTCAAACACTTGTTTGAGAGTTTTTAAGAAAGGAAAACATTTTGAGAGTTAAAGATATTGTACATGAGCTTAAGAAAGAGTATAAGGATTTATTGAAAGAAAAAGGAATTCAACTTTCCGATCTTGAGAGAAGAATCTCAAAAGACAAAAAAGAAGTGGAAACTAAAAAGACTTATTGGATTAGTGTATCTGGAGAAGACTTGAATTGTAAATTACCATTTTTTCGTTTCACTAGTTTTGCCCGAGCAGCATATAATGATATGCCTAAATTAGCAAATTATTTAGTGATTATAGTATTTACTTCAAACATTATAGATAAGGATTCCTACTCTGTTATTAAGTCAAATCAGGCTGAGAGATTCATTTCTAAAATTGAGAATAGTGAATCTAATTTTTATTTTGAAAATAAATGTGGAAGATCTCATTTTTTTAGGATTATAGATGATGCTAATAATGAACGATTGGATGAGGTAAAAAAATTTTTAGAAGATTTTCAATTTGAAGGGAATAGCTACATTATGGGAGATACTGATAAAGAAAAAAAAGAAATAGACGATACACTGTGTACTTTATCGTCAGTCAACACAATCCTCTATGGTCCTCCAGGAACTGGTAAAACTTATAAATCTATCAGATATGCAGTGAATACGATTGATACAAAATTTAATCAAAATTCTTCAAAAGTTGATGAAGACTATGTAAAAAGATTCAATGAATTTAAAGATTCAGGTCAAATTGCATTTACAACTTTCCATCAATCATATGGCTATGAGGAGTTTATTGAGGGGATTAAACCAAGTCTTGGTCAGGATACTGAAAATGAAGGTTCTGAAAATGTACTTTACACACTTAATGATGGAGTTTTTAAAGAGTTTTGTTTGAGAGCTCAAGAAGTTGTGGTAGATAAAGAGTTGACGGGAATATCACCCAATGCTCAAATTTGGAAAGTTTCAGTATCAGATTCTGTAAAAGATGATTGTTTTGAATCCAATCGAGTTCGAATTAATTTTTCTCTTGGTGATAGGTCTAAGAGTGTTGAATACTTTAATCATAGTATACAAAAAGGTGATATTATATTAATGACACCGCAATCACGAACGCTTGTCACAGGTATAGGTATTGTGACTGACGAAGAAGCATATGAGATTAAAGAAAATACAGGTATCACTGCAAGAAATGTTGAATGGTTAGCTAGAGATATTTCTATCGATATTAAAGATTATAGCAATGGTAAGCAAATGGTGAGGAATACAGTTTCGAGAGTGCATATCGTTACGGTAAAAGATATCTTAACTATTATTAAGAATAATTCTGAGATTTATAAGAATGTTGAAATCCCACAAAAAAATGATAAAAAGTATGTTTTTATTATAGATGAAATCAACCGTGGAAATATTTCTAAAATTTTTGGGGAACTTATTACTTTAATTGAGGATTCGAAACGTGATGGGGAAAAAGAAGCGATATCTATAACTCTTCCATATTCCAAAGAAGAGTTTTCTGTCCCTAACAATGTATATATATTAGGGACTATGAATACAGCAGATCGTTCTATTGCTCTTATGGATACAGCTCTTCGACGTCGTTTTGAATTTATTGAGATGATGCCAAATGAAGAGTTGCTAACTGATATAGTCATTGATGGTATTGAAGTAAAGAAAATGCTAGAAACTATGAACCGACGTATTGAAGCTCTTTATGACAGGGAGCATACATTAGGACATGCTTTCTTTATGCCACTTAAAAATGAGAAAAAAGCTACTATCAATCAATTAGCATCTATATTTACAAATAAAATTATTCCACTGCTTCAAGAATATTTCTATGAAGATTACGAAAAAATTATGCTTGTTTTAGGAATTGATTCCCAAAATGAAGATGATAGTAAATTTATTTCAGTTAAAAATAATGACGGTATATTTAAAAATAGCCAAAATATTGACTTAAATCCTGTCTATCAAATTAATAAGGAAGCATTCCAAAAACCAGATAATTATATAACTATCTATAATGGTACTTTAAATTTGGGAGAAGTAGATGAAACCAAAGGTTCTGACAGTTAGAGAATTTCAAGGTATAAAAAAAGATGATTTAGGTGAAAAGAATTTTGCATTATTAGAAGAATTTATCGAAGAAAATTCTGGTGATGATGTTGAGGAACGATTGTCAGACTTTTTGAGGATTTCATCTCAAAAAGGATTCAAAGTGATCAAGCCTCAAAATTATGTAGGTGTTATTAACATTGATAATAAAGTTCAGATTGAAATTTTGCCTAAGATTGATATTAGTGATGAGAACAAATTACGAAACCTGTTTCTTAAAATGTTATCTTGCTTAAAAAGAATTTAAGGGAAAGAGTTTTAAAAATGCTCAGATAAATGATTCTAAGTTACCAATTTATGAAGTTTTTTTATTCAGATGTATTTGAATGAAGTCCAAGAGTTGTTGAAAAGAGGATTGAAGTCCGATTATCTTGCTATTGAAGGGAATCTTACATTTTTCAAAGGGAAATTTCTAATTAATCAGCATCTTAAGAATAATATAGTTCGTAAAGATAGATTTTTTATGGCTTATGATGAATTTCATACCAATCGACCTGAAAATCGTTTGATAAAAACAACGCTTCTAAAATTAAACAAGATTTCAACAAATGGAAGAAATCAATTGTTAGCAAAACGTTTATTAGCTGAGTTTGAGATGGTTGGTCAGTCAATGAACATCGATAAGGATTTTTCTCTAGTAAAAAAAGATCGTAATTCTCAAGCTTATCAAAGCCTAATGATCTGGTCTCAAATATTCCTTAAGAATAAAAGTTTTTCAACTTTTAAAGGAACTAAAAATGTTAATGCTTTACTATTTTCAATGGAGAAAATTTTTGAAGCATATGTTGCTAAAAAGTTAAAAATTCACTTTTCAGAATGGAATGTAGAAACTCAAAAGAAAGACAAATATTTGTTTGATAATCCAAAGACATTTCGATTGAAGCCGGATATTTATATGTCAAAAGATGGTTCGTCGATTGTTTTAGACACAAAATGGAAAAAGCTTTATCAAGATAAAAGTAAAAATTATGGAATCAATCAAGCAGATATGTATCAAATGTATGCTTATGCATATAAATATGATGTTGAAAACATTATTTTTAATTTATCCTAAGCATAACGAAATTTCTTTTTAAAAAAATGATTATACAACTTATGTACAAAAAAACGAAACAATGAATATAATCTGAAGAGAATTGTTATTACCGTATTTCTATATGATTTGCAGAATGAAAAAAAGATAATCTAACAATATTGACAGATTATTTATCAGAAGATTTACACAAAAAGTAAATAGGAATTTTTTTTAATAAAAATTATTTTTGAATAAATTACAGAAAACTAATATAGAGATTCAGTTATATAAATTTATAATAGTGTGATTGGCTAAGATTTAAAAAGAACCAGTTTAAACTGGTTCTTTTCTTTTGTAAGGTATCAGTTGATAAAAGTGTTATTCTGCTTTATAATGAAGAAAAACGGAGGAAATTGCCATGAAATACATTCCATTTGGTAAAGAGAAAAGAGAATTGTCCGAAATCGTTCTCGGTATGATGCGAATCAGTGACAAGTCGGTCAAAGAAGTGGAGGAGCTGGTTGAAACAGCCCTATCTGTAGGAATCAATGCCTTTGACTTGGCAGATATCTATGGTGGAGGTCGTTGCGAAGAATTACTGGGTCAAGTGTTAAAGCATCGTCCTGACCTGCGAGAAAAGATGTGGATCCAGTCCAAGTGTGGCATTCGCATAGAAGAATTTACCTATTTTGATTTTTCAAATGATTATATTTTAGAATCAGTAGACGGGATTCTAAAAAGATTGCAGGTTGATTATCTAGATAGCTTGCTTCTCCATCGTCCAGATGCTTTGATGGAAGCTGATCAAGTGGCTCAAGCCTTTGAAATTCTACACAAATCAGGTAAAGTTCGAGACTTCGGTGTGTCCAATCAAAATCCTATGATGATGGAATTGCTGAAGAAAGAAGTCAAACAACCTTTATCTATCAATCAATTACAGCTAAGCGCAGCTTTCACGCCAGGATTTGAATCAGGTTTCCATGTCAATATGGAAGGTGACAAGGCAGCTTTGCGTGATGGTAGCGTCTTTGAATACTGCAAACTGAACGACATGGTTATTCAAGCCTGGTCAGTCTTGCAGTTCGGATATTTCAAAGGGAATTTTGTCGGCAATGAGAAGTTCCAACAACTAAACCAAGTCCTAAATCGATTAGCCTTAAAATACGGTGTGAGCCCTTCAGCTATTGCTATCGCTTGGGTGTTACGCTATCCAGCTAAGATGCAGGCAGTAGTAGGAACAACTAACTCTAAACATTTGATAGAAGCAAGCCAAGCAAGTCATGTCAACCTGACTCGAAAGAATGGTATGAGATTTACCTAGCAGCAGGGAATGATTTGCCATAGGGAAAAATGCATTTTAAGAAATAACAGTCAAAAAGCCGTTGAAAAAACGGTTTTTTGTTATAATAAGACAAGAGAACTATTAAGGAGAGAAACATGACATTTGAAGAAATTTTACCTGGACTAAAGGCTAAGAAGAAATACGTGCGTACTGGCTGGGGTGGTGCTGAAAACTATGTGCAGCTTTTTGATACCATCGAGCAAAATGGCGTCGCCCTTGAAGTGACACCCTATTTCCTCATCAACGTATCTGGTGAAGGTGAAGGTTTTTCTATGTGGAGCCCAACTCCTTGTGATGTCTTAGCGACAGATTGGGTGGAAGTCTATGACTAAACGTGTACTGATTACAGGCGTTAGCTCAGGGATTGGTCTGGCTCAAGCTCGACTCTTTTTAGAAAAAGGTTATCAGGTTTTTGGAGTGGATCAGGGTGAAAATCCTGAATTACAGGGTGACTTTCACTTTTTACAACGTGATTTAACGCTTGATTTGGAACAAATTTTTGATTGGTGTCCTCAGGTGGATGTTCTCTGCAATACAGCTGGGGTTTTGGATGACTACAAACCTTTACTAGAACAATCTGCTCAGGAAATCCAAGAGATTTTTGAAATCAACTATGTGACACCAGTAGAGCTGACGCGACATTATCTTACGCAAATGCTAGAGAATAAAAAAGGAATCATCATCAATATGTGTTCCATTGCATCAAGTCTAGCAGGCGGTGGTGGGCACGCCTATACCTCGTCTAAGCACGCCTTGGCAGGCTTTACCAAACAATTAGCTCTGGACTATGCTGAAGCTGGGATTCAGGTCTTTGGCATTGCTCCTGGTGCAGTTAAGACTGGTATGACAGCAGTTGACTTTGAACCAGGTGGTCTGGCAGACTGGGTAGCCAGTGAAACACCTATCAAACGCTGGATTGAGCCAGAAGAAGTGGCAGAAGTCAGTCTCTTTTTGGCTAGTGGGAAGGCCTCTGCTATGCAGGGACAAATCCTGACCATTGATGGTGGTTGGAGCTTGAAGTAGCATATCTAATAGAAATCAAACACCGCTTTTTGTGTCTATGGTGTTTGCTATGAGAATGGGAAATTACTCTGCATTGAGAAAACGATAGGTCCGTATCAACACCGTTACAATCCACCTGGTGGTAGCTAGAAACTAGGATAAGGCAGAGTTACGAAGATTTCCAGAATTAGAACTGACAAGCTATAGAAATTGGAAGGTGAATGATGAGAAATCAACTAGCTCTTAGTGGCGAAAAAATTGTTGAAAAAGTTTATCCCCAGTTATTGAACCACGTCGGCTTGATTCGTGGGGAATACTTGTTGAGAGAGCTCAACCAAAACATCCTGTTACCAAGTTGTCAGCAATTTGTAAAAGATTATCTAGACACTATTTGCCATTTATACTCAGATGAAGAAGTCTGGTATCGCTTTTCAGAGTTAACAAATGCAGAAGCAAATAGTCTAGACGGGACTAAAGAGTATTTTGACGAACGCCACCCCTTATTTGGATACAGAGGTATCAGGCGTTTGTTGGCGTGTCCAGATGAATTTCAGTCTGAGGCAAATGTCGTTACAGATGTTTATCAAAATAATCCCAATTTGTCTGTTATTTTTCCTTTTGTTAATGATGCCGACCAATTAAAACGAGCTATTACAGTGTTACGTCAGCATGGTTTTACTGGTAAAGTCGGCACGATGATTGAATTACCATCAGCTTATTTCGACTTGGACATGATACTGGAAACTGGTCTTTCAAAGATTGTAGTTGGAATGAATGATTTGACTTCATTTATTTTTGCGACTGTAAGAAACAGTCAATGGCATGATATGGAAAGTCCTATTATGTTAGAAATGCTGAGACAGATGCAGGATAAAGCAAGGAAGAAAAAGATTGATTTTGCTGTAGCAGGCTATCTGAATACTTCTTTCATACAAAAAATGAATCAGATGGGTATCGAATGTATTCTCCATTACAGCGCTATTCCAGAGATTTTTGATTTAGAAATTGACCATCTAGACCATCTTAAACATATAAAAGAAGAAAGTAAAAAATTACAAAGGAGAACCTATGAAACCTCAAGAAATGTGGAATGCCTACAAGAAAATCAATCCCTCTATCGGAGATGAAATCGATGCCTGGGCTTTTGGCGTGGAAGCCGATCTCTTGGCAGATTTGGTTCTAAGAGGCGAAAAAACAGCAACCGCCTAAGCTTACGATCTTTACGCTCTAGAGGACGAACCCCTTCCACAAGAAGGGACTTTCGATGTCATTTTAGACAGTCAAAACCAGGCTGTCTGCATCGTCGAAGTTACAAAGGTTTCTGTTCAGCCTTTCTATCAAGTGTCAGCTGACCATGCCTACAAGGAAGGTGAAGGCGATAAATCCTTAGCCTACTGGCGTCAGGTTCATGAGGAGTTTTTCACGGAGTGGCTGGAGGAAGCAGGTCTGACGTTTACACCCGAAAGCAAAGTTGTTTTAGAAGAATTTCGCAAGGTCTACCCCTTGTAAAAAGCAGACATAAGAAAGTTTTGGGAATCATTGTCCAAAGCTTTTTTCTGACTTTAAATGATTAAAATAAGTAAACAAAAAGCGGACATGATTGTCCGCTTTTTGAATCTAACAAGTAAAGTTATTAGATAAAGTTTTCAAAGATAGTTATCTTCAAAATCCCTATTCTCATCACTTCTACATTGGTTGATTATTTTTTACGATAATGTAAAACTGTTCCTACAGCTACGATAAGCATTGCAACACCAGCAACAGAAACAATTAGGCTATTACGTTCACCAGTATTTGGAAGTCCTGGTTTGTCTTCAGTTGTTGTTGTAGCTCCAGTTGTTGTTGTAACTCCTGAAGGAGCTTCAGTAGTTGTTGGAGCCTCAGTTGTTGTTGTAACTTCTGAAGGAGCTTCAGTAGTTGTTGGAGTCTCAGTTGTTGTTGTAACTTCTGAAGGAGCTTCAGTAGTTGTTGGAGCCTCGGTTGTTGTTGTAACTTCTGAAGGAGCTTCAGTAGTTGTTGGAGCCTCAGTTGTTGTTGTAACTTCTGAAGGAGCTTCAGTAGTTGTTGGGGCTTCAGTAGTTGTTGGAGCCTCAGTTGTTGTTGTAACTTCTGAAGGAGCCTCAGTAGTTGTTGGAGCTTCAGTTGTAGTTGGAGCTTCAGTTGTAGTTGGAGCTTCAGTAGTAGTTGGAGCTTCAGTAGTAGTTGGAGCTTCAGTAGTAGTTGGAGCTTCAGTAGTAGTTGGAGCTTCAGTAGTAGTTGGAGCTTCAGTAGTAGTTGGAGCTTCAGTAGTAGTTGGAGCTTCAGTAGTAGTTGGAGCTTCAGTAGTAGTTGGAGCTTCAGTAGTAGTTGGAGCTTCAGTAGTAGTTGGAGCTTCAGTAGTAGTTGGAGCTTCAGTAGTAGTTGGAGCTTCAGTAGTAGTTGGAGCTTCAGTGGTTGTTGTAGTTGGTTTGTTTGATGTGTTGACGACCTTAATCACGTTTGCATCATCAATTTTTTCAACTTTAGAAGTGTAACCTTCAGGTGTATTTGTTTCCACTACTGAGTACTCAATCTTCTTACCGTCTTTGATACCTGGCAATTTAGTAAATTCTGCTTGCCAACCAGAAGCTTTTGTAAGAGTTTGTGTCATTCCTTCTAAAGCTTGGCCGTCAGCATACAATTGAACAGTGATATCTTTACGGTCAGATTCTTCGTCACCAACCCACTCTTTCTGAACTGTCACAGTTGTATCACCAGATACCCAGAATTTCAACTCATTATTGTTCCAGAAAGCTGGATCAGTTTGAGGTGTTGTGATTTCATCAGCTGTCAAGGTTGCATTGTTGTCAACACGGATGGTTGTCTTAGGAATGATTGTTTGGTATTCAACGATCAATTCATCGTCTGTAGCTGTTTTGAAAACATCACTGACGTCTGATAAATTCACAGTAAATCCATTACCGTCTGCATCGAATTTCACATGTTTCCAGAAGTCCCATCCTGAAGCAACCACTTGTCCACCTTTTCTCAATGTGAATGATGGTTTCAAGTAAGTGCCAACGAAGAATTCACTTGCAGCGTGATTAGCTGCAGGAGCAAAAGTGATTTTTGAGTAATCTACAGCTGGAGCTTGGATTTTATCTGATACAACAGGATTTGTGATGGCTTGTTTCTTACCATCTCCGTTGATACGGATGAACCATTTTGTTAGATAGTAGTCATCACCAACATTCATCCATGCATAGTTTTCAGATGCATCTAGTTTGAATTGCTTAGCTACATAGTCACCTGTAAGGTTGTATTTATTTAAGACTGATTCAAATACGCCAGGTCCATCAGGGCGTGTAATGATGACAGATTCTGAACCGACTTTAGAAGTGGCGGTCTTGTTTCCAGGATTTCCTGGAGTGCTATCCCACACTGCTCGGTATTGGAATCCACCCTTAACATTTTGGTTCATGGATTCGATTGCTTTTTTAAAAGTAAAAGTAATCTTCTTGTTTGTCATTGACAAGGTAGCTACTTCAGCACCGTTGGCTTGAAGTGATTGCGTTGCGAGTTCTGTGATATTTAAACCTTCAGGAGCATCGATGGTAAAAGTATCTCCTTCTTTAACAGATTTACCTGTTAAGTCCCATTCAAAAGAAAATGTGACCTTTTGACCAGATGTATCTGCTTTAAGGTTTGTAATAGTGGGAGTGACAGTTGCTGCAGAAACTGGCTTGATGATTGACAAACCAAGAGCAACTACACTGAACATTGCTACAAACGCGAATAATTTTTTATAGAAAGTTTTCACTTGTTCCTCCATTCCTTTCTTCCATAAAATCTTCTTGTTTGGTAATAACACCCAAAATGTTAATCAATATCATTTAATAAAATTGACAGTCCTATTCTGACGAAAAATCCTTTCTTTATTGCAGTTTACTCCAGCTCCATTGAAGATAAATTAATGCAATAGTTTTGAGACTCCGTATGTTATCAACTACTTTATATTTAGAGTAACGATTAGATGTAAAAAGGGATTTTTCTGCTAGTTTATTTCATGGACGTGAATCCAATATTTAAAAAAATAACCAATGAATTTTTTTAAATATTGGATTCGCTTCTGAAGAAAAACTAATAATAGAAGTGCAATATATTAAAAAAACATAATGATTGTCATAGATTAAGTATTAATATACCAAACACACTAATTTTAGCACTAACCTATGCATTAGTCAACGAAATAGATGCGAATTTCCTATAAATTTTGGAGGCTTTTGACTTGTTTTGACAAAATACCAAAATAGGCTTGAAATATAGAAATTCTAGATGTTCGCAGAATCGTTTTCTTATTATTCTGATTCAAAAAGACAAAAATTGTATAAATGAACTTTCAAAGCTTTTTTCTGACTAAAAATATGATAAAATAGGTATGTTTGAACTAGAGCATATGCTCATAAATTTAGAATAGGAGAATATGATGCAAGCAGTAGAACATTATATCGAAATTTGTTCCTGAACATTATGATTTATTTTTAGACTTGAGTCGTGAGACCAAGACTTTTTCAGGAAAAGTAACCATTACTGGTCAAGCTAAAAGTGACCGTATTTCCCTTCACCAAAAAGATTTGGAAATTGCTTCAGTTGAAGTAGCAGGTCAAGCTCGTACATTCACAGTTGATAATGAAAACGAAGCCCTTCATATCGAACTTGAGCAAGCAGGTTCAGTTGAATTGGTTATTGCTTTTTCAGGTAAAATCACAGACAACATGACAGGAATCTATCCATCATACTACACAGTTGATGGAGTTAAGAAGGAAGTTTTGTCGACTCAGTTTGAGAGCCACTTTGCCCGTGAAGCCTTCCCATGTGTGGATGAGCCAGAAGCTAAAGCAACCTTTGATCTAGCTCTTCGTTTTGACCAAGCAGATGGCGAACTTGCCTTGTCAAACATGCCAGAAATCGATGTTGAAAACCGCAAAGAAACTGGCATCTGGAAGTTTGAAACTACACCTCGTATGTCTTCTTACTTGCTAGCTTTCGTAGCTGGTGATTTGCAAGGGGTAACTGCTACAACTAAAAATGGTACCTTGGTAGGTGTATACTCAACCAAGGCCCATCCACTTTCAAACCTTGATTTCTCACTAGACATCGCTGTTCGTTCTATCGAATTTTACGAAGATTACTACGGAGTCAAGTACCCAATCCCTCAATCTCTTCATATCGCTCTTCCTGACTTTTCAGCAGGTGCTATGGAAAACTGGGGCCTCGTAACCTACCGTGAAGTCTACTTGGTTGTGGATGAGAACTCTACCTTTGCCAGCCGTCAACAAGTAGCCCTCGTCATTGCCCACGAGCTTGCTCACCAATGGTTCGGTAACCTAGTAACTATGAAATGGTGGGATGACCTCTGGCTCAACGAAAGCTTCGCCAACATGATGGAATACGTCTGTGTGGATGCGATTGAGCCAAGCTGGAATATCTTTGAAGACTTCCAAACAAGTGGCGTTCCATCTGCTTTGAAACGTGATGCGACAGATGGTGTTCAGTCTGTTCACGTTGAAGTCAAACACCCAGATGAAATCAATACACTCTTTGACTCTGCTATCGTTTATGCTAAAGGAAGCCGTCTCATGCACATGCTTCGTCGTTGGCTAGGAGATGCTGATTTGCTAAAGGTTTGCACGCATACTTTGAAAAACACCAATACGGAAACACTATTGGACGTGACCTTTGGAATGCCCTTGGTCAAGCATCAGGACGTGATGTAGCAGCCTTTATGGATTCTTGGTTGGAGCAACCTGGTTATCCAGTTTTGACTGCTACAGTTGAAAATGATGTTTTGAAGATCTCACAAAAACAATTCTTCATCGGTGAGCATGAAGACAAGAACCGTCTTTGGGTAGTACCCCTTAACAGTAACTGGAAAGGTTTGCCAGATACTCTCGAAACTGAAAGCATCGAAATTCCAGGTTATGCAGCGCTTCTTGCTGAAAACCAAACAGCCCTTCGTCTTAACACTGAAAATACAGCCCACTATATTACTGACTATCAAGGTGAATTACTGGATGCTATCCTTTCAGAATTAGTAGAACTTGATAATACAAGCAAACTGCAAATCGTCCAAGAACGTCGTTTGCTTGCTGAAGCAGGACATGTATCATATGCAGACTTGTTGCCAGTACTTGATAAACTTGCCAAGGAAGAGTCTTACCTGGTTGTCGCTGCAGTTTCTCAAGTTATTTCTGCCCTTGAGCGCTTTATCGATGAAGGAACAGAAGCTGAGAAAGCCTTTAAAAATCTGGTTGCTAAATTGGCCCGTCACAATTATGAGCGACTTGGCTTGAAGCGAAAGACGGAGAATCAGATGAGGATGAGTTGGTTCGTCAATTGACCATTTCTATGATGATTCGTTCAAATGATGAAGAAGCTAGTCAGGTAGCAAGTCAAATCTTTGCAGCCCATAAAGAAAATCTTGCAGGACTTCCAGCAGCCATTCGTTCTCAAGTTCTTATCAATGAGATCAAACATCACGAAACTAAGGAATTGGTGGCGACTTATCTGGATCTATACACTCATGCAACGGATGCAGTTTTCAAACGTCAATTAGCAGCTGCGCTTGCATACAGTACAGATGCAGAAAACATCCAAACTCTTCTTGCAACTTGGAAGGACAAATTTGTCGTGAAACCACAAGACCTTTCAGCATGGTACCTCCAATTCCTTGGACACCAAGCTACCCAAGAAACTGTTTGGGTTTGGGCTCGTGAAAACTGGGATTGGATCAAGGCAGCCCTTGGTGGAGATATGAGCTTTGATAGCTTTGTTATTTTCCCATCACACATCTTTAAAACAGAACAAGGTTTGGCAGAGTATAAGGCCTTCTTTGAACCACAACTTTCTGATCTCGCTCTTAGCCGTAATATCAGCATGGGTATCAAGGATATCGCAGCGCGCGTTGAATTGATTAAACGTGAAAAAGCAGCAGTTGAAGCAGTTGTTGCACAATATGGCAAGGCTTAAAAACTTCTTGACTAAATAGTATATAAAAACTCAACTTTCTCTTAGAAAAACAAGGAAAGTTGAGTTTTTTTTAAGATATTTTTGCTATAATGGATATAATAAGGAGGAATTTTTGATGATTAAAATTCTATTAGTGGAAGATGACCTAGGCCTGTCAAATTCAGTCTTTGATTTTTTGGATGATTTTGCAGATGTTATGCAGGTATTTGATGGTGAAGAAGGTCTCTACGAGGCTGAAAGTGGCGTCTATGACTTGATTCTATTGGACTTGATGTTACCAGAAAAAAATGGTTTCCAAGTCTTAAAGAACTACGTGAAAAAGGTGTTTCGACTCCTGTTCTCATTATGACAGCTAAGGAAAGTCTTGATGACAAAGGACATGGCTTTGAGCTGGGAGCAGATGACTATCTAACCAAACCATTTTATCTAGAAGAACTCAAGATGCGTATTCAGGCCCTTCTCAAACGCTCAGGGAAATTTAACGAAAATACCTTAACGTACGGTGATTTGACAGTCAATTTATCTACTAATGAAGTTAAGGTTCAAGATGCCTCTGTTGAGCTGCTTGGTAAAGAATTTGAACTCTTGGTCTATTTCCTCCAAAACCAAAATGTCATCTTACCAAAAACCCAAATCTTTGACCGTTTATGGGGATTTGATAGTGACACAACTATTTCCGTTGTAGAAGTCTATGTATCAAAAGTTCGTAAGAAATTGAAAGGTTCAGTCTTTGCTGAAAATCTCCAAACTTTGCGTAGTGTTGGGTATATTTTAAAACATGTTTAAGAAATTAAAAAAGAATTGGTACGCAGAAGATTTTAGCTACTTTATCCGTAATTTTGGAGTATTCACGCTGATTTTCTCTGCCATGACCTTGATTATCTTGCAGGTTATGCACTCCAGTCTCTACACGTCAGTGGATGAGAAACTTCTATCTCTCAGCAACAATCCTCAGGACATCATTCAATTGGCGGTCAATCGTGCAACTGAAGACGTTAAGGATTTAGGTAGTGGCAGTGTCGCTTCAGCATCTGATAAAAAACCAAATGTGAGTTCCAATACTGAAGTGATTTTGCTAGATTCAAATTTGAATCAATTAGTGACTGGCAATCGCTTTTTAGGATTAGACAGAATAACTTTCAATAAAAAGGATTTAAACCATATCCGACAACTTCATGTTGTGAATAGCTACGGCCAGGATGAGATTTATCGGGTGGTCTTAACGGAAATGAATATTGATTCTGTTTCGACTAATATTAAGTATGCTGCTATCCTGATTAACACAAGCCAACTAGAGCAAATTAGTCAAAACCACGAGCAGTTAATCGTGGTGGTGATGGCAAGTTTTTGGATTCTATCTATTTTAGCCAGTCTCTATCTTGCACGTGTCAGTGTTAAACCCTTACTTGAAAGTATGCAAAAGCAGAAAAGCTTTGTGGAAAATGCCAGTCATGAATTACGGACTCCGTTGGCAGTTCTTCAGAACCGTCTGGAAACTCTTTTTAGAAAACCAGAGGCGACTATTATGGAGTCAAGTGAGAGTATCGCTTCTAGTTTGGAAGAAGTTCGAAATATGAAGTTTCTAACGACTAACCTTCTCAATCTGGCACGTAGAGATGATGGAATCAAGCCTGAGTTTGGAGAGGTAGAGCCAGACTTCTTTAATACAACCTTTACTAACTATGAGATGATTGCGTCTGAGAATAATCGTGTCTTTCGTTTCCAAAATCGTGTTCATCGCACCATTATCACAGATAAACTCCTCCTCAAGCAATTGATGACCATTCTGTTTGACAATGCGGTCAAGTATACAGAAGAAGAAGGAGATATATATTTTGAGATTTCAACGAAAGAACGAAGCCTCTATCTAACGGTAGCTGATAATGGGATCGGTATTTCTGCAGCCGATAAAAAGAAAATCTTTGATCGTTTTTATCGTGTAGATAAGGCACGTACACGGCAAAAGGGTGGTTTCGGTTTAGGCTTGTCTTTAGCTAAGCAGATCGTCGATGCCTTAAAAGGCTCTATCAGTGTGAAAGATAACAAACCTAACGGAACAATTTTTGAAGTCAAGATAGCTATCACAACACCATCAAAACGAAAGAATAAATAAAAAAACCTTCGATTCATCGAAGGTTTTTATTTGAATTTTTTCTTGATAAAAGTGCGCTGAAATTGTAAAGCTACAAGACTGAGGCCGATAGCCAAAGCAAATGATAAAACAGTGTTCAATTTAAGCGATAAGAACATAAAACTAAAGATAGCTAAAAAGACACAGAAGCAAGCAATGTTTACAAAAAATAGGACTTCCTTTACACTAGCAACAGAAGTATTTTCTGGGACATAATCTTGAAACTGAGCAGTTTTTATACTTTCTTGTTCTAACTCATACGGGTGTAGTTTTCTTGCGGGCATATTTCTCTCCTTAACAGTACATTACTATTTTATCATTTTTTAAAGAGAGAATTATTACAGGATTGTTACAAATTGCATAAAATCTGTTATCAAGGCCAATTTCGGAATTCTTGACATGCTGTTGGGAAAATGATAGGATGAGTAAACCGTTTAAACTTTATTATTTTTCTCTTATTTCAACGAGGGGAAATTTGATGCATGAAACGAATAAAAATCATACACAGATGCAAATAAATTCAATTTTGAAGTAAGGACAGGATTCTTTTAAATTGATTCTAGTTGTTCATGACGAGATAGTTTTCTATCTTTAGTGCTATGGTAAAGAGGAGATTTGTTCCCTCGACAACAGAATACTTAAAGGAGATTGGCATGTATCTTGCTTTCAAAGAAATTTTACAGAATAAACTGCGTTACAGTTTAATTCTAACAACCATTTTTCTCATTGCTTTTATGGTCTTTTTTATGACCAGTTTGGCTCTCGGGCTTGTTCGAAATAACAGGGCTGCTATTGATAATTGGCAAGCAACAGGAGTTGTGCTATCCGATTATGCAAATGATAATTTAACTGCATCCTTTATACCAGAAAAAGACTACAAAGATAAAGTGTCTGAGGATGCTGTTCCCTCTAAGCTACATGTTTGCGGTGACAAACCTTGTTAATAGTAGTGACAAGATGAATGTCTCTATTTTTGGTCAAGAGTGGGACAGTTTTATCTCGCCAACCCTGATTGAAGGCCGTTACCCGGAAAATGACCAAGAAGTGGTAGTGGATCAGTCTTTTGAAAATTACGGCATCAAACTCGGGGACGCTATTCAACTCAACGGAAGTGAGACAAGTTTTAAGATTGTAGGTTTGACCAGAGAAAATAAATTTTTCACGGAACCTGTTGTCTTTACAAGTTTAACAACGTATTGGGATTTACAAGGAACAACAAAAGGCAATCGTTCAATCTCTGCATTGGTATTGCAAAATGATGTAGAAGTGACTGGCGATGGTTTGAAGCAGATTTCTATTCAAAAAATGATTTCGAAAATTCCTGGCTATACCCCTCAGGTCAATGTATTCTCAGGAATGATTCTAGCTATGATTGTCATTACAGGTCTGATTGTAGGAATTTTTATCTACATCATTACTATTCAAAAATTAGGCCTCTATGGAATTATGCGAGCGCAAGGGATTCAGATAAAATCCATCGTATGGTCCCTTTTCTGCCAAATCTTTCTTTTATCTGGTTTGGGTATAGGATTGGCTTTATTAGCCATTTGGGCTGTCATTTTAGTCTTACCTGCAACCTTCTTTTTCTACCCTAGTTGGTTGGCATACTTTGTCTTAAGCCTGGTCATTTGCTTGATGGCACTACTCGGTGGCGTCATTTCGCTTCCGCGTCTACTTAAAGTGGATCCAATTACAGCGATTGCAGAATGATAAGGAGAATGATATGACGACATTAATTGAGATGATTCAAGTGACAAAAACTTATGGCGAAGGCAATATGAAAGTCACAGCTCTCCATGAGACAAATTTTCAGCTAAACGCTGGGGAGTTTGTAGCGATTGTGGGGCCTTCTGGATCAGGTAAAACAACCTTTTTAACGACTCTAGGCCAACTTCAGGAAGCTTCAAGTGGCAAAGATTCTAGTAAAGGGAAAAGAGACTGGGCATTTATCGGAAAAAGAAAAAACGGATTTGCGCTTCAGTGAATTTGGTTTTATCCTCCAGGCCTCAAATCTGATTCCCTTTTTAACAGTAAAGGAGCAATTAGATTTAATTGACCGTTTGGATAAAAAGAAATCTATAAAAAGTAACCGACAAGAGTTGTTCAGTTTGTTGGATTTGGAAAAGGTTCAAAATCACTATCCCAAAGCTCTCTCTGGTGGTGAACGCCAACGAGCTGCAATTGCTAGAGCCCTTTATAATAATCCTAGTATTGTACTTGCAGACGAACCAACAGCTAGCTTGGATACACAACGTGCTTATCAAGTGACGGATATGTTGGCTTCAATTGCCCATGAGCAAGGCAGGGGAGTTGTCATGATTACGCATGATACTCGCTTGCTAGATAAGGTTGACCGTATTTATGTGATGAATGACGGACGACTTGTTGAAAAGACACAAGCATAAATCTAAAAAGTGAACTGTTATTGATACGGTTCACTTTTTTTATAAAATTTGGACTAACAAGACCCACTTTTCTATATAGCTGATTTTTTGGAAATGTGGTATAATTTTCTCTATGGAAAAGATTATCATTACAGCAACTGCTGAAAGTATTGAACAAGTAAAACAGCTACTTGAAGCTGGTGTCGACCGCATTTATGTCGGTGAGAAAGATTTTGGTCTTCGTTTGCCTACTACCTTTAGTCATGAAGAATTGCGTGAAATCGCAAAAATTGTTCATGATGCCGGTAAGGAATTAATCGTTGCGGTCAATGCTCTTATGCACCAAGACATGATGGACCGTATCAAGCCCTTCTTGGACTTTTTAGAAGAAATCAAAACGGACTATATCACAGTTGGGGACGCAGGTGTCTTTTATGTGGTTAACCGTGATAACTATTCTTTCAAAACGATTTACGATGCCTCAACCATGGTCACAAGCAGTCGTCAGATTAACTTCTGGGGACAAAAAGCAGGAGCGTCAGAAGCAGTTTTGGCGCGTGAAATCCCATCTGCAGAACTTTTCAAAATGCCTGAAATTTTAGAAATTCCTGCTGAGGTCTTGGTATACGGTGCTAGTGTCATCCACCATTCGAAGCGTCCACTCTTGCAAAACTACTATAATTTCACACAGATTGATGATGAAAAATCTCGTCAACGTGATTTGTTCTTAGCTGAGCCAAGTGACCCAGAGAGCCATTATTCTATTTTTGAAGACAATCATGGAACTCATATCTTTGCTAACAATGACCTTGATTTGATGACCAAGTTAACAGAACTAGTTGAGCATGGATTTACCCACTGGAAAGCTTGAAGGTCTCTACACTCCAGGCCAAAACTTTGTAGAAATTGCAAAACTCTTTATCCAAGCGCGCAATTTAATTCAAGAAGGTAACTTTACACATGACCAAGCCTTCTTGCTTGATGAAGAAGTTCGCAAGCTCCATCCTAAAAATCGTTTCTTGGATACTGGATTTTACGACTATGACCCTGATATGGTTAAGTAAACATCACAAAACCCGAAATAAAATGTTCGGGTTTTTCTAGTGCAAGGATGAATTTGAAGCGTATTCATGATATAATAGAAGTAGCTCTATTTGGAGGTGTATAAGTGGAAAATCTGAAAAAAATGGCAGGGATTAAAGCTGCCGAGTTCGTCAAAGATGGTATGGTTGTCGGGCTTGGAACAGGCTCAACTGCCTACTATTTCGTAGAAGAAATAGGTCGTCGTATCAAGGAAGAGGGCTTACAGATTACAGCTGTAACGACTTCTAGTGTGACCAGCAAGCAGGCAGAAGGACTCAATATTCCTCTTAAGTCTATTGATCAAGTGGACTTTGTAGACCTGACAGTTGATGGTGCAGATGAAGTAGACAGTCAGTTTAACGGAATCAAAGGCGGTGGTGGGGCCCTTCTCATGGAAAAGGTTGTTGCAACTCCATCTAAAGAATATATCTGGGTAGTTGATGAAAGTAAGTTAGTAGAGAAACTCGGTACCTTTAAATTACCAGTAGAGGTTGTTCAATATGGTGCCGAACAGGTATTTCGTCGATTTGAACGAGCTGGCTATAAACCGAGCTTTCGTGAAAAAGATGGTCAACGTTTTGTGACGGATATGCAGAACTTTATCATTGACCTCGCCTTGGAAGTGATTGAAGACCCAATTGCTCTTGGACAAGAATTGGATCATGTCGTTGGTGTCGTCGAGCATGGATTGTTTAACCAAATGGTGGACAAGGTCATCGTTGCTGGACAAAAGGGCGTTCAGATTTTAACTTCAACAAAAGCAAAATAATCAAAATAAAAAGGAGACACACTATGCCAAAATTTAATCGTATTCACTTGGTGGTACTAGATTCTGTAGGAATCGGTGCAGCACCAGATGCTCATAACTTTGTCAACGCTGGTGTTCCTGATGGTGCATCAGACACGCTTGGGACACATTTCAAAATCAGTAGGTTTGAATGTTCCAAATATGGCAAAACTTGGTCTTGGGAATATTCCTCGTGAAACACCATTGAAGACAGTTCCAGCTGAGAGCAATCCAACAGGTTATGCGACTAAGCTTGAAGAGGTATCTCTAGGTAAAGATACCATGACAGGTCACTGGGAAATCATGGGTCTTAATATTACAGAACCGTTTGATACTTTCTGGAATGGATTCCCAGAAGAAATCTTGACAAAAATCGAAGAATTCTCAGGTCGCAAGGTCATCCGCGAAGCCAACAAACCATACTCAGGAACAGCTGTCATCGATGACTTTGGACCACGCCAAATGGAAACTGGCGAGTTGATTATCTATACATCAGCTGACCCAGTTCTTCAAATCGCAGCTCACGAAGACATCATTCCTTTGGATGAACTCTACCGTATCTGTGAATACGCTCGTTCGATTACTTTAGAGCGTCCAGCTCTTCTCGGACGCATTATTGCTCGTCCTTATGTTGGTGAGCCTGGAAACTTCACTCGTACGGCTAACCGTCGTGACTTGGCTGTATCTCCATTTGCTCCAACTGTATTTGGACAAATTGAATGAAGCCGGTATTGATACATATGCAGTTGGTAAGATTAACGATATCTTCAATGGTGCAGGTATCAACCACGATATGGGTCACAATAAGTCAAATAGTCATGGAATTGATACACTTGATTGAAGACTATGGGACTTCCTGAGATTTGAAAGAAAGGGCTTCTCCTTCACAAACTTGGTAGACTTTGATGCTTTATATGGACACCGTCGTGATCCACACGGCTACCGTGATTGTTTGCATGAGTTTGATGAGCGCTTGCCAGAAATCATGGCAGCAATGAGAGAAGACGATCTTCTTTTGATTACTGCTGACCACGGAAATGACCCAACCTATGCTGGTACTGACCATACTCGTGAATATATTCCACTTTTGGCATACAGTCCATCCTTTAAAGGCAATGGATTAATTCCAGTTGGACACTTCGCCGATATCTCAGCAACAATTGCGGATAACTTTGACGTTGAAACTGCCATGATTGGTGAAAGTTTCTTAAATAAATTGGTATAAGATGACGCGATATGCTTTACTTGTTCGGGGCATTAATGTAGGTGGGAAAAATAAAGTTGTCATGGCGCAACTTCGTCAAGAACTGACAGAGTTGGGACTGGAAAAGGTTGAAACCTACATCAACAGTGGCAACATTTTCTTTACTTCGATAGCTCCTAAAGCCCAATTGGTTGAAAAGTTAGAGGCTTTCTTTGAAATCCATTATCCATTTATTCAGAGCTTTTCTTTGCTGAGTCAGGAAGATTATGAAGAAGAGCTGAATAATCTGCCAGATTGGTGGACCAAAGACCTAGCTCGAAAAGATGTGCTCTTCTACACGGAGAGCTTGGATGTGGATCAAGTCATCGAGAAAGTGAACAGTTTGGAACTGAAAGATGAAGTGGTTCATTTTGGAAGACTTGGGATTTTCTGGGGTAAATTGTCAGAAGCTAGCTACTCTAAAACAGCCTATCACAAGCGCTTGCTTAAGATGCCTTTCTATCGCAATATTACCATTCGTAACGCTAATACCTTTGACAAAATTGGTCAATTTTTAAAACATAAAAAAGGAGATAGACAATGACATTATTAGCGAAAATCAATGAAACAGCTGCTTTCTTGAAAGAAAAGGGAGTTGAAGCGCCGGAGTTCGGCTTGATTCTTGGTTCAGGTCTTGGAGAATTGGCTGAAGAAATCGAAAATGCAGTCGTAGTAGACTACTCTGACATTCCAAACTGGGGTCAATCCACAGTAGTCGGACATGCTGGTAAATTGGTTTATGGTGAGCTTGCAGGATGTAAAGTCTTGGCCCTTCAAGGTCGTTTCCACTTCTACGAAGGAAACCCAATGGAAGTGGTGACTTTCCCTGTCCGTGTTATGAAAGTCTTGGGCTGCGAAGGAGTGCTTGTAACCAACGCTGCTGGAGGTATCGGCTTCGGTCCGGGTACCTTGATGGCTATTACTGACCACATCAATATGACTGGTCAAAACCCATTGATTGGTGAAAACTTGGATGACTTTGGTCCACGTTTCCCTGATATGTCGAAAGCTTACACTCCAGAATACCGTGAGACTGCTCATCAAGTAGCAGACAAATTGGGCATTAAACTGGATGATGGGGTTTATATCGGTGTGACAGGTCCAACTTATGAAACTCCAGCTGAAATCCGTGCATATAAGACTCTTGGTGCAGATGCTGTCGGTATGTCAACTGTTCCTGAAGTTATTGTGGCAGCCCACTCAGGCTTGAAAGTTCTAGGAATTTCATGTATCACTAACCATGCTGCTGGTTTCCAAGAAGAGCTCAACCACGAAGAAGTAGTGGAAGTGACAGAACGCGTCAAAGGCGACTTCAAAGGATTGCTGAAAGCGATTCTTGCTGAATTGTAATCATGGTACATGAGTTGAGGAGGAGTCTTCAGAAGATCCCATATAACCTCAAATTAGTTCTAGCGGTCATCATGCTAGGGCTAGTTACAGGTATATTCGGAATTTTGCTCCATTATCTTTTAGAGCTGGTTGAAGGGATTGCTTTTGGTAAGACAGAGCATACCACTGGATTCTTGACAGATGGTGTTGCCTCATCACGAATAGGCTTCAGTTTAATCATCGTGGGTGTCAGTTCTGCCTTGGTCTGGTATTTCTTGCAAAGAAAAGCAAAGATTTTTTCCATCAAAGCGCAGATGAAAGATGAAACATCACAATACAAACTTCATTTTTTAAAACAGCTAGTTCATTCAATTTGGCAGATTGTTGCAGTTGGAGGCGGAGCGCCTATCGGTAAGGAAGCTGCGCCGCGGGAGATTGGAGCTTTATTTGCAAGACCTATTGCCAATATTTTTTCCTCTCTCCGTGAAGGACCAAATCTTTCTCATTGCCTGTGGAGCTGGTGCGGGTTTAGCAGCTGTCTATCAGGTTCCGTTAACGAGTGTGTTTTTCGTTTTTGAAACCTTGGGAATTGCTTTATCTGTCAAACGTTTTTTCTTGGTCGGTCTGACTACATATGTATCAGCCTTTATAGCAGGCTTTGTTGTTTCAGATCATGCTCTCTACCAGATTCCAGCTTTGACTTGGTCACTAGGTGATATGTGGCTTGTTCCCTTATTAGTTCTTTTCCTGACTCCACTCGCTTGGCTTTTTAGTCGCTTCAACAAACAAGCTTCTTCAAAGAGAATAAAGGACAAGCGGATACTCTATACTCTGCCTGTAACATTCCTTTTCCTTGTTGGATTGGCTAGCCATTTGCCTCATCTACTTGGTAATGGGCGTATGATGGCTCAGGAGATTTTAAACGGCAGTAATGCCAAAGACGGTAATCCTCTTATTTGTCTTGAAAGCCTTGGTCGTTTTAGTCACCCTTTGGGCAGGTGCCTATGGCGGTACCTTGACCCCATCTTTTGCCTTGGGGATGGCAGGAGCTGCACTCTTGACCATGATTTTAGGTAGTGGCAACCAGCCAGCAGTCTTACTATTAGGTTCGGTTTGCTTTTTAGCTGTGACCTTGAAGGCACCCCTGTCTGCAACTGGATTGGTAATGGGGTTTCACTGGTCAATCATTAGAGGCTATACCTTTTCTTTTGGTGACTGCTTACTTGGCATTTGGTTTTGCTAAAATGCTGGACCGAATCCCTTGGAAGAAATATTTACGGCCAAAGACAAGGATAATAGAAAATTAATAAGAATACTCTAATTTTTCTAATCCAAAATATATTTTAAATTTATAATCAATATCATTTAATAAAGAAAGGTAGAGCGTGTGTTCTAATTTGAACACGAGCGGAAAGCTTTTCTAAACAAAAAATACACATAGAAAGGAAGGGTTTACCGTATTTGCTGAACTGAATACGGGTTACTCTCCTCTAAATCAAAATTAAGAAAGAAAGGAATTGAACCCACCCTAAAAGCAGTGGGAAAAAGATAGTTGGTCTAGCGAGCATCGCTCACTGCACCCAACTCCTATTTTCCCTTCGCTTTTTGACGGGTTTGGTATCTTATATTATGTCTATCCATATTGCTGCTAAGCAGGGTGAAATTGCTGATAAAATTCTTCTTCCTGGGGATCCTCTTCGTGCGAAATTTATCGCTGAGAATTTTCTTGAAGATGCTGTTTGCTTTAACGAAGTGCGTAACATGTTTGGTTACACAGGTACTTACAAGGGTCATCGTGTATCTGTTATGGGTACTGGGATGGGAATGCCATCCATCTCTATCTATGCGCGTGAGTTGATCGTAGATTACGGAGTGAAAAAATTAATCCGTGTGGGAACAGCTGGTTCTTTGAATGAGGATGTTCACGTCCGTGAATTGGTCTTGGCTCAAGCAGCTGCAACCAACTCAAACATCATCCGCAACGATTGGCCACTGTATGACTTTCCACAAATTGCAAGTTTTGACTTGCTAGATAAGGCTTATCATATTGCTAAAGATTTTGGCATGACAACTCACGTTGGAAATGTTTTGTCATCAGATGTTTTCTACTCAAACTACTTTGAAAAAAATATCGAGCTTGGCAAGTGGGGTGTGAAAGCTGTCGAAATGGAAGCAGCAGCTCTTTACTATCTTGCTGCTCAACACCATGTTGATGCTTTAGCTATTATGACTATTTCTGATAGCTTGGTCAATCCAGAAGAGGACACTACAGCAGAAGAACGCCAAAACACTTTCACTGATATGATGAAGGTTGGTTTGGAAACATTGATTGCTGACTAAGGCTCTTAGATTTGAAGCTAGTCTTCTTGCTTGCGATTTCTAATAGTTGTGAGTTTGATATCCCATAATCATCCAATAAAAGTTGAAAGCCCAGTTGGCAGTAGCCAAAGGTTTTCAACTTTTTTCGAACTAAAAACTTAAGGAGGAGTAATATGGATAAAATAGAACAATTACAGGAACTGATAGATCAAAGTCAAAGAATTGTCTTTTTCGGTGGAGCAGGAGTTTCTACTGAGTCAAATATTCCAGATTTTCGTAGTTCAGATGGCCTATATAGTCTTAAGTTAGGTAGACATTTTTCTGCGGAACAATTAGTCTCTCATACTATGTTTGTACGTTATCCAGAGGACTTTTTCGATTTTTATAAAAAACATCTAGTATATCCAAAAGCCAAGCCCAATGCAGCCCATTATTATCTGGTTTCATTAGAAAAGGCTGATAAGCTTAAGGCTGTTGTAACTCAAAATATCGATAGTCTTCACGAGATGGCAGGTTCGAAGAAGGTTTTGAAACTGCATGGAAGTGTGGATCGTAATTACTGTCAGGGCTGTCATCGTTTTTATGATTTAGAGAGCTTTTTGGCTCTCGAAGGTCCTGTTCCATACTGCCAAGATTGTGGTCAGGTAGTTAAACCCGATGTGACTCTTTATGAGGAGCCACTTGATATGGATGTTTTTAGCCAAGCGGCTCAGGTTATCCAGAAAGCTGATTTATTGATTATTGGTGGGACTTCTTTAGTTGTTTATCCTGCAGCTAGTTTGATTAATTACTTCTCAGGTTCAAAATTTGTTGTTATCAACAAGTCAAGCACTCCTCAAGACAGTAAAGCTGATTTAGTCATTGAAGGAAAAATTGGAGAAGTTTTTTCTAAATTGAGGCAATAACATATAGCTAAAGAAAGAGTAGCCTATTTATTTCAGTTTTCCTTATCAAATGAAGAAAAATATATAAAAGGAGGGCTCAATTTTTGAGTCCTCATTTTTGATTTAAGAATTGATCTAGTTCTCTTTGATTATGAATAATTGTAATCTTTTGAGCAAAATCGAGACAAATTTGTTTGTACTGTTCTTTATGTACAGAGCTACGTCCATCCCAGAGAATCCAACGAATAAATTCCCAGTTAAATTGCTCAGGGCATCCCTTAGCCATACTTTCTCTAACTTTTCCTCTGTATTTTAAATAGCGCTTAAAGGCTCTTAGCAAACAATTCCAAGCTGAGAAGTTTAAAAAGATGATCTGATCAGCTTGCTCCATTCTTTTCCTCATAGCAGCACCAAGAATAGTTGCCATCAATGACCCAGTTCTCGTGTTTTCAGCTAAAAAAAGTCTGCATTTCTTTTAACATCCAATCTCGATTACTCTCTTGCCAACCCTAGGCTGAAATTGGAGAGTATCTATATGGAGTTTGGGAATAGAATAGTAGCTGGCAAAGTTTTATCTGCTAGAGTTGATTTTCCTGACCCCAGAGTATCCAATAATAGAAATTTTCATGATGCTCCCTCTAGAAAAATTTGGTACAAAAAAAGCTCCGTAGAGCTCATTTTGTATGCAGTTATTGATTAACCAAGTTTAGCAGCAAGACGTGCTTTATCACGGTTAGCTTTTGTTTCTTTGTGGATCAAACCTTTAGTTTCTGCTTTATCGATAGCTGAGCTAGCAGCACGGTAAAGTTCTTCAGATGGGTTTGCTTCAAAAAGCTTTGATAGCAGTACGCATAGCTGATTTTTTTGAGCTGAGTTTTTTTCGTTTTTGTTTAACGTTCAATTCAGCGCGTTTGATAGCTGATTTAATGTTTGCCAATGTTCTTACCTCCATATTTACTAACTATACCATTATATCTGAAAACTATTATTTTTGACAAGGGGAAATCATTTTTTTAAATAAATTTCATCAATTTCATGATTTTTTTGACTTATGAAGAATGACTTCAGCCCGATTTCGTGTAGGTTCTATATAGTTTTGAAGGTTAGTCAGATTAATACTAGTCCAAACTTGATGAGCTAAAATCTTTTCACCTCGCCTAAAGGGTAGTTGAGCGAAACTATAATAGTAACTATCAGGGTCGTCTTGGGCCATACTAAGTAATTTAAGGAAACGATCCAAAGTACCAGCTCTCGATATCCTCGACAGAAGCATCCACATAGATTGAAAAAAATCAAAGAAATCAGTGATATAAAGACGCTCATTTTGCGGGTTTTTGGAAAAACGTTGATTCCCTCCACAATGATAAAGTTTTGCAGCTGCAACTCGTTGTTTTCTCTAGGAACAATATCATAGATTTCATGAGAATAAACTGGAATATCAACATCTTGACCATTTTTAAGTTGATCAAGGAAATTGATTAAGGCTTCCATGTCATAACTTTCAGGAAAACCTTTTGCGGTTTAAGATGTCTCGTTCAATTAAGGTATCATTTGGGTATAGGAAACCATCAGTCGTCACTAGTTCCACACTAGCGCCTGGAACGATACGTGAAAGCAAGATTTGAAGAAGGCGACTGGTTGTAGACTTACCAACTGCAACACTGCCTGAGACACCAATGATAAAGGGTTGGATTTTTTTACTTTCTCGTTGGAGAAAAGATACTTTTTAGAAAAAGCTAAATCTTCTTTGGAGCTCTTTGTAGATTTGAATCAAGTTGGCAAGTGGTAAATAGATATCTGTTACGTCATCCAGAGCTTACTTTTTGGTCGTTAAAACTTTTGATAGAATCCAACTCTTCTTCAGTCAAAGGTGGAGTTGTTTTACGATGTAAAGATTGCCAGGTTTTGCGGCTAATTTTTTCAAAATGTAAAAATTCGTTAGTCATAATTTTTCCTCATTAACCCCCCTAGTATAACATATTTCTAATTTAAAGGGGAATAAAAGATTTGAATCAGATCGCTTTCTTTGTTAAAATAAAGCTAAGGAATACCAATAAAGGAGTGTGGGGTTATGGCAAAAATTTTTTTAACTGATAAAAAATTGGCTGGCTCTATTTTATTAGTCATCCTTTTATGGATATCGGCAATTTTTATGGAACTTTGATATTTCTATTGGAAAATTTAATATCAACTGGCTCTATTTTTGTATTTTTTTAAGCTATTACCAGCTTTAGGCATTCTCTATATTTTTCTTAGCATTTTTTTGTTAAAAGAAATGGTGGCTGATTTTTGATTGGTCTAGCTTGTCTATTTTTCATTTTTTTATTAGTATGTTCCTAGGTTATCTCTTCTTGGGTCCTTAGTTGGTATAGACCGTGTAAACGATTTAAAAATATCTAAATTTTTATGGTAAAATAATCCTATGAGTAAAAATGTATTATGCAGAAAAATCCCAGATGCAGCTCACGATATTCATGAGCTTGAAAGTTGAGCTACTTGGGCAAAAAGATGACCTTTTTGACAGATGCTGGTGTCTTTAGTAAAAAAATGATTGATTTCGGAAGTCAGCTGTTGTTAAGATGTCTAGATGTCGAAAAAGGTGAAAAAAATCCTTGATGTTGGTTGTGGCTACGGTCCAATAGGCTTGTCTTTGGTTAAAGCTTATGGTATCCAAGCGACCATGGTGGATATCAATAATCGTGCTTTGGATTTAGCCCAGCAAAATGCTGTGAGAAACAAAGTTCAAGCAAGCATCTTCCAGTCTAATATTTATGAGCAAGTTGAGGGTCAATTCGATCATGTCATTTCTAATCCACCCATTCGTGCAGGCAAGCAAGTCGTTCATGAAATCATTGAAAAAAGTATTGATTTTTTAGAAGACGGTGGAGATTTGACTATCGTTATTCAGAAAAAACAAGGAGCCCCAAGTGCTAAAAACAAGATGGAAGATGTTTTTTTGGTAATTGTGTGGTCGTGAAGAAAGACAAGGGATACTATATCCTTAGAAGTGTGAAAGAATGAGAGCAGTAGATCTAATCCAAAAAAAAAGAGACGGACAAGAACTGAGTTCGAATGAAATCAAGTGGTTGATTGAAGATTATGTTGCAGGAACAGTTCCTGACTACCAGATGTCAGCTTTTGCTATGGCTGTTTATTTTAAAGGCATGACCACTAGAGAGATTTCTGACCTAACAATGAATATGGTTAAGACAGGTCAGGAATTTGACTTATCTGCTATAAATGGTGTGAAGGTAGATAAACATTCTACAGGTGGCGTTGGTGATAAGGTTACCTTGATTTTAGCTCCCTTAGTTGCCAGTTTTGATGTCCCAGTAGCTAAGATGAGTGGTCGAGGTTTGGGACATACAGGTGGAACCATTGACAAATTAGAGTCCATCAAGGGATTTCAAGTAGAACGCAGTCAGGATGACTTTATCAAACAGGTTCAGGATATTGGTGTCTCAGTCATTGGTCAGTCAGAACATTTAGTTAAGGCGGATAAACTTCTTTATGCCCTTCGTGATGTGACAGCAACAGTTGATACCATTCCTTTGATTGCCAGCTCTGTCATGAGTAAAAAGATTGCTGCTGGAGCTGATGCTATCATACTGGATGTTACAGTCGGTGAAGGTGCCTTTATGAAGACAGTTGACGAGGCGCGTGAATTAGCTCAAACCATGGTAAATCTTGGTAAGGCTGTAGGTAGAAAAACTGTAGCAGTTATTACTGATATGAGTCAACCTTTAGGACGTGCCATTGGGAATCGCTTGGAAATTCTAGAAGCTCTGGAAATTCTTCAAGGTAAAGGACGCGAGGATATTAGCCACTTTATCTGTGAGTTAGCCCAGATTATGCTATCTTTGGCAAATGTTGAAAAAACTGTCGAGGAAGTGAAAGAACATCTTGAGAATGGCAAGGCTCTTAAAAAATTTGAAGAGATGGTTCTTGCTCAGGGTGGTGATTTAGAAGATCTCTATCGCCCTGTGAATGTTTCTCATGTTATAGAAATACCAGCACATGAGGAAGGTGTCATTGCAGAACTCCCAGCCATGGAATTTGGTCTCTATGCTATGAGATTAGGAGCTGGGCGAGCCGTGAAATCAGACCAACTTGACTATGAGACTGGCATTGTTTTCGACAAGAAAGTTGGAGATTCGGTCAAAAAAAGGTGAAATTGTCGCAAAAAGTATATGCAAATGGCAAAATTTCTCCGGAACTAGTTACAGATTTCCAAAAATATGTTAAAATTAAGGTAAGTGATGAAGCGATAACATTACGTGAAATCATTGAAATTATCTCCTAATTTAAGGAAAAAATGATATGAAATTAAATAAATACATTGATCATACGCTTTTGAAGCAAGATGCGACAGTAGAACAAATTGATTCTTTGTTATCTGAAGCAAGAGAGTATGATTTCGCCAGTGTCTGTGTGAATCCTTTCTGGGTTTCTTACGCACATTCTGGTCTTCAAGACACAGACGTTAAAGTCTGTACAGTTGTAGGTTTCCCTCTTGGAGCTACAACATCTGCAGTCAAGGCTTTTGAAACTAAAGAAGCCATCCAGAATGGAGCTGATGAGATTGATATGGTTATCAATGTTGGAGCGCTTAAGTCTGGGAATACTGACTTGGTCGAATCAGATATTCGAGCAGTTGTTGAGGCTAGCGGTGAAAAGCTCGTTAAGGTTATCATCGAAGCATGCTTACTTACGAATGATGAAAAAGTGTTGGCTTGCCAGTTGGCTCAGAAAGCTGGCGCAGACTTTGTCAAGACTTCTACAGGCTTCTCAACTGGTGGGGCAACTTTAGCAGATGTGAAGTTAATGCGTCAGACTGTTGGTCCTGATATGGGGGTCAAAGCAGCTGGTGGAGCTCGTTCTTATGCAGATGCTGTAGCTTTTGTAGAAGCAGGTGCGACACGTATTGGAACTTCTGCTGGTGTAGCAATTTTAAAAGGAGAGTTAGCAGATGGCGACTACTGAGTTGATTGAATTAGCAATTGAAACTAGTAAAAACGCCTATGTGCCCTACTCACATTTCCCAATTGGTGCTGTTCTGGTTGCTAAGGATGGAAGTGTTTATACAGGATGCAATATTGAAAATGCTAGCTACCCCTTGACCAACTGTGGTGAGCGAACAGCTATTTTTAAGGCTGTTTCTGAAGGACAACGGGAATTTTCTGAATTGATTGTCTATGGTCAAACTGAAAAACCTATTTCTCCATGTGGAGCTTGTCGCCAAGTTATGGTCGAATTTTTTGAACAAGATCTAAATGTGACTTTAGTCGCTAAAGATAAATCGACGGTCGAGATGACGGTCGGGGAGTTACTTCCATACTCATTTACAGACTTGAAATAGTCTGTGTCACTCTCTGAGTGACAAGGGTCCTTGTGGCCAAAAATTTTAACTTGCAACATCGTTGCGCATCTAATTTAGGAGGTTCAGGAATGAACAAGAAACAATGGCTAGGCCTTGGTCTAGTTGCAGTAGCAGCATTAGGACTTGCTGCATGTGGTAATCGCTCTTCTCGTAACGCTGACTCAGCTTCAACTTCTGATGTGAAGACAAAAGCAGCTATCGTTACAGATACTGGTGGTGTTGATGACAAATCATTCAACCAATCAGCTTGGGAAGGTCTTCAAGCTTGGGGTTCTGAGCACGGTCTATCAAAAAGACAAGGGCTACACATACTTCCAATCTACAACAGAAGCTGACTATGCTAACAACTTGAACCAAGCAGCTGGAAAGCTACAACTTGATCTTCGGTATTGGTTTTGCACTTCAAAAATGCAGTTGCTGATGCTGCCAAAAGAACATACAGATTTAAACTATGTTTCTGATTGACGATGTGATTAAAGATCAAAAAGAAATGTTGTAAGTGCTACTTTTGCTGATAACGAAGCAGCATACCTTGCAGGTGTAGCAGCAGCTAAAACTACAAAAAAACAAAACAAGTTGGTTTTGTAGGTGGTATGGAATCTGAAGTTATCACTCGTTTTGAAGCTGGTTTCAAAGCAGGTGTAGCATCTGTTGACTCTTCTATCAAAGTACAAGTAGACTACGCAGGATCATTTGCGGACGCTGCTAAAGGTAAAACTATCGCAGCTGCTCAATATGCAGCTGGTGCAGACGTTGTTTACCAAGTAGCTGGTGGTACTGGTGCTGGTGTCTTCTCAGAAGCTAAATCTATCAACGAAAGCAAAAATGAAAACGAAAAAGTTTGGGTTATCGGTGTTGACCGTGACCAAGCAGAAGAAGGTAAATACACTTCTAAAGATGGTAAAGAAGCAAACTTTGTCCTTGCTTCAAGTTTGAAACAAGTTGGTACAGCTGTAAAAGACCTTGCTAACAAAGCTGAAAAAGGTGAATTCCCTGGCGGACAAGTCATCGTTTACTCTTTGAAAGATAAAGGTGTTGACTTGGCAGTAACTGGCCTTTCTGAAGAAGGTAAAAAAGCTGTTGAGGATGCAAAAGCTAAAATCCTTGATGGCAGCATTAAAGTTCCTGAAAAATAATTAAAGGAAGTCATTTCTTAGGAAGCGGCCATTGGCCGCTTCTTTAAGAATTGAGGCATTTTTGTCTCAATAGAGCTTGTTAAGTTATTTAGCAAGTTTTCTTGAAACAAAAAAACACTGAAAGGAAGAGTACATGGCACACGAAAATGTCATTGAGATGCGTGAGATTACCAAGGTTTTTGGTGAATTTGTCGCTAACGACAAGATTAACCTTCAACTACGTAAGGGTGAAATTCATGCACTTTTAGGAGAAAACGGAGCTGGTAAATCCACTCTGATGAACATGCTAGCAGGTCTTCTTGAACCAACTAGTGGTGAGATTGTGGTCAATGGTCAAGTTGTAAAACTGGACTCTCCATCTAAGCTGCTAGTCTGGGAATTGGGATGGTCCACCAACACTTTATGTTGGTAGAGGCCTTTACTGTGGCTGAAAACATCATTTTAGGAAGTGAATTAACCAAAAATGGCGTTCTAGATATTGCGCGAGCAACTAAAGAAATCATGGACTTGTCAGAGCGCTATGGCTTGGCAGTTGATCCTTCAGCTAAGGTAGCCGATATTTCTGTCGGAGCTCAGCAACGTGTCGAGATTTTGAAGACACTCTATCGTGGTGCAGATATCCTCATCTTTGACGAGCCGACTGCCGTTTTAACACCGTCTGAAATTGATGAGTTAATGGCAATTATGAAGAACCTTGTAAAGGAAGGGAAGTCAATTATCCTAATCACCCACAAGTTGGATGAAATTCGTGCAGTTTCTGACCGTGTTACAGTCATTCGTCGTGGTAAATCCATCGAAACTGTCGAAATTGTAGGAGCCACTAATGCTGACTTGGCTGAGATGATGGTAGGACGTTCTGTTTCCTTTAAAACAGAGAAACAAGCTGCCCAACCTAAAGAAGTTGTCCTATCTATCAAAGACTTGGTAGTTAATGAAAACCGTGGAGTACCTGCAGTAAAAAATCTTTCTCTCGATGTTCGAGCTGGTGAGATTGTCGGTATTGCCGGAATTGATGGGAATGGTCAGTCAGAATTGATTCAAGCCATCACTGGTCTTCGTAAAATTGAGTCTGGTAGTATCGAGTTAAAGGGACGTTCTATTTTAGGGCTCCATCCACGTCAGATTACAGAGATGAGTGTGGGGCATGTTCCAGAAGACCGTCATCGCGATGGTTTGGTTTTGGACATGATGATTTCAGAAAACATTGCTCTTCAGACTTATTATAAAGAACCACTTAGCAAGAACGGAATTCTCAATTACACGAATATTATTTCTCATGCTAAAAACCTCATGCAAGAATTTGATGTTCGCGCGGCTAGTGAAATTGTTCCTGCCTCAGCACTCTCAGGGGGTAATCAGCAAAAAGCGATTATCGCTCGCGAAATTAATCGCGACCCAGATCTCCTTATCGTCAGCCAACCAACTCGTGGATTGGACGTTGGTGCTATTGAGTACATTCACAAACGCTTGATTGAAGCGCGTGATAACGGGAAAGCTGTCCTTGTTGTCAGCTTTGAACTAGATGAGATTTTAAATGTCTCAGACCGTATCGCTGTTATCCACGATGGTAAGATTCAAGGAATTGTAACACCAGAAACAACTAACAAGCAAGAACTTGGTGTCTTGATGGCTGGTGGAAGCTTGGGAGAGGAGAAGAGTGATGTCTAAAAAATTACAACAAATTTCGGTTCCCTTGATTTCTGTCTTTCTGGGAATCTTACTCGGAGCCATTGTCATGTGGGTTTTTGGCTACGATGCCATCTGGGGTTATGAAGAATTGTTCTACACAGCCTTTGGTAGCCTACGAGGAATTGGTGAAATCTTCCGTGCCATGGGTCCTTTAATCTTGATTGCCCTTGGATTTGCGGTAGCAAGTCGTGCTGGTTTCTTCAACGTTGGTCTTCCTGGGCAAGCCCTTGCCGGCTGGGTTTTTAGTGCTTGGTTTGCTCTTTCAAATCCAGACATGCCACGTCCCTTGATGATTATTTGTACAATTCTTATCGCCTTAGTTGCTGGTGGGATTGTCGGAGCGATTCCAGGAGTTTTAAGAGCTTATCTAGGAACATCTGAAGTTATCGTAACTATCATGATGAACTATATCGTTCTCTACGTGGGGAATGCTTTTATTCACTTGTTTCCTAAAGAAATCATGCAGAGTACAGATTCATCCATCCGTGTCGGAGCTAACGCTACCTACCAGACACCTTGGTTGGCTGAACTGACTGGTAATTCCCGGATGAACATTGGTATTTTCTTTGCCATCATAGCTGTTGGACTTATCTGGTTCTTGCTCAAGAAAACAACCCTTGGTTTTGAAATTCGTGCAGTTGGACTAAACCCTAATGCTTCTGAATATGCAGGTATTTCTGCAAAACGTACCATTATCCTATCAATGATTATCTCTGGAGCTTTAGCTGGTCTTGGTGGAGCAGTAGAAGGCCTTGGTACTTTCCAAAATGTTTACGTTCAAGGTTCATCATTGGCTGTCGGATTTAACGGTATGGCGGTTAGCTTGCTAGCTTCAAACTCACCAATTGGTATCCTCTTTGCAGCCTTCTTGTTTGCTGTGCTTCAAGTCGGTGCCCCAGGTATGAATGCGGCTCAAGTTCCTTCTGAACTTGTAAGTATCGTAACAGCCTCAATTATCTTCTTTGTCAGCGTTCACTATATCATCGAGCGCTTTGTCAAACCAAAAAAACAAGCAAAAGGAGGTAAGTAAGGATGTCAATTACAACAATGTTAACCCTCATGGTTTCGTCTATGTTGATTTATTCAGCTCCCCTCATTTTCACAAGTATCGGAGGTGTTTTCTCCGAACGTGGTGGAGTAGTTAACGTTGGACTAGAAGGAATCATGGTCATGGGTGCCTTTTCTGGAGTTGTCTTTAACCTTGAATTCGCTCAAGATTTAGGTGCTGCGACACCTTGGCTAGCACTCTTAGTTGGTGGGCTTATTGGAGCTCTGTTTTCTGTCATTCACGCAGTCGCGACAGTACATTTCCGTGCTGATCACGTGGTTAGTGGTACAGTTCTCAACTTGATGGCCCCTGCCTTAGCTGTTTTCTTGGTTAAGGTACTTTATAACAAAGGTCAAACAGATAACCTATCGCAAACCTTTTGGACGTTTTGATTTTTCCAGTTTTTAGCCAATATTCCATTTATCGGAGACATTTTCTTCAAGTCAACAAGTTTACTTGGTTACCTTGCGATTGCCTTTTTCATTCTTGGCTTGGTTTATTCTCTTCAAGACACGCTTTGGTCTTCGCCTTCGTTCTGTTGGAGAGCATCCACAAGCAGCGGATACCTTTGGGGATCAACGTTTACAAGATGAGATACCTTGGAGTCATCATTTCCGGTTTCCTTGGAGGAATTGGTGGGGCCCTTTATGCTCAATCAATCTCAGTTAACTTCTCAGTGACAACAATCATCGGTCCAGGATTCATTGCTCTTGCAGCCATGATTTTCGGGAAATGGAATCCAGTTGGAGCTATGCTTTCAAGTCTATTCTTTGGACTATCACAAAGTTTAGCAGTTATCGGATCACAACTTCCTTTCTTGCAAGGTGTACCAACAGTATTCTTGCAAATTGCACCATATCTATTGACAATCGTTGTTCTAGCAGTCTTCTTTGGTAAAGCAGTTGCTCCAAAGGCTGACGGAATCAACTATATCAAATCAAAATAAACAAAAAAACGTCAGTTTCAACTGGCGTTTTTCTATTTTTTAGGATTTTGATGAGTCAGATTTAAACCCCAAGGAACTAGGTTCTCAGTTTTGTTTTGAATACGACGGATATTATCTTTATGTCGTATAATTACAATACCAGCGAGTACTATAATAATAACAGTGAAGATGGGGTCATAACTATTTAGAATAAAACCGAATAGCGGAAAACTTAGAGCTCCAAATACTGCAGCAAGAGCAGCCGTAACACTAGAGAGGGAAATCATGCTTCCAAGATAGAGGGTTACAATGAAAATGACTGCTAAATATAAGCAAAAGAGAGGAGCGAACCCAAAAACTACACCAGCACTGGTTGCTACTGCCTTGCCACCCTTAAATTTGGCAAAAATCGGAAACGTATGCCCAATTACAGCTACCAGACCAAATAGCAATGGTGAAATTCCTTGAATCTGAAATAGAATAGGAAGAAAAGTAGCAATACTACCTTTGAAGAAATCAATCATAAAGGTTGTCATTCCGGCTTTTTTACCTAAAATACGAAAGGTATTGGTTGTACCTGTATTTCCAGAACCATGTTCACGGATATTAATGTTAAAGAAAGCTTGCCCAATCCAAAGCCCAGAAGGGATGGAACCCAATAAATAAGCTAAAATTAATAATACTATTGTCATCATACTCCTATTATACCATGAAATAGGATAGAACCGTAAGGAATCTTGTCTGGAATTGTGACATCTGAAATCTTGTTATAGAAAGATTTGACAATAGGAGCTTACAATTAGAAAAACTTTGCAAAATCCCTAGAAAACCTGTAAAATAGAAAAGATGAACAAATAGGAGGTTCCTTGTGTCGAAAAAGGAAATCAATATTAACAATTATAATGATGATGCCATTCAGGTGCTAGAAGGGTTGGATGCGGTCCGAAAACGTCCAGGGATGTATATCGGATCGACCGATGGTGCTGGTCTCCATCACCTGGTCTGGGAAATCGTCGACAATGCAGTCGATGAAGCCTTATCTGGATTTGGTGATCGTATTGATGTAACAATTAATAAAGATGGAAGTTTAACAGTTCAGGACCACGGACGTGGAATGCCGACTGGAATGCACGCTATGGGAATTCCAACGGTTGAGGTTATCTTTACCATACTTCACGCCGGAGGGAAATTCGGTCAGGGTGGTTATAAGACATCAGGAGGTCTCCACGGGGTTGGATCTTCTGTCGTCAATGCCCTCTCTAGTTGGCTCGAAGTAGAAATTACACGTGATGGGGCTATTTACAAACAACGCTTTGAAAATGGTGGGAAGCCAGTAACAACTCTTGAAAAGGTTGGAACTGCACCTAAGTCTAAAACAGGTACCAAAGTGACCTTCATGCCGGATGCCAGTATCTTTTCTACGACAGATTTTAAGTACAATACCATTTCAGAGCGTCTCAATGAGTCAGCTTTTCTATTGAAGAATGTAACCTTGTCATTAACGGACAAGCGAACAGATGAAGCAATCGAGTTCCATTATGAGAACGGGGTACAGGACTTTGTTTCTTACCTCAACGAAGACAAGGAAACATTGACACCAGTCCTTTACTTTGAAGGGGAAGACAATGGTTTTCAAGTAGAAGTAGCCCTCCAGTATAATGATGGCTTTTCAGATAACATCTTATCCTTTGTCAATAACGTCCGTACCAAAGACGGTGGAACGCATGAGACAGGACTCAAGTCAGCCATTACCAAGGTTATGAATGACTATGCACGTAAGACGGGGCTTCTCAAGGAAAAAGATAAAAATCTTGAAGGATCCGATTATCGTGAAGGGTTAGCGGCTGTTCTTTCTATCTTGGTTCCGGAAGAGCACTTGCAGTTTGAAGGACAGACTAAGGACAAACTTGGAAGTCCACTAGCTCGTCCAATCGTTGATAGTATTGTTGCTGAAAAACTGACCTTCTTCCTTATGGAAAATGGGGAATTAGCTTCAAATCTGATTCGTAAAGCCATTAAGGCTCGTGATGCCCGTGAAGCAGCACGAAAAGCGCGTGATGAGAGCCGAAATGGAAAGAAAAATAAGAAAGATAAGGGTTTGCTTTCTGGGAAATTAACCCCAGCTCAGTCTAAAAATCCAGCTAAGAACGAACTCTATCTGGTCGAGGGAGACTCTGCCGGTGGCTCTGCCAAACAAGGTCGTGACCGCAAATTCCAGGCTATACTGCCTCTTCGTGGTAAGGTGATCAATACAGCCAAGGCCAAGATGGCAGATATCCTCAAAAATGAAGAAATCAATACCATGATTTATACCATCGGTGCTGGTGTTGGGGCAGATTTCTCCCTTGAAGATGCTAACTATGACAAGATCATTATCATGACCGATGCGGACACCGATGGTGCCCACATTCAAACTCTTCTCTTAACCTTCTTTTACCGCTATATGCGTCCACTAGTTGAGGCAGGCCATGTTTATATCGCCCTTCCTCCTCTTTACAAGATGTCCAAAGGTAAAGGAAAGAAAGAAGAAGTGGCCTATGCTTGGACGGATGGTGAGTTAGAAGAACTCCGTAAACAATTCGGCAAAGGCGCTACCCTACAGCGCTACAAGGGGCTTGGTGAGATGAATGCGGACCAACTCTGGGAAACAACCATGAATCCAGGAACTCGTACCCTCATCCGTGTTACGATTGAAGACCTAGCACGCGCAGAACGTCGTGTCAATGTCTTAATGGGTGATAAGGTTGAACCACGCCGTAAGTGGATTGAAGATAATGTCAAGTTTACGTTGGAAGAAGCGACTGTGTTTTAAAATTAGGATATAAATACAAATGGAGGACAAGATATGTCTGAAAATCTAAGTGAAGAGCAAGTTAAAGAAGCTCTTGAAAGTGGTTATGCGCAATCTGAGACATTATTAAACGATAAAGATGAATTAGATGATTTTTTGTACCGTTTGGAGCAAAAAAATTAAAGAGATGCCATTTGGTTGGTAAAGAAATTTTACAATGATCCCAGTCATGATTTCTTTAGTGAAAAAAATTATGTTCAAGGGAAATATACAACGGTTCCTTATGGGACTATTTTAGCTGTTTTAAGCGCACTTATTTATTTCCTTGCTCCTATTGATATTTTTCCTGATTTCATTCCGCTAGCAGGGTACTTGGACGATATGGCGGTACTAGGACTTTGTATGAATATGGTCAGCATTGATATCGAAAATTATGAAAAAAATGGCGTCAAGCTCAAGGATTAATTTAGATTAGATCTTCCTTCTTAATGATCTTGGCTTTCTAAAGAGGTGTACATCATGATCAGTTTATTGTCCGATACTCCTTTTTCTTGTGATAGTCCTGGTTCTAGGAGCGAGTTACGTATATGATTGCTAAACCAGGAAAAACCTGAGAAAATTCGCTTTCTTGAAACTTTCTTTACTATTAACTATAGTAACTACAGGTGTCATTTTTATTTGATAATCCATTTTAGGTCTAATCCTTTATGCAGGTTTGCTCTTCTATGTTTTTTTGACTTTTATATTTTTCACACCAGTGAGCCTTGCTTTTTGGATTCACAGCTATTTATAAGAGCAATAAACATCTCACAAACATTATCCCTAGTAGTTACTCAAAAATTTCTTAAAGATAAATGCCTGGTTTCTTTAGCAATATTTTTCGATTATTAACTTCCTCTTTTTAATGCTGACTGAAGAAATGGGAATTATGTTGTTGCTACCACTTTTGTTTGGAATCAGTTCAATTATCCAATTTATAGTCGGAGAACTTGAAAGAAAAAAAGAGTTCAGAAATCTTCTACAGCAAAAGAAAAGAAGATGCTGCTATTCAGAACACTAGATGACCACTGAGGATGAACCACATGAGAACTGACAGGAAATGCTTGAGACTGATTTTTACAGAACAGCTAAAAACTTTAAAAGTTGATGCTGTGGCTTTATCGGGTTCTAGAACAAATGACCAAGCTCCAAAAAGATGAATTTCAAGATTACGACGTAGTCTATGTCTGTAGATGAATCTTGAAAGAGCTAATTTCAGATTTATCTTGGTTGGATCAGTTTGGCAAACGTATGATTGAGCAAGAAGTCATTCTAGGACACCGTCGTCTTTATCTCATGCTTTTTGAAGATGGAAATCGCATTGATCTGACCCTCTGCCCCAAAAGACCACATCAACGAGTGGGTGGATAGTGAGGCAGGATTCACAGTTTTTAGTAGATGAGAAGGGCTTGTTTGAGTCCTATTCTCCCAAAGTCCTCAGCGCTTCTGGACAAGTCCAGCTAGTGAGACGGATTTTGAAAAAAATCTTGTAATGAATTTTTGGTGGGTGTCAGCTTACGTGGTTAAAGGGAATTTGTCGCAAAGCAAGTCATCTATGCGACTGACTGAGCTCAAGGGCAAGGCTCCCAAGCCAGAATAAGACCGTCCGCCTCAAGTTGCAGGAAATCTATGATTTCCTTGTGGACTTTACTGCCATCGGTGCTTATGCTTATCCCGAAAAGAACTCACATGGTCAATCTTTCGCGACCCCCTCAACACCATCCGTAGTCGCTATAAAAAAACGCAAAGCCAGCTAAGAAGGCGAGGGAAGAAGCGACGGATAGCAACTAGAATATAACTAAATTTGAGTTGAAAAAAATTGTTAGTGGTCGCATCGGATTTGAAAGGAGTAGAGAATGATAATCAGACCTGCAAGCACAAAATGATTGTCAAGCTATTTATGCCCTTTATCAAAATGAAAAAAATGGATTTCTTTTTACAGAGGAAAAAAAGTGACATCATTATTTTCAACAAATCTGTCCCATTACTTGGTAGTTGAAGAGAACCAGAAAAATCCTTGGTTTTTGCCTCGCTACTTGACAGATGAAGTCATGACGACCTTTTTAGCTGAGATTATCATTGATAAAGCCTATCGCGGAAAAGGATTGGGACGGCGATTGATCGCTGAAATTCATCAAAAACATCCTTTGACTCGCATTGAATTAATATCAGAAGCGGATGGATTTTATCAGACAGTAGGTTTTAAACCTGTGGGAACAGGGCTTAGAAAATCTGAATGAAAGGAGACAGCCAATGACGCTTGACAACAAACTGGGTCTGACAGATTCGCTTGAACTAGCCAAGATGGTTATGCGACGGAGGCTGCCCAAGCCTGTCTAGACTTTGCTTTTTCAGCAAGCTGGCTTGTCAGAAGTTTACTCTTTTACATCCTTACTCAATCAACTTTCGCAAAAAGGTCATGCAAAAACTGAGCATGGAATTTGTCAAAGAATTTGATAATGAAAAAGTTCCAGCAGACAGTCCGCTTTATAGACATGTCCTCTACAGAATCAAGAGTTTTCATTAAAAAGGCAGGTATTCTCATGAGAATTGAAACCGAGATGTTTGATGTGATTTTTGCAAACCGCAAAAAGTGCTACAAAGTCGATGCAGTCGCCATGTCCGGCTCACGGACAAACCCAAAAAGGTTCCCAAGGACGAGTTCCAAGACTATGATGTAGTCTATATCATGGAGGATTTGGATGGTCTGATAGCCGACCTTGCTTGGCTGGACCAGTTCGGCAAACGTATCATTGAGCAGCATAATGTCCTAGGCAACCGTCGTCTCTATCTCATGCTCTTTGAGGATGGTAATCGCATTGATTTAACTCTCTGTCCCTAAAAGAGCACATCAACGAGTGGGTGGATAGTGAGGCAGGATTCACAGTTTTAGTAGATGAGAAGGGCTTGTTTGAGTCTTATTCTCCCAGTCCAGAGCGCTTCTGGACAAGTCCAGCTAGTGAGAAGGATTTTTTAAAAGCCTGCAATGAGTTTTGGTGGGTGTCAGCCTACGTGGTCAAAGGAATTTGTCGCAAGCAAATCATCTATGCGACTGACCATCTCTACGGTATTTGTCAGCAAGAACTCTTGAAAATCTTAGCCTGGCAGGTAGCAAGTGATAGAGGTGCTGTCGACATTGGTAAAAATTACAAGTATCTCTTCAACTACTTGCCAATTGAGAAGGAGAAGGAATTCTCTGCTCTTCTTGATTTCTCAAGTTTAGACAAAATCACTCAGTCTTTATTTGCTACCATGCAATTTTTCCACCAAGAAGCTCAATATCTTGCTCAAAAGATGGGCTTTAAGTATGAAAAAGAAGTGGCTGAGAAGATGATGAGATATGCTAAGGAAAACCTTCTAAATCACTAAGAAAATAAAGAACACAATTCAAAACTTTAAACTATAGAAAGGATAGTTTAGTTATATAGTAACTAGAGCTATCTGAACACGGGACTAATTTCTTATGAAAAAAGATAAATCGCCTTGGGTTCATCGAACCCTGCAGCGATTTCCTATTTTTCTACAGAAATTTTCGGCAGGCCGAAACGTCCCTTTGTATCTTATATGAGTAATATCCAAAATATGTCCTTAGAGGACATCATGGGAGAGCGCTTTGGTCGCTACTCCAAATATATCATTCAAGACCGGGCTTTGCCAGACATTCGGGATGGATTGAAGCCGGTTCAACGCCGTATTCTTTATTCTATGAATAAGGATGGCAATACTTTTGACAAGAGCTACCGTAAGTCGGCCAAGTCTGTCGGGTAACATCATGGGGAATTTCCATCCACACGGGGATTCTTCTATCTATGATGCCATGGTTCGTATGTCTCAGGACTGGAAAAACCGTGAGATTCTAGTTGAAATGCACGGTAACAACGGTTCAATGGACGGAGATCCACCTGCGGCTATGCGTTATACGGAAGCTCGTTTATCAGAGATTGCAGGCTACCTTCTTCAAGATATCGATAAAAAGACAGTTCCTTTTGCTTGGAACTTTGACGATACCGAGAAAGAGCCAACTGTCTTGCCAGCGCCTTTTCCAAACCTTTTAGTCAATGGTTCTACAGGTATTTCAGCTGGGTATGCGACAGATATTCCACCGCATAATTTGGCTGAAGTCATTGATGCAACAGTCTACATGATTGATCATCCAACTGCCAAGGTTGACAAGCTGATGGAATTCTTGCCTGGGCCAGACTTTCCTACAGGAGCTATCATCCAAGGTCGTGACGAGATCAAAAAGGCCTATGAAACTGGTAAGGGGCGCGTGGTTGTTCGTTCCAAGACTGAAATTGAGAAGTTAAAAGGTGGTAAGGAACAAATCGTTATCACTGAGATTCCCTTATGAGATTAATAAGGCTAACTTAGTCAAGAAAATTGATGAAGTTCGTGTCAATAACAAGGTGGCAGGTATCGCTGAGGTTCGTGATGAGTCCGACCGTGACGGTCTTCGTATTGCTATCGAACTCAAGAAAGATGCGAAATACAGAGCTTGTTCTCAACTATCTTTTTCAAGTATACTGACTTGCAAATCAACTACAACTTTCAACATGGTTGCGATTGACAATTTCACCCCTCGTCAGGTTGGAATTGTGCCTATCTTATCTAGCTATATTGCCCACCGTCGTGAGGTCATCTTGGCACGTTCTCGCTTTGACAAGGAAAAGGCTGAAAAACGTCTCCATATCGTGGAAGGTTTGATTCGTGTCATCTCTATTTTAGATGAAGTCATTGCTCTTATCCGTGCTTCTGAGAACAAGGCTGATGCCAAGGAAAACCTTAAGGTCAGTTATGACTTTACTGAAGAGCAGGCTGAAGCTATCGTTACCTTGCAACTCTACCGTTTGACCAATACAGACGTGATTGTCTTGCAGGAAGAAGAAGCAGAACTTCGTGAAAAAATTGCTATGCTGGCGGCTATCATCGGTGACGAACGAACTATGTACAATCTCATGAAAAAAGAACTTCGTGAGGTCAAGAGACAGTTTGCGACACCTCGTTTGAGTTCTTTAGAAGATACAGCAAAAGTGATCGAAATTGATACAGCTAGTTTGATCGCTGAAGAAGATACATATGTCAGCGTGACAAAGGCTGGCTATATCAAGCGTACTAGCCCTCGTTCTTTCTCAGCTTCAACGTTAGAGGAAATTGGTAAACGGGATGATGACCGATTGTTATTTATCCAATCTGTTAAGACAACTCAACATCTCTTAATCTTTACGACACTAGGAAATGTTATCTACCGTCCTGTCCATGAATTAGCAGATATTCGTTGGAAGGATATCGGAGAGCACTTGAGCCAAACGATTACTAACTTTGAAACCACTGAAGAAGTGCTATACGTAGAAGTTGTGGACCAGTTTGATGATGCGACAACCTACTTTGCAGCGACTCGCCTTGGACAGATTAAGCGTGTCGAACGCAAAGAATTCTCTCCATGGAGAACCTATCGTTCTAAGTCTGTCAAGTATGCTAAGTTGAAAGACGATAGTGACCAGATTGTAGCAGTAGCTCCGATTAAATTGGATGATGTTTTGTTGATTAGTAAAAATGGATATGCCCTTCGCTTTAATATCGAAGAGGTTCCAGTTGTTGGAGCCAAGGCTGCAGGTGTTAAAGCTATGAATCTGAAAGCAGATGATGAGCTTCAAGCTGCCTTTATCTGCAATACTTCATCCTTCTATCTGTTAACGCAACGTGGAAGCTTGAAACGTGTATCAACAGAGGAAATTCCAGCAACCAGTCGTGCTAAGCGTGGTCTTCAAGTTCTGAGAGAATTGAAGAGTAAACCACATCGCGTCTTCTTAGCCGGTGCTGTCTCAGAACAAGGATTTATCGGAGATCTCTTTAGTACAGAAGTAGAAGATGGCGAACAAACTCTTGTTATCCAATCAAATAATGGAACGATTTACGAAGCAATTCTGCAAGATTTGAATCTATCAGAGCGCACAAGTAATGGAAGCTTTATCTCAGATACTATTTCAGACGAGGAAGTTTTCGATGCCTACCTCAAAGAAGTCTTTAAAGAAAGTTAAGAAGAAAATCAGTCCAAGTGACTGATTTCTTTTTTGATAAATTTTCTGAAAATTACAAATAATACTTGAAATTTCAAAAGAAAAGTGTAGAATAGAACACATAGTTTTGATTAGAATAAAGGAGAAAAATATGACAGTTGCAATTGATTGGGAAAATCTCGGTTTTGCCTATATGAAATTACCTTATCGTTACATTGCTCATTTTCAAAATGGACAATGGAATCAGGGAGAATTAACAGAAGATGCAACCTTGCATATTTCAGAATCATCTCCAAGCCTTCACTATGGACAGCAAGCATTTGAAGGATTGAAAGCCTATCGTACAAAGGATGGCAGTATTCAACTCTTCCGTCCAGATGAAAATGCTAAACGACTCCAACGTACCTGCGACCGTCTCTTGATGCCCCAAGTGCCAACAGAAATGTTTGTAGAGGCTTGTAAGTCAGTAGTTCGAGCTAATGAAGAATACGTACCACCTTATGGAACTGGTGGAACCCTTTATCTTCGTCCACTTTTAATTGGTGTGGGAGATATCATTGGGGTAAAACCTGCTGAGGAGTATATTTTTACCATCTTTGCTATGCCAGTTGGAAACTACTTTAAGGGTG